>Ga0209570_1000061_pt1 | contig 288095 bp, 303 predicted proteins | sample EBPBio172007_DNA_FD_185861 | JGI IMG/M metagenome (GOLD analysis project Ga0209570, IMG submission 185861) | Wastewater treatment Type I Accumulibacter community from EBPR Bioreactor in Madison, WI, USA - Reactor 1_9/17/2007_ DNA (SPAdes)... | ecosystem: Engineered > Bioreactor > EBPR >... | reverse complement strand
GGATGATCGTCACCAAAGCGCAAATGGGGGTACCGAAACTCACGGCGACCAACTTCCTCATCGATGGCTCGATACAAACTCTCATCGCGCTTCGAGATGTCGTAGAGGTAGGTGTTTCCATCGAGGGCCGCCCGCGCATAGCGCGTAATCGCACCTTCAAATTGCTCCAACGTATTCCGGTACAAGGTTGCGACGACATCGCGATATTCATCGGTGGTCCGCTCTCGAACGAAGCCCCACCCTGCTCGACTGATCTGATGGGAAGCATAGGAATACGATGCATTGGCAACATCCAGGTCCGCTAAAATCCTGTTACCGTCTCGCACGGCCTGCTCGCCATGGCGCAAGACGACTTCGTTGAACCGATCGTCGCCATCGGTGGTTCCTAGACTTACGTAGCCAACACCCAGACCCGTTTGCTGCGTATTGCCGTTCCGGTTCCCCCTAACCAGTTGCTCGCGTTCCGCTTCAAGAGCCAGTTCCAACTGACCGAGTTCGGCCCAGGCCTTTGCAGGCGGCTCGACGACATGGCCGTACGCAACATCGCGCGAGCTTTCTTTTTCGAGATCCGATCTGAACGTCGCCAAGCCGAGTTCATAAACGTCCAGCATCTCTCGGTCGCCCTTTGCGACGTCCGGCATAGGCATGCCGTCCCTACCGGATCGAAGGGATGCATCCCCCCTCTCGAGGTAGGCGATGCGGTCATGAAGAACCTGATCATTCGCCGCGATGCCGCGAAGAAATTGGTTTCCGTCGTTCACCGCCAACCCGGCTGCCTTCCAAAGAGCGCCGTCCAGCCGAAGCTCATGCCCCTCTTGCTCGATCTGCTGAGCAATTGACTCCGGCCCGGAAAGTTCTCCCTCAGGTTTGGCGCCTAGCTGGTCGCGAGCCTTGGTGATCACGGCGAGAACTTGCTCCGCTTCCTGGCGTGCATGGTCCCCTGATCCTGGTGTATCCGTCCCACGATGTTCGTTTTGGGCGGCCTCCGGCTCACCACGTGGGGGGTCTGCGTCAAACGAAAGCGCCGACACGCTGTCGGTCACCTCTTTTTGTCCTCGATCGATCCAATCCTTCAGTTGCGGATCCCGTTCGGCATGGTCACGGATGTGCTGGTTGCCGTTCAGTGCCAGATCCATGCCTTTGCTCAGAGCCGTCTCCAGACGTTCGTCAGCGAGGTCGGTGTCGATCATCTCCCGCCTGGCATCATCGACCATCTGGTGCGCCGCCGCGAGCTCGTCCATGACCTGCCTCGCCTCGGCTTGGTGGATCGCATCACGAAGTTTCGGCCAATGATCGGCATCAACTCGCAGCTTCTGGTTGCCGGAAGCCCCCAGTTCCCCGGCGATCTCGATCGCATCTGACATCTCCCGTTCAAGCTCGGTTGTGTCTCCACCGTCTTTTCGGGCAAACTCGAGTTCCTGCGAAATGCCCATTAACAGGGTGAAGGCGCCATGAGCGATAGCAGCATCGTGTATCCCGAACCTAGCTGCATCCTCGTCGTCGACGAAGACGTAATCCGGCGTGATGCCACGCCTCTCCGCCTCGTCCAACTGCTGGCGCTCCGACAGCTCGACATGCTCACGACGAATGCCAATCACCTCGCGTGCGGCGGCCGCGATCTCCTCGAAGTTCAACCTTTCGGATTCGTTTAGCGAGTGCTCCATGCTGGCCAGTGCGGACTCGACCCGTTTTTCGTATGCGTCGAATTCAGGGCGTGTCATCTGTCGCATAGGCAGCATCCAAGTTCCTCGACGCGAGTTACCCCACAAGCCCCACGAGCCAGTCCCTGATCGGACTGAGCCAGCCTTCTACGGTGCTGTAGGCCTTCACAACCCAGGCTTCGATCGTGCGTAGCTGCGGCCCGAAATAGATAAGTGGACCGACGATGACGAACGCAAGCAGCAGATAGGCCGAAATGGGGTCGGAGCCCTTATCCTCGGGGTCTTCTGGCGGTGGAAGCGGGTTGATATCCCAATGGCGCTTCATAGGCGGCTCCTAGCGCTCCCGATCATCGCGATCCCGTTCGCGCCGCTCCTCGATCTCACGCTCCAGCTCCTGGAGGCGTGGAACGTGCTGCTGCGGAGGATCGGACCGAGAGATCTCTGCCGCTCGCTCAGGGCCGTCCCGAGTGATCATCGGTGGCACACGCTGCATGCCCTGACCTGAATGATCATCGTCGCGTTCGCGCGTGACCTGGTCGGGGACGGGCGGCGCGGCACGGTCATCATTACGACCGCGCGACGGTACTCGTTCGTCGTTTGCCGACTCTGGAGTAGTCGCCGGACCTTGGCGCATCTGCGCCGCCAGCCCATGTTCGACCTGAAACGCCTGAAGCTCGCTGCTTCTCCGGTTGAAGTTCTCCCATGCGGCTTCCGAATCTTTCCTCGTCCAGGAGCCGTCGGCCCGGCCCCAGCCCACGGACCCAATCCCGTTCTCCGCATCGGTGACGGCGATCTCCATTTCGAGCGCCCTCAGCCCCTGCTCGTAGTTCGCGAGAAGCCCTGGATTGTTCTTCACGACGTCTGGAATAGCCCTTCCTTCAAAACCGTCATTGTATGCGGCGTCGCGCTCCTCGTGCTGCTGGCGCTCGAAAGCGAGTTCGGCCTGCCAGCCGAGTTCGTCTGGATCGCCAGCCGCGTCCTCAGCCTCCAATTCGCGCCATGTCGAGTAATATCCCTGCCGAATTTCATTGGCTTCTTCGATCCGGGCAGCAATCTCGTGTTGACGCGCAGAAGTCTCATTGGGAAAGTGCTCTCGGGCATAGTGATCGGCGACTTCTCCAAGGTCGGTGTCGCCTCTAAGTTGGTCCTTCGGATAGCTCTCGACCACATGGGCCATAAGCTGTTCGGCGCCTGCCTTGTCACGAGCGGCATTGTCGAGATTTTCGTTGAAATAGCGCTGGTGCAACGCTGCCATCGCCGGGCTGATTTCCTTGACGGACTCGACGCGGCTTTCACCCTCATAGGTCGCGCGGACGCCTTGCTCGGCCTCGACCGCTTCTACTTCCGCCTTCGCAATTCCCTTGCGAATACCGCTATCGCCCAAAAGCTGACGATCATGCGGCGCTTCGTCAATACCAGCCTGCCGTTCCGACAGCTCCAGATATTCACGCCGGATGTCTACGACCTCGCGCGCTGCCGCAGCGATCTCCTCGAAGCCCGCACGATCAACTTCATCGACCGAGCGCTCGACATTGGAGAGAACGGCCTCCACGCGCTTTTCGTAGGCTTCGAATTCCGGACGCGTCATCTCCCGCATCTGTCCATCCTCACCGCTCACAATCTCGATCAACTCTATCATATGAGATGTATTTTTGGTAGTCTCTTGGCTTATCCTTCCAATATCACTGTCAATTTGATTGGTATCCGCAACCCCTTCGAGACGGGCGTTTCGAGGCATCGCCAACTTGCCTTCCGGGGCGCCCGTATTCTCGCTCGTCAAATCGCTCGAGGCCCGCGTTGTCGTGATTGCATACCGGCTGGGCTGAGAGGCTGCCGCCACGTCGATGATACGCTCGTCGACCGGCACGTCGGTTTTCGATTCATGATCGCAGCCGTGAGGTTGCTTCGTCACAGCGCCGGCGTCGATCACCATGAGATTGCCTCCCACGCGACCGAGATTGTCTGCGCCAGCATCCGAGAAATCGTAGCCGCGGTCGGCCAACAGTGCCGTCATCTGCTCGACATCATGCGTCGTGACCCCGGAGGTTTCTGCGACCGGCAAGATCTCGTAACCGACGCCGCCAATATTCCCATAGGCCGTGCTCTGAAGCACTTCGGGGATGTTCGGCCGCGCGGTAGCCTCCCAATGCCCAAGCCGAACTACATGGTCTCCGCTGCGCAACACCACTGACGAGGCTCCACCGCCGATAGCGGTCATGGCTTCGGTCAGACCAGCGTCAAGGAGCGCGGTTTCGATTTCATGGAGGTGACCGCTAGCAAGAATGGCCTGAGCGACTGGATCAGGAACTGGTTCGCCTTCCATTCCTCGGATATTGGACGTGCGGTGGGCGTTGGCGGGTGCCATTTGCAGGGTCGACAGCCCGATTTCCGTCCGTTCTGCGATATTTCTTGAAGCAATTTGGACACGCGCTATCTGGAGCTCGGCATAGTTTGCGATCTCCTGATACTCGGCGCGCTCCGCCATCTCATTCCATGCTGCAAGCGCAGCCTCCGCATAGGACTGGCTTCGCGCGGTTGTGGCGGTCGTCTCTATGTTCGATCGCTTGGCGTCGTACCTTTCCTGCGCGGCGCTGCTGGTGCCTAGATGTTCGGTTCTTCCCTTGTAGCTAACGGGACGCACCTGGTTGCGGGTGTAGGCGGGCGCACTGGCTTGCTCACGCCGGTCGGTCAACTCCATGTCGATCCCACACTCACGCGCCTTTTCGGCCATCAGGGAGCGCCATTCCCGGAACACCTGCGGGCTGGTGACAATCCGTTCGCCCGTCTCGGACCTCATCGTGACGATCGCGTGTGCATGGATGTGCGGGCGCTTTCCGCCTTCCGCCACTTCTTTCGGATCGAGCGCGGGATCGTGGACCGCGAACACGTACCGATGTCCCGCGAACTGCTCGCCTAGGAATTCACGTACTGCTCCCTCAAACGCGGATGCATCGGTGCCGGCCCGGGCCGAGACGATCAGGTGCATGACGTCCCTGCCCTTGCGGCTGTGCAGTTCCTTGCGCCATTCCTTCTGAACGAGATCACCGGCGTGCGTCGCATCCCCGATCAGCCGGCCGGTATCGTCGCGGACCTCCCCGTCGCTTGACGCAACCAGTTCTCGAACCCGCGCTGCGCCCCATTCCACGCCGTTGCCGTAGCCATGAAAGCGGAAACGCGCCTCGACATCACGGCCGGCCTCCGTGTCGTCGTAACGCTGCTGCACGATCTCCGCAGCTTTCCGATCCCCGGTCAGCCGCTCTCCAGTCCCGTCGCGCAGGACGACGACGCCACTCACATAGAGTTCCCCGTCGGATCGCTCGCGCGCCGTATAGACGAACCGCCGATCGCCAAAACCCGACCGCAGAATCTCCCGTAGCTGATCTTGATGATCGATGGCGGAGGAGAACGATGCAGTGTCTATCGAGACATGGAAGCTGCCGAGATCCCGGCTGGCGGCGCGATTGTCGAAAAGATGCTTCCACTCCGTCCGCTGTTCAGCAAGCGCGTCTCGGCCGAGTACGCGCTCACCCCGCTCGTTTTCGACGGCGAGTTCTCCTCCCCGCGACGTATAGCTCATCATCGCGGCCGCACGCGCGCCGCCACCATAGGAGGCGAGCTTGACCACCGCCGGCTGGCTGCCCCTTGCCAGTGCCGCAAACCGTGTCCGCATCGACCGGCCAGCCGAGCCTGCGCCGTCACGCGACCACCTCCCACCAAGCCGCCGCGCCCGGCCAAAGCCGCCAGCGCCGTGGTCCGATAGGAGCGGCGCCCCTCCCCTTCGCCGCTCGTCCCATTCGGCCTGCCTGGTCTGGCCCAGCTGCATTTCATACAGCAGCATGGCGCGCCGACGTTCCCACTCCTGCTCGAAGGCGCCGGGAAAGAACTCCATCACGCATCCTCCCTGCGGCGAAGCGCTGTCGCCCGCCTGGTCATCTCGGCGAGTTCGGCAGCCACCGTGATCGCGACGGCATGTGCGTCTTTGATGCTCCCCAAGAGTTCTTGTTCAGCCGGCGTCCTGCCGGTGTTGATGGCGCGGGCTACCTGGTTGAGGTTTCCGCCGATCGCACGCATGCCCTCTGCAAGCAGGGCAAGCACGGCACAGTCCCCCTCCGCAAGGAAGGGCCGCAGGCCGGCGCCGTCCATAGAAAGCGACCGAACGAAGGCCGAAACGGTCATGCCAGCGGCCGCTGCTGCCGTCTCAAGGGCATCGAACTCGATCGGCGAGAAGCGGATATGCGCCACCCTGTTCTTCCGTTTCGACGCTTCTGGAGAGTTCCGAGCCATCGACAAACCTACCCCTGGTCGTGGTGGTTGCGGCCGCAGGCCGCGGATCGAGGGCCTGTCCCTCGATCGTCAGGAAAAATGTATCACATTTTTCCGTATCCTGCCAATCAATATAGTGGGCTAATACGCCTCATGTCCCAATTTTCTCATATTTTCCATATCAATATGATTGTGTTTATCCATGTTCGTGTGCTTCTATATCGATGTGAACCCACGTCCACACGAAAATGGATTCGTGGGTGAGTAGAAACACATCGTCATGGAGATGAGCCGATGAACGTCGTGATCGCCGCCATCAACGGCAAGGGAGGCGCTGGAAAGACCACCGCTCTGATGAACATCGCCGGCGAATACGCGCTGCGTGGCAAACGCGTCGCCATGATCGATATGGACGCCCGCAACAATCTCATGAAGTGGTGGACGGATTGTCAGGAAAAAGACGCCCAGCCGGAGGGCCTCGAGGTCTACAGCCACAAGACGGCACGTGGATTGGAGCGCTGGATGACGGACGGTAGCGGCGCATTCGATCATGTGCTGATCGATACGCCCGGCGAGGACACGTCGATCGTGGATCCTGTGATCGCGGCGGCCAACCTGGTGATCTCGCCGATCCAGCCATCGAAGCGCGAGGTGCTCGGAGCCATCGACTGTTTCGAGAATGTGCTGCGTATTAACGAGTCGCTGGGCACGAAATGCCGCCATGGCGTCCTGCGAACCCGCATCACGGTGACGGTCAGGCACACGGAACTTTATCGAAAGATCAGGCCGATCATCGAGGAAAAGGTCGGGACCTATCTGTTCCGTACCGAGGTGTTCGAGCGCAATGTCTACAAGGACATTCACAACGGAATCGGCACGCTTCAAATGCAGGAGCTGACAGAGGCGATCGTCAAAGCGCGGCGGGAAACGCAAACGCTGGTGGATGAGGTTGATGGGTTGCTCGCGAGCGAGACAGAAGCGGAGCGTGCGGCATGAGCGGGAAGGAAAGCCTATCGCTTGATGAATTCGCCACGGCGCCCCGCCGGCAGCGCCTGTCGGCAACCTTGGCGCCCGTACATAACGGCTCGGACCATCTCGGCGACAGATCCGCCGTTGATGGGCCTGCACCTGCTGGTGAGCGGGATATTGGTGAGACTGTAACCGAGGGGAGCAAGGCGCTGCGTCAGATGAAGCGGGCCCGCATGAAAGGCGCAACCCACTTCGTAAATGTCAATCTGGATCGGGATACGAAGCGGCGGCTGAAGCTCGCCTCCTTCAATATGGAGACATCCATGCAGGCCCTTATGGAGAAGGCTATCCGACAATATCTGGACACGAACGGTTTCTGATCGGAGCCAGCGTGCGCTTGGAACTACGCAAAGAGTTGAGTTGAAGTCATGTCCGAATCTCTGTTAGGAATACTATCGTTTTGGCTCTGTTTTTTGGGGGTTCGAGCCGAATTGGGGCGTTTCCTCGTCTTTTTGACGGGGGTGGGGCAACGGATAACAGCTGAGCCAATCGAATGGCCATCAAAGATGTGCAGACATACATCGACAGGCACGGCCTTGTCGAAACGGACGACTCTGAGGTCGACAAGCGAATTTATCGGAAGCCGGCCTTCAACGGCATACGCAGCCTTCTGGCGATGGAGGAGGATCTGAGCAGGTTCCTGCGCGAACGTCGCGACGCCCAAAACCTCAATCGCGAGCAGGTCGGGATGATGGTCGGGCTTCATCAGGAGATCTACGCACGACATGAACGGGCTGGAGCAAAGCTGAGGGTGACGCGACTGCTTCATCTTGCCGAGCTGCTCGATTTCTCTCCGATCGAGGCGCTGTTCGTGACCGCACCGCAGCATTTCGGCGAGACCGAGCAAGAGGCGGAGGTCAAGATGAAGCTGATCATGCGGATGCTTGACCTGCCGGCGTCCACCGCAGAGCATCTCCTCGGGATGATCGAAGAGCTGGCGCCGGAGACAAGCGCGAAGGCGCCACCGCAGCGTGGGGACAAGGGACGCAGGGAGTGAAGTTGGCTGCCCTGTCATAAAACGGACAGGGGATCGACCAGGACACCCCCTCAGAGCCTTGTCTGGTTCGCGCTGCCGTGAGTTGCGGTAGCGGACATGGCAACCGGAGCGATGGTGGCGATGCGGCGATTCAGGATTGGTGGCGAAATATATGCCGACGAAGGGCCAGAGTTTCAGTCGGCGCTCGCGGGCGCCTATGCCCGCAAGGAGCGGCCGTTGTGTCTATGCCGCGAACCGGGCTGCGCGATGTATATTGCGCAGATTGGCGATCACTATGTAACGAAACGCATGCCGCTAAGCGGCGGCGCACATGATCCATCCTGCGAGTCCTATGAATCGCCCTTTGATTTGTCGGGCCTTGGCGTACTCATGGGCAACGCTATCCAGCTTGATGCGCAAACTGGAACGGCAGCGTTGAAGCTCGACTTCAGCCTTTCTAGAACGCCCAATCGCGCGACGCCTGTTCCTCGTGGCGAAGGATCGGTGAGCGTGGCAGGAGAAACTAAGCGGCTGTCGCTTCGTGGACTGCTTCACTATCTCTGGCACGAGGCCGAGCTGACCGTCTGGACATCGCGGTGGGCCGGCAAACGGCATTGGTGGAACGTCCGCTGGCATCTTCTCGAGGCAGCGAAGCAGATGACCGCCAAGGGCTCACCACTGGCAGACATCCTGTTCGTACCTGAACCGTTTCGCTCCGAGAACAAGGAAGCGATTGAGCAGCGTCGCGCCGGCATCCTTGCCCAAGTGCTGCCGCCGAAGAATGGCCCTCGAAGATTGCTGGTGCTGATCGGCGAGGTGAAGGAGGTGACTTCGGCGCGCGTGGGACAAAGGCTGGTCATCAAACACCTGCCCGGATTCCCCTTCATGCTCGATGACGTTCTTTATCGGCGTTTTCAGGCGCGTTTCGAAAGCGAACTCTCCCTTTGGGGAGCGGAACCAGATTCGCATCTTATGGCTGTCGCGACTTTCGGATTGAACATGGCCGGGCTTGCCGTGATCGAAGAGATCGCGGTCATGGTGGTTTCGGAGAACTGGATCCCATACGAGAATATCTCGGAGAAGAGGCTGGTCGACGCTCTCGGCCGGCTTCGAGAAAAGAGCGTCAAGGGGATGCGCTACGATCTGCAGCCTGATCAGCCAATAGCGAACGCATTGCTCCCAAACAGGACGCAACCAGTTGCACTGTTTATCATCCCAGCGGCAGCGGGCGAGGCGTTCGAGGAATCGTTGCAAGATATGATGGCGAGCCGGCCAGAGATGGACGCATGGACATGGCGGGTCGCTGATGGGGATATGCCTGCTTTGCCGTAGCGGTGGTCGGCGAAGACGCCGAACTCGAGGCCGGGTCCGGCGGACTTCCCCGAACCGTCACTTCGATTGGAAAGCAGCGAGATGCTGTCGGCGGGGCGCGCGAGGGGTATCCCCTCGCGATGAGGCGGCCGGTCGATCCGGCCGCCTCATCCCGCGAGAGGGGGCGTCACCCGAATGGGCGGAGACCGCTTGCGGGCTCCGAGAGCGAAGCGATTAGCACCCGGACGCCGCAGGCGGCTCGCCCAACCTTCATTACCGACCAAGCCGCATCCCCACGCCATCCATCAGCGAAATGAATCATGACATGTCGACCGATTCAATTTTGTCGTTGGACGTGAAAAAGGGGAATGACGAATAAGATGGAATGCTCGACCATAACGTCGCCCCAGCCCTGCTCCGTCGCGTCGATCCCGCACGTAACATGGCGCGCTACTATCGCGTGGCGATCGAACCGACACTGTTTGGATGGTCGAGCGTCGTGCGCGACTGGGGCCGGATCGGCCGGTCGGGCCGTCGACGTCTCGACCTCTATGACGATGTGGATCAAGCGGCCATGGCCGCCAACGACTTGCTCAAGCGGAAACTGCGGCGCGGCTATGTGCATAGAGATGGTCGGAACGCCTGACGAAAGGATGGCCGACATCCCGCCCAATCGCGTGCAGTCCGCGTCATCGGCTTGCTATGCCGTGGAACACTCGCCCACGCATGGCGTGTGGGCGGCATTGTCAAACGCTGGAACGGCCGGCGGCGCAACACGCCGCCGGCCTCGATTTGTGGCTGCCGTCTAGGCGTCGAACTTCACAGCTTCGATACGCTGGAGCTGCGCGAACCACTTCCCTTCGCTATCGGGGGATTGCCACGCGACCCCCGAGACGTGGACGCCGGCGGGATGCTCGATGAGGATGCCGACGAAGGAGATTCCCGATTTCGGGCTGGTCGTGCTCCAGCCGTGGCCGAGCGTGACGCCGGTGCGCCCTTCGATCCGGTAGTCCGGTGCGTGGTCGTTTTTCCGCTGCACGGGAACCAGCGTCATCGGCAGATGGTCGGCGATTTCCTGGAAGAGGGCGGGCTCGTCGTCGCCTTGTAGCAGCGCCGTGATTATGTTGGTGGCCATGGTGGGCTCCTTCGTGAGCAAGCGGGGAGCCGGTCCCGTTCAGGACCGGCTCCGGCTTCGGGTTACTGGGCGTGGACGTCGTTCCAGAGGACGACCTTCTGGCGCTCGTCGCCGCCCGGCGCGGGAGCGAGGTTGCCGTAGAGGGTGCCGACCTCGGGTGCGGCGAACTTGTACGAGACGGTCTCCTTGCCGCTGGTGCGCGAGATGCCCTTCCAGGCGGCTCCCATCTCGAATCCCGTCCTTTTGTTGATCACGCGGAAGTCCGGGCCGTCGGCGTGGGACTTGTTGGTGATCGGGGCGACGTTGATCGGAATGGAGATCTTCAGCGTGGCGAAAACGCCCTCGAGCGAGCCGTCGGCCTTCTCGGTGAGCTGTGCGATAGTGGTGGCCATGGTCTTTCTCCTACGGTTGCATCGGGAACCATTCCCGATGTCGACATTGGAGAGGGCCGTCCTGCTGCGGGCAGCTCGGCCAAAAATTCTGCAAAATTCTATTTTCCGCCGGAACGCGGACCCGCGCTTTCCCCGCGCCGCTTGCGGCGTGGTCTTCGGAAAGCGCCTGGGTCCGCGACAAGGAACAGAAATCGAATTTTGCAGAATTTTTGGCCGAGTCTTACCCCTTCGGGGTTGCCCGCAGTAAGCAGGCGGTCCTCTACAAAGGCGACATGAACAGGGAATGGTTCCGGCATGCGGCCGAAGGCGAAGGGCCCTGGACGCCGCCAGCGCCCAGACCGCCGGAGAGGCTGGCGGCTTGGCCGAGGGCGTTTTCGGCGCCCTGAACGAGCGCCGGGCCGGTCAGCGTCCCTCCCGATCGCCAGCAAGCGCCACGCGCACGGCCTGGCGCGCCCGCACGATCGACAAGAGGGCTGGTTTCGGGGTGGGCGCTGCCTCCGGGAAGGTCAACGCGCGCACCAGCGGCGAGGACGCCGGCTCGGTCAAGCCCGGCGCGCTCGAGGGTGGCACGCTCTATGGTAATCGCGGGCCCGCGCCGGGCGGCGGCGAGCGTCGGAAGCTCATCCTTTGGCACGTTGTCAACGCCCAGTAAGCCGAAGCCGGAGCCGGTCTCGAACGGGACCGGATCGCTGCGATGCGCGTGACGAAGAGAGCCGCGGCAAGGCAGGACGCCGGCGATGCCGGCGAGGCAAGCGGCCTAGCGGGTCCGGTCGACCCGGCCGGGGGCTTCGCGGGTCGCTGCGGCAAACGCCGCGGCGAGCTTCGCCATGAAGGGCTTGGAAAGCCTGCAGCCGTCTTCGGCAACGGGTTCAAGATACCACGAGCGTTCCGCGATGTCGTAATTGTATTCGTCGACTACGACCCATGCCCGCTTGACGCCGGAGAGGCCGGCTCGGCGGCATTCCATCTCGGGGATCTCCACTGCCGTCCGACCCTCGCCGGGTCGGCTGGTGGTGATCGCGAGGAGGGCAAGATGCGTCAGGCCGTCGCGCGCGCCGCGCACGGCGGCGACGACGCAGACGGGCCGGCGCTTGCGACCGTCGCTCTCGCCACGCTCCTGCTGCCATTGCCAGAGATAGGCATAGTCGACGATGTGTCCGGGGCGGTATCTATGGTTCGTCATCATAGCCCTCCCCCCGGGCGAGACGGTCGAGGGCGTCGCGGAACAGCTCGGTGTGCTCCGGCGGCATCCGGGCGGTCCGGTGCGCTTCGCGCGGGTTGTTGGTTTTCATGATCCGCTCGTAATGTTCGTAGGACATGAGGACGTAGCGCGGCTTGCGGTGCCGGGTGATCACTACGGGTTCACGCCGGGCGGCGTCAGTGACGTCGCCAACGGCCTTGTTGAGGTCGCCAGTGGAGAATTCGCGCATGATGGAACTCCTTTGGCGACCAAGAATATCCATATTATCCATGTTATCAAGCAAACTCGCCTGGCGCTGTTCGGCGCCTCGACGGTAAGCACGGGGCGATCGTGTCACCGCCGCGGCGGACACCTCTCGAACATCTCGGCCTCATCCGGCGTCATCCGGGAGATGATCGTTCGTGCGGCGTCTGCGTCGGCATACCCGAGCATATCGCGCCAGTCGGCGATGTCGTAGATGGTCCTCGCCCTGCCCTGCGACACATCGTAGACGACGCACGGGCTGCCGATCATCGCCAGGCGAAAGATATTGAGGCAGGTGCCAGGCGATGCGCCATCCCAGATCATCAACCCGAAATCCGCCTTGCGCGCCATTTCACGGTCCTTCTCGGCCTGCGCGGCAAACCCCGTTACCCCGTCGGGAGGTGGAATATGATATGCGGCCCAATCGCCGATATTGTTGCGGGGCGCTTTGCCGGAATGGAAGACGCCGACGTGTTCGTACTTGTAGCCAGCCAGCAGGCTCTGCACCTCGACGTCCGCGCCAGGCGCATCGCCGATGTAAACGCCATGTTCGTTCGTGACGATCGTGCAGATGCGTTCGATGACGGGGTCTGGCAGATCGACTATGTCACATGATCCGCCCACAAATATCATCGCCATGGTGACTCTCCTTTCTCTCAAATAGTCCCACCACCCTTCCGGCCTCCTCTCCCTCTCCGCCCGCGCCGCGATTGAAATCCGTCCGCCGTGACGCCACAGCGGGGAACGTGACCAGCCGCCAATTCCGATTCCGTCCGCCGATCGCGGCGCGCCGGTGTTCGGCGCGCCGCGAGGGGAACGGCGCTTACGCGCCGTCCTTGGTGAACTTCCAGACCGGGATGCCGAGCTGGCGCGCCTTGTCGCACAGGTTGTCAGTGACGCCCTTGCCGGGGAAGGCGATGACGCCGTAGGGCATGACGCTGAGCAGCTGGTCGTTGCGCCGGAACGGGGCGGCATTGGCGTGCCGGTTCCAGTTGGGCTTAAAGGGAATCTCGGTGACCTTGCGGGCTTGGGCCCAGCAGGCGGCGATACGCTCGGCGCCGTGCGGGGTGCCGCCATGCAGCAGCACCATGTCCGGGTGCTTTTCATGGGCCTTGTCGAGCGCGGCCCAGATCCGCTCGTGATCGTTGCAGTCGACGCCGCCGGCGAAGACGATCTTGACGCCGGGCGGAAGAAGGACCTCGGTGTCGGCGCGGCGACGCGCGGCAAGGAAGTCGCGGCTATCTATCACCGAGGCCGTCATCGCCTTGTGGTTCACCTTCGATCCGGTACGTGGACGCCATGTCGATCCGGTGTGCATCTCGAACAGGTCGGCCGCGTCGTCACGCATCACCTCGAACGCATTGCGGCGCTCGAGGAGGGTGATGCCTTCTGCCGTGAGCCGCTCCAGTTCGACGGACCGCACCTCGGAGCCGTCCTGCTCCCGCTGGCTGAGACGTTGTCCGTCCTCGTTGCGATCCAGTTCGCGACCGATGCGTTCGGCGGCGCGATGGAAGACGTTCGTGACCGACCACAGCAGGTCCTCGACATCAGGCTCGAGCCGGGTGTCACCCAGCATTCCGGTGAGAACGTCGAAGACGTCGGCGAGACCGTTCCGGATGACCGCCTCGTCGGGAAGCGGCCGTGGATCGGGTTCGTCCTGATGTGGGCGGTGCCCGTACATCTGCAGCTCCAGGATCACGCGGTCGGTCGGCGAGGAGGCATGGAACGGCTCGTAGCCGTCGTCGTGGGGAGTGTCATAGGTCATGGTGGGTCTCCGTCGGTTGGGCCGCGCCCTTCGCGGCCTGACAGCGACCCCGGCCGCGCGCGGGCGGGGCAGGCAACGGCAGAGGAAACGTTTCTTTCCGCAGACTCCGCGCCGGCGCCAGCCGGCGCCACTAAGGATCCCGCGCCGGCGCCAGCCGGCGCAAGAAACTTTTCCGCCGACCGTTGCCGGCCACGACCGCGGGTGGCATGGGTCGCGCTCCGGCAGGCCGCGGGCGCGGCCTCTCCTGACGGGGCGCCGCCATACCTGCCGACCTCCCCTTGGCGGCGGCCGAACCGTTCCTCGCCTCCGACGACTGGCCGGTCATCCGTCTGCAGATGTATGGACAGCGGCCGCGTCAGGACGCCCCATCCGCCGGGCGCTTTTCGTGAGGCGTGTTCCGGCGCGGTTGCGCCGGGCTTCGGCGGGTTCACCGGGAGGCGGGGTGGCGCGTGGCTCCAGTCGGATGTCAGCGACTGCTGTGATCGGACACGAGGGTCTTCCATCGTGGCGGTGGGCGCCGCGGCCGTGCACTGGATCGCGACAGGGACGGGCAGCGCTCCCAGCGCGGTAAACAGGACGGGTCCGAAGTGCGGTCCGTCAAGCTGGAGCGTCACGCGGCAGAGGACTCGGCATCGCAGAGCCCCAATCGCTTCCGATGTCACGCGCGACGGCGCGGCCGACCTGATCGCGATGTGCCGGATCGGCATGGCGACCACGCATCGGCGCGAAGGTGAACCACAAGGCGATGACGGCGACGATGATCGGCGGCGCTCCTCGCTTGCCGCGCCGGCGTGCCGACACCGGAGTGCTGCCGCGCGGCGCCAAGGTCGCCTTCGCCGGCGGCGGCGCGCTCAACGATAGCGACGATCTGCGCCTCGACCGGCAATTCCTATGAGAGGCGCGCCGAACGTGGCGCTGCTGCATGGCGGCACCCCGCATGGGGCCGAGCGTATCGCCGCCTGCTGGACCGAAGCCCACGAGGTTGCGCTGAGCGCCTTGAAGTCCCACTGAAACAGCCACCCAAGACCGCTCCGTTCCGGCGCAACGACCAGATGCCGAGCGTGTTGCCCTACGGCGTCATCGCCTTCCCCGGCAAGGGCGTCACTGACAACCTGTGCGACAAGGCGCGCAAGCTCGGCATCCCGGTCTGGAAGTTCGCGGAAGGCGGCGCGCAACGCCGTCCCTCGTGCAGCGCGTCGAACGCCGGGGCGCCGCGTTGGTGGTCACGCATACCGCGCTTCATATCTATCGATCTCCTTAGGCGGCCGCGCGTGCGCGCCCTGCCCTTCCATCATGTAGCGTTGTCAGGACAGTATAAGGTGCGGGCGCGCATCGAGCTCCTCCATCTGGTCCCGCAGCCACGCGCCAAGGCGCTCGCGCCCGAGTACGCGAAGGTCGTCGTTGAAGTCGCCGAGTTGGGGGCGCAGCACCAGCGGCAGAATCCCGGCTTCCTCGGCGCGCCGGGCAAGACGTTCGATCCCATGTCGCCCGGCTGCATCAGCATCCGCCGCGATGTAGATGCGTTGACATTGCGGTGGGAATGCAATCCCTCCAAGGTGCCCGGCCGACGTCGCAGCGACCATAGGCAAGGACGGCATCATGGCGCGTAGCGACAGCATGGTTTCCACCCCTTCGCCGCCAATGACGGCCGGGACCGCCGCGCCAGGGCTCATGCCAAGCCAGACGCCGTTGCCCAGAAGATGGCCGAGCGAGCGTCGCGGATCCGGGAGATGGGCCTTGCCGTCGCCGTCCGGATCGAGCCAGGTTCGGTGCAGGCCGGTGAGGCGCCCGTCAAGATCGATGACGCCGGCGATCAGAGCTGGCAGCGTTAGCGTTTCGCCGGTCACGAGATCCCGATAGTAGCAGCCTGGATGAAAGCGCAGGGCGCGCTCGCGCGCGGCGAATGGGATGCCGCGGGCGGCCAGGTAGCGTTCTGCGAGCGTGCCGCCGAGAGGCTTCGACATCGCGAACAGGCGACGCGCGGCGTCGGGCGAGCCCTGTGCCGCGGCGGGCTCGCGCTCCGCGCTCACAGGCTCCGGCGGGGGCTCGGCCAGGAACCGACGGGCTTCGTCGAGGATGTCCCGGAACTCGATGAGACCGCAGCTGTGCTCAATGACGTCGAGCAGATCGCCATGCTCGCCGGTCGCCTCGTCAGCCCATTTTCCGGCGCGTTTCGGGCCGGAATCCTTGAGGCGCACATGCATGGAGCGCCCCTTGGAATTGCGGACATCGCCGACCATCCAATAATTGCCGACGCGCCGGCCGTTGTTGAGATATGTGCGGCACACCGCCTCGGCGTAGCGTGCGAGGTCGTGCGCCAGATCGGAGACTGAGCCATATCTGGGCATGATCGGCGCTCCTCACGCAGCTGCCGAGCGGTCGCTTACGGCGACAATCGGGTGCTGTTCGATGAGGCGGGCGAGGATGGCCTGGCCATCGTTGTTGACGGGGATGAACAAGCGCATCTTCCAGGCGATGATCTCCGATATCAGACCCATGGCTTTCAACCGTGGCGCCGTCGCATCGGTGAAGCCGATCAGCTCGACGCGGTGCTCGTTCATGACGCGATTGCGCCTGATCGACAGACGGTCCGCGAGGTCGATCGCGAAACTCCCTTCGACCAACCCGGCCCACGCCTGATCGGGCGTCAACGCAGGGACGTCGGCAAGACCGAGATTGCGGTAGAGCTGGGGCAACCGCATGGGGTGAATGTGGCGACCGACGACGCGTTCTCCTTCGTCGGTCTGGAGCCTGTAGACACGGCAGTTGTCGTCGGGAAGCCGCTGCCAGATCGGCAACAACAACCCTGTCACCAGGTGGAACGTGCTGGTGGTGAATTCCGGCACAGCGGCAATCTCGGCCATCCAGACCTCCGAGAACGCCTCGCGGGCGGCTGGTTGCCACAGCGTCTCAGCGAGCGCGTCGAAACTCATGCGGACTTCATCGGTTGGCCGCACCAGCCGTATGCGGTGCTCTCGCGTGCCGTCCTCGAGCGTGATGCTCGCGGTCGGCAGCTGGACGGCGGCGCGGCCCGATCGTGCGTTGATCAGGAGCATCGCCGCCGGATCGGTCGCCGCCAGTTGGAGCGCCTCTTCGAGCAACCGCGGCTTGCTGCGCGTGCGCTGCGCGATCGTAAAGACCTTCGATTCAGCGCCAGTCGCCGGATGCGTGTAGATGGTCCGGCGATCGGTGACGACAAGGCTGTCGGCGCTGATTGTCTCCAGCCCGAGATCATAGGTTCCGGCGGCGATCGCGCGTTCGACTATTCCTCCGAGCAGTTCCTCGAACACCTCGAATAGCCGGTTCTGCATGTCGATCCGAAGCGCCAGCAGGCGGTTGAGGAATGTCGTGATCGGCGGCAGCTCATCGAGAAGGTGACCGTCCGCGCCGATCAGCGTGAGACCGGTGACGCTCTCGAACCGATCTAGCGAGCAACCATCGACCTTGCCCTGCCAGATGAGGAAGTAGAGCTGGCGTAGCGCCGCACGGGCATAGGTCCCTTCCAAGTTGTCTTCCGGTCGGAAGAGACCGGCGCCGCCGGTCTGCCGCTGACCTTTCGTGATCGCGCCCATTGCGTCGAGTCGCCGTGCGATCGTCGAGATGAAGCGCTTGCCGGCGCGGATATTGGATGTGACGGCGCGGAATATCGGCGGCTGCGCCTGGTTGGTCCTGTTGGTCCGTCCGAGACCCTGAATTGCCGTATCGGCGCGCCAGCCGGCTTCGGCGAGGTAGTGGTAGCGCTGGCGCCGGTTCCTGGCGGCGCGATCGGCATGGTAGGACCTTCCGGTTCCGCCGGCCTCTGAAAAGACCAACGCCGCCTTCTGGTCGTCCATGAACGCACGGGCCTCGTCGAGATTGGCGGCGCCCGGCCGCTTCTCGACGGCGAAGCGGACGGCGCCGTCCTCGGTCGCCCTGCGCACGATGCGCCGCGAGCGGCCGGTCACCTCGGCGACCTTATCCGTGCCGAAGCAATGAATGATCTGGTCCAACGCCGCGCCGACGGGCGGAAGCGATGCGAGCTTCTCGATCATCCGGTCGCGGCATGCAACGGCTTCGCGGCATTGGACCGGGTTGCCTTCAGGGTCGGTGGCAGGTTGCGAGTATTTGTTGCCTTCGGCGTCGGTGTATTCGATGAACAGTTGCGTCGGGAAGGAGTGCTGGAGATATCCGAGCACATATTCGCGGGGCGTCACGTCGACATGCAGGTCCGACCATTCCTCGGGCGGGATGTCGGCCAACCGTCGCTCCATCAGCGCTTCGCCGGTGGACACCAACTGAACGACCGGCGCGCCGCCGATGGCGAAGTCGCGCTCCATCGAAACGATGACGGTTGGCATCGTCATGCCGCAGATCAGATGGTTGAAGAAACGCTGCTTGCAGGATTCGAAGGTGCTTCGCGCGGCCGACTTCGCCTGCCGGTTGAGCGTGCCGTCGTCGCTCGTGATGTTGGCCGCCAGCATCGCTGCGTTGAGGTTATTGTGGATGATCTGGAATCCGTCGGCATAGGCGTCGTAGACGCGGATCTGTTCGGTCGTCAGTTCGTGCTCGAGCACCTCGTATTCGACGCCCTCGAAGCTGAGCGAGCGCGCCATGTAGAGCCCGAGGGCTTTGAGGTCGCGCGCCAGAACTTCCATCGCGGCGACGCCACCGGCCTCGATCTCCGCGACGAACTCCGAGCGGTTGCCGAACGGCAGGTCTGAGCTGCCCCACAGGCCGAGGCGCTGCGCGTAAGCGAGATTCTCGACGGCCGACGCGCCGGTGGCGGACACGTAGACCACGCGCGCATCGGCAAGGGCGTGCTGGAGCCGAAGGCCAGCCTTGCCTTGCTGGGAGGGGGCTATATCGCCGCGACTGCCTTTGCCACCGGCCGCATTCGCCATGGCGTGAGCCTCGTCGAAGATGATGACCCCGTCGAAATCGCGGCCAACCCAGTCGATGATCTGCTCGACCCGCGACTTCTTGCCTTCGCGCTCCTGGCTGCGCAGCGTCGCGTAGGTGACGAACAGGATACCTTCGGCAAGTTTGATCGGCTTGCCCTGTTTGAAGCGCCCGAGCGGCTGGACCAGAAGGGGCTCCTGTCCGAGCGCGCCCCAGTCCCTTTGTGCATCTTCGATGAGCTTGTCGCTTTTCGAAACCCAGATCGCCTTTCGGCGGCCTTGGAGCCAATTGTCGAGAACGATGCCGGCAACCTGGCGGCCCTTGCCGCAACCGGTGCCGTCGCCCAGGAACCAGCCGCGCCGAAACCGGACGGCGCCGGGTTCGTCGTCCGGCGCAGCCTTGACGACGTCGAACGTCTTGTCGACGGTCCAGGCGCCCTTGAGGAGCTGGGAATGCGCCTCGCCCGCATAGATGACGCTTTCCAGCTGGGCATCGGACAACAGACCGTCCTCGATGACCACGGTGGGAAGGAGCGGACAATAGGTCGGCTTCGGCGGCGCGACGGCGGCCATCGCGACTGATTGGACCAGGGCGTCCGGATGGGGTTTCGCCGCAGGGATGTGGATCGACTGGAGAGCATAGGGTTCATAGATCTCGTTGCCGAGCCGGCCGCCTTCTCCGACCGTCCAGTCCCGCACCTCGTATTCGAGCGGGCGAGCGGACGGCTCCTGCGACATGCTGGCGATCGGGCCGACGGACGGCCGAGGTGCGGGCTTTGGAAGAACTCGTGCTCCGTCGCGATGCTGCGCGGCAATTGAGGGCGCTGGAATTCCCGCGCGGCGAGCGGCGATGTCACGCAGGATGCCGTTGCTGAGCGCGCCGAGGGAATCGGGATAGCCGCCCGGCGTGCGAGGCGGAAGATCGCCGATCCAATCGAGCAACGTCTCGACATCCGCGGCCTTGCCGCGTGAGGCGACGATACGGGACGGATCGGAAGCCGCAGTCTTGTCGATGACGGTCAGCCTGGTTTCCGCCGTCGTGCCGTGGCGGGCATAGACGCGGCCGTCGATCCCGGCCGTGAACACGACGACGCTCTGTTCCTGAAGGCGGATGAAGCTGTCGCGCCACTTCGGGTTTTCGGGGGAAAGGCCGATTCCGGTGATGGCGACAAGTCGGCCGCCGGGCTGCAGTCGCGCGAAGGCCGATGACAGATGGCGCCAGGCGGCGTCAGCGACACGCCCCTCGACCTGGGCGCTGACGCTGAACGGGGGATTCATCAGCACGACCGAGGGCCGGATGGCCGGATCGAGGTGGTCGTGGATATGCGCCGCGTCGTGCCGGAAGGTCGGGGCACGCGGAAAGAGCGCACCGAGCAGATCGGCGCGTGTGGCGCCTAGCTCGTTGAGCGCAAAGTTGGCCTGGGCGATCTCGGCGTGAATAGCAAGAAGGCCGGTGCCGGCGGAAGGTTCGAGGACCAGGTCGGGGGCGGCGATCGTGGCGGCTCGGGCTGCAACGAAGGCGAGCGGCAGCGGCGTCGACAGCTGCTGCATGGCCTGGCTCTCATCCGAGCGGCGCGTGTGCGTAGGCGCGAGCTGCGCAATCCGGGTCATCATCGCCAGCGCTGCCTGCGGCGACGACGAGCGCGAGTGGATCGCGGCGCCGAACTTTCGGACGAACAGGATCTGGGCAGCTTCGAGCGCTTCGTAGGCGTCCTTCCATATCCAGAAGCCCTCGGCATCGCTGCCGCCGAAAGCTTCGGTCATTGCCTCGCGCAGGGCATTGGTGGTGATGGTGCGGCCCTGTTCGAGATCGGGAAGGAGGAGGCCTGCGGCCACGAGGATGGACGCAGCGGCGTTGCCGGGATCGGCAGGGAGCGTCGGAAGGGGCGCAGCCATCGAGGAGGTGGCCGTGGCGGTCGTGACGATGTTCATGGGAAAGCCTGTCGAGAGCCGGAGCGATCGGCCCCCGGCGTGCTCTCTCTGCGCCGGCCGGGCCGAACTCCTCCCGGCCCCGCTCTCCCTCCTGTGCGACTACGGGACCGGGACCAGGTCCGAAGTCGGCTTGCGCGAAGCCGGGATCTGGAGGGCGCATACGACGATCGCTTCGGTCTTCACTGGATCGGATCGGTCAGAATCGGCCGCGGGACATCAGCTGCATTCTCGGGCTATTCGTCGCGCGGACGCCGGATTTGGTATGGCGTATCGTTGTAAACTTCCCCGTCGCGGAGCGGATCGAGGAATTTCCGTGAGCCGAAGCGGGCGTCGAATATATCCTGCGCCTCTGTCGCGCTTTCGGCTTCGATTTCCATCGTTCCCTCGATGGTCCAGTCGATGATCCAGAGGGATTTAGTCATGCTTGTCTCCCGTCGCGGACACGACGTCGGCATCGACGGCGGCTGAGCGGAGTGCGACGATCGCGGCCCTGAGAATCTCCTTGTTGCCGATCGGGCAGCCCGACCAGTCGCATTTCTGGATGGCGTCGGCGATGCGTTGGTTTCGATGTGCGTCAGCGTTCATTTCGACGATCCTTTCGGTTTGGGTGAATCGGGCGCCGGCCGAACCGCTTTCTCGGCGCCGACCGCGCCGAACCCCTGCCAGCCCCCCTCCCCCTCCGGCGGGGCATCTGGAAGTGGTCGCTTCTGCGACCGGGATCATGAGGAAGCCTGGCTTTCCAGGCGTGCTACGATTGTGAGCACCTTTTGGCGGGCCAGGACCCAGGGCCTGGCGCCGTCGAAGCGCGCGACCGTCACATCTTTGAAGGGCTGGTAGAGGGCCTCGGCGCGGTCGTCATCGCCGAGCGCGTCGCACAGGATGGCGAGCGCGAGTTGGGCCGGACCCGAACCGCTATAGCCCCATGCGTAGCCGGTGGGCGAATGGTTGCGCAGGTCCCTACGGGGATCGAGGCTACGGATCCGGCCGTCATCTTCCACGACGGTCACGACGAAGCGACCGTCGGCTGGATTGCCGCGGTAGAAGGGCATGATGTTCTCCTGATTATGGTTGATCCGCCGCCTGTTCCTGGCGGGCACCGTGGGTCCCGGGGCGGGTATGCCGATTGGATAGGAAGCGCCTCGTGGCGAGGCGGGATGCCGGACTGCTTCAGTCGGAGACCGGGAGTATCTTCGTTACCTCGGGATCGTGAAATGAATAGATGCGGAGCCGGTAGAAGCGCTGCTGCATCAGTTCGGATTCGAACTGGACGGAAAGATGCGAGAGCGCAAAGAGCGTCGCGGCGATTCCGGCCGCATCAGCCGAGACCTCGCCGCGGAACTCGGTGAGGTCACTTTCGATGCGAAAGTGGGGCCTCGAGGTCGGCGCAAGATAAAGCGGCTCGCTGTCACGCTCGTAGAAATTCCAGAAGCCGCCATGATAGTCGGAAGGGCTGAGCCGCTCCATCATGGTATAGACCGTGTTCTCCGCAACGATCGGCAATCGTTGCCCGAACAGGGTCGGCAGGAATTGCTCACGGCGATCGTCCCGTATTAGAATGGTGGGACGGTGTGTGGTGGTTTGCTTCGTCATGGGATGGATTCTCCGCCAAGATGTTGGAAACGGGTCCGGGTGGCGCACTCTCTCCGCCGGTCCGCACCTGTCCCCGGCCCGGCAATCCTCTCCCTCCCAATCGGGCCAACGGATCTGGCCGTCGTCCTCCAAGACGGTCGCGACGAAACGGCCGCCGGCGGGATTGCCGCGATGAAATGGCATGATGTTCTGCTGAGTCTTGTTCGGCTCGGCTCCCCGGCAGGCGCGCGCTGCGAGGCCGCGCCGGCGCGGATGAAGATGACATGCCGTCGCGCGGCGGGGCGCGCGCGACTTCAGTCGAGGACCTGGACAATTTCCGACACCTCGGGATGGTGAAGCGAATAGACGCGGAGGCGGTAGTAGCGCTGCACCAGCAGTTCGGCTTCGTACTTTTCTGAAAGGTACAAGAGCGCGAAAAGCGTCGCGACGATGCCGGCGGCATCCGCCGAAATCTCGCCGCGGAACTGGGTGATGTGGCTTTCGATGCGAAAGCTGTGCTTCGAGGTCGGCGCGAGGAACAGGGGTTGGCCGCCGCGCTCGTAGAAATTCCAGAAACCGCCGTGATAGTCTGCGGGGCTGAGCCGTTCCATCATGGTATAGACGGTGTTTTCCGCGACGATCAGGAGCCGATGCCCGAACAGGGTCGGGAGGAATTGCTCACGACGGTCATTTGGGACCAGGGTTGCGGGACGGGGCTTGGTGATTTGCGTCGTCATTGGGTGGGCTCTCCGTGAAAAAGGATGGGAACGGGTCAGCAAGGCGCACTCCTTGCGCCCATCGGCGCCTGTCCCGGCCCCGCGCCCCTCTCCCTCTCAATCGGGCCAGACGCCGTTCGCGATCTCACGCGCCAGCATCGCCCGCGCCTTCATCATCACGTCGTCGCCGCGCGTCTCTGGATGAGTAAAGAACCGGGCGGCGGAACCGCGGGCGATCCAGTCGGCGTAGGCGCAATAGGACCGCTCGGTCAGGTGAAACGCCGCCATGTCGGTCGCCCAATGCGGTTTCGGCTCTACGACGACGGTGACGCCGTCACGGGTCTCCTCCCATGGAAGCGACCGCTCTGTGGGCGGATTGCGGCGATCCTCTGTGAGGATATTGTCGACCGTCATCATGATGTGCCTCCCGATCTCTCGATGAAGCCGTTCGGGTTGTCGGGATTGGGCGGCAGGTTGATGACCGAACGGCGTCATTTGCCCGCGCCAGGTTCGATAGGCCAGCTTCCCGTTTGAACTCGACGATCTCGTCATATTCCGGCCGGCTGTGTTCCCGGAGAAAGTTCATCGCGGCTTGGTGCAATGAGCCTTCCTCCTGAGCTTGCGCGAGAACATGACGCCATGCCGCGTAGTCATCTTCGAACAGACCAGCTTCGTCACAACGCTGGAGCTGATAAGGTCGGTCGCCGTTCTCATTGAGCATGGAGCCTTCGGCGAGAAATATATCCCACCCCTCTTTGCTGGCCGCTGCGCCCTGTTCCGCTGTCCATCCGATCATGCCGATTCTTCCTGTCTGAGGTTGCGCTGCCGAGGGTTGATTGATGTCGATCTGGTCTGGCGATCGAACAAGACAGATCGCCTCGGCGCCCCCGTGCTATTCGTAGCGCGGGCGCGTCTCCGGATACGCCGGCGGCGCGAAATTCTCGAACACGGCGACCTCATGGCGGCCGCCACTATAGATCACGGAGCCCACCGGCCGCCGATGTCGCTGCAGATATTCGAGCAGTCGATTGGCTCGCCTGGCCGCCGCATAGGCTCTCTCCTCGTCCTTGAAAAGGGCAAGGATGCGGACAAGCTGACCTGTATCGAACCACCATCCACCTTCCTCGGGACCGCCATAGGCGCGGTCGACCTCGTAGAATGCGAGCACGAATGTCATCATCGGTTCCACTCCTCGCTATCGCCGAAGAAGCTGCCATCGTTGCCAAGCGCGATCAGCGCGGGTTTAAGGTCGGATGCGGCGACTATCGCATCGGAGGTGATCGAGAAGGAGCCGATGAAACAACCTTCGTCCATTTCATCGGCGATCTGGTCGAGGCTCATCTGCATGAGGCGATCCCGTTCGCCTTCTTCGAGCAAAAGGGTCAGCTCGATCACAACCTTCCTGATCGTCGTCACTGGTCATCTCCTTGCTCGTCGACCCCGACAGGGTTGATAAGATCGCGAAGGATCGGGGTCAGCGCATCGTTGATGGAATAGAGGAGTTCGGATCGATCGGTCGAAGTGAGGGTATCGAGAACATTGCCGGGAATGAGATTGTTGACGGCATGTGTGGCGTCGTTCATGAACTCGTCGAAGTCGTCGTCGTTCATGGGTTGGTCCGTCGGAGACCTCTGAAGGGCGCCGCCAGTCTCATCGCCTTCGGCCTGCACGATGGCTGCGTTTATCGCTGCCAGGCCTGCTTCATTTGCCGTCTTCTGCGCATTATCGGGCCGTTCGCCCTTGTCGGACCAGAAGTCCGAGAGCAGCAGCCGGGCGCTATACAGCGCCTCCAGCATGGCTTTGAACGCATCCCGCATCGCCTCGACTTCAATGGCGTCGGACACAAGATGGGCTTCGCCCGGTGAGGTGTCGGCATTATCCCGGAACTGCCTTGCGAGCCACTCGACCGTTTCCGTTGGTTTCGTCATCGTCCCGTCTCCTTGCCTTCAGTCCTTATGACGGCTGCTGCTGCCCTCTCGCGCTGGGCGAGATGCCATTCGGCGAGTGCTGCTTCATCACGAGAGCGGAACGTCGGCTGTTTCTCGAATGGGCGAGGGTCGCAGGCGATGCGCCATTTCCTGTCTTTGTAGTTCTTGGAGACGCAGCCTGCCGCGCCGGAGGGGTAGTGGATGTTGATCACGGTCCAGCCGCCATGCCGCCAGCGCAGATATGCGAACTCTGTCGGCGGCTCCTCGTCCCGGATCTCCTTCAGAAGCTCAAGGAGTTCGGGCAGCGCGTTGTGATCGGCGGCGATCTTTTCGGCAACGATGCGATTGGTGACCTCGCAGACCATCAAGCCTGCGGAATCGTAGACCATCCATGTCGCGGTGTGCGCGGCCGTTTCGCGAACCGACCACGGGCCATTCGCAGCGCCGGGCTTTGAGTAAGTGGTTGTCGCAGTCATCTTTCGGCTCCTTCAATTCGAGGTTGGCTCGTCACGACGGCGCAGTGCGCATCATCGTGCGAGCGTAAGAAATGCGTCCGGCGAGGTGCTGGTGTGCAGCACGCGTGGCGTCGGGAAGAAGGTGGGCTCGGAGCGCTATGCCGTCACCGCCGAGTATTCCTGGCGGCCGAAGCTCTTGACCCTTCGCCACCATTCGACCCGCTGTTCGCGGGTGGCGTTTGCGAGCCGGATCAGAATGTCTCCGTGGCAGGGTTGCGGCGCGCAGAAGCAGACCAGGTCGCGGCCGCGAAGCTCGTCGAGCGCGCGAAGCAGATGATGCTGGTCAGCCAGCCATCGCTCGTATCTCGCGATGACCGTGGCGCGATCGCCATCGCGCCCTATCACGAACGGGTTCCCCCAGCTTGATCCACGGCCGATATAGGCGGCTCCGTTGGGAATACCGACGACGCGCTTGTTGAGCACCCTGCACATGATTTCAGTCTCCGCTCGCATGATGGTGTCGTGCAGCGGTTCGCGATCGTCATGTTGGATGCGGCCGCTGCGCGCCGGCGCCGGGCGTCCCCGCCCACTCCGCCAGCCGCGACAGTCACCCCCTCCCCCGGCCGCCCTCTCGTTCGGAGCGTCGCCGACGCAGGACTCCCCCGATCGCTTGGGTTATCGTCGGCGCATTGCGCTATTAGGCTGTCACGGGTTCTCGGTCCGGGCGATAAGATTGCGCATTTGACCGGCATGCCGTTTGACCACGCCTTGTATAAATGCAGGATCGTTCAGCGCGTCCTCGACATAGGGGAGCGCCGTGAGAACTGCATCGAGGAGTTCGGGGGCGATAACGATCTGGGAGAGGATCTCGTCGCTGCGGCGGCCGAGGCCGGGTTGCTCGACCAGGCGGAACAGATGCGTTCCCTCGGCGTCCATCAGCATATCGCCCTTGATCGTCCAGGGCGGGTCTCCGACTTTTCGGGTCATTTTGGTGGTCCTTTAAGGATGGCGGATTTCGATAGTCGCGGTCCGCGAGACATCGTGGAAAATAAGCGGTGGTTGGCGGATAAAGCGTCTGGCGCGGCAGATTGGCTCGGAACGGATTCTCATCCTCGAATTGCCCTCGCGGCGCGGACCATATCCATGAACGTGTCATACTCGCCGCAGAGGCGCTCGTCGCCGAGATCGGAGACATACTCCTCGACATTGGGGTAGCCTTCGGCCTGGTACTCTTCCTCGGGCAGCGACATGCTCGCCATTTGCCAGGTGAACCCGTCCATGGTTTCTAGACATTTGGGGTCGTAGTGTTTCAGGAACAGGTCGGCTCGATCGCTGTCGAGGGTGATGCCGGTTTTGCTGATACGCAGGTTGACCGGCTCCTCATGCTCGGGATCATAGGCGTGGATGACAAACCTGCCGTCCTGGATCTCGATCCAGACCTCACGCTTTGTCCCGTCGGGACATATCGCCTCGATGCGAAGACTGCTTTCAGACCCTTCCGCGATTCTAACCTGCCAGGGTCTCGCGTCTATGTGCGGCTCCGGCGCAACCGGCACACGCCAATCATACATGATCATTGTTTTACCTCCAGCTACGGTCCGGCTTGGCTCATTCTTCGGGATCTATGACGATACGGTCGGCGTCCGACAGAGCGTCAGCCACGGCGATCAGGGCGTCGGTTTCGCCCTCGCCCGCATCCGCGTTGATGCCTGCGATCTGATACAATGCGACCATGGCGGCCATGGCCTGCGAGGCGGTGATGGTGATTTCTGTGTGCATGGGCTTGTCTCCAAGGTTGGAGTTTGGGTCTGGCCAGATGTGGTTGAACCAGCTGGCCGCTTTGCCGAGATTGGGCCGGCAGTGGTAGTGTTGAGAAATTCGCGGGCATCGGCGTTGGTTGTCGGTCAAAATGGCTTGTCGCCTTTCGGCCAACGTTCGCGGATTGTGGCTAGGACGTTTGCAATGAAATCCTCATGGCAGCCGCGAGTTTGAGGGCCATACAAGTCGGGATACCAGTCTAGGGATTCGAGAATCGACGGCGCGATCACGCCCTCGAAGGACCAGGGGTAGGCGTCGGGTTCGGCGGCGAGGTTCTGGGCGACAAGTACGGCAAAGTCGGCGACGTCCACGAGCCAATCGCGCATCTGGTGGTCGCCGAACTCGTCCCAGGCGTCGAGCATGCGATGGACACTTCGCTGTATCGGCCTGTGGTTCTCCACGGCGTGCCGGAAGGCGAGCGCTGCAGACCACAGACTCATCGCCGCGTTAACGGTTCGCTTGCTGATGACAGGCGTATCGTCTCTGAGATTTTCGAGCGCGTCGGCAAGGGTTTTGTGCCTGATCGCAGTCGCCGTGACCAGCGTAACGCTGGTGGCGTCGAGATCATCAAAGGGCGGTCTGTTAGGGACTGTCGCCGACTTGGCGATGACCTCGGCGATTGTCGATGAGCGCCGCACGATGTCCTGGAGGACCTGTTCCCAAATATCGCGAGAGATGGTGAGATCGAAGTCGTCCAGCGGATCGACGTCCTCGCCCTGGGACGCCGTATCGAGACGCGCAGCGACATGGCGGTTTGCCATGCTATCGGCGACATTCGCAGATTCCGCGAGCACTGAGGCGAGGTCGCCACGAGAAATGGTAACGATGTCGCTCGGTCCGTGCGGTGTGCTGAAGCTTAGGCTGTCCCCTTCCTCCTTCGCATCAAAGATCGTGGTAAGAAGCAACTTTTCGAGGGGCGTCATGTCGGTGCGCGGGATGGGCGGCCAGATGGTGGTTGTGGTCGAATTTCCGATCATGGTTGTCTCCTGGTGTTGAATGACGAATTGACGCGCGGTCCCGAGCTAGGGCAGTCGCGGTCCCTGTCGTTGACGGCATCGGACATTGGGCGCGCGGGGAAAGTTCAGGCGGAATAAGCCTGCGAAGATGCTATTGGACCGCTGGCGTTCGATGCCGCGATGGCGCGCGCGTCGCTGGCGTTGCCGTCTCGTCGGAGGCTATCGGCGAGCGCGAGGAATCGGACGCGATCCGCGTCCCCGCGCTTGACGTGGAAATCCTCGTCGACGACGCCGGCGGTTCTCGCCCATTGATTCCACGCGAAGCTGCGGCCGAGTCCGACCGTGGTTTTGGTGCTGGGAAACCGATCGGCGTTGCGCACCATGTCTTCCCATGTGGCGCCGAATTCGACTTCGCTGAACCTGCTATGGCGTCCGGTCAGCGCATTGCGTTCCAGGACAAGGGCGCGCTCGAGCAGATCGGGATAATTGGCGGCCAGCCAGAACAGCTCCCAGACCTTGCTCGCCGGGCAGAAGAAGCACGCCGACTTGATCGGCACCATGGCCGGACCGAGGAACTCGACGATGGCGTGGACGCAATCGGAACGGTCCCAGCCGAGAATTTGCAACGGGTACGAGTAGTCGAAATCCAGGTCCGCTTCCGGCAGGTTCCCCGACCGACGTATATCTGCGGGACTGCAATCGTATCCGATCAGCTTGACAATGCGTTCGCCGCGGCGCTGGGCTTCGGTCCAGATGGGATGAGGCTCACAGGCGTTGGGGCCGGATTTGCAACCCTTGATCGCTTGGTCCTGCGGCTTCTGTTTCCATTTGATCGAGCAGGATTTCAGGCCGAATGCGAGCGACGGCAGCGTTTGGTTGGAGATGCAATTTCCAAAGAGATCTGAGTAGTTCGTGCCAGGAAGGGTCGCCTTCCGGCAAATCGTGATGGGCGGAAAAGACCAATCCTCCAGCACCTGACGCATGCGGTCGAGGTGATCCATCGTCAGTGGCTTTTCGGCAACCAGGTCGGCGAAGGTGATGATGTCGGGGCGAAGTCCGGCGACCTTCAAGGCGATGAGCAGCGCCAGGGAATTGACGCCGGAACCGTAGCAGACGGCGAGCAGGCGGCCCTTCAAAGCGTTCAGCAGATTTCGGCGCTGGAAGTGGGAGAGCAATCTGGGAACGGGTTCGGGCATCGGGATTTCCTTGCGCGCGCGACAGCACGGCGAATCCGGTCAGAGATCCGTCGTGGCTGGCTTGGCTGTTGAGTGGTCGTGGTCGTCAGAAGGACGTGCGAGGCGTCTGGTCACTGGGAGACGCAGTCGGCCGAGGAGACCGAATTGGTTTGAACGATCGGCGGGTTAGAAGCCGCCGTGACCAGGAAGGCGACTATCCGTCCGAGGTTCTTCGCGCATGACGGCGCCAAAGATGGCGACGAGGACCTCCGCGGGATCTTCCGCTACCTCGTCGATCGTCCAATAGGCTATTTCCTCGTCGGCTCCTGAAACCACACGGACATAGCTGATGGAATCTGGATATCCCGGGAATCGAAGCTGTGACCCGTTGCGATGACGAATTGTCGCCTCATTGGGCCAATCGCGCTTTTTCATTTTGTTCCTCCCAGACCGAAATTGCGCAGGAGCCAGGCTTCGAGCCATTCGCCAGAAGTGTCGGCAATCTGTTCTTCGGGTTCAAGGCTGTTGACGATCAACGCGCTGCCTATGACGGCGCCATTGCCTTCGCGCAAAAGGAGAACAGCCTCATCCACAGCTCGGATCGAGTCCTCGGCTTCAGCGGCGTGAAAACCGGCGTAGTCGACCTCGCCGTCACAGCGAACGGCAAGCTTGAAACCCGCCTCTTCTGCGTCTTTGAGCAGTTTACGGACGTAGTTCACACTGACATTCGGGATCATGAGTTGTTCTCCAGGATTCGCCGCTCGGCGGCAAATAACAGAGACCGCTGATGGCGCGGTGCGGTGACGGTTGTTGGCAGCTACCGAGCTGATGACCAGAAGTGCTTCCCCGCGGACAGGCGCGGCGATGCCGGCCCTCTCTCCGCTTCCGGCATCGCTACTCCGGCCGCCCGCCTCCCCCTCGCACCGACGTGGAGTACGACCGCATCTCGGCGAGAGGCGCGGAGCGAAAAGCACTATTGGATGCTACAGCGGCTCGAGGGTCCCGCGTCGCCTTCAGCTGACGTCATGCTCGTCGCGGAGGTCGGCGGTGTCGCCGGCAATGCCGGCGGGCGTGATCAAGCCGATATCGATCGCGTTCCGGATTCTGTTGCGGATTGCGTCAGTCTCGCCGGTTTCATGCCAGGCGTCCCAGAGAGCGGATCGTCGGGCATACTCGTCGCTGTTCTTCCAATCCTCATAGGTCGCGAAGCCGGCGTCGTGACCATCGCTAGCGCCGATGAAGGGTGGCCGATCGTCAAGGCTCGGCGGCAATGGGGGTTCGGGAAGTTGGCGTACGTCGAACACACCGTCGTGGCCATGAGACGCGCCGTCGTCGCCATCCTCGTGGACGGCGAACCAATAGGTACGCACGTTCTGGGAAAAGTCGTTGTCCTGGTAGATGTGGTAGATTTCGACGCCGCCATGCTCCATGAACACTTCGGCGGGTTGGTGCTTGGTGATGTAAGGCATGTCGAGTGCTCCTGCAGGGTTAGGCTCGGTTTGCGATCGAGCGTGGTGGATGAACGGATGGTTCTCTAAGGCGGCGAGTTCGACTGGTGAGTCCTTCAACGCTACTGGCGCACGGGGCAGCGATGGCTACGGCCGTCCGGGGCTTCGGGGGAGGATCAGAGCGGAGGCCGTCCGAAGAGGTCGGGCTGGACTTCCGCAGCCGCCGGCCTTGCGGATGCACCGCAACGGCCGGTGGGGCAGATCCCGTATTTTCCCGCAGCGTCAGCCGCGAGATCCCGCGAGCCATGGACACCGTGCGCGAATACCGTGTGCCCTGATGGGCGTTTGCATGGTGAGCCAATCGGTGCGCGGCATTCCGGGCAAGGGACTTCAAGAGCGGGGTCGCGTGGCCAGGATCGGTCGCATCCCGGCTTCCGGCAATACATGGGGCGGTCGGGCATCGTCGTGGACCGCTACGCGAAATGCGATGGCGCTGCGACGGCGAGCCAGGTGAACGACCATAGGCTCCCACCAGTCCAGCGCCAAAATACCACGGTCATCGTGCAGGCGATCACCAGCGTGGCGACGGCGCGCGCATTGTCATTCATGTTCATGGACATGATCCTTTCATGATGCGAAGTGACACAGAGGAGCGGGTGTTGTGGTCGGCGGGTTGGCGAGGTTCAGTCGCCGGGTGGAGCGAATTGGCGCGCTCCTTCATCGAGCTCCTGGGCAGACGCTATTGCTTCGGAGACCGTGGCGACCTCGCTGCCTTCAAGATGATCGCCGTCGTCCAGATGCAGCCCGATCCACCATAGGTCGGGACGACTGGAATCGGCGGCGTGGCAGTCGCCAAGCCGGTGATGGGCGCCGGTGCTGTCAGTGATCAGTATAAAGTACCCGTCAACCGCACTGCGGCGCCAGGCGGTGCAACCGCCGCCGGTGTACTCAAGCTTGAAGCCGGCAGCCTTGAACAGTAGGCCGTCATCGGTGCGTTCGGCCTCTGCGACCAGACCATCAAACCATTTGGAGATCTGGTTCATAGCCCATATCCCTCGACGGGAATCCGATTGAAGTGGGCAAGGGCCTCGTCGAATGCAGCGTAGCGGGAGCCATGTAGCGCGCGGTCAACCTCATAGCTGACGGCGAAACAGCCATTGTCCCATCTGAGGACCGACCCGGCTATGGCCCATTCCGCCGTGACGGCAACCAGGCGCACGGACGTGCGCCCCCAACCGACCTTCGTGTCGAGGACTATTTCGCACGCGCGCGGTTCATCGGCGGCGACATCGCCGTATTCGGCGAGAAGAACCTTCCCAGGTGGAATGACCCGGTCCAGGGCATGAACGTCGGGGATATTGTAGTGCATGTGCGCTCTCCATTGGTGGAAGCTCCGCCGTTGCGCTCGGTGGCGCGGTAGGTCGTATACGGGAGATGATCCGGACGGCGGCTCGGACGGCGTCGGCGGGATGAAGCGACTAGCGGTATATGCGCCGTTCGACTTTGGCGATGACGGCCCGGGCGCGGTCCCGTGCCGCGACTTCCGTGGGAGACCAGGACTTGTTGACGGGCAGCGCTTCCAGCGCCTTCAGGGCCGCCAGCAATTCCTCATTGGCGTCGAGCATTGCGAGGCCTCGAACGATCCGGTCGCAGTCTTCGTCGAAACGCTGGATCTTGGTGCGGGATCCGCTGACTAGGGTGCCGATATGGTACTCCTTTCCCGGCTCCATCAAGAACAGATTGCGACGGCCAGTGTGGACGGTGCCGGTCGCGGCGTAATGGCCCGCCTGGAGGTCTCCAGAAAGGTCAGTCATCGGCCTGATCCTCCGCTTCGGCGATTATGCGTTCCGCGTTGAGCAGAGATGCGTTCAGCATGTTCACGGCGTAGTTGCCGGTCTGCAGGTGAGGCGCGCGTGTATGGGCGTCAATTCGGAACCCCATCGCCGCGGAGCGAAGCTCCCTCAACGCATCAAGGATAACGGGTCGAAGCCGCTCCCGTCGGATAGCAGCGTGAAGGCCAGCAAGGATATCGCAGACACATCCCTGCATCTCGTCATCCTCGAAGCCGGCGATGAAGCGCTCGGCGGCGATCAGGGCGTCCAGAGTGTCGTTGGGGCTGTCGGCATGAACATTGGTGGCGCCGATATCGGGTGAAGGATCGACGCGGCTCAACGCATCGGACGTGAGTGCGTGATCACGTTTGCGGAAATCCGCCAGCAGGTCCTCGCTCGTGGCGTGGAAAATGCCGTTCTCCGTAATCAACGACACGCTGGCGCCGAACGAGTCAGGACGTTGGGTCACGTCGTTTAGCCATTGGATCACGACATACTCTCGCACCGTCGGCGAGCGCGTGAGGATGTCATGCACGATGAACTGCCAGGGGAATTCGCTGAGATCGATGATGATCGTACTCTCGGCATCGGAATCCTTGGCCGGGAGATCGCAAAGAATATGGCCGTTCAGGAAGTTCCTAAGCAGGCTGCTGATGGCTTGGTCCGATGCGTCAAGGGCGGTCGACAGCTCACGCCGCGAGACGGCGACCGGGTTCATGGGGCCTGCGTCGGTGTAGAGTTCGAAGCCGTCGTCGGTTTCGGCGCAGTCGAGAACCTTCGACAGGATCAGCTTTTCGAGCGGCGTGATGTCGGCGATCGGAAGCGCCGGAAAGGTCGTGATCTTGGTCTGGAGATAAGCCATGGGATTTGCCCTTGTGGAACGCGGAAAGCCCGGCGCGAGGCCGAGCTGCGGGTTGAAACGACGCCGATGGCGACCGTTGGAGGCGCGGAGCAGATCAGCCGAAGCGACGGCCGGATTCGGTGAAGGTGTAGTCGTTGGCGGCGATGATCTCGTCCACCGCTTCATCCGAGGTCAGATACTCGTACTCACAGCGGAGCTGACGATAGAGCCACCGGGCGAGGTCGCGCAGCGCGTCTGCAAGCGCCTCCTCCGCATCATCCGTCATCGGCTGGTAGGTTGGGCTGTCGCGCTCGACGGAAATCTCCATCGAGAATTCGTGGTAGTAGCGCCCACGGTGGCCGATGTCGGCGCGAAGCTGGTAGAAGTTTCGCCGTTGGATTGCCTTCATTGCGTCGGCGACAGCATGCAGTTCGGAATCCCGTGGCGCATGTCTGCGGAGGGCTCGCGGCGCATCCTTGCGGTAGGAGTAGAACGCCTCGAAGCAGGCGCCGTCCCCTTGGGACCAGAAGCCGCTGAACGAGATGCGTGGCTTCTGTCGCGAACTCCCACCCATGAGGGGGACGACGTGGGTTTTGAGGCGAACCCCGAGGATTTCGCAGATCTGCTCGAAATCCTCGAAGACGGAATCGAACCATTCATAGTCCAGGGCGCCCTCGCGATACCAGCTTCGGGCTCGTTCCTTTGCGCGATCGTCGAGTTCGTCGAGGCGGTAGACGGTGGTCTGTATGATGTCAGGCATAGGGATCGCCTCCATCGAGTACTATGCCGAGCCAGGTGCGCGTATCGTTCCAGTCGAACGTCTCACCTGTCGCGCGGTCGATGACGTGGGCGCCGCCGCCAAAGGCGTCGCGAACCGGACGCGAGCACGTGTCCGCCGATTGGAACCCCCACAGACCGTCGAGCTTGAACGCACGGGCGCACCGTTTGACGAACGTGATGACCTGCTCGGGGTCTCCACTGTCTTCGTCTCGAAGCCAGAGCCTCTTCGTATCCGGCTCGATGTCGATCGAGGCAACGAAGCGGATGACGGCGCCTTCGCTTTCAAGCTCCTGGGACAGTGTTCGAAAGATATCGAGCGCGTGGATCGCTTGCTCGCTAGTGCGAAGGTCAAGGACGCAGGAGAAATGGGTGAAGTAGTTAGCCATGATCTCCTCCGCAGGGATGACGGCTGGTGGAAGGCCCCGCGCCCCCATCGACGCCAGGGTACTGGCTGTCAGGTTCGGTGTCGTTTCCCTCTTTCCGGATTTGCTCGAACTGGGCATCGGACTCGGCTTTGCAACGTGCTCGTGTTGCCCGCGCGACATCGGGCAGCTTCCCGGTAGGGACGTTGGCGAGGCGCTCGGCCGCCGCCTCTATGCTGGCAACGCTGAGATAGCGGTGAAGGTTTGCGGCGAGGCGCTGGTTTTTTCTCGCCCGTCGCACGATGACGGTCGCAACTTCGTCGCCGTCCCAGTTCTCGAAGCAATTGTCGAAGGCGCGGGTTGGCCGATGGCCGTAGGCGATGACCTTGGCGGCGTAGTTGACGCGACCGCGAAAATTCTCGGGATCGTTGAGGCGTGACATGCTGGGCACTCCTTTCTTGCGAGCAGGTGTGGATGGGAAACGGCGGCCGGCCGGCGAACGGCGCAGCACGCACTGGATGTCTGGTGTTCGGGCCGAGCGGTCCGGTCAGATGCGCTGCTGGTTCGACGACTGGTTGATCATGTCGTCGAGCCAGTCCGCCGCCTTCCCTGCAACGTGTTCGATTTGGGACCTGTCAGAGCGCCGAACAGGCATTGCGCCGTTGATGGCGTTGCGGGCGGCGGCGGGTACGGCGAGGATCGCGTTCATCACCTCGTGGGCGGCATCGTTCGAGGTGAAGTCGCCGATCGCTGTGTGGGCGCCAGCATCGACCCCGTAGAGCGTCCAGAAAGTGCGAAACTCCTCGACCGAATTTTGCAGTCCCGCCAGCGCGGCCGCATAGTCGCCTTCATCGAAGTAGGATGTGATCTGGCCAACGCGTTCGATGCAAGGACGGATCATGTAGTATTCGAAGGCCAACGCGGCTTGCATCACCTGCGAAAGGTGATCCCGGAATATGGTCTCTTGGGTCGTCTTTGTGACGACAGGCGACGTGACCGTGGGTATGTGATCGAGATTGCCGCAGATCTCGTCGTCCCGATTCCAACGCCGTGGCGAGCAGGTTTCGGGAGTATCGGCGAACGGGTAGCGCTTTGCGGGCGCGTCGCTCTCGAGGTAGTCGACCGTAATCGGCCCTTGTCCCCGATGATCGGAGATGAGATCGTCGGCGGACTCCCAGACCAAGAAATTCGATACGCCGGGTTGCTCTCCGAAACCGGACTGGGCGAGATCGCAGGCAACAAAATGCGAGTCGACCGGTCCGGGCTCGGGTGTGTAGTGCTCCTCGTCGATGACGAAAGCTGCGAAGAACGTCTTTCTGGCCATGGGATATCCTTTCCCCGAGCCGGCGCATGTGCATTGCGCGGACCCGGTGATGGCTTCGCTGCCGGCACGCGCTACGTGCGACAGGATCGGTTTGTGGAGATGTTCGACCTGATGCTGATCGTGGAGCGGCCGCGTCCGTCAGACGTAGTCGACGCTTGCGTCGGGATATTTCGCGAGGAATGAGGTGACGATGGCCTCGGCCGCTTCCGAGGTGGGCAGGTCTTCGACCTCATCGAGCACGTCCCCCTCCTCGTTCCGGACAAGCACGTCCCAGAACTCGGGATCGAACGGGAAATCGGCGATCTCCGCGCTCCCGTCGGGAAGTTTGCGCATCGGGAAAACCGAGATATCGATCATGGGTGCTTCCTTCGATGATTTCGGGACTGGGCTGGTTTCAGCCGGCGCGCGCGACGATTATGACGATCCGGTGTCTGGCGCCGCCGACATGGTGCTCGGTCCGCTTGACGACGTGGCGGACGCCCTTGGGGGCCGAGCCGATAATCACGGTGTCGCCGACGGCTGGGAGAGCGGCCAACTGGCAGTACCAGTACGACACGTCGCCCTCCTCCTCGAACGCCACCTGGATGGGTAGTTCGTCGCCATCCTCGATGTTCATAGGACTTTCCCCCGAGGATCTGCTGGAAGGGTCGCCACGCATTCGCGCAGTGCGTCCAATGCCTGCTTCGCCTTGACGCGCCGCCATTCGGCTGCAGCGGGAACGACCTGATCGCCCCATCCCGTCCACATCGCTTCGTTCTCGCTCGCCCAATCGAGGTAGCGCTCGACTGCGTCAAACGCTTCCTGTGCAAGCGGACCGCCTTGCATCGTTTCCTCCGGAAGGGTCTCAGCTCCGCAGTAGCGGCAATAGTACAGCCCATCCTTCTGTGGCTTATCCTCGGGATCGTGCGACCGGCCTGTAGCTCCGCATTCGTCGAAGCCGAGTTTTCTTTTCGCGGCACGGCGCGCCGCAAGTTCATTCGGTGTCATCAATGTCTTTCTCCTGTGTATGATGTGATGGATAGAAATCCGAACCAAATCCATAATCTGGGAAGTCGTCGGGTGGACGGGATCGGTTTCCAGGCGCCACAGAGGCGCAGCGTGATTAATTCGAGATCAGGATCGAACGCGTTGGCCGATCTGGATGTGGTCGAGCGTATTCGACGACAAAGACCTCGTCGGTATTGTTCTCGAACAGCTTCAGGATGCGTCCGTCGACGGCGACACATTCATTGATCCAGTGGCGATCCGCATCGCGATGGCGTCCGTAGCGGTCGCGCGGGACGGAGACGATCGTGAAGTGCGGGTAGCTATCGCCGGTCGACGCCGTGAACGAATACTCCTTGACCGCGATGACGACGCCGCCGGTGTCATAGGACGTGCGCACGGTGTCACCTGGACCAACGAGGTCAGCGACGTTCCGCGCTCCCGATGGCGTTCGCCTGTAGCGGCCGGCGTCGGGATAGCCAAGTTCAGCCTGGGATGTCGTATGGGCCATGAACTGACGCGGTTTTTTGGTGTGGTGCGGTTTAGGAGCCATCGTCGCCACCCTGCCGCTGTTTTCCGCGCGCCATGGCAAGCGGAAGCAGATGGTCGATTTCATCGTCGGTGAGGTTTTCGAGGAGCTTCAGGATGGTTCCCTTGGCGCCGCCGTTGACGACGATGGACCGCTTGCCGCGGTCCTCCTTCGGCCAGGCATCCGGGTTGGCGTCGCCGGCGAAGCCCTTGAAGTCCTCGTGGGTTGCATTCCAGATCGCCTCGAGCTTTTCCTCGCGTGTCATGCTGTCCAGCGCCTTGGTCTCGTGAGCGATGATGGCGGCGCGCATCATTTCCGGGCTTCGCTTGTCGGTCATGTCGCAGAAGCCGTGGAACCAGCGATATCGGCCACGAATGCGCAGCTCTGCGAAAACGCTGGTGACGTAGCCGGCCTTGTATTGCGACAAGCCGAACATCCCGGTGCGCCGAAACAGCGGCGGCAGGAGATTGAGCATGAAATGATAGTCGCCGATCGTGATCTCGAACCACTCACCAGCGTAGATGCGGCCGTTGAGCGGATCGTGGCCCGGATCGTCGCGATGATGGTCGAAGAGAGAGAACATCTGATCGCGCGTGGCGACGCCGGCGAAGACTTTTCGGAAGGGTGGATGTGAGGACATCGTGTCAGCTCCGAATGAGACATGGTGGCGCGCGATGGAGCGCGCGCGACGGATTGGGAACTTGCGAAATCACGCCCGTTGCGCGGTGTAGGACGGCACGGGAAGCGGATCCGACGGGGCAGGACACGGTGAGCGCCAGGCGCCGGTCGCGGCCAGCGCATTGCGGGCGCGAGCGCGCCAGGCGATATCGACAAGATGACCTTTCAGAACACTGGCGCGCCGGCGCAATTGCTGCGCGGTCTCGTGGTTGTCCCAACCTGCTTCGAATGACGCCTCCCGGCAGGTCTGTTCGATCTCGGCGCGGAGGCGAGCAATCTCATCATCGGATGCGACGGGCTCGCACCATTTGATGCCCTGGCCCCAGGGCTCACCGGCAAGAACAAGACGCTGCACCTGATCGCGGATGACGAAGAGGTCCGGCGAGAACCCGAGCGCCTCGTCGTCGTCCAGGCAGAATGAGCCGCGGGCGAGGATGCGGGCCGCCGCCAAGATCGCGTCCTTGATGTGGTGATGCTCGCCCAGCTGTAGGGTGTGTCCCACCCAATATGTGCCGTAGCTGTGATCTTCAGGGTATTGGACCCTGCCCTCGCAAATCAGTGTCAGCGGAAAGACGTTGGAGGGTCCGAGAGGCCGGATTGTCGATCCGTGCGGCGCCGGTTCCTCATCAGGTATCCGGATCAAGGTGACAGATCCGGGCAATTGCAGGCCGTCGAACCGGCGGCGCGAGACCCGGTGAGCAAGAGTCCGACCGTGGTCGTAAGTTTCGTCCAGCTCTGTATAGGAATTGCATTCGGACCGGGCGGGATCCGCCCTGGTTATGTCTCGTCGAAACTCGTATGCGCCCCGCGCGAAAGCGACGGTGCGCGCAAGAAAATGATCGACGTTGGCGCCGATGGTCGTGAAGATCATGGTCGGTCTCCGGGAAGGATTGGAGGAAGCCGTGCGCAGGCGCCCCTTCCGGCCCGGCACGGCAACCTCCCCCCGGCCGCTCTCTCCCTCCAGCCGCTGCGGCCGCCCCGCGCCGAGCGCCTTGAGGTAGACGTGCTGGATGATCGATGTCTGGAAAGACGTGATTGTGGTGCGACGGCGCCTACCAATGATGGGTCGCGAGGCCGCCACGATGATTATGGGTCGAGCGAGGATGCGTCGCCGTGATCGCCGCCGCGAAACGTCGCGCTTCCATCCAGCAATTGGGGTTCCGTCCCTGCCTGCGGGCGGCGAAAGACCAGGCCATGCTGTCGGCTGTCGCCAGAAGTGATCGAACGGCGGAATTTTCGAGAGCGGTGCTCTTCAGGCCGAAGCCATGAAGCCGCAGGTCGGGCCGGATCGACTTGATCGCCGAGAGGATTTGAACGATCGCGGCCGGCGCGCCGTTTCGCTTGCATATGCTGCCGACGCCGACCCACATGCTCGTCGCAAGGCGCTTGCCGTACATGTGGATGTGACGAACATAGTCCGCGGGGGCGTAGCCCTGGAGGACCGGAACGACGGTGAAAGGACACGAGCCGTGGAATAGGCGATCAAGTTCGGAAAGCAACGCGTCGTACCGAACGATCGTCAATCGCTGATGGGCTCGGATCGTCAAGCCGGTCGTGGCAAGGATTGCCGGTTCGCACATATAGTCCTGAGCGACGGCCGCCAGGATGGTGACGACACGGTGGGTGTGCAGCCGATGGAGTTCGGCGGCATAGGCCTCCACCGGATGTCGGTATTGTCCATGGCGGGCGAGTTCGCTGAAGGCGCCGCTGTCGACAAGGACGTTGTCGCAGCTGACAGGTTTACGCCGGCGGCGAAGGCGATTGATGCTGATGCAGCAGGCATCGAAGTGGACGGCGTCGGCCGGCTGGTGGAGGCCCACGAAAAAGCGAAAACTCCTCCCTGCCCTGCCAGTCAACCTGGTGCGGGTCATGGGCTTCTGATCGGTTTTGAGGTTGAGGCGTTGGGACGGGAGCGTAGTGAATGGCGAGCGCGCTATGCTTCCTTCGCTGTCTCCCGGCCCACTGGATCGTCGTCGACTACGATCGCGGCAGGATGAAGCTCGATATGCTCGAGCGCGGCATATTCCCTGACTTTCTCCATGGCCCAGCTTCGGGCCTCCTGGAGTTCGTCACCATATGATTCCCACCGGTGGCCGACATAGGAGCACGCCTCCCGGACAAGGCGGCGCAACTCGGGATGCTCGGCGTACTCTTCGAGCGCCTGGTCGAGGGTTGCATCGGCGGTCAGGGTCAGCAGCGGAAACCAACCGGCGACAGGTTCGCAATCGCAGACGATGGTCTGGGCGTCGTCAGCCGAAAGTCGGCCGCTGGCATATCGAACCGCGCGAAGGACGCGACAGATTCGGGCTTGCCATGCGAGGCGCCAGCGAAAGAGCAGGTCGCCGGGAGATCCCGGCGTGTGAATGTAGAATCTGGTCATGGATTCACCTTCGGTTTCAGGATGCCGGTTCGGCGTCCTCGCTCTGGAGTTCCCAGCCGGTGCGCCAGCGAGGATCGTCAAAATCGGGAATGTCGGTTTCGCCGCTGAGTATTTGCTCGACTGCTGCGAGCCGGTCTCCGACGTCCACATCGATGAGGATCTCGCGTTCGACGCGAAAGACCTGCGTCACTCGGACCTTCACCTTCATCGCGACACCTCCAGTTGGTGCCGCTCGATGTCTGCGGTTTCCGAGCCACCCAGCTCGTTCTCGCGATCGAAATAATGCTCGATCAGCGCCTTGCGTCCGTGCTGTGCTTCGAACGCGGCGCAAGGTTCTTTGGGATGGATTTCATCCCACCAGTCGCGACAGAACTGCGCCACGATTTCCTCGGCGGCATCCTCGCTCGCCGCGACGTGGATGTCCTGCCCATGCCTGTGCATGATCGCCACGGTCCAGACCATGATCTTCATGTCATTCTCCTGATGTATTCGATTGCCGCGACCCTACGACGGTTGTCGCGGGGCTGAGGAGTTCCGTCAGGTTTCGTCATCACATGTACGCTTGTTGACGCCGGCGCTTGACCCCGATGCTGCCGAGACCCTCAAACTTCCGGCCGAGACGGATTGCACGGGCGTCAAGCAGCCATCCCCGATAGTAGTCCCACGTCCAGGCTTGGCCGGTTGCCCTCATGCGCTTCCACATGTCGCGAGACTGCTGTGCGGCGTTGAGGCATTCTGTAATCAGGCGTTCGTCTGCCTTGTTCATTGTCACAACCCCTTGTGGTGATCGGAAGAGTATTCGACGGACAAGGGGAGGTTCTGCACATATGGCCGGAACTCATATCCGCCGGCGTCGACAAGTGAGGAGCGCGCGGCTCCCTCTCCCGCCGAAAGGCGCACTCCTCCACGGCCACCCTCCGGCTCGGACCAAGATGTGGCGCACGATCGTCGGCGTGGGAGCGTGGAATCCAGCTTGTGGCGGTCGTGCGGAGGGCGGGTGCTATTGCCGCTGGCGTCTAGTCAATCTATTCCGCGTCGATTTCGTTCAAGTCGATTTCGACGGAGGCCAGCTCGTCACCGGCATCATCACTGACCTGAATCGCTACATATTGTTGGTCTTCCGAGACATAGGCCGTGAGAGCTCGCGTCCGGTGGACATACCAGTAGCTCACGCCGACGCGACTGTCAGGGCCATCGGCTTCCATCCATTCTGAAGGCGTGGTGTCGGTAAGATCGGCAATCGCCCCGATATGATCGAGCTGCGCGCAGCCATCCTCTACAGCCACATGCTTTGCTAAATCGCAGTTGTGCATTTGAGCGCTCCTGTGCCTCCAGGCCCGGCCATTTTCCGAGTCCGGTATACAATCGGGGTTCGACTGGATGTCTACTCAAATTGCCAGGCGCTGGGATCGCCACGGCCAGGCAGATCGGCGTGGCCGTGGCTGGGAAGGAACTGCCCTTCCCATTTGACGTGTTCGCCGTGATAGTCATCGTGAAATCAGATCGTAGGAGGCCGCGCGTTCAGGATCACGATGACGGTGGATACATCCGTCCCGCTTTCACGAAAGGATTTCGGCGGAAGGTCGATCTTCTCGCCACCAAGCTCATCGAACCATTTCTGGAACTCGAGCGCCTTGCGATCCTGGCGAGTAAACGACGTCGGCGACATGACGGACACGAGGCGGCCGCCTGGACGCAACATCGAGAAGGCCAGCCTGACGTGGTCGATATCTTGCGCGTGTTCGAAGGGCGGATTCATGAGGACCCGGTCGAAACGCAGCCGGGGGTCAGCCTTCATAAACTCCGCGCCGGCGATCTCGTACCCTTTGAGTTCGAGGATTTCGCGAAGCCGATCGTTTGGCTCGAAGATCGTCAGCACGGCAGTCGGAGCCACGTTTCGAACCCGGTCGACGATCACGCCGGTTCCGGCGCGCGGATCGAGCAGGTCGAAGCTGCTGTCCGGCAGCATCGCCAGCCCGACCAGCTCATCGGCGACTGCGGGCGGCGTCAGCACGAAGCCGGGAATCCGGGCAAAGCGGATTTTGTCGATCTTCTGCTTCAGGATCTCGGCTGCGGGGTCGGCGGCGTTTCGATCGCCAATCAGGCGCCAAAGCGCGCGCGCCGTGAGGTCGTCGCACTGCGGCTCGCCTGTGTCGATCCCGACGTCATAGTATCCGGCTGAGGATCGATCGAACACCGTGCCCATGCGATCATAGACCTGTGATTTCGACGCGATATCGGCAAGCTCGGTCGGGACCGTCCCGGCGATATGAGCGTCGGCAAGCGCACGCAATGCGGCCTGAGTGCGCGAAAGGCGTTGCCCGTCGATCCGGGCAAGGGCAGCATAAAACTGACGCTTCGGCGTGTTGGTACGGCGCTCGGCCAGACTTCTGTTGATTGCATGCTGCATGTCGTCCGCCAGGCGGCGCAGCTTTGCCGCGATGGCCGGGACCGGCTCGGGTTCGGGATCCGTGCCGTCTTCATCGTCGGTTGTTTCTGATGCGGCAAAACGTTCCGCAGAGGCGCGGTCCTTGAACGCGAAACCGCCCGGGGTCCCCCGCCAAGGACGGGAGTACCAGCCGCCATGCTCGCGCGCTCGATCCCTGAATGCGTCGAACTCGGCGCGCTCTACCCGTTCGTCGAGCACGCACAGGAAGATCGGAATGCCCATCTTCGTGTGCATATGCTCCTCGATGGTGAAGCGAGGGGCATTGCGCGAGGAGGCGGGTGATTTTTCTGGCTTTGCGTCGGGGGCCGCCCATTCCCCCGTGGGCAGGTCCTTCACCGCTTCGCCGTTCTGGCGGAGCGATCGCTTGACGATCCGCCAACCGCTGGAATGCCGACCGCCGAGCTTGAGGTAATAGCCGGCGCCCATGCTCCACTTTTCACGGTGCTCGGCGTCCGGGGGCGCAACGGCGAGGTCTGCCGTCTCGGCAAAATTGCCGGCGGCCTTCCTCATCTCCGGGAAGAGATCGCGCGTATGCCTCGAGAACGCCAGGATCACGCTGCGGATGGTGGTCGAGCCGTAGTAATCGCTCATGCCATCGGACTGGTCCGCAACAAGCTCGGCGAGGATGACAGCCTGCGCCCAGCCGGGGATTCGGGGTGCGGCATCGGCCTCGAATGCGGTTCGCGCCTCGGCGCGCTGCTCAGCTTCGAAGCGTCGTGCTTCACGGCGCTCCGCTTCTTTTGCCCGCGCCGTCGCCAGTCGCTCCGCAGCGTTGTCGATTGGCGGCAGGTTGTACCGGCGATAGTTGTCGAGCCAAGTGTCTGCGACGTTCTCGGAGACCTCGCTGATCGTGTCGTCATCCCAGACGATGACGAGCTCGAGCCGGTCGCGCTGCAGGCCGCTTCCGCCGATCGTGAAGGTTGCCGTCGAGGGCGTCTTGATTTCCACGACATGTCCGCGCTTGGAATAGGCGGGGTGGTACACGGGCGCGCCGATTGCGATTTCCGGGCGGGCGGGGTTGCTGTCGTTCTGCATCATGCTTCTCCATTGCTGCAGGCGTCCGGGCCGCCGGGCAGCGATGTGCCGGGCGGTCGGGACAGGTCGGTGTTGATGGTGGTGACGGCTTAGGGTCGGCTATGTGCGATCGGGCGACGCCGGCGCCTTCTCGACGGATTGTTTCAGGAAGGACAGGCCCATGCGCCGCGCTTCGGCTGCGACGTTGGGATAGGGCCTGCCTATGCGTTCGGCCGCCTTGGTGAGGCGCTCGCCGCCGGCATGGGCGTCGACAAGCATCTGCCGTTCGGCTTCGGTCCAGGGGAGACGGACTTTTAGCCCGAGCTGGCTGGCGCGGGAGCGAACCGATGCGAGTGGCTTGCCGAGCTCGGCCGCGATCTCCCTGACCGGGCGCTTTTCGGTGTAGCGTTGCGTGAGCAGTGCGATGTGATCCTCGGTCCAGGGATCGGGTTTGCGAATGATCCGGTGCTTTTGCGCGAACTTAAACAGTGAGGTCGGACCGCGCTCGAACCCGGCCTGCCGAAGTTCCTCCCTGATCTCGCCGTGGGTCTTGCCGGCACGAAGGCCATCGAGGGCGATCCGCTTTTCCGGCTCGGTCCAATAGGGAACGCGATCGAGGGTGATCCCCAGCACGATGGCGCGCATCTGGATCGCGCCGCGCGATCGCTCGAACCCCTGTTCCTTCAACATCCCGACGATATCGGCGATCCGGACTTTCGCGTTATAGGCTTCACGGACGATCCGATCTTCCCGGTCGCACCACGCATCGTTGAAGCGCTGGGACGCGCATCCGAGAATCTGTGCGCGCGTCGACACGTTGGCGGGCGAGCGGCGGCGGAAGCCGGCGACTTCCAGTTCGCGGGCGATGTCGACCAGCTTCATCTTGCGGGCATAGGCGCCGCGGACGATGGAATCCTCGGCGAGCGTCCACCCTTTCGCATGGGCGCGCTGCGGCGCGATTTCCGTGGTGAGCAGTCGGAGCAGCTCGAATTTATCGACCTTGCGGAAGTCGATGCGTTCAAGCCTGTCGACGACGAACTGGCGAAGGTCCGCGGGCCTGATCACCCAGCGGCTGCCGCCCTGCTGGGGCAGGCGGTTGTCGTCGCGTTTCGCCGCCGTCAACTCGCCCGATATGCAGTACGAGGTCAGGGTCTTGTCGTCGAAGCCCAGGATTTTTGCCGCCTGCCGCCCCGAAAGACCGTCCTTGAAACGTCGAGACAATCCGACCCGCTTGGCATGAACAGCGATCGCCGTCGGCGACCGGTTGAACCCATGCTCGCGGGAGATCTCGGCGCAACGATCTGGATCGTGCAGCGGAACCTTTGCCATCAAGGCGTCTTCGGCGCCTGTCCAGGGCGGCTCCTTCCTATGGGGCTTGGTCAGGCCGAGTCTGCGCGCCTGCTTTGACAGCCACCAGCGAGGAACACCAAGATGCTGGGCAAGTGCGGCGACAGCGCCCTTGTTCTTGCCGTCCAGCTGCGACCATTCATGCGTCAACCGAGCGTCGAAGTCCGAGGGCGTGTCGATCTTGACCTTCGGCCCGCCGCCGATCTTCGATTTCACGCCGAGCTTCTTCGCCTGGGTATAGACGCCGGAGCTGGTGCGATGCGCAGGAAGATGAGCCAGGCAGGCGCTGGCTCCTCCATCCGGATAGTATCGGCGAATGATGTCGATCTCGTCATCGGACCAGAAGCGCGGGTCACGCCTGCCAGGGACATAGGGCTTCGACAGGCGGGGCAGATGCGCCCTGCCCTTCTTGAAGGAGACGGGTTGCAGGCTCATTGCCGCATTCCTTTCTCGATCCGGACGGCTCGGTCGGCGCCTTCGCCGAGAAATTCGAGCGCGCCGTACTGGTCGAGAAGAGCGACCACGGCGGCTGCCTCGTCGGTCGTGACGGCAAGTCCGGTCGGTAGATCGGCGATGCGGGCGCCGTCAGGTTGCAGCGCGCGAAGCTCGGCAATGAGGCGGCCCGCGACCGGGAAGGCTGGATCACGGATAAAGGCGCGCACGGCTCTCAGTCCGGGCACCAGTGCGTTCTCGTCGCGCAGGTCGTCGTCAGTGGCCGTCGCGTCGATCAAAGAGTCTAGGTCGAGCAACTGCGCCGCGGTACTGATGTCGACATCGTCCGGCGGCACGATTTCCGGTCGGGCGCCCTTGTGATGGGTGACGACGCCGCCTACGCGAAGCACTGCCGGCGATCGCGAGAAGGCGGGGCCGACCGCGACGAAATCGCCCGGCTCCAGAAGCGGCAAGCGATCGAACGCCTTGCTGGCGTCCCATCCGATCGTCTCGGCCGCGCGGCGGATATCGAGGTCGAGCGTATTCATGCCGACCAGGAAGTTGTGCATCTCCGAAGCGACGGATTTTGCCAGGCGGGCCAGGCGCTGGGTCGCGAGTACGCCGGCGAGACCGCGCTTTCGTCCGCGGCTCATCAGGTCGACCACGGCGCCGATCGCCGAACGACGCACCGATGTCGTGGCGCTGGACTGTCCACCGAACGGGGCAAACAGATGCGCCTCGTCTACAAACACCACACACGCATGCCAGTGCGCCCGCGGCGCGTTGACCAGCGCCTCGAAAAAGGCGGCGATAGCCTGCAGCTGGCCTTCTCGGTCGAGTTCCGACATGTCGAGCAGGACCGAGATCCGATGCGCTCGCACGCGCGCCGCCAGAACACCCAGCGCGGCCATGTCGAGCTTGTGCGCTTCGACATGGAAATGGCCGTATCGGTCGGAGATCGATTTGAACTCGCCCTCGGGATCGACGATGATCTGTTGCACCCGGCCGACGGTCTGTTCGATCAGCCGGCGCAGGGTCCATGACTTGCCTGCTCCGGAAGCGCCTTGGACCAGCATGCGGCCGTCGAGCAGGCGGGCGAGATCGAGGCCGATCTCCTCGTCGAACTCGGTCATTCCAAGATGAACATCAGCCTCACGTTCCGGTCCGATCGGCAAGTCGGAGGAATCGGGATCGGGGATGTCAGGGAGGTCCAGATCCCGGTTTTCCCTTCGGGCTTCGTTTGCAAGCAGGAAAGCGAGACGGCGATCGACGGCTGGAAGCTTGGCCAGAGCCTCAGGCGACGGGAATACGACGCCGAATCCATAGCTGATGGGCCGTTCCGGCGCTTCGCGAAGGAGCGTTTGCATGGCGGTTTTCCTTTCCGGGTCAGGCCGCGCGGGACGCATTGTGGCTGTCGCGCCCGACGCCGGTGATGGCGTGGATAGCGGCGGCGAGGGCGGCAATGTCGTCGAGCTTTGAAAGCGGCAGGAAATGATTGGGGCCGCCGGTGTAGTCCTTCCTGCCCTTGCAGGCGCGGATCAGGATGCCGTGACCTGAGGACAGCCCGAACTGTCCGACCTGGACGTAGACGTGATCATGGTGGAGCGTGACCTCGCCCGAAACGGCGATGCGGCCCTGTTCGAGCGAACGTCGTAGGAACCGGGAGCCAGCTCGAGTTCGGTGGCGAGCTTCTTCAGGCGCGAGCGCGCGGTGGAATGAAAACGTCTCTTCTGCTCCTCGTCGTACGAGCAGCTCTTGTCCCACTGGAACATGGCAATCTCCATGGATTGTCGAGCCCACGATCGGTTGTCGCCGAGTCGCAGGTCGTTGCGGGTTTCGTGGTGATGGCGGGAGGAAGCCGCGGCGCGTTCAGTCGAGCGTGCTGGCCTCGTCCTCGTCGGAAGCGATCTGGGCGAGGTGCTCGACCAACGTGCGAGCCTGGCCGACATGATCGGCCCAGCGGGCTATAAGCAGGAGAAGCGTGTGGTCGCTCCATCCTGCGCGATCGGCGATGTCCTGGAGACGCTGGTGCGTGGCGTCGATCATGGAGCGAATCTCCTGCCTTCCACCGCGGCGGCGGCGACCTCGTCGGCGGTGACCGGATCGAAGATCGCGGTCGTGACGGGATTGACTGCGAGCCACCGGACGGCGGAGTGATGATCCGCAGCGAGGTGCAGGAGCTCTACATTGTCGGCGAGCCTGCGCAGGATTCGCACCGATCCCACGGGCGGAAGCTCTACGATCTCGAAACTGAGCTTGTGATGCGATGGCTCCGCAAGCGAGATCGTCACGCCCGCAGCCGGCGTGGCGCCGAACTCGGCGGTTCGCAGCGTGATGCTGACCGGTTGCGGAAGCGGCGAAAGATGCGGAGCCGGATCTTTTTTCGTGAGACGGCCGATGCCGTTGAACAACGCCCAGACCTTCTGGTCTTCGGGTCGATCTCGCGGCGGTCGAGGCGTTCCGTCCCGAAAACGGATAACGGCGCCTATCGGCGCGAGGTCGTAGATCGCGCCGGCCGGGATGCGTCGGCCGTGGCTAGTCGCATTTATCGACTCGTGCGTTTGTGTGAGCGCGTGAGCGTGCTGTAGTTTGGATGTCATGGGAATGTCCTGTGCAGGGGCCGTCGATCCGTTCGATCCAACGGCGCGCTCGGAAAAGAGAGGGCCCGGCATCGCTGCCGAGCCCAAGACTCAAGGGAAGGTGCGAAGGACAGTCTATTCGGCCGCCTGGAGGTTCTCCTGGTCGGCTTCCGTACCCTCGGTGAGGTATGCTGGAAGATCGGCGCCATCACCCTCGACATCGGACGCGGCTTCGGCCTGCTGTTCGTCCAAAGGCATGCTGTAGCTGGGATCACGCAGCAGTTCGGGGAGCCAGTTCGAACCGGTGAGAAGGCGCGCCGCTTCCTGGGTCATCCGCTCCTTCTTCAGGTGTTCGATCAGTTCCGCGGAGTCCTCACCGCGTGCTTCGCGAACAGCTTCGAGGATGCGGGCCTTAGTGACCTTGCCGAGGTAGTTGTCGACCGTAGGCGTCCAGCCGGCGGACACCATGTCGAACTGGAGAGTGGCCGCAAGCACATCGGCGTGGGCAATCGCTTGAGGCCGCCGGTTGTATTTCTCCCTTGCCGCGTTGAGAGACAACGACACGCAATGTGCGAACAGCGCCCGCTTGCTTGCCTCGTCGAGATTCAGCAGGAAGTTCCACAGATCGTCGCGCTTTTTGGGAAGGTCTTGTCCCCAAGCATCACGGCGCTCGGCGATTTCCTGTGCCCAGGGCGTTTCCTTCAGATCCTTGGCGCCGGCGAAGGCATCCGACTTCAAGGTGACCTCAAGGCAGGTGTCCGAGCTGGAATGATAGAACATCTGCAACACGAAGGCATGGAGCACCGCCACAAACGCGACTTCGAAATCGGCGGCAAGCGCGTTGCGCAGGGCCAGTGTACGCTGTGCCGTCAGATCGAAGATCAGCCCGTCGGACAGCGGCCTGATGACGGGATCCTCGACCTCGTCCTCATCGTCTGAACCAACCGCCTTTCCGTTGACGACAACGCCGGCGCCAGCGTCGTCGTGTTCGTTGACCTCGTCTCCTTCGGAGGTGTTGTCGACTTCCTCTTCCTCCTGAGGTTCGTCCTCCGGGCGAACGAAGCCGCGTTCGATCTGGAGTTGCCCGTTTACGCCGAGCGTCACGAAGACGCCTGCAAGCGGGATTTGCTCGGGGTCGAAGATGCGCGGGCGATCGTTGAGGGCATCGATATCGTCGTGGAGCTGCTCGAGTTTACTCTCGACCTTCTCGTCATAGTCGTCGGCCTCGGCATATTCCGCGTCGAGCTTCTCGTACTCCTCGTTGAGCGCGTCGAAACGCTCGAGCTCTTCCGCCGTCATTTCCCGGGGTTCGGCATAGATGCGGCGCATGCCGGAAGAGTGGCCGTATGGAAAGCTGATGGCCGCCTCGACCCATTTCCAGCCTTCGGCCTGGATCGTCTTGGCGTCGACCTTGAGCTTGTCGAACACCAGTTGCTCGAGGAGAGCGGCATCCTGGAACCAGCCGCCGGAGTCGTCGTCGAACAGGTCACGCATGATGGCGCCGCCGGCGGCCTCGTAGGCTTCTGGCCCGACATAGACAGCGCGGCGATCCCTGGCATGCACCGTGGTCTCGGTGAGCAGGCGCTTGATATACGCAGGATCTTGCGTGGCCAGGGTGGAGATCCGTTCCCAAACCTGCTCTTGTCGCGCCTGGTCGTCGGTGATTGCGAAGGCCATGACCGTATCGAGCTTGATCTCCCCCTGTTCGTAGAGGGCCAGCAGCTTTGGCGAAACTGAGGCGAGCTTCAGCCGTTGTTTCACGACCGGAACAGTGAGGAAGAGGCGCGCTGCGATTTCCTCAAGATCGTTCATACCGAGGTCGACCAGAGTCTTGATCGCGCGAAACTGGTCGAGAGGGTGAAGGTCGGCGCGACGGATGTTCTCGGCGAGCGAGTCCTCCTCGGCCAGAGTGTCCCCCTTGCGATTGACGATGCACGGGACCGGCTCGTTCTTCGCCATCTTCTTCTGCTTGATGAGGAGTCCGAGCGCAAGGAAACGGCGACCGCCAGCCGGAACCTCGAACGTGCCGGTCTCCTTGCCATCTTCATCGAGGATCGGCCGGACGTTGAGGCTCTGTACGAGACGGCGGCGACCGATATCCTCGGCGATTTCCTCGATCGAAACGCCGTCCTTCACGCGCCGGACATTCTTCTGGGACAACACAAGCTGATCGTAGGGAATGTTCTCCGAGGGGTTCAATACGAGTTTCTGATTGGCCTTTGCCATGGTCAGGGTTCTCCTGACGGGCGGCCGGGGCCACTCCCCGCACCTCCAATCCCGTCAAGAAACCTCCCCTCCCCCCTCTCCCTCTGCCGGCCCCGCCCGGTAGCCGGCGGCATTGCTCAACCGCGTGCTGGACGACGGCGAGCAGACGCGCTATATATCTTCCACAGACTTGGAAGGATTATTGCAATGCCAGCTATCCGCAACCAGGCGCTCACCGCCAATGAGGCGGCATCGGTGACGCGAGTGCCGCTCAAGCAGGTCCACAGGATCATCGACGCGGGGCTGTTGCGCGGTCGCGTCGAGACGCATCGCGGCAGCCGTGTGATAGCCGGGTCTGGACTGGTCGGGCTTCGCCTCGCCTGGCTGACGGCGGAGAAGCTGACCCCGGCCGCACGGCGGCGGATCGTGGAGAAGGCGATTTTGAACGATGCGGCGACCGTTGCCGACGACGAAGTGGTGAAAATCGACCTGAAGCCGATCGCCGCGGAGGTGAGGAATGGACTCAACCGACTGAGGAAGGCCAAGGCGATGGTGACGCGCGATCCGGACGTGTTCGGCGGCCTGCCGGTCTTTGCGGGAACGCGTGTCCTTGTCCATGACGTGGCCGACATGCTTGCCAATGGCGACACGGTCGAAGCGATCCATGCCGCCTATCCGCAGATCACGCTGGATCGGATCGGGCTCGCGACGGACTATGCGCTTGCCTATCCTCGTCGTGGACGCCCGCCGGTCAAGCCGGCGTGGCGCTCCGCCGGGGCGAAGACGACGTGTACGATTAGCCTCGACGATCTGCCGGCGGCTTCGTGAAATTCCTCATCGATGAATGCCTGAGCCCCGAGCTGGCCAAACTGGCGCGAGAACGGGGATTCCCCGAGTCGAGCCATGTTCGCTGGTTGGGACTGGCCGGGGCCGGTGATCACTCGGTGACCCGGCGAGCCGTCGATGACGGCTTTGTACTCGTCACGCACAATACCACCGACTTTCGCGGACTCTACGGGCGGGAGGACCTGCATGTCGGGCTCGTAGCGTTCAATACGGCGCCCGGCATGATGAGCCTGGATATCCAGAGGAGGCTCTTCTTGCTCGCCCTCTCGGAACTGGGCGGCGAAGAGGCGTGGAACCAGGTGCTGGAAATTTCCGTGAATGCGGAACGAACGGTCACGATCGAGCGGTTCGATCTTCCGGCGTGACCCGGATGGTTTCAGCCGCTGTCGTGGATATCGATCTGGCCAATCTTGCGCAGCGCATTCAGCATATTCGCATGATCCATCAGGATGTGGATCAATGCCTGGCGATTGACGGTGACCGTAGAGCTTGTGCTTCGGGTACGGTCGTGCCGCTCATGCAAGCCCTCGAACTCCGTCATCGTCGTGTAGAGGGTCAGCAGCGGACGCGGGCTCATGACAGCCGCTCCGAATTGAGTTGCGCCTCCGAGGGATCGGCGATTGCAATGTTCGAAATCTCGGCGCCCTTGTGGGCATAGCAAGCGGCGACCACGTCAAGCGGCGCAAAGGATAGCGAGTGCCATGGCTGGGGATCGGCCTCATGTCCTACTGCCACCATCGGCCCTTGAAAGACCAGGGTGATCAGGGCGTCGAAGTCGACATGGCGAGCGTCGATCACCGGGAGGCCTGCGGCGATGCAGGCGGATTTTATCTCCTCGCAGGAATAGCCCGATAGCGTCGCGCCTCGCGCGAAATGCAGGGAGAAGCCGCCTCGGCCAAGGAACAGATGGCCGCCGGAGACGGCCAGGGCCTGAGTGATATGGTCGTCATGGTGGGAAGTGCTGCCAGTGTTGGACATGATGTTGGTCTCCGCGGCCGCCGCGCAGGAGCCGCTCCCGCGCATCGATCGAGCCGTCACGACGAAAACCGCCGCTCTCGGGCGAGAGCGGCGGTCGGTCCTACGCGCCGGTCAAGACTCAAGCAATCCGCCCGCAATCGCCGTCCTCCGCCTCTCGGCGCCGTCCGGCCGCGCCAGTCGCGGTTGACCGGGCCGTGTCGTTCGGCGATGGAAGAACCGGCCGTTGGCGGGCGGCCGGGAGAGAGGCGGATGTTGAAGTCAGAGCTGGTGGACGTGATTGCCCTGGGCAATCCACATCTCAGCCGCGTGGATGTCGAGCGCATGGTCAATGCCGTGCTCGACCGGATCGTCGAGGCGCTGGCAGAGGGCGGCCGCGCGGAGCTGCGCGGGTTCGGCGTGTTCTCGGTGCGTTATCGGCGACCAAAGGCGGGACGCAATCCGCGTACCGGAGAGACGGTCCAGGTCGAGGAGAAATGGATACCCCACTTCAAGACCGGCAAGGAGCTGCAGGATCGGTTGAACGGGTCGGATCGTGATCAGCCCAGCCGGGTCGGTTTCGACGCGCTGCCTCGACGCCGGGTATAGTGGGTTCGGATCGCTCGCATCTGCCGGGCGGCGCTGGGCTGCGATCGGGAGGTTGGCATCCTCCGGTTCGCTCTTATTGCTGCGACGAGACGGTTGATGATCTCCGGATCGTTCGAGCGGATGTCGAACACATGCGCCACGGTCAGGCAATTCCCATGGAAGCGTTTCGCACCGTTGCCGAGGTCTTTAACGAAGGCGCGCTCGAAGGAGCGATTGAGGGGATGGCGCGCAAGGACTGCAAGAAGCTCGTCGATACTGTCCGGGCTCTCTCCATAGGTCTTGGCGCCATTCGATATGATTTCTGTCCAGTACATCATCCTGTTCCTAGTCCTCGAACCATTCGAGCTCGTCGACGCGGTCAGCGTCGCAGTCGAAGAGCACATGCGCAAAGCCATGGCGTCGCGCCCATGTCATGACCGCGAACAGATCGTCGGGGATGCGATCGTCGCCTAAGCCGAGGTTCTCTTCATGCGCGTAGACGAACCAGCCATAGGTCGAGTAACCCCCACCGATGCATGGCCACTCTGCGCATGCCGTGTCATCGAGCATCGTTCCCGTCTCGATGCTCACATGGCCGGTCGACATGACCACGAGCGTGCGGGCGTCCAGGCTTGTGTCCACGTTGCGTGTTGCAGGTCCGGCGGGCGTGGGCGAGGTGGGGCGAGCTTTTTCCCGTATATCGTCGAGGATATGAGATGTGGACTTTGCGATGATCGCGTCGGCGGTGATCAGGATGACACCGCCGCCGACACTATCCGAGTCGTTCCTGGCTGATGTGAACGAGGCGATGACGACGATCTCGTCGATCGTTCCTGATCGCCTCACGATGTCTTGCAGGAAAGTCGCCCAAGGGCGTTCGGTCATGTCGATGACGACATGGCGATCGTCGGCGCCAGCTTGCTGCTTTTCGCCGTCGAGAAGTGCGGCGACCACATCGTTCGCCGTGCTGCCGGCGAACGGTTGGGACTCTCGTAGGGCCGAATGAAGCTGCTCACGCTCGATGGCGATCATTTTGCGGGCACCAAGCGGGTTTGCGAAAGAGATGGACCGCTTGTTCTCCTTGATCTCGGCATTGAAAATGGTCCCGAGGAGAAGCCGTTCGAGCGGCGTCATGTCCGAGATCGGGATTTCAGGAATGACGGCGACGGGAGACTGGTGGTCGGTCATGTGAATTCTCCTGCTTCGAAAAAACAAAGCCCGGCGCGAAGCCGGGCTGGGATTGTGGAAAGAGGTCAGTTCAGCTGGCTGGGTCGAGGGGGTCGGGACGCTGCTCAATGATCGCCCTAGCCTTCTCGACGGCGGCTTGCGCGCGAGGCAGCCATCGCTCGAAATCGGGTTGGGATAGGCCCATGGGTTGGGCTGCCTCCTCGACAACTGCGAGCAGCGCGGAAAAGTGGTCGATCTGACGCTGACGAACTTCCTCGAACTGGCTAGGAATTGGGATTGGCTCGCCTCTGTAGGCGGCGTCGTAGCCCTTCCAGATGCCGGTCACGAAGGTTTCGCCGACGCATTCGAATCTGGAATCTCGCATGACCAGTCGTCATTATCGACGGCGCGTCGGCAAGCTTCCTCGACGGTCCCGGCGCGATGGTTGCGTTGCCGGAAGTTGGGTATGCGATAGGTTGTCTCTATCGTGAGTTCAGGCATTGAGGTCTCCATGCATGAGGGAGCCCGGTCAGAGGAACTCCAACTCGTTGACTTCGGCGTCGGTGAATTTGATCCGATAGGCCTCGGCGGCGGCGACGGCTTCTTCATAGGTGGCTAGATCCAGGGCATCGGCGACTACGTCGCCGTCATTGTCCTAGACCACGACATCGTAGGAGTCGGGCTCCGCCGGCGGTTCGCAGATTTCAGCACCGCTGTCGGGGTGTTTTTCATCGGGTAGATGGTGATTTCGGTCATCACACGTTGATCCTCTCGCAGATGTCGTCGATCTCATGCAGGTCGATGGCCTCGTGGGCATCATCGTTCGTGGCAATCGCAAGGATGTCTCCCGGGATATCGCCGCCAGTCTGGTCGTAGACCTGCTGATAGAGACGTAGCGCAGCAAGGATCATGTCGCGCTGTTCAGGTGTGATGGGGCAGTTTCTGTATTCGGACATCGTGCGTATCTCCGGGTTGTGAATCGATGGCGTTGGTTAACTCGCAGGGCGTCTGCGCGAGCCGCGTGACGATCCCGGTGGGGCTGGTGACGGCGATGTGGCGGCTATTTTGGTTGAGGCATATGAGGCCCTGCCGGAATTGAGGAGCCGGCTCTGGTCGGCCTCACGAGACCAGGCTTCTGCCCGCACATATCCTACCTACCTTCTGCTCCGTGCGACGGTGAATGGCGACCGCCGGCGCTTTTCATGATCAGTTCGGCATAGCGTGCGTGGATCGAGGCGCGATCGAGACAGCTCGACTTGAAGTCGAACATGGCGCTGACCTCTTTGCGGACATCCGCAAGGATATCCGCCTCGTTGTCGGTCAGCATTCTGGTCGGCCACCCTTTGACGTAGAGCATGGACCGCGTGATACGCCGCTCCGCATCGATGCGGCGGCGGGCGCGATCCTTTGCGAGTGACAGGGCGTTGCGCAATTCCGGCGCGAGCAGGTTTGGGGCGATATCCCCCAGCCAGCGTGATCCCTGGAACGCGAAACTGCTGCGACACTCCAGATCGACCATCTCCCGGTAAAGGTCATGTGTTTCTGGTTGCGCCGTCGCAGCCATGAGATCGGGCAGGCTCGACATGATACAGAATCGACAAGAGACACGCGTGAGGCCGAACTCACGATATGCCGGATGCGGATCGAGACCCCTCCCGTCGAGCGCCGCGAAAACATCGTCGGTCGACCAGTCGATGATCGGGCGCCAGGTCCAGATGCCAGTGGAGCGATCCTGGTCGACGATTTCGGCTTTGGCTCGGCGGCGACTCTCGGCCCGGCGAACCCCTGTGACGCTGACGATGGGCATGCCCTTGAAGCGGCGTTTGAGCTCGGAATGGATCTGGCTGGTTTTCTGGGCCGAGGTGCAGAAGCGCATTTTCGGCGTGCTCCAGCATGGGACCAAGGTCACGGTGCTTAAAGCTTGATATCGGGTGACATTCGATCGCCAACGCGTTTCCCATTGCTCCATCAGGCCGCCCTGCTTGCGTCGGACAACGATAAGCTCGACGCCGAGGAGTGATGCAAGGCGCTGGCAGACAGGGAGAGAGTCTTTCCATTCCACTGATCCAAGATCGGCATGGACTAGCAGTCGTGGGCCGGTGTGCCTCATGCGATCGAGATATTCGAACGTCGCCAGCGTAGCGGCCTGGCTGTCCTTGCCGCCGGAGACGCCTACGGCGATCGGCGCACCCGCCGAGACAAAAGAGTAGATTTCCGGTGTGATTGCGATCGACATCAGACGGCCTCCCTGTGGTCGAAGGGCGCGTCTGGTTCTAGTTGCTGCGACATGGCGCAATCTCCATGACGGACGGCCGCAGCCTCTCTCCAGCCTCTACTCCGTCGCACTTCCCTCCGCCCGCCTCTGACTCCTGACTTGCGTCGCGGCATCCAGCGGAGCGGACGGACGGAGGATTTCCCTCGGCCTTTTGATCCGTCATGGCGCAAGCGCCGACCTCGATCATGAGGACGGCGCTGTTATGAGTGCTGGTAGTCCGATGTCGGCTGGCGACATTCGGGTTCGATTTTGTCAGACGACGAAATCCAGCAGCTCCAGCGTTTTGACCTGTTCGGCGCGGTGCGTGGAAAGTCCGTATTGCAGGTTGATGCCGGCGAGTGGCGCCGGGAACTGGCGCAGATAGATGGCGGGCGCCCCGACTAGGCTGGCAAGCTGCCCGAACCTCCAATGGGTGGGGGCAACGAGTTCCGGTGCGCCGGGATTGTCGCGGGACGCTTCGACACGGATGGCCTCGCTTTCCATGATCCGAGTCTTGCTGCGTTCGGACCGCCACCTCACCGCGTTGTTGAGGTCTGTGAGAGACAGGAAGCGCTCGTCGGCGGGTCGATTGAACCATTCCGACGACATTCGGCCGATGCGCTGGCCACGGCTAACGTCGACCTTGTAACCGTTTCACGCGCCGCACGGCGGCGCCTGAATATCCATCTGGGTCATGATTGCTCTCCGTAACCGGCGCCGGGAGCCTCTCTACCGGGCTCGACCCCCCACCGCTTTCAGGCCCCGCCTCTGACTCGCCTGCGTTAGCCTGTGAGCGGGGAGCGCCGACGGTGCGGCAGCGCTCCCCGGAGGCTCAAGTTTGAAAAGGTCCGATGCCAAGCTCAGACAGGAGGAAGATGCTCGTATCCAGCGCTGCCAAACCCGGCGCCGCCACTGGCTGGTGAAGCCGGCATGGCGTTCCGCCGAGACGAACGTCGCGCACGATCCACCTCGACGATCTGCCGGCCGCCTCGTGATATTCTTCATCGATGAATGCTTGAGCCCCGAACTGGCGAGAATGGCGCGGGAACGAGGATTTCGCGAGTCGAGCCAGTTCGCTGGTTGGGATTAGCCGCAGTGGTGGCCGTTTTTCCGTGCTGACAAGCTTCTCCACACGCGGCTAAACCACTCAGGCAGGCGTTAGCGCAGTACGGGTACTTATCACGGAATCTTTGGTGGACTACAGCGTCAGCCGCATGTCGTCGAGATCGATCAGTCTTTGTTGGTAAAGTCGCTCTTAACGACCCGTGCACCGTCACCGCACGTTGGTACTGTCAGTCGAACAAGTCGCTCAGCCACGACCGTCGGCGATGGGAATGTCTTGACTCGTGGCCGTGGTTTCGGTGATCCGAGCCGCGTTGTTCGTATCTGTCATTGTCGCGGGTCGGCCGATCTCGACCCTCGGGACGTTCCGCACGTTCAGAACTGCGCTCGACGATTTTATCGAGTTCGCCGCGATCCAGCCAGACGCCGCGGCATTTTGGGCAATAGTCAATCTCAATCCCTTGACGTTCGGTCATCACCAGGTCGACTCTGCATGATGGACAAAGCAAACCAGGCGTCTTTGATGGTGCATCGTCTAGAAGGGCCATAATCAGTTCTCCTTTTCGGGGCGTAGAAGTCGACGTCGATATTAGCTGATAAGGTGTTGGCATCATGGCCTCGACCAATGTAGATCAGACCTCGCATTGACCTGTTTCCAGCGTTCCAGCTTCCGACGATCAGATTGTCCCTACGACCTCTAGTCGGTTGAGGGTCAACCACCAATTTTCGCCGAATTGTCGCAGACTTGGTCTCGAATTCGGGAGAATTAACCACGTTCACATTCTGTCCGGCGTGTGAATTGACGAAGGCGCCCAATCGCCATTAACTCTTTGTTAATCACGAATGGGGGCTAGCGATGCAGCGCGGGATCGGGGACAGGGTAGTATCCGCATTGATTGCCTTTGCGCTTGGGATGGGTGTTTTCACCGTTTCCGCTCACGCCAGTTCTCCGATGGAAACCGGCAAGCGGACAACTCAGCCGATTGGACACTACGAATTCTGCAAATCGAACCCAGTCGAGTGCTCCATCCGCACGCGCAATCCAATGCCGGAGCCGATGACGGGCGCGCTCTGGCGCAAGATTGTTTCCGTCAACACATCGGTCAACAACGCTGTGAAGCCGGTGTCCGATATCGATCTCTATGGCGTCGAGGAATTCTGGACTTTGCCGGTGAACGGCGCTGGCGACTGCGAGGAATATGTTCTGGAGAAGCAGCGTGAACTGCGCAATGCGGGACTTGCGGTGTCCAATCTGCTGATCACCGTGTTGCGACGGTCTAACGGCGAAGGCCATGCGGTTCTCACCGTCAGGACTGACAAGGGCGACTATGTCCTCGACAATCTCAACGATAAGGTCGTTGAGTGGCACAAGACCGATTACACCTATCTGAAAATCCAATCGAGCCAGGACAGCGGCCGTTGGGTTTCCATCGTCAATGCAGACGTTTCATCGACTGCGTCCGTCCCCTGAAAACAGACTCTTGCCATTAGCCACTGTCCGCGAGAAAAACGCTGACGAGCGGCACGACGACCAAGACAAGGAATGCCTGAAGCACCAGCATCAGCGGCCAAACGAGCCTGCCGAGGCGCGGAAGGGCGATAACGCCAAGGCCACGACGAAGCTGAGGATCGTTCCCGCCCCGAAACCGACAGCGATCTCACCGAACGTCACCAGCAGAACACTGCCCGCCACATGACCAACAGCACCAGCACCGTCAGCAGGGCGGCAGACAAAGCAGGCATATGCGGAGCCTTCGTCCTGGATCGCCTTGGCGTCGATCTTGAGCTTGTCGAACACCAATTTCTCATAGTCGGGTTCTCCTAACAAGCGGTCTGGGGTCACTCCCCGGACCTCCAATTCCGTGAGGAAACCTCCCTCTCCCGGCCACCGGTGCCGCCGCCGTGGCTTTGCGCAGTGGTACGCTGGAGGACGGCAGGGCGATGCGTTATATATCTTCCACAAACGTGGAAGAATTTTTGCAATGCCAGGCATTCGCAACGAGGTATTCACGGCCAATGAGGCGGCATCGGTGACCCGTGTGCCGCTCAAGCATGTCCACCGGATTATCGACGCCGGGCTGCTGCGCGGCCGTGTCGAGACGCGTCGTGGCAGCCGGGTGATAGTCGGATCCGGCCTCGTCGGGCTGCGTCTCGCCTGGCTGACTGCGGAGAAACTGACGCCGGCGGCGCGGCGGCGGATCGTCGAAAAGGTTATTTCAAACGATGCAGCAACCGTTGTTGATGACGAAGTCGTGAAAGTCGACCTGAAGCCGATCTCAACGGAAGTGAGGAACGGACTCAACCGGTTGAGGAAGGCCAAAGCAATGGTGACGCGCGATCCGGACGTCTTCGGCGGATTGCCGGTCTTTGCGGGAACGCGTGTCCTTGTGCATGACGTGGCCGACATACTCGCCAATGGCGGTATGATCGAGGCGGTCCATGCCGCCTATCCGCAGCTAGCCCCTGATCGGATCGAACTCGCGACCGACTATGCGCTCGCCTATCCTCGTCGCAGACGTCCTCCCGCAAAGCCGGCATGGCGTTCCGCCGAGGCGAAGACGTCGCGCACGATCCGTATCGACGATCTGCCGGCCGCTTCGTTAAATTCCTAGTCGATGAATGCCTGAGCCCCGATCGAACGCTTCGATCTTCCGCCGTGACCGAGAAGGGCTCAGTCGCTGTTGCGGATATCTATTTGTCCTATCTTCTTCAGTGCCGCCACCATGTTCGCATGATCCATCAGAATGTGGATCAGCGCCTGCTGTTCGATCACGACCGTCTTGCTGGCGCTACCTCCCAGTCACGGGCCCCGCCACCCGCCTCCGACTCCCAACGAGCCGCTCTTTCGCTCGTGCTTCTGCGCCGTGGTGACAAGGGCATGGCAATCGCTGAAAAGCTGCGGGGCCGTCCGTCTCCACCCGGAAGGCAGAACTCCAAACAAAGCTGTGGCAAGCTTCCATAGCCTGTGCTATAGCTGCAACTAATTTGCAATTGCATGAAGGGGCTCGCAATGAGCGAGACGAAGCTTTGGCTGGAGCAAAAGCTCGATCGCAGGCTGCTTCTCGCCGGCGGACTGGCGGCGGCCGGCGGCACCGTCGTCGCGGCAAGCAGCGCGAGCGGACAAGCGAGCCATACCGGTCATGCGATGGCGGCAACAGCGCCCGGCGAAGAGCCGCCGGCGCACCTGGCCGCCCATGGCGACATGATCACGGTGGGTGAGGTGGATGACGGGCGGAACGGATTCGACCCCACGGCGATCCTGACGGATTGGGACACGGGAACCGTATCGCAACTGCCGGATGGACGCACCCTGCGCACCTTCGAGGTCACGGCCGAGGACAAGGAAATCGAGATTGCGCCGGGCGTGTTCTTTCCGGCCTGGACCTATAACGGCCGCGTGCCAGGTCCATCGCTGCGCGCGAAGGAGGGCGAGAGCCTGAGGATCGTTTTCAGGAACTACGGCTCACATCCGCACTCAATGCATTTCCACGGAATTCATTCGTGGCGGATGGACGGCGTTCCGGGCGCTGGATTGATCGGACCTGGCGAAGAGTTCGTCTACGAATTCGACGCCAAGCCGTTCGGCTGCCATCTCTATCATTGCCACGCGCTGCCGTTGAAGCGGCATATCCACAAAGGGATGTACGGCGCCTTCGTCATCGATCCCGACCCTGCCCTGCACCCGGAATTTGATGCAGTCGCCCGTTCACGGCTTCTTGGCACACCCGAAAACGCCGGGTGGCAGGAACTGGTCATGGTGATGAACGCCTTCGACACCAATTTCGACAACGAGAACGAAGTCTATGCCGTAAATACGGTCGCCCATGCCTATGCGAAGAAGCCGATCCGCATATTAAAAGACAAACCGGTCCGCATATACCTCGTCAATGTGACGGAGTTCGACCCGATCAACTCCTTCCATCTCCATGCCAACTTCTTCGACTACTACAATCAGGGCACCACTCTGACGCCCACATTCAGGACGGTTGACCTGATCATGCAGTGCCAGGCCGAGCGCGGCATCCTCGAATTCCACTTCAGGGAGCATGAAGCCGGACTGTACATGTTCCATGCCCATCAGTCGGAGTTCACCGAACTCGGCTGGGTCGGGATGTTCGATGTGGTCGAGGCCGTATCATGAGTGACGTCAGCACCATCACCACAGACGAGCCCGCTTCGAGCCCCGGTTGGCTGCGCGCCATATGGGTTGTCGTCCCATTCGTGATCCTCGGACTGGCGATCGCGTGGCTCATCTCCACCGATCCTTTATCGAGTTTCCGAAACGGCGCGCCGCCGGTCGAAAATCTGACATTCGAGCGCACGATCCTTGGCCCCGATGGCATCCGGACCTTGGTGCGAGCAGGTGGCTCCGAGCCGATGACGATCGCCCAGGTTCAGGTCGATGACGCCTATTGGCAGTTCAGGCAGGAACCGGCAGGGACAATTGCTCGTGGCGATACCGCATGGATTTCCCTGACGTATCCATGGGTGCTTGGCGAAGCTCATACCATCCGGATCATCACAAACACCGGCGTGACGTTCGACCACCTTATAGAGGTGGCCGTCCCTACCCCTACACGCGACACGATGAGCCTCACCTCCCAGGCGATACTAGGCGCTTTTGTCGGCCTCCTCCCTGTGGCGATCGGGCTGATGTTCTATCCGGCCCTGCGCGGTGTTGGCCGCAACGGGATGGATTTCCTCCTGTCGCTGACCGTGGGATTGCTGGCATTTCTCCTGGTGGACGCCTTCGCGGAAGCGCTCGAGCTCAGCACACAGGCAGCGGCCCTTTTCCAGGGTCCCACCATGGTCGTGCTCGCGGCTGTCTCCAGCTTTCTCTTGCTTATGGCTGCTGGCCGAAGGCACGGTGTGCCGACCGGACTGGCGCTTGCGACGTTCATCGCTCTCGGCATCGGCCTCCACAATCTCGGGGAAGGATTGGCGATCGGAGCCGCTTTCGCCTCCGGCGCGGCCGGGCTCGGCACGTTCCTCGTTCTCGGGTTCACACTGCACAACATCACCGAGGGTATCGGTATCGCCGCACCCATCCTAAAGAAGCGTCCGCCTTTGTGGTCTTTCGCAGCACTGACGCTGCTTGCTGGCGGCCCCGCGGTCGTCGGCCTGTGGATCGGAAGCCTCGCCTATGCGCCGCAATGGTCGGCACTGGCGCTGGCGATTGGCGCGGGCGCCATTTTGCAGGTCGTCGTAGAGGTCATATCGTTGCAACTCCGCCAGAATGCGGGCGTTGCGCGCAGCTTGCTTACGCCAGCGGCCATGGCGGGGTTGGCCTGCGGTGTAGGCTTCATGTACGTCACGGCGATGTTGGTGAAAATCTGAATGACGAACAGGAACCGCACCGGCCTGCAGCGCAGCCAAGTCAGAGAAACCCCATCGTGACCGCGGCCAGAACAATGTAGCGCCCAGCCTTGGCGGCCGTGACCAGCAGCAGGAAGCTCCAGAAGGGCTCCCGCAGCACTCCAGCAGCCACGGTCAGTGCATCGCCGCCGATCGGCGCCCAACTCAGGAGCAGGCTCCAGCGGCCCCACCGCCGATACCATCCCGTCGCGCGGTCGAGCGCCTGTTCGCCGACCGGGAACCATCTTCTGTCGCGGTAATGCTCTATCCAGCGTCCGAGCAGCCAGTTGACGACGGAGCCGAGCACGTTGCCGATCGTCGCCACGATCACCAGCAGGACGGGCGATTGCTCGCCGAGGACCAGCAGCGCGACCAGCGCGGCTTCCGACTGGGCGGGAAGGATCGTTGCGGCAATGAAGGCGACGGCGAACAGCCCGGCAAGGGAGAGCAGATCTTCCACGCGCGGATCAGCGTCCGCCTGGCCATGCGGGGTGCATGTCGTCGATCACATAGGCATGTGCATGGCGATGCGCGTCACCGGTTTCGGCAAGGTGCGGATGGTCAGCCGGAAGCTCGTCATGCCTATGCTCCACGATCTCCGGGTCGTCCGCCGGCCAGACCGCGAAACCGATGCCGATCGCTATGGTGGCCAGAGCAGCGAGGATGATCGCGGTCGCAGGCAGACCCAGCGCCGCGCCCGCCCAACCGGCAAGCGGATAGGCGATCAGCCAGCAGGCATGGGAAAGCGCGAACTGCGCGGCGAACAGCGCCGGACGATCCTCGGGATTGGCCGAACGCCTGAGCAACCTGCCCGAAGGCGTCTGCGCCGTCGAATAGGAAAGGCCGAGCACGAACCAGAGCGGCAGCAGCCAGCCATAGCCGGGCAGCGCCGCCGCCGTCAGGGTTCCCGCCGCCAGCAGCGAAGCGCCCGCCAGCATCGCGGTGCGATCGGAGACTTTTTCCAGAAGCTTCGGCAATGCCAGCGCCGCAATCATCGAGCCGCCGCCAAAGGCTGCCAGCGCCAATGCGGTCGCCTGGTTGTCGAGACCGAACGCGGCCTGCACATAGACCACGGTGTTGACGATCACGAGCGCGCCTGCCGAGGCCACTGCAAGATTGACAGCCAACAGCCCGCGCAGCCGCGGCGTGGCGAGATAGATGCGAATGCCGCGTGTGGTGCGGTCGTATATGCCACGCGGCTTGGACGGCTTCGGGCTTGGCAGCATGACCGACCCTACAAGCACTGCCGAGACGAGAAATCCGATCACCGTGCCGGCAAACAGGTCGTGGAAGGAGATGAAGGCAAGCAGCGCGGCCGCCAGCATCGGACTGACAATGCTTTCCAGATCGTAGGCCAGCCGCGAGAGTGAAAGTGCCCGCGTATATTCCTTCTCGTCAGGCAGGATGTCGGGAATGGTCGCCTGGAAGGTCGGCGTGAAGGCGGCCGAGGCCGATTGCAGCACGAAGATCAGGACATAGACCTGCCAGATCTCGGTGACGAAGGGCAGGAATGCGGCCACCGCAGCGCGCACCAGATCGAGCGCGACCAGCATCGACCGGCGCGGCACACGCTCGGCAAAGGCCGAGGCGATCGGCGCGACTCCGACATAGGCGATCATCTTGATGGCGAGCGCCGTCCCCAGCACAGCACCCGCATCGGCCCCAGCCAGCTCGAAGGCGAGCAGGCCAAGCGCCACCGTCGCAAGGCCGGTTCCGACCAGCGCGATCACCTGCGCAAGGAAGAGATGCCGATAGGCGCGGTTCTTCAGGATCGCCAGCATCACAGATACTTCGCGATTTCCTTGAACTCCTCGATCGAGGTCCGGGCGCCGGATGCGGCGGGCAACGTGGCCTCGTCCAGGCAATGGTCCAGATGGTCGTGGATCAGGGTCTTCTTGGCTTGGGCAATTGCCTTCTCGACGGCCTGGAGCTGCTGGGCGATGTCGAGGCAGGGTCGACCCGCCTCGATCATCTCGATCACGCTTCGCAGGTGACCGTCGGCGCGCTTCAGCCGCTTGGCGATCGCCGGGTGCGAGCTGTGGCGGTGAGCAACTTGATCCATAGGCACATCCTCCCTGGGAGGATGTGATATTTATCCTCCTAGGGAGGATACGGCAAGCCGTTATGCTGCCGGCCCTGGTCTTGCGATCGCATAGCGGAGGTTCCTGGTTCCGACTTCGCCTGTCTCGACGTCAGCGAATCCGTTGTCTCTCAGCATCGATGCGATTGCTTCCATGTTGACGTGGCCGTGACGATGGAGGCGGGGCAGACGGGAGCGTCGAACGGGTCTGCCGAAATCGACCAGAACCAGACGTCCGCCCGATTTGAGAACCCGATGCGCCTCGCGGGCGAAAGCCGCTCGCGTCGGCTTTGCCAGATGATGAAGCATGAGCGTGCCTGTCACCACGTCGAAACGACCGTCCTCGAAAGGCAGTTCCTGGGCAGTCCCCTGGACGAAGTTGAGATCCAGCCCTGACTGTCGGGCCTTGGACCGTGCGCGGTCGATCATATCCTGCGACGCATCGACGCCGGTGACGGAGCCTGTCGGCGCGACTTTGCGGGCTGCCGCGATCGCAAGCGTTCCGGTGCCGCAGGCCACATCCAGCACGTCTTCGCCGGCCTGAAGCTCTGCCGGGCGCAGCATGAGGTCTCGGAACCGCTTCTCACGGCCAAAGGTCAGGATGCGGGCAACGAAATCGTATCGCGCGGCGTCGTGCAGGACGATACCCTTGGAATGATCGCCCGCACGATGCTCTGGACTGCCGAGCAGCACCCTGTGACTCAGACCGCCTCGGAACAGAAAGACGGCAACGGCGGCCAGCACGGCGAGATGCGCCATGAATGCTCCCAGGCCCGCACCGAGATAGCCCGATCCGAGCTTCAAAAGCACTAGGACCACGCCAACCATCAGGAGCTTGATTGCGATCACGACGCCGATGCGCCTCCGGGCCGCACGTCCCGTCATTCCATGCAGATGGCGGCCGAGCGCGCTCATGGCTTGGTTCCTTGCTTCATGGACATGCCGTAGCATTCAGGACAGAATGTTCGGAAACGTGGTTTCCGGACATTCGCTCATCGCCTGTCCTGAACCGAACAGATGAGAGGCGTCTGCCCATGAAAATCGACAGGACGGCAGAGGGCCGCCGAATAGACCGCCGGGTGGCGCGGACGCGGGCGTCGTTGCAGGACGCGCTTATCGAGCTGATCCCCGAACGAGGTTACGCGGCGATCACCGTCGAGGACATCTGCGCCAGGGCGAATATCGGCCGCTCCACCTTCTACGCGCACTATCCGGACAAGGAAGCGCTGCGCACCGCGACGATCGAGGCGCACCTGCACGCCTTGACGCGACCCCATGATCGGTCGCCGGACAATGCTGCGCAGGGCCGGCTTTTTGCGTTCAGCCTTCCCATGTTCGAACATGCCCATGCAGCGCGGGCTCTCCACGCGGCGCTCCTCGCCGATAGCAGCGATGTCATGCACAATGAGGTTCGCGAGCGGATCAGGCGCTCGATCAGGGAGGAACTCTCCGGGAGAGAAGGGCATGCGGCGGCCATCCCGACCGAGTTCGTCGTCCAATTCGTCGCCGGCGCCTTCGTCGCTGTGCTGAGCTGGTGGCTGTCCGAAGGCCGGGACGTTTCCGCTGGAGAGGTCGACCGCATGTTCCAGGATATAGCCCCCAAAGGGCTCGCGCCCACCTGAAGACAGAAAACCCGACTAGGCTCTTGGCGATATCGGGATGATTTGTGCCAATTGCAGGCCGCATAGCGAACCGCCGATTCTGCGCTGCAGCCCTACTTCTTCTTGATCGGATCGCAGGCTCAGACAGGAAAACGGCGGTAGTCGTTGACGTTTCCCAAGCCATTCATTGGACTTGATCCAGCGACAAACGGGGGATTCTGCATCGAGCAACATCGTGATCGTGCCGCAGGTTTCGCGATTTTTCGCGACGGCTCCCAGGTTTGCTAGGTGTCTGATTCAACGGATTGATGGGGCCATCGTTTCGCGGGATTAGAAGGAAGCCCTGCGGGACAAGGTCTTCCATCTTGATGGGGAGCGCCGTCCCCAGCACCGCACCCGCATCGGCCTCAGCCAGTTCAAAGGCGAGCAGGCCAAGCGCAACGGTGGCCAGGCCTGTCCCGATCGGTGCGATCACCTGTGCACGGAAGAGATGGCGATAGGTGCGGTTCTTCAGGATCGCCAGCATCAGAGATATTTCGTGATTTCCTTGAACTCGTCGATTGACTGCCGCCGCTCACGCGCGAGCGGCCCCACCACTTTCTCGAGACAGTGGTCAAGATGATCTTGAATCAGCGTCCTTTTAGCCTGGGCGATCGCCTTCTCGACAGCCTGGAGCTGCTGGGCGATTTCAAGGCAGGGCCGACCCGCCTCGATCATATCGATGACGCCTCGAAGGTGGCCATCAGCGCGCTTGAGGCGCTTAACTATCTGAGGTTGTGTCTCGTGAAACTTCGGCAGCGCATCCATGTTCTTATGCCATCCCCTAGTAGGGGATATTTCAATACGCCAAAGGGCGTTTCGATGCCTAGATCTTCTAGGCACAGCCCCAGCCTGTCAGGGATGGTTCACGATTGACCGGGCTGCCCTACACCAACCCGTGTTTCAACCTCAAGCCGCCGATGGCAACACCCATGCGGGGCCTACGGTTCGGGCAATTGGCGTGACCTCCATTTGCAGGAGGTGAGAGCAGCGGTATGACAGACGCCGCTGCGAATGGTTCAAGCAGTCGGGACCTGGGCGAGCAGTTCTTCGAACACCTTCTTCGCCTTGCCGGTCTGCTTGACCGCCTTGGCCTGGTCCAGGTTGACCGGCTTGCCGACCACGATCAGCGCCACCATGCCCATGCCGTAGTGCGGGGTGCATTTGACGCCGTAGACGCCTTCCTGGTCCACCGTGACGGTGATCTGCTCGTTCATCTTGCCCTTGAACGCGGCGGCGCCGTCGGGGATCATCCCCTTGATGCTTTCGGCATTGTGCGACTTGTCGGTCGGAACGAAGGTGACCGTGTCCCCGGGAGCGGCGACGATGAAATCCGGCTCGTAGACCATCACGCCCTTCTTGCCCTTGTTGAGCATCATGACCTGATGGTCGGCGCCGGCCGCCCGAGCAGGCAGCGCCGCCAAGGCAACGGCGCCGGCTGCGCCCAGAAGCACCTCTCGTCGTGAAAACATGAAAAATTCTCCAGTCCTGATGACGGTTTAAGATTTAGCATCCGCATCGACGTCGTCTTTGCGTAGGCGCAAACAACTTGGCGAAGCATGTCCATCAATTTGCCTGGGTCGTCTTCCTAGCCGATCCGCTCGCAGCGGTTGGACTGTAGCGGCATCCGATCTATGGCGTCGCCACTGACACACAATGCAGCCCGAAGGACTCTGGGCTATTGCTGGAAAGGGTCAGGGGCGGCCCATGCTAAGGCGCTGCTGGCGACCGACGATGATCCTCCCATTGTTCCGGAATCCTAGCTAAGGCGGCGCATGACTTGGTTAGCCGCTCGGTCTGATCAAGTCGTGCATGTCGCGAAGGAGTGGCGCGCCATCGATCTCGTGCTCTCGAATCGCATCGTTCAACGTGTGAAACTGAGCGATTGGACAACCGACACAATGAAGGTGGTGGCGCAGCACGATCCGGATCGTCGCAGGCCAGCGACGCATGATCTCGTCCATTGTCATGGATTCGAGGCAAGGTTCGGTCATCGTCCAGTCTCCGTTTTAAAAGACGAGAACCATGGATGAAATCGCCAGAAAAACTCGCTCCGCAGCGGTAAATCTCGAGAATGATAGGTCGGCTGTGCGGACATCAATGGTGGAATCTGGTGGAGCGAGCGTCGTATCGGCCAGAACCTCATGATCCGGCGCCTCTCAGAACGCCCCAGACAACCCAGGCAGCATCAGTTCGACACGGCAGCACATTCGTCTTCTTCAGGGAAATGCCGCTTCACACCGGGCGTTGGAGAATTGCTTTGTCATTTCGACGACCGACGCCTGGTCGGGCATCAGGCACGCAGCCGTCGAAAGCGCATCGGCGACTGCCGCGGATGGTGCGGAAATCGACACCGAGCGCCAGGCGGAGCGCGCCGGCAGGCCGGTGGTCGGGTTGAGGATGTGGCCGTCCTGGCCCGCCTCGTCGAAGGTCGTGCCGAGCGGGGCGGAGGTCGCAAGCGCGCGTTCGCGCAGCGCGAGGCGCGCGCCTGTCTCCAGCCGCATCGGCCAGCCGCCCCCTTCGGGCCGCCCGCCCAGCGCACGGAATTCGCCCGCATCGATTAGTATGTCGCTGAGCCCCTCCTCCGCGAGCAGCGCCGCGATCCGGTCGGCGACATAGCCCTGGCCGACGCCGTTGAGCGTCAACGCCGTGCCCGGCTCGAGCGCGATGGCCGCGCTATCCAGCGCGACCTTCTCCCAGCCGACCCGCCGGCGCGCATCTGCGATGGCGCCGTCGTTCGGCCGGCGTCCCGCCGCCGCCGCTTCCGCCCACAGCGCCCAGAGCGGCTGCACGGTCGGGTCGAAGCGCCCGCCGCTGGCATCATGGACGGCGCCGGCGACCGACAGGCATTCGAGCAGTTCGAACGGCGGCGTCTCCAGCCGGCTGTCGCGGTTGAGCCGGGAAAGCGCGCTGTCCGCCCGGTAGAGGCTGAGGATGTTCTCCAGCCGGTCGATCTCGGCAAGCGCCCGGGCGGCGATCGCCTCGGCCTGCGGATGGTCGAGCCGGATGGAAGCGCGGGCGCCCAACGCCTGCCCGGTCCACAGCCGGGCCGCGCGCCGCGCATGCGCGGCTCCAGGCCATGACGTCGCCGCCATGGCGGCGGAGATGGCGACGAAGCGGCGACGGGTCAACATGGTCAGCCTCCAACGGAATTTGGCAGCGCGCGAAGGCGGTTCTGCAAATCGTCGTCTTGCATTTCGGTTGCGGGCGCCTGATCGACCGGCGAAAGCACCATGTCGTCGCTGATGGCCGACAGTTCCAGCACCTGGCCGCCCTCGGTCCGGGCGAAAGCCTCGGCAGCGGCCTGAGAGGCGAAGGGCACGGCCTCCGGTGCGCCCATGCCGCCTTCGCGACCAGAGCCGACAACGAAGAACGCGGTCTTGGCGTCGATCCAGTTGCCGTCGCCCGGCTTCTCCCAGGTCGCGCCGTCGCCGCCCATGTCGTTGACATAGATGGCGAGAATCGGCGCAACCTGTTCCGGCGCGCGCATATAGGCGATCGCATCGCGCACCTGGCTGAAGAACAGCGGCGCAGGCATACCCTTTAGGTGGACCTGCGCCTTCGGACCGGGATGTTCGAGCAGGTTCATCTGGCAGTAATAGCCAAGCGTCTCCGCCGTTATCTCCTGCGGCGCGGTGTCCTGCGCGGCCTCCTTGGTGCAGGCGCCCAGCGTGAGCAGCAGAGCCAGCAGCATGAATTTCATCGGCTTGGTTAAATCAGGTTTCATCATGGGGTCACCTTTCTGAACGCAGCCCAGGCCATGGCCAGCACAACGACCGGCCAGAGCAGGATCGACGCGGCGGATTGCCAGAGCGGTATCGCGTCGGCCGCGCCGCCGATGCCGCCGGCCACCGAGACCGCTTCGGCGGCCGAGAGGTTGAAGATGCGGAAAGCATCCGCGGGATTGGACAGCAGAGCGATCGGCAGGATGCGGGTGGTCAGCGGGCCGCCAGCATCAGAGACGATGAGCGCCAGGAGCGCGAGGTCGAACAGGACGACGACCGCCAGCCAGAGGCCGATGGCGAGCCCCGCCGCGCTCGACGTCCGCCGGGTCAGGGCCGAAAGCGCGTAGCCTGCGCCGAGGAACGTCGCACCGAGCAGCACGGAAGACCAGACCAGCCGCCACAGGGATGGCAGACCGGCCAATGCATCCCGATCGACGACGATCGCCGCGATGCCGGCCACGCCGTAACCCAGACCGGTTGCAAGGCCGAGGATCGCGACATGGGCGAGGAGCTTGCCGAGCAGGATCTGCAGCCGCGAGACGGGATAGGTCAGGACCAGCGGCAGCGTCCCTCTTTCGACCTCGCCTGCCACCGCGTCGAAGCTCATGAGCAAGGCCAGCAGCGGCACGAGATAGACCGACAACGAAGTCAGCGAGGCGACGATCACGGAAAGCCGGTCGACGCCGACATCGCCGGTGGGGGCCGCGCCCGCCGCAGCCAGCACGAGCGCGAACAGGGCCATCATCGCGGTGGCGATGGCGACCCAGCGGTTCCGGAACGCGATGCGGAACTCGCAGAGGGCGGCGGCGAGCACACGCTTCATTGCCCGGCCCTCCTGCTGAAATGGGAATAGATGTCTTCGAGGCTCGGCGGGACGACATCCAGATCGGCGACCTGTCCGTCGAGCGCGGCGATGCGCGACAGGAGCGGCAGCTTCTGCGCCTGCTCGCAGGCCAGCCTCAGCCGGCCGTCATCGGTGCGGATTGCTTCTGGAAGGGCAATTGCCAGCGCCGCCTCGTTCCCGGCGGCCGGAGTGACCAGCATGCCGACGGGCAGGGCCGCCCTGCCCCTCAACTCGGGCAGGCTGCCCTCCGCCACCAGTTCTCCCTTCGAAAGGATCAGGATCCTGTCGGTGCGGGCCTCGACCTCGGTCAGGACATGGGACGAGAGCAATATGGCGGCGCCGTCTGCCGCCAGCCCATCGAGAAGATCGTAGAAATCGCGGCGCGAAACCGGATCGAGGCCGGATGTCGGCTCGTCCAGCACCAGCAGCCGCGGCTTGCCGATCAGCGTCTGGGCCAGGCCGACACGCTGGCGCATGCCTTTGGAATAGCCGCCGATCCGGCGACGCGCGGCATGAGCCAGCCCTACCCTCTCCAGGAGATCCATCGCCTGTTTCGGGCTCTCGCCGCGCAGCGACAGATAATAGCGGATCTGCTCTTCCCCCGTCAGCGACGGATGGAACGACGCATTCTCCGGCAGGTAGGCCACCTGCGCCCGCGCCTCGGCCGAACCCGGCGCCGCGCCGCAGACGGTCACGGAGCCGCTGTCGAAGGGGATCAGGCCGAGGATGATCTTCATCATCGTCGATTTGCCCGCGCCGTTGTGGCCGAGCAGGGCGACGCGCTTGCCGCGCTCAAGCGTCAGCGAGACATCCCTGAGTGCCTCGACCGACTGAAAGCGCTTAGTGAGCCGCGAGATTTTCAGCGTCGAATTCATCAATGTTTCCTTGGGCCCATCGTCCCTGGACCTCGCTCTCAAAGGCTTGCGCTTCCGCGCTGACCGGAATGGAAAGGGGCCGCATCAAGGGGGAGGAATCGCGTACGCCGCCCGGCAGCGTGGCCGGAAAACTCTGCTGACTCCAGCGGACCAGTTGCACGGCCGGTGAGCCTGTCAGAAGCGCTGCCGCAGGCTGCGACCACAGGATCTGGTCCATCAGATCGTTCGGGCGGTAGAAGCTGTCGGCAAGACCGTCGCCGTTCAGGTCGTAGGCCGGATGATCGGACCAGAAATTGCCGCGCTTTTCGTGGCTCCATTCCATATGGCGCGTGCCGACATATTTCACCTGCTCCCGATTGCCGATGAAGGCGTTGCCGGTGAGCACGTTCTTCTCGGAACCGGCCGTGAAATGGATGCCGATCCCGCACCCTTCGAAACGGTTCTCCCAGATCAGGTTCTTGTGCGCGTTGTAGATGAAGAGGCACTTCTTCGTGCCGCCACGCACCAGATTCCCCGTCACATCCGCGTTGTTGGCGTAATTCAGCATCAGCCCGTGCTCGCGGTCGCCGAGGCTTAGGTTGTTCAGAATCTTCGCGCGGTCGGAGAACATGATGGCGAAGCCGAGATGGTTGCCGATCGATATGTTCTGCGACACCTCGGTGTTGCGGGTGTACATGAAGTGCACGGCAAAGCGCAGGTCGCGCATCATGTTGCCACGATAGATGCTGCTGGAACTGGCGTTGGAGAAGATGCCGTCGCGTCCGTAGCGGATCGAGTTTCCCTCGAGCAGCGTCCCCGGGCTGTTCCAGACATAGATGCCGTTGCCCCGCTCGTTCATGCGCGGCTGTTGCGTGCCGACGATCTCGTTGCCCACGACCTGGGCGTCACGCCCGCCATGCACATCGATGCCGTGCATGTTGCCGGTGACCAGCAGCCCTTCCAGCCGGGCGCGATCCGCCCCCTTCTCGATCTTCACGCCGGCGTCGAGATCCTGGTTCACCTGTCCCGATCCGGTCACGGAGAAGCCGGAAAGCGTGACGTCCGGCGCCGTTAGTGTGATGACCGTGCCCTTGCCGCCGCCGTCCACCACGGCATTGCGTGGGCCGGTGATGGTCAGGGGGCGGTCGATAGCGACGGAGCCGCGATAGACCCCGTCGACCAGCTTGAGCACGTCGCCGGAAGCTGCCCCGGCGACCGCTCGCGCGAGGCTGCCCTCCCCCGGCGCGACCTCATGCTCCGCCGCGGCCAGAGGCGCGGCGAAGAGAAGGCCGAGAAGAAGGACAGCCAGGCGCATGGTCAGGCGGCCTTCGGCTCGACGAACATGCGGCCGCGCATCTCCATGTGGAGCGCATGGCAGAACCACTGGCAGTAGAACCAGTAGACGCCGGGGTTCGCCGCGACGAACGTCACGGAGGCGGTCTGCTGCGGCCCGATCTCCATCGCCACGCCATGGTTGCCCATGGTGAAGCCGTGCGTCAGGTCGTCGATCTCGTCGAGATTGGTGACGATCACCGTCACCTCGTCGCCCTCCTTCACCGTGAAGCTCTCGACGCTGAACGCCGGCGCGACGGAGGTCATGTAGACGCGGACCTTGTTGCCGTCACGGACCACTTCGTCGGTCCATTCATCAATGTTGACGCCATCGGCCTCGGCCTGCTTGCGCGTCTCGGCCCACATCGGATCGCTGCGGTCCCACACCGACTTGATGTTGGGCAGGATCGAGGGATGCACGGCGATCGCGTCATGCGGCTCGGCGAAGTTCGGGCCGTCATGCACCAGCACCATCTTGTCGCCGGAGATGTCGATCAACTGGTCGTTCTCTGGCTTCAGCGGACCGACGTTCAGGAAGCGGTCCTTGGAGAACTTGCACAGGCAGACCAGCCAGTCGTTGGCGGCGTCGAGTGTCTCGCCCATCACCGTCTTCAGGTGGCCGGGCTGGTAGTGGACATCCAGCTTGTCCTTGATCGGATCGATCTTCTCGCCAGCATAGGCCTTGACCGCGTCCTCGATGTTCCATTTGACGACCTGGCTGTCGAGGAAGAGCGATGTGTAGGCATTGCCGCGCCCGTCGAAGGCGGTGTGCAACGGGCCGAGGCCGAGTTGCGGCTCCGCCACCACGCAGGAGCGCGGCTCGGCATTGTCATTGAACAGCGCGTCGAACCTGGTCACGTCCAGCACGGTGACGGTCGGCGACAGCTTGCCGGCGATGCACAGGTGCTTCTTGTCCGGCGCCATGTTGCAGCCGTGCGGGTTGTTGGCGATCGGGACGTAGCGGGTGAATTGCGACTTGGCTTCCTTGCGCCCGTCCAGCACCTTGCAGCCGTTGATCTCCTCGAACTGGCCGGCGGCGACGGCCTTCTCGATCTCGGCGATGTTGAAGATCACCACATGGTCCATCTCGGCCTTGGTCATCTCCTCCAGCGTCATGCCCATCTCGGAGTTGTAGCTGGTCGAGAAGGCCCACTTGCCCTCGTAGTCTGCGTCGCAATTGTCGAGGTTGCCGGACACCATCACCTGCCAGGCCACCTCGAACTTGTCGGCGTCGACGGCGGTGAAGACGTTCACATAGGTCGACACGTCCGTCATGGTCGAGCCGTCATTGTTGATCGGGGCTTCGTCCTCGCCGTTGCAGAAGATGTAGTTGGTGCGCGGCCACTTCTGCGGACGCATGCCGTGAATGCCCTTGGCATTCGGTATTTCGAGGATCGCGTCCGTCTTCATGACGTCGCAGCGCACCCGCGCCACGCGGCTGTTGGCCTTCTCGTTCATGAACAGATAGCGGCCGTCATACTTGCCCTCGGTAAAGGACATGTGGACGTGATGCAGGTCGCCATTGTCGTGAATCTTCTTACCGTTGGCGGCGAGCTGCTTCTTAGTCTTCTCCGTCATCGTGCGCTGGTGGACACGGATCGATTCGTTCGTCTGGCCCCAGCCGGTCGCCGAGCAGCGGTTGAACACCGGAACCCGCATCAGTTCGCGCATCGAGGGAATGCCGAGGATGCGCATCTCGCCGGTCTGGCCCGAAGACCAGAAGCCGTAATAGTCGTCGAGCTGCCCCGGAGCGACCGACCCGTCGCCGTTCGCGGCATGGGCGACGCTTGCACCAGCGGCAGTGAGCCCGACCGCAGCCGGAGCCATGACGGCTCGTCCTCCGAAGGCGCCGGCGACCACCGCGCCTCCCGCCGTTGCGCCGAGCAGCGTCCGGCGGTTGAGTGCGCTTTTTTTCTTGTCTGATTCCATGGCTGATCTCCTTTCGATCAAGTCGTGGGTTGATTGGCTTGAGTGGTAATGCGGGACATGGCTGCGGCCGTGGGCTCGCTGGCCGCCAGCCTTGCGCGTGATTTCATCTTCTTGATCACCACCGGGCAGGTGGTTTCCGACTGGTAGAGCACCTGACAATGCAGGCAGTTGATGCACTCGTTGGGGTTGATCTCACCGGTCCGGTGGATCGCCTGGACAGGACACTGGTTGGAGCAGGTCTGGCAGGGGTTGCCGCACTCGTGATAGCGCTTGAGCCAGTCGAACATCCTAAGCCGCGCCGGGATCGCCAGGGCGGCGCCGAGCGGGCACAAATAGCGGCAGTAGAAGCGCTCCACGAACAGGCCGGCGATGATCAGCGCCGCGGCATAGGCCACGAAGGGCCAGGCCCGGACGAATTTCAGGATGATCGCAGTCTTGAACGGCTCGACTTCCGCCAGTTGCTCGGCTTGCTCGACGCTCATCAGCGAGACGCCGAAAAGGCCGAGGAAGATCATGTACTTGATCGGCCAGAGCCGCTCGTGCAGGCCCCATGGCAAGGTCCATTGCGGGACCCTCAGCTTGCGGGCGATCTGGTTGGTCAGCTCCTGCAAGGCGCCGAACGGGCACAGCCAGCCGCAATAGGCGCCACGCCCCCAGAACAGGAGGGCTGCGGCGAGCGAGAACCACAGGATGAAGGTCAGCGGATCGAGCAGGAAGGCCTGCCAGCTGAAGCCGTTCACGAGGCTGCCGAATAGCGCCATGAGGTTGACGACCGAGAGCTGCGCATTGGCGTACCAGCCCAGGAACAGCAGCGTCACTGTCAGGAAGCCGATGCGGAAGGCGTAGAACAGGCGCTCGTTCCTGACGGCGAAGGTCTGGAAGAAGAACACGCCCGTCAGCACCACGAGCATGGCGCCCAGCACGGCGATCTTCAGCTTGGAATCCATCCATATCCGCTTCCACAGCTCGGCCTGCGCGGCGCCTTCGCTGCGATCCGCGACGACGGCGGCCTCCGATACCGGAGCTGCGGCAGGAGGAGACGCGACGGCGCGCAGGTATTTCTGCGGCAACTGGTAGCCGAGGTCGAAGGTGTGGAAGAGCTTCTCGATCGGCCCCACTTCCCGCTGCACGAGAAGCTGGATGCGAAACGGCTTGGCCGGATCGAACCCGACGCCGGCGGGGATGCGGAACAGATCCTTCTCGGGGAAATCCGGCGCGCCTGCCGCGGCTATCGTGGAAAGGCGGCGATGGTCGCGGTCGCGGAAGCGCACCGAGACGTCGTCCTGGATCAAAACGATCCTGTCGAAGATGCCGCCGCGCACATAGCCCGATCCCTTGAAGGAATAGAGACCCCGCCCCATCAGCGCGACAGCGTTCTCGCCTTCCTTCAGCCAGGTCTTCAGGTTCGCCGCCTCGGCGGGACCGAGCAGCCCCTCAGCCACCGGCGGCGCGGAAACGAGCGCCGCCTGCAAGTCGATGAAGATGGTTCCGGGCGGCTCCGTCAAAGCGCGCTCGCGCGCCCTGGCATCCGCATTGGCCGCGAAGGCGGTATTGACCTGCCCGACGTCCAGGGACAGCCTTCTCACCGTGCCGTCGCCTTCGGCCTCGAGCCAGTCCGCTGGCGCTGACGCAGCGGGATCGATCTCGAATTGCGGTCCGGCATCGGCCTGCTCGGCCGACAGTCCGCCCAGACCGAGCGCACGGGCGACCTTGAGACCCGACCTGACGATCGAATCGTCGATCACCATGACCGTCACGGTAGCGCCCGAGATGATATCGACCTCGTGGGCGGTGCCGCCGGATTTCGCCTCAGCGATGAGGTCGAGGCCGGAATAGCCTTCCACGAGCGCCTTGACCTTGGCCTCCGGGATGCCGATCAGCACGATCGGCTCGGAATGTTTCACCAGCCGCACGCCAACGATCCTGGCGTTCTTGTCGACGGCCACGAGAGAATGGATAGGCTTGCCGGAATAGCCCGTCGTCCCGACGAAATCGGAGGTGATGAACGCCCAGGCGACCGTCTCGCCGCCCTTCATGACCGGCGCCACGGCGAGATCGTCGCGGATCGGCCCGAAGCCGTCGGCGCCCGGGACAAGGTCCGCCGCCGCCTCGGCAGGCAGGAATTCCTGCAAGACGGAAGCCGCGCGGGCGCCGGTCGCCAGGCTCAGGAGCGTGCAGACAAGTAACAGAACTCGAAGGAGGCGCATCCAATGGTTTTCCGGCAACTTACGGCCGGATCATTGGACGGCGGCTTTGAGACGCTCTTTGCGCAGCAACAAATACAGGATCTATTCACCTGCGGCAAAATGTACCCAATAGGATGCGGGCTGGGTCGCTAGTTGTCACCTCAGGTTGAAAGAACCTCTACTGACCAACGTAATGCTGCGCCTGGTAGACATGCCGCCGGCCCCGAGTTGCAGTACGCCGATCGTCAGCCTCTCAGATCGCGTCGGCTGCGCGGAGTTCCCCCGGCCGGTCCACCTGGACTGTGACGTGATCGATGGCGTAGCGTTCCTTCAGCCAGTTCGCCACGAGTCCAGGCAATGTCAGCGGGTCCGTCCCTTGAGCGGGCGTCACGTGGAGAGTAGCCACCACGGTATCGTCGGTCAGCGTCCAGGCATGAAAATGTCCCGCCTCGGCGATTTCAGGAAGCCCGGCAAGTTCCGCCTCCGCCTGGCGAGCGTCAAGTCCCCGAGGCACCGCCTGCAGTAAGACGCGCACAGACTCGCTCACCAGCGTCCAGGCTGACCGCACGACCAGCAGCGCCACAAGAACTGACAGAATGGGATCGAGCATCGTCCAGCCGGTCAGCATGATACCGATCGCAGCCGCGATGGCTCCCACCGAGCCGAGGAGGTCCCCGACGACATGCAGAAACGCGCCGCGCAGATTGCTGTCGCCTTTTGTCCCTCGCATAAGAATCCAGGCGCCCGCCAGATTCACGAGCAGACCCACCACGGCGACAATGAGCATAGGCCCAGCGAGTACCTCCACAGGTTGGTTGATGCGATTGATCGCCTCCCAGGTGATCCAGGCCACGAGAAGAAGAAGCGTCGCCCCGTTGGCGAGAGCCGCGAGGACCCGGACACGATGGAAGCCGTAGGTCCGCTTGCCGTCCACCGGCCGGCGCGCCACGCGATAGGCGATCAGCGCCAGGAGCAATGCGGCCGCGTCGGACACCATATGTCCGGAATCCGCGATCAGCGCCAGGGAACCGGAAAGCCAGCCTCCTACGGCCTGGACCGCTGCGTAACCCGCGGTAAAGATGAAAACCCATCGAATACGCCGTTCGTTGTCGGCCGTCACCGTCGTCCCGTGGTCATGACCGTCGGATTCCGTATGCGTCGACTGTGTCACTTCTCTAGATTCGGCCATTTCTTCTTCACCTACCAAACTCGCGCCTGCAATTTCGCTTCCCTTGTCTTCCAGAAGCAGGGCTTTCTGACGCGAAGGGTGGAGCGCCGCTCCAGTGGTCAAAACCACGCCTTCTCGTGCGTTGATGGGAGTTGAAATACTCCTGTTTCAACCGTCAGCACTACGTATATAACCTCCGTACCATAGTACGGGATCAAGAGGGAAAATGATGCGGACCATCGGAAAACTTGCCGAGGACGGCGGTGTCGGTGTCGAAACCGTCCGCTTCTATCAGCGCAAGGGACTGCTTGGGACGCCGCCGCGTGACGGCGGTATCCGGCGATACGGGAACGAGGATGTCCGCCGGCTCCGTTTCATCCGAAAGGCACAGAAGGCCGGTTTCACACTGGAAGAGATCAAGGAACTGATCGACCTAGATGCGGGTCAGGATCATCATCGGGTGCATGAACTAGCGGCGATCAGGATTGAAAAGCTCGATGTACAGATCACAGAACTTCACCGAGCGCGAGAAACCCTGCGGAGATTGACCAAGGAGTGTGCCGAAGGGGCGTCCAGACCCTGCCCTATTCTTGCGACCTTCGAAGTATGAACAATTGCGCTTGTCGCGCAATTTCGGGGGGCGGCCAAACCTGTCGAAGGGGATTGCGGACATGTATTGCGTTTTGAAGCCGGGGGGCTTCCTTGCGGAGACGACGAACGGGGCTGGCAATATGCGCGAGATGTAGTGCTGACTGCAGTGTTTGGTAGTGCGCCACTCAACCCGGGTCGGCGTTGTCTTCAGGTGCGTCGCCGCAGAACACCTCAGCAGTCCCAAGCCATAACGCAGTATCCTGCCAGTCTGCGGGTGACAGAACCGAAGGACATATTCCTGGCCGTCACGCCTATCGGCCAGGTGGCAGAGCCGGCGGGGCGCAGTTTACCGCGTTTCGGTCTGCGACCGCCGGAGCATTTCACCCCGGGGATGGTGTTCTTGAGGTTAGCAAGGGAAGCGGGGGCTGCTCACCAACTGGTAAGCCGCTTGAATTGTCGCAGGTTTCGGGCAGACCGTCTTAAAACTCACGCCCCACAAAATGCACTAGAATTTTATTTCCCTTACCCACTCGACCTTCGACTTCAGCGGCCTTTTCAGGATAGGTTTCGGGATCACCGCGGCTTATTAGGGCTTATTGAGAGCGTGAAAGCGACGCAGCAGGAATAATCTTCTACAGCAGAACAAGGCGATTGGAGTTTTAGGACGGTCTGCGGGATTTTCGCGACAGGCGGCTGGTATTGGCCCAAACTCCCTAGACTTCAACAGGCCGGCGACCTATTTTGATGCTTGGCAAACCTGAAAATAGCATCAGGTTTCAGCCCCCTTTGCATCGCCTGTCGCAATGAATTGCGGCCCCGGCCTGCGCTTTACCCCTAAAATTCAACGCAATCTCACCGCACACGCGGAAGGAGTTTCTATGGCTAACGCCGAACATATGTTCGTCGTGACCGGCGGCCCCGGTTCCGGCAAAAGTAGTCTGATCGACGCCATGACTCGGCGCGGCTTCCGCACGATGCCCGAGGCCGGCCGGGCGATCATACAAGATCAGGTCAGGATTGGCGGGCCAGCCTTGCCGTGGGCAGATCGGGCTATGTTCGCTGAACTCATGTTGGGCTGGGAGCTGCGTTCCTACCACGAGGCTGTTGCAAGTGACGCGCCTGTCCTGATGGATCGTGGGATACCTGATGTTGTCGGCTATCTCACGCTCTGCGGCCTGCCCGTTCCGGCTCATATTGAGGTGGCGGCGAAAATTCATCCCTACAATAAGCGGGTTTTCCTCGCTCCATATTGGGACGCCATTTTCACGCAGGACACCGAGCGCAAGCAGGGCCGGCAAGAGGCCGAGGCGACCGGCAAGGTCATGGCTGAAACATATTCCCGTTTAGGCTATCAGATTGTTGAGCTTCCGCTGGTGGGGATCGAGCAGCGGGCCGACTTCATGGCGGACAGTCTGCGGGCCATGTCGCGCAACTCCTGAAACCTGCACCACGTCCGCAGCGGCCCGGAATCCGGGCCGCGACGTGTCGCAAAAGTCAGTCGCGCAAGTCTGACTTTCGCACACGACTTTTGCGACAGATTTTTCCCTGAAAAATCAGCGCCGGCGATTTTGTCGCAAAACTTAGGGAGACTGTCCAAAAACTCCCTCGGCGATTCCAGAGGATAAGGGGCTGTGGTATATTTTGCCATGGCGCATCTTTCAGGAACCGACCGTTCGCAACTACTGCTTCTGCCCGAGTCGGTTGACGACTATGTGGGGCCGGACAATCCGGTCCGCTTCATCGAGGCCTTCGTTGACGGCCTCGATCTCAAGGCCGCCGGCTTCGTGCGGGTTGACGCGAAGGATACCGGCCGGCCGGGGTTCGATCCGGCCGACATGCTGAAGCTCTACATATACGGATACATCAACCGGGTGCGGTCCAGCCGGCGGCTGGAGGTCGAGGCGCATCGCAACATCGAGGCGATCTGGCTGCTTCGGCACCTGAAGCCGGACTTCCGCACCATCGCCGCCTTCCGGCGGATCAACCGCTCGGCCTTCAGGACGGTGTTTCGCGAGTTCGTCATCCTGTGCCGGCAACTCGACCTGTTCGGTCGGGAGTTGCTGGCGGTAGACGGCACGCGCATCAAGGCGGTCAACAACAAGGACCGCAACTTCACGCGTGGCGCTCTGTCGAAGTTCATCCGCGAGGCCGATGAGAAGCTGGCCGACTACATGAAGCGTCTCGATGACGGCGACGCCGAGGAAGAGCGTGTCGGCGACGGGAGCAGCGGTTCCAGCCGTGGAGAAGGCAAGCTCGCCGAGAAGATCGCGGCGATCAGGGACAAGCGCGCCCGGCACAAGACCATGCTCGAGGAACTGGACCGCACAGGTGAGGACCAGATCTCGCTGACCGATCCGGATGCCCGCGCCATGGCGCGTATGACGAAGGTCGGTGTTGGCTACAACGTCCAGCTTGCCGTGGACACGAAGCACAAGCTGATCGCCGAGCAGGAGGTTTGCAACCAGGTGATCGACCTTGGTCTTTTGGCTCCAACGGTCGAAGCCGCGATGGACACGCTTGGCGTCGAACAGATCGAGGCAGTCGCCGACCGCGGTTACTTCAAGATCGAGGATATCGAAGCCTGCGAGGCATCCGGCATCACTGCCTACGTGCCCGCGCCGATCCGCGGTCCCGCCGTAGCTCAGGGCTTCTTTTCCAAAGAGGCGTTCCGCTACGACGCGGCAGCAGATACCTACACCTGCCCGGCAGGCCAGACGCTCAGGCCCCGCTATTACGGCAAATTGCGAGAGAACGTGAAGGTGATCTATTGCGACCGCAAGGTTTGCAAGAGTTGCAGCCTGCGTACGTCTTGTACTTCCAAACCCTATCGAGGCGTCACCCGGCTTGAGAATGAGGCAGTGCTCGATCGCATGGCAGATCGCCTCGAAACTCGGCCCGATATCCTCGACATCAGGCGCGAAAGCGTCGAGCATCCCTTCGGCACGATTAAACAGTGGATGAACCAGGGCGCGTTCCTGATGCGACGGCTGGAAAACGTGCGCGGTGAGTTCAGTTTGACTGCGCTCGCCTACAATATCAAAAGAGCCATCACCCTCGTCGGCGTAAGGGGCCTGATCGCCGCTGTGAGGGTATGACCGGCGAAAAAGGCCTTCCGAGCGCTCAAACCCGCCTGAAAGAGCCAGATAGCGCAACATGCCGCCCGAAAAGCCGACAATCTACGGGAAATCCACGTCGAATGCGGCGAACGCCTGAAAAACAGCAAGCCCGTCGAGTTTTAAGACGGCCTGTAGGAATTTCGCGACATAAGCCGCTCGACCGTGGCGGTGCCTGTGCAGGTCTCGACAGTCCAGCAACCCCGTTGCCGACCGCGCGGGCATCCCGCTAGCGGTAACCACAGACGGCAGCAAAGCCGGTTCAACAAGGAGCCGGTCGGTCTCTACTGTTCCGCCCGGGCAGCATGAGCTATCGCGGCTCCAGCGTACCGAACCAGGCGACCAGAGCGACGGCCAGAAGGCCCAGCCAAATCCCGGCCAAGGTGTTGCGGGCGATCCGGGGCAGCACATCGGGTTCGGCCTTCAATCGGGGTACGATCAGATAGCGATTGACTAGCGCCAGGGCGACCATCGCGCCCGTAACCGCGACCTTGGCCCACCACAAAAGCTGATAGCGGATCGACAGATCACCCGGAATCCCCCGGAACACCCAAAGCGTCGCAATTAGCCCGGTGATCAGGGTCAGCGCGACCCAGACATGGCCTGCCCGGGAATAGCGCATCAGAACCGTGCCCGTTCCTGGCATATGCAGGCGGGTTAGCAGGCTGGTCACATGCGGTAGCGCCCCCAGCCAGGCGGCACTCGCGGCCAGATGCAGCACATCGTTGCTCTGCCGCAGCCAGCCGGGCCAGCCCTCGGTGCCCGCCGCATGGCCGGTCATGGAAAGGCCCAGCATCAGTCCCAGCCCTGCGACCAGTACGCCCCGGTTCCAGCGCAAGAGCCAAGACAACACGAATGAGGACCCCGCTGCCGCCAGCCACAGCCAGGACTGTCCGGGCGAGGTGACTCGGATCACAGTTCCCAGAATCTGCGGATCGAAGGCACGCTCCCATCCGCCGGTGATCCGCCCGGCATGGGCGGGCAGGAACATGAGGATCGCCGGGATCAACAGCGCGATCAGCATCGGCTCATAGTCTAGACGCCGCGCGTCCGGCAGGAAGCCCCAGCGGAATGCCGCCGCCCCCCAGACCATCAAGATCGCCGTGAAAATGACAAGGCGCGACAGGATCAGGGCGTTTGCCGGCTCGATCATCGGTCAGCGGCTTTTATGGGCTGACGGTGAAGCTGTAATCGCCTTTAACCGGATGGCCGTCCTTGGACAGCACACCCCAGGTTACGGTGTATTTGCCAGCGGCAAGCTCGGCGGGAACCGGCGCCGAAAGCGAATGGCCATCCGTGCCAGGCGCAATGTCTCCAATCGCGATCTCGCTGCCGTCTTCGGCCTTCAGTGTGATCGTGGCGAAGTCGAGCCCGACGTTCTCGCCGAAAGTTAGGGTCAGCGTCTCGGGAGTGCTGACGATGGCATTGGCGGCGGGTTGGGCGACTTTCAGCACAGAATGGGCAAAGGCCGGGGTACCAACGGTTGCTGCAAGCGCAACGGCGCCGAGCAGGGCTCTGAGTCTATTCATGTCGATGTCCTTTCATGGCGCTTGTCGACCAAGGTTGTCTTGTCCGGTTGGCGATGGAGTCCGAGAATGCTGGGCACTTCAGCCGTAGAGCCTCCCGACGGATTGTGGATTGATAGAGGCGCTGTCCATCCTCCTCAATGGGACAAATTGCTCTCCAAATTGTTGGATCGAGAGATTCTCAAGAGCGACAGTAACGCGAGGCGGGAGGTCGCCAAATTCCCAAAACCCACGACAGTCGCAGAATAGGGATTTTTGCGAAGCCGGCACAGCCGGATTTATCCATCACAAACACATGCGGGTGACTAAATGCCGCCCTCGCGGCTGGGTCGATTTATGTCAGGATTGCTCAATATCTTGTTGCGGTAGGGCAATGCCTCCTATTGAACACCTGATTTCCTTTTTCATGGCGTCCGCGCTGCTCGCCAGCGTTCCCGGGGCCGGCATGCTATATGCTGCTGCACAAACGATGACGCTTGGACGACGCGCCGGCTGGTACTCCGCCCTCGGGCTTCATCTGGCCGGCCTTTGTCACGTTGTAGTCGCAGCTTTGGGCATTTCCGCCCTTCTTCAACTGGCTCCCGCGACATTCTTGGTCATGAAGACTGTCGGCGCAATCTACCTGATCTGGTTAGGGCTTAGATATCTTATGGGCTATGTGCCCCTACCCGATGCATCTCACCTCACATCGGCGCTCCCAGCCAGAAGGGCTCTTCGGGACAGCTTTCTTATCGGAATGCTGGAACCACAGTCGATCCTGTTCTTCTTCGCGTTCCTGCCGCAGTTCACCGATCCGACCGCCAGTCTGCCCGTGTGGCTGCAAATTCTCATCCTCGGCATGACCGTGAATGTCATGTTCAGCTTCTCGGATGCCGTCCTGATTGAACTTTCCAACATGGCGTTGAGGGCCATCAAAGGTTCGACACGCCTCATGCGGTTGCTTCAACGCGTCTCGGGTGGCGTCCTTATGGCTCTCGGATTGAAGCTGGCGTTGAGCCGGTAACGTTCCGATACCGCCATTGTCGCTCAACTCCTGAACTCGTGCGCCAGGTGCGCAGCGACCGACACGCCGGCCGCAGCCCGCATCAGCCGGCTGCAAGCCGGAGACGGCGGCCCTGGACAGCCGGCGCGCCCGCTGGCTCGCGTCGAGCCAGCCTACGCTTCCGTCTGTCCCGTGCCGGCCTGAGCGAGATGAATATCCTCAACGATGGTAGAGGTGAGGTCGGCTCATGTCGGCGGGTGCTTCGATGGCCGGCGCAAAGATGACAATGGCTTTGGGGTGGACCTTGAAATGGGCCGGGGTAGCGGTGACGATCTCCCCATCGGTGTTAACCGGCATGGGGCTTTCCGTCTCGATGTCAAACTCGACGCACCGTGCCGTGCGCACCTCGTTCCAGGCGCCGTGCGTACCGGACCGAAACGAGCGCAGCATCAGGGCCAGCTTCCAGAGGTTTTTCATCTCCAGGCTGTAAAGGTCGAGATGACCGTCGTCGATCTCCGCACTTTCCTCGACCACGTTGCCGCCTCCGTAGTGGCGCCCGTTGCCAACCGCGATCTGATAGGTCTCGACCGCGATGGTCTGCCCCTTCTCGGTGATCCTCGCTCTGAAGCTGGACGCCTGGGTCAGCACTCTCGCGGCAGCCAGTGCATATCCCAGCCTCCCAAAGCGTTTCTTTATTACCGGATCGAGGCTCGCGGCGAGATCGCTGCTCAATCCAATGCTCGCCACATTGAAAAAGGCATGTCCATTGACTGTGCCGACATCAACGGGACGAGGTTTGCCATAGGCAATCACCTCAGCCGCTGCTGCCAGGTCCATGGGTATGCCAAGCGTTCGGGCGAGATCATTGGCCGTGCCCATTGGAATGATGCCCAGAGGCAAGCCGCTTTCCATCGCCGCCAGAGCTGCCGAAGAAACAGAGCCATCGCCGCCGCAGACAATCACGAGATCGGCCCTGTGGCGCAGGCGCACGATATCGCGCGCGATCTCGGGCAACGCCTCAAAGGTTTCCACGGTTACGTCGAGCCCGCCAGCTTCCAGCCGCTGGAGAACAGGCGCGATCGACTCCTGGCCACGCCGCGCCCCGGGATTGCGCAACAGTAGTGCACGCCTTCTGGAAGAGTGGGTCATCGGATATTTCAACAACAGATCATGAGGCATGCAGGTGGGGAGAGGGCATGCCGTTGTCAACGGAATGATTGTGCCCGTCGGGCGCCGAGCCGACTGTCGGTGTGGTGTCCAGAAAACATCGTCACCATACTCAAATAGTCAGTGCGATGACGATCTCGCCGTCGAGAAGCCCGCCACGACGGCGAGCGTTGAAGCTCTCGATGCCGCCGTTGCGCCGTGCAGTGTAGGCAGTCCTCGCCCGAAACGGGCGACCTCGGGTGGGTTGAGAATGGTTGCTTTGCAATCGCGACTAGAGTGGCGTAGGAACACGATTAGCTGCGGCGAGCAAAAGGATAGGCTGGATCAATTTGACAAGATTGGCTTTCCACGATGGGCGCTGAAGCGATCGATATCGTCAAGTTCTGCAAAGACAATGGCCTTCGCCTTACGGGTCAGCGGCGAGTTGTTGTAAAGGTGCTCTTGCAGTCGACAGATCATCCCGACGCGCTTGAGCTGCACCGGCGTGTGACGAAAATCGACCCGCGTATTTCGCTGTCGACGATTTATCGGACCCTCAACGTGTTGGAAGCGAAGGGCGTTCTTGAGAAGCACAATTTTGGAGATGGACCTGCTCGTTTCGAGGCGGTCGATCAAGAGCACCATGACCATCTCATCGATGTGACGACCGGCAAGGTCCTCGAGTTTCGCTCAGACGAGATCGAGCGGCTTCAGCAGCAAATCGCGCAGCAGCATGGCTTCGAGATCATCAGTCACAAGCTTGAGATCTATGTGCGGCCCAAAAAGCCGCCGAGGCGCAAATCGTAAGCAATCTGGCCGCGGCACAGCAAGACGGCATCGGTCGATCGATCCGGTTTTCAGGCATTTCGCCTCTCGACCCGTTTCTGGCAGCGGTGACCGGTTCATGCAAGATTATCGCTTGACCCTATAGCTACTTGAGCCTCTACGCTAAGCTCCGGGCGCGAGCTTGCGCCCGACGAACAAACTCGTGGAACACGCATGAGCAGGAGCCATAATTGCGATTTCCGACGATCAGCGGCGCATCCGTCGCCATCGGCCTGGCCGCGTTGGCTGGCGCCGCCGTTGGGGGCCTCGTGCTGGCCTACCCGCTCACCAGTCTCTGGGGACCGGCCGCCGATACGGCGCAAGCGCCGGCGGAATTGGCGGACTTTCCGTTCGAGACCGCTGACGGGAAATCGATCAGCCTCAAAGATTTTCAAGGGAGGGCTGTTCTCCTGAATATCTGGGCGACTTGGTGCCCCCCCTGCCGCAAGGAGATGCCCTCGCTTGATCGGCTTCAATCTATGCGGGGCGGAGATAACTTCGAGGTCGTCGCCCTGTCGATTGACAAGGCAGGGGTCGAGAAAGTCAAACCTTTCTATGACGAGATCGGCATCGGTCTTTTGAAGGTCTACCTGGACAAGCCGGGAGCCTCCATGCAAGCGCTGAGGATCGTCGGACTGCCCACAACCTTGCTGATTGGCGAGGACGGACGCGAGCTTGCACGCTGGGCCGGGCCACGGGAGTGGGACGAGCCGGACACGGTCGCCGAGATCGACGCCCTGCTCAAGAACTCGCGGGAGGACTGACGCATCGCCATGGCTTTCGACATCGCCAACATCGGAATAGTGGCGGCATTGCTGGCGGGAATGATTTCATTCCTTTCGCCCTGCGTCCTGCCGCTTGTGCCGGGATATGTTTCATACATCGCCGGCAATGCAGGCCAGGCGATAGCGAGGCCTAGATCGGCCACGCTTTTCCTCAGCGGCTGTTTCGTGCTGGGTTTCTCGACCGTCTTCATCCTTTTGGGCGCCAGTGCGACGGCAATCAGCCGCCTGCTCCTGTCCTACCGCTATGAGGCCAATATCGTCGGCGGTCTCATCATCATCGTCTTTGGCATTTTCACGACAGGCATCGTGAAGATCCCGTGGCTGGATCGGGATCTGCGTTATCATGGCGCGATCGAGGGCGGCCAGCCACTTGGCGCCTACATTCTCGGCCTCGCCTTCGGATTCGGATGGACGCCTTGCATCGGTCCGATTCTCGGCGCCATCCTAACAGTCAGCGCAACGGTCGACGGTGCTCTCAGTGGCGTTGCCTTGCTATCGATCTATTCGATAGGACTCGGCGTGCCTTTCCTGCTGACAGCGCTCTTCGCCGACGCGCTCAGCACCAGGCTCAGGCGCGTCAGGCGGCTGGGCATGATCCTTCACGTCGCAGCCGGCGTCATCATGATCCTGATGGGAATCGCCATGATTACCGGTCAGATGTCGGCTTTTGCATTCTGGCTGCTGGAGAGATTTCCTGTGTTCGGGAGAATTGGATGAACGAAACCGACCAGACGTCATCCGCGAAAGCGGCCGTTGGCGCCCAGGCGTCGAACGAGGCCGAAGCGCAGGTTCGATGGACATTGCTGTTCGCGGCGTGGCTGGTGGCGCTCTTCGCCTCACTCGGCGCGCTCTTCATCGGCGAGGTGATGGGGCAGACGCCCTGCGTGCTGTGCTGGCATCAGCGCGCCTTCATGTTTCCCCTCGCGGTTGTGCTCGCCGTTGGCGCGTTTCGCTCGGACGGCGCCACATGGTTCTTCGCGCTGCCGCTCGCAATCATCGGCGGCGCCATCGCGGGCTACCATTCCCTTCTATACGCGGGGCTTCTGACCGAAGCCCTGGAGCCTTGTGGCCAGGGTCCCTCCTGCACCGACGCGGCCATGACCATATTCGGAGGCGTCCCCCTGCCCTTTCTTTCCTTCGCGGCGTTCCTGGCGATCGCCGCGCTGTTGTCGCTCACCATACGGACCCGAACCCCATGAACAGACGTAACACCATCATCCTGACCGCACTCGCGGCAGTTGCGATCTTTGCAGGATCAGCTTTCCTCTACTCTCGCTCGGCCAATGACGCAGCGACTGTCGCGCCGGCAGCCGAAGACAGCCAGCTGGTGCGGGCGCATTCGCCTGTTCTCGGGCCGGCGTCGGCTCCTGTGACAATCGTCGAGTTCTTCGATCCCTCGTGCGAGGCCTGCCGCGCCTTCTATCCGACGGTCAAGCAGATCATGGCGACCTATCCGGAGGAGGTGCGTGTCGTCATTCGTTACACGCCTTTCCATCCGGCCTCGGAGGAAGCGATCCGCATTCTCGAGGCCGCGCGCAAGCAGGACAAATTCCAGCGCGTGATGGAGTGGCTGCTACAGAACCAGGAGCAATGGGGAGCCGACGGGGATCCCAAGGCAGAGCGCGCCTGGGAACTCGCCCAGGAGGTTGGTCTGGATTTGGCAAAGGCCAAGCAGGATGCCGTCACCGCCGAGGTCAACGCGGTGCTGGCACAGGACGTAGCCGATGTGAAGGCCGTCGGAATCGAAGGAACGCCGACCTTCTTCGTCAACGGTAAGCCCCTGCCCTCTTTCGGCATGCAACAGCTCACCGATTTCGTCAAACGCGAGGTCGAAGCGTCCCGGCCGAAGTCGTAGACCCCAAAAGGATCATCGCATCATGACCGAGAAGCTGCGCCTCGACATTCCAGTCGTTCTCCCCGGAATAGCGGACGAAGCCGACGCTTGCGTCTCCCGGCTGTCGGCCGACCTGGAGGCGCGCGACGGCGTCGAAAAAGTGCATGTGCTGGCGCCGGACGGTGAACAGCCCGCGCAGCTTTGCCTTCATTTCGACCCGGACAAGCTGCCGCTTGCCCGCGTCCGCGAGATCGCGGGCGCCGCCGGAGCCCAGATCACGGCCCGGTTCGGCCACTTGACATGGAACGTCTCGGGGATCGGTCACGAGCGCCGTGCGCGCACGATTGCGGAGAAACTGCGGTCCCTGAACGGCGTCATGGAAGCGGCCGCCACATCCGCCGGCGTCGTGCATATCGAATTCGACCGCAACGCAACTTCCGAGGGTGATGTTCTCAAGGCCCTGCGTAGCCTTGGCGTCGAACGAACGACGCGTCCGGCAACGACCGCGGATACACAAGCCGACCGCGAGCACCCGCGGCGCGAAAAGGAGGACGGCGCGGACCAGCACGAACACCGGCCCGGCGAGAAACATTCCGACGACGACGGACACGATCATTCGCATGGCGAGTTTCTCGGGCCGAACACCGAACTGATCTTCGCACTTGGCAGTGGTGTGCTGCTCGGCGTCGGCGTGGCTATTGAATATCTGGTTGATGCAGCGCCAGGTTGGCTGCCGACAGCCTGTTTCATCGCTGCCTACTTCTTCGGCGGCTTCTTCACGCTGCGCGAGGCGATCGACAATCTGCGCATGAAGCGCTTCGAGATCGATACGCTGATGCTGGTCGCGGCCGCCGGCGCCGCCGCGCTCGGCGCGTTCGAGGAAGGCGCGCTGCTGCTCTTCCTCTTCAGCCTCGGCCATGCCCTCGAGCACTATGCCATGGGGCGCGCCAAGCGGGCTATCGAGGCGCTGGCCGAGCTCGCCCCGCCGATCGCGACCGTTCGGCGTGAGGGCGAGACCCGGGAGATCCCCGTCGAGGAGCTGGAGGTCGGCGACACGGTGATCGTACGCCCGAACGAAAGGCTGCCGGCCGACGGTTTCCTCGTCAAAGGAACATCGAGCGTCAACCAGGCGCCTGTCACGGGCGAAAGCATTCCCGTCGACAAGAAGCCGGTCGCCGACCCGGCGGCCGCGCGCGCGAAGCCGGACTCGGTAGACGATGCGTCACGCGTCTTCGCCGGCACGATCAACGGGTCCGGCGCCATCGAGATCGAGGTGACACGCCGCTCCACCGAAACCGCGCTCGCCAAGGTCGTCAAGATGGTGAGCGAGGCGGAGGCGCAGAAGTCGCCGACCCAGCGGTTCACAGAAAAGTTCGAGCGATTCTTCGTACCGGCGGTGCTGGCGCTGGCCGTGATCATGCTGTTCAGCTGGGTCGTCATCGACGAGCCGTTCCGAGACAGCTTTTACCGGGCGATGGCCGTGCTGGTGGCGGCCAGCCCCTGTGCGCTGGCGATCGCGACACCAAGCGCGGTGCTGTCAGGCGTTGCCCGTGCGGCGCGCGGCGGCGTCCTCGTCAAGGGAGGCGGGCCGCTGGAAAATCTCGGCTCGCTGACGGCGATCGCGTTCGACAAGACCGGAACGCTGACGGAAGGCCAGCCCCGCATCACCGATGTCGTCACGGCGGACGGTGTCGGCGAACAGGAACTGCTGACTGTGGCGGTTGCCGTGGAAGCCCTTAGCGACCATCCGCTGGCCGAGGCAATCGTACGGGACGGCAAGGAAAAGCTCGGCCGGCAGGCGGTGCCGCCCGCCTCGGAACTCAATAGCCTGACCGGGCGCGGCGTCACCGCGAAGCTCGACGGTCAGACGGTTTGGATCGGCAAGGCGGAAATGTTCGGGGGCGACGGCATACCGGTTCTCGGCCCTTCGATGACGGAGGCCGTGGCGCGGTTGCGCGAGGGCGGCCGGACGACGATGGTGGTAAGGCAGGGCGAGCGCGACCTGGGCGTGATCGGGCTGATGGACACGCCCCGCGCCGCCGCCCGCGACGCGCTGGCAAAGCTACACGAAATCGGCATTACGCGCATGATCATGATCTCGGGCGACAACCAGAAGGTCGCCGAGGCGATCGCCAAGGATGTCGGTCTTGACGAAGCCTGGGGCGACCTGATGCCCGAGGACAAGGTGGAGGCGATCAAGAAGCTGCGCTCGGAGGGCAAGGTCGCCATGGTCGGCGACGGCGTCAACGATGCGCCGGCGATGGCCAGCGCCACAGTCGGCATCGCCATGGGCGCGGCCGGCTCGGATGTGGCGTTGGAAACCGCTGACGTCGCGCTCATGGCAGACGACCTGTCGCACCTGCCCTTCGCGGTCGGCCTCAGCCGTCAAACGCGGTCGATCATCCTGCAGAATGTGGTCGTGAGCCTCGGCATCGTTGCGATCCTGATCCCGTCGACAATTCTTGGCCTGGGCATCGGACCGGCAGTCGCCGTGCACGAGGGCTCGACCCTGCTCGTGGTCTTTAATGCGCTTCGCTTGCTCGCCTATCGCGATCCCTACCGAAAGACGGACGCTGCTGCGCCTGTCGGGACCGCCGCATAGAGACGCTGGGACGGGAACTTACAACGCAGTCTATGGCCGCCGCGCGATTGGAGGCATCCTAAAAGCGCCAGAAGGACGCTAGCTGGGCCTCTCGGCTATCGCAACCGTCCGACAACGCGCCGGACCACCGACGCGAGAACGGGAAGCGCGGCCAAGACGGCGATGCCGAGGCCCCAAAGGGCAATGATGGCCGGCTTGGCGACGATCCGCACCAGTTCGAGCAACTGACCGGCCAGCCCGCTGGCATCGAGCGCCCTGACCGCCTCTCCTGCCGGCCTGCCGCCCAAGGCCTCAGCCACGCCCTGCCCGTTCTCGACGACGCCCGAGACCGTGGCGGTCAGCCAGGCGAGAACAGGGTCGGTCGCTGCGTAGGCAAGCCAGGCGAAGAGCGTCCAGACCGCCATCGCGATCAGAATGACGGCCCAAAGCAATGGTTTCGGCCGGCGTGATGCCGGCTGTGCGGCACTGGACACATTTGCGGGATGGCGCCCGACTGGAAAATTGTTCCTAGGCATGTCACGTCTCCGATGTGCTGCCGTCCTCATACCGAAGTCGATGGATGAAGGAGCGGCGTGAACACCACAGTTGGGCCTTCACTTTGGCCGCAGGACGATAGGTAGGTTCTCAAGCTGCTGTAGGTTCAAGAGGCCGCGACAAAATGGCCTCCGAAGTCGGTAAGGCGTCGCGGAAGATCTCCCTTGCGGATTAAGCCCTCGATCGTTTCGATGCCTGGGAGGTCGGCGACAGTGTCTCGATAATGCGGCAGTCGGCAACCGTACCACACCGGCACTGCGAGATGAGCCGATCCAATTCTCGCTGTAGCGCCTTGAGGTCGGAGATCTTCCGCTCGACTTGCGCAAGGTGCTCCTTGGCGATCTCGTCCACCGCCTCGCACGGGCGCGACCTGTCATCCGACAGGTCGAGCAGCGTGCGCACCTGATCGAGCGAGAATCCAAGATCCCGGGCGCGACGTATGAAGCTCAGACGATTGAGGTGAGTGGGCTCGTAAGAGCGGTAATTTCCTTCCGTTCGAGCGGGCTCAGGCAGAAGCCCGCTCTTCTCGTAGAACCGGATCGTCTCGACCTTTGTATCCGTCAAGCGGGAGAGCAGTCCGATTGTCATATGCTGTGTGGTCATCGGATATCCCTGTATTCGCTGCGGGGTTACATAGTCTTGCAAACGCGAGTTTTCCAGAGGCGTCAAGCCAGGCTGAAAATTTTGAAAAAGGGCTATTGACCCTGTAGCAGCTAGAGACGCCAGACTGGTCATCATCGTTCATACAAAGGACTCATCCATGACAACGGCAGGATCAAAGACCATCGAATTCAAGATCGAGGGCATGGATTGCTCACATTGTGTAAGCACGATCGAGTCGGCGGTGCGCGCGCTGCCCGGCGTCGAAGCAGTCAAGGTTTCGCTCGTCGACAACAGCGCGCTCGTCAAGCTCGATCCCTCGAAGACATCGCAGGACGCTGTCTTCGAGGCGGTCGAGGACGCGGGCTACGACGTGCCGCGATGAGCACGCTCGAGCTTCCGATCGGCGGCATGGACTGCGCCGCCTGCGCCAAGAAGGTGCAGCGGGCGTTGAAGAAGCTTCCCGGCGTCGAGAATGTCGAGGTGCTTCTCAGCGCCGAGAAGGCAGTGATCGATCTCGACCCGAAGCTCGTGACGCGCGATGTGTTGCGTGCCACGATCGAGAAGGTCGGTTTCTCGGTGCCGCAGCCGCAGACGCCCGACTATGTCAAACAGGGCGGTGAACTGCAGAAGAAGCTGTTCACACTCCTGGGCATTCTGTTCGGCGTCATCCTGCTGCTGGTCGTAATCGGCGAGGGACTCGGCCTATTCGAGGCGATTACCGAGCGTGTGCCGCTGTGGCTAGGTACGCTGGTGGTTATGGCCTTCGGCGCGACCATTTTCATCGATGTGATTAAATCAGCGCTGCGTATGGAGGTTACCAGCCATACGCTGATGTCGGTTGGCGCTGTCGCAGCCCTCGTTACCGGGCAGTGGGCAACCGCGGCGATTGTCGTTTTCTTCATGAGAGTGGGCGTGTTTGCCGAACGCTTTACCAGCGAGAAGGCGCGGCAATTGTTGAAAGAACTGACGGCGCTGGCGCCGGTACGGGCCCGCATCTTGCGGGACGGTGAAGAGATCGAGGTGGACATCGCTCAAGTCGCAATTGGCGATATCGTTCTTGTCCGTCCCGGCGAGCGTGTTCCTGTGGACGGCGAGGTCCTTGAGGGTCAAGCCACGCTCGACCAGGCCGCCATCACCGGAGAAAGCATGCCGGTCGAAGCCGAGGCCGGCAGCAAGGTCTTCGCCGCGACGCTCGCCAAGCTAGGCCATATCAAGCTGCGTGCGGAAAAGGTCGGCCGCGACACGACGTTCGGCCGAACCGTGAAGCTGGTCGAGGAGGCGGAGGCCAATCGCGGCGAGGTGCAGCGCATCGCCGACAAGTTCAGCGGCTGGTATTTGCCGATTGTGGCCGGTATCGCGCTTCTCACCTATGTGCTCAGCGGCAATGTGATGGCGGTGGTGGCCGTGCTGGTGGTCGCGTGCTCCTGCTCCTTCGCGCTGGCGACGCCGATCGCCATGATGGCCTCGATCGGAGCGGCCGCGAAGCGCGGCTTGCTGATCAAGGGCGGCAAATATGTCGAGGCGATCAAATCGGCCGACGTGGTGCTCATGGACAAGACCGGCACTCTGACCACTGGCAAGCCCACCATCACGGATATCGTCTCGCTCGACGGCGCCACGGAATCGACGCTCCTCCAGTTGGCGGCGACGGCGGAGCGGCATTCCGAGCACCCGCTCGCCGAAGCCGTGCGTATTTATGCGCGCGACAAGGGATTGCGGGCCGGTGACCCGGAGCGCTTCGAGGCAATCCCGGGCAAAGGTATTCGCGCGGTCATCGACGGTCGAATTGTCGAGATCGGCAATCGTCGGCTCGTTGCGATCAGCGACGATCATGCGGACGTCGCGCGGCTCGAAGAGGAAGGCAAAACGCTGCTGCTCATGTCGGTCAATGGACGTCTGTCGGGCATCCTGGCTGCAATGGATACCGTTCGCTCCGAGGTCGCCGACGCGATCGAGGAGATCCGCAAGCTTGGCATCACGCGGATCGAATTGCTCACTGGCGACAACGAGCGGACGGCGGCGGCGATCGCTGGACCACTCGGCGTCGGGTTCCAGGCCAATCTGCTGCCGGAGGACAAGATCCGTGTCGTGCGGGAGATGCAGGCGCAGGGCCATCGTGTGGTTATGGTTGGCGACGGCGTCAACGACGCGCCGGCCCTGGCCCAGGCTGAGGTCGGTATCGCGATGGGCGGCGGCACGGATGTCGCGATGGAAGCTGCCCATATCGTGCTGATGCGCGAGGACTGGACACTTGTGGCCGACTGCTTCCGGATCGCGAGGAGAACCATGGGCGTGGTAAAAATGAATATCGCCTTCACCGCGCTCTACAACCTTGCAGGGCTTTCTCTGGCGGCTTTCGGCATCATTCCGCCGATACTTGCCGCATCCCTGCAGGCAATTCCTGACATCGGCATCCTTGCGAATTCGTCGCGGCTGATCCGACAGCGATAGCCAAGGGGGGTTGGGTGCAGAGCAGGCGTGGCTCCTCCTGAAGACTCCTCGCCTACCGTGGAGTCTTCACACCTGGTTCGATCTACAACGGACTTATCTCCGTGCTGATACGACGGCCCTGTGATCGACCGCGCATCATGAGCCGCCACCGGACGCCCTGTGCTTGTGTAGCGTGATGAACTGAGGCCCGGGCCAGTTCCTGCAGGAAGTTGCCCGCCTTGCATCGACTATCTGTTCATCAGACGCGGGAACACCCATGCATTTTGGTCCCTTGATAACCATACTCGTTGCCGGGCTCGGTTTCGCCTTCATTTTCGGCGCCGTCGCCCATCGACTCGGTATCTCACCGCTGGTCGGCTTTCTCCTTGCCGGTGTGGTGGTGGGACCGTTCACTCCCGGCTTTGTCGCCGATCAGGAACTTGCCGGGCAGTTGGCCGAGATTGGCGTCATCCTTCTTATGTTCGGGGTCGGATTGCACTTCTCGCTGAAGGATCTGTTGTCTGTCCGCGCAATTGCAGTCCCGGGAGCCGTCGTTCAGATTGGCGTTGCGACCCTACTCGGAGTCGGTGTCTCGTCATGGCTCGGATGGGATCTTTTCTCCGGTCTCGTCTTCGGGCTTGCACTTTCGGTCGCAAGCACTGTTGTGCTGCTGCGCGCCTTGCAAGAGCATCGTCTGGTCCAGACGGAGACAGGCAAGATCGCCGTTGGCTGGCTGATCGTCGAAGATCTCGCCATGGTGCTTGCACTCGTCATCCTGCCAGCCATCGCCCAAGGTCTCGGGCCTGGTATCTCCGGCCCGGACGGGACCAGCCCCTCATCCCTGCTGTTGAGTAACGGAATCTGGGCCATCCTCGCCTTGACCGTTCTCAAGGTTGCCGCTTTCGTAGCTTTGACGCTTGTCGTAGGCCGCACAGTTATTCCACGAATTCTGCACTGGGCCGCTCATACTGGCTCACGTGAACTCTTTCGGCTTGCGGTGCTGGGAACAGCACTCGGTGTTGCGTTCATGGCAGCCAGCCTGTTCGGCGTTTCGTTTGCGCTCGGCGCCTTTTTTGCGGGCATGATTCTAAGTGAGTCGCAATTAAGCCAGAGAGCCGCGGAGGAGACGTTGCCGCTACGCGACGCGTTTGCCGTGCTGTTCTTCGTTTCCGTCGGCATGCTGTTCGATCCGCGTATTATCGTCTCGGCGCCCGGACCGCTTGTTGCCACACTTGCCGTCATTCTCGTCGGAAAAACCTTGGCCGCATGGACGATTGTCCGCGCCTTCGGCTGGCCTAACCCGCTCGCGCTGACGATCTCTGCAAGCTTAGCCCAGATCGGCGAATTCTCCTTCATCCTTGCAGGGCTTGGTGTATCCCTAGGAGTCCTGCCCGAACAGGGCCGTGATCTCATCCTCGCCGGCGCGATATTCTCGATCCTTCTTAACCCCCTGCTGTTCGGGTTCTGTGTCCGGTTTGCCCAACGGCATAAGGCCAATGATGCGGTTATGGACTTGGCTGTCGATCCTGAATCGCCAACCACGCGAACACAGCTATCGGATCATGTTGTGCTGGTCGGATATGGGCGCGTCGGTGCGGCCATCGGCAGCGGGTTGGTCGGATATGGCGAGAAACTGCTGGTTATCGAGAGCAGCGTTGCGGCACACGCACAGGCCCTTGCCGACGGCGCAGAGGCGATTTTCGGTGACGCTGCGAACGTGGGAATACTGGAGGCTGCCGGGCTTTCCCGAGCGAGGTGTCTTTTCATCGCGACGCCGCAAAGCTCCATGACGGTTCGGATTTGCGAACAGGCCCGTAAGCTCAGCCCGGACATCAGGATTATTGCACGAGCACATTCTGACACCGACGAGGTGGCGCTACAGCGGAGTGGAGCCACGGCAATTATTGTTGGCGCTCATGAAATTGCTCGTTCAATGGTGAAAGTGCATGTGTCCGGCGATCAGTTTGAGGTGTTTTCCTCTGCGGAGGCGTCAAGCCCGGCTACTCGGGATGAGTAGCGGCAATATGGGTGTGCGGCTCTCTACTGGCATAAGGGCTACTAGCCCCGTGTCAGCGTGAACGCGCGTTATGGAAGTCTTCCGACGGACAGGGCTCGAGGGTAGGGTTGAGAGCGACCTTGGGCACGATTCCGCTCGGAACACATGACCATCTGGCAATTGGCCATCAGTTCTATCGCTATTGGATAGACCGAAGGAAATCGATCAACTGGTCGATTTTCTGGTCGTCCACTCCGCCAAAAGCCATCCGGGTGCCGGGTACAACGGCCTGCGGAGACTTCAGGAAAGCACGCAGCGTCGGTTCGTCCCAGACGATCCCGCTTTCGCGCATCGCCTTCGAATATGGATAGTCGGTGCTGGCGGCATGGCGCCCAAGCAGACCAGTGAGCGTCGGGCCAGACGAGTTGCGCGCTCCCGCGCCAATCTGATGACAATGGGCACAGCTTTGGAACCGCGGATCGAGCGTCAATTCAGGAGGCTTGACAGGTGGCTTGGCAGCCGTCTGAAGGCTGTCTCGAACAGCGCGACTCTCCGGCGTCACTGCAAATAGGTGGAGATCCTGGGTCAAGAGGGCCAAGCCGAGACCTATTGCCGAACCAGCGAGCGCGGTGGTGATGATTATCGGCAGCGGTCTCATGCAGCGTGTGTTCCCAAAGCTTGCGGAACCAAATCGCGTCAGCCTGCGAGATTCCGCAGCTTCTCCATGCGCTCCTCGCGCGGCTCCTCCATGCGCATCAGGCCGGCATACTCGCCGTTCTCGTCCATGAGGTAGACCCCTGCTGTGTGCTCCATCGTATACTGCCCGCCTTCCATAGGAACTTTGAGAGCCAGTGCCGCAAAGGATTTGAGGATCGCGTCCGTTTCCTCACGCGTCCCCCTGAGAGCGATGATCCGCGGGTCGAAGGCGGTCATGTAGGTTGCGAGAAGCTCCTGAGAATCCCGCTCGGGATCGACGGAGATCAGCAATACATTGAACTTGTCGGCTTGCGGCCCGAGCTCGCCCATCATTTCCGAGAGCTCGAACAGCGTGGTCGGACAAATGTCGGGGCAGTTGGTGAAGCCGAAGAACGCGAGGTATGGCTTTCCGCGCAACGTCTCGTCGGTTACGCGTTCGCCCTTATGGGAGGTAAGGGAGAAGGGTCCGCCGATGGCAGCCTTGCCTGATGATGTTGTGGTCGCCACACTGGCGTTTCGGGGCTGGAGGACAAAGATCGTCGCCATCCCGACGGCCACCACGACAACGGACGCCCAAGCAACGATCCTGAAAAGCTTGAGCCCGTTCATTGACCGGCGCCATGATCCCCACCGTGGTCAGACGATTCCTCGGGCGCGCGACTGCCCATGCTCTGCACCACGAATTCCACCTCGATCGGACCGGCTTTCTCGAAGACCAGCGTCGCCTTGAATTTGTCGCCCTTCTTCAGCGTCGCCGAGGGCTTCATGAACATGATGTGGATGCCACCGGATCCTAGTTCCACCGATTGTCCAGCGGGCACCTCAAGGGCGCCGTCCAGTGGACGCATACTCGCCACGCCATCTTTCACAATTGACTCGTGGAGTTCCGCGCGCGCGGCGATCTCCGATTTGATAGACACCAGCCGATCAGCATCCGGCCCCTTGTTTTCGATCTTGAGATAGCCGCCGGCGACGGGAGCGCCCGGGGGGGTTGCCCGCGACCAGGGATGGTCGATCCGGATAGACCCGGATTCGAAGTCATGTGACAGCGCCGGCGCCGTCCAGAGGAGCGCCGTGGCGAGAAGCAACAATCCGTTTGTGCGGTGTTTCATCACAAAACTCCGATTTCGATCGATTTCGCTTCTACACCCTGCAGCAGCTTTAGGGTCAATAATCTAGCCTGGACAAAAGGTCGCGTGGCGCTGGCAATTTCTGCATATTCGCTGGCGCACCTTCGCAAGCTCGCGGCTATGCGGCCAAATCGCTTCTATAGGCATCGACGGCGCCGGGTGTCGCATTAAGATTGCCGTTGCGACGCAGCCACCAGCGGAAGGATGGCTTTCTGCAAAGCGTCTTCCGTGAGCGGCCCGACATGCTTGTAGAGCACGACGCCTTTGGCATCGACCACGAATGTCTCAGGCACTCCGTAGACGCCCCATTCGATCGCGACACGGCCATCGATGTCAGAACCGATGCGTGTATATGGGTCGCCCAACTCATCGAGCCAGCCAACGGCGTCCTGTGGCTGATCTTTGTAGTTCAAGCCGAAGATCGTAACCAACTTTCTCTCCTTGAGCTGCATCAACAACGGATGTTCCTCACGACACGGAGGGCACCAGGAGGCGAAAACATTGACCAGGGAGACCCCTCCCCTGAGGTCTTCGGTGGCAAATCCGTCCCCGCGCCCGGGCAACGGAGGAAGGGTGAAACTGGGCGCAGACTTCCCGATCAGCTGTGATGGCAAATTGCTTGGGTCGCGGCCTAGCCCCCAGCTCAGCACGCCTGCGAGCGCCCCAAATACTGCTAACGGCGCGAAGAGAACCAGGCGTCGTGCGAAAGCAGTCTTCTGGTGCGCCTCCGACATGTCCGTGCTTGTCGAGTCGGGCGCGCCGCCGCTCGTCTCATTGCCAATGGGTGTCAACGTCACGGCATCTCTAAAGCTGGTGACTTCCCTGTCGGCCCTGCGCTGTACGTCGCACGCCGCGTTCCACATGAAGCTACTGTCTGAAGCAGCTTGAGGTTCCAGGGGAAATGAGCGGGCATATTGCCGCAGACCTTGAAGCGGTTTGAAGGCCCGCAGTCGCGCACCGCCGTCCTCTGTCTCGCAAACCGGGGCCTTTGCGAACGATTTCCATTCTATGGTCGCCGGAGCACAAGCTCGTGCTTCCCCTGTATCCTACCCGAGGCGGTGTTGACCCTCTAGCTGCTGTAGACTGTATGAAAGATAGATGGCGCAGTTGCCAAGCCCGGGTTTCCGTAGAGCAGCAATGAAAACACGTCTCATCTCGAAGTTCCTTTGGCTCCCGCTGGCTCTATTGCTGGCAGGAATAGCATACTTTGCAGGCGTTCTCCCCAAGACGGATGAATCCGCTCAGAGCGCCAGCAGTACATCGCAGTCTGGTCCCGCGTTCGAACTGACTTCGCACAAGGGACAGCCCGTTTCGAATGAGACGTTGGCAGGAAAACCGTACCTCGCCTTTTTCGGGTTCACAAATTGCCCGGACATTTGCCCGACGACACTCTTCGAGCTCACCGACCTGATGGATGAGCTTGGTCCGGTGTCGGATCGCTTCAACGTCGTGCTCGTCAGTGTCGATCCCGAGCGGGACACGCAGGAGAAGCTGGCAAAGTATATGACCGCGTTTGACAACCGTATCCTTGCGCTGAGGGGTACGCTTGTTCAAACGGAAGCTGCTTTGAACGCGTTCGGCGCCAAAGCGCGCAAGGTGCCTACCGCCGGCGACAACTACACAATGGACCATACCGCCGGCGTCTTCCTCATCGATGCAAGGGGAAATCGCGCCGGCGTGCTGGATATGCACGAGCCGCGCAATATCCGTCTGGAAAAGCTTCGCAACCTCGTGTCGAAGTCCAATGCCTGACACGGCCTTCGCTCGCACGGCCGACTGTAAGCGCTCATCGCGCCAATTGCGGATTTCAAATCTAACCGGAAACTGTGGCGTGGATGCTGGTCGCTAGCCTCGCCCCTTCATCACCAACGAGAAATGGAACGAGCCGTGGCCTGGCGGCTTTCGGCCTCGGCGGTCTGTCAGCACTCGCGTTCGCGCCTCTGTTCCTGTTGCCGGCGTCAATCGTCGGGTTTGCCGGACTTGTAATGCTTGTCGCGTCGTCCGGACGTCGGTCTGCGTTGGCAGTCGGATGGATTTTTGGATTTACGCAGTTTGTGGTTGGCTTGAGCTGGATCACGGAAAGTTTCCAGTTCGCCGGCGATGGCCTTTCGGCTTTAGCATGGCCGGCGATTGCTGGCCTGTCGGCATTTTTGGCAATTTTTCCGGCGATAGCCGCCTTCTTCGCACGATGCTTCGGACCCGATCGACGGGCGGTGATCCTCGCGTTTCCGGTCTGCTGGACGGCGCTCGAAGTTGCACGCGGAACCCTGTTCACCGGCTTTCCCTGGAACCTCACGGCCTATGTCTGGGGCGTGTCGGATGAAACGATGCAAGCAGCTTCCGTTTTTGGAAGCTATGGGCTTGGGCTTGCCACGATCACGCTTTTCACTGCACCGCTTCTTTTGTCGCTGCGGTATCCGAACTGGAAATGCCGCGCCGCAACGATTGGGACGATCATCGCGGGTACAATTCTCCTGTGGGGATTTGGCGCGATCAGGCTATCCCAGGCCGTCGAAACCGACGTTCCTGATGTGCGGCTGCGTCTCGTGCAGGGCAACATACCGCAGTATCAAAAGTGGAACCCTGTGGCCGCCCGAGGCATCCTCGATCGCTACGTTAATCTCAGTCGCCAGCCCGGATCCGTCCAGCCAACCCATGTAATTTGGCCCGAAACTGCGCTTCCGGTCCAGTTCGGCGGCGAACCGGCATTGGTGAAGCGGCTTCTTGATGCCGTGCCGTCAGGCGCGCTGCTATTCGGCGCGGTCCGGCAAGCTGTCGACCAAGGGGCTGGGGAGACGGCGTTGGTCAATAGTCTTCTGGCGCTCGGGCCGGACGGAAAAGTGATCGCCGGGTACGACAAGCGGCGCCTGGTCCCGTTTGGCGAGTACATGCCCTTCAAGGATGTTCTTCCTCTGAAGAAGATGACTGACGGAATGATCGACTTCACGCCGGGAAGCGGCGCAGCGACATTGGACGTGCCGGGCCTGCCGCGGTTCAGGCCATTGATCTGCTACGAGGCCATCTTTCCGCATCGTGCAAGCGATCCGGGTGAGAGGTGGATTCTCAACATTACCAACGATGCATGGTTCGGCACATCATCGGGACCCTATCAGCATTTCCTGGCGGCCCGTTTCAGAGCGGTCGAGCGCGGCCTGCCTCTCGTCCGTGCGGCCAATAGCGGGATAAGCGCCGTCGTCGATCCCTACGGACGGGTCCTGATGTCGTTGGATTTGGGTATGACAGGCATAATCGACACTGGCCTACCCGCACCGCTGCCAAATGGCAGCGTCTACGGAAGATGGCGCGACCTCTGGTCAGCGATCGCCGCGACGATCACGATCGGATTAGCGCTTCGCAGCGCCCGGCACACTGGACGGAATTAGAGTTTCGTTGCGTCGCGATAGAACATCTTCGCTGAAAGCCGATCCCTACCAAACAGCGTCTGGAAGCGAGTTCAGAGGAATTTTAAGGTACGCCCTGCCGTTGGCTTCAGGACCGGGAAGTCTGCCGCCATTGATATTCACCTGAAGCGCATGGAGAATGAGCTTCGGCATGGGCAGTGTTTCGTCGCGCTTGTTGCGCAAGGCAACGAACGACGCTTCGCTGCTTGCCCCGATCAGATGAATGTTGGCATCCCGCTGTGTCGCCACGCTGGATTCCCACTCCGGCTCGCGCCCGGCAGGCGGGTAATCGTGTCCGGTGAAGAGGCGAGTCTGGGGCGGCAATGCCAGAATTTTCTGTATGGATTGCCAAAGGCACGCTGCATCTCCACCCGGGAAATCTGCCCGAGCCGTCCCTGAGTCCGGCATGAAAAGCGTGTCGTGGACAAAGGCCGCGTCGCCGACGACGTAGGTTATGGACGCCAACGTATGTCCTGGCGAGAACAGCACTCGGGCTTCGATTCGCCCAATATTGAACGTGTCTCCCTCGCTGAAAAGCCTGTCCCATTGTGAGCCATCTGTCGGAAGATCGGACCAGTTGTAGATGGCCTGCCAGAGCCGCTGAACCTTGGTGATCTTCTCTCCGATGGCGGTCGGCGCGCCAGTCATCTGCTTGAGGTAGGCTGCGGCAGAGAGATGATCGGCGTGTGGATGCGTGTCGAGTATCCACTCGACGTCAAGCTTCTCGCCGCGGGCATAAGCCAGGAGAACATCGGCGTTGTGGGTTGCTATCGAGCCCGACTTTTCGTCGTAGTCGAGAACCGGATCTATAATCGCACAGCGCCTTGTTGCTGGGCAGGTCACCACATACTGGATAGAAAAAGTCCTCGGGTCATAGAAACCCTTCACAAATGGAACGCCAGGCACGCAGATTTCCCTTCCGAGATCGGCCGAAGGAGGGGACCAAAGCCGGCGTGATCCACCATCTTCGGCTGGGGATCATCCAGGGCCAGACTTGACCCCGGATGTCCGAGCGGAATTTGACTTAGTGATCGGAGCGATGATTGCCTTCATGGTTGTCACCATGGTCACAGCACTGGCTCTGATTCTGGCGAACTCGGTCGGTATTATTGGCATCGTGCTGACCGTGCCGGCGTTGGTTGGGCTGCGCACCGTCTGGAGCAGTCTGCGTCTGCGGAGTCTTGATCTCCGGCGCCGGCGCGGTTGGCGATTGGGCAAACGCCGTGACAGGCAGAGCCAGCGCCAGGGCAAACAATACTGCGTTCAAGGTTCGCATTTCATGGTCTCCGTTCAATTCGGTCGAGGTTCGTTCTGCGACGTTCGTGGGCATCATCAACGCGCCGATTTCACTCCTTTGGTTGCGCCGTTACGCGCAAGTAGGGTTTGAGCGTCTTCCAGCCGACGGGGAACTTCTCCCTTGCCGCCTCGTCGGAGAGCGATGGCGCGATGATGACGTCCTCGCCGTTCTTCCAATTCACGGGCGTGGCGACGCTGTGTTTGGCCGTCAGCTGCAACGAGTCGACAACACGAAGGATCTCGTCGAAGTTGCGTCCCGTGCTGGCTGGATAAGTCAGCGTAAGCTTCAGCTTCTTGTCCGGTCCAATGATGAAGACCGAACGAACCGTCATGCTATCGTTCGCCGCAGGATGGATCATGCCATACAGGTTGGAAACCGCGTGATCTGGATCTGCGATAAGGGGAAAATTGAGGCGGCGGCCTTGTGTCTCTTCTATGTCGTCCTCCCAGGCGCCATGACGTTCCAGTTCGTCGACACTCAGGCCGATGACTTTGACGCCCCTTCGATCAAAGTCGGGTTTGAGGCGGGCGACCTCGCCCAACTCAGTGGTGCAAACCGGCGTGAAATTTTTCGGATGCGAGAAGAGAATCCCCCATGACGAGCCGAGCCATTCATGAAAGCGAATTCTGCCTATGGTCGTTTCCGCTTCAAAGTCGGGAGCCAGATCGTTCAGTTGCAAAGCCATAGCTTTCTTGTCCTTGTTTCATTTCATCGAACAACGCGATCGCGCATGCCTGGACGGCCGATCCTTCGGAATATGTTCAGAACAGGCAGTGAGTGAGGTCCGCGAGGCCCCTGTTGAAGTCGGACGCATGCGCTGCGGCGGCCAACACTATCGCCATGCTGGCGACGGCTATGATCGACATTACCTTGAGCATCCAGATCCATCCTCGGTTTGCGCCATCTGCTTCGGAACATGCGAGGAAAAATGTCGCTCAAGTTTGTCTGGGCCGGCGTATTTTGTGACAGGATGTGACCATCGGCCTCTTCGACATCCTCTGTTTCATTTTTTTTCTATTGTCTGCCGGCTTTCGTCTATGACAGGCTTTATGAGCACGGCTCCTCACATCCTGATAGTCGACGATCATCGCGAAATCCGCGAGTTGGTGTCCCGCGCGCTCGTCAGCGATGGCTTCCGCGTCAGCGAGGCGGCCGACGGCAGGATGATGCGCAAGGTGATGGCCGATGGACGGATCGATCTTATCGTGCTGGATCTCATGCTGCCCGGCGAAGACGGGCTTTCGCTCTGCCGGTCGCTTCGGGCGGAATCGAGCATCCCGATTATTATGCTGACCGCCAAGGGACATGAGATCGACAGGGTCGTCGGTCTGGAACTGGGCGCCGACGACTATATCGCGAAGCCATTTGGAAGCCGCGAGCTGATTGCCCGGATAAAGGCCGTGCTGCGCCGCGCGCGAAGTGGCGGACCTCCCGAGAAGCAGGGACGATCAAAGCAGTACGTTTTTGACCGATGGCGTCTCGACGTCGGTTCGAGAGAGCTCGTCAACGAACAAGGCGTCACCGTCCCGCTGAGTACCGGCGAGTTCGACCTTCTGATTGCCATGCTCGAGCGACCACAGCGGGTTCTCAGTCGGGACCAGCTGCTCGATCTCGCCCGTGGGCGCGCTGCTGGCGTATTCGATCGCAGCATCGATACCCAGGTCAGCCGCCTTCGCAAGAAAATCGAAAGGGATCCGAACCGGCCCCGGATCATCAAAACGGTATGGGGCGGTGGATATTTGCTTGCCGCCGACGTGACGTCCGAATGAGAAGGCTGATACCTCAAAGCCTCTTCGGCCAGACCCTGACTATCCTTTTGGCGGGGCTCATCGTCTCCAGTCTTGTCGGCTCATGGATTTATAGCAGCGATCGGGAGGAGGCGGTGCGGGCGGTCGGCGGACTCGCTGTCGCCGAGCGTGTCATAAATCTCGCTCGCCTTGTCAAAGACGCTCCACGCGAATGGCAAACGCGCATCATAGAGGCATCGAGCGATAACACATTCGTGGTCCAATTGGCTGCCAATCCCTTTGCTGCAACGACGGCAGGCAACGATGGCGCCACCGCCGGGGCCATGAAAAGACTACTCGTCGAGCGGCTTTCCCTGCAAGCGGGCGAGGAGCCGGTTGTGTATGTATCCAGTTTTCGGTGCGAAGACTGCGAAAGGGGCCAGGATCAGCCAGGACATCACGAAGGCGGAGAAGGGTCCGAGCACGCCTCCCCGACGCACGAAGCCGGCGAGCGCCCCGCGTGGTTCGCCAAACTTCAAATCTCCTTGCCCTTGGAGGGGAACGACTGGCTCAACATTGCGACCGGGTTGCCGGAGGGCGGCGCGATGCTCTCGGGCCGCTTCGTCATCTCCATGGCGATCATGGCCGCCATCATTCTGGCGGTGTCCGTATGGGTCGTTCGTCGCGTCACCTCCCCTTTGACGAACCTGGCGCGGGCCGCCCATAGACTTGGCGAGGACCTCAATTCGCCGCCGATGCCGGAAGCCGGCACAACTGAGACGCGTCAGGCCGCCCATGCCTTCAATGTCATGCAGGCCCGCCTTCGCGCCGTGATCGACAGTCGTACGAAAACCCTGGCTGCCATTTCCCATGATTTTCGGACACCCCTGACCTTGCTGCGGCTGCGCATCGAGAACGTCGAGAATGCAGCTGAACGTGAGAGGATGCTGTCGACGATCGCCGATTTGGACGCGATGGTCGCAGCCACGCTGGAATTCGCCGGGGGCGGAGCCAGACAGATCACACGCCGCCGAACCGATCTGACGGCCTTGCTTGCAAGTATTGTCGACGACCTTGCCGATGGCGGCTTGCCGGTGGCGATGTCACCTTGCCAGCCTGTCATCCACGAATGCGATCCCGTAATACTCAAACGTGCCGTAACGAACCTGATCGACAACGCTGTGAAGTATGGCGGAAGTGCCCTGGTGGGCATACGCGACCTCGGACCCCAAATCGAGATCACCGTCGATGATGAAGGTCCCGGAATTCCCGAAGAGCAGCTCTCGCATGTCTTGGAGCCTCTCTACCGGTTGGAGGAGTCCAGAAGTCGGGAAACAGGGGGCATGGGTCTTGGTCTAGCTATCGCCTTGTCTATCGTCCGCGCTCATGACGGCAAGTTCCTCCTCTCGAATCGTCCGGTGGGCGGGCTTCGCGCGGCAATTTTGCTTCCTCATTCCCAGCCTGGCCGCGCCCCGCGGAAAAAGCCCTGAAGCCTGCACGTCATCTATCTCTGCCGTGCCCGCGATCCGATCGACGCTTGCCTCAAACTCGACACCATCGAGGTGCTGCTAGGACATGCACCGCACCTGAGTTTTGACGTCACTCGCCATGGGGCTGAGTACATGCGCCATACGGTCTATATTGTCTTGGGAGTCCTACTCGCGCCCGCTACGGCTTCGGGCAACGAGGCCATGAAGCAACAACTACTGCGTCTAGACCCAACGACGCGGATCGAGCAAGCCTGCGGTTTCGAACTGCAGCAGCGTATCAATCAAAAAGAGGGCGACGTGCATACGGATAGGGTTGTCACATACACATTTTCGGAACCCAAAATTGCCGACAACAGCGTGGACGCCTCGGGCGCTGCGATCCGCAGCCATGGCGAATGGTATCGCCTGTCGTTTTCTTGCCGGACCGACTCGACGTTGATCAATGTGCAGAACCTAAGCTTCGAGATGGGCGAGCTCATCCCGCGTACCCAATGGGATCAATTCAATCTCCACGATTGACGGATGATCCCATAAGGTTGCGGCGTGGGATTGTATTCAGGGCAACGACGCGCATCACCGATGTTTTGGCGTTCGTCGCTACGAAACGCGATTGAGCAGCGCGAATCGCGATCAGTGATCGCAATTGCATAGGCTGTGATCGGCGAGCGCCCTTATAAGCGAGCAATCCCTGATCTGATCCCCATTGTGCGTTATTGCGGAGATACGCCCGAGCTCATGTTCCAGGATTTTCAGCCGTTCGATTTTCTCCCGGACGGTTCGCAATTGCATGGTCGCGATGTCGTGGGCGTTGGCGCAAGAATGATCGGGTTCGTCATTCAGGGCAAGCAGATCGCGGACCGCTTCAATCCGAAACCCGAGGTCACGAGCATGCTTGATAAACGAGAGACGCTGCCGATCGTCCACGTCGTATCGGCGTTGATTGCCTTCTGAACGCTCTGCCGCCGGCAAGAGGCCCATCTGCTCATAATACCGAATGGTCGGGACTTTGACCCCGGTGTGACGCGAGAGATCACCGATGCTCAGCATCCTGACGTTCCTTTTCCTTCCCGGTGCAGCAGCCGCGACAAGCGTCGCAGCAACCCGCCGCGGTTCGAATTCCAGACAATCATCGGCCCTCTAGCGGCTACAGAGTCAAGACAGTGGGAACCATAATCGACGAATGTGGCCAACCGGTTCAACAATTTGTGTTTTGCTCACTCGAAAGCGCCTGTTTCCACAGGATCGATCCCCGCTCTTCACGTTTGAACATCGCCGATCGAACGCTTTGAAATGGTCCTTGACTCTCTAGCTGCTAGAGGGGGCACGGTAGCTGTCGTGGGAGACAGTCTTTCAGAGGTGCTTGGCCGGAATGATGCACAAAAACGGCGCAGCTCTGGCGATAGCTGCAGCCCATACGGCGGCAATTGTCGCCTTGGGCTACGTTCTGCTCGGCCTCGCACCGATGGCGCTGTTTGCTCTCGGGTTCGTCGTCGGGCTGGCGCTTTGGCTTGTGACCGAGGATGACGCAACATTCTTCGACATTCGGGCGCCTTATTTTCTGACCTTGGGTTTGTTTGTGCTGCACAAAATCGAGGAATGGGAGTTCGACTTTTTTCCTGCCCTTTCGCGCCTGACCGGGGTTCCAATGCCGCAAGAAGGCTCGCCTTTCGCTCTCCTGCTGTATGCGCTCGCCGCAGCCTGGCTTCTCGTTCCGTGCCTGATGCCGCGACGGGATGCGTTCGCATACTACCTCGCATGGACGTTTTTCGCCTCGATGGGCATCATCGAGTTGGCCCATTTCGGCTTTCCGCTTTTTGACGATCGTCCGTACGGATATTTCCCCGGTATGGCCACCGTCGTGGCGCTGGCGCCCGCAGCGTGGTGGGGCCTTTATCGGATGAAGCGCCTGGGCAGCGCGAATGCCTAAAATCGGCCAGCATCAGATGCCATCGCGAATCCGAGCCGGTTTCCGAACCTGGGAGACGCGTTCATGGGCGGTTTTCTTGGAGGGGAACAGAGCGAGCTGCCGGGTTTCTGGCGCGCGGGCAAGGGTCAACGCTTCAGCTGCGAAGAGAGCCGCGGGGAAAACGATCTCGGTATGATGCGTCTCGGCTTTCTTGCAGCGTTGTTGTGGTTCGTCGTCGACCAAGTGACGAAATGGTGGATCATGAATCATCTCATGGTCCCTCCGCGTGTCATTCCGATCTCCGGGTTTTTCAACATCGTCCTCGGGCGAAACACGGGTGTGAGCTTCGGCCTGCTTGGCGGTGCGTCGCAATGGTTGCTGGTCACCGTCGCCGCGGCCGTGCTCGTCATGCTCCTGGTCTGGATGTCGCGGGCGACGTCACGCCTGGTCGCTGTTGCCCTTGGGCTCATTGCGGGCGGGGCGGTCGGAAACGTCGTCGACCGGCTGCGCCTTGGCGGGGTAACGGACTTTCTGGATTTCTACCTCGGTGAATGGCATTGGCCCGCATTCAACATGGCAGATGTCGGCATCGTGTGCGGCGTAGGGCTCCTTCTCGCCGATAGTTTCATTTTTGGGAAGGACGTGGAGTCGTCCCCACGAGACGCGAACGCGGACCCGAGCTAGAGTCGCTATATGACGTTGAAGGAAGAGAAGATGAGCATAACCCGCCACCGAGATCATTTGTTGCGCCCAGCAGTTTTATATGAGTTGCCCAGCTCCGCTAACAGACGAACGTCGCGAGGGGCGATCTGGCGCGTGTGCCAGCCCCGTTTTCTTGTCGGGATAGGCCTCGGCGTTTTACTGAGCCTGCAGACGGCGAACGCGCAGGAAATCAACAGACCCGAGATCGAAAAGATCATACGGGAATATATCCTTCAGAATCCCGAAATCATCGAGGAGGCCCTGGAGGAGCTACAAACCCGGGCCAAGGAAGCGGACGCCAAGGCAAGGTCTGCGGTCTTGACGGCCGAGAAGCAAGCGCTGTTTCAATCGGAAGCCGATGTGGTCCTCGGCAATCCCGAAGGCGACGTTACGCTGGTCGAGTTCTTCGACTTCAATTGCGGTTACTGCAAACGGGCGGCGCCCGATCTCCAAACCCTCATTTCGAACGATCCAAAGCTCCGTGTGGTGCTGAAGGACTTTCCGATACTTGGAGAACAGTCCGTTGAGGCCGCGAAGATTGGCCTTGCGATCAAACGCCTGGAGGGAGATGCAGCAGCTGGAGAGTTTCATAAACGCCTGATCGCCTCACAGGGCCGCGCGGACGGTGCTCGTGCACTGGATCTCGCGCAGGAATTGGGAATCGATCGTCAGCGCTTACAAGCCGAGGCGGCAAGCAAGGAGGTTGAGGCGACCATAGGCTCAAACCTTGCCCTTGCGCAGCGTTTGGGCTTGACGGGAACCCCATCCTTTGTCGTGGGAGACCAGGTGATCGAAGGTGCGGTCGGCGAAGGACCTCTCAAGGAGGCAATTCAGGCGGTCAGACAATAGACGCCGCATGGGGAACACGCAGTTCCGCACCAGGCGTCGACTACCGCGCCGTGATCTAAAAGCGTGATAGGCCTCGGCCTGACGTGACATTGCGACGCGCAGGCGACAGTGGTTTTAACCTTTCATCAAGGTTAACAATTGATTCTCTTTCCGCGAGGGGCATCCGGAGAATGAGATTTTGCGCTCCAGTTCCATGGTCGCTTCAGGGCGACGGTCATCGTACGCCTACCAGCGCGTGCTGGCGCTTCTTTGCGCAAGCTGGTTCGTGTTCGGCTTTGCCTCGCCAACAGGCATTCAAGCTGCCAAGTCTGATATAGGAAATGGCGTATCGACGCGTCTCGCAGCGACGCCCAAACGAGCCGACGAATGCAGTCATCTGGAGAACCTTCGGCTCGGTACGCCGGCATATTCGGGTGGGACTGCAGAACTGAATCGTGTCGGCCGCCGAGACCGGCCCAACGGCCAGAGGTCCCAACGCGTTGTGGAAGAAGCCAAGAAGCCTCGCCTTACTGCCGCATCTGCACGCGCGTCAGCTGCCCCAATGATCGCCCGGCAGGATTCTTCCGTCCGGTTGCTCTCTTCGGTAGCCAATACGTATTACCTGCTGAGAGGTTCGGAATCTGATCCAGATGAGCGGGCGGGCTTGTCGAGATTCCACAATCCTGAGGATGATAGGCTTGCCGGTGTTCCAGCGGCCCTGGCGGATCTGGTGACCAATGACGGCGCGGATATCCTGGCGACGGCCTATGCCCCGACGGATGCGTTTCATGCAGCCGGCGCCGCCTTCGATGTTCTCCTAGGTCGCGATGAAGCAGCGGGTCGCTTTGTCCCTCCCCTCGCCGAGGGCGACCACGATTGGATGAAGCAACCTTTGCCGGCCTCGGTCTTCTCCGCCGCCGAGCAGAAGTGTCTCGCGACGGCGATCTATTTCGAAGCTCGTGGCGAGGAATTGAGAGGTCAGGCCGCGGTTGCGCAAGTGATTCTCAACCGGGTTCGCAATCCGGCATATCCCGGCAGCGTCTGCGATGTCGTGTATCAAAATGAAAGCTGGTTGAACAAATGCCAGTTCTCATTTGCCTGCGACGGCATCCCCGACCTCATCGCTGACAGGCGAGCCTATCGTGTCGCCAAGGATGTGGCCATGGCGGTGACAGGAGGCAAGATCTTCTTGCCCGAGGTGGCGTCATCTACCCACTACAACGCAACCTATGTAAGTCCGTACTGGGCCCGCTCGATGGAGCGGATGACCCAGATTGGATCCCACATCTTCTATCGCACCTTTGGAGGCGGTTGGAGCTAGATCGATGTTGAAAACGATGGATAAATTTCCGCCGATCGAACGGCGACGTATCCTCATGACGTGGCTCTTGGCTCCGGCATGGCTGGCTTTGCTTGTCGCAACGCGGGCGGAGGGATTCGAAACGCTGGCCTACGACGTGATCGAATTCCTCGGCATCTTTCTCGTCATCGCCGCCGTACTGGGACGGCTCTGGTGCGCGCTGTATATATCCGGGCGGAAGAATGTTGAGCTGTGCCGAAACGGGCCTTATTCTTTAAGCCGCAACCCACTTTATTTCTTTTCATTGATCGGATTGATCGGGATTTGCCTTGCCGCACAGAATTTGACGCTGATGATTGTCAGTGTCGCTGTGTTCCTTGCCTACTATCAGCAGGTGATGCTGTCTGAGGAAAGGCGGCTTCTGAGCCTGTTTGGCGATGAGTTTCGTCAGTACATGGCTGACGTACCCCGATTCTTCCCTCGCCTGGATTGGCCCGAAAAAGACGACGTCATCCTCGTCGACACCAGAGCGTTCACCCGCTCGCTCACAGAAGCCGGCTGGTTCCTCGCCGTCATAATCCTGATCGAAGCGATCGAGGAGATGCGTCAAGCCATGATCATTTCCGGCTGGCACCTCCCTATATAGCCGAGCGCCTGCTCGATGATGTGAAGGATCGGTGGCGCCGCCGCTCGCGTTTGGTGGGCACCCGAGCCCAACTGGATCCTCAGGACGTCAAGATGCTCGATCAGTGGTGAGCTTCCTACCGTAATCATGTAGTCGGAGCGGACGTCGACCGCTACCGCATGGCCCGATCGGATAGCAACCGACTAACGATCACCGCCGCGTCGGGTCCCGCTCCCATGATCAAGGCGGATGCCCGATTGCGCTGCCACGGCCGACCGACAAAATAGATCCCGTTCACCGGTGAAACCCCCGCCTCATGCAGGATGGCGCCGTCGGGAGCTCTCGCTCCTTCGATATCGAGCCATGAACTGTCGTCCGAATAGCCGACTGCCCAGATGACGGTGCGGATATGCGCTACGCTTCCATCGGCAAACTGCGCCTGTGCGCCGGATGCTTCCTCCAGCCGTGGCACAATCCGGATGCCTCGCTTCACCATGCTCTCGACGCTTCTATCCCGGTCGGGAAATGCGTCGGCCTGCTTGAGCTTCCTGCCGATCCGCGAATCTTCCGGGGCTCTCAGAACGCCGACCAGGTTCAGCCACCACCATATCGATTTCCCGAGCACGGTTTCCGGGAAGAGCTTGCGAGGCTTACCAGTTGCCAGGATGACGGGCTGGAACTGACTCGCCTCCACGGCGATATCCCGCCCGCTGGCGCCGTCCCCGACAACCAGAACCGGTCCGTCAGGAAGTTGCCCTGGATTGCGATAGATTTCCATGGTCAGCTGGAGCACATCATACCCGAACCTGGCGGTGAGCTTCGGAACGATGGCTCGCTGAAAAGCGCCTGTCGCAACAATCACCTCGCTGGCGCTGAGCTTCTCACCATCCTCCAGCTCGGCCTCAAATCCGTCCTTACCGGCCCTTGTAAGACGGATCACCCGGCGGTTAAGCCGGACAGGCAATCGAAAGCGGGCCGCGTAGGTCTCGAGGTAGTCTGCGAACTCGTCCCGGCTCGCATACAGTTCGCGGTTGCCAGGCAGGTCGAGCCCCGGCAACGCGCTGAACTGACGCGGCGTAAACAGCGTGAGCGAGTCGTAGCGCCGCCTCCAACTGTCTCCCACACGACGACCGTCGTCGAGGATCGTGAAAGGCACGCCAGCTTCTTTCAGGTGATAACCTGCAGCGAGTCCAGCCTGCCCGGCACCGATCACGAGGACGATCGGCTGCTTCATGCCACGACGACGACCTGCGCGCCGACTGGGACCCGCTCGTAAAGATCCTCGACATGCTCGTTGACCATCCGGATGCAGCCGTTCGAGACAGCCTTGCCGATGGTCCACGGCTCGGTGGTTCCGTGGATGCGGTAGAGCGTGTCCCGGCCTTCGCGATAGAGGTACAGCGCGCGCGATCCCAGCGGATTGTTCGGCCCGCCCGGAACGCCATCGGCGTAGCGCGCGTATTTCTTCGGATCCCGCCGAATCATGTTGTTCGTGGGGCGCCAGGGCGGCCATTTCGCCTTACGGCCTATGACGGCAGAGCCGGAAAACGCCAGGCCGGCCTTGCCGACTCCGATCCCGTAGCGGCGGGCGAAGCCCGCCCCTGCAACCAGATACAGATACCTGGCGCGTGGAACGACGACGATCGTGCCTGCCGGATAGTCATAGGCCGCGGCCACCATCTGGGGAAGGAAGCGCTCTTCCAACACGAACGTCCGCTTTTTCCCCTGCGCCCTCGCTTGACCTGACACGGTCAAGAGAGAAACAGCCCCAAGGAAGAATGCTCTTCGGTCGAGCGTCGAGGAACGTGGCGCCAGAACGCCGTTCTCGTGGTCAGTGTTTGTGGCCATCGTCTGCCTCAGGAGGAGTTACGTCGGGAACAAGCTTCTCTATCTTTGCGGCCGCCTTCAGCTCAGAAATGATGCGCTGTTCCTCGGACGCCTCGAGGGCCTGCCGGATTTGTGGAGCCACTGTTTCGAACGCCGGGGCTGGCCGATTGCGCGTTTCCTCAACGAGAACGACGTGGAAGCCGAAGGCCGTAGCCACCGGCGTCTGCGTGAACTCGCCGGGCTTCAGCGTCGAGGCCGCTGCTTCGACCTCGGGCATGCCCTGCCCTTCTGCGATGAAGCCGAGGTCACCGCCATTGGGTTTGGAAACTTCATCGGCCGAACGTTCCTTTGCGACTTCTGCGAAGGGGCGGCCGGACTTCAACACATCGATGACCTCGCGAGCTTCGTTTTCGCTACGAAGCAGGATATGCCGCAAGCGGCGCTCCGTGACCGGCGGGATTCTAGCCGCCTGCTCGTCATATGCGGCTCTGACAGCGGCGTCCGTTACCGCCGAAGCCACGCGTTGCTCCAGAAACAGTGACCGCAATGTCTGCGCCTCGAAGAACGCCAGCTGCTTCTTGTAGGCGTCTTGCTCGGCTACGTTGGCAGCGCGTGCTGCATCCGCGACGATCCTGAGTTCGATCAGCGCATCCACGAGCACGGAGCGTTTCGCGTCCTCGGGCATCTGGCCGAGTTGCGGTGAATACATTTGCTCGGCTATGGCGAGTTCTTCCGCGGTTATTTCCTGTCCGTTGACGCGGCCGACGACATTTGCCTCCTGAGCCTGGGCGACCTGCATGAACGGCGCCGATATCGATAGAATTGCCGACGCGACAAGGAGGTAGCTTTTCCATCCTCTGCTTGTGATTGTGTAGGACATGGAAGGCCTCCTATTGCTTCTTGGACGCAGCGATCAACGGATCGATGATCTCGCTGAAGCGCTCGACGCTGAGAGCGCCTTTCTCCATCTGGCCGTTGATGAAGAAGGTCGGGGTGGAATCGACGCCGAAGGACTTGCCCGCCTCCGCCACGGCGGTGACCTGTTCGAGCAGCTTTTGGTCCTGGAGGCACTTTTCGAATTCAGCCGTGGCCATTCCAGTCATGCCCATCACCGATTTGAGCGCCCCCGTGCCGTCGGCGACGCGCGCCCAACTGTCCTGGGTCCGATAGAGCAGATCGATGGTGGGATACCATTTGTCGTCGCCGACGCAGCGAGCGAGCATGAAGCCGGCCGATGCGCGCGGGTCGAAGGGGAATTCGCGCATGATGAACCGAACCTGGCCGGTATCGACATACTTCTTCTTGAGCTCCGGCCAGACCTCCACGTGGAACGTGCGGCAATGGGGACAGGTCAGCGAAGCATATTCGATGATGGTGACAGGCGCATCCTCCTGCCCGAAGCTCTTATCCGGAAGGGATCCAGGCGCGAGCAGGGCCTCCGGCGTGGGCTGCGCTGAGAGCTGGCCTGGAAGCGCAGCAGACATGCCGAATGCGGCGCTGCCGATAACAAAATTTCGACGTTTCATCTCGGGGTCCTTTCGCGAGGACTATGTTGTGCAAGCTCTAGCCCCTAGAGAGGCAAGGTTTTTCTGCTATGCGAATACGCGTGAACCGCCGCGCACTATGATTGGGGCTGGCGTTGCCACGCGGCCATAGAGGTCGATGATGTCCTGATTCATCAACCGGACGCAGCCGCTGGAAACCGCCTTGCCGATTGTCCAGTATTCCGGGGTGCCATGAAGGCGATAGAGCGTGTCCTCGCCATTCTGGAAAATATACAGAGCTCTGGCGCCCAATGGATTGTTGAGGCCCGGCGGTTGGCCGCCGTTCTCCGCGCTCCACTTTTCAAGCTCGGGCTGCCGCGCGATCATCTCGGCTGGCGGCGTCCATTTTGGCCACCGCTGCTTCCACTGGATCACACCTTCGCCGGACCAGGTGAAGCCCTGACGACCGAGCCCGACGCCATATCGCATTGCCTTGCCGCCCGGTTGCACGAGATAAAGGTAATAGGCTTTCGTATCAACGACGACGGTGCCGGGACGCTCTCCGGTCGGATCGTCGACGAGCTGCCTGTAGAAGCGCTTGTCAACCTTTTTCAGGTCCACCGCCGGAATCGGAAAATCCTCCTCCGGCATCGCCCGGTACATGGAGACGTACGACGGGTCCGCCGGTTTCTCAGTCTGCGGCGCGGAAGCGGCCGGCTGTTCCGCGGTGGTGGAACAAGCTGACAAAACCAGCCCACCGGTCGCCACTGCGCTCAGGCTCAAGAACTGTCGTCGGGTAAAATCTCTTCGTACGTGTTTGGGGGTCACTGTTCCGCTCACAATAGGGTCGTGGGATTCCGGGCTTGCGTAGCAAGCGGTTCCAGAAGGCGGCAACGACCTGTCCAGCGCATCATGCCGGGCGTTCCCCCGAGCGACGCGATGTCCGATCGTCGTCCTGCGACTCTATCGGGGAGGTGGGACGACTAAGAGCGGGAGTCCGGATGAGATGGCGCGCGTACGCCTTTCCGTGAGCGAACGATGCGGCTCACGGATCTCCGGTGCGTACCAATTTGCAAGCCAACTGCAACTGTCATGGCATGCTGCCTTTGCGTCGGGCGAGGCAGGCTGCTCACCATCGCCGTCCGTCCCGTCATCGGAAAGGAATGAAGCGATCTTCACCGGCTCATCTGCGAGCGCTGCCGATGGCAGCGCGGCATGAAGGCCGATAAAGCAGAGCAGGAAAAATACGAGCAGCGTCCGCATTGTCAGGTCACTCGTCGGGCGAGTGGGGGTCAGCCAACGCAGCGTCGGGGCGACTGATCGGCACCGATGTCGTGGAAGTCCGCTTCGCCAGCGTGGACTGGCCACTGCGCTCCAGCAGTTTGCGGAAGCTCGGATGCATGCCCCCATCGGCGTAGGCATGGGCGGATGACGCGGCGCCGGAGGAAAGAAGGCCTTCCATGGCGGTGAGGTCGGACTGCGTTCTTGCTGCGACGAGGGGGTTGGACCCATTCGTCGTCGGCGGACATTCGGCGAGCACATCACGGGGCTCGCCTCCCTCGAATGTCTGGTCGAAGACATAGCGACCCCCGCAATAGGAGACTTTCGGCTCCCTCCGGGTCACCTCGAAAATATCGTAGCCTTGCTTGAGATCCCTCCAGAAGGCGAAGTTCGGGTCGTTTCGGTTCTTCGCCATGTTCGAGGGCGTCATGCGGAACGGAAAGGCCTGAACCTGGAACGATCCCTGGCCGCCCTTGAGCGCCTCTCGTCCAACGGCATAGATCTCGGCAACACCTTCGTCTGTCAGCGCGAAGCAGCCGGACGACGAGCACGCGCCGTGCACCATCAGCGCTTCTCCGGTATAGCCAAGCGCTTTCTCTAGCTTGTTGGGATAGCCTAGATTGAACGACAGGTAGTATTGCGAGTTGGGATTCAGCATGCCCGTACTGACATGGTAGAAGCCCTCGGGCGCCTGCCGATCACCATTCGCCTTTTTCGGGCCTAGCTTTCCTGACCATCGGCACATCGGGTAGGTCTTGAGCAAAGCGAACCTGCCGCTTCGGTCCCGCTTCCAGACCTCCAACTCGCTTTCCTGTTTGAATATCCTGACGAGGATGGGCGCCGACGGCGACATCGATTTGCGCGACATGTCCGCGACGAGCGTGGCGGGAATTGGCCTTGACGCCTTGCCGTCAACTTCGAGGACGGTCGACACGCAGGCGCTCAGAACGAACACGAGCGTCGCAATCCCTCCCATCCTTACCAGTGTCAGCATCATCGAAAACCCGGTTGACGGCGCACACCGTCTCGGGCGGCCACTCGCATTGATCGACTATCATAGTTAAAATGATGTTTCCGCCCACAAATTCGCGAGCGGCAAAGAACCGCAGCAGTACGACGTCCCCTTCGGTCGTAAATGAGCTAGAGATACCACCTGATGGTTAAGGACGATCGAGAAAGCCAAATGGCCCACGCATTGGATCAGCTCAGCGCCGAAGAGACCCGTGCGCTCTCGCGCCGGCGATCACGGACGAACTGGATTGTTTTTGGACTGCTGGCCGCCTTCGTTGTCGCCGTTTTCGCCATAAGCTTTACCCATATTCGAAACGAGACGAACCGGCCAGAAGCAACTGTGCGGGCGAAATAACAATTCGCTCACCGACGTTTGAGTGGCGGACGGCGGCCCGGGGTGGGAAGCTGGGCAAAGCTAAATCAGCTTCGGTCCATGTCTGATGATTTTGTGTCTGGTGGTTTTCCTGGCTGCCGGTTCGACGGTCTTTTTGACGCTATCCGCAATGTTTTGGGCGGTTTGTGTAGTACTCGGGCACAACACATTTGAAATGCTATACGGCGCGACGGCGGTTTACCTTTTGACAATTGCCGCCGCCGTGGAGGCTGCCTGGCTCTTTCCCGACGAGATCAGAAGCTCCTCCTGGTTCACCAGGCTGACCCAGCGATTCAGGTCTTTTTGGGACTGACGTTTGAGGTAGTAGATTTCCGTGTCCTTCCACAGGAGCACCTTCTGCTCCAGATTGTCGAGAATGAAGTCGCCTCGATCGGTGACGACCGTCAGGACGGCGTGCCCGCCGCCCTTCGCATCACGGGCGACGGTCAGCAAGAGCGCTCCCAGCGGATATCCCTTCTCGTTCAGCCGCTCGCGTTTCAGCAGGGCATAGTCCTCGCAGTCGCCGACCGTCGTCGGGTAGTCCCACCGCTCCTCGACGCCGAAGATCTCCATATCGGTCAACGGCGCTACCGCGGCGTTCACCTCGGCATTGATTGAAACGATCTCCCGCCAGCCTGGCTCGGTGAGCCTGATCATCGTGCCATCGGCTTCGCGCGCGCATTCGCTTCGATAGCGCCGGCAATATTCATAATATCCCACCGGCATGCTCGTTGCGCCGAAGGTGAGCATATTGCGCGCGCTGGTCGGCTGGGTTGGATTGAAATGAAAAGCATTGGCCGACGCAGCCATGCAAGACAATCCAAGCGCAAGGGCGCAAGCAAGAAGTCGTATCATCTAAGTGTCTCCCCGTTCTGCCGAGGAGATTTAGATGATGCCCGTCAAAATGACGGAAAATCAGCCAACTGTATTATCATCGAACTTTCATAGAGTTCGTCGTATTCGGCTAGGATCTTGTTTACCAACGATGCGGGATTAGTCGTCTTCCACATCGCCTTGCGCGTGATGGTGCCTGGTCAACGCTTCGCGTGACCGGACGATTCGCGCCTCCACCGTCAACTCGGCTCCATCGTCCAAGACGAGCGTAAAGCTGCTGGGTGCTGCCTCGCCGGCTGGCGATAGCGTTTTCGCGAGGGCAAGAAAAATGCCCTGTCCCGTCATCCGCAGCTCTGCATGACCCGGTATCGCGAGCATCTCGTCCACAGGAGTTGTTCTGCCCCCGCTTGATCTCAGCTCGGTACGAAGCAGCGAGACGCTTCCGAACGCGCTGCTCCGGATCGCGTTCACATACGCGTATTTGTTTGTTCCGTTCCAGATAGCCAGAAAACCCTCCGCGGCGATGCCGGGTCGGCCCGGCACGAGGATCTCGGCATGTTCGACGATGAGTTCCGTTGGCGGGTTGAGATGGTCAAGAGGACTATCGGATGCGTAGGCCGGCGCGCCTAAGGACACGCCGATCGCGGTCAGAACGAGCAAGTATTCTCTTATCACGGTATCGTGTACTCCCCCTCCGCTTTCTGAAATCAAGAAAAGAGCACCAGAATTTGGCCAAGCCATGAATGGCTCATTCCGAGGGATGCGGCAAATCGTCGGCCGTCCGATAGTCGGTCAGCATTTGAGACCATGGCTTTCCCGACCCGCCCGACGCCATGCCGATCGTGCAAGGATTGCGACAGACCCCGGCGCCGGATCGACCACGACAAGCGTAGACGATCATTCAGCGGGATGTGGCGTCGGTGCTGCCGTCGGCGGCGATCCGGCGCGGGGCGATCTTTTACAACAGCTGTCAAAAGTTCTGCCTTGCAAAGTCGGCGTCTAGGCTCTACCTGCAAATAATTTGCAACGGCAATAGTGACTCTCATGCCTGACCCGATATCGGATACCGCCAACGGTTGGAGGAGCAGCCCCAGCGCTCCTTCGATGTCCGACGTGCATCGCACGGTGGCCGTACAGGAGGCGAAGTCGTCATGGCGTCGCGCGGCGGCGTTCATCGGGCCGGGCTATCTTGTCGCCGTGGGTTATATGGATCCGGGCAACTGGGCGACGTCGATCGCAGGCGGATCCCGCTTCGGCTACACGCTGCTTGTTGTCGCCCTCATCTCCAACATCATGGCGATCATCCTGCAATCCCTGTGCGCGCGGCTGGCCATCGCTTCCGGCCGCGATCTGGCGCAGGCTTGCAGGGACGCCTATCCGAAATGGGTATCTCGGGCCCTTTGGGTGCTGGCGGAGATCGCAATCATTGCCACCGACATAGCAGAGGTCATTGGAACCGCCATCGGCCTGAACCTATTGTTCGGCATTCCCCTGGAAATCGGCGTCGTGATCACGGCGCTCGACGTCTTCCTCATCCTCTATCTTCAGAGGCTCGGCTTTCGCTGGGTGGAAGCGCTTGTGATCGTGCTTCTGGCGGTGATCGCCGTCTGTTTCGTGCTGCAGATCGCGTTGGCCGACCCCGACTGGGGCGATGTTATCCGCGGCTTCGCCCCGACCACCGAAATCGTCACCAATCCCGAGATGCTTTATCTGGCTCTCGGCATCCTCGGCGCGACGGTCATGCCGCACAACCTCTATCTCCACTCCGGAATTGTCCAGACGCGCAATTATGGAGACAGCCTGCCGGAGAAGCGGGAAGCGCTGAAATTCGCAACGATCGATTCGACGGTGGCGTTGATGTTCGCCCTCTGCGTGAACGCCTCGATCCTTATCCTTGCCGCTGCAACATTCAACACGACGGGGCGAACAGAAATCGCCGAGCTGGGCGAGGCGCACAGCCTGCTTGCCCCAATGCTCGGAGCCGCCATTGCGCCGACCTTGTTCGGGATTGCGCTGCTGTGCTGCGGGATAAACTCGACCGTTACGGCTACGCTTGCGGGCCAGATTGTCATGGAGGGTTTTCTCGACATCAAGCTCCCGCCTTGGCTGCGCCGGCTCGTCACGCGCGCGATCGCGATCGTCCCGGCAGCGGCTGTTACCATCTGGTTCGGGGAAGGCGGAACCGCTCAGTTGCTGATCCTGACCCAGGTGGTTCTCAGCCTTCAACTGTCATTCGCGGTGTTTCCGCTGGTCATGTTCACCTCCGACCGACGCAAGATGGGCGATCTCGTCGCTCCGCGTGCGCTGATCGCAGCCGCCTTCTTCATCGCCTTCGTCATCGCCGGGCTGAACGTCAAGCTGCTGGTCGACTTCCTGGCTGCCGCGACGTAATTGGCGCGGCGTCAGGCCTGCGTGTCATCCGCAAACCGGCAGAAGTATGTCACTCTTTCCGATGTTCCGTTCGAAGGGATATTGCGGAGGATGATCTTGACGACCGAGCTTCCCACGGGTGCGACGATGGAGCCCTTTATCGTGATCGTCGGATGGTCGTCGGGCACGAGGTCAAAGGCGGTTTCGCCGCCGCGGGTCTCGTCCAGGCGGATCGTCCCTGTGTCGTAGTCGCCTTCTGCCGCATAGGTGGTCTCGATCCTGTCCCGTCCGAGAAAGAGATAGTATTCCGGCTCTGAATCGAATGGAGCACGTCCCCACAGCCACGCATCGGCCTTATCGCGAGAGGGTCTCACGCGTTTGACCAGTGCGTCGCAGTCTGCCGACGATGGAGCGCGCGCCTGGTCGGGATACCACAAAAAGACCCCGTTTGGAGCCGCCGCGCCGGCAGGTAGCACAGCGGCCGCCAACCCCATCACAAGAACAGCGCCCGAGAAGCGCTTCAATCCCATGCTTGTCCTCCAACTCACGCGCCGCAAGACGCCAGGCGCCCTAACGCCTCAAGGCAATCCCCTGGGTTATGGGATCGTCAGCCTCGCAATGACTGGCAGGTGATTGGAGCCAAAAGTTGGCCCTAGTGACAAGTCGCCAAGGCCCACCGCAGGCGAAAGGACGATACGGTCGATCGGCGTCCCGATCTGCGTCAACGACCAGAACCTTATGCTGAAGCGGGTCGGGAGAGGCCACCACTGAGATTCCGTCGTTCGATACCCGGTAGACGAAAGGATCTCCTTGAAAAACGGAGACCAAGGCGGCGTATTCCAATCACCGGCCACGATGACGCGGGCATTCGGCGATTCTGACCTTATCGCCTTTTCCAGATCCCGCAGATAGGCTGACCGTTCGCGCCACATTTCGGGCGCCCTGGGGGTTTGCGGGTGCACCGCATAGACGATCACCGGCAGCTCGCCCACAAGAAGCTCGTATCGAATTGCAAACCTTCCACCGGTGTCCGTGCTCTCCGGGGATACCGTCCTCGTGCTGAGGATCGGGAAGCGGCTGAAGAGCTTCATATCGGTGCTCGCCACGAGATCGCGGCTGCTTTCGAATTTCCAGCGGCCGGCGGAGGCTAACGCCTCCTGCCATCGCGGCCGGACCTCCTGCAGAACCAGGACGTCGGCGTCCGCAATGGACGGGATGGCCAGGAAATCTGCAGGTTCGGGATTGTGGACATCGACGTTGGCGCTCACCACGACGATCGATGTCCCTGCTACCGCCGGCGCCGGCGCCGGCAGAGTGAGGAAGGGTATGACAGCGGTCACAAACGCAAATGCTCCACCGACCTTGGTTGTACGGACAGGCAGCGCCACACCGAATGCGAAAAGGCCGACAGCGGCAATGAGAAGGTGCTGACGCAGGAAATTGGCGATGTCCGCGATCCACAGGTGTGGCGAAAGCACAATCGACGCGAGCCCGACGACGATGAAAACGATCTGAGCCGTCAAAACAGCGATGATCGAGATTCGGACAAGTCGCGGGATCATCGGCAATTGACTCAGTTGCGTTGTTAGGTCGAATTACCTGATGCCTCGGAATGTTTAACAAGTTTACGTGGCTCCATTTATTCGCGCGTGGGCGATCGAGACAGGCGTTTCGGGATTTGAAGGAAGAGCTCACCCTACCCCTTGAATCTCTAGCTCCTTGAGATTGTAGGCTTATGCTGAAGCGTGGCGCATCGACCGGCTGCGGCAGGAGACGTACGATGGTCGCCCTGCCCCTGTGCCGAACAACAATCGGAGAACAAACAGTGTGGCAGCGGATTTCTTGAACGGACATATCCTGGTGGTTGATGACCATCAGGATATCCGCGACCTGGTAGCAGGAATACTCGCGAAAGAGGGATATCGTGTCAGCGTGGCGGCAAATGGCCGACAGATGCGTCGCCAGCTGATCGAAAGCAGCGTCGACCTTGTCGTTCTCGATCTCATGTTGCCGGGCGAGGACGGGCTTGAGCTCTGTCGCGATCTCAGAGCCACGACGAACATCCCGGTTGTCATGCTCACAGCAAAGGGCGACGAATTCGATTGCGTGCTAGGCCTGGAGATGGGAGCAGACGACTATTTGACAAAGCCATTCGGCGGCAGAGAACTCATTGCCAGAATCCGCGCGGTCCTCAGAAGGACACGATCTGTACCGACCGGGGAACGAAGCCATACAGCCTGCATATGGCGCTTCGATCGCTGGACTTTCGATACGTCGACGCGCTCCCTAAAATCCGGGAACGACGCGCTGCTTTCCCTAAGCACTGCAGAATTCAATCTCCTGAAGGTATTTGTCGAGCGGCCGCAGATTGTCTTGACGCGGGATCAGCTTCTGGATTTGACCCGTGGGCGTGAGGCCGAATTCATTGACCGGAGTATCGATACTCGCATCAGCCGGTTGCGCCGGAAGATTGAACAAGACCCTCAAACCCCCCAGATCCTCAAGACGGTCTGGGGCGACGGTTATGTCTTTGCAGCAGACGTGTCTCGTGGATGATCCGTTTCCTGCCCAAAACGCTCAGTGGCCGGACAATCGCTATTCTCATCACCGGCCTGATCGCTACACATGTTGTTACCCTGTTTGTCCTGTCAGAAGATCGCGTCGAGTCTTTGACGCGCACCGAAGAACAACATATCGCACAGCATATCGCATCTATTGCCAATATCGTCGTGAATGTTCCGAGTGAATGGAGGGACAGGATCGTTCGTTCTTCTGATGGACACCTGTTCAACGTAAGAATTTCGGAGTCGATAGGTAATCAGACAGCCCAATCCATCGGACCCAATAGCAGATCTCTGAGCGATCTGTTGTTGCAGCAGCTTCGGCCGGCGACGAACGAGCCAATATCCGTGGATATAAGCGACACCGGCGCCGGCGATATACCACCCCTTGCGCCGGACAGCTGGCGCAGGTGGCTGCAATCGCGCTTTACGCGCCTTGCTTATGGGCATGACCGCGACCAGGCCGTTCTGGTTTCCGTTCCTCTTTCGGAAGGTCAAAGACTTAGTTTCTCCACGTCGATGCCTTTGGCTTCAGCGCCTGGATGGGAGCGACAGCTGGCTGTCACCGGGTCGTTCCTGGTCATCGTATTGATGCTTTCCCTGTGGGCCATCAGAAAGCTGTCGAGCCCGCTTGCGTTGTTTGCCAATGCCGCCACGAGCTTTGCAAGAAACGTCTACGCGCCGTCCTTGCCCGAGACAGGGCCTTCTGAAGTCAGAGAAGCAGCGCGGGCTTTCAACAACATGCAAAAGCGGGTTCGTCAGACGATCGAGGGACGAGCCCAGATGCTCGCCGCCATCTCTCATGATCTGCGTACACCACTGACGACAATCCGCCTGAGAGCGGAAAGCCTGGCAGACAGTGACGTAAGGCGCCGGATCCTCGCTGCGACCGACGAGATGGAGGCAATGCTTGCGTCCACGTTGACCTTTGCCCGGGAAGGTACGGCGCAGGAAAAGATTCAGATGACGGATGTCTCCTCCCTGCTGGAGGCGATCTGCAGTGACTTTTCAGACACCGGGCATGACGTCAGCCTGGTCGTCAAAGGGACCCTTCTTGCCGCATGCCGCCCATTGGCTTTGAAGCGAGCGCTTTCCAACCTCATCGACAACGCGATAAAATATGGAGAGCGCGCCAGCGTTGTCGCCAACCGCAGCGACGGCGTGATCGACATCAGCATCACTGACCAGGGTCCTGGCATCCCGGATGAGGAACTGGACCGCATATTCCAGCCATTCTACCGTCTGGAGACCTCGAGAAATCGCAATACGGGCGGTGTGGGATTGGGATTGGCCATAGCCCAGATGGCCGTGGACATGCACGGCGGATCTATTCGGTTGGAGAACCGTGCGGGTGCGGCCGGTCTCTGCGTACGGGTCCTGTTGCCGACAGGCACGCCGTCCAACAGGCTCCGGTCCTCACAAAACGTTGATTCCGACGGGCACTGACGCAGCCATTTCCTCCGCTGGCAGAGGTTGATGCGGTGTAATTGACCCGCGGCGGCTAGCTCAGCAGTCCCCACGCGTCCAGAAAGCTGTGGCAAGATGTGTCAAAGGGCCCGTGATGTAAGAACTCGCCACGCCCGGGCAGGATCGCGACGAACTCTCGTAAACTCTGTTGTGTAAATCGCCTGCAACACCGTGGTTCTCCGTTAGGCAACGAGCGGCGATGGTGGCCGCTCGTTCGACGATGCTGTTCATCCTGGCCTGCTTTGCCTCGTTGCTTTGTCCTGGAAGGGTCGCGGCCACCTGATTTGTTGCCATATCGCGAGAGCCGCCCGTGATGGATCGCAAAGAGCGCACCGTATTCGTTACGATACTCATCAACGGGCTACTGATCCTTTTCAAGTTCTGGCTGTCGACCGCCTCGGGAAGTCTGGCCCTTCGCTCGAGCGCCATTCATTCGCTGGCCGATCTGGCGATCGGCGTGTTCGTCTTGATCGGCCTGTTCCTGAGCCGCACAAAACTGGCGGCTACGGCGCGATATGGTGCTCGGGCGGTCGAAAATTGGGTAGCGCTCCTGGTATCCGCAGCGATCTTCTACGTCGGTCTGGATATCGTCGGAGAGGTCCTGGCCGGCGATCCTCCCGATCTTAGGAACCTGGGACCCATAACCCTGGCGTCTCTGGTCACCGTCATCGTCGCCTACGTCATTGCCCGCTACAAGCTCTTCGTGGGTCGCCAGACAGATTCCCCCGCTCTTATCGCCAGCGGCTATCACTCCCAGGTCGATATCTACGCATCGATTGTCGTCGTCGCAGGCTTGGGAGGCGCCGCTCTTGGACTGGAAAATCTGGACACAGCCGCCGCGGCCATCGTCGTGGTTATGATCTTCCTTTCCGGATTCGAAATCGCGGCGGCTGCGATCACTGCCCTGAGGCATCGCGAACAGTTGCAGTTGGAGGGTGAAGGCGCCCACGGCCACGTCCACAACCGCGCGTGGCTGCGCTTGTACGCCCCTATCGCATCGCTCGCCCTGGTCGCTCTCTACTTTCTCACCGGGATCTACACAGTCCAGCCCGGAGAGGTGGCCGTGGTGAGGCGCTTCGGAAAGGTAATCGAGGAGGCCGGACCAGGAATGCACTATCGCTGGCCGAGCCCGGTAGAAAGGGTCGACGTGGTTGCGCTCGACCTGGTGAGACGGATCGAGGCTGGCCCTCTCCAGATGTTGACGGGCGACGAGAACCTGATCTCCGTCAGGGCAAGCTTCCAATTTGCAGTCGCAGACGCGTCCGCCTTCGTTCTGAATGTATCTTCACCCGAGGATCTGGTGCTGCAGGCTGGTTCAGCGGCTTTGCGCCAAAGCGTCGCGGAAGACGCTGTTGACGCCGTCCTCACGGTCGACAAATCGGCGATACAGGAAAGAGCCGTCATTGCCGCGCAGGCGTCACTCGACCGCAGCCGTTCGGGTATCCGGATTGTTGGCGTGCAGCTTCTCGAAAGTGCGCCGCCCCCCGAAGTGGCCGATGCATTTCGCGACGTAGCCAGCGCGCGCGAAGATCGCAACACCTTCGTCAACGAGGCGCTCGCCTATCGCAACGAAGTTCTTCCTGCCGCACGGGGCGACGCCGATACCGCGCGACAGGCGGCTCAAGCATATGCGGCCGAGAAGCTCGCCGCATCCGCAGGAGATGCGGCGAATTTCGAGGCGCGGCGGCAAGCATACGCAGCCGCGCCCGACGTCACCCGCCAGCGCCTCTACCTGGAAGCCGTCGAGAAGTCCCTGGCTGGGGCGAAGAAATTCGTGATGGACCCGACCATCACACCGCAATCGACCGATCTTTGGATTTCACAATCGGGCAAGGCGCAATTGCTGCCCCCAATACAATAGTGACGGGCGCGAGGACAAATAATCCATGAAACCAGTTCGAATTGCGGCTCTCGGCGTGTTGGGCCTCGGCTTCCTGGCCGCAACATTGACTCTCTATCAGGTAGACACAACGGAATACGCGATCGTGACGCAGTTCGGGCGTCCGGTTCGTGTTCTTGTCGAGCCCGGCCTCTATATCAAGGCCCCCGATCCCATTCAAAATGTCCTGAAGATCAGCAAGCAGATTCAGGTTTACAATCTGCCCAAGACGGAATTCCTGAGCAGCGACAAGAAGAACATCATGGTGGAGGCTTACGCCACCTGGCAGGTCACAGACGCGCTCGCGTTCCTGAAGAACGTCAACAATCTGCGCGGCGCCGGTACGCAGCTCAACGATATCATCAAAGCGGAACTCGGCGCCGCATTGGGCCAGGTCGAACTTGGCCGTCTTGTCACGGTCGACGCGGCACAAGCAAGCCTTCCTGATACTTTGAACACCGTGAAAGAGAGGGCCGCGGCACGTACGGGCGCATATGGCTTCACCGTCACAGACGTGCAGCTCAAGGAACTCACGTTCCCGGAAGCCAACCTGACGAGCGTCTTTCAACGCATGCGTTCGGAACGCGAGGCGATCGCCCGGCAGTTTCGCTCTGAAGGCGCCGAAGAAGCCGCGCGCATACGGGCCGAGGCCGACACGGAGAAGGCAAAGATTCTCGCCACGGCAAACCGCGAGTCCGCGGAGATCCGTGGATCGGCCGATGCGGAAGCGATCGCGATCTATGCCGGGTCTTTCGGTAAGGACAAGGATTTTTACCGGTTTTCCCGGACACTCGAAGCATATGACAAGTTCATCGATGAAGGCACGACATTGATCCTGCCCTCCGACTCCGAGCTGCTCCAGTATCTTGATCCACGAAACGCCCTGAAGCTTCCTTCAGTGCCGGCCGCGACCGCCGGATCATCCAATAGCCCGGCCGACATCGCAGCCGGATCGGAGCGCGATAAATGATCGAGCGGGATGATGCAGCGTCACCCAAATCCGCGCCGGACGATGATGCGGTCCAGACGATCGCCCGCAACGTCACAGCCAAATTGACGGTTATCGCCCGCGCGATTGCGGAAGGCGGACGATTCGCTTTTGCAGATATCAAGGTCTCGCTTGGTCACCTGCGGCCAGGCCCTCTCCTGGCCGGCGCATTGGTGCTGATCGGCCTCGGTTATGCGTTGACTGGCATCTATTCCGTAGCGCCGGGAGAGGCTGCGGTGGTTCGCCGATTTGGCGCGGTCATTCAGCCCAATGTCGAACCTGGGCTTCACTACCGGCTTCCGTGGCCGGTCGATCGCGTGGATATTGTTGACGTAACCAGCGTCCGGCGCGAACAGGTCGGCATAAGCCTCCCTGAAGAAGAGCATGTCCATCCGGAGCCTCCGGCGAAGCTGCAGGCCCTCTCCGGCGATACAAACGTCGTCGATGTTGAAGTCATCGTACAGTATCAGGTGCGCGAACCAGCCAACTACCTGCTCAACCTCGAGTACGCTCCATACCGCATCGTGCGGGACGCCCTTCGGGCATCCGTAACCAGACTGGTGACAGGCCTGCCGGTCGACGCTTTGCTGACCAGCGGACGGCAATCCCTACAACAGGCTATCCGAGAGGAGACACAGTCCCGGCTCGATCAATATCGTACAGGTCTCGTCGTTGTCGGTGTGGATCTGCAGAAGGCGTTTCCCCCCGCCGACGTGGCGGACGCTTTCACGGCGGTCAATACGGCGCGCGAGGAAAAGGCTCGTCTGATCAATGAAGCGCGGGGTTATGCGAACAGCCTCGTACCTGAAGCAAGAGGCCAGGCGCAGCAAGTCAGGGCGCAGGCCGGCGCATACCAGTCCGGCGTGGTGGCGCGCGCGAGCGGAGCTGCACGAGCGTTCGATCTTCTTTGGGACGAATATCGAAAAAACGCGAAAGCCTACGGTGAGGACGTGACGCGATATCGGATGTACCTGGAGACCATCGAGAAGATCATGCCTCGTGTGCAGGTTTATGCATTGGATAGCGCAAAGGGCGGCGCCTTCAACCTGAGACTCTACGGCGCTCAGAATGGCGCACCCATAGCCGGAGAGGCATCGCGCTAGCCATGGCCGATGGATGGCGCCAGAACTGGTCCGACTTTCTCGACAGCATAAGAGGGAAACCGTCGGCCCCAAGCGCCGATCCCGCTGTCGATGCACAGGCGGAGACGAACAAGGGACCCATTTCCGACGAACCAGGCGCGTCCGCACCCTCGCCGAAGCCGACCGACGTCGAGGCCTCCGCGGCGACTGGGGATGCCGATTTCCCCCAGTCGAAGTCCCCTCGGCAAGTTGCTGAGGAGGCAATGCCGGAATCGGAGGCAGGACAGTCTCGGGAGGCGCCAGCAAGGCAGCTGTCCTTGCGGCAATATCTCGCAAGCACTCTCGCGATCATGGCCATTCCCGCTACGCTGCTGTTCATTGACTCTGACTATTTCGCCGACATCGTGCTACCCGCTCCCCCGGCGCCGAACGTGGTAGCGACCTTCGAGGGCGGACAGATAACCCTCCAAGATATCGAATCTCATTTAAATGTGCTCTTGAAGTCAAATAGCAGCCCTGGGGCAATGTCGCAGGAAATGCTGCTGGAAACGGTCGAAGATCTCGTATCCGACCAACTCATTCTTCGATGGGCAGCAAACCGCAAGCCCGAAGCCGAAGAGAGCTTCCAACATGCGGTCAAACACATAAATGAAAATCTCAACCTCGAGTCCTTCGCGGATCAGCTTCATACCGAACGCATTTCAGTCTCCGAAAGCAGCATCCGGGAATATTACGACAAGAACAAAGAACGCTACGAGGGACGCAACTTCACCGACGTGCGCGAAGAGATACAGCAAGCGTTGATTGCCGAGCAAGAACCCGCCTTTGTCGAAGACTATATCGAGAAGCTCAGAACGAGCGCATCAATCACGCGCAATTTCGAACTGCTCGATGTGCCTCCCCCCACTCAAGCGGAGCTCGAGGACTATTACCGGAAGAACGTCGATCAGTTCAAATTGCCACGTCGCGCCATTGTCGATGAACTGGAGTTTGCCGAGCCGGAATTCGGTCCGAATGCTCAGCAGGACGCCGCCAATGCACTGCTGAGCCTCCAAGGCGGTTCGACGTTCACGGATATCTCGAAGAGATTCTCAAAAGCACGCTTCACGCCCGGTGCAGAAGTGGCCGAAGGCAGCAAGAACCCCGACTGGGACAAGAACGTCTTCGCATTGGTTCCCGGTGAACTGGCGAGTGTCTTTCAGGCAGCCGGGTCGTACTACGTTGTTCGTCTTCGGCAGGTCCTGCCCGCGGGTGCGAAAAGCCTTGAGGAGGTCCGTTCCGCAGTTTCGACAGCTGTGAGCGCGCAGAAGGAGCGTCAGTGGTTCGCCGACAATGGCGAAAAGACGCTCTTCACGATCAAAGGGCAACGGTACGGTCTTCGAGATTTTTACAAGGAGTACGAAGAAGCATCGCTTCGCGGGCAATTCGAAGGGGCCGAGGGACTAAAACGCCTGGCGAATACGTTGATCGACCGCATGCTTCTGGTCTCGGACACTTATGACCGGCTGCTGGATGTAGCAAACAAGCCTCTGGCTGACGAAACCAGGCTCCGTCTGCTGCGACAAATGATGGAACAGGAAGAAGTAGACGACCGCATCGATGTTACCGACGAACAGGTTCAAGCGTTCTACACCGAGAGGGCCGATCGTCTTGTCAGTCCTCCAAAATCCAGGATCCGTTACATCCGGATTGGTCTCGGGTCGAGCGAAGACGATGCAAAGCGATCTCGCGAACGTGCGGATGAGGCCTATCAAAAACTGACGGGAGCGGCTTCGGCGCCGGTGGACTTCGCCTCAGTGGCGCAGGAGTATTCGGAGGATATCGAGACATCCTCGAAGGGGGGTGAGTTTCCTGAGTGGATTGGCGAAAGCGGTGATCCGCTTGGAGAGTTGATGAGCCATCCGTTTCATGAGGCGATTCAAAACATGAAACCCGGAGAAATTGACAAGCCCTTCGAGCTCGGCGGCAGCATTTACATCGTAGAGGTCATCGAGCGAACGGAGCCGACGAAGCTCTCACTCGAAGAGGCCAAACCATATATCGAGGAGTATCTGACCAACCAGCAACATCGCTCCATGGCCCAAGATTTGCAAAGGCGGCAACTCCAGGACGCCAAAGTGCAATTGTATCCTCGGGTCCTCGAAACATACCTGGAGCGGTCGGCCTCCAGGAAAGAGTAGGGTCCGATTTCTGAGACGCGATTTTCCGTATTCGTGCCATCTGGCCTGGAAAAGCCGAGTGTGTCGCCGCCCAGCTTATGGCGGGCAATGAGGTTCTGGCGAAGATTCCTTTGGAGGCTCTTGACCCTATAGCAGCTGGAGGTCCTAGATTGATTATCCTGCGAGACAGGAGACGTCAAAATGACCGCTGCAGTACGTCAGACCCGATTCCGGGTCCAAGGCATGGATTGCGCGAGCTGCGCGGCAAAGATCGACAAGGCGGTTCGGCGCATGCCGGACGTCGCAGACGTGAACGTCTCAGTGGTGGCCGGCACCATGACCGTTCAACACGGCGGCAAGCTCGATCTCAACACCCTAACGGAAAAGGTGAACCGGTTAGGCTACAAGGTCACACCTATCGGCGACAAGAAAAAGGCCGCTTCAGCGAACCTTGATCGCCCCGGTCATGTCCACGGACCGGATTGCAGACATGACCACGATCATGCAGGGCACGGTCATCCAGTCCACGACGCGGGTCATGTGCACGGGCCGAACTGCGATCACGACCATGATGTCAATGATCACGATCATTCAGGGCATGATCATTCGAAGCATGACCATGCCGGCCACGTGCATGGGCCGGATTGCAAACACGACGATGCGGAGCATGGTCACGAGCACGCAGGGCACGATCATTCGAAGCATAATCACGCCGGCCACGTGCATGGGCCGGATTGCAAACACGACGATGCGGAGCATGATCACGAGCACGCAGGGCACGATCATTCGAAGCATGACCACGCCGGCCACGTGCATGGGCCGGATTGTAAGCACGATCATGCCGGCCACGACCACGCGGGCCATGATCATTCCCGACAAAGCCTTGGTTCACACAGTCAAAACGATAATCAATCGCTGGCCGCCACGCATGAGACCCGTTTTCGCGTGGCCGGTATGGACTGTGCGAGCTGTGCAGCCAAAATCGACACGGCCGTGCGCCGCATGCCGGACGTCACCGATGTGAAAGTTTCCGTTGTCGCCGGCACTATGACCGTCACACACGGAAGCAAGGCCGACATTGATGAAGTTGCCCGTAAGGTAACCAGTCTGGGTTACAAGACAGCGCCGATAGGCTCCGCCGGGCAGAAGCTGCTTGCCGGAACGTCAGAGCTTGCGCGTGGGCCGGGTGCTGAGCAATACGACAACTCGTCCAACACACCCGATGCCCTCGAGGGTATGCACGGCCATGACCATGGCCCGCAGGATGGCCCCTGGTGGAAAACACCCAAGGCGCAATTGACCATCATGTGCGGTCTCGCACTGGCCGTCGCCTTCGTGCTTTCACAGTTCTTTCCACAGACCCAACCTTGGGGCTTCATCGTCGCCATGGCTGTCGGCCTGATCCCGATCGCCCGCCGTGCGTTATTGGGTGCGATGAACGGAAGTCCGTTCACCATCGAGACGCTTATGACCATAGCCGCGGCTGGTGCTGTTTTCATCGACGCCGCAGAAGAAGCCGCCGTGGTCGTCTTTCTGTTCCTCGTCGGCGAACTGCTCGAAGGCATAGCGACAGGTCGCGCGCGCGCCAGCATTCGCGCCTTGGCGACGCTGATGCCAAAGACGGCGTTGGTCGAGCGCGACGGCACGACGCAGACCGTTCCCGCGGAAAGCCTGACGATTGACGCCATCGTGCTGGTGCGGCCCGGCGACAGGGTGCCGGCTGATGGAACCGTCGTTTCTGGAGAAAGCGCGGTCGACGAGGCACCGGTGACCGGCGAGTCCGTGCCGAAGCGCAAGGAGTCTGGCGACAAAGTCTTTGCAGGCACGGTGAACCAGGAAGGCGTTCTCAGGGTGCGTGTCACCGCCGCTGCGGCAGACAACACCATCTCCCGCATCATCGCATTGGTGGAGGAAGCCCAGGAGTCGAAGGCGCCGACCGAACGCTTCATCGATCGATTCTCGAAATATTACACGCCGGGCGTGATGGTGGTTGCCGCGCTGATCGCGATCCTGCCGCCACTGCTCGGGGGCGCGGAATGGAACACCTGGATCTATCGCGGTCTTGCGGTTCTTTTGATCGGATGCCCCTGCGCCCTCGTCATCTCCACGCCCGCCGCGATCGCCGCCGCGCTTTCCGCAGGCGCGCGCCGTGGGCTCCTGATGAAGGGCGGAGCAGTACTCGAGAACCTCGGCAGGGTTGATTACGTTGCCCTCGACAAGACGGGGACACTTACCGAAGGCAAGCCGAAAGTTACGGACATTATCGGTGTCGCGCGTACTGAACACGACGTCTTGCGGCTCGCGGCCGCGCTGGAGACCGGGTCCAGCCATCCGCTGGCGATGGCCATCCTTGCGAAAGCCGATTCTGAAAAGGTGTCGATTGTCGCAGCCACCGAGGCCGGTGCGGTCGGCGGCAAAGGCGTCGTTGGCACAGTAGATGGCGTCAAGCTGTTCCTGGCTTCGCCGCGCGCGGCAGCCGAGGAGACGCCATTGGACAAGGCGCTCCTGTCGCACATCGCTGCGCTGAACGATGAAGGCAAGACCGTCTCGGTCCTGCTCGCCGGGAAGGAGGTGGCGGGTCTGCTTGCGATACGCGATGAACCGCGGGAGGACGCCAAAACGGGCATAGCCGCTCTCCACGAACTCGGCGCCACCACGGTCATGCTGACGGGAGACAATCAGCGCACGGCGAAGGCCATCGCCTCGTCGCTGGGCATGGAGGCGCGCGCCGAACTGATGCCGCAGGACAAGCAGAAGATCGTCGGCGAGATGCGTGCAAAGGGCAAGTTCGTCGCCAAAGTTGGTGACGGGATCAACGATGCTCCCGCGCTCGCCGCCGCCGATATCGGCATCGCCATGGGGAGCGGCACCGACGTCGCGCTCGAGACGGCCGACGCAGCGGTCTTGCATGGCCGGGTCAAGGATGTGGCCAATATGGTTGTGCTGTCCCGCCTCACCATGCGCAACATCTTCCAGAACATCACCATTTCGCTCGGTCTGAAAGCCGTGTTTCTTGTGACCACGGTGCTGGGCGTCACCGGGTTGTGGCCTGCGATCCTTGCCGATACGGGCGCGACCGTTCTGGTCACCGCCAATGCGATGCGACTTCTTGCATGGAAAGGCCTTGGCGATGCCTGACCGTCAGGGTCGACTCGGTGTCGTGGGACCGAGAAGGACCGGCGGCAACACCTTGTCCTCCCGGTTCGGACCGGCGGTACAGCTCGCGTGCGTGTTCACGGCGGCACTGTTGCCGACGGCAGCGTCGGCGCACGAATTTTCGAGCGGCAACATTAAGGTCAGCCACCCGTGGTCGCGCATCGCACCAGCAGGATCCCAGGCTGCCGGAGCCTACCTTTCGGTTACGAATTCAGGGACCGAACCCGATAGATTGATCGGCGGATCGACGCCGGCCGGCCAGGGAATCGAAGTTCATCAAATGACGATGGATGACGGCGTGGCGCGCATGCGGCCACGACCGGAAGGCATGGATATTCCCGCTGGAGGCACCACCGAATTCGCACCGGGCGGCGTCCATCTTATGCTCATCAATCCCAACCCCCGACTCATCGAAGGGGACCGCTTCAAGGCAACCCTGCGATTTGCCCGAGCTGCGGACGTCGAAGTTGAGTTCGTGGTTCAGCGAGATGCTTCCATGGAAACAGGCAACGGCACCGAGCATGGCGGTCAAGATCGATGAGTGGCGTTTGAGCGTCAGGATCCTCGATTGGCGCCGTTCCCTGCGGATGGAAATGGTCGTGCTGCGAAAAGCGCGCCGAGGAAGCGCGAGTATGCGCAGAGAGTCAGAGATTGGACATATGATCGATGCCCAACCGCACTCCCAACAGCAGGGTCGATGACCTCAACGGTGTGTACCTTTTTGTTTCGTGGCTTGTTGCGGTGGGCGTCACATTCGCCGCTCTTTCTGTAGACTCGATCACCGGTGAGTCGCCGTGCTACCTTTGCTGGCTCCAACGGCTGTTCATGTTCCCTCTGGCTATTGTGCTGGGTATTGCAGCCTATAGGCTGGATGCCGGAGTCAAGGTCTACGCCTTGCCGCTCGCAGGCTTCGGTGCGGTGGTCGCAGGCGTCCACACCCTATCGTACTTCGGGCCTGGCCAGGATCTCGTAAAGCCTTGCGCACAAGCCGACCCACCCTGCTCTGGTGATCCGATCACGATCCTTGCCGGCTTACCATCTCCTCTGATCTTTCTGCTCTGCTTCATGCTCATTGGCGGGCTTCTCGCCTTATGCCGTTTCGTTGAGCGGTAAGCGATCGGATCCGTCACGCCGCCGCAGCGAGCGTGGACTTTAGCCGCGAGGGCGGTCGACGTGAGGCAGACTCTGCCAGTGATCCAATTGCGTCATTGCGCTGATAGAGCTTGTGATAGTGGAAGGATGACGGAAAGCAGCACAGGCTGGTGCACGAGATAGATCATCAGGCTTCGCCGACCCATCCACACCAGACTGTGCCCCAAACATCCGTCGGGCTCCCAGCGTCCGAGCGGCGCGGTCAGGTCCAAGGACAGCAGCAACTTTGTTCCCGCCATGCCGAGCAGCGTCAGCCCGACCCATGGAAAGATTGGAACGAAGTCATTGCTGAGCGGAATGCGCTCGGCGAAGCCGATCCAGGCAAGCCAGCGCGTGTCGAAAACCTGCGACTGCCACATGATCGGAGCAAGAAAGACGGCAAGTCCCGCGAGTAGGCAGACCCATGTCGGAGCACGCAGTAACAGCGTCCCGACCAATGTAGCCGCAACTATGGCATGCAGTATCCCAAAATAGATGAACCTGTCGGGCATTATATAAAACGTTACGACGGTAATCGCGGCCGCGGCCGCGATTATCTTGCCCAAACGGCGCAAGTACGGTCCCGCGCGAAGGGATGCACGCGCAGCGAGCACCAGGCTGACACCGACCAGGAGCATAAAGCTTCCGGCAAGGCTGCGACCAAATCCCAGCCAAAGCGGATGGTACGCAACCCCGGAGATGAAGCCCGCGAACTCGAGATCCCATACGAAATGAAACAGCACGACGCCTGCAATCGCGAGGCCGCGTATCGCGTCGACGATAGTGAGACGAAGTGGAGCAGCCAATATCGATCATCCTGGCATAAGGATCGTGATCTCGTACAAGCTAACCCTGCTAGAGGGTCAAGCTTGGTTTGCCCCAGCACACACGGATGTTCGGGATGCTTCTGAACTGTGGCGCGGATTGATGGTCGCGTCGGCTGGGCAGGAAAGAACGAGCCACACCGAGCTGCACAGAATGGAAGTGCAGCGTCTTTGTGAAGAGCCGCCATCGAGGGCAATTATAATTTGGAGGATTTCCGTCTTTTCCAGTGGATGAACGTGTAGGGAACGACGCCAAGAAGAAACACGCCCGAGAATATTGCGTACACGGTCCAGTCATATTGCGCCGCCAGCATCAGCGATGTGACGACGCCCAGCACTGCCGTCGGCGGAACATTGGCAATCGACGGCAATCGGAAGGGTCGGTTGAGATCGGGCTGCGTGAAACGAAGCACGGTCACCGCCATATTGATGGCCGCAAAGACCACAGTCACACCAAGCGAGGACAGGCTGGCGACGAATTCGATCTCGCCGACCGCGGCGAAGCCGCAAGCAACCGAGAGGAAAACCAGTGCGCCTACCCAAGGGCTTCGGCTGGAGCGTAATGTTCTGGTGAGCGTACCCGGAAGATCGCCATCCCGCGCCATCCCGAACAACAGCCTGCTTCCCGACAGTGAGGCGCTCAGGACAGCGTTCGCCGTCGCGATCAGCGCCGCAGCGATGATGATTGTCGCGAACGGGCCACCCAGTTGCGACGCAGCAGTGGCGAGGGGAGACTCGGAGCCGGCGAGGTCGTTCGCGGTAACCAGGCTCAGCACACCCAGGATCACGACAAGATACACGGCCGTCGTGACGGCAAGCGCAATCATGAAGGCGCGCCAGAGATCACGGTCCGGCCGCTTCGCCTCTTCCGAGAGCGAGGCCATATGCTCGTAGCCGGAGTAAATGAAGAACAAGATTGCTGCTCCCTGCAGCACGCCGCTCGGATTGTCCGTCCACGTGACAAAGTCGGGCAGGCCTCGCTCACCGGATGTGACGGCGAACAACGCGAACCCGACCAGACAGGTCACCTGAAAGACGGTCAAACCGGCGCTGATGAAAGACGCCTTGCCGACCCCGGCAACATTGATGGCCGTGGCTAGCCCCATCAATGCCAAAGCGGTTGAGACCGGTGACGACGGCAGGAAACCTTGGGCATAATTGCCGAAGGTCAGCGCCACAGTGGCGAGCGTGGCGGCGCCGTGGACCGCAATAAACAGCCCGATCGTGAAGGCTAGCGCAGGGAATGCAGGAAATGTCTTGCGCAGGAAATTGTGCTCGGCGCCAGCGCCCGGCAGAGCCGAGGCGATCTCGGCATAGGATAGGCCGGAGAAAGCGGAAATGACCGCAGCAACAAGAAAGCTCAGCCAGATCGCCTCACCGGCCGCCGCCGCCGCAGGCCCGATGACAGAGTAGATACCGGCGCCGATGATCGTGCCGACACCGTAGAGCGACAGCCTTACGAGGCCGAGCGACTTGGCGAGTTGGCCGTGTGTTTCCTGATCCGCCATATCGTCTTGGCTCCGGTCGTCATTGTTCACGGGGGTACTTTCCTCTCGAGCGACCATACGCCGCCAACCCGTTCGTCCTGCTATGTCGGGCACGATCGTGTGGCAGGCAGATCGCGGGAAATGTGGGACACCGGGAGACGGTGGCAAAGGCCGAGGACGTCCCCTTGAATTTAATCAAGCTCCGGAAGCGGCCGATCGGTTAAGCCGACGCAGTTTGAGGGATCCGACGGGCAGTTGGCACCCCAATCCGAAGACGCCTATCAGCCAACGAAACCATTCCGCCAATCATCATTATTGCCCCGCCCAACCAGATTAGCAGCACCATCGGCTTCCACCATGCACGAACCACAACGCCGCCATCTTGAGTCACATCGCCGAGGGAAACATACAATTGACTGAAGCCAAGCGTCGCGATGCCGGCCTCGGTGGTAGGCATTTGCCGTGCCTGATACAGCCGTTTTGATGACATGATCGTGCCGCGCTCACGGCCGCTTGAGTCAAGGTACACGAACCGGCCCTGATCTTCAGTGAAGTTGGGACCCCGATAGGGGGAGATCCCCTCGAAACGGAGCGTAAATCCTGCAATGTCGAGAGTTTGATTTGGCCGAATGACCTCGATGCGCTCGATCTCGAGCGTTGAGACGACGACGATCCCCAGCACAGTGACGCCCAACCCAAAATGGGCGAGAACCGTGCCTAAAGCGGAGCTCGGCAGGCCGATCAGACGCCTCCAGACTATGGTGGGGCGCGCACTGCCTATTCCGGCCTTGAGCGCGAGATCGGTCAAAGCACCGAGCATAAGCCATGCAGCCAAGCCTGCGCCAAGCGCAGCCGCTGCTCCGGCGCCATCGACAAGGAAGTAGCAGATCAAGGTGACAAATAGTGCGCCGCCAAAGGCGGCATAAAGGCGCTGTACGACGGCATAGGCGTCGCCTCGCTTCCAGGCCAGCAAGGGCCCGAACGGCACGACGAGCAACAGAGGAACCACAAGAGGCACAAACGTGAGATTAAAGAAAGGGGCGCCAACAGAGATCTTCTCGCCTGTAACACTTTCTAATATCAGGGGATAAAGCGTCCCGACCAATACCGTTGCTGCCGCCGTTGAAAGAAAGAGGTTATTCAACACCAAAGCCCCTTCACGCGATACTGGGTGAAAGAGGCCGCCTGGCGTCAGCGACGAGGATCGCATGGCAAACAGGGTCAGCGATCCTCCAACGAACAGAACGAGAATCATCAGAATGAAGACCCCGCGAGTAGGATCGCTGGCGAACGCATGCACCGACGTCAAAACTCCGGAACGAACCAGGAAGGTTCCAAGCAACGACAGTGAGAACGTTATGATGGCCAGCAGAACGGTCCAGACCTTCAAAGCAGAGCGGCGTTCCATCACGATTGCGGAGTGCAGCAGTGCGGTGCCGGAAAGCCACGGCAGGAACGAGGCGTTCTCGACTGGATCCCAGAACCACCAGCCTCCCCAACCCAGCTCGTAGTAGGCCCAGTACGAGCCCATCGTGATGCCGCCGGTCAGAAAGAGCCACGCAGCCAGTGTCCATGGTCGCACCCAGCGAGCCCAGGCAGCTTCAACCTTGCCTTCGATGAGCGCCGCGACCGCAAACGAGAAGCAGACCGAAAACCCAACATATCCCAGATAGAGCAGCGGCGGATGGATCGCGAGACCGAGATCCTGGAGAATGGGGTTCAGATCACGCCCCTCCAAAGGAGCCGGGAGTAGCCTCGCAAACGGATTGGATGTGGTCAGGATGAAAAGGATGAACGCCGCGCCAATGAACCCCTGCACCGCCAGGACATTTGCGCGAAGCGTGGCCGGTAAGTTGCTGCTGAACGATGCTACGAGTGCGGCAAAGAAAGTGAGGATCAAAGCCCAAAGCAGCATCGAGCCCTCATGGTTTCCCCACACCCCGGTCACCTTGAAAAGCATCGGCTTGAGCGAGTGGGAATTCTGCCAGACATTGGCAACGGAGAAATCAGACTGGATATAGGCCGTCGTCAACGCCCCAAAAGATAACAATGTCAGAAGGAAAACAGCTATGGATATAGGCCGGGCTGTCGACATAAGCCGAACATCCCCTGTCCTTGCGCCGATTATTGGCAAAATAGACTGCGAGATTGTCAACGCGAATGCCAGTATCAGCGAAAAATGCCCTATCTCCACGATCATGCAAACTACCCTTTCGCAATCGTGTTGCGTACGATTTTATAAACTGATGCCGGTGGTAAATTAGAAAATACTGTACCTATTCTTATTGCCTGGAGGTCGAGCCTTTCCAGTATGGCCTTTGGCACGGGGCATCGCCAACCATAGGTGAACTGGTAGAAAGCGGCATCGTTGCGCGAGAGGGCGAATGCTCGGATCAGAATTCGCACGACCGTGCTGGGCGACAGGGACAGCAAAGGCAGTCCGCTGACGATCACCCCATACTTGCTCACACCGCTTGGGTTAGGTCCGACAAGGTAGGCCGCGTTTTGCGTAAGCACGGTGGCTTGCGGATAGCGGGCCGCGAGAAGCTTCGCAAACGCGCTCTCAAGCTCTACAAGCGTGAGGTCTTGCTCCAGCACCCCTCTTTTAATAAGGGCGTCGGTGAATACGCCTGTGCCCGGTCCGAGTTCGAGCACCGGGCCGTTCAAGGGATTCAGGTCAGTGGTCATCAGGTAGGCTAAGCTCTTACTCGATGGCGCCACTGCACCGACCGAGAGCGGATTTGAAAGCCAAGCGCGAAAGAAGGTCATTGTATCTGCGGATCTGAGCATTTTGAGAACTCGCGCTTGCTGAGCATGCAGCAGAGATCGGCACTGCATCATCCTTCTGGCACCTCAAGCAGGATGAGGTGCAAGCCCTGGCGAAATGGACGGTCAGTAGCGGCGATCTACCGAACCCGATTCAGATGGGCGCGAGGCGTCTAACCAGCCTTTCGAATGGCTGCTGTCTCAGCTGGCTAGAGTTGGCTTCATATCCGGCCCATCCATCAACCGATCAGGCGCCGCGACTGCCATCAACCGTGCCCGATCGGTGATCGTGACGCGCATTCCCTGCATCGCAAGTCCGTGATCTTGCAGGGCCTTCATCGAACGGGAAAGATTCTCCGGGGTCATTCCCAGATAGGAGGCAAGATGCCGCTTCTCTACGGGCAGCGTGACCGTGGCGGCATCGTCCAGACGGCTTGACTGGGTCAAGATATACGCCGCGAGCCTCTCCAGAGAATTGCGCAACTTCAGATTCTTGGCGTGGCGGACGAACGTGCGATAGCCTCCGGCCAATTCGCGCATCGCAGCCATGGCGAAGTCGCTGTCACGCCGTAACGCTACCCGTACATCCGCGACGGGGATCAGGACGATCTGAGATCGCTCCAGGGTCCGCGCCGACATCAGATAGGGCTCGTCATACACGCAGGCCGCCAGGATGAACGTCGAGACCGGGTGCACGACCCCCATCACGGTGTCGCGCCCGTTCCAGGTCGCGTGCAGTTCGACGGACCCCTCGATGATGACATGCAGCAAATCCGCATACTCGCCCTGTTTGATCAGCTCGAGCTCAGGCGGGAAACTTTGCAGGTAAGCGATCTGCATCAATGCATCGAAAGTCGTCGTCATCATTTCGCGGAACAGCGGAAGACGTCGGAGGTTCGGCTTGTCGTCATCGCGCATAAGCGCCCCAAATATGATAATTGATTTTTATCAAGTCATACAAGGAAAAGATTAAATCCAAGAATGCAGATATGTCAATGATATCCCTTTGAATTATATAACATTAGCCTGCTTTCCGCATAGCGTGACCATGCGCGCCCGACTCTTTGGTTCTTAGTTGATCTGCATCAAAGACGATTATCATATGTCATGTTTTCTGGGAGCGAGCCTACCTCTATCCACCGGAGCCAGACCCTTGGAGTCGAGCCAATGACCGGCGAACAGGCGCCCAGCCGCGCCGACCAGCAACGCGCGTTGTGGCTGAGCACGATCGCGTTCACATTGTGCTTCGCCGTTTGGACGATCTTTTCCATCATCGGGATTTCTCTCAAGGAGGAACTCGGCCTGTCCGAGTTCGAATACGGTCTGCTGATCGCCACGCCGGTGCTGAGCGGCTCGCTGACCCGGCTCATCCTCGGCGTCTGGACCGAGCGCTACGGCGGGCGGTTGGTCTTCTCTGCTCAGATGATCCTGACGGGCCTGGCGACCTTCGCCCTGACCTGGGCCGACAGCTACTTCACTTTCCTGCTGGCGGCGCTTGGCGTCGGCCTGGCGGGCGGCTCCTTCATCATCGGCGTGGCCTATGTCTCGAAATGGTATCCGCAGGCCCGGCAGGGCACCGCGCTCGGCGTGTTCGGCATGGGCAATGTCGGCGCGGCGGTGACGAAGTTCCTCGCCCCCTTCGTGCTCGTCGCCTGGGGCTGGCAGGGCGTGGCGGAACTGTGGGCCGCCGCCATCGCCCTGATGGGCGTCATCTTCTACTTCGTGGCCAAGGACGATCCGGATTTCGCCGCCCGGCGCGCCAAGGGCGTCGCCGCGCCGAGCCTCGCCGAGCAGTTCGCGCCGCTCAAGAACATTCAGGTATGGCGGTTTTCGCTCTACTACTTCTTCGTCTTCGGCGGTTTTGTGGCGCTGGCGCTGTGGCTGCCGCACTATCTGGTGCAGGTCTATAACGTGGACGTGCCCACCGCCGGCATGGCGGCCGCTGCCTTCAGCCTTTCGGCCAGCGTCTTTCGCGCCTATGGCGGTGTCTTGTCCGACCGCTTCGGCGCGCGCACAGTCATGTACTGGACCTTCGGCTTCTCGCTGCTGTTCCTGTTCATGCTGTCCTATCCGCCGACCGACTACGTGATCCGCGGCAAGGACGGCCCGATCGCCTTCTCCACCGAGATGGACCTGTGGCCCTTCGTCGCCACCACCTTCGCGCTCGGCTTCTTCATGAGCCTCGGCAAGGCGGCCGTGTTCCGGCACATCCCGGTCTATTATCCGAACCATGTCGGATCGGTCGGTGGCCTTGTTGGCATGATCGGCGGTCTTGGCGGCTTCATCCTGCCCATCGTCTTCGGCGTACTTCTCGACGTGACCGGCATCTGGACGTCGGCCTTCCTGCTCCTGTTCCTCATCGTCCTGGTCTCGATGACCTGGATGCACCTGTCCATCCGGGTGATGGAGCGGCAGGCGCACGGCGCGGCCCTCGACCGGCTGCCAAGCTTCCCGGAGCTGAAGGAGGTTCACGACCCCGATCGCACGATGATGCCGCATCTGATCGATGACTGGCGGCCCGAGGATCCGCATTTCTGGGCCGAGAAGGGGCAGCGCGTCGCGCGGCGCAACCTGTGGATTTCGATCCCCGCCCTGCTGCTCGCCTTCGCAGTGTGGATGGTGTGGTCGGTGGTGGTTTCGCAGCTACCCGCGATCGGCTTCGATTTCACGCAGGACCAGCTCTTCTGGCTGGCGGCGCTGCCGGCGCTGTCGGGCGCCACGCTGCGGATATTCTACAGCTTCATGGTCCCGATCTTCGGCGGCCGGCTGTGGACCACGCTGTCAACGGCCTCGCTGCTGGCCCCAGCCATCGGCATCGGCTACGCAGTGCAGGACCCTTCCACACCCTATCTGATCTTCGTGGTGCTGGCGCTGCTGTGCGGCTTCGGCGGCGGCAACTTCGCCTCCTCCATGGCCAATATCAGCTTCTTCTTCCCGCGCGCCGAGAAAGGCAACGCCCTGGCGCTGAACGCCGGGCTCGGCAATCTGGGTGTTTCGGTCATGCAGTTCCTGGTGCCGCTGGCCATCACCGCCGGCGTCTTCGGCGCACTCGGTGGCCCACCGCAGGAACTGTCGGGCGGCGGCCGCATCTGGATGCAGAACGCCGGCTTCATCTGGGTGCCCTTCATCCTCGCCTCGACCGCGGTCGCCTGGCTCGGCATGAGCGACATCGCAGACGCGCGAGCGAGCTTCCGCGAGCAGGCTGTGATCTTCACGCGCACCCACAACTGGGTGATGTGCCTGCTCTATGTCGGTACGTTTGGCTCCTTCATCGGCTATTCCGCGGGCTTCCCGCTTCTCTCGAAGCTGGCCTTCCCCGAGGTCGATGCGCTGAAATACGTGTTCCTCGGCCCGCTCGTCGGCGCCCTGAGCCGCGCCGGAACGGGCTGGCTGTCCGACAAGGTCGGCGGCGCGCGCGTCACCTTCTGGGTCTTCGCCGGCATGATCGCATCCGTACTGGGCGTGATCTGGTCCCTGCAGATCGGTTCCTTTACCGGCTTCTTCGCATTCTTCATGGCGCTGTTCTTCTTCACCGGCGTCGGCAATGCGTCGACCTTCCAGATGATCCCGGTGATCATGCGCAAGGAGATCGCACGGCTTTCGCCAGGCCGGGATCCGGCCGAGCAGCGCCGCCAGTCGGAGCGCGAGGCCGCCGCCATCATCGCCTTCACCAGCGCCATCGGCGGCTATGGCGGCTTCTTTATTCCCAAGGCCTACGGCACCTCGATCGGCATGACCGGATCGCCGCTGGCGGCACTATGGGCCTTCCTTGCCTTCTACGTGGTGTGCCTTGCCGTCACCTGGGTGGTCTACACCCGCCGCGGCGGCCTCCTGCACGACATCGAGCGCGGCCGCGCACCGGCCGCCGCAATCCCTGCCGAATAATTGAGGAGACAGCCATGAGCCATCTTCTGGATCGCCTGAATTTTCTGACATCGCTGCGCAAGGATACCTTTGCCAACGGCCATGGCCAGACGACGATCGAGAGCCGCGACTGGGAGGATGCCTATCGCAGGCGCTGGCAGCACGACAAGATCGTGCGCTCCACTCACGGCGTGAACTGCACCGGCTCGTGCTCGTGGAAGATCTACGTCAAGTCGGGCATCGTGACTTGGGAGACGCAGCAGACCGACTATCCGCGCACGCGGCCCGACCTGCCCAACCACGAGCCGCGCGGTTGCGCGCGCGGCGCTTCCTATAGCTGGTATCTCTACAGCGCCAACCGGGTGAAGACGCCGCTCATCCGGGGCCGGCTGATGCGACTGTGGCGCGAAAAGCGCAGGACCATGGGGCCGATCGAATCATGGACGGCAATCCAGAACGACCCGGCGGCGCGCGAAAGCTATACCCGCATCCGCGGCAAGGGCGGGTTCGTGCGGGCAAGCTGGGAAGAGGCGACCGAGATCGTCGCCGCCGCCAATGCCTACACGACGCGCAAATACGGCCCCGACCGGGTGTTCGGTTTCTCGCCGATCCCGGCCATGTCGATGATCTCCTATGCGGCCGGCACCCGTTACCTGTCGCTGCTCGGGGGCACCTGCATGTCGTTCTACGACTGGTATTGCGACCTGCCGCCGGCCAGCCCCCAGACATGGGGCGAGCAGACCGACGTGCCCGAATCCGCCGACTGGTACAATGCGGGATATCTGCTTCTGTGGGGCTCGAACGTGCCGCAGACGCGCACCCCCGACGCCCATTTCTACACCGAGGTGCGCTACAAGGGCACCAAGAGCGCCGTCATCTGCCCGGACTATTCCGAGGCCGCCAAGTTCTCCGACATCTGGCTGAACGCCAAGCAGGGCACCGATGCGGCGCTGGGCATGGCCTTCGGCCACGTCATCCTGCGCGAATTCCACCTCGACCGGCAGGCGCCGTATTTCGAGGATTATTGCCGCAAATATTCCGACATGCCGATGCTGGTGCGCCTCGACAAGCAGGGGGACCGGCTGGTTCCCGGACGGCAGCTGCGGGCGGCCGATTTCGCCCGCGCACTCGGCGAAAAGAACAATCCCGACTGGAAAACGGTCGGGTTCGACGAAGACTCCGGCAAGGTGGTCGTGCCCAACGGCTCGATCGGCTTCCGCTGGGGCGAGACGGGCAGGTGGAACCTCGAGCAGCAGGCCGGCCGGGACGATATCCAGCTCAAGCTGAGCTTTATTCTGGACGACGATCATGACGAGGTGGCGGGCGTCGACTTCCCCTATTTCGGCGGCGCCGCGACCAACGGCTTCGCCGTCGACGACCGCGGCGAGGTGCTGACGCGCAACGTGCCGGTGAAGCGGCTGAAGCTCGCCGGCGGCGAGGAGGTGCTGGTCGCCACGGTGTTCGACCTCTTGTGCGCCAACTACAGCCTCGACCGGGGCCTCGGCGGCGCCCATGTCGCCGCCGACTACGATGCCGACGTGCCGTTCACGCCGGCCTGGGCCGAGCGCATCACCGGCGTTCGCCGCGACAAGATCGTCCAGGTGGCGCGAGAATTCGCCGACAATGCCGAAAAGACCAACGGGCGCTCCATGGTCATCATCGGCGCGGCGATGAACCACTGGTTCCACATGGACATGAACTACCGCGCCGTCATCAACATGCTGGTGATGTGCGGCTGCGTCGGCCAGTCGGGCGGCGGTTGGGCGCATTATGTCGGGCAGGAGAAGCTGCGACCGCAGACCGGCTGGACGGCGCTGGCCTTCGCCCTCGACTGGGCGCGACCGCCGCGCCACATGAACTCGACCTCGGCCTGGTATGCCCATACCGACCAATGGCGCTACGAGACGGTGCGCACGCAGGAGATCCTGTCGCCAACCGCGCCGGCGGGCGACTGGAACCGGCTCAGCCTCATCGACTACAACATCCGCGCCGAACGCATGGGCTGGCTGCCCTCGGCTCCGCAATTGAAGACCAATCCGCTGGAGGTCGGCCGCGCTGCGAAGGCGGCCGGCGTCGAGGCCGCCGCCTACGTGGCCGAGCGCCTGAAGTCGGGCGAATTGCAGATGTCCTGCGAGGATCCGGACGCGCCCGAGAACTGGCCGCGCAATCTCTTCGTCTGGCGCTCCAACCTGCTCGGTTCCTCCGGCAAAGGCCACGAATATTTCCTCAAGCACCTGCTCGGCGCCGACCATGGCGTGCAGGGTAAGGATCTTGGCGAGGAAGGCGGCGTGCGGCCCGTCGAGGCCGTCTGGCATGAGCAGGCTCCGGAAGGAAAGCTCGATCTGCTGGTCACAATCGACTTCCGCATGTCGACCACCGCCGTCTATGCCGACATCGTGCTGCCGACGGCAAGCTGGTACGAGAAGGACGACATGAACACGTCCGACATGCACCCGTTCATCCACCCGCTGCAGGCGGCCGTGGACCCGGCCTACGAGTCGAAGACGGACTGGGAGATCTTCAAGGCGATCGCGAAGAAATTCTCGGATGTTGCGCCCGAAATTCTGGGCGTGGAAACGGATGTGGTGCAACTGCCGCTCCAGCACGACAGCCCCGGCGAGATCGCGCAGGGCGTGGTGCGCGACTGGAAGCGCGGCGAGTGCGACCTGATCCCCGGCCAGACCGCGCCTGCCTATATCGCCATCGAGCGCGACTATCCCAACCTCTACAAGCGCTTCACGGCGCTCGGGCCGCTGATGGAGAAGGTCGGCAATGGCGGCAAGGGCATCTCCTGGGACACCAGGGACGAGGTGCATCACCTGAAGGCCCTCAACGGCACGGTGACCGAAGAGGGCGCCACGAAGGGCATGGCCCGCATCGAGACCGCGATAGATGCGGCCGAGGTGGTGCTGATGCTGGCGCCCGAAACCAATGGCGAAGTAGCAGTCAAGGCGTGGGAGGCGCTCGGCAAGGCGACCGGTCGCGATCACAAGCACCTGGCCGAGGTGAAGGAAGACGAGAAGATCCGCTTCCGCGACATCGCCGCCCAGCCACGCAAGATCATTTCCTCGCCCACCTGGTCGGGGATCGAAAGCGAGGATGTCTGCTACAATGCCGGCTGGACCAACGTCCACGAGCTGATCCCATGGCGCACGGTCAGTGGGCGTCAGCAGCTCTATCAGGACCATGAATGGATGCGCGCCTTCGGCGAAGGCTTCGTCACCTGGCGGCCGCCGGTGGATCTGAAGACCGTGGGCTCGGCGGCGACTCGCTCGCTGGCCAATGGCGAGCCGCACGTGGTGCTGAACTTCCTCACCCCTCACCAGAAATGGGGCATCCATTCCACATACACCGACAACCTCCTGATGCTGACGCTCAACCGGGGCGGGCCGGTGGTGTGGATTTCGGAGGTCGACGCCAGGAAGGCTGGTCTGGTCGATAACGACTGGGTCGAGGTCTTCAACACCAACGGCGCCATCACGGCCCGCGCCGTGGTCAGCCAGCGGATGAAGGAAGGCTCGATGTTCATGTACCACGCGCAGGAAAAGATCGTGAACACACCCGGCAGCCAGATCACCGGCAAGCGTGGCGGCATCCACAACTCCGTGACCCGCATCGTGCTGAAGCCCACCCACATGATCGGCGGCTATGCCCAGCTCGCCTACGGCTTCAATTACTACGGGACCGTCGGCTCCAACCGCGACGAGTTCGTGATCGTGCGCAAACTGTCGAAGGTCGACTGGCTCGACCAGCCCGCAACCCTGACCCCGGAGGCAGCGGAATGAAAGTGCGCGCTCAAATCGGAATGGTGCTGAACCTCGATAAATGCATCGGATGCCACACCTGCTCCGTCACCTGCAAGAACGTGTGGACGAGCCGCGAGGGCGTCGAATACGCCTGGTTCAACAATGTCGAGACGAAGCCCGGCATCGGCTATCCCAAGGACTGGGAGAACCAGAAGCGCTGGAACGGCGGCTGGACCCGCACGAAGTCGGGTGCGTTGCAACCGAAGCAGGGCGGCAAATGGCGCATCCTGGCGAATATCTTCGCCAATCCGGACCTGCCCGAGATCGACGATTTCTACGAGCCCTTCGATTTCGACTACGACCATCTGAAGTCCGCGCCGGAAATGCAGGCGTTCCCGACCGCGCGACCGCGCTCGAAGATTTCGGGCGAGCGGATGGAAAAGATCGAGTGGGGCCCGAACTGGGAGGAAATCCTCGGCGGCGAGTTCGAGAAGAGGTCGAAGGACTACAATTTCGAGGGCATCCAGAAGGAGATCTACGGCCAGTACGAGAACACCTTCATGATGTACCTGCCGAGGCTGTGCGAGCACTGCCTCAATCCCGCCTGCGTCGCCTCCTGCCCGTCCGGCGCGATCTACAAGCGCGAGGACGACGGGGTCGTGCTGATCGATCAGGAGAAATGCCGGGGCTGGCGCATGTGCGTCTCGGGCTGTCCCTACAAGAAAATCTATTACAACTGGTCGACGGGCAAATCCGAGAAATGCACGCTGTGCTATCCGCGCCTTGAGAGCGGCCAGCCGACGGTGTGCTCGGAAACCTGTGTCGGGCGCATCCGCTATCTGGGCGTGATGCTCTACGACGCCGACCGCATCGCCGAGGCTGCAAGCGTCGAGAACGAGAAGGACCTCTACGACGCGCAGCTCGGCGTGTTCCTCGACCCCAACGACCCGCAGGTGATCGCCGCCGCCCGCGCCGAGGGCATTCCCGAGGACTGGATCAGGGGAGCGCAGAAATCGCCGATCTGGAAGATGGCGATGGAATGGAAGATCGCCTTCCCGCTGCATCCCGAATATCGCACCTTGCCGATGGTCTGGTACGTTCCGCCGCTGTCGCCGATCCAGAACGCTGCAGAGGCCGGCCGGATCGCCGCGCAGGACAACATGCCCGACGTGCGTTCGCTGCGCATTCCCGTGCGCTACCTCGCCAACATGCTCACCGCCGGCGACGAGGCGCCTATCGTCTCGGCGCTGGAGCGCATGCTGGCCATGCGCGCCTATATGCGCTCGAAAACGGTGGACGGCGTCGTCAATCTGGGCGTGGCCAAGCGCGTCGGCATGGCGCCGCAGCAGATCGACGACATGTACCAGCTTCTGGCCATCGCCAATTACGAGGATCGCTTCGTCATTCCCACCACCCATCGAGAGCTGGTCGAGGACGCCTACGACCTACGGGGCGGCTGCGGCTTCACCGACGGTAACGGCTGCTCGAGCGGGCATTCGGGCCAGTCTCTGTTCGGCGGCAAGAAGTTCCGCAGCCCGCAGGAGTTTATCGCATGAAGACCTTCAAGGCCCTGTCGGCCCTGCTCACCTATCCGAGCCGTGACCTTCAGCAAGCGGTCCCCGCAATCCGCGAGGTTCTCGGAGAGGGATTGCTGCCGCAAGCCGCCGTTGCGGCGTTGGAGCCGCTGCTCGTCTCGCTGGAGACGGGCGATCTCTACGATCTTCAGGAACGCTACGTGCTTCTGTTCGACCGCTCGCGCACCCTGTCGCTCAACCTGTTCGAGCACATCCACGGCGAGAGCCGTGACCGGGGCGGGGCGATGGTTGACCTGCTCGAAACCTATCGCGCCGGCGGCTTCGATCTCGCCGGCACCGAACTGCCCGACCATCTGCCGGTGCTCCTGGAATTCCTGTCCACCCGACCGGCAACGGAAGCGCGCGAGATTTTGGCCGATGCCGGCCACATCCTCGTCGCGCTGGCTGAGCGTCTGGCGCGGCGAGACAGCACATATGCGGCCGTCCTGGAAGGGTTGGTCGCCCTTGTCTCGGTCGATCAGCAGACGCAGGAAGCGCAAGTGCTGCTCTCGCAGCGGGACGACAATCCGGAGGATCTGGCCGCTCTCGACGCAGTGTGGGAGGAGGCGCAAGTCACCTTCGGGCCTGATCCGAATGCTAGCTGTCCGGTTAGCCGTGACATCCTTGCCCGGATGGACTCGCCGCCGGCTTCGGCCGTCCAGTGAACAGGAGGCGCAGATGCATAACTTCCTCTTCGGCATCTATCCCTATATCGCCATCACCGTGATGGTCATGGCCAGTATCGCCCGCTACGAGCGCGACCCCTTCACCTGGAAGTCGAAATCGAGTCAGCTTCTGCGCAAGCGGCAGTTCGTCGTCGGTTCGGTGCTGTTCCACGTCGGCGTGCTGGCGATCTTCGCCGGCCATCTGGTCGGATTGCTGACGCCGATCCAGATCTTCGATTTTCTGGGCGTCAGCCATGGCGCCAAGCAGCTTCTCGCAGTCGTAGCTGGCGGCGTGGCTGGGATCATGGCGTTGGTCGGCGGCCTCCTGCTGTTGCACCGCCGGCTGTTTGATCCGCGCATCCGCGCAAACTCCACCTTTGCCGACACCGGCATCATGGTGCTGCTGATGGCGCAATTGGTGCTGGGGCTGGCGACCATCGTCGTGTCGCTCGGCCACCTAGACGGCGAGGAAATGGTGAAGTTCATGAACTGGGCGCAGTCCATCATCTATCTGCGCGCCGGCGCGGCCGACCATATCACCGACGTGCACTGGCTGTTCAAGGCGCATATCCTGCTCGGCCTGACCATCTTCCTGCTGTTCCCCTTCACCCGGCTCGTCCACATGTTCTCCGCGCCGATCCGCTATCTGTGGCGCCCGGGCTATCAGATCGTGCGCTCACGGCGAGGGGCTAGCCCGGCGGGCACCGGACTGGCCCCGCTGCCGCGGCCGGGCATGGAGCCGGGGGAATGAGGGTCCTCGATCGCACCAACGCCCCGGCGCCGGTCACCGTCAACGGCGTCACCATTTCTCCCGAGGCGATCGCGGCCGAGGCGCAGAACCATCCGGCGCCAAAGGGCAAGCCGGGCTCGGCCTGGCAGGCAGCGGCGCGGGCGCTGGTGCTGCGCGAGGCGCTGTTGCAGGAGGCGGCGGCGCTCGGAATCGCGTCTATGCCGGTCGAACTTGCCGAGGGCCAATGGGAAACCGAGGAGGAGGCGCTGATCCGACAGCTTCTCGAAAGCGCCATTGCTCCAGCAAATATCGACGATGCGGAGCTGCGTGCACTCTATGACGAAGCGCCGGACCGGTTCCGGGGCCCGTCGCTGTTCGAGGCCGCCCACATCCTCTTTCCCGTCGCCCCAGGGGATGCGGATGCTCGCGCCAAGGCAAAGTCGAACGCCGAATCTGTACTCGCCGAACTGCATCGCGATCCGCGTCGTTTCGCCGTCCTGGCGGCGGAGCACAGTGCCTGTTCCTCGCGCGCCAATGGCGGCATGCTGGGTCAACTGGCCTCGGGCGATACGGTGCCGGAATTCGAAGCCGCGCTTCATGTCATGGAGGAAGGCGGCATATCCGACGCCCCAGTGGCGAGCCGCTACGGTTTCCACCTGATTCGGCTCGATGCGCGCGTACGCGGCGAGGTCCTGCCCTTCGCCACGGTGCTCCCACGTCTTCGAGAGGCCCAGGAGAAGGCAGCGTGGGTGCGCGCCAGCCGCGCCTATGTCGAGGGATTGGCTGCTCGCGCAGAGGTGACTGGCATTGACTTGGGGCTACAGCCGCCCGTCCGGGAGGCGAAACTATCAGCATGACCCCTGCCGATGTTCTGTCCCGTCCTTTCCAGCGCGGCTGCGAGACCGAGCCGGAACTCGTTTCCGTCGATGCCGCCCTGCGCCGGGGGCTGGCGCTGGTCGAGACGATCGCCGAAACAGAGCGCATGCCACTCGACCAGGCCCATGGCCGGATACTCGTGGCAGCGATGCACACCCTCTGCCCCCTGCCCCTCTTCGACAATTCCGCAATGGACGGCTACGCCGTTCGACTTGCCGACCTTGTCGGGAAAGGGCCATGGCTCTTGCCGGTGGCGGGGCGAGTGGCGGCCGGCGATGCCGGCAGCGCGCCGCTTCCAGCAGGCGCCGCCTTGCGCATCTTCACGGGCGCGCCCATCCCGGCAGGCTGTGACGCCGTGGTCATGCAGGAAATGACGCAGGCCGAGGGCAACGCGATCCGGCTGGAACAGCGCCCTGTGCCGGGAGAGAATATCCGTCGCGCTGGCGAGGATCTCGCCGCCGGCGCCGAGATCATGCCGGCCGGGCGTCGCATCGATCCGCGCGCTGCGGCGCTGCTGGCCTCGACGGGCTACGGCGAGGTCACTGTGCGTCGCCGCATCCGGGTCGCCTTCTTCAGCACCGGCGCCGAACTGCGCGCGCCTGGCACGCCACTGGCGCCGGGGCAGATCTGGAATGCCAACCGTTATCACCTCCTGGGCGCCCTGGACCTGCCGTGGGTGGAAGCGATCGACATGGGCGCCGTTCCCGATCATCCCGACCGGTTGCGGGAGGCGCTGGAAGAGGCATCCCTCAACGCCGATCTGGTGGTGACCACGGGCGGCGTTTCCGTCGGCGACGAGGACCATATGCCGGCGGTTCTACGCGCAGCGGGAGGCGCCGTTCATGTGAAGAAAGTGTCGATGAAGCCCGGCAAGCCGCTGATCATCGGACGTGTCGGCGCCGCACTCTATCTTGGCCTGCCGGGCAATCCGGTATCGGCCTTCGTGACCTGGCATGTGATCGGCGCGCGCATCGCAGAAGCTATGGCTGGGCTCACGCAGGGACCGTCGCTGCGCATGATGGTGCGCGTCGGCTTTGATCGGAAACGGCGAGCGGGGCGCAGCGAATTCCTGCCAGTCCGTCTCGGAGGCTATGATCGCCATGGAGCCAGGACAGCGGAGATCGTTACATCCGATGTGTCGCATCGGGTGGCGCTCCTGGCGCATGCCGAGGGGCTGTTGCTGATCCCACCGGGAACAGATCGCATCCAGCGCGGCGACATGCTGGAATTCTTGCCGTTTCGGGACGGTTGAACGCAAGGGGAAAGTCGCGATGAAGCTTGGCTACGTAACGACGCAAGGGAGAGGCCGCATCGATCTGCTGCTGGCCGAGGTGGTGGAACGGCTTGAATCGCATGGGATTGCCATGGCCGGGACCGTGCAGACGAATATCGAGCGGCATGACCGTCCCCACTGCGACATGGACCTGCGGCTGCTTCCCGACGGGCCTATCGTACGCATCAGCGTCGACCGAGGCGCAGAAGCCCGCGGCTGCCGGCTCGACGCCGGGGTGTTGGAGGAATCTGCTCTGTGGGTTGCAGACGCACTGGAAAAGGCAGAATTGCTGGTGATCAACAAGTTCGGCAAGCAGGAAGCTGAGGGTAAGGGGCTAGCCGGATCGGTCGCCGATGCTCTTGAACGCGGGCTTCCGGTGCTGGTGGGGGTAAATGGCCTGAACCTGCCACCCTTCCTCGAATTTGCCGGCGGGATGGCGCAGGAACTCACGCCCGACGCCGCTCTGGTGGCCGATTGGTGCCTTGCAGCGTTGGCGGAGGCGGGCCGACGAACGAACGATTCCGACGGCCAGACGCCTGAAACCGCTTTTGCCCGGTGAAAGGTTCCACCCGGATGGCGTCATAACCGTCCAAAGCCGCGTGGTTCAATATCCACTCAACTGGCGCCGAGGCGTGAGCTTGGTCTCCCAACGCGGTTGTCGGATTCGCTCCGCTTTGCCCGGATCGTGCAGTTTATGCCCATTTGTCGCGGCAGCGGCCAAAGCTGCCGCTTGAATCTCAAGCAACTAGAGCTGCTATTCTGAGATTCCGACCAAAAGGAGTTCGAACGCAGAGCCGCAATGACGGTACCGCGGCATCATTGAAGCGAATGCAGCGGACGCCAGCGATTCATCAGGTTTGGGCCGCCCCGATGGATGTAACGCGTGGACGTCGCATCAACCGTCGCACTGCGATGCGCATCCACAAGTTCTTCTGAAAGCTGCGCCCACGAAATTCACTAACGGGAGCGAATGCCGTGACAAATTTTTGCGAGATTGTCGTCGACGCATGTCCGCGAGGCGATCTGAAAGCCACTCTCGAATTTGCCCGCGAGATGTCCAAGTCCTTTCAGGCCAAATTGTCCATTGCGTCATATGCCTGGCCGAAAACATCGATAAGAGATGTTCTGGCGCCAACCGTATTCTGGCCCGAAGAGCAGACGATATTGATGGAGCGAGCGCTGGCGACAACGCGCAGCCTGATTGACACGGTATTCGCGGCCAATGAGGTGGAGATTGATCGGTGCTCAGGGATCGCCGAACCAAATTTGACCTTGCAGGAGCACGTGTTGACCGCCGACTTGGTCATTACGGATTCTTCCGAGGAAGATGGAAACGTCTTGCCGAATCCCGCTCACCTCGCGCTGGGTTCGGGCGTACCGGTACTTCGCCTGGGACGATCGCTAGCGAATAGCCACTTCTCCCGTGCTCTGGTGGCGTGGAAGGACGCACCGCAAGCCAGGCGCGCTGTTCATGACGCACTTCCGCTGCTTGTTCGCGCGGAAAGAGTAGTGGTCGTCGGCGCGGGCGACGAGATATCGGTGGATCGGCTTGAAGCAGTTGCAGCACATCTGCGCCGGCACGGCGCAAAGGCGCATGCCTTGCATATTCCAAGCACCTCCGGGGATGCCTGTTCGAGCCTGCTTGGCCAAGCGCATCGTGATGACGTGGACTTGATCGTGACTGGCGCTTTTGGGCGCAATTCGTTGGTCGAGCGTGTGTTTGGTGGTGTAACTACGGAAATGCTGAAAAACCGAGAGATCTCCTGGTTCATGTCGCATTGAGTTCGGGCTGATGTCGCGGGAAGCGTCCAACTTGCCCGAGCTCGCATGACGGGGCGGCGTCGCGATGTGCGGCGAGTGAGGACGAGCTTCATCGCGGCCGCAACAAAGACCCCTTGGCGTGCTCGGCTTCCACATCCTTGCTCATTTGACGAACAATACATGCCATGGATGAAAGCGTGATCGCACTTAAGGACCGCTACTGGCGCGCGGCAATCTATGTGTCGGTTGGCCAAATCTACCTGATGGACAATCTCCTGCTGCGCGAACCATTGCGTCCCGAGCACGTTAAGCCAAGGCTGCTCGGGCATTAGGGCACGACGCCAGGTCTGAACTTCATCTATGTCCATCTCGACCGCGTGAACGCCTGCGGCAACCACGACAACTCAGTTATGTGGACATGCAAGTCCATTCTTGGCGCTGCGGAGATCCGCCGTGCGGAGCGATCCAAACGAGCGCAGCGCAGGGGACCTCCCATGCCATACACGGAACCGTGAATCTCATCCGACCGCGGGCTCATGCCGGAGATCATCGAACACTACGCATTCTCGCCCGGGACCGCCGCAGCAGACGGCATCGCACTGGTCTACGAATCTCTGGAGACTATGCTCCAGTGCCCGTAGTTCGGCCAGCTTATCCTGCACTTGTTGGAGGTGAGCCCGGGCGATGTCGCCGACCGCACTGCAATCCTTGTCCGGGCTGATCGACAGTCCGGCCAGGAGTCGCACCTGGCCGATGGAGAACCCGAAGTCTCGACAGCGGCGGATGAATATCAGCCGCCCGAGATCCTCTGAACCATAGGCCCGCTGGCCGGACGCTGTGCGGTCCGCCGCCGGCAGCAGGCCGATCTCTTCATAGTAGCGAATGGTCGGCGTGTTGACGCCCGCGGCTTTCGCCAGCTTCCCAATGCTGTACATGGCGATCTCGATTGCTCTTGCCCTTCAAGTTACTTGAAGGATTATAGCGATGTCCATCTCGAATGAAAGTAGATGGAAATGACCATCCAGGACTCTTGCTGCTCATCTTGTGTCGCCCCTGCCAGTCCCGACGACACTGCTCTGGCGATCGCCTGCACCCTTGGCTCCGGCGACTTCAAGGAGCGTGTGGCCGATATTCGCGATCTCGCTAGCCGCGCCCTGCGGAGCAGTCGCAGCAGTGACCTCCGGCTGGAACTCATCTACGACGCGTCGGTCATCGCAGAGGTCGAGGATCTCGTCTCCAAGGAATCCGAGTGCTGTGCTTTCCTGACTTTTGACCTCCGGTGGGACGCCGATGCGGTCCGGCTTACGGTTTCGGCTCCCGAAACCGCACGCGCGGCCGCCGCCGAACTGTTCGCCCACTTTGCCCCCGAACTTGCAAGGGCAGCAGTATGAAAGCGAACAACGTCGCCAAGAGTGCGGCCGCAACAGGCGGCCTCGTGCTTGCAGGATGTGCCGTCTGTTGCGCTCCGCTGATCGTCGCGCCGGTGCTCGCCATACTGGCGGCCAGTGGGATCGGTCTGGCCGTCGCCGGCCAGATCGGCATCGCCGTGTTGCTCACGGTCGGCGTCGGTGGATACGCTTGGTTTCGCTACCGGCAGCGCAAACGCGCGACGTCCAAGGCATGCGGATGCTCCGGCACGTCGTCCTGCAGAGCCTCCGCTGCGAGATTGCGCTTGCCCACGCCCCAATAGTCATTTATTCCAACCCTAAAAGGATTGTTGGAATGAATGAAGCACGAGCTCTCAGGGGGTTCGCTGCCATCGCGCAGGAGACCCGCCTTCGCATCGTCCGCATGCTGGTAGCGGCCGGTGCGGACGGACTTTCGTCTGGGACCATCGCAGAGGCCCTGGGCGGATCGTCGCCACAGCGGACGTCTTTCCATCTGAAGGAGTTGGAAGCGGCCGGCCTGGTCGAGAGCCGCCGCGACGGCAAGTCGATCATCTACAGCGCTGTCTTCCCGGCGCTCTCCGATCTGGTTGCCTTTCTGATGCACGATTGCTGTGGTGGCCATTGCGCCTATTGCGACCAAGCCATCGAACTGTTCGCCAAATGCACAGGCCGTCCCACCGACGTCGCCGAGGCGGGAGCGGCGTGATGCGCGACATTCTCGAAGCCTATCAAGTTTGGATCTACTTTACCGCCGTTGCGATCGCAGCGCTCACCGGGGTGGTCGTGCCGGGCACGGCCCACCTCGAAAGCTGGATCAACCCGGCTCTGGCCGTGATGTTGTTTGTGACCTTCCTGCAGGTGCCGGTTGCCGAGCTCGGTCGGGCGTTCCTGCGCGCCCGCTTTCTCGTCGCGCTGTTGGTGACGAACTTCCTCGTCGTGCCGCTACTGGTCTGGGGGCTGATCCAGTTCCTGCCGAACGACCCGATGATCCGGCTTGGCGTACTGATCGTGCTCCTGGCGCCGTGCATCGACTATGTCGTCACCTTTGCCCATCTCGGGCGAGCCGACGCCAAGCTGCTGCTGGCCTCCACGCCCGCGCTCCTGATTACGCAGATGGCGCTGCTGCCGGTCTATCTGGGTTTGTTTCTCGGCGAGGCGGCCGATGGCCTGATCCACATGGAACCTTTCGTGCACGCCTTCGTCTGGATCATTGCCGTTCCGCTGGCGCTCGCCGCGGCCGTGGAGCTGCTGTCGAAACGATCGCATGCCGTCAAGCGCGCTGTCGAACCGCTCGGCTTGCTGCCCGTCCCCGCTACGGCGCTCGTGCTGTTCATCGTGGTGGCAGCCGTTGTCCCCCAACTCGGCCTGGCGCTGCAGGGCGCGCTGACCGCGGTGCCAATCTACGTGGCATTTGCCGTGCTGGCGCCGATCGCAGGTTGGATCATCGCCAGCATTGCCGGCCTCGACGCACCGGCTGGCCGCGCCATTGCGTTCAGCGCCGGCACAAGAAACTCCCTCGTTGTCCTGCCCCTGGCTTTCGCCGTTCCAAACGCCATGCCGCTTTTGCCGGCCATCATCGTCGCGCAGACCATGGTCGAGCTGGTGAGCGAGTTGATCTACATGCGGCTCATTCCGAGGCTGGGCCGGTCGAAAAGTGCTCTGGCGTCGTGATTACCTCGCGAAGGAGGCGGAGTTGGACGAAACGGTCACAGCAAGCGGCTCGCCCAAATCCTTGAGCAGTTGGTCACTGGCGATGGGCGAGCATCATGTGTGCCAAGGCTAAGCGCTCAACAGATCAAGCGGTCGGGACCTGGGCGAGCAGTTCTTCGAACACCTTCTTCGCCTTGCCGGTCTGCTTGACCGCCTTGGCCTGGTCCAGGTTGACCGGCTTGCCGACCACGATCAGCGCCACCATGCCCATGCCGTAGTGCGGGGTGCATTTGACGCCGTAGACGCCTTCCTGGTCCACCGTGACGGTGATCTGCTCGTTCATCTTGCCCTTGAACGCGGCGGCGCCGTCGGGGATCATCCCCTTGATGCTTTCGGCATTGTGCGACTTGTCGGTCGGAACGAAGGTGACCGTGTCCCCGGGAGCGGCGACGATGAAATCCGGCTCGTAGACCATCACGCCCTTCTTGCCCTTGTTGAGCATCATGACCTGATGGTCGGCGCCGGCCGCCCGAGCAGGCAGCGCCGCCAAGGCAACGGCGCCGGCTGCGCCCAGAAGCACCTCTCGTCGTGAAAACATGAAAAATTCTCCAGTCCTGATGACGGTGGCAACTGCAACATTGCCCCTACCGTATTGGTCGGTTTTTCGACCCAGCTTTAAGGTGGCACCTCAGGTTGCTTGAGCTTCAAGCGCAGCTTCTTTTTCGAGGTGCGACAAAAGGACATGGCCGGCGTGTCGTGTGGGAATTGAAGGACCGGAGAATCTTATGGAAACGATCAACGGTCGCCATGTGTTTCTGTCCGGCGTGTGGACTTGGTGATGTAGAACAGGCAATACCCAAGTCACAGGCGGAAGCGCAGGATCTTCAGTCTACGCTCGATTATCTGATCCATATATCAAGCGCGGCATTCGATCAGCACTCCAGTCGGAAAGACTTCGACTTCATAGCAGCGAATGAGGGCGCTCGGTCTGCATTACTGCAGAGTACGGTTTTGCAACCTTCAAAAAACCTGGCGGAACGGCACGAACTCTCCTTCGGCAGACAGATGGACCTCGGCTCCCTCGGGTAGGCGTCCCTGCTGCATGACGTCGACCTGCAATTCCAACCCGCCGCAATCGACCCAGTAGGTCATGTCATGCCCTTTGAACTCCACAGAGATGATCCGGCCATTCGGTTTCTCTCCTTCAAGGGTGCGACGCATGCTTATCCGTTCGGGCCTGAGCGAAAACTGCACCGGACCGGATACAGGCTCCGCCAACGCCACTTTGCCCAGTGGCGTCTGGGCAATGCCGCCTTCCGCCGTCACTTTGAGCAAGTTGGTTCGTCCGAGAAAACTCGCAACGAAGGCGTCCACGGGTCGATCATAAACCTCCTGCGCCGAGCCGTTCTGGAGAATGCGACCGTCGCGCATAACCGCGATGCGGTCGGCAAAACTCAACGCCTCCTCCTGGTCGTGTGTGACGAATACGATGCCGAGCCCCGACGATTTGAGAAGCCGCCGGATCTCGCGGCGGGCGGTGCTGCGCAATGCCGCGTCGAGGTTTGAAAAGGGCTCGTCGAGCAGGATTACCTCCGGCTCGCAGGCCAGGCATCGGGCAAGGGCGACGCGCTGCTGTTGGCCTCCCGAAAGCTGGTCGGGATAACGACGCTCAAGTCCCGTGAGCCCGACGATGTCGAGATAGCGCGCAACCATCGCCGTCTCCTTGCGGCGCGCTCCGAACTTGATGTTCTCGGCGACCGTCATGTGCGGGAACAACGCATAGTCCTGGAACATCAGACCGACGCCGCGCCTTTCGGCGGCAACGCCGGTTATGTCGCGGCCGGAAAGAAGGATTTGCCCCTCGTCTGGTGTCTCGAACCCGGCGATCATGCGCAACGTAGTCGTCTTGCCGCATCCAGACGGTCCGATCAGAGCAAGGATCTCGCCCGGCTGGATCTCCAGCGAGAGATCGTCGACCGCGGCCGGACCGCCGCGAACGAAGCGCCGCGTCAACGCCTGAACCGAAAGGAGGCTGGGCTTCTGCATCGTCAACTCCCTCGGTTTCCGCTGCGCAGCCCACGGCTTTCGTATTTCAGCATCAGTCCGACGAAGAGGCTGGAGAACAGAATGATGCTCAGCGCGAACGGCGCCGCCTCGGCCATCATGCCCTCATTGGTGCGGCTGAACACATTCATCGCCAGCGTGCCGTAACCAGTCGGAGCCAGAAGATAGGTAATCGGCAACTCCTTGACGACCATGATGAAGACGAGCAGACCTCCCGCAGCCAAGGGCCGGCGCAGACGCGGCAGCACCACGCTGACAAACGCCTGGACAGGAGTGGAGCCAAGACCACGGGCAGCTTCCTCCTGCCTGGTCTCAATCTGCAGGAGCGCCAGCCGGATTGGCCCGAACGCTAAGGCCAGAAAACTCATAGCATAGGCGAAGATGAGCAGCGTGTAGGACTGATAGAGGAACGGAGCCGCCTGAAGCGAAAAGAACACGATCGCCAGCGCGAAGGCGAGCGGCGGTGTCGCATAACCCAGATAGGCCAGCCGATCGACCAGCGAGGAAAGCGGCCCGGGATAGCGCAAAGTCAGGAGGACGACCGGTAAGGCCAGCATCGTCGTCAGGACGGCCGCCGGGCCGGCCGTCAGGAGTGTGCCGAACGCGGTCCGGCCAAGCTGCGCCCAGTCCAAGTCAGGGAGGCCGAGCCGCATCCAGTGGGCCAGCACCAGCATGGGCAAGCCTAGGGAGCAGAGGACAACGATCGCCACGAAGGCCCAGGCGAGGACCGCCCAGCGCCCGAGCGCGGTCGGCCGCGCCATTCGGGCGGCGCCAGGCCCCGTGGCAGCGAAGCGCGTGTTCCTGGTGACGGAACGCTGAAGGCCGAGCAACACCGCCGTCAGCGCCAGCAGCATCAGGGACAGCCACGCGGCGTAGGTGCGATCGAAAGCCCCGCTGTACTGGGTGAAGATTGCGTAGCTGAAGACTTCGTAACGCATCAATGCGATGGCCCCGAAGTCCCCGACGACATAAAGTCCGACGATCAGCCAACTCGCTACCAGTGCAGGCCATAGTTGCGGCAGGACGATGCGGAGAAAGATCGCCGACCGCGGCCGCCCCAGGCTTTGGGCCGTTTCCTCGAATGCCGGATTCATCCCAAGGAAGGCCGCGCGGAGGTTCAGAAACATGTAGGGGAAGGTGTAGAAAGACAGCGCGAGACCGGCGCCCCACAGGCCGTGGAGCGGTGGCAGCGATATGCCGAACCATTGGCGCGCGAAGCCGTAGTAGCCGGAGAGACCGAGCAAGGCATAGGCCATCACGTAGCCCGGAACCGCCAGCGGCAGCGCCATGAGGAACGACACAACCCGTCCGAAGCGGATGTCGGTGCGCGTCACGAGCCATGCCGCCGGCAGCGCGATCAGCGTGCCCAGCGCAAGCACGATGGCGACCAGTTTCATTGTGTTGAGCAGAAGCAGAAGGTTGCGCTGGCGGAAGACGATCGCGCCGAGTTGCGCGGGTTCGGCATCGAAAGCGCGAAACGCCAGGTAAACCGCCGGCAGGCAGGTTCCCAGAGCCACGAAGACCGCGGGAACGACCAGCAACGGCGACGGGCGGGATTTGCCCCCCGCCCCCTCCTTCTTCGAATGAACCGTCACGAACTCGTCAGAGCAGGCCGACCTCGCGAAGCAGCGCTAGTGTGCCTTCAAGATCGCCGATCTTGTTGAGATCGACCCTGGGGCTGATCTCGTTCACGGTTTCGAGCGTTTCGAGGGTAGCGTGTGGAATGATCCCCGCGCGCACCGGATATTCGTAGCCTTGAAGAGTGATGAACTGCTGGGCGGCCGGTGAAAGCAGGAAGTCGATGAACTTCTGCGCATTCTCCTTGTTGTCGCTCGCCTCGACAATGCCGGCGCCCGCGACGAGGATGAGGTTGCCGATGTCACCGGACGCGAACGGGGTCTGGCCGACTGGGAATTCCGCATCGCGCGCGGTATAGCGGCCGAGATAGTAATTGTTGACCAGGCCGAAATCGACCTCGCCATTGGCGATCGCGTCGATCTGGGTTCCGTTGTTGCGGTAGACCTTGGCGTCGTTGGCGATCATGCCCTCAAGCCATGCCTTGGTCGTTTCTTCTCCATGGGTGACGCGGAAGGCCGTGACGAAAGCCTGGAAACCGCCATTTGTCGGCGCCCAGGCGACCCGTCCCTTGTACTTTTCGTCGGTCAGGTCGGTTATGGACTTTGGCAGGTCGTCTTTCTCGACGCGCTTCGTCGAGTATACCAGAACGCGGTTCCGCCCGGACGTCGCAACCCACTTGTTCGCATCCGACCGGAACGCCTCAAGGACCGAAGCGTTCGCTTGCGCAGGCAACTCGGCGAATACCTTGGTGAGCGCCCCGAGTGCGCCGGCATCTTGCGCCCAGAACACATCCGCCGGGCTGTTGTCGCCTTCTTCCAGGAGCAGCGTGGCGAGTTCGGACGTGCCTCCGTAACGTACTTCTGTCGAGATGCCGGTTTCGGCTTCGAACTGCTTGATCAGCGGCGCAATCAGCGCTTCGCCGCGGCCCGAGTAGATGGTGACGGATTCGGCGAAGGCAATGGTGGTCATGCCAAGCACTAGGCCGAGACTCGCCAGGATGGTTCTCTTCATCGATGTTTCCTTTCAATGTTTGTCCGCACCCGTGAGAGTGGGTTCGCAATGAAGCAGCAACTATCGGACGCAGTCCGTGCGCCATAGCATTCCGACCGGCCGGATGCGGCGCATGTCCGCGATCGGCCGGCAAGCACACCAGGGTGCGGCCAGTTAAGAAGACCTACGGGGTTGGGAGTCCTGACGAACGCGCACGCGATCTTGGCTCGCGGCATCCCAAGACAATGGCCCTCCCCGGTCGGTAGACGCCAGATAACTATTCAGAAATTGTCCACTTTTAATATCGGCCTACGACCATTGGCGGTCCACATAGGGCCATAGTCTGACTTGGTTAGCCCGCGGGCTGGACGCTCCGCAAAACCATTGCAGCCTCGGTGCGGTTGCGAACTCGAAGTTTCTGCAGGATGCGGGTCACGTGGTGCTTGACCGTCTTCTCCTGCATGCCGCCCTGGCGCGCGATTTCCTTGTTGGAATAGCCGGCGGCCACCATCTTGAGCACATGCGCCTCGCGAGGTGTCAGGTGCGCCAGACGCCCACTGTTTGTGTCATCTGCATCCGGCTTATTCGTGTCGAACCGTCCATCAACACCATTGTGCCCGGACAAAATCGCCGCTCCAAGCTTTGGCGCAACGTGCCCCGCTCCACGTGCGATATCGCGCACGGCGTCGATCAGCGCGTTTCCGCCAACGCCTTTCAGAATGTATCCCCGCGCGCCAAGCTTCATCGCCTTCAGAACGTCATCGCAATCCTCAGATGCAGTGAGTACTGCAACGCGCATCGCGGGTTGGGAAGCGCTGATATGCTCCAGCGCAGTGAACCCACCGCCGGGCATCGACAGATCGAGCAGGACGACATCCGGTTTCAGGTCACGCGAAAGGTCGACGGCATCCTGTGCGCACGTCCCCTCGCCGCAAACTACCAGATCCTCCGTCTCGCTCAGCGCCATTGAAAGCCCCTGACGGAAGAGTGGGTGATCGTCGACAACAAGAATGCGTGTGGTCATGTCGCGATCTCCTTGTGTTCTGGCAGACGCATGACGACGTGCGTTCCGCGGCCCTGGTTCGTTTGCAGATCAAAGCTGCCTTTCAGGCCAGCCACGCGCTCGCGTAGGCCCAACAGACCGAGACCCTCGCCACCTTCCGGAGGCGCGAAGCCAGGACCGTCGTCACGTACCTGCACCTCAATGCCGTCCGCAAACCTTGCTATCGCAACTGTCTGGCGTGCCCCATGAGCATGCTTCGATCCATTATTGAGCGTTTCCTGCAGGAAACGATAGATGCAGATCTTTGCCGCCTGCGACAGTTCGGGCAAATCGTCCTGCAGGTCCAGGACGACCTTGTGGCCCGTTCGCCCTTCGTGAGCAGAGACGATCTTCTTCGCTATCGTCGCCACCGACCAGCCCTCGACCTGCGGCAGCGCCAATCCGCTGCAGATGTCGCGGATCTCCTTCATCGCCTCATTGACGGCCTGGCGAACCTGCTCCCGACGGGAGCCTTTCAGGCTGTCGAGGCAAAGAGCCGCAAAGGCGAGAAGCTGAACCGGGCCGTCATGCAACTCAGCTGAAATCCGCCGCAGGTTGCGTTCGTTCAGGTCGGCGATGCGATGATTGGCCTGCTCCACCCGCTGGGTCAGCCCCTTGTTTTGATCGAGCAAGGAAGAAAGCTGATGTATCTGTTCATCCAGAGCTCGGCGCTGGAGCGAGATTGTCCTGTTTCCCCGCGCGAACAATACATAGAGCGCCGAGAACATACCTAGCGAAATTAGGCCGACGACGAGCCAGCTCTTGAGGCGCGCATCGAACAGGTGCTCTCGCAACCGTTCCACGGTCGTGTAGAATTCCGCCACGGCGATGATCCGTCCTGTTGTTGCCGAGCGAACCGGGCTGTAGACTTCCAGCAGTGGCGAACCTTGATCGTTCTGAACAGCGCCGTCGATGTGGGATTGGCGAGCGAGCGCCGCATCGACATTGCCAGCAAGAGCCTGTGTCAAACCAGCACTCGCGTCGAAGACACGGCCTACTAGGCCGGGATTGTCGCTGAACACGATCCGGCCGTCTGGATCCCAAAGCTTAAAAGCGGACACCTCGTCCCGAAGCGCGCCGCGCCTGACGATGTGGTCGAGTTCACGCCTGGCCTCGTCGCCAAGGCTTCCCCCATTGTCCAATTCCTGAGTCACCGGCGCAATGATTGCGTCGACATAGAGCGCGGTGACCGCTCCGGCGCTGTCAGTGACGCCTACCTCGATCTCGGAGGTGACCCACAGGCCGGTGGCAAGCATCCCGGTTACGAGGACCGTTCCGGCAACTGCCACGAACTGGGTGAGAAGACCTCCTCGAGAGCGAAGCACGATCGCGCGGCTAGTTTCTATCGTCTTCTCCATCAACTTCCTGAACCATCTGCCCTGTAGTCCTCGGCAGTCACGCGCCTGAAGCCAGCCAACCCGATGAAATTGAGGGAAAGCGATCTCGGCTGCAACTATAGCCGACGTTGGCGCAACTTCGCCAATACTGCCGCCTCGTGGGTAGCGCTAGATCTGCAGATTGCAGTTTTCGTCAGTAGAAGGCGCGCGCCAGATCGGGACGCGGTATAGCAACCCACGCGACCCCATGAAGATCAAGAGGCGGGAATCTTCCCCTGCGACGCCTGCCGCCATTGGCGATCGCGCATTGGCCAATGGACGGCCGCCTTTGTCCTCTGCCGCTGCCGCAGCAATAGAACTGCGACGTATTCTGTCCGCTTTTGCGAGAACTGCCTGAGGGCTATTTCAGGCCGAGCTTCTTCCTGATCTCCGCGTTTTCCTTTCGGAGATGCTCGGCGAGCTGCTTCTTCAGGCGCTTGTTTTCTTCCTCCAGAGCAAGCAGGTCCTTGAGGTCGTCCGCCGGCGTTGCTGAGTCCGCCACCTTCTTCCACTGGTAGTAGGTCTGTTCCGATACGCCAGCCTTGGCTACGGCCGCCTTGATAGATGCGCCCTTGCCGGCGCCTCGGCCAATCGACTTCTCGATCTGTGCAAGTATCTGGGCGCGTTCCTTTTCGGAATAGGTCTTGCGCTTGGCGCGAGCCGGCGTGGGTTTAGCTTCCGCCGTCTTGGGCGCCGGCTTTGCGGCTTCCTTTGCGATCCGTGGCTTGGGCGCTGCTGCCTTCGCCTTTTTCGGCCGCGGGGCTTTCTTCTCCGGCTCGGGCGCCTCTGCAACTGCAGGGGCTTTGACAAGAGCCTCGACGGTTTCAGCTTCCTGCGGATCCGGCATAATGTGCTCCACTGACGGGTTGTCATTGCCCGCAACATCAATCTGAAGCGCGCGAGAGTCAATCAAGGAGCCGGAACCGAGCTCGTCCTGCTCCAGGTCGCGCATCGTTTCGGCGGCGACCGCTGCAATATTCAAACTGCCCCAGATCGATTGCTTCTTCGTCGGAGCGCGCCTGTGCTTGACTTCCACGATGAAGGGACGCGTCGGTCGTCTCATGTCTTCTTGCACCTCAATCAATACGATTTGCGCGACAAATCACAGGCTGCGTATAGGCTCGGTATGAGCATTGCCGCCAGAGCTGAGCTTTGGCCGTCCCCAGATTAGGACGCCAGGCCAACGCGATAGTGTGCCGCGATCCGCCAGAACCAGTCCTGATCGAGATCGACCTCGCGCGTCTTCCAAGATCGCATCGGCCGATCTGTCGAACAACGCATAGCAGAGCTCGCTATCCTCATGCCGCGCGCGATAGACAATGCCGTCGGCGGCGACCGGGTGCCTGGCTAGAGCCGCCGACCAGGCCTATGCCACATCATAGGGCAAGCCGCTAGGCGTGACTTCGGACGTCGCTCCCAAACGGGCAAGGCCCGGACCGGCGAGTCGGATCAATGTCAACTCTCTGCTGGCAACGATGCAGACGTAGGCTTTTCTCTGGAGAAACTCTAGCTCAATGAGCGTGCTCCCTGGCATTCTAGTGGAGCAACTTTATCAACAAAAACAACCTAAGTGCAGGATGTGCTGCGATGCACAATTCGCATTGCTGCTATGCGAAATCAGCGCTGGAGTGAGCGTCTGGTTGATGTAGCTTGAAGCCAGTGAATTTCGTCAGGATCTACCTCCTCCCAGAGACTGACGGAAACGGTCGACCTTCACCTCCTCCCGATCGTCGACCACTTATACGACGCCCGCCGCACCTCCCGCGGCGGGCGTTGTGGTTTCTGCCTCTGCGCTTTGTGGGAAGATTGACCGGTGGTTCCGTAGCGTCCCTACCGCAGCGACCACCTCCCGCCAGCTGCTCGGGCTTCCTGCTCCGAGCAGAACCACCGTTCCCCTTGGCCTGCCGATATCCGCGTCTACGCATGGTATTTTTGCCCAGGCACGTGGTAGATGCGCTCCTCTTGCCCGGAGATGTGCCCTTGATGGCGCACGCCCCAGACTGCTCGGATGCCGCCGTAGGCAACCCGGTCGATGGCATCAGGGGAACGATCGACGTGCTGTCGGACTGCTCGAGCTGATCTGCTTGCCACTCCCATGGCGCCTGGAACTCTCCCTGCCAGATGCCGATCCTACTGGACCGTGCTGGCCGAAGCCGAACAGCTGGACGTCCCGGTAGAGCCAGCACCTCTCAGCCAGGCGGTGAAAATAGGCGTCATGGCGGACGAGTTCCCTCGTCGTCGACGCGGGTCGCTCCTTCCCCTGTATTCCCGTTAGCGGGTCGGACTGGGATTGGAGCGCTGCTTTGAGCTTTTTGGCTGCGCGGCCTTTTCCTTCTTAGCGTCGGATTTTTTGTATGCGAGTTTTACCGTGTTGCTGTTCTTGTCCTCGGAGGATGTGCTGGCGCCGGCCGATACGACGAGGACCTCGACCTTGCCCTCTTGGGTGTCGCTTTCCACAAGGACGAAACTGAGTTCGATCTCCAATGCGTTCGCCGACAGTTTCGGCGCCATATCGATCCCGACCTCGAGCGCCGTACGAATGCCGATCAGGAGGTCTGCAAATTCGATAGCCGGGCTCTGCCAGCCATCTGTCTTGGATGTGGGAAAGTCAGGTTCGAGCGTTACTGTCACTTTCGTGGTGTGGGTTTCGGTTCTCGCCAAGCTGATCCCGGCCTCGACAGAAAGCTTGTCGAAAATCGGGACCGTGACTGAGGGCTCCGCTTGGACGTCCCCCTCCTTCTTCTTCTCTGTTTGAGCGAGAAGCTCGATCGTGATTTCCTCAAGTTCAAGACCTGAGCCTACCCCGCCCTGCGCTTCGAGCTGACGGAGTTCACTCTTGATGTTTCCGATCAGATTCTGCAGCAGAACCGAACCAACAATCGCCTCCTTGGCCGATGGCGGCTCTCTTAGCGTTGGCGCTTGCGGCTTCAGCCGAGAACCGAAGACGCGCCAAGCAATGATCGTCCCAACAAGCAGGACGACGGCCATCGACAGCACATTCAGGATAATTTGCACAGCCATTGGCATTCCCCCTCTGGAACCCGGTCGACCGCGACTGTTGCAAATAGGCTATTCCTGAACGGCTTTGATGGCAAGCAGCGCCGGAGCCTGTTTGGCTCCGGACACACGAGCGTCAACGAGGCACGATGTGGTTCTTGTTGCTATTCCAGAGAAAAATGTGCTGACAGTCTCAGTGTGGGCGGAACGACGCGATCGATCCTGGAGATGGTGTCAGGCTAGCCACGCCACCGCAGTGCCTCGACCAGCAAATTGAACGCCGGTGAGTTCTGCCGTCGGCTGGGATAATAGAGGTGGTAGCCTGGGAATGGCGGGCACCAGTCTTCGAGCACACGCACCAGCCGTCCGTCATCCATGGCCTCCCGAAGCGTGTCACTGGGTAAGCAGAGAAGCCCGAGTCCGTTGACCGCCGCGTCGATGTTCATCAGGACATCATTGCAGGTAAACTGTCCTTTGACCCTGACGTTGATTGGCCGCCCGTTTTGCTCGAACTCCCAGGAATAAAGCCCGCCCCTCGTTGGAAGGCGCAGGTTAATGCAGGCGTGGTCGGTCAGGTCGTGAGGAGTTTTGGGCTTCCCATGCTTCTCGAAGTAGGCGGGTGAACCGACGACCGTCATTTCAAGATCGGGCGAGATGCGAACCGCGATCATGTCCTTCTCAACCTGCTCTCCCAAGCGCACACCAGCGTCAAAACTCTCCTCGACAATGTCCGTCAACTTCTGATCGACCGAGATTTCGATATGAAGATCTGAATATTCCTCGAGGAGTTTTCGTACTACGGGCATGAGGATCGCATCTGCAGCACTCCGGCTTGACGTGATCCGGATCGTTCCAGCGGGCTTGTCGCGTAGTTCATCGAGCACATTGAGGCTATGCCGAATGTCATCGAAGGCCGGCTTCAAATTCGCGAGCAACTTCGCACCCGCCTCAGTAACTGCGATTTTGCGGGTGGTTCTGGTTAGCAGGCGGATGCCCAACCGCTCCTCCAGCCGCCGCACCGTATAGCTGAGTGCTGATTGCGAGGTGCCGATCAGCGCGGCCGCTCGCGTAAAGCTGCGTTCCTCTGCAACCACGACGAAGGCTGCAAGATCTCCAAATTCGTTCCGATGCATCCATGAAATTCCAGTATAGGCCTATGCTAAACTTAGCGGCTAATAATGGAAATGTGCCAGCCCTATTTTGTTCTTCCGCATTGACCGCACCAGATTGTGGCCGCGTGTCACGCGACGTCGCCTTATCGCCATCGCCGATGCCATCGGCGGCAAGGCCGTCGACTGGGTGAAGAATATCGCCGACGAGGATTGTCGAGGCGCGGAATAGGTCGCCGGAACGGAGCGAACTGCCATGGTATTCCCGAGACGAACATTCCTGATCTTTAGCGGCCTGCTTTGCGCAAATGTCGCCAAAGGGCAGCAATCATCATCCGGCCCTCGAATTCTGACAGCCTGCTTTTCCCGCACCGGGTACACTAACAGGATCGCCGCCCACGTTCGGGATCTGATCGGCGGAGATCGCTTTGAGATTGTGCCCGCGACGGCCTATCCGCAAGACTACGAGGCGACGGTCGAGCAGGCACGGCGTGAGCGCGCAAGGGATTATCGGCCGCCGCTGCGGCAGACGATGGACGCGTTGGCGGCTTACGACATCGTTCTTCTCGGGCACCCGATCTGGGCGATGACGCTGCCTCCGGTCATGCGGACGTTCCTGTCGACGCATGACTTTTCCGGCAAGACGATAGCGCCCTTCTGCACTCACAAGGGTTACGGTCGAGGCGAAAGCGCTGCCGTGATCGCCCAGATGGCCCCAAGCGCCCGGTTGCTCGAAGGCTTCGACATCGTAGGCGAGGACGCTGATACGGCCCGTCCTGCCGTCGAAAGCTGGCTGCGCAGTATCGGCATCGTCCGTGCCTGACAAACCCGATCACTGAAAGGAACGATCACATGCAGAAGCGCATCCTCGGCAAGAATGGTCTTGAAGTCTCGGCTCTCGGCTATGGTTGCATGGGTCTGGACTTCGGCTACGCCAACAAGATCAGCAAGCAGGAGGGCGTCACGCTGATCCGCCAGGCGGTGGATCGCGGCGTCACCTTCTTCGATACCGCCGAAGTCTATGGCCCCTTCACCAACGAGGAGATGGTCGGCGAAGCGCTGCGTCCCGTTCGCGACCGCGTGGTGATCGCCACCAAATTCGGTTTCAACATCGTTGATGGCAAGCAGGCCGGAACGAACAGCCGGCCCGAGCACATCAAGCAAGTCGCCGACGCTTCGCTCAAGCGTCTTGGCATTGAGCAGATCGACCTCTTCTACCAGCATCGTGTCGATCCGAACGTGCCGATCGAGGATGTGGCGGGCGCGGTCAAGGACCTAATTGCCGCCGGCAAGGTCAAGCATTTCGGGATGTCTGAACCTGGTGCGCAGACTGTCCGTCGCGCCCATGCGGTGCAGCTGGTTACGGCGCTTCAGAACGAATATTCGCTATGGACGCGCGGCGTCGAGACCAACGGCATCCTCGATACCTGCGAGGAGTTGGGCATTGGGCTTGTACCCTACAGCCCGCTCGGCAAGGGTTTTCTCACCGGTGCGATGGGCAAAGACACCAAGCTCGGCGAGTGCGACTTCCGCGCCATTCTGCCGCGCTTCACACCCGAGGCCATGGAGAAAAACCAGGCGTTGGTCGATCTGCTCAAGCGGATTGGGACTGATAAGGGAGCGACACCGGCGCAGATCGCTCTTGCGTGGCTGCTGGCGCAGAAGCCCTGGATCGTGCCTATCCCAGGCACCACGAAGCTGCACCGGCTCGAAGAGAACCTCGGCGCCGTCGATGTCGAACTGACTGCTGCCGACCTTGCCGAAATCCAGACCGCCGCCGCGGAGATCCAAGTCGAGGGCGAGCGGTATCCCGAACACATCCTCAAGACCACCGGGCTTTGAGGAACGAACCCAACAAACCCAAAGAAGGAAAAGCAATGACCGAGAACATCAAGAACAAGGTCGTCGTCATCACCGGAGCATCGAGCGGGCTTGGCGCGGAAACCGCCCGTCATCTCGTCCGGGAAGGGGCCAAGGTCGTGCTCGGCGCACGCCGTCTGGACCGCCTCGAAGCGCTGGCCGCTGAGTTGGGCCTGACGAAAGACGCTGCCTTCAAGGTGGACGTGACCGATCGCGAGCAGGTGAAGGCGCTGGTCGACCATGCCGTGAAGCAGCACGGCCGCATCGACGTGATGATCAACAATGCCGGCCTGATGCCGCTCGCTCCGCTGGAAATGATGCGCTTCGACGAATGGGAGCAGTGCATCGACGTCAACATCAAGGGCGTGCTCTGGGGCATCGCGGCCGCGCTGCCCCATTTCAAGGAGCAGAAGAGCGGGCAGTTCATCAACGTCTCGTCGGTCGCCGGTCACACGATCAGCGCCGGCGGCGCGATCTACTCCGCCACGAAATACTCCGTGCGCGTGATCTCCGAGGCGCTGCGCAAGGAGGTCAAGTCCTACAACATCCGGACCACGGTCCTGTCGCCAGGTGCCGTCGATACCGAGCTTCCGGCCTCGGTCGGTGCGCCGGGCGTCAACGAGGCCATCGCCGACTATTACAAGAACAACGCCATTCCCGCCGACAGCTTCGCGCGCTGCGTGCTCTTCGCCATGAGCCAGCCGGAGAACGTCGACATCAACGAAATCCTGTTCCGCCCGACCGTGCAGGATCTTTGAGAACCGAATGGCAGAAGCAGGGGTTTCCAGAGTGAAGAAGATCGCAGCATCCATCGCCATCTCGACGCTGGCCGCTACCGGAGTTGAAGCAGAGGAGAAACGCATGAGCCGTATCGCACCGCCGGCAGTCTATGAGGTTGCCCCGGGCCTTGGTCAGTTTACCGACAGCGTATTGTTCGGCGAGGTCTGGGAGCGCAAGGAATTGGCGCCGCGCGACCGCAGTCTCATCACGGTCGCCACCCTGATCTCGACCGGCAAGACCGCGCAGATCGGCATCCATGTCGGACGCGCGATCGACAATGGCGTCGCGCCGCAAGAGATCGGCGAACTCATCACCCAGCTCGCCTTCTATTCCGGCTGGCCGAATGCGATGTCGGCGGTGAGCGAGACCAGGAAGGTGTTCGACGAACGGGGCCTCGGCCCCGTCGAGAACAGCGAGGCCGCCCGGATTGAGCTTGAGGCGGCTGCCGAAGCAGCGCGGACCGAGACGGTAAACACCACAGTCGCGCCGACCTCGCCGCTGCTGGCGGAGCTGACCAACCGCGTCCTGTTCGGCGATCTGTGGCAGCGGCCCGACATGTCCGCCCGCGATCGCAGCCTCGTCACCATGGCGGCGCTCATCGCCAACGGCCTGGCCGAGCAGCTTCCCTTCCACGCCAACCGGGCCATGGACAACGGTCTGACGCGCGCCGAAGCCGCCGAAATCCCCGCCCATCTCGGCTTCTATGCCGGCTGGCCGCGCGCCATGTCCGCCGTACCGGTCCTGGAGAAGATCTTTGCGTCACGCGAGGCGCAGGCAGGTGCGGAGTCGAAGCAAAACGATGCCGATTTGCGGATCGTTCGCGCTGAGCCGGACGGCGGCAATGCGGGGCCGGAGGATTACTTCACCGGGCAGGTCCGCGTGTCCACGCTCTATCAGGCCGATGCGCCTGCACGGATTGGCGGCGCGACCGTCTCCTTCACCGCGGGCGCGCGCACGGCCTGGCATACCCACCCTCTCGGACAGACACTCTACATCATCTCCGGCAAGGGCTGGGTGCAGAAGGAAGGCAGGCCGATCGAGGAAGTCGGTCCCGGCGATGTCGTCTGGATTCCGCCGCACATTCGCCATTGGCACGGCGCGAGCGCGACCGAATCGATGGTGCATTTCGCGGTGGCCGAAGCGCTGAACGGCAGCGCCGTCACCTGGATGGAGAAGGTGACAGATGAGGAATACAACCCCACGCCGCAACGTTAGGTCGGTGGAGGTTTCAGGCGCAGAGTGCGCATGCGTCGATTGACCCGGCCCAGAAGTGCCTGGCTGCAGATCTAAACGATCCCCACGCCCGGTATCTTCCCGTGCCAGTCAACTCACGCATAGCCGCGAGTTGCAGGCCGGCCATTTCACGCTTGGGGACCAGGGGCGCGGCGATGAACTCTGTTCAAAGCCGCGCCCTCGAAAACCGTTCTAGTCGTCCTGTCGCCAGCCGCGGAACGCCTCGCCGGTCGACGGATCAAGATCGGCCTCGACCCGCATGCCATTGGCGTCGACGGCTTTGACTTCGTAGTTCCCGTCGTCGATCTCGACCTCATGAACCTTGTAGCCCTGCCCTTCGAGCTTCGCGACGAGGTCGCCGACGCTCATCCAGCCGGCGCGGGGCGCGCTTGTTGAATCGTCGGTCCTGACTGTCTGCGCCCAGGCCACCCCGCCTGCGAGAAAGAGGGCGGCCAGGCCGGCGGCGACGGTGGTCGAAAGGATGTTTCGCATGATCTGCTCCATTGCTTCTGCTGTTTTCTGCACGGCTATGCGCCGCATGAACGCAGCCCTTATGCCTTGCGTCGCCTGACAGGCCGCCCGCCGGGCCTGTCAGCGTCCTGTCAGTTCGACTAGGATAGGCTTCGCCCATGCGCCAGATGCTCGTTCTCCTCGCCCTCCTCCTCGCCGCGCCGGCCCTGGCCGATGCGGACAACGACCGCGCCCGCGAGGCGCTGGCGCGCGGCGAGATCCTGCCGCTTTCCCGCATTCTCGCAGTCGTCGAGCGGGAGGTGGGCGGCCGGGTCATCGAGATCGACCTCGACCGCGACAATGGCCGCTACGTCTACGACGTCGAGGTGTTGTCGCGCGATGGACGGCTGGTGGAGCTCTCGATAGACGCTGCGACAGGCGCCGTCCTCGACCGCGACGAGGATGATTGATGCGTATCCTTGCCGTCGAGGATGACGACCGTATCGCCCGCGATGTCGCGACCGCTCTCCAAGGAGCAGGCTTCTGCGTGGAGCGCGCCGCCGACGGCGAGACGGCCTGGTTCCTCGGCGACACGGAGGATTTCGACCTCGTCGTGCTCGATCTCGGCCTTCCGCGCATGGACGGGCTGTCCGTGCTCAAGCGCTGGCGGGCCTCGGACCGCAACATGCCGGTCCTCGTCCTGACGGCGCGCGGTTCCTGGCAGGAGCGCGTCGAAGGCATCGAGGCCGGCGCCGACGACTACCTGCCGAAACCCTTCCGCATGGAGGAGTTGCTGGCGCGGGCCCGCGCGTTGATGCGCCGCGCCGGCGGCCTGGGGGCCGCCGTGCAGGAGTTCGGCGACCTCGTGGTCGACCTCAACCGCATGAGCGTGACGCGCAGCGGCGCGCCGGTCGGCCTCACCGCGCTCGAATGGCGCGCGCTCGCCTATCTTCTCCTGAATCGCGCCCGTGTCGTCCCTCCGGGCGAACTTCTGGAACATCTCTATGGCGACGATGATCGCGAGGCCAATGCGCTGGAGGCCGTGATCGCGCGGCTCAGGCGCAAGCTCGGCGACGGCGTGGTCGGAACGAGGCGGGGCTTCGGCTATTTCTTCGAGGGAACGCCCGGGTGAGCGGCGTCTCGTTGCGCCTGCGCCTAGCGCTGATCGGGGCCTGCGCCGTCATCGTCGCCCTGGGCGCGGCAGTCCTGGCTCTTTCCCTGCTCTTCGGCGAGCATGTCGAGCGGCGCGCAGCCGCCGAGATGCAGGTCCAACTCGATCAGGCGCTTGCCGGGCTTGCCATGGGATTGGACGGGCTCACCGTCGCCACGCCCCCTGGCGACCCACGCTTCTCGCGCCCCTATGGCGGGCTCTACTGGCAGATCGAGGCAGGCGGACGGACGCTGCGCTCGCGTTCCCTCTGGGACCTGGCGCTGGACCTGCCCGCGGACCGCCCGGCCGGGGGCGCTCCGCGCCTTCAGGAGCTTGCAGGACCTGAAGGCGCGCGACTGCTGGCCCTGGAACGCGTCGTGCAGCTTCCGGCCCGTCTCGGCGGCGGCGAGGCGCGGGCGGTCGTTGCGATGGACCGCGTCGAACTTTCCGCGGCGCGCGCTGCCTTCGTCGCCGATTTGTGGCCCTATCTGGCGGCGCTCGCGCTGGCCCTCGTCGCTGCACAAATCGCCCAGCTCGCCTACGGGCTGAGGCCGCTCAAGCGCATCCGCGAGCGCGTCGCGGCGCTGCGCGCCGGCCAGGCGACCCGCATGGGCAAGGCATGGCCGGCCGAGATGCTGCCGCTCGCGGGCGAGATCGACGCGCTGCTGGCCGCCCGCGAAGCCGATATCCAGCGCGCCCGCACCCGCGCCGGCGACCTTGCCCACGGGTTGAAGACGCCGCTTCAGGCGCTGCTCGGCGAGGCGGAACAGCTGCGCCAGAGCGGCGATAAGCGCGCGGCCGTTGCGATCGAAGAGATCGCAGACGCGATGCGCACGCATGTCGATCGCGAGCTTGCGCGCACCCGCGCCGCCGCAGCCGCGAGCCGTGCTTGCGCGGATGTCGCGGAGACTGTCGCGCGCATCCATGCCGTTTTGAGCCGCACGCCGGATGGTCAAAGACTCGACTGGCGCATCGTCGTTCCGAACAGCCTCATCGCCACGATCGATCCGGCTGACCTCGCCGAGGCGCTGGGCGCGCTTGCCGAGAACGCTGCGCGTCATGCCCGCTCGGACGTCGCGATCGAGGCCAAGGAGGAATCCGGGCGCGTGCAGATCACGATCACGGATGACGGTCCGGGCGTGCCCGGCGAGCGCCTCGCCGATATCAGCCAGCGTGGCAGGCGTCTGGACGAACGTCTTCCGGGCGACGGACTGGGCATCGCCATCGCCACCGAGATCGTTGAGGGAGCCGGCGGACGCTTGGAACTGTGCAATGGAAAAAAGGGCTTCGAAGCCAGGATCGATCTAACCTCGGCGAAACGATATGACGGGCAGGCTACCCTCCCCGCCTGATAGGCTATACTGCGTTGGCCAAACATTTTCCGCGATGGTCAGGACCGTTTCTCGTTTTCGCGCGCAAGCGCTTCAAATGCGTCGGAATCGGGAACATAGCGCTGCCGGTTGGCGTCCCAACGGTAGGTCACGGTGATGGTGCGTGTTCTTGGTCCCGGAACCGTTGCGTCGTCGCAGTCCACCCCCGAGTCCGCTGTCAACTCGCTTACGGTTGCCACGATGTCTGAGAAGGATTCTCTCACGTCTTGCCGGACATCAAGCCGCTGCGACCGCTCATAGGCGCAAGCTTTGTCGTCGAGTGTCTGGATCGTATCAACCAGTTCGAGCCGGTCATTGCGGGCAAGAATCAGGGCCGTTATTGCGTAGCGCTGGCTGGAATTGGAGTGCGTGCTGCGAGTCGCCAGCAGATCGTCGCCAATACCGGCCGGCAACCGGACAGACTCCAGAAAAAAAGTGTCGCGATCGAAAGCGACATTGGCAGCATCGAGAAGCCGTGGTTCGTCCGCCAAGTCAAAAAGGGCGAGGATAACAAATCTTGAAACGTCGTACCCGGTCTCGCCAAGGTCGAGCAGCAGGGCCACCCTATCCAGGCCACTGGATCGCATCTGAATGGCTGCGATCCGGGGAGACATGACTGTCTTCGGTTCGAAGCCATCCACGTCCTCACCGCCGATATGTCTGACGTCAATTACCCCGCTGCCGAAAACTGCAGTGTGGCCGGGATCGATGCCCGGCACGACGAGCCGGACGAGATCTGCGTAGGTCTTGTTCGTGCCCCACGGCAGCGGGTCCGCCAGTTCGGGATACGACACCGGCTCAGCGAGAGCGATAGGCGTCCAGAACATCGTCAGCGCAAGCAGTGCCGCACGCGGAAGAACAACCATGATGAGGGTTCCTAATGGATGATCCTCCTGCGAGATCTTTAAACCCGATATGGCGGTGTCAACAATACGTTAACATCTGGACAAGGATTCCCATGTCACAATTCGGGTACATTCAGGTTTTAGCACTGTTTGCGGGATGTCGGGCAGGGTTTTGATCGAACCAGCCTCTTTTTTCCCCAAACAGTGCTGTCAAAAACCTGCCGCGAAGGGCGGTGCCGTTCGGAGAGGTTCGTATCGTGTTTATTCGGCTCCCGGTCGCCGCATCGGCGGTTATCCTGTCGCTCGCTGTTTCCGCCTGCTCCCCCAGCACCAGCCTACGCGATGGCCTCGTCACCTCCTCGGTCAGGCCCGGTTCCTACAGCGCGAGGGAAAGAGAATGCTTGGCTCGCGCCATGTTTTTCGAATCGCGCCGTTCAAGCCGCGAAGGGCTGATCGCGGTTGGTAGCGTGGTGATGAACCGGGTCGAATCGGCCGAATATCCCGATACCGTCTGCGAGGTCGTCGCCCAGAAGAACCAGTTCGCGCCGGGCGTTATGACGCGCAAGATGAACTCCAAGGCGCTGCCCGATGTGATGGCGGCGGCCGACGCGGTGTTGAAGGGGGAACGTCATCCGAAAATCCAGAACGCCAAGTTCTTTCATCAGGCGGGCCTGAGCTTTCCGTACGACAACATGAATTACGTGCTTGAAGCCGGCGGCAACGCCTTCTACGAGAAGCGCAGCCGCGCGGACCGCCGGGCGAAACCCGTGCGCACGCAGGCCCAGCTCATCGCCGCCGGCCGCACCGAAAACAAGGCTGCTCGGCAGTCGGCTGAATCAGGGACCGCAGAGCAGCAGATCGGAGCGCTCTCCTTCGACGTCGAACCGGCCCAGGCCGACGCCATCGGTGCGCTGATCGCAAGTGGCAGGAAGTTCGCGGTTGTCGAATAGAGCAGGTGTCGCGTCGCCTGAAAGGTTCGATCTGAAAATAGCGACAGATCACCAAGCCTTGATAAAGTCGAGGGATTTTCTGCCGCAATGATCAGGTGCGAAAGTCGGCTATGTCCGGGAGCTTTGCGACTGCCGCCGGCTGCATTCTCGCACGCCACCCCCGCAAGCCGTGACGAACAATAGTCCGTCCGCCTCGTTCACGTCCCGCCACAGGCAGGCAAACGCGCCAAGCGACGACCGCCCCAACAGCAGGACCATCGCCATCGACAGCACGTTCAGGATGGTTTGCACAGCCATTGGCATTGCCCCTCCGGAACCCGTTCTGTTGTCAGTAGGCGCACGATAAACCGAGCGACGCCATGCTATTCTGCCACCTGCGAACCGAGTGCCACATATCAAGCGTCATCGACGATGAGCGCAGGTCGCCGCTGCCCCAACCAGGGGCTCTGGATCGAGGGCCGTCTCTCGTGAACACCAGGATACGCATTGTGCGACCGCAGGCACGTTGACGCTCGTAGGGAAGCAGCAAAACGTTGCCATTCGGCCCATCGTGACTGCATCGTGGGGGGCAATCCTACACTATCCACGGAGTGAAAGATGTTTTGAGGCGACAAAGCTCTTGAAAAGAAAAATGTCGTCCCTCATCAGTCTGTGATGACCTCCTCGAATACCCTCCAGCGAAGTATCCTTTGAAATCACGTTCCCTTCAGAAATGGCGCGCGGCCGTACGCGACCTTGGAAAACGCCTTTCCACCATCGATAGAGACACCGGCGACGCAGGTCTTCGGCTGGCAATCGTCTATGTTTGGCAGGTCATGGCCGAGGCTCCATCAACCATCCTGCATCAGTATGCCATGGTGCCGGAGTCGGATATCGTTGCCGATGCGGACGCGATCGTTATTCGATCTGCAGACCCGGATTTTGGGCTCGGCCTTAAGCTCGGCCGCGACGACGCCGAGACGATGCGCATGCTCGCGACGGCGTTGCGTGCTTTGGAGGTTTTCGCGGCGGACCTGGACCTTGGTAGTGCGCCTGCCGATCCGAATGTCGACTGGCGCGTCGACATCCACGACGAAGCCTACTTTTTCGTACCCGTGCCCAGACGGCTTTGGAAAAGGCTGCGTGATGAATCGAATGACCGTCGGCCTTTTGACCAACGTGGTTTGCGGTCGGCCCGCATTGTTCCATCCGAAATCGATGGCGCCACGGTGCGATTGACCCGTCCGGACCGGGCGCCTCGAACTGCAAAACAGGCGCCGTTCGGAGCCGTGCTGTTTCGCGGGATCGAGTTCGCGGAGGACTCGGATGACACGGGCTTTGTCGTAACCGCAGTGACTGGGACTGATATGGATGGCGATGCCCGAACCGCGATCATCAATGGGCACCGCGAACGGTGTCTGGCTGTCGTGTTCCCTGAGCTGACGGTGGACAATCGTCTTCACGACCAGATCGTTAGGGATCTCGAAGACAAGGACTGGCTGGATGATGATCCGGAGTCCGGGATCGAGGCTCCCTGGATTGTCGTCGCCGGATCCTGGCACAGACCGATCTCGGGAGGGATTGGCAACATAGCTCCGGTTCTGGACGGCTTCGGGCAACCCCTTCTCTCGCACAGCAAACGGTATGCGTACACCGATCCGGATGGCCACCGGGAGCGCATCATCCCCGGCGACAAGCTCGACATCCTTGTTACCGACGAAGGGCTTTTCGCGTTCGGGATATGTCTCGACTTCTGCCAGAGGTACTTCACGACTCCGTATGGTCTCCTCGATGTCGATTTCGTTCTGGTGCCTTCATGCGGGAACGAGCGGACGATGGAAGGACACCTTCGAACCGCTCAGGACCTTCACAATCAGCGTAAGATCCGTTCCTTTGTTGTCCAGCAAAGCTTTCCGGCCACGGAAACCGGCCTTGGCTACGTCCTGGACCCGGTGGGCATACCTGGCGTTAAGCCGATTTCGGCCCTTGAACAGAAGGCATCCTGGAGCGTTTTTCACGCTGAAACGTTCCTGGAGAGTTGACTCTTCGTTCATTGCGCACAATGTAAACTGTTGTAAAATGACTGGCGGCTTGAAGTGAAATGACCAAAACCAACGCAGCCGGCGTTTCCGACCTCGACAAGCTTGGGCGCGGCGATCTTGATCCGGTGAGCGCACGTCGCGTCATACGATCCGCGTTGAAGTCGGATCAGCCTGCTGAAAGCCGGGTCTATGCTGCGATGCGCGACGTCGTTTGGCGCATTCTCGCTACCCGCGACTTTGGCCCTGATCTCGGACCTTGGCACGAGGTCATTGCCCATACTGCAACCCTGACCCGAAAGAACGGGGGCCAGGCGATCGCCGAGCGCCTGAGCGCATTGGCCGAACTGGTCTCGCAATCCGCGCGCTTTGCGGAGGCACAAGCTCCGTCCGACGTCCTTAGTCGAAAGCACGTGCAGGAGCTGCTGTCTCTGCTTGCGACCAGTAAGGGCGATGTCGCCCGCGCAACGATAAAGCAGGAACTGCGAATTGCCGACGCCAACCTTTCCCGTATCCTCACGCTCCTCTCCGTCAATGGCCTTGTTCATCGCGTGCGGGCCGGCAAAGAGGCTTCATTCCGGCTTACCGAGGCAGGCAGATCCGCAATCACCGTCGAAGCCGACAGAAACCTGTCGAAGCCGTTTCTCGTCCCAATTGAGGCGATCCCGTTGCCGATAGCCGCGTGGAATACTGAAGGCGATTGCATCGGGATGAATGCTTCGTTCCGAGAGGCAGCGCAGAAGATCGGTTGCGAGAATGCTATCGGCGCGCCCCACACCGAATGGCGTGATGCCATTGACAGTGCGACGATCGAACGCCGCGCACTTGGAGACGGTGGTGGTTACGAGATCAATCTCGCAGATGACAATTGGTTGCGCTGCAGACAATCGCACTCGGAGAGCTACAACTTGCTCGCCGTACTCGACATATCCGACGAGAGGCGCGAACAGGACAGACTCGTGCATTATGCGCGGGACTTACATGCGAAGGTCAACAAGCTCGAGTCGGAACTCGCTGAGTCCCGACACCGGGCTGTGGCCTATGGAACCGCGTTCAAGCGCATCAGAGAAAGCGTTGTCGACGCTGCAGTTGGCGCGAGCCGGCGGTTGCAGCACTATATCGAGAGTGCTCCGCGGCATGCGCCTGCCCCGCGAGAGGAATTGTCTCCATTGCGCGACTATCTCCGTGCTGTCACCAGCACTGCCGGCGAATTGCTGGTCCTCCCCGACCCTGTTGTCGGTGGGGGCAAGGAACTTAGCTATGTCGACTTAAAGGAAGAGATCGAGCAGACGATCGAAAACTTCCACACCCTACATGCGTCCAGGTTGAACGTGAAGATCGGGCGGATGCAGCCCGTAATGTCACATGCTCCAGTCGGCGCCGCGCTCACTCACTTGCTCTACGCCGTAGTGCCACGGCACTTCCACCAGGGATCGCTTGCCTTATCAGCCGTGATCAAGGGCGAGCAGCTGGTCCTCAGTCTGGAAAGCGACGAAAGGGCGCCCGATAGCGAACAAGGCGCGCATACAATTTTTGCCGCACCTTACTTTAGCGAAGACACGATTGATAATTGGAGTGTCTTCGCGAAGGATTTCGGTTGCGTGCTCGAGGTAGAAACCCCCGATCACCGCGGGGTTACGGCGGCAAAGCTGCATGTGCCGGTTATTCGCGCTACAGCCTCACGTCCCCGTAAGGCCATCCGGTGAGATGCTCTCCGCAGCCTGAGGCGCAACGTGGGGCGGCTTGACGCCTTCTTCGGGGAAGCAACAGCTCAAAGTGCATCGCATTCTTCAATCTGCCGATCAAGCCGCCAAGTCATCGGTCACGGAAGATGCGGAACAATACTGAATTGATTACGCGTGTCATGTAGCGCCGCTACAAGAGCTTGTGTTTGCGCAGACTTCAATCGCTCCTTTGCTGTGAGGACTAGCGCCTTGAACGCAATTCCCGGATAGAATGGGCGGGCGACCAAGCCACGCTGCTCAAATCCACTAGCCCTGAACGTTATGGAATTGGCGATTCCAATACCAACTCCTTCGAGCGCCAAATTGCAGACCACCTCGGAATATTGCGTTTCAACCACGGTGCGCGTCTGCATGCCGGCTTCTTCGAAAATGCGCTCGAACTGCCTGCGAACGGTGTCATCCGGCGAAAGGGCGATGAAGGGCTCTCCGACAAGGTCAGTGGGCGAAACAGTATCCCTGCTGGACAAGCGATGACCTGCCGGCATGACACACACGGCAGGGGCAGACATGAAGGGTTGCGTAGAAACGCGAGATACATCGATTTCGTCGGCGGCCAAGCCGACATCTGCCTGGCCGGAGGCGACCATGTCGCGCACCGCGTTAGAACCTGCGATCAGGAGCGTCACGTGTCCTGACCTGTCCTTGGCTCGATATCGTTGGACCGCCTTGGGCGCGAAGGAGAGACCTAGAGCGGGGTAGCAGGCCAACCGAAGTCCCCCGACGCCGAATTCGCGGATCATGGCGGCGCGAGCGCGCAGCTGGTCCAGGCCAACAAAAGCGCGCTGGACTTCTTCGTGCAGGCTCAACGCCTCGGGCGTCGGTACAAGACGCCCTCCCACCTGGCGAAACAGGGTCAGCCTTGTGGACCTGGCAAGGCGCCCAATTGCGCGGCTGACCGCGGGCTGGCTGATGCCCAGGAAATCGGCGGCCCGATTTGTGCTCCCCATCCGCATGACGGCGTCGAACGCCTCGATCTCTCCCAGATGCATGATAACACCAGCGCATAATGTGCACCCCATGGCAGCATTATCGCACATAGGTGTGCTGGGCTACACCTATATGCAGGAGAACGGCTTTGAAGACAGAAACCAGATTGCTGCGTGCCGAACCTGCAAGCGACGAGGGCTTCGCCAGCCTTTCCGTTCCGGTGACGCGGGCTTCGACCATCGTCTTTCCCACCTCCGAAGCATTCGAGCGACGCTACGAACAGTTCTACGACGGCTATACCTACGGCCTCTACGGAACGCCGACCAGCCGCACGCTGGAGGCACGCGTCGCCGAGTTGTATGCGGCGAAGCATTGCCTGTGCCTGCCTTCTGGGCAGTCGGCGACGGCGCTCGCCCTGTGTGCGCTCGTGAAAGCCGGAGACCGCGTGCTGGTGACGGCATCGGCCTACGGCTCGACGCGTACATTCTGCACCGAGATGCTTGCGACGTTCGGGGTCGAAGTCGTGCTATACGACCCTCACGCCGCCGCCGGCATAGATGCCCTGATCGACGATCGCACCCGGGTAGTCGTGGTCGAGTCCCCCGGCTCGAATACGATGGAGGTCCAGGACATTCCGGCCATCGCCAAGGCGGCGCACGCGTCTGGAGTGCACGTGCTGGCCGACAATACCTGGGCGTCGGCATTGCACTGCAACCCCCTCGACCTCGGCGCGGACATGGTTATGGAGGCGCTGTCCAAGCACGCCGGCGGACATGCGGATGTGCTCGTCGGAGCTCTCGTGACCCGTGACGCGGCTCTCTTCCAGCGAATGAAGGACGTCAGCCGCCTCATGGGACTGGGTGTATCGGCCGACGACGCGAGCCTCGCCCTGCGAGGTCTTCAGACGATGCCTCTGCGGATGGAGCGGGAAGCGGCCTCGGCGCTGATCCTGGCGAACTGGCTCGACGGGCGTCCCGAAGTCGCACGTGTACTTCACCCGGCCCTGGCTGGCGATCCCGGGCACAACGTCTGGCGACGCGATTTTCGCGGAGCGAGCGGTCTTTTTTCGATGGAACTGGCGCCACCCTATCAGGAGTGCACTTCCGTGTTCGTAGACGCCCTGCGGATCTTCCGCATTGGAGCGAGTTGGGGCAGCACCCAAAGCATCGTCACGCCCCAGGTACCGTTCAGATGGAGCGGCGCACCCGACTCCACGTCGCCCAAACTCATCCGTTTCTCGATCGGTCTCGAGCCCGTCGAGGATCTGCAGGCGGACATCGCGGCGGCCTTGGCAGCCCTGTCCTCCGCCAATACGCGCGGCGCACCCAATCAAGCCGTGAACCAAAGGGAACTACAGAAAGAGGAGAGATGAGATGAAACGTGCAGTGCAGTTTGCCGCAGCCATGGCTGCGGTCATGCTCGGAGCGGAGGCAGCGCAAGCGCAGTCCATTGTCGATAAGGTACGCGAGCGCGGCTATGTCAGCTGCGGCGCCAGCCAGGGCGTGCCCGGGCTTTCCCGACCCGACGATAAGGGCGTGTGGACAGGCTTTGACGTCGACAGCTGCCGCGCGGTCGCCGCAGCCGTCTTCGGCGACTCCCAAAAGGCACAATTCGTACCGCTGAACGCAGCCCAGCGCTTGCCGGCCGTGCAGACGGGCGAGGTCGATGTTCTGTCGCGCACCACCACCTGGACGTACACTCGCGACGTGGCCGTCCGCTTCGTCGCGATCAACCTGGTGGACGGCGATGCGATCATGCTGCGCAAGGCGCTGAACGTCGCGAAGGCCGCCGATCTCGACGGCCTGACGATCTGCCTGCAGGGCGGCGGCAGCCTGGTTGAGAATGCTCTCGACCTAATCGAACAGACCAACAAGGTGAAGGTCGAGCGCGTCTACTTCGATTCCACGATCCTGGCGCGGGACGCCTATTTCGGCGGCCGGTGCGACGGCTACATGAGCGACGGATTCGCGATCGCTGGTCAGCGAGCCGCGGTGGCGAGCAATCCCGACGAGCATGCGATCTTCTTCAGCGGCGCGACGACCGAGCCCTTGGCGCTCGCGATCCCGCGCGGCGACGACCGCTGGTTCGACATCGTCCGTTACGCCTTCAACGCCATGGTGTGGGCCGAGGACCGCGGCATCACCTCGCAGAACGTGGACGAGATCGCGGCCAGCGCCACTGACTCGGAGACCCGCAAGGCGCTTGGTGTGGATCCCGGCATCGGCGAACCCCTCAAGCTGGACGACAAGTGGATCTACAACGTCATCAAGCAGGTCGGGAACTATGGCGAGGTCTTCTCCCGTAATCTCGGCGAAGGCAGCCCGCTGAAAGCCGAGCGGCGGTTCAACGCACTGCCCCGCGACGGCGGGATCCTGTTCCCGATCCCGTTCAAATAACCAAGCACGGCCGTCCGGCCCTGCCGGCCGGCCCGGCCGCCGAGGAGGACGAAATGCTGCACGATGTTCGAGTGCGCGCCATCGCGATCCAGATCGCGATCCTGGCAGGCATCAGCGCCTTCGGCTTCATCCTGGTTAGCGCAACAGCGCGAAACCTCGAGCTCCGCGGCATTCCGCTCGGCTTCCAGTTTCTCTGGCGGCCGGCGAATTTCCAGATTGCCGAAACGATCCTGCCCTACTCCTCCTCCGACCCGAACTGGTGGGCAGCTGTCGTCGGCCTTGCAAACAGCCTGTTCATTTCCGTCCTCGTGATCCTGCTCGCCAGCGTGATCGGGCTGTTCATCGGCATCGGCCGCCTGAGCGGCAATCCCCTTGTCAGCGGACTTTGCCGCGTGTGGGTGGAGGTGGCCCGCAATACGCCGTTGGTCGTCCTGCTCATCTTCAACTACGCGCTGTGGTGGGAGGTGCTTCCGCTTGCCACGGAGGCGTGGAAGCTCGCTCCGGGAACGCATATCTCGGTGCGCGGGCTCTCAATGCCCGCTCTCACTTGGACCGTATCGCCGCTGGCTCCGGCAGCATTTTTTGTCGCGGGCGCCGTCCTGATCGCAGGCGCCTCCTCCGTAGCCCGGCGTCGCCAAGCGCAAACCGGTCGTCGCCCCGCCTACGTCCGTGCCGCCTGGTTGCTCGTTGCGGCCGCTGCCGGCGCCCTGCTTCTTGCCAATCCCGATGCCGCAACGGTGCAAGTGCCGGAATTCCGTCGCGCGAACTTCACCGGCGGCTGGTCGCTGACTCCTGAGCTGACGACGATTCTGATCGGCCTCACCTTCTACACCGCGGGTTTCGTCGGCGAGATCGTTCGCGGCGGTATCCTGGCCGTCAGCAGGGGCCAGTGGGAGGCGGCAACCGCGCTGGGACTTTCGCGCAGCCAGACCTACCGGCTGGTCGTCGTGCCCCTGGCCCTCAGGAGCATCGTTCCGCCGCTCAACAGCCAGTATATCAACGTGGTCAAGAACTCCACGCTGGCGATCGTCGTCGGCTATCAGGATTTCATGACGGTCGTCGGCACCATAATCAACAAGACCAGCCATGCGATCGAAGGCGTCGCGATCATCCTCGGCGTGTTTCTGGTGGTGAACCTGGCCCTGTCGGCCCTGCTCAACGCCTACAATCGCCACATCGCCATCGTGGAGCGCTGACACATGACTGACACGGCATCCGCCATCATCGCCCGAAGGTCCGGAACCGACGCGCCCTCCCTCGCCCGCCGCCTCGCGCCATTCTTTGGTACGCCCCTGAACGCCGTGCTGACGCTCGCCCTACTGTGGCTGATGGCCCGTCTCGGCTGGCTCTTCGTCGACTGGGCCATCCTCAATGCAGCCGTCCTCCCTGCGGTCCCGGAGACCTGCGCCTCCACCACAGGGGCCTGCTGGAGCTTCGTCATCGCGAAATCGGGACAGATCCTGTTCGGCATCTATCCGCCGGCCGAACGCTGGCGGGCGGGGCTCGTGTGCGTACTCATCGTCGTCACGTTGGCGGTATCCGCACGTCCCGCCGCATGGCGTCCGCAACTCGCCCTCGTCTGGGTGGCAATGATGGTGGTCGTCCTTTGGCTTATGGGCGGCGGACTGGGTCTGGCGAGCGTACCGACGAGCGCATGGGGCGGGCTCCCGGTGACCCTGATCCTCACGGTCTTCGCCATCGGGCTCGGCTTTCCCGCCGCCATCCTGCTGGCGCTCGGGCGCCGGTCGAGCCTGCCCGTCGTGCGCACGTTGAGTGTGCTGTTCATCGAGACGATCCGCGGCCTCCCGCTACTCAGCCTGCTGTTCGTGGCGTCGATCCTGCTGCCGCTGTTTCTTCCGGAATCGCTGCTGCCGGATAAGTTCGTGCGCGCCCTTCTCGCCCTGACCATCTTCGCATCGGCCTATCTCGCCGAAGTGCTGCGCGGTGGCCTGCAGGCGATACCCGGCGGCCAGACGGAGGCAGCCAAGGCGCTCGGATTCGGCTACTGGGAAACGCAGTGGCTGATCGTCCTGCCACAGGCGATCAGGAACGTCATCCCGGCGCTCACGAACACGATCATCGTAATGATCAAGAACACAAGCCTGGTGCTGGTGGTCGGCCTGTTCGACCTCATCAGCTCGGGCAAGGCCGCGCTCTCCGACCCGGCATGGCCGGCGCCCTCCACGGAGACGTTCCTATTCATCGGCCTGATCTATTTCGCGCTGGCCTTTTCGTTCGCGCGGTTTGCAGACTTCCTGGAACGCAGCGGTGCTGAGAAGCGCGGATGAACGACATCGAACAGCAACCTGCCCGCGAGCCCGCGATCAGGATCGAGAAGCTCAGCAAGTCATTCGGCGACTTCCAGGCGCTCCACAACGTAAATCTGAATGTCGGCCAGGGTGAGAGGATCGTCATCTGCGGCCCGTCGGGTTCAGGCAAATCCACGCTCATACGAACGATAAACCGGCTGGAACAACACCAGACCGACCGGATCGTGGTGGAGGGCACCGAGCTGACGAACGACCTCAAGGGGATCGAGAAGATCCGCTCGGAGGTCGGCATGGTGTTCCAGCATTTCAACCTCTTTCCTCACCTGACGATCCTCGAGAACTGCACGCTTGCACCCGTCTGGGTGCGGAAGCTGCCGCGGGAGGAGGCTGAGGAGACCGCCATGCATTTCCTGCGCAAGGTACGTATACCCGAACAGGCCGGCAAATATCCGGGGCAGCTCTCGGGCGGCCAGCAGCAACGTGTCGCCATCGCGCGGGCTTTGTGCATGAGGCCGCGGATCATGCTGTTCGACGAGCCGACGTCCGCACTCGATCCCGAGATGATCAAGGAAGTGCTCGACACGATGATAGAACTGGCGAACGAGGGCATGACAATGGTGTGCGTAACTCATGAGATGGTTTTCGCGCAGGCAGTTGCCGATCGCGTGGTGTTCATGGACGGCGGCCAGATCGTCGAGGAGAACCAGCCGGCCGCCTTCTTCTCAGCACCTCGCAACGAACGGACGAAGCTGTTTCTCAGCCGGATACTTGGGCATTGACAGAGCAACATCCGCATCTAGGCCTTCGATGCAACGATCAGCGTTTTGTCTTCGCGGCGGACTTTCGCGTAATAGGCCCACCCACCGGCTCGGTGGTTCGGCTGAGCTAGACATCGATCTTCGCGACGTTCAGGCGCCGCATAATCGTGACCGCCGGCGGTCATGACGCGCTGATCGCACAGTTCGCGGATTTCCTGGAGACGCACCAAGTACGCTACGACGGAGGCGCCCGCCGCCCACCGAGCCGCGCTTTTCGTCGCCTATTTTCGGGTCATGCAGGCCGGAGGCATCCGCGCTTCTGGACTGCAACGGACAGATGGCCACTTCAAGATATCTAGGCGCTATGTTCGCGCAGATCTGCTTGGCACGTCGGCGGTACCCATCGGTGATCGTTCAGGACCTCTCGAAAACGACGCCATAGTGGTAGGGCGGCAGTTCGACAAGGATGGTGCGCCGTAAGCCCGCGCTTCCGACGACGGCACGTACCGCTTCTGGCGCCATTCGCATGTCCGTTCGCGGACCGCGGGGCTGGCCGAGGACCATCGTTTGTTCGCGTGACAGGGGATGCCAGTTGACGATCCCGAACAGGCCGCCGGAGCGAAGGACGCTTCGCACGGCCCGCGCCAGTCCGGACTGGTCGGGCACGCCATGGAACGTGTTGGCCATCAGCACGAAGTCGGCCGGCTCGGGCAGGAGATCGGGAATGTCGCGGGCGTCGGCGCAGAGCCACTCCAGCACCTTCACACCCTGTCGGGCGACTTCGGCCCTGGCCTTGTCTATCATCGCCGGATCGAGATCGAGCGCATAGACTTTGCCGTTGGCGAGCTTCGCCAGCGGCGCGGTGAAGTATCCGTCGCCACAGCACAGATCGAGCACGGTCATGTCCGGCTTAATACCGAGCTGCCGCAAAACGCCTTGCGGATCGGGCCAGAGCGCCGCCCACCAGTCGCGGTCGGGCATCGAGGTCGCGGGAAACAGACCGTCTTTGCTCATCGCACGACAATCAGGCGGCAACGGATGCGGGCGGCGAGCGCAGGGGCTCGACGGCCACCATCTCGCCGGTCGCACATTCCTTGCCATCCGCCGTCAGGCTCAATGCGACGATCGCCTTGCGATCTTTCAGGGACACCAGCTCTCCCGTGATGACGAGTTCAACGCCGAGCGGCGTCGGCCGCTTGTAGTCGATCTTCAGGGACGCCGTGACGAAGCGAATGGCGGGAAGATCGTCGCCGAACGCGCGTGCCCGCTCCCGGTAGGCGAAAGCCGCCGCCGATGCCGTGCCATGGCAATCCAGCAGGGATGCGATCAGTCCGCCATAGGCGTTGCCCGGATGACCGCCGCTCAGGCTGGCGTCGGCCGTGAAGCGGGCGACGGTCATGTTGCCTTCGACATAGCTCTTGAGGTGCAGGCCCTTGGGATTGGCGTAACCGCAGCCAAAACAGTGGGCAAACTCTTCCGGATAATAGTCCTGAATGGCCTTCATGAGATCGCCTATCAATAAAGTTTGCCGCAGCCCTCAGCCTCGAAGCGGTTGCCGCCTTTCAACCGCCGTCGGCATCGAGATCGACGACCATGGGTTCTCGGTCGCAGGAGCGGATGAACGACAGGAGATCGTCCGGCCGCAGCCCGGTGCTTTCGGTGTTGATGAGCGGGTGGAAATTGACCTGTTCGGCCCCGAGCAGCGATGCGTCGATGACAGCCGTGACCACGCCGGCGCCGTCGTTGATCAGCCCGAGCGGGGTCAGCGCCCCCGGCTGGACGCCCAGCAACTCGACCATCCGCTCGGCCGGCGCAAAGCCCAGCCGGCCGTTCGCGCCGACGCGCTGGTGCAATGTCTTCAGATCGAGCGCGCGATCCTCGTGGATCGAGAACAGGAACAGCCGCCCCTTCTTGTCCCTGAGCAGGAGGTTCTTCGTGAATGTGCCGGCCATCTCGCCGCGCAGGCGCTTGCCCTCCTCGACGGTTTCGTGCGGGGGATAGGGCACGGTCGGCGCGGCCATCTTGAGCGACGCGAACCTGTCGAACAACCGGACGCGTGCCTCGGCGGTCGCTTCGTTCATGACAGAAATCTCATTCATCTGCGCCTTCCCCATCAGCCGGCCGATGCAGATGCTGGCTGGCGGCGCTGCTTCCAGCCGAGCCACAGCAGGGCAAGGGCAGCGAGGCCGAGCCACGGCAACAGGATCACGTTGAGCCTCTGCCAGCCGAAGGTCTGGAGCAGCGCCGCGGCGGTGAACGAGCAGGCAAGCCCGACGACGAAGATGGTCATGTCGTTGGTCGCCTGCGCGCGGCCTCTCTCGGCGGCCGTATAGGTCGTGGTCAACAGCGTCGTGCCGCCGATGTAGAGGAAGTTCCATCCCACCCCGAGCAGGATCAGCGCGCCCGCGAACGATCCGAAGCCGGTTCCCGTCAGCGTCAGCAGCACATGGCTGGCAAGGATCAGGACACCGGCCAGCATGATGCGCAGGACACCGAAGCGGGCGATCAGCGAGCCGGTGAAGAAGGATGGCAGGAACATGCCGAGCACATGAAGCTGGATCACTGTCGCTGCGGTGGCGAGATCGTGATGGTGATGGACCATGGCGAGCGGGGTCGCCGTCATCGCCAGGATCATGATGCCGTAGCCGGTCGCCGCGCCGAACAGGGCAACCAGATAGGCAGGCTGCGCGACGATGGTCGACAACGGCCTGCCGGCATCGGATGTGCCTCCCTCCTCTTTTGGCGCGGGAACGCGCAGGCCCGTCAGCACGCCCGCGCCGGCGAGGGACACCAGCGCCAGGAGAAGGAACGAGCCAGCATATTCGGCCGGGAACAGGTTCGCGCCGTAGCGGCCGACCAACGGCCCCGCGAGCGCGGCAACGACGCCGCCGGCCAGCACCAACGAGATCGCGCGAGACCGAAAGGCATCGTCTGCGACCTCGCCGGCGGCAAAGCGATAGAACTGGGCGAACGCCTGATAGGCGCCGACGAGGAAGGTTCCAAGGGATAGAAGCAGCAGCGAGCCGATCCAGATGCCGGCCGCGCCGGCAATGCCGCCGGACACGCCGAGCAGCGCACCGAGCATGAAGCCGGCCCGCCGGCCGACGCGCGTCATCCACATCGAGGCCGGGAAGGTCGCGACGGCCGTGCCGAGGAACATCGCGGCGATCGGCATCGTCGCCAGTTCCGGACGCGACGCGATATGGCCGCCAGCCAGTCCGCCCACCGTCATGACCATCACCGAAGCCGTCTGGAACAGCGCCTGGGCGCTTGCGAGCAGGAAGACCTGCCTGTGCATCGAGGAGCGGTCCATTAGAACACCAACGCCTTGTCGGCGGCGATGGTATTCGCAGCCAGCTCATCCATGGTGCTGCGGCGTGCGCCCTCCATCATCTCGCCATCGCTCAATCCGCGCGCGTCCATACACGTTCCGCACAGCAGCACCTCGCCCTTGCCAGCGAGTATGCGCTTCAGCATCCGTTCCATATTGTAGTACCCGTCCGGCGTCTTCTGGCCGGCCTTGGCGGCAAGCACCGCATCAGCCATCAGGAATACCGTGATATGATTGGCGGAATCGACCTTGATGAGCGCACTCGCAAGCCGCAAGCCGTTGTAACAGCGCTCCGTGCCGTAGGGAGGATCGTTGAGGATGAACAGGGTCTTCATGGGCGCAGATTGCTCCTCGCACGGCTTCATGCTATCAATATTCAATCAAACTGCTGAATGATTGCAACAAGAGGAATGCCCGTGTCAACCGCCGGTCCGAAACAGGCGATCTATTCCAGCCTCGCGGAAGTCGCGCAGGCCATCGGTCATGCGCATCGACTGGAACTGCTGGAGCATCTGGCGCAGGGACAGCGCAGCGTGGAGGAACTGGCCGCGCGATCCGGCCTCACCTTCGCCAATGCGTCACGGCATCTACAGATCCTGCGCAGGGCGCGTCTGGTCGAGACGGAGCGCCGGGGCAAGCATGTTCTCTACAGCCTTTCCGGTGAGACCGAGGTCGTGGCTCTGCTCAAGGCGCTCGGCTGTGTCGGCGAGCGGAATGTCGCCGAGGTGCGCCAGATGATGGCCGATTACTTCGACCAGCGCGACGCGCTCGCGCCGGTGACGCGCGACGAACTCATGACGTCGCTACGTGACGGCATGGTCACGCTGCTCGACGTGCGGCCGGAAGACGAGTTCGCCCTTGGGCATCTGCCGGGCGCGCTCAACATGCCGCTTTCCGAGTTGGAGCTGCGACTGTCGGAATTGCCGAAGGACCAGGAGATCGTCGCCTACTGCCGCGGTCCCTACTGCGTTCTCTCCTTCGAGGCTGTCGCCAGCCTGCGCGCCAGGGGTTACAAGGTTCGCCGGCTCGAGGACGGTTTCCCCGAGTGGAAAGCGGCCGGGATGGAAATCGAGGTCGCCACCTGAGCGGACAGGTGTCTGCCGATAGAGCCACCGAAAGCGGGAGGCCAACATGGAACGATACTATCTGGTTGCCATCGTAACGCTGCTTTGCAGCCTCATGATCTTCGGCATGGCGCTCACCGTCGCCAGGATGCATAAGAAGACCGGCATCCTCGCGCCGGCCATGACCGGCGACCCAATGCTTGAGCGCTCAATCCGCGCCCATTCGAATACGCTCGAATGGCTGCCGATTTTCCTTCCGTCGATGTGGCTGTTCGCGATCTACTGGAGCCCGGCATGGGCGGCTGGGCTGGGCGCGCTGTGGCTAGTTGGCAGGATCGCCTACTGCGTCGGCTACCTTGCCGAACCGATGAAGCGCTATCCCGGATTCTTCATCCAGGCCGTCGCGGCCTTTGCCCTACTCTTCGGGACGCTGGGAAGAATCCTCTACATGATGAGTGGTTAGACCGTCGGCGAAACGACCAATGTCCGGGGAGCTGTTGGTTCGGCCAAATCTCGCGGCAATGAGGGGTCAAGGGTCGAAAGCCGCGCTAGTGGCATCAGCCAACGACTGCTCCATCTCCTCCTGGTCATCCACCCCGTCAGCCACAAGACCGGGCATGATGTCACCGGCGAGCAGCTTCTCCTTTGAGAGCAGGCCAGCGTCCTCGAGCGCCTCGCGATCGGGCAGGTCTCGCAGCGAGTCGAGCCCGAACTCGAGCAGAAACGCCTGCGTGGTGACGTAAGTGTAAGGTGCCCCCGGCCGCGGCGCGCGCGGGCCCGACGAAATCATGCCGAAGCCGCGTAGATTGCCGATCAGGTCGCGGCTGATCTCCTTGCCGAAGAAGGAGGACAGTTCCGCGCGGGTGATCGGTTGGAAGTAGGCGATGCACATCAGCACCAGCGCCTCAGACTGCGTGAGGTCGACAGCGCGCTCGCTGCTACCGACGGCGGTGCGGATGGCGTCCGCATAGGCCGGCCGGGTCAAGTGCTTCCAGCCGCCGGCGACGGCAACCAGGTCGTAGGGACGGCCGCGCAACTCCTCGCGGATGTCGTCGATGAGCAGATCGATGTTGGCGTCGCGGCCAACGACACGCGCCAGGACCTCGCGGCCCACAGGCTCGCTTGCGGCGAATATGGCCGCCTCGACGCGGCCCATCCATTCACGCCAGCGCAGCTCCGGCGGCAGGTCTGCGAGCTCCGTATCGACCAGCATGCGCTGGACCTCTTTCTTGCCTTCGCGCGACTTTGAGCTTTGTTGCATCATCACAACCCGTAGAGCCGGAATGTCGGCCGGCCGGTCAGCTCGCGCACGACGCCAAGCTCGATTAGACGTTCGAACAGCCGCCGCGCACTCCGCGCGGTCAATTTCTTGCTGACCCGCCCTGACGCGGGCACAGCGTCGTCATCAAGGAGCAATTTCACAATATCCGCAGCCGCCGGCGACCGGAGCCTGGGCGTCACTTCATCCAGCCGAGCCGCGCGCTGGGCCAGATCGGCCGCCAGGTCGCAGGCTTCGCGGGCCGCCTGCGCATATTTGAGGAGAACCTCCAAACCCCAACTACTCTCTCCCGGCCGAACGCGCCTGAAGACGCTGCCGGACCGCATGGTTGTTCCAGTCACCTGCCCCATCAGCAAAGGCACCGCCACCGGCCAGCGAAATCTTTGCGCCAACAGCACATCCGCCAGCCAGAACGCAAGCAATTCGGCATTCGGGCGCGCGCGGTAGAGTTCCGCTGCGAGCTCGCCTGCCAGCACCGGCGCCGACCGGATCTGGGCCACGCGGTCCCTGGCATTGCGCATTACCTCCGCCAGGTGGTCATCCCAGGTGACGCCGAGGTATTGGGGTCGGAACAAGAGCAGTGCGAAATCGTACGCTAAGGACGAACGAAGCGGGAACTCATGCGGCCCGCCGCAGGCCGACTGGAAGGCGAAGTTTCCGGAAACCTTCAGGCATATGCTGCTCGCTATCCCAGGTGTAGATACCGGTCAGGTTGATATGCTCCCAGCTCAGCGGCGAGATGTGCTTGAGCAGATGATCCGGAATCTCGCGACGCGCGTTGCGTAAGTGGGTGACGGCCCGTTCGATATAGACTGTGTTCCAATGGACGATCGCGCTGACGACGAGATTAAGACCGGACGCGCGGAACGCCTGGCTTTCGAACGATCGGTCCCGGATTTCGCCACGCTCGTGGAAAAAGACAGCGCGCTTCAGCTTATGAGCGGCCTCGCCCTTGTTGAGGCCGGCCTGGCAGCGTCTGCGCAATACCGGACTCGAGTACCACTCGATCATGAACAGCGATCGCTCGATCCGACCAAGCTCCCGTAGCGCCCTTGCGAGCTGGCTTTCCTTCGGTGACGCCGACAGCTTCTTCAGGATCGTGGACGGCACCACGGATCGAGTCGTGATCGACGCCGCCAGATGGAGCAGATCATTCCAATGATCGAGGATCAGGGTGGCGTTGATCGGTGCCCCGATATGGTTCGACAGCGCCGGGTATGCATCGCTTTTCTCGAACGTGTGGAACTTCCGATCTTTGAGGTTGCGCAGCCGCGGTGCGAACCGCTTGCCGATCAGCGCGAACAATCCGAAGACGTGATCGCTGGCGCCGCCGGTATCGGTAAAGTGTTCCTGGATGTCGAGGATCGTGTCTTGGTCGAACAGCCCATCAAGCACATAGGCAGCCTCGCTTTCGGTCGGGCTGATGGGCAGAATGCTGAAGTAGCCGTACTGATCCGACAGATGGCTATAGAACTTCGAACCTGGCTCGCTGCCGTAGTGTAGATTGACGTCGCCGCGCTTAGCGGCGCGATCACTGGCGCGAAAGAACTGCCCGTCCGACGACGCGGTCGTTCCGTTGCCCCACAGCCGAGAATGCGGATGGCGGGTGTGTGCGTCCGTCACGCAGGCCTGCGCCGCCCGATAGGTCTCCGATCTTGCATGGAAGGTGCGCATCCAGCCAATTTGGTGAGCACTGATCCCCTTGGACGCACTCGCCATCCGCTTCGGACCGAGGTTGGTTGCATCCGCCAGCACGCCGGCCAGCATGGCCGAGACATTTCTGGGAACGTCACCGGTGCGGACATGCGTGAAGTAATCGGCGAAGCCAGTCCAATCGTGCACTTCTCTCAACAGGTCTGGCACCTCAACCATTGGATATATATCGCTGATCTCGGCATTCAGTTCTTCGGCGGCGGCAGGCACTTCGCCGACGGTCGGTGTGACGATCAACGTTCCGGCTTCAAGACGAACACCTTCGAGCTTCCCGGACCTTGCTCTGTGAGCCAGACGCTTCAGGTTGAAATCGAGCATCTGCCGCGCTTCGGCAAGCCACGCCGCGCCATCGCCTTGGACGCCCAGTCCGAGGCGGTTCTCTTCCTTCATGGCGTCGAACGTTGAACGCGGCATGAGATGCTCGTCGATCGGCCGGAAGGATCTGCTGCCGTCGACCCAAATGTCTGCAGATCTAAGCCGATCTCGCAAAGCCGCGAGCGTGGCGATCTCGTAGAGCCGGCGATCAGGCTTTCCTTGTTCGAAGATGAGCCGTCGATCAGTTTGGCTGAGGTGGGTGACCGGGACGCGCTCCGGGAGTGTCCGACGCTTCTCGGCATACATGCGCTTCAAAAGCGAGATTGCCGCCAGAAGCGGATCGTGCCGCCGACCCGATTGGAACGTGAACGCCCGCAGGAATGCACCCGCAAATTTACTGACGGTCGCATACTGCTCACCCGCCACGACCAAGGGCGACGCCTCGTTGTCCTCGACCATCGACTCGAGCTCTGGCTTCATGCGGAGCAGCCGATGCCAGCCGACTTTCTGATCGAGAACCTCCAAAGCGTTGCGACCATACTCATTGGCGGATTGCAGGGCTGTGATCGTATCGAGGAACATGCGCAGTGCCTTGGCGGTATCTGGCCTGCAATCCATGTGCCGCTGCTTCTTGCGGTTGTTGGCTTGCGAGAACAACCGACCCATCAGCTTGATGAACATCGTCACGGCATCGTCGGTGAGCTTCTGTGCGAGTTTGATGACCTGCGCCACGATCAGAGCGTGCCGGCGGCTGGAGTTGAAGTCGCTGGCCAGCCAGGCCGGTGTGGCGTTCCCCTCGCGGATCATCTGGTCCCACCGACCCGAGGAAATCCGCATCTGCAATTTCGGGTCGATTTCCAGCTTGCGCAGGAATGCGATCCGTTCTGTCAGCCCGACAAGGTTCGACGCACCCGGCGCTTCCGGCGCCGACCGCAACCAATGGAAGCGGGTCTTACCGATCGACGGGTCGACATCTAGCAGCCTATCCAATGATTGGAGCGTACCGAGAGAGATGTCTTCAATTAGATTTCTCTCCGCCCGCCGGCGGGCTATCGCGCGCCCGGCAAGGCCGATGCGTTCGATCGTGTCGACTGCTGGCAGAAGGGACCCGCGTTCTCGAAACGTCGCGACAATGGAGCTGACTATCGCGGCACCGTCGTCGGACATCGTCGCCGCTTGGACTGCGGCCAATAATGCCGCTCGACGATCTTCCGCCGTCGCGCTTTTTATATCCAGATATACCAATAGGCGCGCGGCGTGATCGCGGCGGGTTTCTTCACGGCGCGAGTAGAGCGCAAATGATGCTTGGTCAGCACCGATTTGGTCAGCAACATATTTGAGCATCGCGCGAGGCGGGGCCTCTTCTGCTCCCAGCACTCGGCCAGGATATCGCATCAGACATAGCTGAATGGCAAAGCCGAGCCGATTATGGTCACGCCTCCGCAGTTCGACCTCCAGCCGATCCGCCGGTGACAACGAATAGTGTCGGATCAGGCTGTCCTCATCGACCGGTATGTCGAAAAGCTTCCGTCGATCTTGCTCTTTGAGAAGCTTCCGCTTTGCCATCTTCCGTCCCTATACACGGCCATCTGGCTGAAGCGTTGTCGAGTCGGGCAGATGAGGAAATCAAAACCGACGCGTCGCGATGACAATCCACAGGATCCGGCGCTGCTCATCCATCGCCGTTCATGGTGCGTTCGACCTAAGCGTACGATTTCGAACTCCTCTTGTTCTGACCCCATAAAGATCTATAGCAAGACCTCTTCGAGAAGCAGGAGCTGGAAATGATCCTCCCAAACGACACGACAGTAGCCGTCGCCGACGGAAAGAAACTGCGCCTGTTTCGCAACAAGGGCGTCGAGCCTAACATCAGGCTGGTCGCGCTGGACGCTCCGGAGATCGACGCGGACAATACGGGCTCGGGGGCGCGTCACCGGAGCGTTTCGGCCAATCCGGACGACAGGCGGCTGGATGAAGACAATTTCGCTGCTGAGGCAGCCTCCTATCTCAATCACCAGGCGATCACGGGCAGCATTGCGTCGCTATTTGTAATAGCCGACTCGCGGACGCTCGGAGAAATGCGCCGCCATTTTCACGACGCGATCAGGTTGAAGCTCGTTGGTGAACTCGCCAAGGACCTCACCGGGCACACGGTAGCTAAGATCGAGGCCGCGATTGCCAGGGCATGATCGACTCTCAAGCCGCGCTGCGGACGACGAAACCACGGATCGTTGGGGGCAGCCGCCCACGACTGATGTCTTCCATAAAGCTGCCCGATCGACGCTTCCCAAGGCGACGGAGATCAGCGGCAGCGCGGAAGCGCAGTTGGGACGGACTTGCCAAACATGGACAAACGAGGCCACACGCGCGGCACGCTGACAGTGAGCCGTTCAGATTGGTAGACAACACCGTCTTGCTATGCCCGGGTGCCAACGCATGAACAACCAACTGCGATGTGGGCGGGACTGATTGGTTTGACATCGGGCCGTAAGCAGTTGTCTTAGGGATAGAAGAAGGTCATCGTCTTAATCTGTAGAGCTGGATGCGCGGATCACAATTGAGTTGGTTGAAAGTGAGATTTGATGCAAAGACGGTTCACGTTCGACACTCCGGTGATCCTAACGGTGTTGACCGTTCTGGGCATGCTCCTGGCCGTAGCCGCCCTTTGGCCACTCACAGGGGTTGTTGCTGATAGATCCTCGCTCGCCGGGCTTTGCCTCGTCTATCTCGCCGGTGGCCTACCGGCCGCTTGGCGTGCCCTCGAGACCTTGTGGAAGGAGCAAATCCTTGACATCGATCTTCTGATGGTTGTGGCGGCGGTCGCCGCAGCGGCCGTTGGCGCGCCTTTCGAGGGTGCGGTTCTGTTGACCCTGTTCAGCGTTTCCACAACCCTGGAACAACAGGCCCTCGGCCGTGCCCGCCGTGCCGTCGAATCCCTGATGGCGTTGCGGCCGGAAACAGCACTGAGAAAAAAAGCGGATGGCACCGTCGCCGAGGTTCCCGCCATCGAGCTCGAAGTCGGCGACGTCGTGGTGCTGCGACCGGGCGCCCGCGTTCCCGCCGACGGGATCATCAGCAGCGGTCGCGGCTCTCTGGACGAGGCAAGCATCACCGGCGAATCCATGCCTGTGGCAAAGGATCCGGGCGCGCAGGTGTTCGAGGCGACCGTCAATCTGGACGGCGTTCTCGAGGTCGCGGTCACGAAGACCATCGAAGACAGCACCGTCGCCCGCATGATCGCGCTGGTGACGGAAGCGCAGGCAGCCAAAGCCCCTTCGGAACAGTTCAGCGCATGGTTCGGCCAGCGCTATACGGTCGCGGTCATGGCGGGGGCAGCGCTCGCCTTCGCCGCCTTCTACTGGCTCGGGCGCGACTGGGAGGATGCCCTCTATCGATCCGCGACACTGCTGGTCGCCGCCAGCCCCTGCGCCATCGTCATATCGGTTCCCGCGGCGATCCTTTCGGCCTTGTCGGCGGCGGCCCGTGGAGGCGTGCTCTTCAAGGGTGGCGCCGCGCTTGAAACGCTGGCGGCGGTCGACACATTCGCCTTCGACAAGACCGGCACCCTGACCACCGGCAAGGCGGTGGTGACCCGCGTGGTGGCGCTCGACGGCGACGAAGAGGTGTTCCTTTCCCTCCTGGCAGGAATCGAGGCGCAATCCGAACATCACAGCGCGGCCGCCATCAGGCAGGAGGCGGCGCGCCGATCCGTCGTCGCGGCGGACGTGTTGAACGTGAACACCAGGCCGAGCGCCGGCATCGTTGGTGAACACGCAGAAGGCCTGATCTGGGCCGGCAATCCGCGTCTCGTGTCGGAGATGGGAGCCTCGGTCGACGATCCGGCACTCGAGGTCCTCGCAGCAGACAGCCAAACCGTCATCTACCTCGGAAAGGGTTCGACGGTGCTTGGTGCCGTCACCGTTGCTGACGGGGTGCGTCCAACCTCCGCAGCTGCGCTTGCTGCCCTACGGGACAGCGGCGTGAAGCGGATCGTGATGATGACGGGAGACCGTCGGCCGGTTGCCGTCAGGATCGGCCTGGAGCTAGGTCTCCGTCCGGAGGAGATACATGCTGACATGCTGCCCGAGGACAAGGTCCGCATGGTCGGAGAATTCGCGGCTTCGGGTAAGGTCGCGTTCGTTGGAGATGGGGTCAACGATGCGGCCGCGCTGGCACGAGCGGATGTCGGGATCGCCATGGGCGCCGCGGGCTCGGATGTCGCGCTGCAGGCAGCAGATGTTGCGCTGCTTTCGGAGGAAATGGGCCAGCTTGCGGCAGCCCATGACCTGGCACGCCGCACCGCAACAATCATCCGGCAGAATCTGGCTTTCGCGCTGTTTGCCATGGCAGTCTTGGTCACCGGCGGCCTTTTCTTCGACCTCCCCCTGCCGCTTGCAGTCATCGGCCATGAAGGTGGCACCGTGCTTGTCGTCCTGAACGGCCTGCGCCTGCTGGCGGCGCCGATGCGGCAGGATCGCCAGGAGAAGTCCGCGTCGGCAAGCAATTCAGGACATGCCTTGTCCGCGCCCGCTCTTCGACGCCAGTCTTATCGGCGGAAGATTCCGCGGCAAACAGGCTAGGCTTCCGGGCGGCCGCAACGCCATTGCCGCAGCCTCTCCAACCGAACTCGCCACCGCCAGACGCCGCGTTCAGTGCGAAAGCAAGATGGGCATCCGAAGATCGCGCAGCACACCTGCCGTGGCGCCGCCGAGCACGAAGTCCCGCAGCCTGGAATGGCCGTACCCGCCCATGACGAGCAGTTGAGCGTCCAACTCTAGGGCGTGCCGCTGCAAGGTTTCCGCTATGGGGCAGTCCTCGGCCCGGATAGGCGAGAAGCTGGCCTTCACGCCTGCCTGCCGGAGACCTTCTGCAAGACGGTCGCCCGCTGCTTTGTCTGCCAACGGTTTCTCATCCGTCACCGTGATGACATGCATCTCCTCGGCGCGTTCCAGCAGACGGGTCGCATCCGCAAGAGCCCGCGCAGCCACCCGGCTGCCGTCCCAGGCGATCGCGATGCGGCTGATCCCGCTAGCCTCTGCACCTTCGGGCACGATGATCGTCGGACGTCCCGAGCCGAAAATCACTGCCTCCGCCAGCATCTGAATTCCCGGGTTTCCGGAACTCCAGCCAACCAGTGCGAGATCGAAGTAGCGCGCCTCGTATGCGGCGACTTCGCCAAGAAGCGCAGGCGCGGCCTTTAGCGTTCCGACGGTCACCGGCAGTCCGCTTGCCTCGGCTTTCCCGCGGGCGATATCCATGAGCTTTGCTCCTGCCTGTGCGCTCAGTGTCTCCGCGTTGCGGATGACCTCCGGCAGGTTCATCAATACGCGGGAAAGCGCGCTGGTGACCGGAGGGATATCCGCCTCCAGAGCGACCACGTGCAGTTCCGCGCTGGCCAGACTCGCCAGCGCGGCAGCATTGCGGATGGAAGCCTCGCTGCTCGCGTCCGGATAGGTAAGGAGAGGCAGGAAAGAGCGGATCTTCATGTTGACGGTCCTTCTTCGGCTATCTTTGGCTTCAGCGGACAACGAGCACGGGCACGGGGCTATGGGCAAGCACTTCCGCAGTCTGGCTTCCCAGCAACATCCGGCCAAGTCCACGCCGGCCATGCGAGGACATGACGATCAGACTGCAACCCTGCGTTCGGGCTGTTTCCACAATCGCCTCGGCAGGCCGCGAGTTCGGTACGTACAGGATCGATGCTTCGACACCGAGTTTGGTGGCGGCTTCCTTCACGCCGGCGAGCAACTTGTCCGCGAGATCCTTCTGTCCCTCTTCGTAGCCGGAGATATCAATCGGTAGCGGCGCCCATCCAGCCGACGAGGCCGCCGCGTAGTAGGGGAACGGCTCCGTGACGGTGATGACGGTAACCCGCGCGGCGAGGCTCTTGGCAAGCGAAAGCCCATGGTCCACCCCCTTCTGCGCGACTTCGGATCCATCGGTCGAGATCAGGATGTGTTTGTACATGCTACGTCCTCCGTGGTGTCCCAGCGGCAGGGCTGGGCAATATCGCCGCCTAGGCGTCCACGAGCCATGATAAGCGCCTGCGCTGCGATAGTCGTTGTCGAGGCGCAACCAGAAGCTTGAAATGACAGCGAGACATCCATAGGCCTGTCGGCATACTAGAACGCAACGCGACGGAAAGCAGCAGGGAACGGGATGCTAGTACTTGTTCTAAACGCGGGAAGCTCGAGCCTGAAGTTCGGCGTCTTCAGTGCAGGTGATGACACACGCGAGGTGTTCAAGGGTTCCTACGAACGCTTCCAGAACGGAAGCTGCGAATACCGCTTCCGGCACGGCGAGACGGACGAACGCGGCGCGGCGGCGTTCGCCAGTCCCAGCGACGCGCTGAAGGGCGTACCGGACGCGCTGAAGCGGTTTGACCTGGACTCGATCGATGCGATTGGACACCGGATCGTTCATGGCGGCGCACGATTCTCCGCGCCGACGCTGCTCGACGACGAAACGGTCGAGGCCATCGCGGCGTTGACGCCGCTTGCTCCCCTGCACAATCCGGCAAACCTGGAAGCCGTTCGGCTATGCCGCGGGCTGTGGCCGAACCTGCCTCAGGTCGCGGTGTTCGACACGGCCTTCCACCTGACTAATCCTCCCTCCGCAACGACCTACGCCGTGCCGGCGGCCTGGCGGGAGGCGGGGTTGCGCCGATACGGCTTCCATGGGACGTCCCACAAATACGTGGCAATGCGGGCGGCGCTGGAGATCGGCCGGCCGATTTCCGATCTCCAGCTTGTCAGCGTCCATCTCGGCAACGGAGCCAGCGTCTGCGCCGTCAACCGCGGGCAGAGCATGGACAGTTCGATGGGGATGACACCGCTCGAAGGGCTGGTGATGGGGACGCGCTCCGGAGACGTTGACCCGGGCGCATTCGGCTTCCTGTCCCGCAGGCTGGGGCTGTCCGTGCAGGACATCGAGGACGCTCTTTACGAAGACAGCGGGCTGAAGGGGCTGGCAGGCTCGTCTGACATGCGCGACATCGAGGACAGGGCTTCCAAGGGCGACCCCCAGGCCCAGTTGGCAATCGAGATCTACGCATACCGCGCCAGGAAATATGTAGGTGCCTACGCGGCCGCCATGGGCGGACTAGACGCGGTCGTCTTCACCGGGGGCATCGGCGAGAACTCTCCCTCGATGCGCCGACGCATTTGCGACGGGCTGGATTTCATGGGCCTGCAGCTCGACCATGACCGCAACATGGCCGTGAACCTGTCGCACCGTGCAGCGCCACAGATCCAGGCCTACGGTTCGCGGGTCCGCGTCTTCGTCACCGAGACAGCCGAGCAGTTGATGATCGCGCGCGAGACGGCGGCAGCACTCGCGGGCGGCAGGTCCGGTGGGGAGCTACGTCTGCCGATTGCGGTGTCGGCCAGGCACGTCCACCTGTCCCGCGAGGCGGTGGATGATTTGTTCGGCAAGGGCTACATGCTCGATCAGGCGATACGGCTGCGACAGCCGGGACACTGGGCTGCAGGGGAACGGGTAACACTCGTCGGGCCCAAGGGAAGACTGGAGCGCGTCGCGATCCTCGGACCGTTGCGGGAGCGTACGCAGATCGAGGTATCCCGCACCGACAGTTTTGCGCTCGGCATCGACGTGCCCGTGCGCGACAGCGGCGAGCTGGAGGGAACACCGCAGGTGACGATCCTGGGGCCGGCGGGAAGCATCGCCACGGACGGGCTGATTATCGCAGCCAGGCACATCCACACGAATCCTGCCGATGCCGCGCGGCTAGGCATTCAGGACGGCGACTATGTCGACATAAGGGTGGGCGACGAGGATCGCAGCCTTACCTTCGGCCGGACCCTGGTCCGCGTGGGCGCCAACGCGTTCACCGAAGTACACATCGATACCGACGAGGCCAACGCGGCCGGGATAGAGGCGGCAGGGACCGGTGAACTGGTTCACATCTGAACCGATGACCGCGTTTCTTGCCGATATCCGCGGTCCGACAACGCACAAGTAGTACAACAAGGCTCGGTGCGGTTGCGCGCCAGCACTGCGACGGCACCGGTGGTATTGGGACCGGAGGCTCACTCCTGGTCTGCCTCCAAGGCTCGCCGTAGGCGACGGATGATGACCGCGCGGCTTTTTTCGTCGGCGGCAGCAGTCACGGTTTCGCTGACCTCGATCAGGAATTTGGACAGGTCATTGTGCCAGTCCAGCCGGGCGACGCTCTCGGGCTTCAGACGAAGTGGCTTGTTCAAGTCAACCTGTCGCGCGCCCTTCTGTCCGATCTGGAATGCGTCGTCGATCAACGGGAGGATTACAGAGATTTCCGGCAGGGCGGCCCCTAACCGGCCCTTCAGCCCATTCAGGCCATCTTCCTCGCCATGGGTCAGGAAGATTGCATGCCTTACCGGAACGCGGTCCTTAACCCAGGACACCAGTTCGCTGGCATCCGCGTGGCCCGAATAAAGGTCAAACTGGCTGATGCGGGCTCTCACCTTGATCTCCTCACCCTGGATGCGCACGCGCGAAGCGCCATCCACAAGCAACCGTCCGAGCGTCCCTTGCGCCTGGAAGCCTGCCATGAGGATTGAGGCGTTTCTCTTCCAGAGATTCGCTTTCAGGTGGTGACGGATCCGCCCGGCATCGCACATGCCACTGGCGGCGATGACCACGTAGTGTCCGTTAAGCTTGTTGATCGCCTTGCTCTGATCGACGGTTTCCGTGAAGCGCACATTCTTCGAGGCCAGAGCGCGTTTCAGGATATCCCCGTCGTGTATCTCTCCGGCGTGTTTCCCGAAAACAGCGCTTGCTCGGGTTGCAAGCGGTGAATCCACGAAAATGGAGAGATTCTCGGGAATGTCGCTGTTCTGCGCGAGCAGGAACAGATCTACGAGCAGTTCCTGAGTCCGCTCGACCGCGAAGGACGGGATGATCAAGGGGCCGTTGACCTTGGCGGCGTGCATGACTTCCTGGCCGAGGAGGCGCCTGCGCTCATCACGGGTGACGTCGGGTCGATCGCGGTCCCCGTAGGTGGCCTCGCAGATGAGAAAGTCGATGTCGCGCGGACCTTCCGGATCAGCCTGCAGGAGCTTTTGGCCGGGGCCGATGTCGCCCGAAAAGAGAATGCGAAGCGGGGGCTCACCTTGCTCGGAGGCCACTTCAATCTCGACCGAACTCGATCCCAGCATATGGCCGGCGTTCCAGAAGCGGGCGCGCACCCCATTCATGATTGTCGTCCAGGCAGCGTATTCGACCGAACGAAACTGCAGCAGGCATGCAGCCACATCCGACAGTGAGTAGATCGGGGAGACCGTCGGACGCCCCCGCTGGGCGTTGCGTCGATTGAGGTTCTCGACCTCCATCTCCTGGATGTGAGCCGAATCCGGAAGCATGACGGAACAAAGGTCAATCGTAGCAGGCGTTGCGTGGATCGGCCCTGTAAAGCCCTTCTTCAAGAGTTTTGGAAGCAGGCCGCTGTGGTCGATATGGGCGTGCGTGAGAATGACTGCGTCCACCGTGGCGGGGTCGAACGGGAACTCGCCATAGTTCAGCGCCTTCTCCGACTTCGAGCCCTGAAACATTCCGCAGTCGATGAGAAGCCGCCGGTCGCCCACCTCAAGCTCGTAACAGGAGCCGGTCACGCCATGCGCGGCGCCGTGGAAGCTCAGCGTTAGTTCCATGTCAGTTTCCCGCCTTTGCTTCAGTCGTGGGAGGCCAGTTCCAGTCCCGGATCTGTGGCATGTCCTCGCCGTGCTCGCGGATATAGCGAGAATGCTCCTCGAGCGAATGCTCGCAGGTATCGATCACCCGGTTGCCGTCGGCGCCAAGGTCCTTCAGACGCCTCACCGCGGCCATTGCCAGATGGAAGCGGTCGATCTCGTTCATGACCGCCATGTCAAAGGGCGTGGTCGTGGTGCCTTCCTCCTGAAAGCCGTGAACGTGGAAGTTGTGGTGATTGGTCCGCTTATAGGTCAGTCGGTGAATGAGGTAGGGATAACCGTGGTAGGCGAAGATCACGGGCTTAGCCTTGGTAAAGAGCGCGTCAAATTCCTCGTCCGTGAATCCGTGCGGGTGGGTCGTGTGCGATTGCAGGGTCATCAGGTCGACGACATTGACCACTCTGATGCGAAGACCGGGCAACTCGCGGCGGAGCAGATCGACTGCCGCGAGTGTCTCCAGTGTCGGCACGTCGCCGCAGCAGGCCATCACCACGTCAGGCTGTTCGTCGGCCGGGCATGTGCACGCCCATTTCCAAATCCCGGCGCCCGCCTCGCAATGGCGTTCCGCCTGCTCGGCTGTGAGCCATTGCGGCTGAGGCTGCTTGCCGGCCGTGATCACGTTGATCCGGTTCCAGGTCCTCAGGCAGTGGTCGGTGACCCACAGCAGCGTGTTGGCATCCGGCGGAAAATAGAGGCGGACAGTGTCGGCCTTCTTGTTGGCGACGAAGTCGGCGAACCCCGGATCCTGGTGGCTGAAGCCGTTGTGGTCCTGCCGCCAGACGTGGGACGTCAGGAGATAGTTCAGTGATGCGATGGGCTTGCGCCAGGGCAGTTCCGCCGTGACCTTCAGCCACTTGGCGTGCTGATTGACCATGGAATCGACGATGTGAATGAAAGCTTCGTAGCAGGAGAACAGGCCGTGCCGCCCGGTCAGCAGATAGCCCTCCAGCCATCCCTGGCAGAGATGTTCCGATAGAATCTCCATGACCCGGCCCTCGCGCGCCAGGTGCACATCATAGGGTTCGATCGTCTCCATCCAGACCCGATCCGTGACCTCGAAGACGGCATCGAGCCTGTTCGAGGCGGTTTCGTCCGGACCCATGAGACGGAAATTCCGAGCCTCGGCATTGAGGCTTATCACCTCGCGCAGATAGGCGCCCATGAAGCGGGTCGTCTCGGCGATGGTTTCGCCTGGTCGATGGACATCGACGGCGAGGCTCTTCCAGTCCGGCAGGACGAGGTCCTTCTTCAACACTCCGCCATTGGCATGCGGCAGCGCTCCCATGCGCTTGTCACCGTCGGGAGCAAGCAAAGCGAGTTCCGGCAGGAGGCGACCGTCGCCATCGAACAACTCCTGCGGTCGATAACTGCGCAGCCAGTCTTCGAGGATCTGGCGGTGGGCGGCATCACCCCGCGCGTTGGATACCGGGACCTGGTGCGATCGCCAGAAGTCCTCGACCTTCTTCCCGTCGACTTCCTTCGGTCCGGTCCAGCCTTTCGGGCTGCGCAGGACAATCATGGGCCAGCGCGGCCGCTCGCCGGACCAGTCTTCAGCGCGGGCCTGCAGCTGGATCTCGCGGATACTGTCCATCGCCCTGTCCAGGGTATCAGCCATGGCCCGGTGCATCGGAACAGGGTCCTGACCCTCGACGAACAGCGGTTCGTAGCCGTAGCCCCGGAAGAGGTCCCGGAGTTCCGCGTCCGCCATCCGCGCCAGCAAGGTCGGGTTCGCGATCTTGTAACCGTTGAGGTGGAGGATCGGCAGAACCGCGCCGTCCACCTTTGGGTTGAGGAACTTGTTGGAGTGCCAGGCTGCCGCCAGCGGTCCCGTCTCCGCCTCCCCGTCGCCGACGACACAGGCCACGATGAGGTCGGGGTTGTCGAAAGCGGCGCCGAAGGCATGGACAAGCGCGTAGCCGAGTTCGCCGCCTTCGTGGATCGAACCCGGCGTCTCGGGGGCGACATGGCTGGGTATACCGCCAGGAAACGAAAATTGGCGGAACAGTTTCCGCAGTCCGGCCTCGTCCTGCGAGATGTCCGGATAGATCTCGCTGTAGGAGCCTTCAAGATAGGTATTCGCCACCATCGCGGGTCCGCCGTGGCCGGGCCCGCAGATGTAGAGGACGTCCGTATCCCTTTCCTTGATGACGCGGTTCAGATGCACGTAGATAAAGTTCAGGCCAGGTGTCGTTCCCCAGTGGCCGAGGAGCCGTGGCTTAACGTGTTCGGCCGCAAGAGGCTCTCGAAGTAGGGGATTGCCCATCAGGTAGATTTGGCCGACAGATACGTAGTTGGCGGCTCGCCAGTAGCGGTCAATTAGACCGAGTTGGGTGTCACTTACGTCTGCCATCCTGAAGTCACTCCACGCTCGCATACCGACCAGTAATTAGGCCATCGCTTCCGACCCTAAGGTAAGCTTTGTCCCACGTTCATCTTGCTGGGTACGTCCGTCGACCTCCTGTACGCTGCGTGTCGATTACTTGGACAACAGCTCAAGGACGTGCGACGTCTGAGATACCGCTGCGATTTCTCCGAGCGTTGATCGAAATCAACACAGGAAGCTTATCAAGGTGATTGTCAATGAACAGGTAGAACTCTTTCGTGCTACGAGACTGAAATCACGATCAGGGAGCTAGGTCAGTGTCCGAAAGGTTGGTCAAAATAGTCGGAATGGCAATTCTTGTCGGGCTTGTCGCAACGTCGGCCGGGGCAGACAACATTGCCGAGGGAAAGGCGCTGGTGGAACTCAACTGCGCGCGCTGCCATGCCGTGGATCGAACCAGCGAGAGCAGTCATTCCGACGCCCCACCATTCAGGACGCTTTCGCAGCGCTACCCCATTGATGCGCTCGAGGAAGCATTTGCCGAAGGCATCTCCACGGGGCATCCCGACATGCCCGAATTCGTTGCAACACCGGAACAGATCCAGGCTATCCTTGCCTATATCAGCAGCCTCGGCGACTGAAGCTCGGCCGCCCAGGCCTCAATGCAGGAGCGATAGCGCTGCAAAACGATAGAACTGGAAGGACATGGCCTTGGAATCATGCCGTCTGCGAAGCCTCCTTGTTGGCATAGATGCGGATAGCTCCGCGTCAGCTCCGGCGTTGACCCGTGCAATGGACATGGCCTTGGCTTACCGATCGACGCTCACGGTCTACGTGTTCGCTCCAGACTTGCTGCAGCCATTCCCGCTGACGCTTGGCTCCTCCTCGATCTGGATTGAACAAGAGGAGGACAGGATCGAACAGGCCTCTGAAGAGGCCGCGCGGTCGGTTCGCCAGCTTGCAGCTGAAAAGGACGTGGCTGTGGCGCTTGAACATGCCCACTCGCCCTTCGAAGGGCGCTACCAGCGCTTCATCGCATTGGCACGTGTTCATGATCTGACAATCCTTCCGGCGGCCGAGCCATCACGCTCTTGGGCCCGTCCGGCGATCGAGCACGCGATCTTCGACACTGGCCGACCCGTGCTTGTAACCCAGAAAGAGCGTCGGCCAATAGCAGCCAAGGTGGCCATCGCCTGGGACGGGAGTGCAAGAGCCGCGCGCGCGGTTCGTGACAGCATCGACTTGTTGATGATGGCCGATCAGGTCAGCATCGCGACGGTTCTGGACACCAAGGGATCGGAGGGACTGCAATCAGCCGATGAGCTAGGCAACTATCTCAGGCTCTACGGCATTGAGCCCAAAATCGCGGTGGTCGCGAATCCGCCGGGCGACGACGAGGGCGAGCCGATACGCTCGTTTCTTGCCAGCGAGCAGATGGAACTTCTGGTCATGGGTGCATTCGTGCATTCGCGTCTGCGTCAAACGGTATGGGGCGGGATGACCCGCTCGATACTCGAAAACTGTCCCATTCCTGTGATGATGTCCTATTAGGCCGGAATCGGTTCAAGCTAATCGTTCAACTGATTAGAGCGGTTCACGGAATTATAGAATCGTGTGGATTCCCTGCTTGAAGGATTTGTGATTCAAGTGGCTGGGCAGGAGGCCAGCATCTTATGACGGCACCTCTTTCCAACGACCTGCGGAAGCGTGTTGTGGCGGCGGTTGGTTCCGGTGATAGCTGCCGGACGGTGGCCGCCCGGTTCGGTGTTGCGGTTTCTTCGGTGGTAAATTGGTCTCAGCTCTCTAGCGCTCGCGATCAAAGGTCAGTTGTTGGTCCGATGCCCGCCGCCAGCATCGCTCACACGGCCTGACCGACCAGCGCGCCGATTCCTGCGGTGAGCCCCATCGCCAAGGCCCCCCAGAAAGTGACCCGCCATGTGGCCCGCATGACGTTGGCTCCGCCCGCCTTTGCGCCGATGGCTCCCAAGAACGCTAGAAACAGCAGCGAGGCGGCCGACACCGCCCAGACCAACGAAGCGGCCGGCGCCAGAAGCACCATGGCCAGCGGCATCGCCGCGCCGACGGCGAAGGTCGCCGCCGACGTCAATGCCGCCTGGATAGGACGGGCCGTTGTCGCCTCGGAGAGTCCGAGCTCATCCCTTGCGTGGGCGCCAAGTGCATCCCTGGCCATCAGCTGTGCGGCAACCTGCTGGGCAAGCTCATCCGACAAACCGCGTCCGACGTAAATCTGCGCGAGTTCATTCTTCTCAAATTCAGGCTGTGTTTCCAGTTCCATCCGTTCGCGAGCGAGGTCGGCTTGCTCTGTGTCCGACTGCGAACTCACAGACACATACTCGCCTGCCGCCATCGACATTGATCCGGCGACCAGCCCGGCGATTCCCGCGACTAGGATCTCCGAAGTCCCCTGTGCCGCGGCGGCAACGCCGACGATGAGGCTAGCCGTGGAAACTATGCCGTCATTTGCGCCGAGCACGGCCGCCCGCAACCATCCGATCCGCGAGACGAGATGCTTCTCTGTGTGCAGCCTGCTCATGCGACCGATACCAACATCAGTTCTTCGGGGTTGAAGGCATCAGTTTGACCAGCGGGATCCGTTTCAAGGTGGATCTGCGCGGTCTTTGCCGTTGCGATAGACCCGTGGGCATTCACCCGGCGGGGTTCGACCTTGTATTCGAGCATCACTCAACCTCTTTCCTAAGCACGACAAGTGCGACGCGCGCCGATCATCGTGTACTTCAAAAGATTGCCGAAGATGTTGATCTGAATCACCCCATGGCGCGCGTCAACGGCCGAGGTTGATGGTCTGCTCAACTGAGCCGGAGCCCGCCCCATCCTGTCAGACGGCCATCCCGAGCCAGCAAGCGACACCGGCCGCCGCGGCCGCGGCCAGCGTGATGATGGCAAGCGGCAGAGAGAAGCGGACGGGGCCGGCAAGGATCGACAGGAACAGCCTGCCGATTGCATTTGCGGCGAGCGCCACCAGCACCGCTCCGCCCACGGTGTTGATGGCTGCCGTCTGCTCGACAAGACGCAGTGCGCTCAACACGGCGACATCGACATCGAATGCGCCCGACACCGCAGAGGTCATCAGAAGTCCGCCCTCGCCGAAGCGGCTGGCGAGCGCCGCACTCGCGGTTGAGACGACCGCAAATGAAGCGGCGAAAAGAAGCAACGAGGCGAGCTCAAACGGATTGCGCTCGCCTCCTTTCTCCCTTGTCGGATGAACGCCGTTGCGAACCAGCAACACAGCTCCGCTTGCCGCGAGGACCATCGCGGCGGCGAGCGCGGGCACCACGATCCACCCTAGAACCTGCGGTGCGATTATCGCGACGATAACCAAGACTCGCAGGATCGAGACCAGCGCTGCGAGCCCCGCGGCCCCGGCGAGCGGCAACGCATTGCCCTCTGCCTTTGCCATGCGGGCCAATGCCACCGTCACCGCAGTCGACGACACGACGGCACCTGCGAGCGTACCGACGAGCAGGCCACGTGTCTGGCCAAGAACTCGCACCGCAACGTAACCGCCAAAGGAAATTGCCGCAATGACAACCGTGAAGAACCAGATTTCGAACGGGTTCAAGCCGCCCCAGGGATCGATCGCCCGATCGGGCAGCAACGGCAAGACAATGGCCGTCATGACAGCGAGGATCATTGCCGAGCGGAGTTCGATCCAAGTCAGGCGCCGCAGCAAATCGTGCAGCACCTCCCGGCTGGCGAGGACGGCGGCGAGTGCCGCGCCGCCGGCAGCGGCAGTACGCGTGTCACCGACCACGGCCAGCGCGCCGAGGGCAAAGACGATCAGGCCAGCCACGACGCCCGTCACGCTGAAGTTCTGGTCGTGCTCGGCTTCGCGCGCCGAGAACCACGCGAAGATCGCGGCGAAGCCGAGGAAGCCAGCGATCAGCACCCCGGAGCCTAGCGCCTCGGAGAGCGCAGCAAAGATTCCACCGAGCAAACCAACCAGCCCAAACGTCCGGAGACCAGCGGTGCGGCTGCGGTCGGGCGCGTCACGCTCGCGCCAGCCCCGCTCCAGGCCGACCAGCAGGCCGATAGCAAGTGCGAGGCCGAGTTGGGCGATCAACTGGTCCATCTGCGTCAGCCGGCAAAAATCGGTAACTGGTCACGTGCCCAGGGCGCGATGAGGCCCGACGACACAGAGCCCGAGGTGCGCCCAGTCTCGTAGCCGCGGTGATCCAAGGTCTGGATACTGCGGATACCAAGCTTGGAGACTACCTCACGTTGGACACCGGAACCAGGCCGACCGAGTGGGTCGGCGTCGACCGGTACAGGGAGGCTCCCGAACAACTTCACGTCACACGTGCAATAGCATGCGAGGTATTCGAACATCCACCGGACCTCGCTCTCTGTGCGGTTATTGACGAATGCTCTCCACTGTATCGACCCTGTCGTCAAGCGTTCCCTGGCTCGCGGTGAACGAGCATGCACCCGAAGCTGTTTCGTGGGATTGGAACGCCGTAGGCACCGTATCCCTGGTGACCGACGGTTCCCGGTCGCTTGGTCGCAGCGATGCGGCGACACAAAAATCTCGAGCCCGCAGTTCGTTGTCGCGCACGCAGGACACCGGCCCGGAGGAGCCGGCAGGGCGCCGCTATTTCCTCAGATGAAAGATGCGGGCATCTGAAGGGCAGCCTTGATGCGAGGTGCCAGTTCCCGGGCCGTGCGGCCCGCGCCGATCAACGTTGCTGACGCGGCACCCGTCCAGTTTCCATATCCCTGCAGCCAAAGCCGCGGTTCCTCGACCGCACGTTGATCGACCACTTCGATGCGTCCATCAGGGCCGACCACGCCAAGCGACCGGAGGTGCCCTGTCGCCGGACGGAATCCGGTGCACCACAGGACGGCGTCGACATGCGTCTCCGTTCCGTCCGCCCACAAGACACCGTCGATCGTGAAGCGGAGGAAGGGGCGGACCGATTTCAGCACGCCGCGGTCGCGCGCTTCTTTCACCGGCGGGACCATGACGATGTCACCCAAGGTCGTGGTTGAAGCCTGGTCGAAGTCACCGCGCACGCGCGCGCTAGCGCGTTCGAACAGGACGCGCCCGTCGACGTCGTCTGGCAGGAAGACAGGGTCCTTCAGGGTGACCCAGACCGTCTCTGCGAGCGCGCTGACCTCGGCGAGGATCTGCGCCCCGGAGTTGCCGCCGCCAACAACCAGCACCCGCTTGCCAGCGAAGGGGATGGGACTGCGATATTCTGCCGAATGGAGCTGACCGCCGCGGAACAATTCGCGGCCCGGATGATCGGGAATGTAGGGTGCGCTCCACGTTCCCGTTGCGCTGACGACGGCCCTCGCGGTGAAGGTCCGCCCGTTCCTCAACTGGAGACAGAGCCGTTCGGGGTCCCGTTCCACGGTTTCGACGTGACAAGACCGCTCGATCGGAAACGCATAGCGTTGCTCGTAGCGCGTCAGGTAATCGATCACCTCGTCTCTGCTCGGGAAGCCGTCAGAGCGGCTCGGCGGCATCGGCCAGCCGGGAAGCGAGCTGTAGGTCGCCGGCGAGAAAAGATGAAGCGAGTCCCAGGCATGAAGCCACGCGCCGCCCGGGCGGTCTTCGGCATCGAGCATGAGGAAATCGATTCCCGCGCGACGAAGATAATAGGCAACGGCGAGGCCCGCCTGCCCTCCTCCGATCACGACGACATCATGATCCCCTTCATTCATGCGGAGCGCTTCTGTGGCATGGTCGCGATCGTGGAAAGATCCGTCGCCGCATCGATCGTCTTCCCTGCACCTTTCCTCTCCGAGTAGCGGTCGACGAGCCGAGCCGCATGCGGCCGGGTGAGAATGGTGAATCGGACCAGTTCCTCCATCACGTCGACGATGCGTTCGTAATAGACCGACGGCTTCATGCGTCCGTCTTCGTCGAACTCCTGATAGGCCTTGGCGACGCTCGACTGGTTGGGGATCGTGATCATCCGCATCCAGCGGCCGAGCAGCCGTAGCGTGTTCACGGCATTGAAGCTCTGCGAGCCGCCGGAAACCTGCATTACCGCCAGGGTCCGACCCTGTGTCGGGCGGATGCCGCCCATGTTCAATGGCAGATTGTCAATCTGCGCCTTCATCAGCCCAGTGATCTGACCGTGCCGTTCGGGACTGCACCAGACCATTCCCTCCGACCAGATCGCATGCTCGCGCAGTTCCCGGATAGCCGGATGATCGTCGCCTGCCACCTGGTCGGGAAAAGGCATGTCGAACGGATCGAAGATCCGCACCTCGGCACCGAAGAAGCGCAGCAGGCGCCCAGCTTCCTCGGTGGCAAGCCGGGAGTAGGAACGCGGCCGCAACGAGCCGTAAAGCAGCAGGATTCGCGGGGCGTGCTCCTCCGGCCCCAGACCGAGGCCGGGCCGCTCCGCGACAAACCGGGCATCGAGCGCCGGCAGATGGTCGGGATCATCGAGTTCGCGTAGCCTCATGGTGTGTTTCTCCTATGACCGGGCCGTCGCGGTGGCCGGCATGGTATCGGGCGCGGTGTCGGGAAACCAGCGCCTGCCCATCCTGAGCGCGACATGCACGAGCAGGACGAGCACCGGGACTTCGACCAGTGGTCCGATGACGGCTGCGAACGCCACCGGGGACGCGAGGCCGAAGGCGGCGATGGCGACCGCGATGGCAAGCTCGAAATTGTTGCCGGCAGCCGTGAAGGCAATCGCCGTCGTGCGCGGATAGTCGGCCGCGATCAGCCTGCCCATCAGGAAGCTGATGACGAACTGGACGACGAAATAGATGACCAGCGGCACGGCGATCAGCAGAGCGTCCGATGGCAGCCGCATCACGTCGCCGCCCTTCAGGCTGAACATGGCGACGATGGTGAAGAGCAGCGCAACAAGCGTGATCGGGCTGATCCTGGGCAGGAAGATGCCCTCGTACCAATCGCTCCCCTTGCTGGAGATCAGGACGCGCCGCGTCAGGTATCCGGCGGCGAAGGGGATGCCGAGATAGATCAGGACAGCCTCTGTGATCGTCCAGAAGCCGACGCCGACCACGCTGCCCTCCAGGCCGAACAGCGGCGGCAGGACGGACAGGAAGAACCAGGCATAGGTCGAGAAGAACAGGATCTGGAAGATCGAATTGAATGCGACGAGGCCCGCGACATACTGGTTGTCGCCCTTCGCCAACTGGTTCCACACCAGCACCATCGCGATGCAGCGCGCCAACCCGATCAGGATCACGCCCGTCATGTATTCGGGGTGGTCGCGCAGGAAGATCACCGCGAGCCCGAACATCAGCGTTGGACCGATAATCCAGTTCTGGACCAGCGACAGGAGCAGCACGCGCTTGTCGGCGAATACGCGGTGCAGCTCCTCGTAGCGCACACGGGCGAGCGGCGGATACATCATCAGGATCAAGCCGATGGCGATCGGGATGTTCGTCGTGCCTACGGACATGGCGTCGAGCGAGGCCGGAAGGGTCTCGAAGGCGGTTCCGAGGAAGACGCCGAGCGCCATCGCCGCGAAGATCCAGACCGTGAGGTAGCGATCGAGGAAGGACAGCCGGCGTGCCGGAGGTGTTGCGTTCGACATTGGAATTTCCCGTGGTTGTCAGGCGAGCCTGTTGCCTGCCGCATCAGTCACCTGCTCGCCGTCTTCCTTGGCGAAGGCGCCCTTTTGGGCGGGCAAGAGGTCGAGGACCGTCTCGGACGGACGGCAAAGCTTCACGCCTTTCGGCGAGACGACGATCGGACGGTTCATCAGAATCGGATGCTTCTCAATCGCATCGAACAGCTGCTCGTCTGTCAGGGCGGGATCGCCAAGGCCGAGCTCCCCGTAAGGCGTGTCCTTCACGCGGAGGATACTGCGGAGCGACGTGCCCATCCGCTCCACCAGCTTGCGCAGCAGCTCTCGCGTCGGCGGTGTCTTCAGGTACTCGATAACATGCGGTTCGATTCCTGCATTGCGGATCATCGCAAGCGTGTTGCGCGAGGTCCCGCATTCGGGGTTGTGGTAGATGATCACGTCCATGCCGGGTCTCATGCTGTTGCGGCCGCCGAGACTTCGAGCTTTCCGATCTCGCGCAACCTGGACTGGAGCGACATCCGGTCGATCGAAGCCAGCGGCAGCGCCAGGAAGGCGGAGATACGGTTCGATAGCTGCCGATAGGCATCCGCGAAAGCCAGGTGCTTCTCGGCATCCGTGCCTTCAGCGGCTGCGGGATCCGGAATGCCCCAATGCGCTGTCATCGGCTGTCCGGGCCAGACCGGGCAGGCTTCGTTTGCGGCGTTGTCGCAGACGGTAAAGACAAAATCCATCTTAGGCGATCCGGGCCTCGCGAACTCCTCCCAGGATTTCGAGCGCGCGAAAGACGCATCCAGCTTCAGGTTCTGCAGGAGTTCGAGCGCGAAGGGATGCACTTCGCCTTTGGGCTGCGATCCGGCGGAGAAGGCGTTGAAGCGACCGGTGCCGAGATTCCTCAGGATCGCTTCGGCGAGGATGGAACGGGCGGAGTTCCCCGTGCAGAGGAAAAGGACGTTGTAGAGTCTGTCGGACATAGAAAACGCTCCTAGCAATCGCAGGTGACGGCATTGATGACTGGACGGCAGAGTTCCGGCGCGCCGTTGCAGCAGTCTTCCATCAGGTACGCGAGCAGGTCACGGAATCCCGTCATGTCGGCGACGTAGCGCACGGTCCGGCCATCCCGCTCGGGTCGGATGAGCGCCGCATGCGTCAGGATCTTGAGATGCGAGGACGTCGTGTTCTGAACTGCGCCGACCCGCGTCGCAATCTCACCCGCTGCAACCCCTTCTGGCCCCGCGCGCACAAGGAGGCGGAAAATATCCAGGCGGGTTTCCTGTCCCAGCGCGGCCAACGCGGCAAGTGACGTTTTCTTGTCCATAAATCTGCCCTTCTCGATATATCGACGCGCGGTGAGTAGCATGAGACGCTGCCGACGAAAAGGCCTAGTTTGCCTCAAAAGAACGACAGGTCCCCGGCTCGACGCGTTCGATGCCGAACGGCAGCAGTGCGATCCCCTCGGCTTGAGAGATCGCCCGCAGGCTGGCCGAAGAGCCGCGCCCCAACATTGCCAGGTGCGGCAGCCCATCCGAGCCTCCCGGGCAAGCATTCCTCCTCAGTGTCGCGCGGGCGAATGTGGCGCGGGTCGCTGCACAGGCGACCGCCACGCCGCCGCGCGCACTGATGTTCCGCATCGAGATCAACACCTATCACGGCTTCGCCTAGACGATAATGAAGAGCCAGGGCCACCTCATCTGTACCAAACAAGGAGTGCCTCACCTTCTGCCCGCCAAGGCCTGGGCGCATCTCACAGGCCTCGAGGGCAACGCCCGATCGGCACGACAACGAGAGCTGTCCGACACGGACGGCACGCTCGCCTTCGGCTACGTTTCACCAGACCGTGGCTCATTTCCACTCGAGGGGACAGAAAACGCATTTTGTGACACACAAAAATACCGCTCGAACGGTCAATACTAAGGATTCGTGGATCGGTTGACTTGCTGGCTGCGACGGTCGCGGTGAGGGGAGCCGCACGGTTGCATTGAGTTCATCTAGTGCTTGGCCGATCAGTTGTGTCCAGGCATCGCAGCGCGTCATACTGACTGAGGAATACCTTGCCAGTCAGGCCTTCGAGGAAATGGGTCCGCTTCAGCCTGTCCATCACTGGACCCTTGACTTCGGACAGATGGAAAGTGATGCCCGCGTCCTTCAGGCGATGATTGATCTCCTCAAGGCTTTCGAGCGCCGAGGCATCGATTATGTTCACCGCCGAGCACATCAGCACGACGTGTTTGAGCTGCGGCCGCTCGGCAACAAGCGCCGCGATGCGATCTTCCAGATAGCGGGTATTGGCGAAATAAAGGCTTTCATCAACCCGCAGGGACAGGATTTCGGGCGATGTCTCCACCCGATGGCGCTCGACATTGCGGAAGTGCTCGGTGCCTGGCAATTGGCCGACAACGGCCATGTGCGGGCGCGAAGTGCGGTAGAGATGGAGCAGCAGCGATAGCACAACGCCCATGACGACGCCGATCTCCACGCCGACAAACAGCGTGCCGAGAATGGTCGCGGCCATGGCCGAGAAGTCTACCTTGGAATATGCCCAGACACGACGGATGGCGGCGACGTTCACCAACGAAAGGACAGCGACGATGATCGTTGCGGCAAGTGTCGCCTGCGGAAGGCTGGCGAGAAGCGGCGTGAGGAACAATGTGGCGAGCGCGATGCCGATGGCGGTGTAGATCCCGGCAGCAGGCGTTTCAGCGCCGGCATCGAAATTGACGACCGAACGGGCAAAGCCGCCGGTGACCGGATAGCCGGACGAGATCGCCGAGGCGATGTTGGCCACGCCAAGCCCGATCAGTTCCTGATCCGGCACGATGCGCTGGCGACGCTTGGCGGCCAGCGTCTGCGCGACCGAGACCGATTCCACGAAGCCGATCAGCGAGATCAGCAGAGCAGGGACGGCGAGCATGCGGATGAGTTCGAGATCGAAGACAGGCAAAGCAAGGACGGGCAAGCCTTGCGGGATGGCGCCGACGAGCGCGACGCCCTTCGGGCCGAGGTCGAGCATCGTTACGGCGAGGATCGTCGCGGCAACGGCCGCAACCGGTCCGGCCTTGGTGGTGATGTCGGCCATGCGCGCCGAAAGGCCGAGCGCGACTAAGACGCGCTTGAGGCGCAGTCGCACGAAGTAGAGAAATGCCAGCACCGACGTGCCTATGGCGAGCGTCGGCAAATTGATCGAGCCGATATTCTCGACGAGGCCGGTCGCGATCTGCGGCAAGGTGTGGCCGCCGGCAGGGATGCCAAGCAGATATTTGAGCTGGCCGGCCGCAATCAGCAGTCCAGAGGCGGTGATGAAGCCGGAAATCACCGGGTGGCTCAGGAAATTCGCGACAAAGCCCAGCTTGAACAAGCCCATCGCGATCAGCATAGCGCCGGACAGGAAGGCGAGCAGCAGAGCAGCAGCGAGATAGGCGGGCGTGCCCTGAACTGCGATCTCGCCGATGGCAGAGGCGGTCATCAGGGAGACGACGGCCACCGGACCCACGGCAAGCGACCGGCTGGTGCCGAACGCCGCATAGGCGACCAGCGGCAAGATCGAGGCGTAGAGCCCGATCTCGGCCGGCAGGCCTGCCAACATCGCATAGGCGAGCGATTGCGGGATCAGCATAATGGTAACGATAATCGCCGCGACTATGTCGTTGGTCAGGGTCGCGCGGGAATAGCGCCGACCCCAATCGAGGATCGGCAGATAATCTGCCAGCCGGTACATTGTCGTGATCTTTCGTTTCTTGCCCGTTTTTAAACGGTACGGGGTGACGCGCTGCCTTCGCCAAGGAGGCGCGCGGCCCACATGCCGAGGATCATGGCGGGGATGAAGGCGAAGGTTCCGGTCGCGCCGAGCCCAAGCGCGGTCAGCGCTGGACCCGGGCAAAAACCGCCAAGCCCCCAGCCGATACCGAAGAGCGCCGGGCCGGCAAGAATGCGCGCGTCGATGTCGTTGCGCGTCGGCAGATGGAAACGGTCGCCGGCGATCGGCTCGCCGCGGGCGAGAACCAGTCGGTAGCCGACGAACGCGACGAGAACTGCGCCGCCCATGACGAAGGCCAGGGAGGGGTCCCAGGTGCCGGCCAGATCGAGGAAATTCAATACCTTCGCTGGGTCCGACATGCCGGAGACGACGAGGCCGACGCCGAATAGAAGGCCAAGCGCGAGATTGATGAGGAATGACATGGGCTCATGCTCCGATGACGTGGCGGATGAGGAAGACAGTGATGATGGCCGTCGTCATAAAGATGCCGGTGGCGACGAAGGAGCGGGTCGACAGTCGCGAGAGTCCGCAGACACCGTGACCCGACGTGCAGCCATTGCCCCAGACCGACCCGAAGCCGACGAGGAGGCCCGCTCCGAGCATTAGCGGAATGTTGGACGAAACCGTCTGGCTCACCTCGACACCGCCGACCGCGATCATGGCAATCGGCGCCGTAACGAGGCCGATAACGAAGCCGAAACGCGACAGGAACGCGCTGTCGCGATAGGGCGGCAGCAGGCGGCCTGCTATCCCGGAAATGCCCGCGATGCGGCCTTCCCCCAGCATCAACAGCACAGCCGACAAGCCGATCATCATGCCGCCGATGAGCGAGGCGAGTGGGGTGAATTCTGTCATGGATTCGATCCTTCGCGCGGCTTGGCGCAGAACATGGAGTGCATCATGGAGATGAATTCAGCGACCCGGCCGTCTTCGAGCCGGTAGAACATATGCTTCGCTTCCTTGCGGCCGACTATGAAGCCAGCCTCGCGCAGTTCAGCGATCTGCTGCGACAGGCCCGGCTGGCGGATGCCGAGCGTGTCTTCGAGATCGCGCACCGAGCGCTCGCCATCGACGAGTGCGCAGACGATCATCAGCCGCGAGGGATGGGCGAGCTTCTTCAGGAAGTCCGCCGCCTCGCCGGCATTTTCGACCATCTCGGCCGTCTCTTGCGACAGTTCGCGTGCCATGGCGGTCAGTCCCATGCCGCACCCTCCAGCACGTCGAGCGGGAATTTGAGATAGCGCTTGCCATTCGCCTCAGGTGCTGGCAGGCGACCGCCATTCATGTTCACCTGCAGAGCGTGCAAAATCAGCCTGGGCATGGGCAAGGTCGCATCGCGCCTCTCGCGAACTGCAACGAACTCGTCTTTCGTCCGGCATTTCGACATGTGCGTATTCTCTGCCTTCTCCTCCGCGACGGTCGATTCCCATCGCGGTGCGCGACCTTCTGGCTGGTAATCATGACCGACGAAAATGCGGGTTGCGTCCGGCAGGGCCAGGATCTGCTGGATCGAATCCCAAAGGCGCGCCGCACTGCCGCCGGGAAAGTCGGCCCGCGCGGTCCCTGAGTCCGGCATGAACAGCGTGTCGTGGACGAAGGCCGCATCGCCGATCACATACGTGATGGAGGCGAGTGTATGGCCGGGCGAAAACAACACTTTCGCATCGATCGTCCCGACCTTGAAGCGCTCGCCCTCGGCAAAACGCTTGTCCCACTGCGAGCCGTCTGCCGGAAAGTCAGGCCAGTTGTAAAAACCCTTCCAGAGCTTCTGCACTTCGACGACTTTCTCGCCAATGGCGGTTGGCGCGCCGGTCTTGTCCTTGAGATATCGCGCGGCGGAGAAATGGTCGGCATGAGGATGGGTGTCGAGAATCCACTCGACCGTCAGCCCCTTGCTCTCGATGTAGTCGAGAATGCGGTCGGCATTGATCGTCGCCGTCGCGCCCGACTTTTCGTCGAAATCAAGCACCGGATCGATGATGGCGCACTGCTTGGTGGCCGGATCGGAGACGACATATTGCACCGAGAAGGTGCGGTTGTCGAAGAACGCCTTCACGTCGGGCACGGTGCTTTCGAGACGGGCTTGGTTGGCATCGAGCCATTTGACGGCGCCTGACAGGTCGACGCCGAGGCGCTGGCCGAGAGGCACGATCTCGCTGCGGGCCATACGCCCGTCGAGCACTTCACCGATCGCGTGGAGTGTCGCCGAGCGTGTGCCGGTCTTGCAATACGCGAGCACCGGCCCATCCGCCCTTTTCAGCGCCAGCTGGAAATTGATGACATGGTCCTTGTTGATCTGGCCCGGCACGACCGGAATATGCGTGTAGCCGAGCCCCGCCGCCTCGGCCGTCCGACAGTTCTCGGATGCGCTTGGCTGACCCGCTTCCTCGTTGTCCGGGCGGTTGTTAATGATGGCCGCAATGCCATTCGCCCTGGCCACCCGGATGTCGGCCGCGGTGAGTTGCGGGGCAATGAAGAGCTTGTCAGAAATCTGTTTCATGTGTCTCTCCTGCATGCTCGGCCGCTACGGCCAATTCGCTTTCACTCATATAAAAACGATTGCGATAAAACGCAATAGATAGATCATTATTGTCCCGTCCGGGTCAAAAAGGCACGAGCTTTCCCTGCCGCCCAACCATGGCGTCAGGTGGTGTCCAGCGCAGCTATTCGCGTTTCAAGTCCACGATAGCGCCACCATCCCGCACCGACACCCATGCCGTAGCGCGTGGCATGCAGTCAGGCTGAACATGGTCAAGGTATTGTTCGGTGCGACGGTCAGCATGCCTGCGCGCGGGTCGGTCGGACAGTCGATCTCCTCGCGTCAGAAGCGGCAGGCAAGCTTGCTCATGCCGACGGCGGGAATCGGGAACTGCTCGTCGGCATTTCCGCATACATCAGTCGCGACTGCGGGACGGGCGACGGCGGCGCGATGCCTAGTGGGAGGAATGCTGCGCTCCCGGCACCGCTCTGTCAGCGAGCCAAAGCGCTTCGACAGCATTAGCGGCCGTCATGACTAGCGGCGACGAGCCAGACGGCGCGGACCATCATGTGGCATACTCGAGGCAGCTCGCTTTCCCACAGGCGATACGCTCACCCCGGCGCAGCGCCAAGCGCTCTCGCCAGCACGCTAAACTGAAATGCCTGCGTAGATACCCATGGAGTTCGATGCTCGTGGAGCACTCCCTTGAGGAGCCTGAATCCCGGGCCAAGCGTATCGGCTAGGGTTTCATGGCTGTAGCGCCGGACAGGCAGCCCGCTGCAACGTTCCGGCCCGCCGAGGGCAAAGGTCGCCATGATGGCGTGGCCACCCTCCGACAGCGCGGCGTCCAGCCTCGCGACATAGGCGGTGCGGTCTACCTCCTCAGTAAGAAAATGGAAGGCGGCGCGGTCGTGCCACACGTCGTATCGCCTCTGTGGCTGCCAAGCAGTCACGTTCGAAACGATCCATTCGATGCGATCGGCGTCACTACCACTCGCCGTCTTCGCCCGGGCGATCGCCTCCGCCGAGAGGTCAAGGACAGCGACGTGGCCGAAACCCAGGCTAAGCGCATGGGCGGCAAGGCGCGAAGCCCCACCACCCACGTCGATCAGCGAGTCCTTTGGTCCGCTCAGGCCCGCAATCAGATCGAGCGACACCGTCGGCGTCTCCTCGAACCAACTGACGCCGGTCTCGCCTTTGCGGACGTAAGCGTCATCCCAATGGTCGCCGATGCCATCGGTCTGCGAGCTATCGTTGTTCACGGCCGACCATCCTCCCGACTATTTTCGGTTTTTCTCCAGCCAGGCCTGCATCTCCGCTATTTCGCGCTCCTGCGCGGCGATGATCGCTTCCGCCAGCGCCTTCGTCTCGGGGTCGGTACCGTGTTCGAGCCCGACCTTGGCCATGTCGATTGCGCCCTGGTGGTGCGGGATCATCTTGAGGCGGAAGTCGACATCGGCGTTGCCCGTATATTTGACGATCATGCCCTGCATCATCTCCATGTCGGCCTTCTTGTAGGCCTTCGTGGATTCTGAATCGCCCTCGGCAGGCATCATCGTCTTCATCATGGACTGCATCTGATCCATGTTCATCATGCCGCCGCCGTGCGCCCCGTGGTCCATCTGGGCCCAGGCGACGGCGCTCACGGCGGTCAGGGCGGCCGCTGCCGCGATTGTCTTCAACGTCTTCATAATAGTCTCCTTCGATTGAACTCGGCATCTCCGAACACGCCGGATAGACCGGACATCCCGTCGGCAAGGACGGCCTGCCCTGAATGTCGGGCTTCCAGCAGGTGGAAGGTCAAGCGCCAAGAATCTGCTTGACCTTCCAGTGGCTGGAAGTGCGATCAATGTTCAGTCCGAACCAGAGTGACCGCAATGACCTCCCATGAAGACCATGCTCGACAGGATCAGCCGATGCCTGCGCAAGGCGGGATCATTCGTGATCCAGTCTGCGGAATGACTGTCGACCCTGGCGCTGGCAAGCCGTTTGCCGAGCATTCCGGACATCGCTATCATTTCTGTTCCGAGGGCTGCCGCAAGAAGTTCCTCGCGGAGCCGGACGCGTATCTCACGGCTACCGATCCGGTTTGCGGCATGGACGTGGACCGCGCATCAGCCGTGCACTTCCTACAACATGGGGGAAGCGGGCGCTACTTCTGCTCGTCGGGCTGCAAGGGCAAGTTCGAAGCGAACCCGGGGAGCTATCTCGGCCCTCGCCCAGAGGTCGAACCGATGGCCTCAGGCACGCAGTATACCTGCCCGATGCACCCGGAGATCGTGCGCGACAAACCCGGTTCCTGTCCCATCTGTGGCATGGCGCTGGAACCGATGGGCGTGCCGACGGGTGACGAGGGCCCGAACCCAGAACTCGTCGACTTCACGCGCAGGTTCTGGGTCTCCGCCATCCTGTCGCTGCCGCTCCTTATAATCGCGATGGGGCCGATGCTGGGTCTGCAGGTGCGGGACTGGATCGGCGAGCCGCTGGCTTCATGGCTGGAACTGCTGCTCGCGACGCCCGTCGTGCTGTGGGCCGCGATCCCCTTCTTCCACCGTGGCTACGAGTCGTTCGTCAACCGCAGCCCGAATATGTGGACGCTGATCTCGATCGGCGTCGGCGCCGCCTATCTCTACAGTGTCATCGCGACTTTCTTTCCCGATATTTTCCCGCACCAGTTCCGCGGCCACGGCGGCGCGGTCCCCGTCTATTTCGAGGCGGCCGCCGTGATCGTCGCCCTGGTCTTCCTCGGCCAGGTGCTGGAACTGAGGGCGCGCGAGCGGACGGGTTCGGCGATTCGGGCGCTGCTCGACCTCGCGCCGAAGACGGCGCGGAGGATCGCCGACGACGGCACCGAGGCCGACGTTCCGCTGGAAGACGTCCAGTCGGGCGACCGGCTGCGCATCCGTCCCGGCGACAGCGTGCCCGTCGACGGCGCAGTGCTCGAGGGCCGGTCCTCGGTCGACGAGTCCATGATCACGGGCGAGCCAGTCCCGGTCGAAAAGACCGAAGGCGACACCTTGACTGGCGGCACGCTCAACAAGAACGGATCGCTCGTCATGCGCGCCGAAAAGGTCGGCAAGGACACGGTGCTGTCGCGGATCGTCGAGATGGTCGCCAAGGCTCAGCGTTCGCGAGCGCCGATCCAGGGGCTAGCCGACCGGGTATCCTACTACTTCGTGCCGGCGGTCGTGCTGGTAGCGGTTCTGGCCTTCATCGTCTGGACGGTCTTCGGACCGGAACCCAGCATGACTTTCGCCATCGTCTCGGCGGTATCTGTTCTGATCATTGCCTGTCCTTGTGCTTTGGGTCTCGCCACTCCGATGTCGATCATGACCGCGACAGGGCGCGGGGCGCAGGCTGGCGTGCTCATTAAGGACGCCGAGGCACTCGAGCGCTTTGCTAAGGTCGATACGCTGATCGTCGACAAGACCGGAACGCTGACCGAGGGCAGGCCGAAACTAACGGATGTGGTCGCGGCGGAAGGCTTCCGGGAAGACGAACTGCTGGGGTTTGCCGCAAGCATCGAGCGTGGATCCGAGCATCCCCTGGCCGAGGCGATCATCGAGGGCGGCCGGGAGAGGGGAGCGTCCATCGTCGACGCGATGGATTTCGAGGCCGTCACAGGGAAGGGTGTTCAGGGCAAAGTGTCCGGCCGCTCTGTCGCGCTCGGGAACGCTGCGATGATGGGAGACCTCGGCATTGTCGCCGAGGCGATGAAGCCACAGGCAGACGCGCTCAGGTCGGACGGCAAGACGGCCATGTTCGTCGCTGTGGATGGCGGGCTCGCCGGGATGGTGGCGGTCGCCGATCCGATAAAGGCGACGACCGCGGACGCGATCCGGGCGCTCCACGAGAGCGGCCTGAGGATCATCATGGCGACCGGTGACAACGAGCGCACCGCGAAGGCTGTCGCGGTGAAACTCGGCATCGACGAAGTTCGCGCGGACATGATGCCCGAAAGCAAGAAGGCGCTGATCGACGAGCTTCATGCGAAGGGCGCGAGCGTCGCCATGGCGGGCGACGGCGTCAACGACGCACCAGCGCTTGCGGCGGCCGATGTCGGCATCGCCATGGGAACGGGCGCCGACGTCGCGGTGGAAAGCGCCGGCATCACCCTGGTGAAGGGCGACCTCAACGGCATCGTCCGGGCGCGCACCCTTGCCCAGGCGACGATCCGAAACATCAAGCAGAACCTCTTCTTCGCCTTCGTCTACAATGCGCTCGGCGTGCCCGTCGCCGCTGGCGTGCTCTATCCGGTGTTCGGGATGCTGCTGTCCCCCATGGTCGCTGCGGCGGCAATGAGCCTGTCGTCCGTCTCCGTCATCGCCAATTCGCTGCGGCTGCGCAGCGTGCGGCTCGGCTGAAGACCCGTCCAGGAGAGAGAGAACAGACATGAATATAGGCACCGTATCCGACAAATCCGGCCTCCCGGCAAAGACCATCCGCTACTACGACGATATCGGGCTGATCTCGCCCGACCGTCGTGACAATGGCTACCTGTGCCAGATGAGTTCTGGTGCTGAACCGCGCGGAGTTTTCCGGACTCAAACTCGTGAGAGCGAATATGAGCAAGACGACCGACAAGTTTCACCTGACGTCCGTTCCTTTACAGTTCGGATGGACTTGAAGCACGAAACGAGCCGCCCTTCCGAGTGATGTGACCGAAAACTTGGCCGAAGGTGACGTTCATGATCGCTTGAACTCGCGTCACCGAACTGCATTGCCGTGCGATCGGTGATCCAGCCGCCCCGCTGGGCCGTACCAATCTTCGAGTCCAAATTCTCAAGAGGTTGGAGGCATGCGATGCACAGCGGGAAATTCGGCCTGCCAGGACTGGCAATGATCATGACACTGACAATGATGCTTGGTCTGGCGCCTGCCGCCGCGGGCGACTTTTCGCTGGAAGGCTATTTTTCCGGAAAAACCTCGGCCATTGGCAGCTTCAGCGCCATCAACGGCGCCAAACGCACGTTCACTGTCGACCTCCAGGGCAAGTGGAATGGCAAGACGCTGACGCTGGTGGAAGACTTCGTCTACGACAATGGCGAGCGCGACAGAAAGACCTGGCGCTTCGAAAAGATCGCCAAAGACAAGTATCGCGGCACACGCGAGGACGTGATCGGGGACACCCTGGTGACGATCAGCGGCGGCACGGCCCGCTTCAGCTATCTGGTTGACCTTGACCCGAAGGGCAAGGGCAACCGCGTGCGCTTTCACGACACGATGAGGCTGAAGGGTGACGGCACGGTGCTCAACAAGGCGCTTGTGACCAAGTACGGGCTGCCTGTCGCGCTGACACGCGTGGAATTCCAACGCCCGTGAAGACCCTGTCTGCGAAGGCAGCCAGACCGCGTGAACAAATCTGCAAGATGAAGAAGGACTTGATGATGTCAAATCCTGTGCCAACAGGCCTCGCTGTTCTCCTGCTGTCCACCCTTTGCCTGACCGCTGGCGCGGCGGCCGAGCAACTGGATGGCCCGGAGATCAAGAAGCTGATTGCCGGAGAGACGGTGCGGCTGAATACGCCTTTCGGCATTGCCCTGCCCTTGCGCTATCGCACGGATGGCGTTGTCGTCGGCGATGTCTCGGGCTTTTCGGCGGCAAGAATGTTTGCGCCGAAGGAGGAAGGCCGCTGGTGGATCGAAGCCAACTCCCTCTGCCAGAAATGGCCGAGCTGGTACAAGGGACGCCAGTTCTGCTTCAAGATCGCGTCACTCGGCAAAGGAAGGATCTCCTGGCTGCGCGACGACGGCGCGTCGGGCACCGCGCGTGTCGGCGACTAGATGGCCAATGCAGACAAACGACTCTCGGGGCAGGCCCGGGAGCTGCTATTTTATGCGTTGCCGGCCATTCCGCTGGCCGCGCTGGCCCTCCCCCTCTATGTTATCGTGCCGACATTTTACGCCCAGAATCTCGGTCTTCCCATCGCCGCCGTCGGATCAGTTTTGCTTCTGATCCGACTGTTCGACGCCGCAAGCGACCCGCTCATCGGCTGGCTCTGCGACCGCGTATTCGTGAAATCCGGGCGCAGGCGGACATTCTTTCTGGTTTCCGTGCCGCTGACGGCCCTCGCCGCGCTCATGGTCTTCTGGCCCCCATCGGACGCCGGTGTCGGCTATCTCGCCTTTTGGTGTACGTTGCTTTCTATGGGCTACACCGGAACGCTGTTGCCCTACACCGCCTGGGGCGCTGAGCTCGCCACGGACTATCGCGGGCGCTCGGTGGTGTCGGCCTTTCGCGAAGGAGCCACCCTGATCGGAACGCTGATCGCGGTGGTGCTGCCGTTCGCGATCGGGCTCGACAGCATTCGCGGCTTTCACGGCCTCGCCGCCGTGGCTGTCCTGACGGTGGTGCTCCTGCCGGCTGCCGGCGTGCTCGCCGTGAAGACCGTGCCGGAACCGGTCAATCGCTCGACGACGAAGCTGGGCCTGGCGGAGAGCCTGCGTTTCGTGGTCCGCAACAGGCCATTCCTCCGGCTCGTTGCCGCGTTCCTGCTCAACGGCTTTGCCAGCGACAGCGGATACTCCATAGAGCATCATTTCTGTCCCGCCTGCGGAACCACGGTGTTCTGGTATCCGGCACGAAAGCCTGCGCACGTCGCTGTCGCCGGCGGGTGTTTCGGTGGGGATTTCCCTAGGCCCACGCAGCAGGTTTATGTGCACCACCGGAAGACCTGGTTGGATCTATCGATATAGAGCGCGACGTCGCTTCAGTTTCCCTGATGGCTGCGACGGACTTGGGGCGGACTCTGTCGCGGATGGTCGGTCCAAGGATCGAGCAGCCTGCTCGCCCGATTTGTTTATGGAGTCCTGAAGCTTCGCAATCGCTGAAAGAATAACGTCAAACGCCGGCGGGGTATCGTCGAACATCATTGGCGCCATGGCCCGATAGTCGGCGCGGAGATCCTTGAGCCGGTCTTCGCCGGGCATCAACCGCAAGCTTCCTGGGCACGCCGTATCGTAGCTTGCCCAACCCGAGCGAAAGAAGGTTGCCTTGTGCTTCGCCACTGTTGCCAACAACTCGAGGTCAGCGGCCGCGGCCTTGCCTTCCTCCGAGGCCAGCAGCATGGCAAGATCGTAGTAGTGGCGCGAGAAATACTGCGGCGTGGGGGAATCTGCCGGCCGATGGGCCTCGGCATGCAGGGCGGTCGCCTTCTCCCAAAACGTGCGGCGAGCCGACAGCACTGTGACCCTCGCATCGGGCTCCTCGAAGAAGTCGGGAAAATTCTCGGCGGCGTATGGCCGGATGACCTTTTGCTCAGCGGGCCAGGGATCGCCGCGGGCACCGAGCTCCAGCTTCACCCGAGGCGTGATGTAGGCCATGCCTTGGTACTCGCCCGCAGGCAGAGCGGGCGGATAGTGGAAGTTCAAGGTCTGCGGGTCATCGGCATCGATCGACAGCGACCATTCGCCGTTCTTCGGTTCGCCAAGCTGCTGCACGATCTCCGTCCGAAGCGCCGGAAGCAGCTTTTCAGCAATGTGTCTTTCGACGTCCGCGACGAGGTCGTCGATGAGCTGCCCGGTCTTCTTCCGGCTGAGACCTTCCTGTTCGGGGTCGCGGTCGCCGGTGTAGCCGAGGTCGGCGCGATCGAAGGACAGGTCGATGTCTTCGGAGAAGCGGCGGATGATGGCGAAAGCCTTGGAAAGAGACGTCCCGCCCTTGAACACCAGGCTCGCGGCCGCCCCTTCCGGCAGGTCGAACAGGCGCTTCAGGGTCCAGCAGACCCAGAAGTCCTTCTCGATGATGGTGTTAGCGACACCTCGCCCCGCGCCAGTCTCGCCGAAAAGCGCGGCCCGATCGGCGAGTGGAAGTCGCGCAACGTTATCCATTCGCTGCGTCCGAGGCGGAGCTGCCAATCGACATCAGCGTGGGGCGCATCCAGGCGGGGGCCTGGACGGCGTTGGATGCCAATATCCGCTTGTCGCTGGCCGACAGCCGACGCGTGGCAATCTGAGCTACGTCGGCAGCCCGCACCGGACCGACATGGCGAAGGGCCTGGACTACCGTCCCAGCAGGACTGCCCGGCGCGATGAGGTGCTTGGGGGATGCGTGGCGCAGATCGACTACGCGCTTACCCAACACGATCCGGCGCGATGGGCCATCGGTAAGATAAAGGCTCTTTGCGGGAACCTGCATCGAGAGCCCGAGAGCGTTTGCAGCGTGCGCGCCGGCGATCTGGGCTTGCGAGCCCGTCTCGCGCGCGAGCGCTAGGGCGACATCGTCTGGAGCGGGAGACAACGCCCCCAGCTTGGGATGAACTTTGGGGTAGTCGTAAAGACCCCGCGCGAGACGGCGCAGCTTTCCGCTCTTGACCAGCCGGGAGAGGGCCTGGTCGACCGCAGCGCGTGCCGCCACGTCGAGAAAATCGGTGGGCGTGAAGACACCGCCGCGCCCAACGGCCCGGGCGCGTCGCATAATCCGATCGGGAACTGATATCGCAGCCATTTTCATGTGTCAGAAAATAGGCTATGTTTTTCTGACAATCAAGAGGTCCGGTCGGGCCGACAGTTTGTGGGCCGATAATCGCGCCTGTGCCCCAATCCGCCTCGCTGTTGCAAGCCCGCGTTATGGCAGTAAGGCCGATTTGACCTGCGCGAAGAGCTTCTCCCGGTCCCCCAGCCAGATCACTTCCCCCGGTGTCATGAACACCAGTGCGCCCGCGACGGCGCCGGTTACCGACAGGTACTCGCCGAGTTGGGACACATAGTCCGACTTGGTCTTAGGCGACGGATTCACGTCCGACTTCCAGTCGAGGACGCCGAGCACCCTGCCCTCGCGCACGATCAGGGCATCGACCCGACCCGCGAGGAGCGTCGCGCCCTCGGCACTCCACACTGCAACTTCCGCTTCGAAGAACGGCCGGAGGTCCGCCACGTCCGCGATTGCGAACGTATCGCGGATCAGAGCAGCTGCTTGCCCGGGATCAGGTAATTCGGTGTCGCTGACCGGAGATTGCGATCGCAGTTGAGCCAGCAGCTCCTCGGCACGAGCAGTGAGTGCCGGAAGGTTCGGCTCCAGTTCACCCGTGATCACCTCTTCGGCCAGCTTGTGGAGCAGCGTTCCACGCAAGGGGCCGGCACCGACCGGAGGCGGCGCCGGATCGGTCAGCTCGCTCTTTGGCGGCAGGTCGATAACCGGCGGCATGCGATCGGCATCATGAAGGCTCGGTTGGCGCCATCGAAGCTCAGGAGCGCTTGCCGCGACGATCGCGACCTCCTCGGCAAACGTTTCGGCGGTCTGCAGGTTGGCCTCTTCGGCGCGATCTTCGACGACCTTCTCAGGCAAGAGATCGAGGTTGACCTCAGCTGATGCTCGACCAGATGTCCGGCAAACCATTTGCGGTCGACCTTACCCGACGTTCGCCACTCGATGTGCGGCACCAGGGCATTGATCAGCGGACGCCAGAGCGGCTCGATATCGACAAATCCGTCGAGCACGATTGCACCAAAGAGCTTTTGCGCCCTACCGGCACGGTCGACTGCCCGATCACGCAAGTCAGGCGCCAACAGCCAGGCCGCCGGCAATTGGCGGCGGATCGCGGCCTCAATGCGCTCGAGGTCAGCCATCTGTTCGCCGCGCCCTTCCAATGACGGAAGGTCAAGACCAGCATTCCAGATCTTGCGCAACGCCTCCATTACCGCTCGTGGCATGCCGGGCAAGCCGGCAAAGTCGTTGAACTTGCTGAAGCCGCCTTCTGCCAATGCCAACCTGATCAAGGGGAAAAGCACTTCGGGCGGTGCCATCTCGACGAAACCGCCGCACAGACGGGCGGCAAGCTGGGGCAACATCAAAACTTCGACGCCGATCGCGTTAGCTCGCGCCGCAGCGGCACGCTGCATCCGATAGGCCAAAAGGCCTGAAACGATCACGGTCTGACGCTGCATCGGGTTTTCGTGTTGGCTTGCTGCGGGTTGTTTTCAGATTTTGTGCGGCAATCGAACACGCGCCAGCGCGAAATCCAAGCCGGGTGGACCAATTCAGCCGCGGACACGCCGCATCGTTACGCGATGCGGATGAGCACCGACTCCACCTCAGCGGCCCAAAAAATGATATGTCCATTTGTGTTTCAGCCGCCCGCCGGGCTTTGCAAGCCGCCGCACGACCGACGTACCGATAGGTTCGCCGATGTCGATCGTCTGCTCAAATAACTGAGGACAACAGGCCGCCCTGTCACGAAGGGCCGCAGTTATCGGGACAATTATTTTGCAAAGTGATCGAAACTGCTGTAGCTAATTGCGGCGCGTCGAGGTAGAGTCTGCACCTGGTACTGGAGGCTTGGATAGCTGCCAGATGTAGTGGGCGCGAGGTCGGCGGCAGCCGAGGGGCGTAATGAAGGGGGCGCATTTAATGGGAAAACGCGCTAGATCGGCGTCGATCACGGACGCTTCGATCACCTCGGTCATTACGACATGTACCAGTCGAAAAACTGCGCGGCCAACGCGGTCATCGACGCCAATTTCGCTGTCAAAAGCGCCGCAAAGAGCCTTCCAAACAGCTTGGATCGAAAGGCTTTCAAAATTGCCCGCGAGTCACTCCGTCAGCCAGCTTTACGCAGGCCGAGGGTTTGGGCTTGCGCGGGGCGCTGCGGCAAGCGTTGAGGCTCGGCTGTACGTCCTGTCTGCGGGTCTGGGCCTGGTGACCTCGGATAGCCGAGTGCCCGTATACGGCCTGACGGTCGCTCCTGGCCGTGCTGAGTCGGTTGCAGCGCGCGTGCAAGGCGACTTCGATCCCGCCGCGTGGTTTGAGGCGCTGCTCAAGGGGCCGCACTCCGTTCAATGGGCGGACACGTTCGGAGACGGCCAGGGACGCGTTCTGATTTCCCTAACCCGCCCTTATGCCGAAATGGTCGGCAGCAGTATGCGGGCGCTTCCCGCGCGCTCGCTTGCGAGACTGCGCATTTTCGGCGCCTCGCTTTCCGCGTTTCTTCCAAGCGAAGTGCACTGCGCGATCATGCCCTATGATGCGCGTCTCGACGCGATCATTCCCGGCACGCGTGCCGATTTTGCGCAGCGCGCGCTGGATCATTTCGTGCGGGAAGTCGCCCGCCGGGTCGGCTATCAGGATAGCGAAACAGACATTGAGGCCGTGCGCCGCACTCTCGCAAAGGCGAGGGCGCCAGAACGAGTTCGAAGGCCGCGCCAGACGGACGACGAGATACTCCGTCTCATTCGCAAGCGGCTCAAGGCTCAGTCCGGTATCGCGCGCGTTCTCCGGGCGCTTCGAGATCAGGATGGCGTCGCCTGCGAGCAGTCACGATTTTCCCGACTGTACCGCGCAGTGGTCGAGGAGGACGTTTTGATATGACGCGCCCGCTCAAGACAAGTGAGCCGATGCTGGCGGTCCGAGCTGTGAGAACACGGCAGGCCGAAAAGGCAATTTTTGCGTTCTTCGTCGCGGGGGCCGACCTTCTGAAGTTCGCCGAGATCAGCCGGGTCCATCGTGAACCCGAGGGTGGCGCCCTCCTGGGCTTTCAACGAAAAGGCATCAAGAGCCACGTCCAGGCAATCACGGAATTCCTCGACAGCGGTCCCGTGTTGTTTCCAAACGCGATCATCCTCGCCATTTCTTCCCGAGCGCGCTTCACCCAGACCCGCGGCGAACGGCCGAGCGGCGATGCGCGCTCGGGTGAGGCAGGAACGCTCAGGATTCCCGTTCCAGTTCACGGGCCGAAAGCTGCCTGGATAGTGGACGGGCAGCAGCGCTCCCTCGCCCTGGCGCAGGCGCAGAACAAGGAATTTCCCGTCCCCGTGGTGGCATTTGTATCGGAAGAGCTCGCCGTCCATCGCGAGCAGTTCATTCTGGTCAACAAGGCGAAGCCGCTTGACCCGCGCCTGATTGACGAACTGCTTCCCGAGGTGGATGCCAGTTTTCCGCGTGACCTGTCCGCCCGCAAGATACCGAGCGAACTCGTCAACCGGCTTCAGAACTCCCCCGACTCCCCATTCTATCGCGCGATAAAGCGACCATCGGGAGAGTATCCGGATGCAGTGGTCACAGATTCTGCTCTGGTGAAGGGCATACGAAGCAGCATTAACGGTGCCCTCGGCTCTCTGGCCCCGTACAAAGCGACTCCGCAGAGCCCCGCGGACGTCGACGCTATGTATCGCCTCCTCGTTGCCTATTGGGGCGCGGTTCGCCAAGTCTTTCCGGACGCGTGGGGCAAGCCGCCAACCGAGAGCCGCCTCATGCACTCGGCGGGGATCGAGGCGATGAGCGTCCTGATGGATCGCATCATATCTCGTGCCGCGCCGGGCACCGATATTGAGCGTCACTGCGCGGAAGCGCTCGCGCGGATCGCGCCTTATTGCCGGTGGACAGGTGGCCGTTGGGCGGAATTGCAGCGGGACTGGAACGAGGTTCAGAACACAGGCCGCGACATCAAGATGCTGTCGAGCCATCTCGCTCGGCTGGATCATACGCACGCCTTCGCCAGAGTCGCCTGATGCGATTCGTGTTCGCCGACAGCGTCGACACGATCGACCCGGAATACGACTTCCTCGCCGACAGGCATCGGCTCGGGCGGGCGGTCCATCGAGACGACGAGTATCCGCATGAGTTCCTGGAGGTGGCGCCGTATGACGGGATCCTCGTATCGAGAGGAATCGTCGGCGATGTACGGCATCCAGGGAAGTACTCAGAGGCCCAGCTCATGCGCTTTCGCCGCGAGGGAGCGCGCCGATTTCTGCGATACCCGGTCGAGAGATTCCCTGGCAGCATGATGATGGGAGACTGCGGGGCCTTCTCGTATCGCAGTCTTCCCGAGCCGCCCTACCGCGGCGACGACACGGTCGAATTCTATGGGGACGGAGGCTTTACGCACGGATGCTCGCCTGACCACCTGATCTTCGACTTCGACGATGTCGGCGTTTCCCGAACGATTGCCGATGTGCCTGACGATATCCGCGCGCGCTACGAGGTAACCCTTCAGAACGCGACGGAGTTTTTTGGCGCCGCAAGGCGCCTCGGTTCCGGGTTTACACCCCTCGGCGTTATCCAGGGTTGGTCAGCTGAAAGCATGGCACAGGCCGCTCGCAATCTCGTCGCTATGGGGTATGACTATCTCGCGATTGGGGGCACGGTACCCCTAAAGATATCGCAAATTCGGCGTGTTCTGTCTGCGCTGCGCGACGAGCTTCCGAGCGAGGTGCGGCTCCACCTTTTGGGCTTCGGAAAGATCGAGGAATTGGCGTCGCTTCGTGAGTTCGGCGTCACCAGCTTCGACACGACCTCACCCTTGCTGCGGGCCTTCAAGGACGCCCGGAAGAATTATTGGGTGAGGACCGCAAGCGGTGAGTTGTCGTACTACACCGCCATTCGCATCCCTCAGGCGACGCAGAACAACAAGCTGAAGCAGAAGGCGCTGGAGGGCAGCCTCAACCAAGAGCATGCCCGACGCCTCGAAGACGCGGCGCTCGAAGGTGTGCGGTCCTATGCATCAGGCACAGCAGAACTCGATTCTACGCTCGATGCAGTCATGGAGTACTGGGCCGCGCTGAACTGGGACGAAGAGCCTTCGCAAAGCCGGCGCGCCGATGCGGTCGCCAAGCAGCGCCGCATCTATGCCCATACGCTTGGAGATCGCCCTTGGGAGCGATGCGACTGTCGCGTGTGCCGGGAGGGCGGTGTCGAGGCGGTGATCTTTCGAACCTCGAACCGCAACAAGCGTCGCGGCATCCACAATCTGCATGTCTTTCATACTCACCTAAGCGAATTCCGGCAGGACTCCCCATGACGAAGAAAAACTCGCTCCGGTTCGATGCGCTAGTGCCAGCACAAAGCAAGGATGTCGCGGTATTCAGCTTCATCGCGAGCGCTGCCGACGTCGGACGGATCGCCCGCATCGAACGAGCGGGACGCGACAATGACGGCATACTCCAAGGCTTCCAGCGCCCGCAGATCGCGGGCCACATTCGCGAAATCCGCGACTACCTCGAGAAGCCCAATTCGATCCTCCCGAACGCTATCGTAGTCGCGTTTCTGGGGAAGGCGCGCCTCGAAGCCGGCGAAACGCGAGAGAGCCGCGTTCAGCAACTGGTGGTGGAAATATCCGACGGCCCTCCAGGGTGGATCGTCGATGGCCAGCAGCGGTTCACCGCGCTTTCGGAACTTCGAGGGCGCGAATTTGAGGTGCTGGTATCCGGGTTTATCTGCGAGACAGAGGAAGAACTGCAGAAGCAGTTTATCCTGGTGAACAACACGCGGCCGCTGCCGAAGGCCCTCGTCTACGAGCTACTGCCGAAGGTTGCCGATCTGCCGCCTCGGATGTCGAGCCGATCGCAGGCCGCGCTCATCACCGAAGCCCTCAACTATAAGATGGGCTCGTCCCTCAAAGGCCTGATCAAGCAGCAGACCAATCCTAAAGGCGTCATTCGGGACACTGTGCTGCAGCGGGTCATCATGAACTCGCTGAGCGACGGCGCACTCCGGCTCTATGCGGGGGACGACGAGTTGCTTCTTGATCGCGGCGTCCGCATCATCAGCGAGTTCTTCCACGCGGTTCAGCACACGTTCTCCGACGACTGGGTGGGCCAAACGCCAAAGTCCTCTCGCCTGATGCACGGCACCGGCATCGTCGCGCTGGGATTCGTCATGGACTACCTTAACAGCGTGACGGGCGCGGCAACGCGGGACGACTTCGCGGCGGGCCTGCGGCTGCTCAAAGGGCAGACGGCATGGACAGCGGGGGAATGGGACTTCGGGGATGAGAAGCGTCGCTGGAACGGGCTGCAGAATGTGCCGGCCGATATCCGCCAGTTGTCCTTTTACCTCATGCAGGTGCTGAAGCGCCGTCTCTCAGAGATCGCGCGAGCGGCGTGATCATGAGCAACGCAGTCGAAGGAGAGGACGCGCAGGATGTCTGAGGGCGCACTCGTGCTTTTCTCTGGCGGTCAGGACTCGGCCACATGCCTCGCTTGGGCGCTTAATCGCTTCTCGCGTGTGGAGACCATCGGGTTCGATTACGGTCAGCGGCACCGCGTGGAACTGGATGCGCGTGAGCGGTTTCGCGCGGGGCTGACATCCGCATTCCCAGCATGGGCCGAGAAGCTTGGTGATGATCGCGTGCTCGATCTCTCGGTCCTAGGGGAGATCAGCGATACGGCCCTTACGCGGGAAGTCGAAATAGCGACTTCGGCGTCTGGTCTGCCGAACACGTTCGTACCCGGTCGAAATATCGTCTTTCTTACGTTCGCCGCCGCAGTCGCCTACCGGCGAGGTCTGAAGCATGTGGTGACCGGCGTTTGTGAAACGGACTTCTCCGGATATCCCGACTGTCGGGACGACACCATCAAGGCGCTTCAGGTTGCCCTCAATCTGGGCATGCAGAGCCGCTTCGTTCTGGAGACGCCGCTCATGTGGATAGACAAGGCTCAGACCTGGCTTCTCGCGCAGCAGTTGGGCGGCGGAGCCTTGGTCGAACTGATCCGGGACCGCACGTTGACTTGCTACAACGGTGACATCGAACACAACCACGAATGGGGTCACGGTTGCGGCACTTGTCCCGCCTGCGAGTTGCGGTCCCGGGGATACGAAAAATACCGCCTAATGGCTCAGGAGACTACCGATGACTGACTTGAATACACGGAGGAAGATCGAGGGTGTGATATTCCTCGTCGCGTTCACTTGCACGATTCCGCTGGCCAACTGGCTCATTGGAAACGTCGGCACGGTCTGCCTTCCAAATGGACCGTGCGTCATCCCGGTGGCCCCCAACGTCCTTGCGCCCAGCGGCGTTCTCGCCGTTGGCGCCGCGTTGGTGTTACGCGATCTTGTCCAGAGGCGGCTCGGTCTCATCTGGTCGTTTGCAGCCATTGCCGTCGGCGCGGTTCTCTCGGCCTTCCTTGCCGCTCCTGCCCTGGTGGTTGCCTCGACGGTCGCGTTCGCCCTCTCGGAAACAGCTGACCTCGCGGTTTACACCCCGCTTCAGCGGCGCGGATTGGTGCTAGCTGCGACCGCAAGTAGCGTGGTCGGGCTGGTGATCGACAGCATCGTGTTCCTGACGTTGGCCTTTGGCAGCCTTGACCTTCTCGCCGGGCAGGTGTTGGGCAAGCTGTGGATGGTCCTCATCGCTTTACCGGTACTGATCTGGATCAGGTCGCGGGATCGAAGGATGGGGATGGTGCCCGCCTAGGGGCGGTTGATCGGGTGCATGCACAGCGGATGGCCCAGAATGACAGTCAGATAGGGAGATGATACGCGTCCCGCGTGTTTGCTGACAGAGCCCGACGCTCCCGCAAAAAACACGCCCTTGCCCTATAGGGTAAGACTATCCTGTTGCCAAAGGATGCTTGATCGTATCACCTCGCGTAGGGGGTGAGCATGATTTTGATTTTTTCTTTGGTTTCTGATTGCTGCGGTCAAGCTGTGCGTTGCGCACTGGCAGGCGCAAGAAGCACGTATGGGCCCGCGCCGCATGGCTGTGTCCGTCTTCTCGCCCGTTTCGATCGAGACATCAAACTCGACCGGTAAGCGAGTGGCACAGGCACGGGAACTCATGCTTGCTCCGGACGACGGTCGCGACCCGGCAGAGGTTGCGACCGTCTGGCGGGCGCTCGGCCAGGAGCGAAACCTGCGAGCGCTTGGTCAGGCCAGTTCCGCCGCTGATCGGCTGGTGCTAATCCGGTCTCTCGTCACTCTTGCCGACGGGCGACTTTCCCTAGCCGCGGCTCATATTGCGCTTACCGCCGAAGAAGAGAACCTCCTCGACCGCTTCGGCCTAGCGCGCGATGGTGATGCCGTTCGTCTTCAGGAGATCGATGCTGGCTACGGTCAGCTCCCTGAGTTACGGACAGCGCTGCGGCCAGATAGTGCCCCGCGCCAACTCTTCCGGCCCGGCTCGCCCGACGCCGCTCTTATCCGCCTGACCAGCCACACGCACTACAAGAGTGCTGCGCAGAAGTCGGCCATGCGGGCGTTGCTCACCATGCCGCCGGGAGGCGGTCTCCTCGTGAGCATGCCCACCGGGTCCGGAAAGAGCCTTTTGTTCCAGGTCGCAGCCCTAGAGGCTCGCCGAAAGATCCCCGGAGCGTGCGTTGTGGTCGTCACCCCGACCATTGCGTTAGCGCTCGATCACCAGCGCACGCTCGCCGGCATTCCCGGCCTCGAAGGTAGCGTCGCTCTGACGGGCGATGTCACCGGCAAGGCGCGGGAGGACGCGCTCTTCGCGTTCAGGCGTGGGGAAGTGCCGATACTGCTCCTGTCACCCGAGCAGGCATTCTCGACAGCTGTGGCCAGCGCTCTCTTCGAGGCGGCGACCGCGTCGTCGGACAAAGCTGGGCGACTTGCGGCAAGCCTCGCAGCGTTCGTGATCGACGAGGCTCACATCGTGGAGCAATGGGGTCGCAACTTCAGACCGGACTTTCAGCGCCTGTCGTCCGTACTCGCTGCGCTCCGCGATCGCAAACCCGACATCCGCGCGCTACTGCTGTCGGCCACTCTGCCTGCAGCCTCCAGACGAGAACTACGCAGATCGTATCGAACAGACCCGAGCAAGTGGCTCGAAATAGACGCGCACGTGCCGCGCTATGAGTTCGACCTGGTCGTAAAGTCCTTCAAAGAGGGAGCGGATCGTCAGCGCGCGCTCGATCTCGTCATCGACCGGGTGCCCCGACCGGCGATCATATACACGACGCTGGTGGAAGAGGCTTCCGACCTGTACGACCGCCTGAGATCGGTGCGCGGATATAGGCGCATCGCCCTGTTTACCGGAGCCATCTCCGACCCGCGCGTTCGCAGGTCGATTGTCGACGAATGGGCCGAGAACAAACTGGACCTCGTCGTTGCGACGAGCGCATTCGGCATGGGCGTCGACAAATCCGACGTCCGCGCTGTCGTTCACGCCTGCCTGCCCGAGAGCCCCGCTCGGTGGTATCAGGAGATTGGCCGCGGCGGGCGCGACGGTCATCAGGCATTGGCGGCGTGCTTGTTTACAGATCCCACATATCAGGACGCCAGACTGGGCGACGTAAACAGGGCGTACGGACTAGCGACCAGTGGCTGGATTGGCAGGGACCTAGCCGAATTACGATGGGCAGCCCTGCTCAGGAAAAAGAAGAGCGATACTTGGCAGGGGGATCGGCGCCGGCTGACGCTCGATCTTGACGCCGTGCGCGAAGGATTGCGAAACGAGTCGAACGACTACAACAGGTCTTGGAATCGCGCTCTGCTCACGTTGCTTCAGCGCGCAAATGTCCTGGAAGTCGCTTCAACTGGCTCGACTGCAGACGTTGCGGGTGATGACTGGATCGTCGACGTGATCGACCCGCGCCTATTCGACAGCGGCTCGACAGAAGTATGGGACGACGTTTTTTCCACACGCGACTCGGAGCAAGCCGAGGCGAAGGCTGAGCTCGACAAATTCGTGGGGCTCATGCGCAATCCGCAGAAGAGTTGCGTGGTCCAGGCAGCTTTCGAGATGATCGAGGGTGCTGGCGCATTGGCAGAACCTTGTGGTCGCTGCCCCTCCTGCCGCAGCCGCTTGCTCACCGCTCCCGCGCTCCTATCTTGTGGGGGGCTTGAGACTGCGTGGACCGCGCCTGTGGTTGCCGCGCGGCGGACGCCGCTTCCGAGGGGCGTATCGCTCGTCGCCCCGGATGATCCGTACTTCGAGGCTGGCCTCCCAATCCTCGCGGCCCGGCTCGCCAATGTTGGCGTAGAGCAGTTGATCGTCCCAGAGCGGCACACGACGTCAGTTGCGCGGCTGCTTGCCGAGACTAATGCCGAGTTCGGGTTCGTCCATTCATATGCGGAATGGTCCGATGTCGTCACCGGTCTCGCGCGCCTAGCCACCGCCGTGTTGCTGCCCGACGCTAACGAACGGGCCCGCCGACTGCTCGCGCGCCTCGAGGAGTTGTCACGGGCATGGCCGGAACTTTCTGTCGTAGTGATTGCCGAACCACATCGCGAGATCGACGGCAGGCGGCTTGACCAGACGGTCTCGCCCCGCGCGCCTCTTACTGAATCGATGCTAGAGAAGATTGCCGTGGAGTATCTCTCGTGAGCCTACTGTCCAACACCCAAGGGTCACCCGAGCGAGTTTGGTCAGCATTGGCCGGCCTCGCCGTCTACGGCGAGCAATCACGCCACGAGCTTGAGGCCGCGCTGAACCCTGGATCGCTCAAACCCGATGCGGGCATAGTCAAGATTGAGAACGTTCGACAGGTAATCGGTGCTGCATCGAGCCTGGGAGCCGTGAGCGGTGATCGATCGGCAACGTACACGGAGGTTGACGCGACAACCCTCTCGAACGTCGTTTCTGTCGCGGACTGGATGCACGACACGCTGATCTCGTTACCCTCTGACAGCAAAGACGCTGTTGTTCTGGAGGCCTATGCGTGGCTGGCAGCGCGAAGCAGCCAATCGGGGTCGTCCAATTGGATCTACGAGCTTTCCGCCGACGGGTTCGCGGACGCGGCGGCCGCCGGTCTGGTGGGCGATGATGACGACGGCGGAAAGAAAATGAACAGCTCAAAGGTGGTAGCCTGGCGCCGATGGCTGGTGTTTCTGGGGCTCGCGGTGCCAATGCCATCGGGGTGGCCTGCCCAAATGTCACCGACGTCGCGGATCGCCCGCGAACTCGGCCGTGCTAATCTGCGCGGCACCACGCTGAGCGCCGACGCCTTTCTTGAAAGTCTGGCGCAGCGAATGCCCTATCTGGACCGCGGCGCGCTCTTCCTCCAGGCAAGTCGCCGACTTGGGTGGCCCACACGGGACAGGCTCCTATCTCCTATGCTCAGCGCCTCGCTGCGCGAACTGCATGACGAGGGCTACATCAAGCTCCAGGTCTCGGGTGACTCTCGTGACGTCTTAACCTTGGCGTCCGATGTCCCCCATCTCGTCACGGGATTCGACCGGGTCGTAATTTCGGAGGCGCGCGGTTCGTGACCCACGCCTATGCATGCTGGACGGCCGCCAACGCGTCCTACGTCATAGCCACCGAAGCGCTCGAGGGCGACGACGCCGTTTTTCTTGCCACTCACACCGCAATGACAGGGTTTGAGGTCGAGGGAACCGGCCGCGCCGAGATATCGTCACCTGACGAGCAGTCCCTGCTCGATGCGATGTCCTCGCCAGGTCGCACGCACGCATTCTGCGTGGTCCAAGGCGAGCCCGGATCGGGCAAGTCCCACCTCATACGCTGGCTGTCGATAAAGTGGCCCCACAGCAACGACGTGAAGATCCTGCTGCGCCGTTCCGATGGTAGCCTCGAGGGGGCGCTGAGGCAGCTGAAACAGCGGCTGCCTGCGGAATTTGAGTCACTCTTCGCAAACCTCGGGCAAGCGCAGCGGGCGTCCGAACTCGGACGGGCAAACGTCTTTCTCGGTACACTCGCAGAGAGTCTTGAACCCCATCACTTCGACCCTCCCCTCGATGATGAAGCTTGGTGCGAAAAGCACCAACCCGCAGCGCTTCTACGGCATGCCGACGTGCGTCAAAAATGGACCGCGCCCCTACGCATCCTGAGATTGCTGGAGGGCGCGGGCGGCAATCGCAACTCAGCGAGCGCTGACTTCGACCTGCTCGATATTCTGGACCTCGCAAAGCACTGCTACGGAATCCACGGCAGCGGCGTACGGCCCGCGACCGAACTGCTCGCCCAGCGCCTCATCAAGGAAGCCGAGGTGATCAGCGAGTGGGCGGCCGAGGAGTACACTGCGGAAGAGATCGCTCAGCAGGCCCCGTCGGCACAGCTGAGGATAAGCCTCGAACTTATCAAGGCACTCAATAAGAGGCGCAACCATGCGATACAGAACTTGCTCGGCGTCTCCGCTGAGGGCCTCAAGGCGCTCTTCAGGAAGGTTCGTGAGAAACTTGCGACACGCGGGCAGCGCTTGGTTCTGCTTCTTGAGGACATCACCAGTTGGGAAGGGCTCGACGACAGCCTCATCGACGTCCTGGTCTTTAATGCTGGCGCCAGAGGCGACGAGGGCACGGCCGACGTCTGTCCCCTCATCTCCGTCGTCGGATTGACACCGACCTACTACGACAAGCTGCAGGGCAACTACCGCGGGAGGATCACTCACGAAATTCGATTGGGCCGCGTCACCAAGGAGTTGCAAGACGTGGCGACGCTACGCGACCGCACAGCACGACACGGCTTCGCAGCGCGCTATTTGGCGGCCGTGCGAGCGGGTCCCGAGCGGCTCGCGGCCTGGGCGTCGCAACTGGCGGCCGCCCCTGAGAATCCTAGGCCGAACCTGTGCCTCGGCTGCAATAAGCGCGACGAATGCGTCGGCACGTTCGGCGAAGTCGCGGGCGTTTCCCTTTTTCCATTCACGGGCGCCGCGCTCGATCGCCTGTATGACAGCCTGAAGGAAAGCGATAAGGGTCTGACCTGGAAGACGCCCAGGGGCATGCTTCAGGCAGTCCTCCTTCCCTCGCTGTCTGAGCCGCACCGCTTGGATGAGGGATCATATCCCGGAGTGGGTATTGAGCCGCTACCCGTCGAAGATCACCGACGAGCCGACCGAGTGCTGTCTGCAAACCGGCTCGGGGAGATCATCAAGACAAAAATGGCCGAGAGCTCCGAGCAGGAGCAAAGTCGAATGCGCAGAACATTCGCATACTGGGGCGATCCTGACCGCGCGGATACCCTAAACCACAAGGGCGAACGCGCGATCGCGGGTGTAAGCGAAAGCCTGCTTCGCGCCTTCAACCTTCCCTGGATCGGTAGCGATCGGGCGGACGGCGAGCAGGTTGCGGCTCCCGAGAGGACAGAAGTACGGCCGGCCGCCGAGGGCGCTACGCCGGCCGCAGCGCCCCAGCAGCCAGGCGCGAGCAGCCGACAAGAGGAAGCGGAGCGGTCGGCACGCCCGCCGTCACCGGCCCCCACTGGCCAACAGAGGACTGCGTCGCCTCCGAAGAAAGTTCCGACGAAAAGTGAGCTGGAGCGCCTTCGTGACGAGCTGCGAAATTGGAGCGCGGGACATGCGATCACCAGTGCAGCGGAGTGGAACAAGACTATCTATTCGCTCATTCAATCCCTAGACGCCCCGTCGCTGGGCTTTCCCCGGTCCGTGCTCGAGCGAATAGTCACGCCGGAGATGGTGAAGCTTGAAGGCACGACGGGACGTCAGCTGAACTACCTGACCATCGCGCCCGAAGAGTGGATCAGATCGGGCCTCGAAGCGTACATAAATCTCAAGCAAGGTGACGCCCGTACAACCGGCGATCAGGCCTTCTATCGCATGAAGCTTGCCGCGATGATGCGGCGCCTGGGAGTGCTCGTTTCCGACTATGTCGGACAACGGCTCGGTCGGACCGAGGACGGCAGCCTCTGGTCGCCGGTGCCGCTCCTCGCTCAGGTGTTGCTGGCGCGTAGTTGGCTGCGGGGAACGGTTGCGCCAAACGCGCCGTGGTCTGAACAACTCCGGTCAATTCTCGAAGACGAGAGTGTAGGTGAAGGGGACCGGTTGTCCAGGTCGGCGCCCTGGCAGGAGTGGCTCAAGGGAACGGATGCTTATCAGGGAAGACTCCGCTCTGAGCTTCGCCGCGCACTAGACCTGTCCTTGGGGGACGGCCAAGGAATTGCCGATCTATCGGTCGTCTCGAGGGCAATGATCGGATTGCGGGACGATTTCAGATTCGAGTTGGCGCCAAAGGACGCCGCTGCGACATCAGTACATGAGTACGACATCGTTCGCGAGTTGCCGCGCGCCGCGTACGAGTTGACGCGAATCTGCCGGATCGAGAGGGAACAGCTCATCGGCCGCGGGAGCCGGCTGCTCGCACTCCTAGGCGGGAGGGGAATCGTTGAGCATCTGACCCAGGTCGATGGCTTGATCTCGGATGTCTCCGCGCACCTTTCCGACGTTGCCCCCGAGAAGGTGAGCGATTGGAAGCGAGCTCACACCAAGGCGCAAGGCAAGCAGCTTGCCGGTGCAGCCGGCCGTGTTGAGGCATTTCTCATGAGTATGGACGATCCGGCAGTTTTATCGCTCGAACGATCGCCTCTGTTGGGATGGCTCGCACAAGCGCCCGCGCGCGATCTCGACGAATTCTTGAGTCTCGCATCGCAAGGCGACCAAGTATTGGGCGCGCTCCTCCTAAGCGCGGGAGATCTGGTCAGGAGCGGCGGCACGGCTTCACTCGAGGGGATACACAAGGTTGGCGCATCCCTGATCGAAGCTGCTCAAAAGCGGCCGACGTCGCCGGAGTCGGACAATGGCTGATACGCTGCTCGAACTTCGCGCCATGCTGCCTTCGCTCGCTCCGGCGCTTGAGCGCCGGCGATTGGGGGAGTCCCTATCTCAGATCGCCGCTGTAGTTAGGAATGCCGACGGTGAAATCGAGAGATTGAAGGCCGTTCTAGATCTGGCGCGGTTGATCGCGTTTCCGCACCCAGATCTATCAGATCTGCTTGAAGACGCCTTGGCCGCCGGCCATGCTCTTGCTTCGGCTACCACCTCCGATGAGCTTCGTACTGCGAGCGATGCATACCGGGATTTCTTGAAGACACTTTCCAGCGTCGGCATCCAGGTCGCGCGGCACTGGAAGAACGACGTCGTGGCGAAAAACTACAGGCCCCTCATCTCGTTTGGAGTGTTGCTTGAGAAAGTCGAAAATCTCGCTTCCCTGGGACGGGAGATGCGGGAGTGCGGGGAAGCCGCCGCCAACACGCAGATCGTGAAGTGGCCCGAACTCCGCGATGAAGTTATGCGGCTGGAGGAGCAGTTGTCCCGGCTTCAGCGTGAGAGGACCGAGAGAGTCGGCGCCACCCCGGCGGTAGGCGAGTTCTTGATCGCGGTCGGAAACAACACGGCAACCGTCGCGCTGCTCACCCCAGCGGTGCTCGAATGGCTGGGTGAGAACGGCGCTCTAGAGAGTTTCAGGGTCACTTCGTGAGGCGCACCGCGCCCAGAAAGCGCTCGAGAAGTCGCCGGCTCGTTGAAGCGGTGAGCATGCCGTCCGACATCATGTCGCTCTCTAGATGAACGCATGCGGAGCAGCCATCGACGCACAGGCGTGGATGCAACCGGAAAACCTGCTCAGCGAGCCTGCCGTCCGCGCTCAGCGATTCCTCCTGTACTGAATCGTCAATGTCTGCATAAGCCTGCAACAGGCGGCCAGCGATGGTGTCGGGCTGTTCGGCAGCGCCCGTTACCGCGGCGCTTGTCAACTCCCACGCGGTGGGATCGCGGCCTAGGCGCGCGGCGAGGCCACTGCTTACGCCTCGAAGCGCGATGGCGAGATCGTATAGCTGAAACTCGTCGATGCCTACGCTTTCCTTCCCGAACAACAACCGAAGGGCGGCGCTCGGAATGCTTTCTTCCGGGGATAGACCCAGTTCGGTCGCAAGCGATTTCAAAGCGCTCACGTCAGTCGGATCGACGGCTCGCCAGGCATCGTGACGCTCCAAGCGCCCGAGCATGCGATCAACCACGGCGTCCTCGCGCGCATTAGGGCAGTCTCCGAAGTATCCATCAAAGAGGTCCGGTGCCGCTTGTGCGAACTTGTCCACAAAGGCGCGCGTCGTGCCATCACCGAAGGCACCGACTTCGCAGACTGTGACGGTCATCGCAGCCGCGTTTGAGAACATGATTGGCAGCTCAACGTGCATGATGACCTGCCGCTCGTCGCCTTGCCCCAACCTCACGAACAGGTCCTTCAAGCGGCTCGCTAGCGAGTGGACGACGACGCTCTGCAGGTAGCGTGGGAGGCTGTCGGGTGACCGCACCGCCGCCATGGTCTTTTGAAAAACCTGCTGGAATGCCTGGCCGGATAGATTGTCGGCGACCCGCGATACTCTCGACGGTGAGAGGAGCGGATGGCGTGACAAGAGCCGCGACCTGGTGTCTTCAAACAGGGCCGCCAGAGCGGCCTTGCTCCAGAACCGCGACAGGTGTGCCAGACGGCCACTGAGTTCCGGATCTGCATAGGCACTCAGGAGCAATTCGGCTGCCCGGTGAGCGTCGAACGTGTTTATGCCCACTGCTTCGGCGCCTTGCACAACCAGAAAGCGCATCATCTGCGACAGGTGCCACTGGCGGTCACTTGGATCGCTTTCCAGCCGGCGCACTTCGCCGTCGACGAAGGTGCCGATCACCTCGGCGTTCAGGACAAAGCGCACTCCTTCGGTCTGCACGTGATATCCGTGCAGCATCGGACGGTCGTCGTCGGGTGAAGTGAATATCTGCGAGAATGCCACGGATTGAGCCGGCGGCCCTTCCAAATTGAGTTCGGCGTCCGCACCCCAGTACACGCGCGCCAGAGCCAGACCGGTCTCCCGACCGCCGACTCCGTCGCCCAAGTACGCCTCGACGCGCTCGAGCCATGTGGGGGCGGCGCTCGACGTGACCTGGCGCGCCCGCTGGAGGGTCGCCTTCACCACGGGAAATCCGCGCAGGAAGCCCCGCGCGTCGTCTCGGACACGTTCCCGCTCGTTATCATTCCCTTGGACGCGGATCGGCGACACCGAGGTTGGCGCGGGCACGGCCCAGTCGGATTGCCAGCCGGCGCCATGCTTGCGTCCGAGGGTCTCCAGCGTGATCCGGCCGGGGCGAAAATAGTCGGGCGATAGGTTGGCCAGAGCGGGTGCCACGTCATCGGGAAGTTGGCGAAGCCAGCCTTGCGCATCATCACCAAACGGCCGCCGTTTGGTTCCGTGCTGATAATCATCGCGCGAAAACCAGGGGCCCTTTCCCTGAACTGGCGGGCGCCAATACACCGCTATCGGATCGTACCTGCGGCTCGCATTGCCCGGAGCGGCGAGCGCGAGAGACAGGGCCACGTCCTCGGCTCGCGCGGCCTCCGTCGCGGTCGCGACCTGAAGAGAGGGCAAGTTCACGGTCTCAAACAGTACGTCAGGAGCCCATGCGATTCTTTTTCGCAGGTCCGATACGTATCTCGCCGGAGGACCGTTGCCGCTTCTGAGGGCGGCCTCGAAGAAGTCAGAAAGGCTGTCCGCGCCAAACTCCCGCCAAGGCCGCTGGCCGAAGATCTCGACGGCGAGCCTCTCCGCGTCCGCAAGCGCTGCAGCGGACGGCCGCTCTAGGTCGACGAGCTCTCCTCGATCGAGGCGGCGAGATAGTCCATCAAGGATCGCCGCAACGAGTTGCCCACGGCGCACGAAGTAATTGTCTGGATTGAGCGGGCTCTCGAAGCTGCTCGGCGAGATCATCTCCCCTGGCCGCCGAAACCACCAACTGTCGCGACTGTTGTAGATCGACAGCGTAACGCCGGTGATGGGCCGATCGTCCGCGCCCCGCCCGCCGCGACCCTTCCTCTGGATGAAGCTCGCCAAATTGCGAGGCGCGTAGTGCTGGTAGACCAGGGAGATGTCGGGGTCGTCGTATCCGACCTCAAGCGACGACGTCGCGAAAATCACGTCCGAATCTTTCAGCATGCCCTCAACCCGGCCGGTGGTGCCGGAGAAGATCGGCTGAGCCGCCACGCGTAGCGGCCTACCGATTTGGGTGCGACCCCCACTGCCGGTTTGCAGTCTATCGGTGGCCGCGAAAAGCCAGCACTCACCGTCGCTGAAGAGGTCGCATCCCACCGGGTTCCCGCAGCAACCCTCGCGGGGCGCGCCGGTCACCGGGTCATTTGAATAGAGCCGCGTGCGATAGGCTGACAAGTTCTTCGCGGTTTCAGCGTCATCGTACGCCGCGTGGAGGCGTCGGAGCTTATCGACCGAGTCCAGAAAGACCAGACTGCGGAACCCGCCGCTTCTCCCTGTACGTCGGCGCATGCCGTGGGCAAGCGCCATGACCGACTGAATGGTCGTGGAGTTGCCGGCAACGTCCTTGCCGCGGGATTCGACTTCGGGCTGCACGAAATAGAAGTACTCGCGCCCGCGCGGATTAGGCTTCTTCTCAGCGGGCAGCGGCGTCAGTAGGACAACGTTCTTCCTATTGACCAGGCGGCCCCAAGAATGAGCCGGATCACCGAGGGTCGCGCTCATCCCGATAGCTAACAGTGGTGGTCCGGACGAACTGTTCAGCGCGGCTCGCGCGGCCATTCGGCGCATTGCGAAACCTACCTGCGCGCCGTGGACGTGAGAATAGAGATGGATCTCGTCGGCTAACAGGGCGCGCGGCGCCGCGAACGCCGGATCGTCTCCGAAAAGCCGGCCGTAGCGCGGATCGTGCAGCCATTGGTGAAGCGAGTCGGTGGTCGGCAGAAAGAGCGCGGGAGGCTGCTCGCGCATGCGCTCTTTCGAGCCAATCCATCCGGCAAAAGTCCACGTGCACGACGTGCATGCCAGTTCGTCGGCGCCGTCGACACCCGCTCCTTGGCGCAACAAGAGGCTCGACCCGCACGACGGGCAGCCGAACAGCGGGAAGGCGAAGCTATCCGATCCGAGTGCCGCCCAACCCGCATCGGCTTCCCACTCGGCCAAGCGGTCGAGCCGTTCGGGAACTTGGCCGACCTGCAAGCCCAAAGTGATCGTAGGCATCCCGATCTGCCGGCTCAGCGCGGCAAGATACCCCGCGAGACGCTGAGCCTGATTGGCTGCCAGACGAATTCTCGGATAGGTCAGGATGGCGCGGACGCCTTGAACCCCCGCAAGTACATCGGCAGTCGCCCCGGCAATGAGCGGCAATGCCGCCGCCTCGGTCTTGCCGGAGCCAGTGTCCGCGGCGATGGCGAATGTTTCGTGGATGCCTGCGGCCCAGGCTTGCGTTAATACCACCAAGCTGCGGCTTTGGAAGGAAGCCAGTTTGGCGCCCGAACCCCAGAGATCGGCGAGCGCGCCAGCCAGACCGCTGAGGGCGCGGCGATAGTCCGGACTCACGCCATCCGCAGCGAGGCGGAAGGCAGTTTCGACCGCGTCATCTCGTTCCGGCTTGTCGCGGTCCCGTATCTCAACTTTCAGGCTCCGAACGAGGTATGGACGCGTGGCCGCATCGTCCCGCTTGAACCGCTGCTTGATTTGGCGCAACTCGCGGGCGAGTTCCGCCATGCGGCTGCGCACGCGGCCATCGTCATCCTGGAACACCCAACCGTTCGCGCTCAGTCGCGCGACGGCCTCAAGGGTCGGCTGGCGGCGCAGCGAGTTCCGATCGGCCAGCGTTGCGATCGACGTCCAGCCTTCGAATACGCCGAAATTGATGCGGGCGGCTTCCATGTCTTCGAGAAGATTGAGCACTCGGAAGTCGTCGTCCGACAGTTCGGGGATCTCTAGAGGCGCGGGATCGGGATCGGGAACGTTGGAAGCCAGCCACTCCACGGTCAGGTGCTGGTCGGTGGACGCGATTGCCACTAAGCCCTCGTTTCTGAGGGCCTCAAGGACAGGACGAAAGACGTCGCGGCCGGCCGCGTCCATCCACGCAAAGCGGTCCCGAACCTTCCAGTAGAAGGGCGGAAGCTGCCCCTGTCGGACTTGGCTTATGACCTCTTCGAGCCGGGTGCGTACAGTATCAGGGTCTGCGGCAAAGATGATCCGCTTCGGATCAACGGGCTGGGCCAGCCAGAAGTCCGGCGCATCGGGCTTCGGCTGTGTGAGGGCCACGTGACCCATCGCATGCAGGACAGACAGTCCGGGAAGCAGCGATGCCCTCGTCGCGAGGCGCTGCGCCAACGCGTTGAGTGTCGCTCTTCGATAGGGGGAAGTGCTAGCCGACTGCACCACCGCATCGAGGAGGTCCTCGAGTTCGGGAGTCAAGACAAGTGTTTGCGGCTCTGCTCGGTCGCGCTGTCCGGTAGCGAAATCCTGGAGCTGGGGTGGGCCATCGAAGCCCAGCAGTCGCACCTGGACCGAGACCGGCACGCCCGAGGGATCGAGCAGCGGGACCTCTCCGCTCGGAGCTGCGCTGAAAATGAACTCCCGAAGTATTTCGGCCTTGTCCATTGCCTCCTGGTCGCCCGGCACGGCGTCCAGCAGGCGCCGGCTCACGATAACGATCAGCTTGGTTTTTGCCCGCGTGACTGCCACGTTCAGGCGCTCGGGCGCGAATATGAAGTCTGCCTCGGCCACTGCAAACTCGGCGTCAGCCACACAGTAGGAAAGGATAACCGCATCGCGTTCCTTCCCCTGTATGCGGTCGACCGTTTCGACAAACGAGCAGGCGGCTAGCTGTCCGGACAGCGCTGAGCGAATTGCGGCGTTCTGCGCGCGATGCGGGCTCACTACCGCGAGGTGCTCCTGCCATAGCTGCGGCTGATATGCCCCCCCCACTTTCGCCCCGACCATACGATCGGCGAGAAGCGTGGCCACTCGTGCGGCCAAGGTTGCCTCAAACGGATTTCGCGTCGCCGCGGGAGGACCGTTATGGAGGAGGATCGCGATGGGCCAGCTCGGATCGAGGACGGCCTGTTCCCAGCTGTCGAGTCCGTCGCGCCATCCGTCCACGAGCTTAATCTTTTCGGTCGGCACCGCCGACACGTATTTGCCGGCGTAAAACTTCCGTTCGGGGAATGCGGCGAGCGGACCGTTGAGGCGGAACGTCGTGTCCAGCGCAAACTCCGGAACTCGGCTCGATTTCAGGAACGAGTACAGCGATCCTCCCAGTTCGCGCTCACCGAGCTTGATCTCGCGGCCTGCGCGGATGGGGGGAAGCTGCTGATCATCGCCGGCGACGACCACCCGTCCGGTCTGCGTGATGCCGGCCATCGCCATCAGACCCTGGCCCAGGACCATCTGCGATGCTTCATCGATGCAGACGAGGTCGAAGAGCTCCGACGTGTAGCCGTCTCCCCCAGCTTCCGGGCGCTGCATCATGCGGTAGAGCGACCAGATAGAGCCGCCCATTACCACCGAGTTCGGCTGAAGGTCCGCGAGCGCCGCCGCTGCCTCCGTTCCAGACACTGACTGGCGGTGCCGAACGAGGGGAGATAGACCCGCCGCAGGGCCGGTGCCGACGAAATGGGTAGCGAAAGCACCAGGCGAATACTTGGCAGCACGCTTCGCGACCCCATCCAGGACATTGCCGATGGCGTTCCGTGTGAATCCGCTCACGAAGACGCGAGCAGGCAGCCCTCGCGACTGGCGAGCGTGGATGTAGCCGAGGATAAGCCAGGACAGCAGATGCGTTTTCCCGGTACCGGGCGGGCCGAGTAGAAGCCCCACGCGGGCTTTTGCAAGTCCTTCCCACGCGAGCACCTGCGCCTCGACGAGCGCATGCTCGCCGGCGCGCGCGAGTTCGGGGCCGGCGAATTCCTCCAGCCCGGCGCGCCAAACCTCCGGGTCTGACGCTCCCACCGCGAAGACTGCCGGGTCCCGGAGAAAATTCAGTAGGTCGGCGCGAACGGTCATGGCGGCGTCCCCTGCGCGAGGTTGGCCAAGAAGGCCACTGCCCTTGGGGCGTTGATGTCCTTGAACGCACTATCCACGCACCAGCCGCCAGGAGAGGTGGTGCGCATGAGGTCTTGGAAGATGGAGCTCCGAAAAACCGCATCCGACACTTCCACCTGCAGCTGATCGCGCCGCTCCTCATACCCCGCGCTCTTGGGCCTGATGCGGCATTCTATCTGAGACCAAAGTCCCGGATTGAGGCGTAGGTCAGGAGAGTCGTCATGCAGGATGAGGTCAAAATCTCCGGGACCCAGTTCACTGTCGCGGCTCGCCTCGGGAACAGCGAATAGAAGAACGTGCGAGCCGCCAAGCCTCCATTCTTTCAGGAAGGTGAGACCGGTGAAGCTTCTGCCGCTATCTCTCCTTCGGGCGCTCGGCTGCGCCAGCCCGATGAGGGCATCGAGAAGGCCCGCGCGACTTTCCAAGAGCTCGCACGCGAGCAGGACGTCCAGGTCGGCCGCGTTCAATGGATTAAACGTAGCTTGGAAACGGAAGGGCTTCTTCGCCAGCCGGAGGAGCGGGCTTCCGGCATCGGCAGCGACGGCGTTTTGCTCGAAGAGCCAATTCACCACCCCTTGCAGCGCTGCGAGGCGGGACCCTACATCGCTTGCTATCAGCCCCGTGGGGACGGCCGTTTCGCTTTTTTCCCGGATGGGACGGATGACGTCGATCGAAAGGAGAGAAGAAAACTGCCGGGCAAAGACTTCCGCGGGTCGGTACGGATCGTGCGCGCCGGCGAGGGCCAGTGCTTGGCTTGTCTGCCGGAGATCGTAGGCGACCGCTACCGGAAGGGCGTAGAGTTGCTCGAGCACGCTTCGAACAGCTGTCGCGGGCAAGTGATGCAAGCCCCGGAATTCTGGTTCGGGCACGATGTCATCCGGCGGAAACAGGCGTACTAGGTGGAGCAGGCCGGTCCGGATGATCTCGTTGTCCAGATGCCGGCCGATCGCCTGCTGCAGGTTCGTGGCTTCCGCCGGCTCGTAGAAAAATATGTGCGCATAGACTCCGTCGGCCGAGCCAGGCGGGAGCGTAGCGTTGGCCTGGTCGATTTCGGTGAGGTCGAGAATGAGCGCGCTGAGCACGCTGATCATTGCAGCTGCCTCATCGGCAAGCGAACCGCTCGCCGGAATTTCGATCCGCTCTGTTCGCACTGTTCCGCCTTGAACTCGGCGATACCCGATGGCGGCCAAGCGGTCGTCTATCGGATCGTGATCGACTGAAAGCATGAGAATTGCGTCGGCGCGCGGGGGCATCAGGAACGTATGCTCCTCCTCGGTCCGCAACACGGAGCCGGTCGCCAACGCCCGAGCACGCGCCGCAAGGAGCGCCGCGCGCCTGCTGAGCGACCATCCGAGGCCCGGCGCTCCCGCAAGACCCGATGCGTTGCCAAGATCGCGCAGCGACCTGATCTTCAGCCGCTGCAGCGACCGTTTGCCCTCGTGAGTAAGACCGGGAACGGCAGAGACGTCGCGTCGCTCCGGTGGGAGCGAGGGGTCGATGCTCTTGGAGCAATGTCCTAGATATTCGCACTGCTCGCATTTGAAATAGAGATGGAAGAACGTCTGATCCATCCCGGGGCCGAGCTTCTTGGCGCCGATGGCGGGAAGAATATCATTGCAGAACTCATCCACCAGGCGAAGGTATGGACCAAGGGCGAACCGCTCCACCTGCCACGCATCGCCGTCCGCGGTGCCGTTGTCTGGAATTCGCCAAACCTCACCATAGGAATCGAGCGTCGCGCCGGCGGGTGTGGAAGCGTCGAGCTCGCGCAGCAATTCCTCTAGGACCCGAACATAGAAAGCGACTTGGGTCTTGTGAAACGCAGTTGCGCGGCGCGTGGCCTTGACGTCGATAACGGTGAAGAGGTGGGCGTCACCTCCGTCCCTCCTTGCGCGTCGTATTAGGTCGGGCAGGTTGCGGTTCAGGGTGAGGCCGGTGCCCGCCAAGAAGCGGGGCACGCTTCGGGGAGTCAGGTTCGCCTGCGCGACATACGGCACCTGCAGCTGGCCACGTAGGAACGCGGCAGTGGCCTTTTCGTCCAGGGGCTCACGCGGCGTGAGCGGGGTGCGTACACCCTGCTCGCGTCCAAGACGTCGGACCACTCGGGCCTCGTAGGCTGTACCGAGTGCGGCCCAGGTTGCCTGGCGGATGTCCTTGATCACCGGCACCGCCGCGAGTTCGTCGCTGCTAGACAGCTCGAATCGGACTTTTCGTTCGCAGCGGTACTGGAACCATGACTTTATTGTTGATCCGCTGAAGCCTTTTGCCATGACTACTATTTGCAGCGCCTTTTCCGCTCGCGCCAGCACTTCCCGACAAAAATATCCAGCGGATGAAGCGCTATCGCCGACTACGGGCAGCCTACACGACGCCCTCAGGCGTAATCAGCGTGGGACTTCGTCGATTTCGCAACAGCCGACCGTAATATTCTCGCCCTGGTCGACGAACATCGACACCGATCGGCGGAATCCCAAACACCGGTATCTGCGCCAGCAACCGATTCGCTGGAGCGTGGGGCTAACCCTCTGGTTCTCCGGGTCGGTTCCCTACTCGGCATCGGCCTCGGCGATAACCGCAACGCCACCATCCGGCGCGCCGCCCGAACGCAACAGCCCTGCGTCTTCGAGCGCCTCAAGGTCGGGCAGGTCGCGCAACGTCTCGAGCCCGAAATGCTCCAAAAAGCCCTTGGTCGTGACGTAGGTGAACGGTGCCCCTGGCGTCGGACTGCGCGGCCCAGCTGTAATCATGTTCTTGTCGCGCAGCGCCGCGATGATGTCGCGCGAGGCCTCGTGGCCGATGATGTCGGAGACGCCGGCGCGGGTGATCGGTTGATGATAGGCGATCGACACCAGCACCATGAGCTCGGTGCGAGTGAAGTCGATGTGGCGCTCGGGCAAAGCCATCGAGGCGTTGATCGCGTCGGCATAGGCGGGCCGCGTGCGCAACTGCCAGCCGCCGGCGACGCTGGCTAGGTCGTAGGGCTTGCCCTTGAGCTCGGCGCGAATGTCCTCGATGAGCAGATCGATGCTGGCATCGCGGCCGACAATACGCGCCAAGGCCGGCCGTTCGACCGGCCGCGGCGACGCGAACAGTACCGCCTCGATGCGGTTCATCCACTCGCGCCAGCGCGCTTCGGGCGGCAGCTCGGCGAGCTCCGGGTCGAACAAGCCTTCGTCTGGTCGCCTATCGGATTGTTTCGCGCGCCTGGCCATTTTCACAACCCGTAAAGCCGGAAGGTCGGCCGGCCGCTGAGCTCGCGCACGACGCCTAGGTGCTGCAGCCGCTCGAACAGCCGCCGCGCGCCGCGCGCCGACAATTTCGGGGTTGACCACGACCCGGGCAACGCATCGTCATCGAGCAGCAACTTCACGACGTCGGCCGAACCCTTGGCGCGCAGTTTTGGCGCCACCTCAAGGATCAGCGCGGCCCGTCTGGCGATGTCGGCGCCGAGATCACAGGCTTCGACGGCAGCCTGGGCATAGGCCAGCAGCACCGCAACCGGCCAACCTTCACCGCCCGGCCGAATACGCCGACGCGTCTCCCCAGCCTTGAAGCCGGTGGCATTCACCTGCCCCATCAGCAAGGGCACGGGCACCGGCCAGCGGAGTTTCTGCGCCAGCACGACATCGGCCAGCCAGAACGCCAGCAACTCAGCATCCGGCCGTGCCCGGTAGACCTCTGCCGCAAACTCGGCGGCCAGCACCGGCGCTGGCCGAGACGACGAGAGAAGATCCGCGCCATTGGCGAGCATCTCGGTGAGGGGCTCATCCCATTTGAGCTCGAGCAGGTCGGCGATCGAGCGCGCCGCCTCTTCGTCGAGGGTCGTCGAACGACTAGCCAGCCGGCGCCAGGCCAGCAGGACCTTTCCCGCGGGCCCCGGATCGTTACCGGCGGCGCCAAACAGCTGCGCGTCGCGCAGCGCCGATTCTTCTTCCGTTCGGCCCAGCAGGCGCGTTGCGGCAGCGGCGGATTTCAGGGCAAGGCGCTGCCGCCAGACTCCAGCCCAGACCGGCGCGCTACGCACCAGATTCTCCAAGCAATTCAAGGCCGCGCCGGCGACATAGCCGGCGTCGACATCGCGCTGCACCTCGCCGCGCGGCCGCGCCCAAGCCGGCACCTTTGGCACCGGCAGCGGGTCGCCATTGAGCAAATCAGCAGCGATTTTCATGCAAAGAGGGTAACACGCAGCGGCGCTTTGTGCCACCTATCTGCCAACTAACCGCCGCACCTGTCGTGTGACGTAAACGAACGATAAAATTGCATTATCGATCGTTTTGTTCTTTATATAGAGAATGGCCCGAATCGTCGATCAAAACCTCGAAAAACGTGCCGAGCACCGCTCCGCTCGATCACAGGAAACGCCCTCGGTTGTCGACCAGACCGCGCCGGCGGCCTCGGCCGAGCACGACGGGCCGATCGCGGACGATCTGCCCGACATCGTCGACGTGTTCATGGAGATGAGCCGCGCGGCCGAAGCGCCGCCGGCGGGGGCCGAAACCCCCTCCCCTTCCCTACCGGCCGTCGCAGCCCCGCGCCTGCCGGCGCATCTCGACGCGCTGGCCGATCGCGCGCGCGACTATGTCGAGGCCGCGAGCTCTTCGAACACGCGGCGCGCCTATCAATCGGACTGGAAGCACTTTTCCAGCTGGTGCCGCCGGCAGGGCGTCGAGATGCTTCCGCCGGATCCGCAGGTGGTCGGCCTCTACATCACCGCCTGCGCCTCGGGAAAGGCGACCGGCGACAAGAAACCGAACTCAGTGTCGACGATCGAGCGCCGGCTCTCCGCGCTGACCTGGAACTATACCCAGCGCGGTTCGACGCTCGACCGGAAGGACCGCGCCATCGCCACGGTCATGGCCGGCATCCGCAACACACATGGCGCCCCGCCCCGGCAGAAGGAAGCGGTTTTGCCCGAGGATTTGATATCAATGCTGGAAACGCTTGATCGGGGCGCCCTGCGTGGCCTGCGCGATCGCGCAATGCTGCTGATAGGATTTGCCGGCGGTCTGCGCCGCTCAGAGGTCGTCGGCCTTGACTGCGGTCGAGACCAGACCGAAGACGGACGAGGCTGGATCGAAATCCTCGACAAAGGCATGCTGTTGCGCCTGCGCGGCAAGACCGGCTGGCGCGAGGTCGAGATCGGACGCGGTTCGTCCGATGCGACCTGCCCTGTCGTGGCGCTGGAAACCTGGCTCAAGCTCGCCCGCATCGCCCACGGTCCCCTGTTCCGGCGTGTCACCGGCCAAGGAAAAGTAGTCGGCGCCAACCGGCTCAACGACCAGGAGGTCGCCCGTCTCGTCAAGCGTACCGCGCTCGCCTCCGGCGTCCGTGGCGATCTGCCCGAAGGCCAACGTGGGATGATGTTTGCCGGACACTCGTTGCGGTCCGGCCTAGCCTCCTCTGCCGAGGTCGACGAACGCTATGTCCAGAAGCAGCTCGGACACGCCTCGGCCGAGATGACCCGCAAGTACCAGCGGCGGCGGGACTGGTTCCGCGTCAATCTCACCAAGGCCAGTGGGTTGTAGGAAAAGTCCCCTACCCTACCCCGAGCTATGCTCTCTATTCGGCGGCGATGTCCGTTTGCGCCGGCAAAGTGTCTTCGAAGCAGGCATGCTGGGGACCGTCCAACGTCACGGCGTCGATGTTCTCGCAGGATCTGACGCGGAGACGCAGGGGAATGTTGTTTCCGGGTCCGAGCTGGTTCATCAGCCAACCGACGCAATGGGCGTCTTCACCTGGAGGATGTTCATGACACGCCATGGCGCGTCCGGTCCCGCACCGAGCGCCCGGCTCGGCGATCGTGCTGACCAACGCGGCATGGAGACGCTCGCTGTAGCCGTTCGGTATATCGAAGGGATCCGTCGAGACCTTCCACGGGCATTTTTCGCACTGCCTGACCCGCTTCAGCTTCCAGCCCATTCCATACCTCACTCGCTGCGCGGCACGCTCCGATGTGGCGAGCTTGCAGACGCCTCACCGCGAGCGATAGCGACGAACCGCCGCTTCACCTCGGCGAACAGCGCCGGTGGGAGCGGGCCAAAATAGCCGGTTTCCGTCCCGACGGCGCGGGTATCCGGACCCGGCCAGACGAAACGGTTGCTTTCCGTCAGCACGATCCACGAACGGCCCTCGTCGAGGCGCAACCGAATCTTGACCGCAGCCGGAATCTCGATCGCGTCGGCAGGATTGCCCGGCGGCGTATGGGTGATCGGCAGCACGCGCACGACCGGCGCGCCATCCTCGTTGGTTGTGAAGATCGCCAGGACCACACAGGGCCGGTCCTTGTCGCCCTCCTCGCGTCCTTCCTGGTGCTGCCAGTTCCACAAATATGCGTAGCGGAAGATCCAGCCGACCCTGGCCTCAGTCGGCAGCATTTTTGGCGTCGAGCTCGGCGTTGAGATGTTCGTGACCCGGTGCCATTTCCGACGCCTCGACCGCCGCGAGCTCGGCATCCGTCAGGTCGACGGTGCGCTGAACGCGTCGATCGCGTTTCGACAGCCGGACGAAATCCTCGTAAGCCAGCAGGACGGTCCGAGGCCGGCCGTTCTTAGTGATGATGATCGGCTCGCGTACGGCCGCATCCTGATAGGCGCCGAAGTTCTTCGATACCTCGGCAGCCTTGACGGTGGCTGTCATGCCGCAGTCTCCTTTGTTCCGTAATATACGGAATTCCCGGAAATCCCGCAAGGTGTTTGGGAATGGCCCGTCCTCAGACGCACGATTTCGTCGCGGCCGACGCTGATCTCTCCCATCAATCCAGTCGTTCGGGAAGTCGGGCGTCGTCGGCAAGGTCGAAGAAGCGCGTAAACTCACCCTGGAAGCCAAGCCCGACCGTGCCGGTCGGTCCGTGTCGTTGCTTGGCGACGATCACCTCGGCCTTGCCGCGCGCCTCAGACATCCCCGTCTCCCACTTGAAATACTCGTCCGAGCCGGCCTTCGGCTCCTTGTTCTTCAGATAGTATTCCTCGCGATAGACGAACAGCACGACATCGGCGTCCTGCTCGATGGAGCCAGATTCGCGCAGATCCGCCAGTTGAGGCCTCCTGTCGTCGCGTTTCTCTACCTCGCGCGAGAGCTGGGAAAGCGCAATGATCGGCACCGACAGTTCCTTTGCCAGGGCCTTGAGGCCTGTGCTGATCTCGGTAACCTCCTGGACCCGGTTTTGTGACGATCGCTGCCTGGTCCCTTGCATCAGCTGAATGTAGTCGATCACCAGGACGTCGAGCCCCTTCTGCCGCTTGAGCCGGCGGGCGCGGGACGCAAGCTGCGCGATCGAGATGCCGCCGGTTTGGTCAATGTAGAGCGGAATCTTCTTCAACGCGCTGGAGCACGCGGCCAGCTTCTCGAACTCATGTTGATCGATCTCGCCGCGGCGGATTCGCGACGAGGAGATTTCCGCCTGCTCGGACATGATGCGGGTGGCGAGCTGCTCGGCCGACATCTCGAGCGAGAAGAAGCCGACCACGCCACCCTCCCCTGCCCTCACCGAGCCGTCAGCTTGCTGCGCGGGCTGGTAGCGACTGGCGATGTTGAACGCGATGTTGGTGGCGAGCGCCGTCTTTCCCATGCCGGGGCGTCCGGCGAGCACGATCAGATCCGACGGCTGCAGCCCGCCCATCCGCCGGTCGAGATCGCGTAGCCCCGTGGCGATGCCCGACAGATGCCCATCACGCATATAGGCCGCGTTCGCCATTTCGACGGCGCTCGTCACCGCATCGTCGAAGCTCGCAAAACCACCGTCATAGCGCCCGCTCTCGGCGATCTCGAACAATCGGCGCTCCACCGCCTCTATCTGATCGGCTGGCGCTACGTCGACCGGCGCGTCGAAGGCGACGTTGACCATGTCCTCCCCCACCGCAATCAGTAGTCGGCGAGTGGCGAGATCATAGATTGCGCGGCCGTAGTCGGGCGCGTTGATGACGGTGACCGCCTCGGCCGCCAGCCGCACCAGATATTGGCCGACAGTCATGGGGCCGACGGTTTCCTCGGCCGGCAGGAAAGTCCGCATCGTCACCGGATTGGCCACTCGCCCCATGCGGATCAGCTCGCCCGACACCTCGAAAATGCGACGGTGCAGTGGCTCGTAAAAGTGCTCGGCCTTCAGAAAATCCGAAACACGGTAGAAGGCGTCGTTGTTGACTAGGATGGCGCCGAGCAACGCCTGCTCGGCTTCAATGTTGTGCGGCGCCTCTCGGTATGACGGCTCCGGCGCGTTTTCGACCTTAAGGGCTGCGTTCGACGCCATCATGACCAGCCCTTTCTTTTCAGGGATTCCGCCAGCGAGCTGCTGATTTCGAGTGAGGACGGTTTTTCAGCGGAGTTCCCGGTTTCTTCGTCGCCCTGCCCTCGCGCCAACGCCTTTCCGGACGCTGCGGCGGCCTCCATCGTCGTCATTCGGGCGTTGAGCAGCGCCATGATCATCGGCCAGGCGGAGAATTTCCCGTCGCGGGCGCGGTCGACCAGGTTACGCAGATAGCCGCCGCGACTGCGGATCTGCCCGGCGCGCTGAAGGATCGCCGCCAGGGTGACCGCCGCATTCTGTTTGCCCATGACCTCGACGGCTTCCAGCCAGGCGCTCGGGCTCACCCCCATGTGGGGCCGCGCATCTGCGGCGGCGTCGACAAAATCGCGCCACGTCCGGATTTGGCCGCCCGCAGCATAGGTCGCAATTTCAGGACAGGCGTTCAGCACCATCCCCAATGGCAATTCCCGTTTGGGCAAGGTGCGTACGTTGTCGGTTTCCGCTACATTGCGGTCGGCTTCGTCTTTTTCTCTAAAGCCGGAATCAGATTCATCGTTAGAAATAAAATCTGGGTTTGAATCCTCTTTGTGGACGCCATTCTGGGACTCATTGGGGTTCATATTTTGTGAATTGATGAAAGATTCCAATGTCTGATGGACGTCGACCCAAAGGTCCTCCAGATCGTCGGCGATCGCTCCGAACACCTGGCTCGAACCCGTCCGCGGAAGCCTCGCGATGATATCGTCGTAGCGCTGCCGGAAGGCTCGCCAGTCGCCCGGCACACCCTCGCCGACGCCGGCATCGATCAGCTTGATCACGTCACGCCGGCAGATCGACAAGCGCTCCCTGGTCACACGGAGCGCCTTGCGTTCGGCGTGTACGTCTGCGGCGAGCTGGCGGAATTCCTCGGCGCGCGCGACGATCGCTGACAAGTCGAACCCAAAGGCCTGCTCGATCGTACCGCCCTCCCCTCTTCGGACGTACCGTTTGCCATTCGGGCTGTCCCTGCGGATCACAAGGCCGCATTCCAGCAGAACAGCGATGTTGCGCCGAAGTGTCGTCAGCGACATGCCGTTGGCGCGGCGGGTCAGTTCGACATTCGAGGGAAAGACAACCAGGTTGTCGCTAGCCCGGAGTTCATTGTCGCGACGGAACGTCAGCAATGCGTGCAGGATCGAGAGCGCTCGGTCAGTTGCGCCGATCAGGTCCTTGGCGTCGCGTATGTCTCTGAACACCGCCCACTTGTCGACTGTTGCGTCTTGGTCGACCTGTCTTGCAGCTGTCTGGGTTGCAATCAGACCAAGCGTCATCGGTCGCCGCCCAAAGGGCGTCGTTGAGATATGACTTTCCATTCCTTTACCTATCGCTAGGCAAAAGAAATCTGCTCGCCGAATCGACGCCTACGACTCTTGACAGTGATTCGCGAATTTGCGATTCTCGATCTTGCTTAGGGAATACGAGAAAGGCTTCTGCGCGGCGACGTTCGGGGGCCTTTTTCTTTTGCTCGGTGCTGTCTCCTGTTTCAGCTCATACGCATACCAAACGCACTACTGACCCTGCCGATACTCCTTGGCGAGCTTCGGCATGTGTGTGACCAGGTATTCCGCGAAATCCGGCGATACCTTCCGATCGATTGAGATCGTGACTTTACGAGCGCTCTTGACGATATGGCCCAGTTCCGCGCCGGTGCGTGAGCGTAGGACATCCCTATCGTTGCTCCGACGCGAGGCTGGTTTGACGGCTTCAAGAACCGCCTGAAGGCGCTCCGGTGACGAGAGAACCGCGAAGCTGTCCTCCTTGGTAAGCGAGGTCGCCTTTTTGATCGGACCTGGATTCGACAATCGAGCGGCAAGCGTCATCCATTGTCGCCGACCAGCGCCCTCGGCCGGCCCAATCGCCTCAACCAGATCTTCCGGAATTTTCTCGACGACGGAGAGCATGTTCGACAGGTCGCTCTTGTGGACAGACAGGGTCGACATGACGAAATCGCGGGGAAACCGCTTTGACAACTGAAAAGCAAACCGCGCCTTTTCTATGTAGGAGAGATCCTTACGTTCATTGTTCTCGTGGCCTTGCGCTTTGATGAGCTCCTCGTCCGTCATTTCGCGGACTATCGCGTCAACTTGAATTTCCAGCACACCCGCAGCCATTGTGCGGCGATAGCCATAAGCCGTTTGATACTTGCCTTGTTGATCCGGATGCGGCCGAACAAGAATTGGAACTTTCTGACCGCTCTCGCGAATCGCTTCGACCAACGAGTCGAATTTTGCGTCCTTCCAAGTCATCCGGTCGCGGATGAAAGAGGGTTCGATCGTCGCAGGGTCGAGCTTGACGATCGTTTCGCCGCTCTTCAACTGCTGCTCGATCTCATCGGCGCGCTTCGAACGATCGTGCAATTCGCCCAAAGTTTTCCCGATCGCCCCCACGGGCGACGCACCTGGGCTTGAAAGCAGCGAGGGCACGCCCAGCAAGGGTCGGACAGCCGACGGGCGCCGGGCTGCGTTCTCGTCGGTGCTGCGCGGCTTTGCAGCGGCCGTTTCGGCCGACGGCTTGTTCAAATTGGCGAAAACCTGCTTTCGGCTCATTGCGGCCTACCCCATGCTTTCCGGAGAAGCGCTTCGATCTCCGAATTCACATTCTCTATGGATTCCAGCGCCCGGTCGTATGTGGATCGAGTGAGCTTGCTGCGCTCGATTTCATAAATGGTTTGGTTGGTTAGGCCCGCGTCGGAAATGGCCGTGCTTTTCAGCATCGGGTGATTGAGAACATGGTCGCCAAAAATGGACCGCAGAAATGCAACCATCTGGTTCTGTGGACCGTCGCTCGGTTCGAAGCGGGTAATCAGATATTTCATCCAATTGTATTGGGTAGAAGCGCCCGATTTGGCGATTTCGTCGAGCAGTTCACCTGTCATCTTCAGAAATTGATTCATACTCATCACGTCGAGCATTTGAGGGTGAACCGTAATGAGGACCGAAGTGGCGGTTGTCAGAGCAGCCATCGTCAGGAAACCCAATTGTGGCGGGCAATCGATGACGACCACGTCGTACATATGCTCGATCGGCGCCAAGGCCTGACCGATACGTGCAAAAAAGAGTGTATCCCCCTCTTTCCGGTGAAGAAGGGCATGCGGCGTCTCGTGCTCAAAAACCATGAGTTCGAGGTTGCCGGGGATCAGATGGAGGTCCGGGATATAGGTCGCGCGAACAATTTCTGCGATCGGCCGCACTTCATCATCATAGCGGATTGCTCCGTAGATTGTCTCATTCGGCCCGATGTCGATTTCGGACTGCAGGCCAAACAAGGCAGAGAGAGAGGCCTGAGGATCGAGGTCGATGGCAAGCACCCGATAACCTTGCAGTGCGAGATGCTGGGCAAGATGCGCGGTGCTCGTGGTCTTTCCGCTGCCACCCTTAAAATTCATCACCGACACGACCTGCAAGGCCTCTCCGTTGGCGCGCCAGGGAAGATACCGCTTCCCTCCCCTCGCCCCAGCGTGCAGAAACTTCCGGATCTCGTGAATTGCCTCGGCAGAGTACGACCGCTTTTTCAAACCGGTGACTGTTGATACGTCGGGAAGCTCAGTCGCCAGTTGCCGGAGATAGCCCTCAGTTATCCCGAGGAGCTTGGCGGTCTCCGCCGGTGAGAAGTGCCGCATTTCCTTCTGCGCATCGGGAGAGAATGTGCTGAGCTGGTGAGCCTGCAATTGTTCTGACAGGGTATCTGAATGGCGCTGAATAAGCGCCGTCAGATCCTCAGAAGCGTCGACAGCCTTCGGCTTTTCTGCAAGTGTCGCTGCCATTGGGCTCATTTACTCTCGCCTAGTTGCGAATTTTTTTTGAGATTGCGGTTTTTTCCGCAGACAGCGATCGAATATGCCCGATTCTTGCCGATCTGCAAGAAAATAAGGGTTAACGAAATCTTAACGCATCGACAGGACGGGATTTTTTCTACCCGGACACGTCCACCCCTCCAAATAAGAGGATGTTCGCCACGGCAGGCGTCCGACGCTCTCTCTCGGACCCTTATCTGATTCTTACGCCGACGGCGCGGCGCTCGGTTCTGCTCCATCGGTTCCTGCGGACCACATAGGCAGCGTTGGGGAGATGGCACACTGCGCTGTCAAATGACCGCTCCATGGGTGTAGTGTAAGTCGTCTCCGCCCTACCGCAGAACCGTGCCACATCGCGCTACCAACTGTTCCAGCTCGTCCACCGCGCGCTACTGAAATTTCATTAGTTGCGAACGGTGATTCAAACGCCTAGCGGCTGATGTGCCGCAGCAAGCGCCAATCGACGTCCGCGATCGACTCGCGGGGGTTAGCCGCGGCTAACGGCCCCCTTCCCAGCGGTTGCCTCGGAGTTGGGGAACTGGGGTGACCAGCGAGTTTCCGGCCCAGTTCGGCCTCTCGGTCGTGCTGTCTGCGTATCCCAATCGCGCCGGCGAGGTCGGTTCCTCCAATATCACCGTCGGCACGATTTTGATTTTCTACGAGATGCCCCACGATCAATCTCTGGCTGGAAGCCTCAATTGCCTGAGCAGGGTCGCCGTCTATTCTCCTTTTGCCATGAGGGCACCCGGGACCGCCGGCCTGAGGCTAAGTACAACGAGACTGAGATGAACTTGACTGACGGCCATCAACGGTACGGAGACGTCACAGTTAGTTGCTTTGATCTTTAGCTCTCCCATACTCCCATTAGACCTAAGGCTTTCCACAGATCGTCCTCAACGGTTGTGCCAGCGTACGAGTGGAGTTGGCCACGGCTATCTGAGGCGCACGGAATAGACTAATGCGCGGAGTGTGCGTCGCGCGCCTTTGTCCCATGGTCTTTTGCGACCTATAGCAACGGACTGGTCGATAGTGGCGGTCGATACCAAGTCCAACGCTTGAGCCGAACCCAGCACGGACAGTGGTTGCTATTGGGTGGCATATCGCCGTCGTAGTTAGCCGCGGCTAACTCGGGCCCGAGGGCAGGAATGCCAGGACCCTGTGGACTTCATCAGGAGCCTCAATTCGTCCCGACGGGTTGAGGTACTACTGAGACTGCAACGTCCGCTTGGTAGCATTGGGCCCCACGTGCCGACGCATATGCGCAAGCACGAAATGGATTGCGGCGTCACAATGCGTCCGGCGGATCGCCAAACTGAGTTAGCCGCGGCAAACTCGGAGAGTATGACTGGCGAGGTCCATGCGGAGACCAAACCTTCGCGGCCAAGCGCGCGTCACGCACTATATTGCAGCGCGGGGAACGCACTATCATCTCACTGGCCGTCTGCGCTTAAGCAACCAGAAGCGTGGGCCATTATACAATCGATGAACAAGCGCTTGGTGGGCTTATCGGCCGCACAGTTAGCCGCGGCTATTTCGAGTCTCTGCGGATTCATGAAGACAGTTACGCGTTCGGGGCAGGGGAGGGCGGCACCGTTCTAACTGCGTCGCGGGCCCTTCGCCGATATCGCTATCTGTGCCTCAAAATCACTCAACTCGAGGCCGTCACAAACATGCACCGCGGGCAACACACAGCTCAGTGCTATTCCTTAAACGTACTCGACGCGCCATACCCTAGCCCGCCTGGACAAGGACTTTGCAGGCCGAAGGAATAAAGCACCGCCGATTGGCAAGGAAACTCCTGACCTTGGGAGTTTGCCGCGGCTAACTGTGCCATACCCGGCTTATCCAAGACGCAGTCAAAACCATTGTGGTCTCTCTACTAGCTAAATCTTTTCTCTTATTCTTTTCAATGCCTTAGCGTATTTTCACGGGCTTGTCGTCGCGCATAATAGGCATGAACCATGGGCACTCCCATCACCCACAAGCGGTGGTCATTTCGCGACGATCAGTTCTGCACTGTGCTAGGTGCCGTAGTGCAAGAGAACAACATCGGGATGTTTCTCAAGAGCGCGGTCGAGCGTGTCCCAGATCACTTCGATGCCCCCCTACGTGCCACCAACGCGGGGCACGATACGTGATTCTCCGTCACTTAACGTAGCCGGTGTTCTGAAGCGCTCAGACGCGGTTTCGAGTGAAATCGCTTTAGGCTCAAACCAGCCAGCAAGCCATAGGGCGGGACGGCAAGCGAGTAGTGGCCACAGTTCAGATCCAGAGTATCTGGCCGAACGCCGGCGTCACACAGCCTTTGCAGGAGTCTTATTGAGAGTTCAGGTAAAACCACCTTATCCCTCTTAGCTAGCACAATTTGCAGATCGAGATCCGGCCGCGCAAAATTCCGCGCATGGTTCTCCAGGTCAAGCGGCCCCCAGGCCCTTCTGAGATCAAAAAGAGAAATGAAAGGCTCAAGGCTATCGCGTATCAGTCGCGTCGCACGGCCCGTCCAGACCATATCTGCTAAGCTCCCCGCCGTCAGGAATAGCGACGCCTTTGACACGGTGGGGTCGTGCGCAGCTACCAGCCCGGCGATCCAGGACCCCAGGCTCATTCCGAGAACCGAGATCGTTCCATAGCCTTCTCGTTGAAGCCAACGAATGAGTTTTCGACCATCGAGCACCGCCTGCCTCATAGCCTGGAGTGTTCGGCCGAGATTCGGGCTAAGCATGTAGTCGGCGTACTCGGAGCCAAGGCGGCTACGTTCGAAGTGGTAGGGCAGGGCCATCTCGACAACAGTGATCCCACGCCGAGAAAGAAAGCGGGAAATTCGATCATTCCAAGTGTGTGCGTTCCAATGGTGAAAAATCACCAGCGCCCGATCGAGCGACCCGCTTTCTGTGATCTTGGCCAGGACGGTATTGTTCTGCTCGACATCGGTGGATATGTCCGATGGAAATCTGAGCCACCCATCGTTGAACTCGAAATCGTGGTCACACTCAGCCGGTCCATCGAAAAAGGTCGGATCCGCCAAAGCCTTGTCAGCGAGGGCGCAGAACTCTTCGATGCTCGTTACCTTCCCCGCGTCTGGAAAGGCTCGTTCTCCATCAAGGGCGAAATCCGAAGCGTACTTTCGCCCTTCGCCGCGCCGGGCTTGCTGCTCATCCCATCGATCAAGCCAATTGTGAAATACCCTCATTCGTTACCTTGCTCGCGCGCTCTCCAGCGCCCTAACCCCGGATCGAAGAGGCCGAAAATCGCGAGCAACAGGCCAATGCCAAGAAGGATCGTGAACCCTGCAAACGCGTCAATCAGCAAATAGCAAGCCATGAGTAACGCTACGACGGCCGACATCCTCCACCACCGCAAATAGGCCTGGGGATCGACAGAGAGACGGATCGAACCATACAGAAAAACAAAACAGGTCGAAATCGCAATGAGAAGGCTGCTGTAGTGCGTAGGCCTTCGATAAGCGATTTCGGCGCTTACTCCATTGGGCTCATCGAGAACTGAAAACATATCGCCAACCAACCAGGCTACGATATTCTCACCGGAGGATGTTAGGTAAGCGCTCTGTATTTTCATGGTTATTGCGATCAGAATTCCCAGAATAGTGCATCTGAAAACCCCGTGCATAATTTTGAGAATGATTTCGTTTAGATCGCATTGAGATCCAACTTGCGGAGCATTACTTGTGGCTCCGCCAATTTTCCAAATGTCATGGATCATTGTATAAAGCAGAATTAATCCGACAAAGAAGAGATAGAAGCAGAGGCTCATGTACAGGTAAGCGAGCCCTGTGAATACGACCGCTTGTGGCACTGATATTACCTCTGGTCGGACAATCGCGAGAGAGCCCCAATCAGTCGCATAGTTGCCGCCACCATTCATCAAAGGGATCAGCGATACGCCCATCCATTGAAAAAGGCCGGCGAACAGAACACAGATAGCGAGAACTGCCCAGTATGAATAGGAATTGGCTTCGACGTTACGTGTCCAAGCATCATTGCTTTGCAGTCGGTCGCTCTGCGCTACAAGCTTTGAGCGTCCCTCACCTTTCCAAAAAATCAGAAGCTCGGTCACGAAAGCAAGGAACCACGGTAACAACACCATGAAGACTGATGTCCAGTTCGCCGTCCATAGGAAGCCAACTTGCTTGACGACACCGTCCGCCCGGCCATAGGTCGCGTTGTGAACCCCGAAAATATACGACAGGAACCCAAGAGCGGTGAAACCCGCAAAAACTGATGCCGGTAAATTCAGGGGCGAACCGAGGCAAAACAGCGCCTCCGATTTCCTTGCCAGACTGAAGCGTTTCCGCGATCCATTGGTGTCAATGTTTCGATTAAGATCTGCTGGGTATGCTGCCCCATCGTTTAAGAGCGCCGTTTGCGACAAACTCTGGATCGCCCGATCAATTCCGAAATCGGTTCGCTTCGATTCTCGTCTTTTAGCTATCAATCTCGATTGTGCCGCACTTAGCTCCATCTGCCATTCGCTAGTAGCTGCTGGGTCATCGCATCCAAAGACCCTCGCGAGCCAACGAATGTTGGCACTGCTAATTCCCTTCTCATTGTCTTGAAACCAGAGCTGTACCGTTCGCAAGTCGACCCCGCCGGGATTGGAATCAATCTGCGAGATTGCCTCTGCGAGAAGCTCTGGTGTCCAAGGCCCAGCAGGGAACCCATCCTTGCCCTGCGGCCGACCCGCTCCCGCCGCCGTCAGTCGGTTGAACAGCTCCTTGAAAGTGCTCCCGTCCTTCGGTGGAGGGAGAAATAACTTTCCGTTCTTAAACAACGACTTGCAGGCCTCAATTTCGTCCCGCTTCGCCCCGCTTCGTATCGTATCGTGTGATCGTCCTTTATCAACGTTTTTATGAAGTTGGACTTATCTTAAGTTGGACATGAGCCCGCCGGGAGAGATCCCCCAACAGCGGGCGCGCTGATTGTTGGAAATGTCTAGGAAGCGATGCGTCATCGTTTCAGGCCAGTGCTTAGAACTGGGTTCCGGTGTCTTCCTGGAAGAATGAAGATGATTGGATGTCTTTCCCCGTATGGCGGGTCGCTTTCATCGAGTATCGAGTGCCACAAGCGCGCGCATTGCAGACGGCTTGCTACTGAGAGATTATTGCCATGTAGGTTGAAGTTTATTCTGTACCCGGCGCTTATCGTTTTGCGTTGGCGCGAGAGGCATACTCTTGCAAATTTGATCCTGCTTACACCAGCTAACGCTGATGAGGCGCGCCAAAAGCTACTCTATCTCATGGCCGCGATGGTGGCGGACCCTGACGTGTCGAATTCAATCCGTATCGCAGACGCGATCAGAACACTAAAGCCTTTTGAACGGCCTCTGAGCGATTGCCTGAGTAAACGTAGAAGGCCGGTTCAATAATTCGCCATCGAAACCTGTCCTTCGGGATCGTCGCTTGTGGCGTCGTTGCACCTGCGAATATCGAGGTGGCTACTTCCGAAGATTGAACCAGTGGCGGGTTACTGCGCCATCGCCGGCGGTGATGTCGAAATAATATGGATCGGCCCGCAGCGGGCGAGGCATCGTAACGATTTGGTCGCAACCGTGTTGACCGCCGAAGCGTGACCGACATTCGTTGCGAGCCTGAACACAGAGATCGGCATGCCTACCGCCACGGGCTTGATTGCTGTAGCCGACATTCCAACCTTGTGGACATTCGTCATACGCCTCGTAGCCAGGTTTGCCGGTTCCGGCTTCGGGGCATGTCGGCCAGGAGAATCCCCAACTCTTCATGGCAGAAATAAGCCGGTTCATCGGCGGGTGGCAGGCCGGAACACCACGCCACGACGGATTCGAGGACGACGCGCACAAGAGTACTTCGCAGCCCCACTCGCTCGCATCCGAACGATCCGGCAGCAAAACCAATGTCGCTGCGGAAATCATGGTCGCCATGGAGGTGGCTCTGATAAGGTTCATGGCCCGTCTCCTTCGATCAACCTATCGATCTTTTCGGCTGGGACGCCGGCGTGCGTCGTCGAACGGAGGCGAAATCTCGCTCTCCCGCTCTGCGAGCAGATTGAAATCCGCAATCGGTCGGCGCGAAAGCGTCCGGTCGACGGCCTTCGCACGCCACTCCGGCATATCGAGCACATAGGTCGACCACATGCCGTGCCGCGCGGACATGGCGTATTTCTGCCAGGTAAGATACTCGGCAGGCGCCGGTGCCGTTACCTTAGCCCAGCCGACCCGCACCATCTCCAGCGCCAGGTCGCGGCCGCGTACGGTGCACCGTCCAACCAGGGCGCCATCGCCGTCGTAAGTCCGCACAGTGCATTTGACCCGCGCGTTTCCAACCGCGCGCTTCAGCCACGCCTTTGCAAGAGGGCCGCAGGGCACCGGTTTCAGAATCATGCTGCCGCCGTGCTGGCGTGGATCATAGGACCATTGCGGTAGCTCGCAGGCATCGATCGAGGCGAGACGAATCCTCTGACCCCCATTGGGAAACCAGAGCGTTCGACCATCAATGACCGATGCTCGTCCCGACACTCGTGCTGCCTGAGCAGGAGAGGAATGGGTTTCGGTCTCAGTTGGCGCGGGTTGCTGGTCACGAAGGATATCTGCTGCGTGGGCAGGGTAGGGGAGGGCGCCCACCAACAGAGCAGCCAAGCTGGTTCGGAAGACCGCGGGACTCATGGCGAGGCCTTTTCACGGCCCGTAGCCTGCCCGAGCAGGATAGCAGGATGCCGAACATCCTCGAACTGCCAAAGACCGGCCTTCTTTTCCCGCGCGGCCTGCTCCACCACAGCATAGGGCGTGTGGTGAGGCAGACCGCGCTCGTCGAGGGAGGCGAAAGCAAAGCCCGACGCGATCATAAGATTGGTGAGATCCAGGCGATCCGCACCGATCGTCGCGTAGCATGACACGAAAATCGTACCGGCCGACTGTCCAACCTGCGCACAGAGCGGCTTCGTGTCGGCGATGTACGCAGCGAGCACGGCCATGGACGCTTCACCACAATCGCGGCGCGCACCTTTCCTGTCGGTATAGAACGTTCCGCGAAGGCAGGCCTGCATACCGTAGAGCCGAAAATGCCGACCGCCATCCTGCCAGCTGTCGCCGCTGTCGAGTGTCACACCCGGCTTCAGTTCAAAATACCCCTTCGGCGGCGCGGCCGTTGCCGGCGTTGAGCAGAACGCAAGCGCCAATAGAAGGGCTGGGGCTCTCATTGACCCGCGATCCTTGGGTCTGCCCACATACCGTAGCCGCGTCGGCCGATGGCTTCGGCCTCTTTGAGGTCGGCTCGCGCCGGCGTTCCGTTAGCCCGTTTAACCACGCGATGGCTGCCAAGGGAGACCAGCTGCTCTTCGAACATATCGACCGTGTCGAGGCTGCCCGGATAATTGTAGTAGCCATAGCAGGTGGCGTCCTGCGCCTTGGCGCCCGTCTCGCTGACGAAAGCCCTGCAGTAGATGACGCGTGGGGACTTGAGCAGCGTTGTCAGCCCCTGCTTGGCGAGTTCGTCGCAGGATCCGGTAAAATCCTCCTTCAGGTTGATCACGTCGCCTTGGCAAGGCTCGATCCCGTAGAGGTGAACCGTCAGATCGTCGTCGACGCGGAAGTCGGTTGGCGAGACCGCGGGGAATCCTGAAGCGGACGCATACCCCTTGCGTTCAGATACTTTTCCTTGCCCATCGTAGTATTCCATGACCAGGACGATCTTTCCCGGAGCAGCCAACGAGCGGACATAAGCCTCGTCGACTGGTCCGGCCGCATAGGCCGGCAGGCATGTACTGATCGCCATCAGGCAACCGGCAGCTCGTCTCATCGGCAGTCGCCTCCAGGTTGTCATCATGTACGACATTGCCTTGCCTCCTTCCGCTTTGCAAGAAAAATCACAATCAAATTGACATTGTTTTTTGACTCGCCTAACCATGCCGACATCCGTCATTGCAAGGCTCTGGATGCGACACCATGGCGAAGCGAGCATCTTCACACTCGATAGCACCGTTCATTGCGGTGACAATTCTGGCGAGTATTTGTGTCGCTCCTCTGGCAGGTGCAGCCGCTTCCGACCTGAAAGCACAGTTTGGTATCAAGCGCATAAAGGTCGGCGAGAATCTTATCGCCAACGGCGCATCGCCAACGGCCGACACAGTTGCCGAGGCCCGCTGGGGACGTTCGTCGGATGAGTTTGTGCTGGGCGAAGGCGGGCAAATACTCCGTCGTGCAAGTGAACTGAAGGCAATCAGGACGCCGACAGACGGCGCCGATGCAGATATTTCTGAAAACACTCAATTTGATGGTGTTCTGCCGCAGAGAGTGCCCAAGTGCGGGCCTTCGCCGGCGACGCCTGCGGAGATCACACGTCTCGTTGTCGAAGCCGCACGGCGACACGACGTCGATGTCGGGCTCGCCGTCGCGGTGGCGATGGCGGAGAGCCGGCTTGATCGGCTGCGCAATTCTCCGAAAGGTGCGCGTGGGCCGATGCAGCTCATACCTGAGACAGCCGCCCGGTTCGGGGTGACCGATATCTGTGATCCTGAGGAGAACATCGATGCTGGTGTGCGCTACCTCCGTGAATTGAGCGGCGAGTTCCGCAATCCGATCTTGGTCGCCGCCGCCTACAACGCGGGCGAGGGTCGGGTTCGCGAATACGGCGGCCTACCTCCGTTCAAGGAAACGCTCGGGTACGTCTCGGAAGTCCTCAACATCCAGATGGACCTTGAGGGGAGTAGGCCGAACTCCGCTGGGTCGACACTGTCCGCCGGCGAGCGTCTGCAACCAGCCGGAAAAACCGGAGTCATCACCTCGACAGAACGCCGCAAGTGGGTCGGCGGTGTCATGCACTTCTAATCGGAGGCACCATGAACGACATTTCACATCGCCAGCTTGCAGGCCCACGGACGCGGGCAACTGCATTCGCCGTGATCATGTTGGGCTCCCTTGTCCTGACGGGACCTGCCTTCGCGCAGTCCTCTGGCGCATTCGCGCCGCTTGAAGCCGTAGTGCAAGCGATCGTTGATTTCATTACGGGGCCGTTCGGTCGTCTCCTGGCGATCATCGCGGTGATTACGCTCGGCTTTCTCGCCTTCGCAGGTCGTCTCTCGTGGTTCATGGCGGGCGCTGTCGTGCTTGGCATAGGTCTGGTTTTCGGTGCGCCGTCAATCGTCGACGAGTTGATCGCGACCGTGGGGAACTGAACGATGACCGAAGTCCCCGACGAAAAGCCTTATCTCACACCGCTGGTCATCGGCCTCACGCGGCCACCAATGATGTGGGGTATTCCTCTGAATGCCTTCTACATTATCGTGGGCGTCACCCTGATCGCCTTTTTGATCAGCGGGAGCTTCTGGTCTGCGCTCATCGCGCCGCTGACCTATCTGGCGCTTTTCGCCTTGTGCAGCCGCGACATTCGGATCCTCGATCTCGCCCAGGTAGTTGGCCGGCGGACGCCCCGGACGCCGAACCGGCTCTTCTGGCGCACCAATTCCTATGGGCCATGACCATGCTGAAGGTTGTTGCTGAGGAGCTTGGATTTGGCCGGGAGCAGCGCCGCGAAAGGCTGATGTCTACGCATATTCCTTATCTGCGGCACGTCGCTGACACGGTGATCGGCTTGGAGAGCGGAGCGATTCTGTCGATTATCAAGCTGGATGGACTGTTCTTCCAGACAGAGGACCAGGCCGAGCTCAACATGCGAGCGGCGGTCCAGAACACGATGATCAGGGCTCTGGGATCTAGCCGGTACTCGCTCTGGTCGACTGTGATCCGCAAGGAGATCAGGCCGTCGATCGGCGGCAGTTTCTCGGATCCGTTCTGCGAGCTTCTCAACACGCGCTACATGGCGGCGTTGCGCGAGAAGCGTATGTTCACCAACGAGCTTTATCTGACGATCGTTCGTTCCGGCATGCGAGGCGCACTCGGAGCTGCCGAAACCTTTTCGAGCATGTTCGATCGTTCGTCCGGCGCCGAGGTCCGGCAACAGCGTCTTCGCGAACGCATCAACGATCTTGAGGAGGTTGTCGGCAACATCACGCGCGAACTGCAAAAGTATGGCGCCCGGCCGCTCGGGATCGTGCATCGTGACGGCCATCCCTTTTCGGAACCTTGCTCGTTCTTCAACACGATCCTGACCTGCGGCATCTCTCGCGACATGCGGCTACCGCGGATGGGTATCCGCAGCTATGTCGGCACATCACGCCTGCATTTCTCGAAGCGTACGATGCAGGCACAGGGTCCGACCGAGGCCGAAAACCGCTTCGGCGCGATGCTGTCCATCAAGGAGTATCCGCCGTTCTCCGGTCCCGGAATGCTCGATGGGCTCTTGCAGATGAATCATGAGTTCATCTGCACGCAGTCCTTCACGCTTGCCGACAAGCCGATCGCGCAGGAACGCATCTCCCGCCTGCAACGCCAGATTCACTCATCGGATGAAGCGGGGAGTACGGTTGAGACCGATATCGATCTCGCGCTGGACAGCCTGCTCAACCAGGAAGCTGTTTTCGGCTATCACCATTTCAGCCTGCTGTGCCTGTCCCGCGATCCCGCCGGTCTCGACAAGGCGGTCGCCGAGCTGGGCTCCTGTCTCACCGACATGAACATCAACTGGCTGCGCGAGGACCTGAATATGGAGGCCTCATTCTGGGCTCAGCTGCCGGGCAATCACAACTACATCGCGCGCTCCTGCATGCTGTCGAGCGCAAACTTCTCCGGTTTCTCGTCGCTGCACAATTTCGCGACAGGGCAGGCTAGGGGAGTTCATTGGGGTTTGCCGATCTCCATCCTCGAGACGACGTCGCAGACGCCTTACTGGTTCAATTTCCATCAACGTGACATCGGCCACTTTCTGGTGACGGGTCCGACCGGGTCTGGCAAGACAGTGGCGCTTACCTTCCTGCTTGCCCAGGCTTTCCGTATCTCGCCGGAACCACGCGCTGTCTTCTTCGACAAGGACCGTGGCGCCGAGATCTTCATTCGCGCCGTCGGCGGTGACTACGAGGTCCTTCAGCCCGGTGTCGCTACGGGCTTCAACCCGCTGCAAATGGAGAACACCGCCACAAATCGCGAGTTCCTGCATCGACTCTTCAAGGCGATGCTCGATCCTGCTGACGGGAGTGGGTTTGCGCAGGCAGAGGAGGACACACTCGAGCGCGCCATCGCTCGCATCTGCCAGGAGCCCGCCGAACAGCGTACGCTCGCCAATCTGTCCGGCCTACTGATGGGCAGAGCACGTGCAGACGCCAACGATCTGCAGTCGCGTCTGCGTCCGTGGTTCGAGGGCGAGAAGGCATGGCTCTTCAACGCGCCCCAGGATGTCCTTTCCTTTTCCGGCCGGCGAATTTTCGGCTTCGACATGACGCACATCCTGGATAACAGCGACGTGCGCACCCCTGCGCTGATGTATCTCTACCATCGGCTGGATGAACTCCTTACCGGCGAGCCGGTGCTCATCTTCATGGATGAGGGCTGGAAGCTCCTGGGAGACGCAGCCTTCTCCAACTACATCGTCGACAAGATGAAGACGATCCGAAAGCTAAACGGGATCGTCGGGTTCGGCACGCAGTCGGCTGCCGACATTGCACGCTCGCCGCAGTCACATACGCTGATCGAACAGTCCGCGACCAATTTGCATTTCCCCAACCCACGTGCGGATGAGGAAAGCTACATTCGCCGCTTCGGCCTGACCGCCAAGGAATATTCCTTCATTCGCAACACGCCGCCTGAGCGGCGAACATTTCTCGTCAAGCACGGCAACGACTCGGTCATCGCCAGGCTCGATCTGTCATCCATGCCGGACCTCGTGCGCGTGATGTCCGGCCGCAAGGAGACGATCGAGCAGTGCGCGGCGCTTCGCGCTCGGCTCGGCGACGATCCGACCAACTGGCTGTCCGAATTCTGCGGCTGGGAGAGAGTATCATGATCCGACGTCTTTCCATCCTGTTCACGCTCGCCGCTTCGCCGGCCTTGGCTGATATTCCGACGATAGACGGCACCGTGCTCAATGAGCGCGAAGATCGCGACGAAAAAACCACCGAGATCGAAAAGGTCGATCAGGAGCGATACGTCAACAATCAGAGCGTGACTTGCTCGATGTATCGACCTGGCCGAACGGATGATCCTGTCGGTGCGGCAAAAGCCAACCCCGCGATCGCCGGAATGGTTCGTCGGATAGCTCGGGAGGAAGGCGTCGACGAGAACCAGTTTCTGGCGCTCGTCTACCAGGAAAGCCGCTTCAACCCGTGCGCCAAATCACCAATGGGCGCCATCGGCCTTGCCCAACTCATGCCCGATACTGCCGGGGAACTCGGCGCGAACCCGCACAATATCGAACAGAATCTGCGTGGCGGAGCTCGGTACTACAAGCAGCATCTTCGCAAATACAACGGCAATGTCTCACTAGCGCTCGCAGCGTACAATGCCGGCGCCGGCAACGTGAAAAAGTATGGTGGCATCCCGCCATTCAAGGAAACGCGGGGCTATATCTCCAACATAACCCAGAGATGGCTCCCAGCCTTTGGTGGCTCCGACAAATCCGGCATTCCGCTCAACTACGGCGGCGGCGGCGCCTACGAGAGTGCTCGGACGAGCACCTTGAATGCGATGGGTTTGACTGCGGCGATGGGGGAGGGGTCCGACGATGTTGTGTCCTGGCTCCAGCAGTTCGGTGGGCTGGGGGCCGGAACGATACAGGACAGTTGGGACCATAACTCGGGCGCGCGGAACGCGAACATCGAGCTCGTCAATCAGTTGGTCCTGCTCGGCGCGGCATTCGCCGACCTGACCAATTCGAGCAACGCGATCTCGCTTGGCGATATCTCCGGAGCGAACCGATCCACGCGATACGATGGAAACAACGATAGCGACCGGCAGGTAGCTGGGTTTTGTGACGCGCGGGAGGGCCTTGTGTGGGATGCCGACGCCGAAGGGTGCGTCCTGCGCCTCGATGCTCGGCCGGCGCTACAACTCGAGACACAATGATGGAGGTCGTGATGACACGTTCGAATATAATGATCTTGGCTCTTGCAGCGGGCATCGCTCCGGCCGCGGCCGACATTCCGGTGATCGACAAAACGAACTATGCCGTCGCGCGGGACACGGCGGAAAAGACCGGCAAGATCCTCGACACCAACAAGGAAATCCTCACGACGGTCGAGGAAACACTGAGGGCTGTCACGGGAGATCGAGGCAGTGAAGCCGGATCGTTGAAAGATCTCGCGATTGGCAACGGCTTTAGCGTCTCGTCGATGCCCGCCTTCGACCAGCTACTCAAAGGTGGAGCGGCCGATTTCGGCTCTCTCGATTCTAAGGTGGTGCAGGCAGTTACCGTCCTCATCAACGGTTTGCAGCTCGTCAAGTCGTTGTCCGGCAAAGAAGGCAGCTCACTATCCAGCGACAAATCCTACGAGGAATTGATGAAGACCGTGATGGGCGTCTCGGCGTTGATCACAGGGTCGCAGCAGGCCGTTGAGGCGCGTCGCTCAGCCCTTGAAACCGCAGGCGGCGAAATCGGCAAGGCCGAGGACATCAAGGGTTCGATCGACCAGAACACACAGCTTCAGATCCAGACCGGCCTAACCCTCAACGAGATGATCGGCGTGCTCAATGGCGGTGTGCAATCCCTGCACGCCGAGAACCAGCGCAAGCTGACCGACATGTCGAACACCAAAAAAGCGCTGCGTTACGAATGAGAGGGCCGCGATGGATTGCTACCCTTTTGGTGTTGGCGCTGGCCATTCTCAGTGGCTGCGGAACGCCGCGTGAAAAGACGGCACCGTGCAAGCGACCGACCAATCTCTCCAGCTACGCCAGCGCCAATGACGACTGCGGGCCAATGCGGTCTGTGAATGATGATCGGGCGGGAGCATTGAGAGCAATCCAGGACTTGGCGTCACGTGGCGAGGAGTAGGGCAGGGCGGTGGACGACTTTATCGGAGAATTGCTGGATCGGATCGATGCTTCAGGGCAGAACTTCTCGCAGCGCGCATACGAAGCGCTCGGACAGGATATCGAGCCGCTTCTTCGCGTACTCTTCGTCCTTGCCGTTTTGTTCTACGGTGTGCAGCTTTTCCTCGGAACATCGCGTCTGAGCGTCGCCGAGGTGATAGGAAGGCTCACACGCATTCTTGTGATCTTCATCATCGTCACATCCTGGGCTAACTTCAATTCCCTCTTCTATGAGTGGATCACCACGGTTCCGGAAGACGCCGGGCGCGCCATACTTGCAGCCTCGGCAACGGGTGTCACCGAACCCACACACGGCCTTTCGCAGATCTGGAAGACCGCCAACGTTGCGGCAGCAGCCTTTTCCGAGCAGGCCGGCTATCTGTCGGTCCTGCCGGCCTTGATCGGGTTGATCATCATGGTGTTCGCAGGGCTCTTCGTGGCCGTGGCGCTCGGCATTCTTGTGTTGGCCAAGGTCGTACTGTGGGTTCTGCTCGGCACAGCGCCGATCTTCATCTCCTGCTTCTTCTTCGACTCCACCCGCAGCTATGCGATGGGATGGCTGAACCAGTCACTGCTCTACGCGATCATCCCGTTGTTCGTCTATGTGATCGCAGCGTTCCTGATTGCAGCAATGGAGCCCGAGCTGACCAAGATCGATCAGATCTCCGGGGATCGGGAATTGAAGCTCAGCGACTTCGCGGCCTTCATCATGCTGTGCCTGGCCGGCAGCTTCGTCCTGGTTCAGGTTCAGTCGCTGGCGCAGGGCATCGCCGGCGGGTTGGCTATCCCACTTGGATCGCGCTCGCGCCAGCTGACCTCACGCGGGATCTTCTGGAGCCGCGTGGCGATAGGTCAATCGGCCCGACAGACACGGGCCGCGGTCCATCGGGTCCAGGCAAGGCTGCATTCTCCACGACAGGATGGCGCGGGCGCCTCCATGCAACGGGCGATCACGTCAAACGGAACGCCAAAACAGCCATGACCGACAACCTAATGTTGGATCGCGAACGACAGGAAAAGCACAGGGATGGGCGACAGACCAGAGACCGCACTACGGTCCTATTTCCAGCAGGGCGATGTCTGGGAACAGGAGATCATCAAGCGGACCAAACGGTCGGCCCGCGCCGCCTGGTTCTTCTCGATTGTCTTCGCCGGCATCGCCATGCTCAGTTTGCTCGCCGTCGTATTGATGCTGCCGTTGAAGAGCTTCGAGCCCTATCTCGTCACCGTCGACCAGACCACTGGCTATATCGAGGTGAAGTCAGGGCTGACTCGGCCCGCCAATCTTACGGAGCAGCAAGCGGTCACCCAGGCCAATGTCGTGCGCTATATTCGCGCCCGCGAAGGCTACGATCCTTATGCCATCGAGGAGAACTTTGGGCTCGCCGCGCTTCTGTCCACGAACGAAGCTGCGCGCGAACTGCAGGCGCTTTACAGCGCGACCAATGCCCAGAATCCGGCGAAGATCTACGGCCGCTTGAAGAGGGTTCTCGTCGAGATCAAATCTGTCACCTTCCCCAACACCAGCACGGCGATCGTCAGGTTTTCGACCAACGAACGCAGCGATACGGAATCCGTCGTCCGCCATTGGATCTCCGTGATCCGCTTCCGATACACCGATACGCCAATGCGCAACGAGTGGCGCTTCGAAAACCCGCTCGGGTTCCAAGTCTATTCTTATCGCCGCGACCAGGAAACCGTCACGACGGGAGATGCGCAATGATGGGCCGTTCATTCGCGGCCGCGCTCTTGCTTGTCGGGACCGTCTGGCCGGCTGTGGCGGCGCAGACCCCAAAAGGCGGTTCGCGAGACGCGCGGGTGACCAGCGTCACCTATCAGGAGAACAATGTCGTTCAGGTCTTTGCGACTTACGGCATCTCGACGATGATTATTTTCGACGAAGACGAGAAGTTCGAGACGATCTCACTCGGCGATACGGAGAGCTGGCAGGTCGTGCCGGCCGAAAAAGGGAATATCCTCTTCGTGAAGCCAATCGCCAAGGACGTCGTGACGAATATGAACGTCGTCACCGACAAGCGCATCTACTATCTTGAGCTGCACGATTTTGCACCTGAGGCCGGCCGCAAGGTTTTTGGCATCCGATTCCACTACCCAGAGAAAAACCTCAACGCAGCTCTGCGCAAGGAAGCTGAGCGACGCGCGGCATGGCCGAACATCGCCGGCATCGACAAGGCCAACGTCAACATAGACTATTCATTTTCGGGCGACGCGCGGCTGAAGCCGTTGATGGTCTTCGACGATGGCAACAAGACGTTCTTCAAGTTCGATCGCCGTGTGCCAGCGATCTTCGCCGTCAATTCGGACTTCTCGGAAACGCTTCGAAACTTCCGCAGGGAAGGGGAGTACATCGTAGTCGACGGGGCTGCGACCCAGTTCACGTTGCGAGACGGCGACCAATGGATCTGCATCTTCAATCTGCGCAAGCCGGATTTCGGAACTCCCGATCCCGCCATTCTGGGGCCTGTCGAGGATGACCAGGCCACTCGCAGACGCCGGAGCGGCAACTGATGCAGCGCTCTCCTGAACTCGAAGCCCTCGGCAACAATGACGATCCGATCGTCGCCGATAATTCCGTCCGCCGTAAGCACCTCGTCGGTGGCGCTCTTCTGATCCTTCTTGGAGTTGGCGCTGGATACATGGTCCTCACTGGGCGGGAGCAACCCGTGCGCGACATGCTGGACGGGGATGAGGAGTTCACGACCACGACATTCCGCCCACCCTCTTTCGTACGCGAAGGTGAGCCGAAACCCGAGCCACCAGCTCCAGAGGTTGTGGAGATACCGCCACCGCCGCCACCGACGCCCCCAACCGAGGAGATCGATACGACCAAGTTCGAGGTTCCGCCACCGCCGACGTCGGGAGCGCCGCCACCGTCGCAAGAAGCGGCTAAACCGCCGCCGGAGGAGTTCCCGGAGCGGTTTCGTTCGAAGCTGGTTGTCATCGACAATGCCCCATCTGGCTCTGCGGGCAGCCTGACTGGCGGTGAAGGAGAGGGGCCAACCGTCGCTGGCGAAGATCGAAGCAGCAAGTTTCTGGCCGCGGCGGCGGGCATTGGCGACCGTAGCGCCAAAGCTAGGAAGATAGAGCGAATCGATGCGCTAGTCCCAGAGGGGACTCTGATTCCCGGAATCCTCGAGACCGCGATCGTCAGCGATCTGCCAGGGCAGGTGAGGGCGATCGTCTCGCAGGACGTCTACTCTTTCGATGGTCGGCGCATACTGATCCCGACCGGCACGCGGCTCATCGGCGAATACCAATCCGAGGTCACGCGCGGCCAGACGAGGATCTTCGTTGTTTGGACCCGGATGCTGCGCGATGACGGAGTATCAGTCAGGCTGAATTCGATTGGGGCTGATAGCCTCGGCCGCGCCGGCCTGACTGGACGGGTCGATAAGAAATTCCGCGAGCGTTTCGGCGCAGCTATTCTGCTGTCGGTCGTTGGCGCCGGCGCCAGCTATTTGACCGGGTATGGTAGCCAAACAGCAACCGGCGACAGCGATGGCGCTCAGCGCGCTGAGGAGCTCGCCCGCGAGACCCTTGCGCAAACCTTCTCCGACATGGCCAACCAGGCGCTGGGCGATTCCTTGCGCATTCCACCGACCATCAGCGTGAGCCAAGGCGAGCGCATCTTCGTTTTCGTCCGTCAGGATCTCGATTTTTCCGCCATGTACGAGGACCCCGTCACGGAGGCACTGAAGGAGATCCGTCGTGAACGTAATCTCAACTAGCTTTGCCGCCGAACAGAAGCATCATTTCCTGAATCGGGCGCTTGAGCCGCTGCGGCCATTTCTCGATGACAGCCAGGTCGTCGAAATCTCCATCAACTCGCCGGGCCAAGTCTATGTAGAGCGGCTGGGTTCCGCCCATATGGAACACTATGAAATGGCCGAGCTCACTGTCGACGAAATCATCAACATCGGCGAGCGCGTCGCGGCAACAACCAATCAGTTCATCAACCGATCAAGCCCAATCCTCAGCGCCGCACTACCGACAGGGGAGCGAATTCAGGTCGTCCTACCGCCCGCGGCGTCTGAAGGCGGCGCCGTTTCCATCCGCAAGCAGGTCATCAGCAACTTCACGCTCGAAGACTATCGCGATCAGGGTTCGCTTGATCAGGTGACGATCTCCGTCGGCGGACTCAACGAGACCGATCAGACGTTGATCGAACGGCTGTCGGCAAGAGACTTCTACGGCTTCATCCGAACGGCCATCGTTAATCGCGTGTCGATCCTGATCAGCGGCGGCACTTCCAGCGGCAAGACCACATTTCTGAATGCCTGCCTCAAATCGGTCGACCCGAACGAGCGCATCATCACGCTGGAGGACACTCGTGAACTGTTTCCACCTCAAAAGAACGCCGTGCATCTTTTGGCTTCCCGTGGCGATCAGGGAACGGCGAGCGTGACGATCCAGTCGCTGTTGGAAGCATCGCTCCGCATGCGTCCGGATCGCCTCTTCGTCGGTGAGGTGCGTGGTTCGGAAGCCTTCGCGTTTCTTCGCGCAATCAACACCGGCCACCCAGGTTCAATGTCCACGGTCCACGCCGATACGCCACTTGGCGCCTACGAACAGTTGGCCATGATGGTGATGCAGTCCGGCTTGTCGGCCGCTTATCCGAAAGCAGATTTGATCTCCTATATCCAGAGTGTCATCCCGATTGTGATCCAGTTGCGTAGGGAAGGGGGCCGCCGCGGCGTCTCAGAGATCTTCTTCGCGCGCGAGCGGATGAACGCGCCGTGACGGGATCGCTACGTATCTTCTACATCGGCTTTTGCCTGATCATCGCCTTCACGGCGTGGCTGCTATCGTACGGTCTTGCGTTGCAGTTTTTCTATGGCGATAGCCAAATTCTACAGGCCACTATCACCACGAACCCCCTTGCGCCCTTCCAGCAACTGATCGCCTATGGCGACAGCGGCGTCCTGCGTGTTGTAGCACTAGGCGCTCTCCTGCCTGCTGCCCTCGTTGCCGGCATCGTCGCTCTTGTAGGCCTTCGTTCGAACTCGAGCCCGCTCGGTGACGCGCGCTTCCAGACGGTGATGTCGCTGCGGCGTGACGGATGGTTCAGGCGGAAGGGTAAGATCCTCGGCCGGGTCGGGCGGCAAATCCTTCGGGTCGACGACGATCGGCATCACCTGATCATTGGACCGACACGATCGGGAAAGGGGGCTTGCTACGTCATACCGAATGCACTGGCCCACGAAGGCTCTATGATCGTCACCGATCTCAAAGGCGAGATATTTCGCAGCACCGCCGGCTATCGCAAATCGAAAGGCAATCAGGTCTTCCTCTTCGCGCCAGGCTCGGACCGGACGCACCGCTACAACCCCCTCGATTTCATCCGCCCGGATCGCGGCGATCGCACCACCGACATCCAGAACATGGCGGCGATCCTGGTCCCTGAAGTGACCGAGTCCGAGAATTCGATCTGGCAGGCGACGGCCCAGCAGGTCATGGCCGGTGCGATCAGCTACATCAACGAGAGCGTCTATTATGAGGGTCATCGCAATCTCGGCGAGGTCACTGCTTTCTTCAACAGCGGCGCCAATCTCCAGGCGGTGATGACGCTCATAAAGGAGCGTGAGCCCTATCTATCGCGCTTCACCGTCGACAGCTTCAACGCCTACATCGCGCTGTCCGAGCGCGCGGCCGCTTCCGCGCTGCTCGACATCCAGAAGGCGCTTCGGCCCTTCCGTAATGAACGCGTCCTTGCTGCGACGTCGGTGACCGACATGGACCTGCGTGCCCTTAAGCACCGGCCGATCTCGATCTATCTCGCGCCCAATGTTACCGACATCACGCTGCTGCGCCCACTGCTCGCACTCTTCGTGCAGCAGACGCTCGACACGCTCATGCTGGCGCATACCGAACGCTCGGTACCGGTCTATTTTCTGCTCGACGAGTTCCGGCAGTTGAAGAAGATGAGCGAGATCACGACCAAGTTGCCCTACGTGGCCGGTTATAACGTCAAGATGGCATTCGTCATCCAAGACCTGAAAAACCTCGACGAGATATACGGCGAGACTTCTCGCCATTCGCTCTTGGGAAATTGCGGCTACCAGCTCGTATTCGGCGCCAACGATCAGGTGACCGCCGAAGCCATTTCGAAGGGCTTGGGAAAACGGACTGTCCGCTACAAAACGGAATCCCGCACCATCGAACTGATGGGTCTGCATCGCCGCACCAAGGTCGAGCAGCTGCGCGAACGGGACCTGATGATGCCGCAGGAGGTTCGGCAAATGCGAGGCGATAAGATGATCATCCTCGCCGAGGGCAGGAACCCGATCTTCGCCGAGAAGCTGCGGTTTTTCAGGGCGGAACCGTTCAAGTCGATGGAGCGGTTCGCGAGGGTGAACCCGCCAGACGTGCCGGCGACTGAATTCCTGCCGCAGCGGCAGGTCCCAGCGACGTCACCTGGATATGCCGCGGATACGGCGAATTCTGGCAATCACAAAGGAACGATGACGGTGTTCGCGAAAGAGGCAAGAACCAATCCCAAGGCATTACCTGCCGGCGCCTTGCCTGAGGGGCGAGAGGGTCAATCTTCTAAACCCGCCCTCAGTAGGGCGCGGCAGCGCGCTATCCGCTCCAAGGGAGAAACGTCTCGTGCTTTCGACGCGGATTTCGCCAAGGCCGCGCTTCGCTTGAAAGCGCTTACAGTGGCGGCGTCCAAACCTGGAAACCGACAAGGCAGATCGAGCAACTGGGGGCGAATCTTCGAAGAAACCGTCCCCGACGAAATGGAGATTGCAGAGGCAGAGTCGGGATGAAGTAAATTTCTCCGCTTTCCCGCCGATACCGATCAGGGCTCCTGGCCGGGTTCTTCCGGCGTGTCCGCCAAGGCGCGGATGGCGTTGTCCATTCTGTGGATGGAGAATGCCCGGTCGGCGAACCACAACTCGATCTCCGTGGGGTCGAGACTGTCGATCATGGCCGGCGTCGGCACCACGCAGCCAGCGGCGCGAATGGTCTTGATGTTGTGTTGGTAACGACGGATCCGCTCCTCCATTGGAAGTTCCGGACCATGCTGCAGCAGCTTTTCCTTCGGCCATTTGCCCACTACGCGGTTCCTCTTCCCATTCGGTAGCGCTGCTCGCCGGGAGCTTATGTCGCCGATCGAATATCGGTCTCGCTGAAATCGTTGCCCTTGAAGAGGAGCGGCTCGCCAGTATCCTTCGCCAGTGCATAAGCGAAGCAATCGCCATAGTTGAGGCTGGCCTTGTGACGGCCCTTCCCAAAGTCGAGAAAGGCGTGGCGGGCGAGATGACCCTGCTCCACCGTAACCGGCTCGATGCCGATAGCTGCGCGTCGAAAGAAGGCATCGGCCTGCTGCATGCCTTCCGGCCCGAGCTGCTTTTCGATCACCATTGCAAGCTCGACATAATTCGCCACGCTGATCCGACACGTTTCAGCATCATGGATCAACTGCGCGAAGGCTGCCGCCTCCGGTTCCCCATAGAGGATGGCGACCATCGCGGATGTGTCGATGATCATTTCGGCAGGCCGTCTTCATCATAGAGAAGATCGGCATGATCGGCATATGGACGCTTCACATGAGCGGCCGCCCGGCCGGCGATCGCCAGCAACTCCTCGACGCTGGCTTTGCCCTTTCGCTTCTCGAGCTGGGCATGGCGCTCACGCAGGGCATCCCGCACGACACGGCTCATGCTCTGCCCTGTCGCTTGGGAAATCGCTTGTGCGAGGCGGTGTGCCTCGGGATCTTTCACATTGAGGCTCATGCGAGGCTCTTTCTGTAATTACTCCATAAGTTCTACCATTCTATCCCAATGGCGCCACACCTTCAATACGCCCCTGCTACATGGGCGATCCTCGGCCGACCTTACCGGCGTCGTCGCCTAGTCGGCATTAGGCAAGACCGCCGACAAAGCCGCTGGTGTCGCCCTTGCGCAAGAGCGCCAGCCGGACCCTGCCCCGGCATCCCCGCGCGCGGCAAACCGTCTCGGCCTCCAATTCGTCCAGATAGAGGAACGCCCGCTCCGGCGAGGCCTTCACGACCTCCGGCGTCAGATAGTGGACATGGCCGCAGCTCGTGCAGGTCATCTCCAGCCGCTGGCCGGCCTCGAGATCGCCGACCTGTAGGTTCCTTTTCCAGTTCATCACCAAAAATCTTCCGAATTGGGAATCCTCGTGAATGCGATCTTGCCGCCGACATGGCCGCCGGCCGGCGGCATCCATTGTCCAAGGCTGACGATGGTCCTTCCATAGCGGGCGTTCAGCCCGTCGATCGCGCCCGACACCCGCTCCCAGCGCTGCCGGCCGGCGTCGTCGTTCAGCAGGAAATCAAGCTGTCGCTCTCCAGCCGGCGTCAGGTCGAACAGCGTCACACCGACGCGGAACACGCTCACGCCCTTCGGGTAGGCTTGCTCGACCTTGCGCCACAGCGCGTCGAGGCCAGCCAGCACCGCCTGGTCGTCATGGACGATCGGCAGGCTGCGCCGGCCCGACCACTCGCCGCCGCGCACCGACAGCCACAGCCAAAGCCCGCTGCAGTAGAAGTCCCCCCGGCGCAGCCGCCGCGCCGCCTTGATCAGCAGCAGCCGGCAAATCACAAAAGCGCCATCGAGGCTGCGGCTTTCCGGCGGCAAGACCCGCCCGTGGCCGAACATGCCGCGCTGCGATTCCGGCGCGTGGACGTCATAGCCGTGCAGCGCATACCATAAGCGCTCGCCGGTCACGGAGCCCCATATGGCCCGCAGGCGCTTCGGGGCTGCCCGATACAGATCTTCGGTGGTGGATATGCCGGCGCGCTCCAGCCGCTTCGCCATCCGTTCCCCGATTCCCGGAATGTCGTTCAACGGAATCTGGAATAGCGGACCGGGCAAGTCTTCCGGCCGCCACAGCGTCGAGCCGTCCGGCTTTTCGACCTCGCCGGCGATCTTGGCGAGCTGCCGGTTCGCCGCGATCCCGACAGAGCAAGTGACGTAGAGACCGATATTCTGCGCCAGCCCCGCCTTCAGCCGCTGCACCACAGACAGCGGATCCCTGCGCCCCGCAGGGTCGAGCGTGCAGGCCAGTTCGTCTATGCTCTTCACGGCGTCGATCGGAATCACGGATTCGATCTCGGCCATCAGCGCGTTGTGCGCGCCGATAGAGATCGGGCGACTGCGGCACCAGCACGATGTCGGGACAAAGCCGCCGCGCCTCCGACACGTTCATCACGCTCCGGACGCCGGCGGCCTTGGCCTCGCGCGACACCGCGATGACGCAGGTCCTGTCCGTTCCCTCGAAGGGGACAACACCGACCGGTCGGCCGCGCAAGCTCGGCCGCGCCTGCTGCTCGACGCTCGCGAAGAAGCCGTCAAAATCGAGATAGAGTGTTTCGGGCGTATCCGGCCTGCGCATGTCATCATCCTGGGCGAAGCGCCAAAGAGAACAGAACCGGAACATACTGGCAAGAGGAATTTATTCTCCCGCAACCTACCCAACATCACGCCGGACAGCGCCAGGACAACCGTATGGATGGATGATCGTCACCAAAGCGCAAATGGGGGTACCGAAACTCACGGCGACCAACTTCCTCATCGATGGCTCGATACAAACTCTCATCGCGCTTCGAGATGTCGTAGAGGTAGGTGTTTCCATCGAGGG
>Ga0209570_1000060_pt1 | contig 288406 bp, 222 predicted proteins | sample EBPBio172007_DNA_FD_185861 | JGI IMG/M metagenome (GOLD analysis project Ga0209570, IMG submission 185861) | Wastewater treatment Type I Accumulibacter community from EBPR Bioreactor in Madison, WI, USA - Reactor 1_9/17/2007_ DNA (SPAdes)... | ecosystem: Engineered > Bioreactor > EBPR >... | reverse complement strand
TGACAATGACGGTATCGCCGACACCGTAGATGCCAATGACGCCGTCAAAGGCGGTACTTCGGATGCGGATAATCCCGACAGCGACAACGACGGCATCGACGATTTCCGTGAGTTGGATTCGGACAACGATGGCTTGAAAGACATCGTGGAAAGTGGCCAAAACTTGCCTGACACGAATGCCGATGGCAAAGTGGACGGGGCGGACACCGATGGTGATGGTTTGGTGAATGTCACTGGTTTAGACACCAACAATACCGTGGGTGGCACTGCGGGCAGCCAAAACGAGGCGACGTTGAAAGACACCGACAACAACGGCACCCCAGATTATCGTCAGCCGTTGATTCCCGATGCGGATGGTGACGGTGTGGCCGATGCGACGGATTTGGACGATGACAACGACGGTATTGCCGACGCCATTGAAGGCACGGTAGACTTCGACGGTGATGGTATTCCAAATAATCTAGATTTAGATTCGGACAATGACGGTATCAGCGATTTGTTGGAAAGCGGCAACGGCCCAGCCTTGTTGGCGGACGCCAACGGCGACGGGGTGTTGAGTACCAGCGAATCAGCGCCAGGATTGAACGGTATTCCTAATGCCGCCGAAGGTGGCACGGAAGGAGGCTTAATTCCTGCCGCAGTCAATACCGACGGCACCGAAGGGCCTGACTATCTGGATTTAGATTCAGACAATGACGGCATCAGTGACGTGGTCGAAAGTGGCAACGGAGCCGCCGATACCAACAACGACGGAATAATTAGCAGTGCTGACACAGGCTACGGAGATGCTGACAATGACGGTATCGCCGACACCGTAGATGCCAATGACGCCGTCAAAGGCGGTACTTCGGATGCGGATAATCCCGACAGCGACAACGACGGCATCGACGACTTCCGTGAGTTGGATTCGGACAACGATGGCTTGAAAGACATCGTGGAAAGTGGCCAAAACTTGCCTGATACCAATGCCGATGGAAAAGTCGACGGAACCGACACCGACGGTGATGGTTTAGTCAACGCCACTGGTTTAGACACCAACAATACCGTGGGTGGCAATGCGGGTAGCCAAAACGAGGCAACCTTGAAGGACACCGATACCAATGGTACCCCTGATTATCGTCAGCCGTTGATTCCTGATGCGGATGGTGACGGCGTAGCCGACGCCACGGATTTGGACGATGACAACGACGGTATTGCCGACGCCATTGAAGGCACGGTAGACTTCGACGGTGATGGCATTCCCAATAACCTAGATTTGGATTCGGACAATGACGGCATTAGCGATTTGTTGGAAAGTGGCAACGGACCAGCCTTGTTGGCAGACGCCAACGGTGACGGAGTCCTCAGCGCCAGCGAATCTGCCCCAGGATTGAACGGTATTCCTAATGCAGCCGAAGGTGGAACTGAGGGCGGCACGATTCCTGCCGCAGTCAACACCGACGGTACCGAAGGGCCTGACTATCTGGATTTAGATTCGGACAATGACGGCATTAGTGACGTGGTCGAAAGTGGCAACGGTGCGGCTGACACGAATAATGATGGAATCATTAGCAGTGCTGACACTGGCTACGGAGATGCCGACAATGACGGTATCGCCGACACCGTAGATGCCAATGACGCCGTCAAAGGCGGTACTTCGGATGCGGATAATCCTGACAGCGACAACGACGGCATCGACGATTTCCGTGAGTTGGATTCGGACAACGATGGGTTGAAAGACATCGTGGAAAGTGGCCAAAACTTGCCTGATACCAATGCCGATGGAAAAGTCGACGGAAACGATACCGACGGCGACGGTTTGGTCAATGCCGCAGGTTTAGACACCAACAATACCGTGGGTGGCAATGCTGGTAGCCAAAACGAAGCGACCTTGAAAGACACCGACAATAACGGCACTCCTGATTATCGTCAGCCGTTGATTCCTGATGCGGATGGTGACGGCGTGGCCGACGCGACGGATTTGGACGATGACAACGACGGTATTGCCGACGCGATTGAAGGTACAACCGATTTTGACGGTGATGGTATTCCAAATAATCTAGATTTGGATTCGGACAACGATGGTATCAGCGATTTGCTTGAAAGCGGCAACGGACCAGCCTTGTTGGCGGACGCCAACGGTGACGGAGTCCTCAGCGCCAGCGAATCAGCGCCAGGATTGAACGGTATTCCAAACGCAGCGGAAGGCGGCACCGAAGGCGGTACGATTCCAGCGGCGGTGAACACGGATGGCACGGAAGGGCCTGACTATCTGGATTTAGATTCGGACAACGACGGCATCAGTGACGTGGTCGAAAGTGGCAACGGTGCGGCTGACACGAATAATGATGGATTGATTAGCAGTGCAGATACAGGTTACGGGGATGCCGACAATGACGGTATTGCCGACACCGTAGATGCCAATGACGCGGTGAAAGGCGGTACTTCAGATGCGGATAATCCCGACAGCGACAACGACGGTATCGACGACTTCCGTGAGTTGGATTCGGACAACGATGGCTTGAAAGACATCGTGGAAAGTGGCCAGAACTTGCCTGATACCAATGCCGATGGAAAAGTCGACGGAAACGATACCGATGGTGATGGTTTAGTCAACGCCACTGGTTTAGACACCAACAATACCGTGGGTGGCAATGCGGGTAGCCAAAACGAGGCGACGTTGAAAGACACCGACAATAACGGCACCCCAGATTATCGTCAGCCGTTGATTCCCGATGCGGATGGTGACGGCGTGGCCGACGCGACGGATTTGGACGATGACAACGACGGTATTGCCGATACCATTGAAGGCACGGTTGATTTCGACGGTGATGGTATTCCCAATAATTTGGACTTGGATTCGGACAACGACGGCATCAGCGATTTGTTGGAAAGCGGCAACGGCCCAGCCTTGTTGGCGGACGCCAACGGCGACGGAGTCCTCAGCGCCAGCGAATCAGCGCCAGGATTGAACGGTATTCCAAACGCAGCGGAAGGCGGCACCGAAGGCGGTACGATTCCAGCGGCGGTGAACACGGATGGCACGGAAGGGCCTGACTATCTGGATTTAGATTCGGACAACGACGGAATCAGCGACGTGGTCGAAAGTGGCAACGGTGCGGCTGACACGAATAATGATGGATTGATTAGCAGTGCAGATACAGGTTACGGGGATGCCGACAATGACGGTATTGCTGACACCGTAGACGCCAATGATGTCGTGAAAGGGGGAACCTCAGATGCGGATAATCCTGACAGCGACAACGACGGCACCGACGACTTCCGCGAGTTGGATTCGGACAACGATGGGTTGAAAGACATCGTGGAAAGTGGTCAAAACTTGCCTGACACGAATGCGGATGGCAAAGTGGACGGAACCGACACCGATGGTGATGGTTTAGTCAACGCCACTGGTTTAGACACCAACAATACCGTGGGTGGCAATGCGGGTAGCCAAAACGAGGCGACCTTGAAAGACACCGACAATAACGGCACCCCTGATTATCGTCAGCCGTTGATTCCTGATGCGGATGGTGACGGCGTGGCCGACGCCACTGACTTGGACGATGACAACGACGGTATTGCCGACGCCATTGAAGGCACGGTAGATTTCGACGGTGATGGTATTCCAAATAATCTAGATTTGGATTCGGACAATGACGGTATCAGCGATTTGTTGGAAAGCGGCAACGGCCCTGCGTTGTTGGCGGACGCCAACGGTGACGGAGTCCTCAGCGCCAGCGAATCTGCCCCAGGATTGAACGGTATTCCAAACGCAGCGGAAGGTGGAACCGAAGGCGGTACGATTCCTGCCGCAGTGAACACCGACGGTACCGAAGGGCCTGACTATCTAGATTTAGATTCAGACAATGACGGAATCAGCGACGTGGTCGAAAGTGGCAACGGGGCCGCCGATACCAACAACGATGGGGTAATCAGCAGTGCCGATACAGGTTACGGAGATGCCGATAATGACGGTATCGCCGACACCGTAGATGCCAATGACGCGGTGAAAGGCGGCACTTCGGATGCGGATAATCCTGACAGCGACAACGACGGCATCGACGACTTCCGTGAGTTGGATTCGGACAATGATGGCTTGAAAGACATCGTAGAAAGTGGCCAAAACTTGCCTGATACCAATGCCGATGGCAAAGTGGACGGGGCGGACACCGATGGCGACGGTTTGGTCAATGCCGCAGGTTTAGACACCAACAATACCGTGGGTGGCAATGCGGGTAGCCAAAACGAGGCAACCTTGAAGGACACCGATACCAATGGTACCCCTGATTATCGTCAGCCATTGGGACCACTCGATACGGATGCAGATGGCACGCCTGATGTGACCGATACCGATGATGATAACGACGGTATTTTGGACGTAAACGATAAGTTTCCAATTGATACCGATAATGACGGGACGCCAAATGCCACCGATCCAGACGATGATGGGGATGGTATCCTCGATACGGCTGAGCAACCTGGTAAAGCATTAGATACCGACAACGACGGCACGCCTAACGAAACCGATACGGACGACGATAATGACGGAATCCCTGACTCAACCGAACAAGGAGTATTGGGCCCTGATGGTAAGTACACGTTACCAGATAGCGACGGTGACGGCTTGCCTGATTTGGTAGATGCGTTAGATACAGACGGGGATGGCACGCCAGACACGACTGATACCGACGACGACAACGATGGCATCGCGGATGCTCAAGATAAGCTACCGTTGGATACTGACAATGATGGTACACCAAATATCCTTGACCCAGACGATGACGGAGATGGTATCCTTGATACGGCCGAGCAGCCTGGTAAAGGGTTGGATACGGATAACGACGGGCAACCAAACAATGTGGATACTGATGACGATGCTGATGGCATTGTTGACACCACCGAACAAGGAGTATTGGGCCCTGACGGTAAATACACCTTACCAGATAGCGATGGTGATGGCTTACCTGACTTGGTGGATCCAACCAACACGGCTAGCGAGGATACTGACGGAGATGGTACACCAAACACAACCGATATCGACGACGATAACGATGGTATTTTGGATACGCAAGACCCGAAACCGCTCGATACCGACAACGATGGTATAAACAACAATGCTGACCCAGACGATGATGGCGATGGCATTCTTGATACGGCCGAACAAATCGGTAAAGGTTTGGATACGGATAATGATGGAACACCAAACAACACTGATTTGGATGACGATGCAGACGGTATTCCTGATACGATTGAACAAGGCGTCCTTGGGCCAGATGGTAAATACACCTTGCCTGACACCGATGGCGATGGTTTACCAAACCTTGTTGACCCGCTTGATACCGATGGAGACGGTACACCTGATTTGACCGATACCGACGACGACAACGATGGCATCGTGGATACGCAAGATAAATTGCCGCTCGATACGGACAATGATGGCTTGCCAAACGCGGTAGATCCAGATGACGACGGCGATGGTATTGCCGATGCGGCTGAACAACCTGGTAAAACATTGGATACCGATAATGATGGTACACCAAACAATACCGATACGGACGATGATAATGATGGAGTTCCTGACTCGACCGAACAAGGTGTCCTTGGGCCAGACGGCAAATACACCTTGCCAGATAGTGACGGTGACGGTTTACCAGATTTAGTAGATCCAACCAATAGTTCGGCGCTTGATACTGACGGTGATGGCTTGCCAAACAACGTTGATCCAGACGACGACAATGATGGTATTGTGGATGCCCGTGATCCAAAACCATTGGATACCGATAATGATGGCTTCAACAATGACGTTGACCCAGACGACGATGGTGATGGTATTCCAGACACGGCTGAACAATCGGGTAAGGCGTTGGATACGGACAACGATGGTACACCAAACGAAACCGACGGTGATGACGATGGCGATGGTTTAGCTGATATCAATGAATGGGGTGTCATTGGCCTTGATGGTAAGTACACCTTGCCTGACAGCGATGGCGACGGCTTACCAAACTTGGTAGATCCGTTGGATACCGATGGTGACGGTATTCCAGATGTAACCGACACCGACGACGATAACGATGGTATCGTGGATACGCAGGATAAATTGCCGTTAGACACCGACAACGACGGTCAGCCAAACGCAACGGATCCAGACGACGATGGCGATGGTAAGTTAGACGCCCAAGATCCACAACCGTTGGATACCGATAACGATGGTGTACCAAACAATGCGGATACTGACGACGACGGCGATGGCATCCCTGATACTACCGAACAAGGTACATTAGGACCAGATGGTAAATACACGTTACCAGATACCGACGGCGATGGCTTGCCAGACTTGGCCGACCCAGCACCAGCTTCGGGAGCGCAAACGGATACTGATGGAGATTTGATTCCTGACGCGACCGATAATGACGACGATAACGACGGCATTGCGGATGTGAACGACAAAGAACCGTTGGATACCGATAACGATGGTATTCCAAATGCCCTTGATCCAGATGACGATGGTGATGGTATTCCTGATGCGTTAGAGCAACCAAATCAGGCACTTGATACCGACAACGATGGACAACCGAACAACGTAGATAACGATGATGACAATGATGGCATCGCCGATAGTACCGAACAGGGTGTTCTTGGACCAGATGGTAAGTACACCTTACCAGACAGTGACAACGACGGATTGCCAGATTTGGTAGACCCAATTGATACCGATGGCGATGGTATTCCTGATAACTTAGATACCGACGACGACAACGATGGTATTACGGATGCTCAGGATAAGTTCCCAGTGGATACCGACAACGACGGTAATCCAAACGTAACGGATCCTGATGATGATGGCGATGGTTTGCCTGATACCTTGGATACGCAGCCGTTGGATACTGACAACGATGGTTCACCAAACAACTTCGACACCGATGACGATGGCGATGGTATTCCAGATACGACTGAACAAGGAACGTTAGGTCCAGACGGCCGATATACCTTGCCAGATAGCGACGGGGATGGTTTGCCAGATTTGGCTGACCCAACCAACAATACAGGCGACGATACCGACGGCGATGGTATTCCAAATACAACGGATACCGACGATGACAACGATGGTATCTTGGATACGCAAGATCCAAAACCATTGGATACGGACAATGATGGTCTTAACAACAACATTGATCTAGATGATGATGGCGACGGTATTGCTGACATCGCTGAACAAGCAGGACGAGCATTGGATACTGACAACGATGGTACGCCAAACAATACGGATACCGATGATGATGGCGACGGCCTAGCCGATACGACCGAACAAGGGGTATTAGGCGCAGATGGTAAGTACACCTTACCTGATAGCGACGGCGATGGCTTGCCAGATTTGGTGGATCCGTTGGATACTGATGGCGATGGTATACCAGACATAACTGATACCGACGATGATAACGACGGTATCATGGATGCAGAAGATAAGTACCCTGTGGATACTGACAACGATGGCGTACCAAACGTAGTCGATCCAGACGACGATGGCGATGGTATCATTGATAGTGTAGATCCAAAACCATTGGATACCGACAATGATGGCTTACCAAACAACGTTGACCCAGACGACGACAACGACGGTACACCTGACACGACCGAACAAGGTACACTAGGGCCAGATGGTAAATATACCTTACCAGATAGCGACGGCGACGGCTTGCCAGACTTGGTTGACCCAACCAACAACGCAGGTGACGATACGGATGGCGACGGCTTGCCAAATAGTACCGATACCGACGATGACAATGATGGTATCTTGGATACGCAAGATCCAAAACCATTGGATACCGACAACGATGGCCTAAACAATAACGTTGACCCAGACGACGACGGTGATGGCATCCTCGATACGGTAGAAGAACCAGGTAAGGCATTGGATACTGACAACGACGGTACACCAAACAATACCGATACCGACGACGACGGTGATGGTCGCCTTGATACCGTTGAACAAGGTACGTTGGGCACGGATGGTAAGTACACCTTGCCAGACAGCGACGGCGATGGCTTGCCAGACTTGGTAGATGCACTTGACACCGACGGCGATGGTATTCCTGATGCAACCGATCCAGATGATGACAATGATGGCATCATTGATTCGCAGGATAAGTTGCCGTTGGATACCGATAACGATGGTATTCCAAATGAACTTGATCCTGATATTGATGGAGATGGTATTTGGGATGTTATTGATCCGAAACCTTATGATACGGATAACGACGGCTTGCCAAACAACGTTGATACTGACGATGATAACGACGGCAAAGCGGATGCGCTTGAGCAGGGTACACTCGGGCCAGATGGTAAGTACACCTTACCTGACAGCGACGGAGATGGTATTCCTGACCTTATCGACCGCGAAGAAGTATCGGCAGCCTGCGTAACGATGCAGTTGAAAGTACTTCTTGAAGGACCGTTTGACGCAAGTACGGGCAAAATGACAACAACGCTCAACCAGCGTGGATTGCTCCCAGGCCAAACGCCAATCGGAGACTTTGCGGTGGCGACGCCTAAAGGTCAGCCATACAACGGAGTACCTTGGAACTATACTGGAACCGAAGGCAACGCCAGCGGATTCACGTACCCAAGTACGGTTGTTGACTGGGTGTTGGTGTCGTTACGAACCGATTCAACCAGCGTTAGCAACGTATGGAGAGGGGCAGGATTGTTGCACAACGACGGTACAATCACCTTTGTAGACCCTTGCTACTCAATCACTACAACTGCTTCGGCCTTGTTTGTAGTCGTTGAGCACCGCAACCACCTCGGGGTAATGACGCCAACGAAAGTGCCAATTGTGGCGGGTAAAATCACGTTTGACTTCACACAACAAGATAGCTACGTGACGACTGATCCTCCATCGTTTGGCCAAATCAAGGATGCCACTACCAACAAGTGGTTGATGTACGGAGCCGATGGTAACAAAGATGACTTCTTCGAAAACTTTGATATCAACTTCAACGATTCGAATAAGTGGAAACTCGAAAGTGGTATTTTCGACCAGTACAAGAAAGGAGACTTCAACATGGATGCCGATGTGAACTTCTCTGATAGCGTACTTTGGAAGAAAAACAACGGACGTTACTCTCGTACACCTCACTAATCAGCAGACACGTTCGTCCCATTTCGGTGGGGCGAACGTACTGTTTACCCGAAAACGACTAGAATCATGAAAAAAATACTCTTATTTTTCTTACTCTTCGTTGGGCTGTGGAGTCAGGCAAACGCCCAAACAATGTTTAATGCTCGCCTAAGGGTTCGCAAAATCGACTGTAATGCCAAAATTGCCCAGGTAGATGTCGATGTACGTGCTGTTTCAATGACGGATAATTTTTACATGGGAGATGCCAACTTTCGTTTTAGCTACGATAGTCGCGTGTTGAAGCGCCCCGTGTTGAAGCTTCAACATCGTTTTAGTAGTGAAGCAGAAAACGGCCAAGAGTACGGCCCCCAAAACCTCAACGGGTCGACCGAAGGGCAAAGTAAAGGTCTCGTATCGCTAAATTTGTTTTACACTGGAACGGGAAAAAGCCCGCAGCGCCTCACGACTGACTGGGCGACCATCGCAACGATTCAGTTTGATATTGTCAATACCAGTACAGCCTCTAGCTCTCAATTGGTGTGGTATACGCCGCAAACCTTCCCCAAAACAGGATTGGCAGAAGTACTACCAACGGCCAGTGGGTACGATTTAAAAGAAGTGTACTCGGGGCAATTTTCAAACGCGTCATTGGCGGCTTTGTCGGAGGCTTGCCCTTCGATTTCGACCACCACTCCGCCCAGTAATAATAACAACAACACCGCAGGAAATAGCGGTACCAATCCGTCGAATGGTACAACGGGAACGGGGAACACAACCTCGCCCAACACACCTCAAACGACCGATCCTACCGCCAACGTCCCTGACCGAGTAGTGGTGCCCACTGATGAGTCAGATTTGGTGATTCCTGAAGGTTTTTCACCTAATTCGGATGGCATCAACGACAAGTTTGTGATTACCAACAAGCGAGGGATTAAACTGTCGCTAGAGGTGTATAATCGGTACGGAGGAATCGTGTATAGCAGCGCCGATTACCGCAACGATTGGGATGCCAAAAGCACAGAAACGGGCAAAGAAGTCCCCGATGGGACGTACTTTTATATCGTAAAGTTGGCCGATGGACAGCTGTACCGTAAGGCATTTACGATTGTAAGATAATCTTTTAATTTTTTGTAAGTAAGGGGGAATCGGTACTGGGCTTCTAGTACCGATTTTTGTTTATATACCGCTCTACCGCTCGCCCCGACATCCAGTCGGGGCGAAAATGGCGTAGCGTCTCCGACGCCGTTGTAGGTGGCATCAAAAAATGCCAAAGGGGAAGAATGTTTGATTATGGGTATGAGCCATAAAAAAAGCAGGTCAAAACCTGCTCTCTTCGTAGTTGCCCGCTCGACGATAACTCCATAACAAAATAAAAGGGGTTTGGTGAGCACTCACCGCTAGGCTGGCCGCCCGCCCGAGTTTCATAAAATCCCGAAGGCTTTCGGGATTTTATGGCGAACTACGAAGGCTTAGTTATTGTCTAATTTATTTTGTCTAAGTTTATATATTAAAAATATAATAATTGTCAGTAAAACTGTACAAGTTAAATAAAACCAAATCGTGATTGACCTAAGTTTAATGTTAGTGTCAACCAATTGTGAATTTAGCTGCTCCTTCTGGAAGTTTAGTACGTTGTTGTATTCAATTAGATTTTTTTTAGTAGTATTAGTAATTCTTAGATTTTCTAGTTCAATATTTTCGTCTTTTCCTAAATCAGGGTCAAATGGGTTATTAGTAAGGAAGTTATCGCCTGTAATTTTTCTGGTTCTTGTACATCCATCCGTTTTAAAGTGTCCGCTATAAAAGTCTCTGTATGCATATACCAAATAAACTTGATTTTTTTCGAAGCAAATCCCACAGGCGTCATTACAATTATTAATTAATGAAATGGTATATTTTAAATATCTGGCTTTGTAAAAGCTAAATGTGGAACTGTCAATACCATTGTAAAATTTAATTACTTCAAAATTATCTACAGTAAATGGTCTTCCAAAAATGTCATTGAAACCTTTAATGGTATCAGTACTTAGATACTTTCCATAAAATATTGCACTTGAATAGGTATAACTTTTTTTAATGTCAGTAAGGTGACAAGTACAAGCGTATGCAAATGTAGATGTCAATATTAATAATGTTGTTAAGATTTTTCTCATAAAAACGTTTTTGGGCTTGACGTTCGGGCGGGTTCTCGGAACACAGAACTGTCCACCTGCACTGAATCCTAATAGCTATCGGGACACAAAGCTCCGAATTTGCACGTAATCTCTGCCCAAAGTATTAATTTCAATGCCAATTTAACCTTAAAAGTTAGCACGACAAAAAAGAAGTGTAATGAACTTAGAGGGAACACGCCTATAAAAACTCATAAAAATGGCGGATAAGCAACTACGATAAATTCATACATAACAAAAGCAAAGGGTTTGGTGAGCACTCACCGCTAGGCCGCCCGCCCCGAATGCTTAGTTAATGGTGGCGGGCATTTTGCTATTTTGCGTTGTCCACACTTATTACGATTCGTTTATACACAGTCAAAGCTGGAATAGCATTGTCGGTAATCACTAAAATAACGTGTATTGTCTTGTCGGAAGCATCAGGAGGTATAAGTACTTTACATTTAGAGGCAGAACTCTTTTCTATCGTTACTGCACCTTTATAAGTACTTGGTTCATAATAAACAGACCATTTATAATCCAATTGATTTCCATCGGGGTCTTTTGATTCAGAGGCATCAAATGTCAAGGAATTTCCAGCTTTAACTCTTTTATATAAACATTTTAAGGAACTATCACCATCTACAACAGCTATCGGATGATGATTTACCGCGGCATAATCGTCCGTAGTAGTCCATAACATACGAGCTGCAAAATTATTGAAGATATGTTGTTTCCATTTGTTTATGGCCGCAATACCCTCTTTTGAACTACCATACATATAATAAGGGTCATATTGGGTCTCATCTTTACCGCTTTTGACAATGAAGTCCATGCCACGTATTCCACTAACTTTATCCGTGGAGAACCGCCCGCCCCACCCTCCATAATCGATGTGTTCTGGTACGTTTAAACCATTGGCGTAAAGATAGAGAAAAGCAGGAGTGTCGCCTTCTGTTGCCCAAACCCTATTAGGGTAATGACTACCTAAAGGCAGGCGGTTCTGCACGTTGTTCTTTGTCCAATTGTCAGACGGCGCCCATCCATAAATTTCTCTGTTGCGTATATAAACAATGTCAGGAAAGTTTTTCGCAATCCAGGCGCCAGCATCATCCTGCCCAAGCACGTCATAGATTCGTATTTTCTTTACGAATGCGTTGACTGCTTTTTTGTTTCGTGTGTTCTTAACTTTCCAGAGGGCTTGTGCCAACGTATTCATGCCTCCCCATCCAGCAATCCATACTGGGCGGTTATCTCCTTTCTTATCTATGACCGATATAATCAATTCTGACCCTGGAGAGTCTTTGCCCGCGCCTACGCCTGACATATTGGATTTTGGTTGCCCTTGCCTGGTGATTGACTTTAAATAATCTGCCTCTGGATAACCTAAAGCGTGCTTTTTAAGGCGGGGGAGTACTTCTTGATACCAATCAATAACCTCGATTATTTTAGTGGTCTTGTCAGGGTCGTCCATCCAAACCTGCGTACTTACAAGCCCCTCGATGTCTATGCTATTGGAACAAACCAAAAGGTGAATCATAGATTGGGTATCATCGGGGTCTGTGCCACCAAGGTCGGTAGTGACAATGAGCCTTTGCTTGTCACCCTGGTCAACTTGCGCTGAAGAATATTCTACGAACAATAAAAATGTAAGAAGAAGAATGTATTTCACTTGATGAATTCTATAAATTTTATTTACTCGCTTTCCGCTGTTGCCCCAACGAATATCTTGCACACACTGTCCACCTGTATTGAATGCTGATAGCTATCGGGACACAAAGCTCCGAATTTGCACATGACCGTCGCCCCAAGTATTAACTTCAATTCAAAAACCTGCCCTCAACGTAGCTGCAACTTCAACGATAACTCCATAACAAAAGAAGAAGGTTTGGTGAGCACTCACCGCTACCGAAGCTTTCGTTCAACAGCGCCTTCATGGCTTGGCCTACGGCCACCACGAATGCTTAGTTATTAGCGGCAGTTTTGTCTTGTCAAGCCAACGTGTTATTTTTTTTACTTCTTCTATATCGTTGAACAAGTCTGCATTGGGGTCGTAAGAAGTTGTGTCAAGTGTCAAAACCATTTGATTATCTTTTTGTCCGTCAATACTTTTTACGAACTCCTCAATGGGAATTGTCGGAATGGGCAAAAGTCCGCCAATCAAAGTTTCCGAATATTCTGTCTTTAGTGAGAAAATATTAAATATTGATTCCGCTCCTTTATTATGAACATAGTATGTTCCCACTTTGTCGTTAGTGAATTGGTCTTTGATAAAAGGTGTCCACGGATATATTTCTTTTTCTGGATTAAGCAGTTGTTGCCTTATTGCATCGTATTCTTTGTCCAAAAGAAATATGTAGCCAAATTTTGAAAATGTAATTATGTAATGTGCTTTTATAATTGCATAGTTTACTCTTTTGGAATCAAATTTTATTTTTGGTGGGTCTAAGTTTAATAAAGGTCCGATTGTTTTATTTTTTAGTCCAAATATGAATTTGTCTAAAAGGGTAGGATTATTTTGCTTAATTCTGTGATATGCAGTCAAAGTGCCGTCACCTTGTGAGGTCAGTTCAACAGTTAGTTTCTGTCCTTCGTGAGTGATTGTCCCAAAGCGTTTTGAGCCTTTATAAAAGTAGCTTGCATCTATTGCTCTTAAAATTTCGGTTAAGTGATTGTCTATATTATGACCACATTCCGAATTACATTTTTTGCAAGTCAATGCAATTTTTGAGCCTCCCAATGAATCTGGTGGTGCATCTTCTAATGTCAAAAAATTTGATGAATTGTCTTGTAAATCATTTTCTGTAAACTCTGTCAAACAAATTGGGCATAAATATGGTCGAGCATATTTGAAAGTTGTGTCGATTATGCCGTTCTGTTTGAGTAACAGAAGTTGATTTGAAAATTTATTGAAGAGTTGTGTTCTCCTCTCTAATCCTGACGCCATACTGTTGGTTTAAAATTGCCGCTAACTCTCAAATATACGAAAGTTTTGCCGTACTTCTTGTATTTATTATGATATTTTCAAGAATATATTGTATTTCTAGTGCTATACTTCGTGTATTGTTGTTGGTTTTTTCTAAGGTGCAATTGTGCTTTTTTTATCGTACTTTTTGCATTGTTAATACGTTTTGATGTCGCTATGACCGAGTAGCTTTTGAACGAGCTTACTATCTGTGCCTACTTCGTGCAAATGAGTGGCATAGCAATGACGTAGGTTATGCAAGGTCTGCCGATGGTACGAGATAAATTGAAGAAGCATTTATCCCAAACTCTCTCTTGAAAGCTGTTGAAAAATGCGATAAGTTTTCAAAACCAACCTCCAAATACACATCAGATGGCTTTCTGTCCTTTTTTGCGATAAGAAAATAGGCCATTTCCAACCGACGTTTTTGCAGCCATTTTTCGGGAGTTGCGTTGAATATCTTCGTAAAATCTCTTTTAAACGATGAAATACTGCGACCTGTGAGTTGAGCGAATTGGGTAATAGGAACATTGTATGAGAAATACCTGTTCATATACGCTTCTAAATCAATTTTATGGGGTTCGCTAAAATCAAACAAAAAGCTTTTCAGGGCTGGTTTTTGAAGCAGTATTTCAATTATTTCGTTCGTTTTTATTTGTGCTAAAATTGGCGTCAATTTCTCGGGTTGAGAAAAATACGGCATAAGCGAATTGAAATAGGCTTTCATAAACTCATCATTTTCTATGGTAATATTTGGCTCACCCAAATAGACTCCGTCTGCTTTGACGTCATATTGATCACTAAATTTTTTTAATGTTTGGTAATCAATACAAATGCTGATGGACTTAAACGGCTTTTCCCCATCGGCTTTTTTTACAGTTTTTACCAATTGATTTTTTCGTACTAAACCCAATGTTCCTGGCGGATGAGAAATGACTCCTTCGGGTGAAAATACTTCTGAGAAGCCCGATACAATAAAGACCAGCCAATGCTCGGATACGAAAGGGTCATGCGAAAATTCTCCTGTGAGTGAGGAGAATAATACGATATTATGTTTCGTTAAATTTCGCATTGAATTAGCCTTTAAATTGATTCATAATTATTTTATCCAACATCTTATCAGAAACGATTTTTCGCGCAGCTAAAATTTGTTTTGCATTAAAGCCCCCCGAATACCGTGTTTTCGGACTTTTAGCTTCAATGCTTTCCTTTATCAGTTTGGCAATGACAATAGGCGCTGGAAAATTATCACTTGCATTTAGTTTTTCTAAACTATCGGCCATTGCTTTATAAATAGTGTTGGCTGAAGTACGTTTCAATGTTTGGTTTGCAACGCCTGCCCATTCCGATTTTATTCCGCCTGGTTCAATCACAATTACATCAATTCCGAATGACTTTACTTCCAATCGTAAACTATCGCTCAGTGCTTCCAGTGCAAACTTGCTTGCGTGATACCAGCCTGCCATCGGAAATGCGATTTTTCCACCAATGGAAGAAATATTGATTACTTTTCCGTACTTGTTTTGCCGCATTTTAGGTAGCACCAATTGTGTTAAACGCATTGCGCCAAAGACATTTACCTCTAATTGGTAACGTGCATCTTCCATTGATACGTCTTCGATGGCACCTGACGAACCAAAACCTGCATTGTTTATCAAAATGTCGATGCTTCCTGCTTCTTTGGAAATTTGCTCAACACAGGCTACAATGCTTTCATCTTTTGTAACGTCCAACGAAATTGGCTTAATTCCGTAAATTTTTAAGTCTTGCATTTTTTCTATTCTGCGGGCAGCACCATACACATTGTAGCCATTTTGTGCCAAATAGATTGCGGTTGCTTTACCAATTCCTGCCGAAGCTCCTGTTACTAATACTGTCTTTGTCATGATTTTTTGTTTTTAAATGATGACACAAAATTAGGCAAGTGCAATGGGCGAGAGGTTTTCCGAAAAGTCCAAATTTGTTTGGTGAGAAGTTCAATTGTTTGGGAATGCGCCTATCGTTTTCGATAGCGCTAGCGTTTCGCCTGTGCTGACTATTTATTCCAAGGCTAGAAGCCTGTAAATAAGGGTACGAGCGGGGACGCTCGCACCATCGAAAGGGAAACGGGATGAAAGAAACCACATTGTTCAATTTCTGAATTGAGTACGGTTTATTTGTCAGTTTAAAAGTTACTACTAAGTATTGATGAAAAATATGGTAAATCTAAAGAACATAACTGAAGTGTTACCTTGCAAACTTTAGTATCAAATCGAAGTGAAAATGAATGACTTATAATTGATAACGTCATTGTCGATTATTGAAAAATTATTTCCTCTTTAAAAGCAGTTGAGAAGGTAACTTTGTTCTTTGTGCAATTTTTTGATGTTCTTTAAATCCAATCTTATGGGTTTGACAATGACTTACAATTCGATGATCCATAATACTTTTTGTAGTTTTTGAAAATCCTTCAGATTCCATTTTGTCATATATTATATCAATTTGTAAGTTTTTATTATACCACATAAATATTCCATGCTTAATAATAAATGATGCTGGGGTATTTTCTGTATCGCAAACTTTCTCAATAATGGTTGTAAGCTTATTGGAGCCTAATGAGTGTATAATTTTACTATTAAGATTGTAAATAATGCTAAAATTTATATTCCAAAATAATTTTTGAATAATTTTTTTTAACTTTTCATTGTCGATTATTTTTTTTTCTTTTTTTACTTCTTTTTCATGAATTAACTGATCGATTCTTTTTGAAATAAAATCTTCAATAAAGTTTTGAGAATCTTCGTTTTTAATTAAATTAATAAAAAAAGTAAGGATTCTTAGGTGAACATACATGCCTTCTTTAAAAATCATTTCGAGTTGATTAGATTTTAATGAACCAGCTCTATTTTTAATAATTATACCCATGACCTCAACGGTTTTTATACTTCGTCTAATTTCAATTGTAAATTCATCGTCTCCTTCATCCTCGTCATCCTCAAAAGAGTTATATTCATTTACCTCTTTCTCTTTCTCTATTTTATCTTGTGTTTCTAACTCTTTAATCCTAAAATCTTCAGCAGATACTTCTCCTGGAGGAAGGACTGCTTTAATAACTTCATCAATTCTATTGTCAAAAAAACTTAATTCTTCCTTGCTTAATGTAGCAGGTTTATTCTTTTCAAATAGAGTCATTGCATTTAAAATAATTTCTTCTAATACCTGAGCGTTTTTGTCATGGTGTAATATGAAAATAGTAATGTAGGCATACTCGTCAATGTGTAAGTTTTTAATAATATTTTCAATTGTTTTAAAATTCTCTTGAATATTATCTGCAAAATATTTGGCGGCAAAAAAGTAATAAATATATGAATATTTAAATGAATAATTTCCTAAATCATCTAAATGTATTATATTGGTATTTTGTAGGTTCGTGAGTAACTCTTCAATGTTTACTGTAAGGTTGAATTTTTCTCTATAACTTAATATGTATTTATTGAGTTCGTGGCTGCTTATATTTTTGTAACTAGAGTTAAATATAAAAAAGGAAAACTCAGACAAAAAATTTATATATGTATCTATATCGTCGTTTTTTACTCCTTCTTTTCTCAAGTAAAGAAAGATTAATGTTTGATAAAAGTATCCTTGTGATGTTATATTGTTATCTAAGGGTTTGTTTAAAGTGTCATAGCTACTAATAAATGATAAAACATAAAAAGGGTAGGAGGGCATTATACCATTCCCTATAAATTTTCCTAAAGCATTGTTTACTAATTCTGTTTTGTTATCTATTTCTTGGTAAATTTGGTTTTCATTAGATAGTTGATTGTCAGACAATAAAACCCAGTTCTTTATTAGTTCATATCTTTGTCGAGGAGTAAATTCGTTAATTTTGTATTGATAATAATTCTCTATAAACCCTTCGTTTTTTAAGTTTATACTAAACACTTCATCAACTATTATTATGCAATAATTAAAGCTATTTAGGTTAACTATTAACTTTTGTTTGTTTTTGGCTAAGTGAAAATCGTCAATTATTAATATAATATTTTCTTTATTTAATTGGCTAAAATTTACTTCTGTGTTATATTGATTCATAAATGATTTTTCTAATTTTGAATCAAGAGATCCTAAATATTTATTCTTTCCATCATTAAGGTATATTGGGATGTAATTGTTTTTTTTGAAGTATGAAAAAAGTTGCTTACATATTGAAGTTTTTCCAGATTGATTTTCGCCTGATATTAAGATTTTTTTTGTCTCAAAAAAATCTTTTTGTAATTCTTCTATCAATACTTCTTTTATTAGCTCTTTGGAAGGATTAGATTTCTTTAAATATGGACTTACAAAAATATCGTCAAGTACTAAAGTTTGCTTGCTAGAGTGTGCTTTAGATAATATTTCAGTATCTTGAAGAAATAATTTGAAATCATTTTTGAGTTCAAAACTTACTTTTTTTTTTCTTTCTTCCATTTTTGATATTTCATTTATTGTTAAATCATAAAGAAATTCGTATAATAATAAGTGGTCATTTTGTTCTAAGAGTTCTTTATTAGGTTTACTATATCTTCCTCCACTTCTGGCATCTATCCAGGCATATAAATCTGAATACTGGGTAATATTTCTCGCCTTCTTTAAATTAGTTTTAATAAAATCGGTTCCAAAAGAAGTGTTTAATTCATCGCCATTTTCCAAAAGTTCTTCATTAATTGATGCAATTTTTGCGCTTTCTCTTGCAAATTCCTTTGGTAATATATCTTCTCCTCTCCATTGTAATTCTTTGTAATCACCAGAGGGAGAATTTTTAAGGTACTTATTTCTTGTCTTTTGTATACTTTTTAGTACTTGTATTACGAATTCGCTATCAAAATCTTTAAAAATAAATTTGTCTTTTCCATTAAAAATAGATAAAGTGTCAATATCCATGAATTGGTTATTTCTAAAAAAAGTACGAGTTTCACCTTTGTGTATATCGAAGGATAATTCCAGTTGTGTTATGGGAACTAAACTGACAATTTCTTTCGTAGTTTCTGTTTTATTTAATGTAAAAAGTAGCTTTTTTTCAAGTGCTTCTTTTTTCTCTTTAAGAATAGACATCCACTCAACTCTTTTAATAGCATTTCCTATTTCTTGTGGAATTATTACAATTATATCTAAATCGCTTTTTGAAGGTGTAAACATTGCTCCATTTTGGTATATAGAGCTCCCAAATAGGTACATTTTATCGATTTGTATGGCATTAGATACTTCATCCTTCCATTCCTTTAATAATCCTGTTATTCCTGCTATCATATCAGTAAATATTGTTTTGGTTTTGTTGAGTTAAACTCCTTGAAATATGTAATAATTGTAAGTTTTGTGTCTAAAGTAAACTAATCTATAAAGATAAGGGTACTTTAAAAATCACTAAGAAGTAATTCAAATAGTAATTAGGTGCAATATAGTTATTTGTAGATAATTATGCTTTTTGAGTAGATAATTTTTGTGTAATTCGAATTGTATGCTTGTATTTTAGAGGATTTATTCATTAAAGTATGTCTGCCAATGGTGCAATCATTTCGCTTGTGCTGACTATTCCAAGGCTTCGAGCCTAGTTTGGTATAATAGCAAGGCTAGAAGCCTGTAAATAAGGGTACGAGCAGGGGCGTTCGCACCATCGGAAAATCTGCTTTGTAGTGAGTACGTTTTTGTGGCTAAAATACTAGCACAGAACAAGCCTACATTTTGTTTTTTAGTAAAAATCTCCCTTTTTTATCAATATAAAATGATTTTTCGCCTTGCTCAACGAGGCTTTTTCCTTTGTCAAAATTAGTAACATTGTCATATTTTGCTGGAATAACTACTTCTCCTTTTCTGTCAATAAAACCCCAGTAACTTCCATTATGAACTGCTGCTAGTCCTTCACTAAATGGACGAACATCTTCATATATAAATGGGACTACAGTTTCGTTTGAAAAATTAATAAAACCATATTTTGATCCTTTTTTTGCGGCGGCAATTAATCCTTCACTAGGCCATTTAAGAAAATCATATACCATAGGTACTATAATTGTCTCATCTATTTTAATAAAGCCATGTCCTCCGTTAGAACCAGCCATTAGTGTATCGGCAGATATTCTATTACTTATAAAGTCTTTATTGAAAGCCAGAAAGTCATATTTTAAAGGTATGATGCTTTTCCCTTCATTATCAATTACGCCGCATTTCTTATTCTTAATTACAACAGTGTATGGGGAATTTTCCTCTAGGAATCCAAAAGTTTCGTCATATTCAAAAGGTATAGCTATGTGTCCTTCTTTAGTGATAAAACCGTATTTGTTATCTAATTGAGCAAGGGCTAGTCTTTGCCCATTAGAAGCATTTCGTATTTTATCAAATTTTGGTTGACAAATTTCTAACCCATTATTGTCTAAGATTCCCCATTTAAAATTACTGAGTTGTACAGCAACATATCCATCCTGTATAATCTCATAACTATTATAAATAAAGGGGGTTACGAAATCAAGGCTCCGTTTGTGGAAAAATGCCCATTTGAATTTATAGGCTGTTGAACTGTAAACAGCATATAAATTATTATTCAATTCTTTTACAATATCATATTCGTATGGTAAGATAGTAGTCTCCTTACCTTTAACATTGAGAGTTAGACCAAAATAACCTTTAGTATTTTGTTTCCATTGGTATATGGAGTCACTTTTGACATCTTGTGCATTAGTGGATGATAATAAGGTAATCAATGCTAAAAGTAAAATAACTGACTTTGTATTCATTATTATGATGACTAAATTATATTTTATTGCCTTTGAGAGACTGGTTGCAAGTTAATAAAACACGTACTTAAATGCAAAATGTGTAAAAGAGCTTTTGTTAGTGTTTTGGTGTCTATAAGTTCTCAAGACCGAAAAGTTGCCAATAGCGCTAGCGTTTCGCTTGTGCTGACTATTCCAAGGCTTCGAGCCTAGTTTGGTAATAGCAAGGCTAGAAGCCTGTAAATAAGGCCACGAGCGGGGAAGCTCGCACCATCGAAAGCTCGCCCCGACATCCAGTCGGGGCGAGAATGGGCTCGCGTCTCTGACGCTGAGGAGTGGAGTAAGTTTAGAATTGAATCGGCAATTCCACGATTGTTGTGTCCCAGCCTAATCGTAGGGTAGCCTCTATTCCTTTGGGAAACTGAATAGAGAAATTTTCGATGACCGTGTCTGATTTTTTCGGACTCACCGTAAAACGCGCTACATCGTTGGCTTCTTTGTACTGAAATGCACCCCAGTAGTCGAGGTCTTTGTTTAAAATAATCACCCATTCATTTTCATTCGGAATGGTAAAAAGAGCATACGTTCCCGCTTTGATTTTCTTACCTTGAATCGTCACATCTTGGTAAAACTTAATCTCGGTGTTTTCGTTCGCACCCGTACGCCACACTTTACCGTAGGGGATTAGTTTACCAAAAACTTCGCGACCATTTTTGGCGGGACGACTGTAAAGAACACGGACGAGGGCCTTTTCGTCACCTTTACGATCATGGGCAAAGTTGTCGGGAAAATAAGCCGCATCCATCGGGCTTTTATCGACATTACGAAACCCCTGTGCCGATACTTCAATGATTGACAAAAGCAAGAGTGAGAAGAGAAGAAAGCTATTTTTCATGTGTATAAATTGGTTATTGGTTTTGTAATTGATAAACCGTCATCTGTCTATATTACTACGATAACGATACCACATCGAATAGTAATATCTAAAATTTTTGTCAATTTTCCTTCAAACACTTGAGCTTTTTAACGTTTGAAGAATTCACTAAACACAACAACGAAAATTAGGATTTTTAGCCTTTTTATGCCCACCTCTATCGTTTTTTTCCTAATTTGTGGCATTAAAAGGCTTCTTTCGCCCTAAACCTGAAATCCTTATGTTTCGTATTTCCAAAATACTACATCCGTAGTAAGTGCTTTCGGTGGCTTATTTCCTTTAAAAATCTCTAAATCATCATATCCGCAAAACCTAACTTACATCAAAAACCAACACTTCATGAAACTAAACATTACTACCAAAATTGTCATTGGCTTTATTTTAGGGGTAGTTATCGGGCAAATTTTACACAGCACGATGGACACCGAGCAAGCAGCCGAAATTGCGAAGAAGTTTCAGATTCTCAGTAAAGTTTTCCTCAAACTCATCAAGATGATTGTAGGTCCGTTGGTGTTTTGTACACTAGCGGTTGGGGTAGCCAAACTCGGTGATTTTAAAGTAGTAGGACGTATTGGTATCAAAACCCTCTTGTATTTTTACTTTGCTACTATCTTATCCCTGCTTGTAGGTCTATTGGTCGTGAATGTAACTCGCCCTGGCGAAGTACAACAGTGGCCTCGTCCTGCTGCGGGTACTGACACGGGCGTGACGGGTAAGTCGATGAAAACCGTCGAAGATTTTATCTTGCATATCTTCCCTGATAGCTTCTTTAAAGCCCTTTCCGAAAACGAAATCCTCCAAATTGTGGTGTTTTCGTTGTTTTTTGGTATTGCTTTGGGCGCAGTAGGAGAACACGGCAAAAAACTCATCAAAGCCATTGAAAGCCTTTCAGAGGTAGTATTCAAAATTGTTGGGTACGTGATGGAATTGGCTCCTTTTGCCGTTTTAGGGGCAATGACGGGCGTAGTGGCCATGAAAGGACTCGGCATTTTGATTTCGTATGCCTACCTAATGTTATGTTTTTTCGGAGGACTACTTTTCTTTATTTTCGGGGTATTGTGGGCTATTTGTCTTGTCATGAAAATCCCGTATCTCAAACTGCTAGCGCACGTCAAAGATTCGATGATTTTGACTTTCAGTACGGCTAGTTCAGAGGCTTCTTTGCCGCAACAAATCACTGCTTTGGAAAAATTTGGTTGTAGTCAGCGTATCATTGGGTTTGTCTTGCCGCTGGGCTATTCTTTCAACCTTGATGGCTCAATGATGTACATGACCTTTGCAACGGGTTTTATTGCCCAAGCTTACGGCATTCCGCTCACCATTCAACAGCAAATAGCCATGCTCCTTACCCTCATGATTACTTCCAAAGGAATTGCGGGTGTACCACGTGCCTCGTTGGTGGTGATTGCTGGAACGTTGGCACAATTTAATCTACCCGTCGAAGGACTGGCACTGTTACTCGGTATTGACCCCTTCTTAGACATGGGTCGTTCGGCTACTTCGGTCGCAGGAAATGCAGTCGCTACTGCGGTTATTTCAAAACTTGAAGGAGAATATACCGAAAGCTAACAAAAACCCTCATAACTCCTTGACTATTTGATTGAAAAGGAGTAGGTTAGATAAATTTTTTTCCTATACCTAAAATCTATCACCTCATCCTTTTCAATCACATGGCACAATCACTTCCCCTAGAAAACGAAATCGCAGGCGTTTTTGCTAAGTTTCCTCAGCTGCCTGACAATGTCAAAGAAATTCTTGTTAAAATCTCTCCTTTCCTCTGCATCATTGGTGTTATTTTTGGTGGGCTTGGCCTCCTTGCCGTATTAGGTATCGGAGCAGGTGCTACCGCCATCGGACTAGCAGCTTTTGGTAGTATGGGGCTCTACTGGGTTTCGATGGCTATCTTAGCCGCAATGGTAGTGTTGGAGGGTTTGGCCATTTCTCCGTTGATGAAACGTCAAAAGAAAGGCTGGGACTACATGTACTATGCTTTTTTGTTGAGCTTAGTGAGCGGTGTTGTAAACCTTGCAGGGATTGGTGGACTTTTCAGCAACTTGATTAGCCTCGCGTTGTCGTTTTTAATCGGCGGCTGGTTGTTGTTTCAAATCCGTGAAAAATATATATAGATTCCAAGTAGTGTTTTTTCGAAAAAGCCATAGCATTCCACTATGGCTTTTTATTTTGCCGCTTCCACCATTTCTAGCAAGTTATCTAACCCTGTCTCTCGTTCGTTGAGGAATAGAGGTTTGTGAAAGAAATGGAGTTTTTGGAGTAAGTGCAACAACTGCATTTTTTCTACTTCGTTGAGCGTCCCTGCTATAATCAAGCTCGCTTTTCGCATTTCTTCAAACGTTCCAAACAGCACGCCCATTCCTTTAGCCGTAATCAACAATCGTTTGCTTCGACGGTCGTTTAAGTCGTCGGTTTGTTCTACTAAACCATTGTTGAGCAAACGCTTAATCACTTCCATTCCCGTTGTTTTTTCGTGAATGTTCATGTCAATGATTTCGGTCTTGGTACACCCTCCCGTTTGCCAAATTCCCGCCAAATACGAAAAATCGTCAATCGTGATCAAATGAGCCGAGTCCAATGCTTTTTTAATGTAGCCCTTCGCATAACGGTACAAAAACGCCACTAGCTGTGACAAAAGTACCTCTACTGTTTCCCCATTTTCAAATTTCAAGTCGGGATCGGCTGATTTAGCAAACACCTGTTGATTGAGGTACGCCACAAACCCCTCCATGTCCTTCCGTTGAAGCGGTGACCGTTGTGCTTCGTAGTTGGCCAAATGCCCAATCAGCTCCTGTAATAGTGCGTAATTCATTCTTTGGTTTCTCCTTATTAGCGATTAGATCGCCTATAAATAGTAAGGTAAACATTCTAAAATCTAAAAAATATTTTGTTATCGTACAAACAATTCTGTTTTTGGAATGTTATCGTAATAATTAACACAAATGACTGTATAAATGTTTTTTACTGCTTATTTAAAATTTCGCATGAAAACACACCTATTCGCTCTACTAGTCTTCATTAGCACAAGCTCCCTATTTGCCCAAAACACGGGTACTATTTTGGGAACCGTCCGCGACAAACGCACCCAAGAAACCCTAATTGGGGTAACGGTACAGGTAGAAGGCTCCACCCAAGGCACCACTACCGATGTAGACGGCAAGTTTAAACTCAGCTTGCCCGTAGGCAGCTACAACATCAAAGCTTCTTTTATAGGGTACAAATCGGCCATTAAGTTCAACCTCGTACTAACGTCGGGAAACGCTCAACAAATTTCGTTTGACTTGGAAGAAGAGGCTGTGCAGTTGTCTGAGGCAAAAGTGGTATTCAACCGCTCCATCTCGGTAGCTTCGGTCGAAACTCCCAACTCTATTCAAAAACTCACCACTGAGGAAATCAAAAATAATCCAGGCGGAAACTTCGACATCTCACGGGTGATTCAGGTACTCCCAGGCGTTGGCGGGACGGCAGGGTCGGTAGGAGGTTTTCGTAACGACCTCATCATCCGTGGGGGTGGCCCCAACGAAAACGTATTTTACCTCGACGGTATCGAAATCCCCGTCATCAATCACTTTGCTACACAAGGCAGCTCAGGAGGCCCCACGGGGATTCTGAACGTGTCGTTTATTGAAGATGCGACCCTGAGTTCGAGTAGTTTCAATGCGCGTTACGATAATGCCCTTTCATCGGTATTGCAGTTTCGTCAGCGCGAAGGCAACCCCGAACGCCTACAAGGCAACTTTCGGGTTAGTTCTACCGAGGTAGCAGGGACATTTGAAGGGCCACTTTCGCCCAAAACCACCTTTTTGGCTTCGGTACGCCGCTCGTATTTGCAGTTTTTATTTAAAGCCATTGACCTCCCTATTCGTCCCAATTATTGGGATTTTCAATACAAAGTCACGCACAAGCTCAACAAAAAGACTACATTAACAGCCATTGGAGTGGGAGCCATCGACGAATTTTCGTTTGCGGTTCCCCAAGAATCTTCCCCCGAAAAAGAGTACATTCTACGTTCTAACCCCAACATTAATCAGTGGAATTACACCACTGGATTTTCGCTCAAACGATTGTTGGAAAACGGCTACTTAAACGTCTCACTTAGCCGTAATATGTTCAACAACCGCCTCGACCGCTTTGAAGACAACCGCCAAGGCAATGAGAATTATCGGGCACTCAAGAGTATCTCCAACGAAATTGAGAACAAACTGCGCTTGGATGTGAATAAGTTTGTCGGTAAGTGGGAATATAGCTACGGAGCAATGCTTCAGTACGTCAAATACGACAACGACTTTTACAATGTACTACGTCGAGAGGTGAAAAATACGCAAGGCCAAATCCTCCAACCTGCCGTTGCCATTTCGTTCAACACGGCCATTGACTTCTTCAAGTTTGGCGCTTTCGCGCAGGTCAATCGTAAACTTTTAGACGACCGCTTGAATCTTTCGGCAGGCTTGCGTACCGACATGAACTCGTTTACAAACGATGGCAACAACCCGCTCGAAACTTTGAGCCCACGCCTTTCGGCTAGCTATCAGCTCAGCGACAAGTGGCGCCTCAATGCGTCGGTAGGGCGTTATTTCAAAACACCTATTTATACCGTTTTGGGGTATAAGCAAGACGGCAATTACGTCAACAAATCGAGCAAATACATTCGCTCCGACCACTTAGTAGCAGGGCTGGAGTTTATTCCAACGCCAACGACCCGTATCACCTTAGAAGGTTTTGTGAAACAATACGACAATTATCCTGTTTCGGTACGCGATGGCATTTCACTTGCTAATCAAGGAGGGAATTTTGGCGCGATTGGCAACGAAGCCGTTACGAGCGTTGGTCAAGGGCGTAGCCGTGGTATTGAGTTCTTTTTCCAGCAAAAACTAGCCAAAAATTTCTTTGGAGTATTTAGCTACACACATTTCCGTTCGGAGTTTACGGGCAAGGATGGAAACTACCTTGCTTCGGCCTGGGACACCCGCAACCTAGTCTCGACTCAGCTGGGGTATAAGTTTAAAAAAGGGTGGGAATTGGGCCTTAAATGGTTGTACCAAGGCGGCGCACCTTACACTCCTTTTGACTTGGTAACCTCTCAACGCAACTACCTTACCACAGGGGTTGGTACGGAAGATTATAGTCGGCTCAATAGCCTTCGGCTGAAGCCATTTAGTCGGGTAGATTTTCGGATTGATAAAAAATGGAATTACAAAAAAACGTCTATCGACCTTTTCTTTGATTTACAAAATGCCCTACTGACAACCAACCCTGCGTTTCCTCAGTATACCTTTGAGCGTTTAGCCGATAATTCTGGGTTTAAAACCACCGACGGTCAAGCCTTAAAAATCGACGGCAGTAATGGAATTCCACTCATTCTAGCCAACGAAGATGCCAACTTCACTCCTGCCCTTGGTTTTGTGATTGAATTCTAAGTGCTAAAGGATACGTCAATCGTTATTTGTTATCCGTTCAAAACCAACAAATTACACTTATACAAGTACACGAAAACTGTCAGGCTACTACTTAAGTAAATGAGCAATGTTAACCGTTATCTGTTAATTGTTAAGCGTGCTAATTGTCAAAAACTTAGCATGAGCATTTATTTTAATGCGTTCAACCTGATTTTGCGCAAGCACTTAAGTAAATGACAAATTGAATGTCGAGAGTAACGTGCAGAATGTCGAATCGAATATTTTTGTTCGACATTCTGCACGTTGCCCTCAGCACGTCAAACACATCGGGTTGTAAGCAACCCGATGCACTCTATTCTACACTCCCTTAGACGCTTGCTCCTACGCGCTCAAGGAGTTTTTTAGTGGCTTTGATGCCGTCGTATTCTGAGGTTACGTTTCCTTCGTATTCAATACCAATAATGCCGCGGAAGCCCGCATCTTTCACAATCTTGAGAAGTTTGGCGTAATCCATTTTAGCCTCATTCCCATTGGCGTCAAAATCATTCGTTTTGGCACTTACTCCCTTGGCAAACGGCATCAATTCTTTTACCCCCAAATAGCGATCATACTCTTCGGTGCAGCTTCCACCCCACTCGCCACCTGTACTACGCTTAATACAGAAATTTCCGAAATCAGGAAGCGTACCCACATTTTTCATGTTTACTTGCTTCATTACTCCCGACAACCACTTTCCATCCGAAGAAAAACCTCCGTGGTTCTCGACAATCACGTTGATACCCACAGGAGCCGCAAACTCACCCAATTTTCCCAATCCGTCAACGGCCGCTTTGGCCACCTCTTCGGCCGTACCACGGCCAAAAGAATTGACCCGAATCGTCTTACAGCCTAGGTATTTGGCACATTCTACCCACTTTTTATGGTTATCTACCGCTTTATTGCGCGTAGCATCATCCGTTTCGGCTAATCCCCCCTCGCCGTCAATCATGATAAGGTGGTTTTTAACATCGTTATCTTTGCAACGCTTCAAAAGTTCGTTCAAATAAGCGGTGTCTTTGGCTTTATCCTTAAACATCTGATTGACATATTCCACAATTCCAATCCCAAACTCTTTACGAGCTAGTTCTGGAAAATCTAAGTTAGTCAACTTTTTCTCGTTAAAAATAGCTTTGTGTAACGACCACTCCGCCAACGAAATCTCAAACCATAGTTTTTTTTGAGGTTCAAAAGCCAACACCTCAGGGGCTAGTGCAGCAACACCAGCGGCAGTGCCTAGTTGCTTGATAAAAGATCGACGATTGTTCATTTAAATAGTTAAAAAGGGTTTACAATTTATTTCATCTAGGGCAGTGCTCAACAGATTGCTTAATTGTTGATAATTACCTCGTATTTCCTTCATTTCTAATGCATCAAAATAAAGTAGCCTCAGCGAGGCTAAATCTTAGTAAAAAAGAGGAGCAAAGACCGACTCAAAGCCCACTGGGACAACCGACGCTCGGTGAAAGATGTCACCCCGATGGGGCTGTGGTTCTGCCCTGATTCATCTTTCCTACTAAGATGTAGCTCCTCTGGAGCAATACAAAGTAGCTTTGTTTTTTATTGCGTTCAACCTAATTATTCATAAATAAGTACTCAATGAGAGAAAATTACTTCTTCCCAACGTAACGCTCAAAAAACTCATAAATCCGCAACATGCGATCGATGCGCTGACGGGGATTTCCGCTGCGGCTCAATTCGTGCGTTCCGCCTGGCATACGCACATACTCCACTTCTTTGCCCATGATTTTCAGCGACTTGTATAGCATCTCACTTTGAATAACGCCTGTGCGCAAATCATTTTCGCCGTGTTTAATCAAAAACGGCGTCTTGATTTTGTCTACAAAAGTATAGGGTGAATTCGCATCCATCGATGCTTTGGCTTCGGCTTCCCACGGATATCCGCCAAAATAATTAGGCACCAAACGCCACGCATTTCCCTCGCCCATAAAGGTGGTCAAATCGTACACGCCACGCTGTGCAAATGCTGCCTTAAAACGGTGATCGTGCGCAATAATCCAAGCCGTCAAATACCCCGCATACGACCCGCCCGTAATCACTTGACGTGAGGTATCAGCCCACGCTTCTTTCGCAGCTTCTGAGCAAGCTCGCAGTACATCTTCGGCTGGGCCCGTTCCCCAATCGCGGTAATTGGCGCGCATAAACTCTACTCCGTACCCTCCCGAACCGCGGGGATTAGCATAAACGACTCCATAACCCTGGGCACAGAAAAACTGAAACTCATGCCACATAGACCCTTCCCCTGGTCCCCACATAGCGGTTGGACCACCGTGCATGTTGAGCAATAATGGATATTTTTTGCCTGCCTCCATAAAGGTTGGTTTCATAATCCAGTACTCTACCGTCTGGCCTTTTGAGTTAATAAAGGTGTGTTTGGTAGGAATACTCAAGGCCTTTTTTGCTACCCAATCGTTGTGAGAAGATAATTTCAGCGCATTTTTCATCAACACATCCGCACGGTACAGTTCAGACGGATTGGTAATTTCGGTTTTGGCAAAAACTACCTTGTCTGGCTGTACGTCAAAGTCAGTCACTCCAGTATCATAATCAGAGAGTTGCTCTACTTTGTCTACTGTAGGCGCCGCACGATACAACGGTGCTCCTCCGTTTGACGAGGCAGTAAAGTAGACGTAATCAACTTTGCCTACTTCTTTTTTGTTTTTAGGAAATGTCAACGTTACCCATTTCAAATTGCCCGGCGAACGGTCGAAGGGATTGATACTGAAAGTGGCTGACGGCGTTTTTAAGTTCAAAAAGCCTAAATGGAATTGATCAAGCGTACCCGATTTGATGGCCGCTTGTGACGTACTAAACGCCAGCCATTGCCCATCGGGCGAAGGAGTCGGTTGTCCAAAACTACGTGCTTTATCCACCAAAACCGTGCGTACTCCGCTTCCATCGGCATTCATCACACAAATACGGCTCGCCAAATCACGGTCAGGATGCACTAGGCTATCGGTGCGGGTGGTAAACCAAATTTGTTTTCCATCGCCCGACCACGCTCCTGAGCCGTACGAATAGAACCCTTTGGTCAATGGCAATGGTTTTGCCCCTTCTTTTACGTCAATCACCAATAGGTGCGAAAAGCTCAATTCTTGGCCCGCCGAGGCTTCACCTTGAAAATTGAGGCGATTAATTACTTTTGCTTTTTTGTCGTCCACGTCTTTATCCAAATACGCCCGAATCTCGTCGATTGAGCCATCGGGATTAGGTTTCGCGGTGTTCTTTTTCAGCTGTTCATTTTTCATAAAACCTGCCTTCTCCAAACTCCACACAGGCCCATTTTTAGTCGGGTTCAGGGTCGAATCTGTCATCAAAGCCGCGAAATTGAGCGAAGTAGAAAATAAGATTTTACTTCCATCGGGCGAAAACTGCGGGCCACCTGCCCCATGCTTGTAATCCGTCAACTGCCAGGCTTCGCCTCCGTCGAGCGGCATTACAAAAATTTGCGATTTCCCTTTAACACTACGCGTGAAAGCGATGCTTTTGCCATCTGGACTCCATACAGGTCCCACGGCACTTTCACTGCCACGCGTCAGCGCCCGTGGTGGCGTTTTTCCGTCGGTATCTGCTACCCAAATGTGCAATTTGTAGTCATAATCGCTCCCATCAGCGTTTGGTTCCATGGTATTGACGTTGTAAACTGCTCGCTTGCCATCGGGCGAAATAGCAATATTACCAAGTTGTTTGATGCGAGTAAGGTCCGAGGCAACGACCTTTTCTTTGGTTTGAGCAAAACTGCCAAACGATAAGCTTATCAAAATAGCGCAAAGTAGAACAGCGCTCGTTAGGTTAGTAAATAAACGCATAATGAAGGGTTTGTTGATTTTCTCCCGAAAATACAGACTTTTAAAGACTTATTGGATGAAAGCCGACACAAAGGCGTTTTTTATATCTACAATCCAAAATTGACAATTATCAATTTTAGGTTGTAGATACTTGGATAGGCGTTATTTTTGCGGTCTAAACATTATTTCTGATGCGAAACGTAAAGGTAGGTTTGGTGCAAATGAGCTGCACCGCCGATGTAAACGATAACTTAGCCAAAGCCATCGCCAAAACAAGGGAAGCGGCGGCCCAAGGAGCACAAATTGTGTGTTTACAAGAGTTGTTTAAGTCGCTATATTTTTGCGACGTAGAAGATCACGACAACTTCAACCTAGGCGAGGCGATTCCTGGACCAACGACGGAGGTACTAGGAGAGTTGGCCAAAGAATTGGGGATTGTCATCATTGCCTCACTATTTGAGAAACGAGCGCCAGGTTTGTACCACAATACCACTGCCGTGCTTGATGCCGACGGTAGTTATTTGGGCAAATACCGAAAAATGCACATTCCTGATGACCCAGGCTACTACGAAAAATTTTATTTCACTCCTGGCGACCTCGGTTATAAAGTATTCAACACGAAATTTGGGAAACTTGGGGTACTTATTTGTTGGGACCAGTGGTATCCAGAAGCGGCTCGTATTACGAGCTTGATGGGAGCCGAAATCTTGTTTTACCCCACCGCCATTGGTTGGGATGTCAACGAGAAAGACCCCGCCATCAGTCAAGAACAGTACAACGCGTGGCAAACCATCCAACGCAGTCATTCCGTTGCCAATGGCGTTTATGTGGTGTCAGTCAATCGGGTGGGGCGTGAAGCTGACCAACAGTTTTGGGGTGGCTCATTTGTTTCCAACCCCTTCGGAAGCCTCCTATACTTGGCTTCGCACGACCAAGAAGAGGTAAAAGTAATTGAACTCGACCTAGACAAAACGGAGTACTACCGCACAACTTGGCCTTACCTCCGCGACCGCCGCATTGACAGTTATCAGCCGATTACGAAGCGCTTGATTGACGAGTAGTTTTTAGGTAAGTCCACGGTCAATAATCAATAGACCATCGACCGTGGACTATCCACTATTTATGACGCGTTTTCAAGACATCAACGATATCATCCAAATCCATGCCTCGTTGTTCGAGCAAGATTAAGTAGTGAAATAGTAAATCGGCCGCTTCTCCTTTAAACAAATCATCGTTTGTATCCTTGGCCTCAATCACCAATTCTACCGCCTCTTCTCCTACTTTTTGAGCAATTTTATTGACCCCACGCGCAAACAACTTGCTCGTATAAGAGGCTTCTGAAGGATTGTTTTTACGGTCGCGAATAATCTGCTTTTGCAGGTAATTCAAAAACGACGCCTTCCCTTCATTTTTTTCAAAAAAACACGTATCCGCTCCCGTATGACACGTAGGCCCAATCGGGTTGGCCTTGATAAGAATTGTGTCTTGGTCGCAATCAACCAATATCGTTTTTACTTGCAAAAAATGCCCCGAAGTTTCTCCTTTGGTCCAAAGACGTTGCTTACTACGACTAAAAAACGTAACAACTTTTTCAGCCTCCGTTTTAGCCAATGCTTCCGCATTCATGTAACCGACCATAAGCACTTTTCCAGTTGCATCGTCTTGAACAACCACAGGAACCAAGCCGTCGGGTGATTTAGAAAAATTGATTTCCATCCTAGTATGTGCCGAAGCACATGTTAATAAAAACGTTAGATAATGAGCCATTGTGCTGACTCCTTACCTAACGTTTTGACTTTATTAATACATTAAATTAGCTACCAAAACTAGCATACAAGCGTACATCCTCCAACAGGATTTCGTCGCCGCACATAATCACCAAACGTTCAATGACGTTCCGTAGTTCACGTACGTTTCCTGTCCAAGGCAGCGATTGAAGATGTTGCATTGCGTCTTCGGCAATGATTTTAGGCATACCTCCGTACTCCTGAGAGATGTCGTACAAAAACTTCTCCGCCAACAACGGAATGTCTTCGCGGCGTTCGGCCAAGGGAGGTACGTGAATCGGAATGACGTTGAGGCGGTGATACAAGTCTTCTCGGAAACCTCCTTCTGAAATTTCTCGTTTGAGGTCTTTGTTGGTCGCCGCAATCACTCGCACGTTGATTTTGATTTCTTTATCGCCACCGACCCGCGTTATTTTATTTTCTTGCAACGCCCGCAGTACTTTTGCTTGCGCCGACAAGCTCATATCTCCAATCTCGTCCAAGAAGAGTGTACCGCCATCGGCTTGTTCAAATTTACCGATGCGTTGTTTCACCGCACCCGTAAACGCTCCTTTTTCGTAACCAAACAACTCACTTTCAATCAATTCGCTCGGAATAGCCGCACAGTTTACTTCTACCAACGGCTTGTTGGCACGGTTGCTTTTCTCGTGAATTTGTTTTGCCACCATCTCTTTCCCCGAACCATTAGCCCCCGTGATAAGTACACGAGCTTCGGTAGGGGCTACGCGATTGATGGTCTCTTTGACTTTACGAATCGGAGCCGACTCACCCACGATTTCGTTAATCTTGAAAATTCGTTTTTTGAGGTCGACAGTTTCGGCCACCAATTTGGCCTTTTCAATGGCATTCCGTACCGATACCAACAGGCGGTTCAAATCTGGTGGTTTAGTGATAAAATCGTACGCTCCACGTTTTGTCGCTTCCACCGCATTTTCGACGCTACCAAAAGCCGAAATCATAATAAATTGGGTAGCTCGGCCCGCTTCACCTGCTTTCAAAAGAACCTCTAGTCCTTCCAATTTCGGCATTTTAATATCGCAAAGCGCCACGTCATAATGATTATTGAGAATCATGTGGAGGCCTTCTTCTCCATCTTTGGCCTCTTCTACCTCATAATCTTCGTACTCTAAAATATCACGTAGGGCAGCTCGGATACTTTTTTCATCATCCACAATCAGGATTTTTGCCATCAGTCGTAAAATAAGTTAATCGTGAGTCGTTAACCGTTTAGTCGCCACTTATCTGTTATTTCATACAATACGCATGAATTGGGCAAAGTTAGCAAACCCATTGAGAAAAATACGCGAAAGAAAGGGACTTTTCCAACAATTTAGAAAACTTCAAACGAATGCCTTCGTTCTTGCGCCTTATTCAAACCGATAACCGTAGCGTTTGGTGATTTTTTTCTTCTTCATTTTTTCTACCTTCATACTCATTCGAACATCCTTGAGAGGGCGATCGGTGCGGTCTTTGGGCTGATGGGCAATGCTATCCAACACCGCCAGTCCGCTGATTACTTGCCCAAAAACGGTATAATTTCCGTCCAAATGTGGCGTACCTCCTACCGTTTTATACACCTCCCTCTGAGCCGAAGTGGCCTGTCGCGTCCCTGCGGCCCGGCGAAGCTGCCCATCGAGTTCGCTATCGTTATACACTTTTCCCTGAACAATGTAAAACTGGCAAGCCGACGATTTTTTTTCAGGGTTATTGTCGCGCGCAGCTGCCAATGCACCTTTTTTATGAAACAAATCGGGGTGAAACTCCGCAGGAATACGTTCCATATTTCCCCCGCCGCCGCCAAGGCGTTCGCCCGCTTTGGCATTTTTTGACGTAGGATCACCGCCTTGAATCATAAAGTTCTCAATAATACGGTGGAAAAGTAAACTATCGTAAAAATGGTCCTTTGCCAATTTCAGAAAATTAGCTTTGTGCAATGGTGTTTGGTCGTGTAAAATAGCAGCCATGTCCCCATACGAGGTGTGGATGGTCACCACTTCGGCTTTTTTAGACTTTTTTTGAGCGAAAGCCGCCGTACTTACAACAGCCAAAAGGAAAAGAGCAATGTGTTTCATTAGGTAATGGAGGTATTTTTTCACGAAATTGCACTCAAAAAATTCGTTTCCCAAATTTACTCAGACGTGAACAAACGTAAGATTTTCAACGACCCCGTTTACGGATTCATCAGCATTCCGTCTGATTTGGTGTTTGACCTCATCCAACATCCTTTTTTCCAGCGCCTTCGTCGAATTCGCCAACTAGGCATGGCGGAGCTTGTGTACCCAGGTGCGCTGCACACGCGTTTTCACCACGCCCTTGGCGCCATGCACCTTATGGGGCAAGCCCTCAGTACATTGCGAGCCAAAGGGCACCTCATTTGGGAAGCCGAATGGGAAGCCGCCCACATCGCCATTTTGCTCCACGATGTCGGGCATGGGCCCTTTTCTCATGTCTTAGAAAAAACGATTTTGAACGATGTTCATCACGAATATTTATCGTTAGAAATTATGAAAGAGCTCAACCGCCAAATGGACGGCCAGCTCGAAATGGCGATTCAAATGTTTGAGGGAAGTTATCCACGGCAGTTTTTTCACCAACTGATTTCCAGCCAATTGGACATGGATCGCATGGATTATCTCAACCGAGACTGTTTTTTCACGGGGGTAGCCGAAGGAGCCATTGGAACTGAACGCATCATCAAAATGCTAGACGTCGTTGACGACCAATTGGTCGTAGAATCGAAGGGAATTTTAAGCATCGAAAACTTCCTCAATGCTCGTCGCCTCATGTATTGGCAAGTGTATTTACACAAAACCTCCATTTGCGCTGAAACCATGCTCATCCAAGCTATTCGCCGAGCACGTGAGCTAGCCCGAAGTGGCGAAACTATTTTTGCTCCCGCCGATTTTGGCCTGTTTTTGCAACAAACAGTTACGTTACAGCAATTTCAAGAAAACCCACGCTACCTCCACTCTTTTACCAAAATCGACGATTACGACGTGTGGGGATGCCTGAAAGTCTGGGCGACTCACTCTGATCACGTTTTATCCACCATTTGTCAACAATTGCTTGACCGAAAATTGTACAAAATACAGTTTTCGCCCGTCCCGTTCGACCAAAATCAGCTCCAAGAAATCCACGAACAGCTACGACAACAAGGGATTTCTGACAGTTGGCACGAATATTTTTTGGTGTTGGGAGAGTCGAGCAATGCCGCCTATGTGTCAAGTAAAGAGCGGATTCTTATCAAAATGAAAGATGGTAGTGTATGCGATATTGCCGATGCCTCTGATTTACCGACAATTAAGGCCCTGAGTAATATTGTCCGAAAGTATTATGTTTGTTGGATGAAACCTCTAACTTTGCAGTCTTAATTGTGACCGTATGGAATTTACCGTCAAGCAGATTGCTGGACTGCTCGGAGGCGAAATAGAAGGCGACGAGAACCTAAAAATCAATCAGTTATCAAAAATTGAAGAGGGTATCTCTGGTAGTATTTCTTTTTTATCCAATCCTAAATACGAGCCTTATTTATATACAACAGAGGCTTCGGCAGTGATTGTAGATAAAAGCTTTGAGGCCAAAAAAGCGTTTAAAACTACCCTTATTCGGGTAGAGAGCTCTTACACAGCTTTTACTCAACTTCTTCAACAATACGAACGAATCATCAAAGGTGATAAGCGGGGAATCGAGCAGCCTTCTTACATCGGTGAGGGCTCTGAATTGGGAGAAAACCCCTATTTAGGTGCTTTTGCCTACGTTGGAACTAACTGCAAGATTGGGAAGGATGTCAAAATCTACCCTCATGCTTACATTGGGGATAATGTCAAAATTGGGGATGGCACTGTCATTCATTCGGGAGTAAAAATTTATAACAATACCATCATTGGCAAAAATTGTACTTTTTTTGCTAACGCAGTTGTTGGGAGCGATGGTTTTGGCTTTGCTCCACTTCCCGATGGTTCGTACAAAACTATTCCTCAGCTAGGTAATGTCGTCGTTGAAGATAATGTAAGTATCGGCGCTGGCACCACCATCGACTGTGCCACAATGGGGTCTACTTTTATCCGACAAGGCGTAAAATTAGATAACCTTGTTCAGGTAGGGCATAATGTTGACATTGGTAAAAATACCGTGATTGCCGCCCAAGCAGGCATTGCAGGTTCTACCAAAATCGGCGAAAACTGCGTCATCGGAGGTCAAGCTGGATTCAATGGACACATCACAGTGCCCAACGGCACCAAAGTGGGTGGGCAAACGGGAGTTACCCGCACCTGGAAAGAAGAAGGCCTTTCGCTCAATGGCACCCCAGCCCTTGAATACAAGGATAGCTTGCGCGCTTCGGCGATTTTCCGCCACCTTCCTCAACTGGAAAAACGAGTTCAAACTTTAGAGAAACAAATCAACGAAGACAAACAATAGGAATGTTGAACATTAAACAACAAACCATCGAAAAATCGGTGTCGGTATCGGGTGTAGGGTTGCACACTGGTGTATCGGCTACCATGACTTTTGTACCCGCTTCTATCAATCACGGTTATAAATTTCAACGTGTTGACTTGGAAGGTCAGCCTATTATTGATGCTGACGTGGACAACGTAGTGGACGTTTCTCGTGGGACTACCCTCGAACAAAACGGTGCCCGAGTTTATACCGTCGAACATACCTTAGCGGCACTTGTTGGATTGCAAATTGACAATGTCCTCATTCAACTTGATGGTCCTGAGCCTCCAATTATGGATGGCAGCTCCATTAAGTTTGTTGAAGCCCTCAAAGAAGCTGGAATAGTAGAACAGAACGCTTCGCGCAATTACTTCGAAATTCCCGAACCTGTGCGCTACATCAACGCAGAGAAAGACATTGAGATGGTAGCATTGCCGCTGAACGACTATCGCCTTACGGTGATGGTGGATTATAACTCACAAGTAATCAGCAGCCAGCACGCTTCCCTCAACGACCTTACGACTTTCGCCCGTGAGATTGCCTCTTGTCGCACGTTCTGTTTCTTGCACGAGTTAGAAGCACTTTACAAAGCCAACCTCATCAAGGGTGGAGACTTGACCAACGCCATCGTGATTGTTGATCGTGATGTGGAAGAAGGCGAACTCGATTATCTGTCGCAGTTGCTCAATAAGCCTACCATCGGAGTTAATAAAAAAGTAGGCATCCTTAATAACCTAGAGTTACACTATCCCAACGAAATGGCACGCCACAAACTTCTGGATGTGGTGGGTGACTTAGCCCTCGTGGGACGCCCTATCAAGGGACAAATCTTAGCCGCACGCCCTGGCCACGCGGCCAACGTTGCTTTGGCTAAGAAAATCAAAAAGCTGATGGAGTCGTCGAAAAGCCCAGTGCCTCACTTCGACCCCAAAATGCCTCCTGTAATGGATTTGAAGCGCATTTGTGAGCTTCTTCCCCACCGCTATCCTTTCTTAATGATTGATAAAATCGTGTACATGGACGAAAATAGCGTGGCAGGGCTCAAAAATGTAACGATGAATGAGCCATTTTTTACGGGTCACTTCCCAAACAATCCTGTCATGCCAGGAGTTTTACAAATGGAAGCAATGGCCCAAACTGGCGCCATCCTTGCCTTGAGTTCACAACCAGACCCTGAGAACTACTGGCCATTTTTGGCGGCTATCGAAAACTGCCGCTTCCGCCGCAACGTAGTTCCAGGAGATACCGTCATTTTTAAATGCGAATTTACAGCTCCTATTAAACGAGGAATTGTGAAAATGCACGGAGCAGGATATGTAGCAGGACAACTTGTGTGTGAAGCTGACATGACCGCCAGCCTAGTTAGAAAAAAGTAGTGGTAAACAGAGCAGTTGTTAATATGGAGTAAACTACTCCCCTAGCGCTGTGCTGGAAACTATCAACCCAACATGATTCAACCGTTAGCATACATACATCCTGAGGCCAAAATTGCTCCTAATGTAATTATTGAGCCATTTGCAATGATTCACAAGGACGTGGAAATTGGTGAAGGAACGTGGATTGGTTCGCACGCCATCATTAATGAAGGTGCGCGAATTGGAAAAAAGTGCCAGATTTATCCTGGTGCAGTTATCTCGTCTACGCCTCAAGACCTCAAGTTCAAGGGAGAGTACACCCAAACATTCATCGGTGACGAGACCATTATTCGTGAATACGCTACTATCAGTCGTGGTACCGAAGAATACCTCAAAACCGAGATTGGTAGTCATTGCCTAATTATGGCCTACGCCCACGTGGCGCACGACTGTCGTATTGGCAACCACTGCATCATTGTCAACAATGTGCAACTGGCAGGACACGTCCACTTAGGCGACTGGGGCATCATTGGTGGCTCAAGCTCTGTCCATCAGTGGGTAAAAATTGGCCCTCACGCCATGATATCGGGTGGTTCTTTGGTTCGTAAAGACGTACCTCCTTTCACCAAAGCAGCGCGCGAACCTCTTTCTTACGCGGGAGTAAATTCGATTGGGCTTCGTAGAAGAGGTTTTACGAACGAACAAATTATGGACATCCAAGAGGTCTACCGTTATGTTTACCTCAAAGGTTTCAACAACTCTGAAGCTTTAGAGCATATTGAGCAAGACCTTCCTGCGACGCCCGAACGCGACCTCATTGTAAATTTTATTCGCAATGCCGACCGAGGTATCATCAAGGCACCGAGTGCTTCCCACGTAGATAGCGAAGATTAATTGAGATTTTATCATTAAACATAAAAAACGGTTTGGAGCAATCTCTGAACCGTTTTTTTATAACCTCTACCCTCCCGAGCACGCTCTTTTCGCAAAGCTATAAAAGCAAAAAACTCGAAGCTTTCGCTTCGAGTTTTACCCGTGTACCCAGAGCCGGAGTCGAACCGGCACGAGTGTAACCTCATTGGTGTTTGAGACCAACGCGTCTACCGATTCCGCCATCTGGGCAAGTCGTTGTGTAAACGGGACTGCAAAGGTAGCAGTTGAAATTTTAATTCCAAATTTTTCTAGCAAAAAAAGGATAAATATTTTTCTTACTCGTAACGCAAAGCTTCAATGGGATCTAAGCGTGAGGCTTTTATAGCTGGATAAATTCCTGAGAGAATTCCCACAATTACGCACACCAAAATTCCCATCATCATCCAAAACCACGGCACAATGAAGCTTGCATTTTGACTGATAACCTTGGCAATGATATTTCCTACAACAATTCCAAGAATAAGGCCGCCAATTCCACCTAGAATACAAACAACGATGGCCTCCATCAGAAACTGTAATCGTATTAAACGAGGCGTAGCTCCCAGCGACTTCCGAATTCCAATTTCACGCGTCCGTTCGGTAACCGATACCAGCATGATGTTCATCAGAGCAATGGCCGCCCCTAGCAAAGTAATGATGCCGATGCCAAAACCTCCTACACGTAAATAACCTGAGATTTCTTCAAAGTTTTTAGCCAAAGCATCTGCACTTTCAATTTCGAACGAATCAGACTTACCAATCGGATCTTTACGCACTCGTCGCATAATCCCCCGTGCCTCTTCCATGATCAGTTCTTGGTCTTCCATGCTGTTGACCGAAGTGGTGATATCAAACGTTAATTCACGATTGGCAGCCAACGCTCGACCATTTTCTAAGGGAATCAGTAAAACGCGGTCGTCTCCCCCACCCGTGAGCGACCCTTTTTTGTCCAATATTCCGACGACTTTATATTGATTTCCTCGAACAATAATTTCTTGGTTAATAGGGTTTATCTTCCCTTCAAAAAGCTTCTGGGCAATTTCAGAACCAATAATGACTACATTGAGACCATTATCTAAGTCTGTTTGGGAAAAATTTCTACCATTGCTAAGCTTATAGCCTTTAATGCTCATAAAGTTATCATCAATTCCTACTACCCGTGTATTAGGATTGGTCTTGATTGACTTATACTTTACCTGAACGGCTCCGCTAATATTTGACGAAATCGATACTTGCGCATTGTAAGTATCTCTTATTTCGCGCTTATAGTGGGTAGCCTGGCGGTAAGTGATGGCAGGAAAATCTTTAAAGCGCATCCCACCATTTCTCCGACGAAATGGCTGCGGGCCTCGGATATCAAACGTATTTGCTCCCAAATCAGCAAAACTATTATTGACCGAACTTTGCATTCCATCAATGGCGGTTAGGATTCCTACCAACGACGTAATACCGATGGCAATAATCAGCGCTGTTAGGACTGTCCGAAGCATGTTAGACTGAATAGAGCGAAGTCCTTCGCGAAAGTTCTCAATAAGGTTCATGGCAATGGTTGATTCTGCACGATTTTTGCAATATATTCGTTATTACAAAAGTCATTCTGAAAATTTAAATCCACAAACCGATGAAGCGGTTCATCCTACCACTTATCATTTTTTTGAGCTTAGTTCAAGGGGCATGGGCCTCTAAAATTCTGATTCCGATGGATGAAGCCCAAAAAAATCACCTTAAATCATACGGGCTAGCCTATTGGGTGCTCCGCACGTACGATACCGAAATCGACTGGTTACTCAATTACCGAGGCGGCAGTTTTATGATGGACTGGAACCAGCGAATTATCAATGAAATGGTCGTTCGCGGCATTTCGTACGAAGTAATTTCGGACGCACAAGGCAGTGGCATCCTTAGCGAAATAGCCCAACCCGATGCCAACATGGACAACGTAAAGCTCCACAAGGCTCCTAAAGTGGCGGTATACTCGCCTAAAACCAAACAGCCTTGGGACGACGCCGTGACGCTCGTGATGACCTATGCCGAAATTCCTTATGACATTGTCTATGACGATGATTTGATGGAAGGCAAACTTTCTGAATACGATTGGCTACACTTACACCACGAAGATTTTACGGGACAATACGGAAAGTTTTTTCATTTCCGCGACTACCCTTGGTACCGTGCCCAAAAACGTGAAGCGGAAGATATTGCGGCGAAATGGGGTTTTTCTAAAGTATCGAAACTAAAATTGGCCGTCGCTAAAAAAGTGCAGGAATACGTAGCAGGAGGGGGCTATATGTTTGCCATGTGCAATGCCACCGATACGTACGATGTAGCCTTGGCCACTCAAAATACCGACATTGCTGACGTTATTTACGACGGCGATCCCACCGACCCTACGGCACAGAAAAAATTGGATTTTACGCAGACATTTGCGTTCCAAAATTTCCAAGTGGTGACCAATCCTTACGAAATCGAATTTTCGTCAGTCGATAGCCAACCTAATGAGCGCGGCATGACTGAAGCAAACGACTATTTTACGTTGTTTCAATTTTCAGCCAAGTGGGACCCTGTTCCAACCATGTTGACTCAAAACCATCAGCAAATCATCAAAGGCTTTATGGGCCAAACGACGGCCTTCAAAAAGCAATACATCAAGCCTGAAGTAATTATTTTGGCAGAAAATCGAGCGGCTGGCGAAGCTCGCTACATTCACAGCACGTACGCCAAGGGTTTCTTTACGTTCTACGGTGGCCACGACCCTGAAGATTATCGTCACGAAATCAATGAAGAACCTACGGATTTAAACTTACACCCTAATTCGGCAGGGTACCGTCTGATTTTGAACAATATCTTGTTTCCAGCGGCGAAGAAGAAGAAGTTGAAGACGTAGTTTTGAGTCAATCGTCTATGGTAGATAGTCAGCAGTCGATGGTAAGTAGCTTGTTGACAAGTTTGTCAGAGGGAGACTTTCCAAGTTTTTGAAACTTGGAAAGTCTCCTTTATATTTTAAATTACAGGCCGTGGACTAACTACTTTTTCCCAAAGGCGGCGCGCATTTTAATCTCGGTCAATTTCCGTTTGGTATCCAAAGTAAAGTCGCCTTTCATCATCCAATCGTAGTAACTAGGCTCTTGGGCCAAGACGTCTACTACCCGCTTTCCGTTGTGTTTGCCAAAATTGATAATCTCTTCCCCTTTGGCATTGTAGGCCATCCGATTCGCAAAATCGACGATTTTAGCGGCAGTTAAGTTGTGCAACGCCTCTACATCATTTTGTACGGGCTCGTACAGTTCTCCTTTATCGTTTTTGATTTTTACACCAGCGTATCGCTCTACTTGTGAACATAGAACCTCAAAGGTTGCCATAGTATCGGCATGAGCACTATGAGCGTTTTCGAGGTCTTTTCCACAATAAAATTTATACGCTGCCGAAAGATTACGAGGTTCCATCAAATGAAAAATCCGCTGGGCGTCTACCAAGCGGCGATTTTTGATATCAAACTCAACATCAGCACGCAAAAACTCCTCTACCAACATGGGTACATCAAAACGATTAGAATTAAATCCCGCCAAATCGCACCCTAATAGAAACTGAGCAAGGGTCTTGGCGAAGTTTTTAAACGTCGGGCAGTCTTTTACGTCTTCGTCATAAATCCCGTGAATCAAGCTCGATTCGAGCGGAATTGGTATGCCAGGGTTCACTAGAAAAGTCTTACTTTCTATCTCACCGTTGATGAGCGCTTTTACCACACTAATTTCAATAATGCGGTCTTTTTGAATATTTACCCCCGTTGTTTCCAAATCGAAAAACGCCAAAGGTTTTCTAAGTTTGAGATTGTGTGCCATTCAATGATGATGGTTGATGCCCCAAAATTACTATTTATACTTCATAAAAAGAGATGTGTTCCCCAAAGCAATGAGGTTTTAAATTACATATTCTACCTTTGCAGGCTAATTTACCCTGCTATCAACAGGCCAACTTCCAATATCAGACCAGAATGCGCAAAGAAATCATTGAAACCATTAAATTAAGTATTCCAATCATCATTGCTCAATTAGGCGTGACCCTCATGGGAATGACCGACAATCTCATGGTGGGGCGTTTTCTGGGAGCGGTGCCACTGGGTGCTGCTGGTTTAGCCAACTCTCTCTCGTTTTTGATGTCAAGTATTGGCGTGGGAGGTTTAGGCGTAGTTGCCGCTTTGGTGTCGCAAGCCAAAGGTCAAGACAATACTACCGAAATTGGGAAACTTTTTAGGGCAGGGCTCATCGTATCCATCATCTTGGGTATCGGCTTGGGGTTGGCTGGAATGCTCATGGGGGTTTGGTTGAAATTATTTGGCCAAACAGCTGAAGTAACCCGCCTAACTAGGCCTTTTTTGTACATTTTAAGTATTTCCACGCTTCCTTTACTGGTATTTGTAGCTGCCCGCCAACTCGCCGACGGGCTCTCGCTTACCCGAGTGGCCATGTTTGTAACCGTCTCAGCACTGATTGTCAATGCTTTTTTTAACTGGGCGCTGATCAATGGCATTGCTTTTTTTCCGAAAATGGGGCTCAATGGCTCAGCGGTGGCTACCCTTCTTGCCCGTGTTTACATGGCGCTGGCGATTTTGGCATACATCTACAAAAGCCGTCATTTTGACTCGTACTTAACCGCGTCTCGCCAACAAGAACTTAAGCAGTTGGTCAAAAAAATCCTTCAGTTGGGAATTCCCATCGGTTTTCAATTTTTCTTTGAAATCGCCGCTTTTTCGTTAGCAGTCGTCCTCATCGGGTGGTTGGGTGAAAATCAGTTGGCCGCTCACCAAATAGCCATCAACATGGCTTCTACCACCTACATGATGGCTACGGGCATTGCTTCTGCGGGAGCGATTCGGGTTGGGCGCGCTTATGGCGAAAAAAATCCGTTCAAAGTCAAACAAGCGGGTACAGCAGCATTATTACTCACTGTTGCCTTTATGGGGGTTTGGTGCGTTACATTTCTTACTTGCAACGAATTTTTAGTTTCGCTTTACCTCAAAAACACACCTGAAGTTACGTCGATTGCTGCCACGTTGATGATTTATGCAGGCTTTTTTCAGTTGTCCGACGGTATACAAGTAACGGCTTTGGGCGCGTTACGAGGACTGACCGATGTCAATGTCCCGACGGTTATAACGCTTATTGCCTACTGGGTCATTTCACTTCCGTTGAGTTATTTTCTGGCATTTACGTTCAAAATGGACGTAGAAGGGGTTTGGGTGTCGTTATCGGCAGGACTGACGTTCTCTGCGGTTTTCTTAACGATTCGTTTTTATCGGATGACCAAGACCTAAAGGATGAAATACAGGCTCATGTCTCTTTATAATATTATCGTATGTCTTTTAAAATACAATATCTATATAGAATACTATTAAAATATATTTAAATTATACTATATGAGAGTATAAATATTTCTTTTGTTTATAATTTTTCATTTTTTTGTTGTAATAAATTGTAATCTATACTTATTTTTGAAGAAAGAGAATCTTATATATTATTAGATATAGCTATGAACAATGAAGATTTAGTCAAAATTAAAGACGGTTTCAGAGCTGAAATAAACGTTAGAAAAAATGTTGAAAATGAGTGCATGAAATTTGACTATCCTCCTAACAAAGAACAAAAAGCCGAATTAGCAAAAAGCACCGCGATTTCGTTTGTTTGGAGAGCTCGGACACGCACACCTTCCAATCCCCAACAAATCATTGAAGCTTTATACAAGGATCAATATTTCCTTCTACACCTTAAAGACGAATCTATAAGGCTAAGCAAGGGCACTGATAACTCTGAAGGGCTGAGGAAACGCCTTAAAGCACTGATTTTGAAAATCAATCCATGGTTGCAGTCCGAAGAAGCGGAAGATACTATACAGGATGCATTTGAAGTGCTTCTAACCAAGGCGAGGTCAAAAAATGAGTTCTACTTATACAGTTCATTGTTTAATTATCTTAGTGCAGTTTGTCTAAATCTTTGTTTCTCTTCCTATCGAAAAAAGAAAAAAGAAGTTAATCCTATTAAAACATCAGTTAAAGAAATATCTGCTTCAAAAATATCGGAAAACCAGTTAATAATGCTTGCCGAGATTAACCAAGTGGTAGCTGCTGGTTTTTCTACTTTAAAAAAAAGATGTCAAAAATTACTGCTCGCCCATTATGGCTGGGATGAAGAAAAAATAACACTACTCAGAAATGCCAAAGACGACGATTTGAAAGAGAGGCCAAGCAACTTTATAAAAGTCAGCCATACTACGGAAAAGCCTAAAAGCATTACACAAATTTCCAATGAAAAAACCAATGAAGGAGCGTTACGGCAACAAAAAAACCGCTGTTTGACAGAACTTTCCTCAATGAGTATTCCTGTAATTATTGAAATATTAAATACCTACGAAGAAGGTAAAGAGATTAAGGAAATGTTGGAGGAACGACTTAAAAATAGGACGCAAAATGAAGGAAAATAAGATAAATGAGTGGGAACGTTACCTTAATGCGGAGGCGTCAGTTGAAGAAAAAGCAAAGATTGAGCTTAAATTGGAAACTGACCCAACTTACAAAGAACACTTGTTGGCATTTATGTTGATGCGGGATTCGTTGGCAGTGTTGGGACATGAGGCTGCAATCGAAGCTGAAGTTAATCAATTAGGAGAACATTATCGCAAAAAAGAAACGCAATATGACCGTGGGCCACAGGATCCTACATTGTTTGGAGCCTTGTTTCGTAAAAGCACAAAGCGTGAATTGTGGACTGTATTAGGCGGAGTAGCTTGTGTGATTTTGGTGGGGTGTTGGCTTTTAATACCCGACAAACCTACCTATGCTAAAATTGAAATGGATGATAAAAAAGGGCTTGGTGTCTACGGGGATGATGATTCGCTCGCCGTCGCTTTTTACAGTAGCAATAAAGGTTTTTGGAGGTGGGAAGCGGAGTACGAATGGCCCAATGACACGCTTAAACTTTATAAACTCGACCCTAAAACACCGTGGCAAGTAAGCCCTACTTACGACCCAAACACGTATCTGTTGCATGGTGGTGGCCAATCATATAGAATTATTAAAGGGAAGAATTATGCCACTGCTTTGAAACCAGACAAATGAAAATCATACTGACTGTTCTATTTATTTGTTGTAGCCTATGTTGTACCATAGCTCAGGACTGTGGCTGTGATAAAGTGGCCAAAGAATCGCGGGCAAAAGGAGGTTACGGTCAGGATAAAGCCCAGAATGCCGTCAATGATTTGAAACAGGGCTTCAACAACGCGCAGTCACTTTTTATTGAACCCAGGCCTTATCCCTGTCCCCGATCTCCGCTTTTTGCCCAGATATGCGACCACGACAATGGCAAATATATTTTCTACGAGCCGGCACTCATGGAAAATGTACTGAGTAGAAATCGGTGGGGAGATAAGTTTTTGCTGGCCCACGAAATCTCCCATCACGTACTGGGGCATACCCTGCGTGAGCAAACGCTTACCGAGGGTATGAAGCGCTATTTGTCAAAGTTGTACCGGGGGACAAGTTACGTGAATGTGTATAAAAATAACAACAAAGATACGGCCATTGTCAATGTGCTCTTTCGCCATTTACAAGAGTTGGAAGCAGATGCTTTGGGGCTTTGGATGGTGGTTGGAAAAGGGGCTTTACAAAAAGATTTGGGCCAAATTTTTGACGCTTTACCCACTATTTTTGAGCCCTACGTAGGAAAAATAGATAAATACAAAGCCAATAGCCATTATCCAAGTTTTGATCATCGAAAAAAAATGTTGGAAAAGATGTTTGTACAATACAAAGACGAATTCAGTAAAACGAACGAAAAATTAACAAAGAAAGGTAAATCTATCAATGCAAAATTGGGCTTTTTATACAATGATACGGAAGTGAAAGAAGAGTTCAGTCAGGATATTGGCAGTTATTACGCATTATTGATCCAACAGTCTGAGCAAGATGAATTAGACTCTCTGGGTAAGGAGTTGCAGAAATCCATTTTCCTTAGGAATAGTCTCTATTTGGAAGTAGTGGGCGGTACTCAAGTACGACTCCCTTCTTTTGAGAGAAATGGTCAGGAGATTTTTGCAACAACGCCTGTTAGCCCATCCGCCGGATTGAGAGTGGGTATGGGCAGGTGGTATAAAAAGCACCACGTTGAGGCTGATTTTCGATGGAATACTAATCATTTTGAGACGCGAATAAGGGAGGATAATCAACTCAAAAATACCGAGAACTTTCAGATTCATCAACTCCATATGCAACCGCGCTATGTATATGGCCGTTTAAAGAAAGAAAGAAAGTACCAATCATTTTCTTCCGGATGGTTATTGAGTGCAGGAATATCTGTACAACTGCCACTAAGACTGTCTTATCAAAATTTTACGACTAGCCTTACCCTGACTGATAAATCCATGTTGCTCCCCTCTATTGCACCGGTAATAGGGGTAGGATGGGGACAATCCAACTGGTTTAGCCGTCGTGGCCATTGGCGTTTATGGTTGAGCTATAGCCCACAGCCCTTACGTTTTGCCGAATCTACTGTCCAGCATATCCGTGTTATTCAACATACTTTCAATGTAGATGTATCTTATCGCTTGTGGTAAAACTATGAAACATCTCATCAACTATCTTCTTTTAGGCGTATTAGCCGCAGGATTAGGATGTGAGACAAACTACCCGGATGTCAGCCCCGAGCTATTTTTGGGTACTAATGATAACATTACTTCAACGCGCCGCTTTGAAACCTGTACTATTTTGTACAGTATGACCAATTTCACCGGTACAATAGATCAGACTTCCCAACAAACAGCACTCAAAAATGCAGCTGAATTGTGGGGACAGACTCACGGTCATTTGGAATTGATGAATGCCGCCGGACGAACTCCTTCTATTACCGTCACTTTTACCGACTCAGCTAATTTTACTACAAAAATGACAAAAGAAGGGTTGATAAGTCAACCTCTAAAAGCGCTTAGTACGATAAAACGAACTACGAATGGTAGCAACTGCACGATTTTATTGCTTAAATCGTATGACTGGAAATTGCCTGTATTGCAGCGGGTCTTGCTTTATCAAATGGGTGTTTCCTTAGGGTTACAGGATAGTAATGACAATGAATCAGCTATGTCATTAACCAATACTTACGGAAAAATAACATTAAGTAAAACTGATAGTATAGCTATAACTACTCTCTATGATCAACCCTGCGATGAATGGACTAAAATAGAGACACAAATTCCTCTTTCTGCTTCGAATCTTGTCTACGTAAGAGCAACTTTTAGTGACCAAATAAAAGGGTATTGTATTATTGATTTATTCGGAGGAAAAAATAAAGTGGTAGAATTTAATCCTGCCTTAGCAAGCAATAATTGGACAGAACGTAGTGCTTTCCCTGGTATAGTCTCTATTAATAGTAATTTGGCTCTTGTTTCTTTTACGGTCGGAAGCCGACTATTTGTAGGGAATTTATACAGTACCCAAACGGGAAAGTTTTGGGAATATATTCCTGCAAAAGGGGCATCGCCTGATAATTGGAAACCTATTGGCGATTGTCCGCATCTGGGAGCAGATGTACAGGTTTTTGGAATAGGAAATAAAGGATATCTTATTTCTAAAGTAACAGGAAATGGTGCTTGGTTCGTATGGACTTATGACCCTACTACCAATAAGTGGACTCAGGAATCCTCTTTGGGTCTCGTAGGTTCAGGGATAGCAACACGTATATCAGATTTACCTACATTTTTGGTAAATGAAACTGTATATATTGTGGGTTCTGGCAGTTATTGGCGTTTTAGTCCTACTATATCTAGTGCCCCTTGGCAAAAAGTGACATCTTTGGGCATATCAGGTAATTTTCAGGCTTTTTCTACAAGAAATTATGGTTTTCTACTCAGTACACAGCTGTGGCGTTTTAATGAAAAAAACAGTTGGCAACTTGCTAAGGCTCCGCCCGTTCGGTTAGACTTTCCTGATTTTGTATTTTCAATTGCAAAGAGGGTATTTATATATAGGAACGGAGTTTTCTACCGCTATAATCCATAGCCCTTCTTAAAATGTAACGTTTTCGACCTGCTGCATAGACAGACAAATCAAAACCGATTTGTCTCATGCAAGCACAACACAATCCAACCCTTGCGGCCAAGCCTGGCCGCCGATTTTTCCCTCAAAGTTTTGTCCAGTTTGTCCGCCTTCGCGAAGAAAACGATTTACTCTGGTACCAACATCGGTACTATACAGAAAGCGGCAGTCTCGTCAGTTTAGAGTACCTGACACAGGTGCAGGTTTATGTCGCTTTTCACCGTGGCCGTATCATCGGCGGTTTTATTATCAACTCGGCCTGTCAGCTAAGGTACTTAGAGCCATTCAGTTCTGAACAATTGACTGAGTTTAATCGTAATTTTGGTATATACTTTGAGGAAACGGTAGAGATTACGGGGATTTGGTTAGATGCTACAATGAAACGCCAAGCTACCCGAATTCTAGTGTATAGTGCTTCGCTTTGGTTTGCGGTTCTGTCGGGTAAAGAATTTATTTTGGGAGGAGCTAAAAGCAAATCCATCATCAAACTTTACCATCAAGTAATGGATACTAAACTTTTTGAGGGTGAAGTTACTGACCGTTCGGGGCATAAGTTTACTTCGTATTTGTGTTTTCAAACCCGTTGGAAGGTTCTCCGCAATGCGTTTCGCTGGATGTTTCGGGAAATGACAGGCAAGGCTGTACCAACCAAAACAAAGAAGTCCTAAGCGACGTTGGGAGACTCAATTAGTTTGCTTTTCCTATCCAAAAGCACTTTTTATAGAAATATCTATTTGCACAAACAAAGCAAAAAGGTTAGTTTGCCAAAGATTAATCTTTTTGCTCTGCTTTTTACCTAAGTTATGAATGACTCCCCATACACCGTAGCCTTCGTGGACGACCATCCTGCCATTTTAGACGCATTAAAAATGGCTTTTGAAGGCCCAGATTGGCAGGTTCTCTATGCAGAACGTACTGTTCGTATGGCAGCGCAACGATTCAAAGGAAACGCACCGGATTTGCTTATTACCGACCTACACGTAGGCAGAGAAGATGGCGTAGAACTTATTAAAATGTTTTTGACACAATTTCCCACCCACAAAGTACTTGTTTATTCACAGCTTGTTGATGCAATTACGGTAGCTGAGGCAGTAAGAGCGGGAGCTATGGGGTATGTACTCAAAGAGTACAGCACCCAAGTAGTAGTAGAAGCGGCTCAGAAAGTATTAACTGGGGTTACCTTTTATAGTAGTGAATTAGTAAAGGTATTGGTACAAAGTGCCAGCGTGGGTAATGACAAAGAAAAAAAGCCACGTTTAACCGATCAGGAGACAAAAGTAATCAATATGATTGCTGAGGGAGGGAAATCGCTCAAGGAAATTGCCGCTAAACTCAACATTAAGTATAGCACTGCAGCTCAATACCGACAAAGTATAATGGAAAAACTGGACGCCAGAGATGATGTGGAAATTCTCCATCGTGCCTTTGCTTTAGGGCTGATTGATTTAAGACGCCCCCCCAATCGGTAAAATCATTGAAATTTCGCACCTTTCGCCTCTTTTTGAATAGATATGTAGTGTGCCTTTAAGCCGTTGAGTCCGTTCTCTTAATTGCTGCATACCGAAGCCTTCCACTACCTTATTGGGGATGCCTATGCCATTATCAGTTACAACCAATATTACCTCATTGTCACTGACCTTTACTCGAATACTAGCGGTAGTAGCTTGGGCGTGTTTAAGTATGTTATTGATAAGCTCAGTACAAGTGTGATAAAGTTCAAATTGGATAGTTTCTGAAAGCAACAAATCTGACCCCTGCATACTGTACAGAAAATGAGGGGCTTTAGCAAAACGATTTTGATTCGCGACCAACTCCTTCAACGCTGCATTCACCCCCCTTGTTTGGAGAGTACTGGATGTGTCGTAGGCATACGAATGCGATAGTTTACGTACCCATTCATAAATTTGTTGAGTTAGCTCCGTAATATCTCCTAATGCTTGCGACTGTTGGTTATCCATAGCCGATTGATGCATTTGAGAAATAGACCGACGCAACATCAATAGCATATTACCCACATTATTGTGGAGTTCAATGGCCATTCGTTTTAGCTCTTGCTGCTTGGCAGCTATTTCAGCTTCTTCTACTATTTTGGTACGTGCTTTTATTTCTGTCTCAGCATTTATATCAGCTTGTTTTCTTTTCAGTCTTTCCTTCCGTACTGTCTCTGCTACTCCCAATGAAAGTAAGATGATTTCTATCAAAGAGCCAACATTGATGGCATAGCGAAGCAATAAACTTTCTGACCCCTCAAATGCACCTGCTCGATGGGCACTTTGCACAAACGTGCCCGAATAAATGGCGATGACAGCCAGTAAATAGTACCAAGCAGCGCGATTTCCCCGCCAAATCGCACTTACCGAAATAACAATAACACAAAGTCCCACTAAAATAGCCTTATAATACATCAGTTGATTTTGGCCAATAGAAGTAGTAAAATAGGCTATTATCCCCAATACAACACAAGCCATTTGGGCTATTCGGGTAATAATGAGAAAATGAAGAGCACGGTCAGCTGCACGAGTAACGTAAGCATAAAATTCCAAAAAAGCCAATAAAGAGAGAGTACTAAAAAAATAGGCAGCATAGGTAATAACGGCAGGAAATCCATACCAAAGATAACGTGGTCCTAATCCCAATCCACGTGAACATTCAAACCCCAGATAAAGTAGCAAATAAAGTGACAGTCGACGAAAGCCTTGCTCTCGCGTTCGCCAGTACAGCACTAGATGATAAATCAGCACAGCTATTAAAATACCCAAATAGCCTCCCCAAATGAGCGTAAGTTCTTGATTGACATTATAGAAGGCTTGACTTTCCCAAATAGATAATGGAAACAGTGCTTGCCCTGAATAAGGTCGAATTCTGATATAAACCCGTTGTTGTGCCTGTGCAGGTAGTTTGATTGCATAGCCGTGATAGTTAAATATCCGCCCTGCTTTACCTCTATAGTCTCCTAAATGATGTTGTTCAATTGTGCCATTTGTATTGACAAAATAAAAATCGACGTAAGCCATGTTGCCAAAGGCTAAATCCAATACAAAATCGTTGGTGGATTTATTCAGGACATCAAATCGTGCCCAGTAAGCTGATTTTGAAGGAGTAAAACCAAAATTAGGAACACGCTGCTTTGACTGTATAAATGTATCTTTTCCATTAAGCATACGAACCTCAGCGAAGGTTTTGGCACTTGAGGTATCTTTCCAAAAATCTACTTGTTGTCCAATAAAGATGTGCTTGCTGTCATTTGTTAATAATACCTGAGCATTCACCTGATTCCCCAAATAGAACCATGCTATCCAGACTCCCCCAATTAACTTGGCTAAGTAAGCCAGTTTATTTATTAATAAAAGATGGAAATGCCCCATACGTTGTTATAAAAAACGACCGCAAGATAAGGTCTAAACCCATAACTAACTACGCCATATTTTCTAAAATAAGGTAGAATTATTACGCCTCGTATAGAATTATTAGCATTTCGCCACATTACCAGAAGGCGTAATTTTGAAGAAATTTCAGGGCAAATCTCGTAGAAAATTATTGATGCACTTTTTTCCAGAGGAAGTTAAGTAAAGGTTATTATTAATTAAAAATACTTTTCAAAATGAAGACAATGCGAGTAATGGAAATAATCTGAACGTAATTATACATGTATGTATTCAACTGATGGCCGTCTTTTGACACCTCTTTTAGCCTTAGCCAAACCCAGTGTTATGGGCAATTTTAAGAAACGACACAACGGAATGACACAGACAAGAGAGCCACCGGTTTTTGATTCGTCTTGACAGATATGTCAAGGCAAATGAGCATTTTATTTCACATTCGTGGAGACTAGAAACCACTTTAATACTAATTTAGAATAAAGATGGTGTGTCCCTAAACTTTCAATACACTGAATTTCAGCGTTTTGCAAAATAAGGAATCGCAATTTTAACATCAGAATTAGTGTAATAAACGGGGCGACACCGAAAAGCCAAATGAGTAGGAAATTTTAATCAAGTTCAAAAATGAAAAAAATAATATTTTCCGCATTAGTGTCTATTTTTACATTGACAAGTTGTCTTTCACAGGATATAATTACAAAAAAAACTAGTGAAGACATACGGGCGAAAGTAATTGAAATAACCACAACTGAAATTAAATATAAAAAGTTTGACAATCAAAATGGACCGATGTTTACATTGTTAAAGTCAGACGTCTTAATGATTCGCTATGAAAATGGGTCAAAAGACATTTTTAATGAATTTCAGAATACTTCAAGTGCGAATACTTTATCAACTGATATGGCTTTTAAAGGAAAACAAGATGCAATTACTAATTACAAGGGTAAAAATTCTGGAGCTGGTTGGACTGGCGCAACAACAGTTCTTTTTAGTCCCATAGTTGGCTTGATTCCAGCCATTGCTTGCGCATCATCTAAACCTTCTGACAATAACTTAAACTATAAAGAGTCCGAGTTGATGAAGAACAACACCTATAACCAAGCTTATACCGAGCAGGCACATAAGATAAAAAAGAAAAAAATATGGACTAAATACGGTATTGGTTCAGGAGCTTGGTTGCTCTTAATCTTGTTATTGTGATCGTTAACAAAGGAAGAATAAAACCAGCCCATAACCGCACCTACCTGCAAGTGGGGTGGTTGTGGGTTATTTGAACTTTTGTGCTTCTAACAGCATTCTATAAACTTGAAAGTGAAGTACTTCTAATGCTCCACTTTTGGGTAGCGGCTAACCGTTGCGCCTACGGCAGGAAGACGAAAAAAGAAAGTGGATATCGCTGTTACAAAAAAGAAGGTAAGAATACCAGCAAGCAAGTGGGGAGGACTTATAGAACAGAACCCTTTTTTAAAGACCGTATCGCCCTGATGCGTAAATACCAATTATCTCATTACAGTAGCAACTCCTACCTTAAAACCTTCTATTGCACCCAAAGTAAGCATTGGCCTAGCCCGCTTGCGAAAATCTATTACACCGCGGCACTGGAAGTTGTTGCTCAATTATGAACTTCAACGTATTCGCTTGGATGCTACTTTTGTCCCTACCGCATTTTCTCATAATAGACCTACTATATTCATTTAAAATGGCCAAAAGAGTGTATTTTACAGCCTTATGCCTTTTTATAGGGCATTTATTTCATAATCTATAAAAACAATATTTATGGCAAGTATCTTTGAGAACTTAAAAAATGACAGGTAATATAGTACCTCAACAGGTCTTAATATGGAGAAACTTTATGAGGTTTTTTTTAAAATTTACTATATTCATAAAAAATCAAATGTTATAACACATAAATTGCTTAGATTTTATAATCCAAGGGAAGTGCTTTTTTTATTTTACATAAAAACATATAACACGTTACAAGCATTAGGCTTAATATTCGGGATTTCAGATTTTTCCACCAACAATAATATTGACTACATAATACCTTACTTAAAAATATCTTTAAAAGAAAAAAATACTTTCATTTTTCTTGTTTTGAGAGCTCTGAAATCTTTGAAAAGTATTTTTAAAACGCAAGTAATATTTTTATTTACGGAACGAAAGTTTCAATATAACGTTTTGATGATGAGAATGTTATATATAGCAAAAAATCATTTCATAATTTTACTTGTAATTTGCGACAAAAACGCTCGTATTTTATATTTTGGAAAGATTTATTTAGGTTCGACATTATATTTTGCTATTTTCAAAAAAGAACTTCCTAACTTTAATTACAAACAAATTAGAGTGTGGGCAAGCTTAGGATTTATTGAAAAATAAATACTTAAAAATGGTCAAATACAAATATAGTATAAGCAAAAAAATACAAAAACTGACAAATGATCTAAAGTTAAAAAAGCAAAGGACATCTAAAAAATAGCCGTTGTAGAACATACAATTTACGGATTAAATAGATACTATATATTACGAAATGAGGTAACTGTTTAGGTACTTTATGAAAACACAAAGTGCTGAAAATCAAAAATTTGACATTGTATTTGTTAGCGAATTGCTTGAAAGATATCACATTTTCTGAATTTTTAAGGCTTACCTTTGCTGGAATTTGTACTATTCTAACTAGTCATTTGTGGCTTTGTTGTACTTTTTCAATAAAAAGAGTACCTAAATAGTTACGAAATGAGAATAGAATAAAAAACCTGAATAAAAATATAAAATTAGATAATGTAATTGAAACCCGTAGTTCTTTATAGAATTTCAGGAGAAGTTTTCGAGTAGAATGTGCTTAATTCGAGCATTAAACAGTCATAGTAGGTCTATTATTTCTTGGAGAGTTTTGGAATTATTTTGGGAAATTTCGAAACGCTTGCTACTACGATACAACAAGGGAATAATACTGTAAAATACAAAACGCTCGGGGTAGGTATCATAGCAGGTGGCAGAGATGGCAACGTCAAACTTGTCACTATAAACGATAAATTTTTGCACCCCTATTTTGCTGCTTTACTCTTTAATTTTGACTGCTTTAGCTACTCTGATCAAGATTATTCGGCTGGCGATGCCAATGCGTTTGTTTACCCCAACGTGGTCTCCTTTTATGGGAATAAATTAATGGAAGGAAAGATGGTTGTTCAGGAATCGGCTACTCGATACATCACCGAGACCGATACCAATAAGATTGTTTTAACGGACAAAAGTGGGAGTCTGGAAAAGAAATAAACTCCGAAAAACGAATAATAAAAGGTACTTTATGATATTACCTGTATGCGAATACTTTTGACTATTCTGTTCCTCAGCCACTTATTTCTAAGCAGGTTGTCAGAATGATGGCCCACTTTCCACTAATAAACATATTTTCCGCAGCTGGCAGAATGAATCCTCCACGGTAGGTAATCAACAAGGGTTTCTATTTATGTTACAACGAGTTTATGGATTAGACATTCCAAAAGGGTAAGACTCACGATTGAGTATTCAATCAAATAAGGCGTTTAACGCCACTAAAGGAGTAAAAGTATTATATTTGACATTCCTAAATTGTCATTCATCAACTTGTCTTTTCCCCTCCCACCAACCATGAAATTTCGCTTCATTTTTGCCTTCTTCTTGATTTTTGCCAACGTTCTTTTGGCTCAAAAGAAAACCTCGAAAATTCCTGCTCCCACTCCGTTTGAAAGCTTCGATGCATTTGTGAATCGTATGCTAACCGAATGGAAGGTGCCAGGTGCTTCGGTGGCAATTGTCAAAGACGGAAAGCTATTTTATGCCAAAGGATATGGTTTAAAAGACATTAAAAACAACTTACCTGTTACTGAAAACACCCTCTTCCCCATCGCTTCGTGTACCAAATCGTTCACGTCGGCGGCGCTAGCTATTTTAGCTGACGAGGGCAAACTTGATTGGAATAAACCCGTTAAAGATTATTTGCCCGATTTTCAACTTGCTGACGAATACGCCACGCGCACCATTACGGCCCGAGAGTTGGTTTCGCACCGTACAGGATTACCTCGTCACGATTGGACTTGGCTATACGCCAACCTCGACCGTCAGGCGTTGTACCAGCGGCTCAAGTTTTTGCCATTATCAAAGCCCGTTTTTTCCCAATACCAATACAATAACTTAATGTACATGACGGCGGGTATCTTAGTAGAACGGCTGTCCGGAAAAAGTTGGGAGGAATTTATTCGTGAAAAGATTTTGTCGCCGCTGAGCATGAACCAAACGGTATTGACTTATCCTGAACTTTTTACGAGCAAAGACTACGCGTTGTCGTACCGCGATAACAATGGGCAATGGGTCGAACAAGGTTTTGGTAGTAATATCGACGCCATAGGCCCTGCGGGTTCGGTCAAATCAAGCTCGGTAGAAATGGCCAATTGGCTCCTGATGCAACTCAATAAGGGGACGTTTAATCAAAAACAGGTAGTTTCGGCTGCTAATCTCAAAGAAAATCATACCCCGCAAACAATCGTTTCACCCGCCGAAGTTTTGTTTAGCGAATTGGGCTACGCAAGCTACGGCATGGGCTGGAGTATCAACACCTACCGTGGTCATTTGCGATTGGCCCACAACGGCTCCATCGAAGGTTACCGCTCACAAATGACCTTTTTCCCCAATAACAACCTCGGTGTAGTGGTCTTGACCAATACAGGGTTTGCTGACTATCATTTTGTCAATGCCGTTAGTAACTACGTTTCTGACCAATGGCTGGGACTTCCCATCATCGACTGGTCATCTCGTTTAAAAACAGCCCAAGCCGACACAAAAGCCAAGAGCGAAAAAGCCAAAGCGGACAATGAAGCTAAACGCCAAGTAGATACCCGCCCATCCCACGCAACCGATGCTTACAGTGGTGTATATTCTCATCCCGCCTACGGTAGCATTACGCTCGAAGCCCGCGAAGATGGGTACGTTGGCGCATTTCACGGGTTATCGTTTCGCTTGCGTCACTATCACTACGATATTTATGAAGGAACAGGGACGTTTGACCAAACTAAATTTGAGTTTAGAATGGCCCCACAAGGAGCCATCGACCGCGTAGTGGTTGGGATGTCTAACGCAGGGGATATTGAGTTCAAAAAAGTACAGTCCTCGTCTAAGTAACTCACTGACTGCATCCTTTATATCATCCTACCAATCCATTTATTTCGCCGTTTATCCAATTTTCGTAGAGTGAGCAAACATTGTTTTGTAACCTTGAGTCGAAAATCCCGATACAGCGATGAAAAAATGGTTACTCGCCTTTGCGCTGGGTTTTAGTGCATACGCCCAGGCTCAACAAAAATATACTCTCCAACAGTGTGTTGGTATAGCATTGGAAAACAACCTGCAGCTGAAACAACAAGGTCTTCAGGTGCAGTCAGGCCAAAATACCCTCGACCAGTCGAAGTGGCAGAAATTCCCTACCCTCAACCTTAGTGCCAATCAAGGATTGCAGTCGGGACGGAATATTGACCCCTTTACCAACCAATTTGTGGAGCAAACGGTCAATTTCTCAAGCTTCCAGCTCAATACAGGAGTCAATTTGTTTAATGGGTACCAACTCAAAAATACCATTAAGCAAAATCAGCTTAACCTTCAAGCACTCCAAAAGGACGTAGAAAGCAACCGTAACGCACTCATTTTGAACGTTGCTACTTCTTACTTAAATGTTCTTAACAACCAAGAGCAATTAGAGTTTGCTCGTCGTCAAGCCGAAACGACGCGTCTCCAATTAGAACGCACTGAGAAATTGGTGAAAGCGGGCTCGTTGCCCGAAATCAATCTGTACGATATTCGTTCGCAATTGGCTAATGATGAATTGTCAATTGTCAATGCCCAAAACAGCATTGAAATTGCCAAGTTAACCCTAAAGCAATACCTTAACTTGCCTGCTAGCGATAATTTCGACCTTATCCCCATCAATTTACCTGCCCCTTCTTCATCTACCCCATACGATGCGACATTAGAACAAGTATACAATGCGGCCATTAAGTATCTTCCTGACATGGAAGCTGCCACTATTCGGATTGAAAGCGCAAAAACAGGGATTGAAATTGCCAAAGGTGCCAAACTTCCTTCGTTGTCGTTGGGGGGAGGTTTAAGTTCTTCTTTTTCAAGCGCGGCTCCGAAACAACGTTTCGTAGGCGACGGAGGGGCATCTAAAGTCGTAGATATTCCTTCTACCACCAAATACGTTTCATACGCTGGCTTCAGCGTTCCTGTGATTGAAAAAACTACCATTCCAAGTGGTTCGATTCAGAGTTTCGGCTATCTCGACCAATTAAGCTTCAACCGCAATGCCTCGCTGTCGTTGTCACTTCGGGTACCTATTTTCAATGCATACCAAGTAAAATACCGCATTGCGAATGCCCAAATTCAACAAAAAAATGCGGAGTATCAGTCACAAATTGTGCGTAACCAAGTGCGTCAAACCGTAGAGCAAGCTTACTACACAATGCTCAATGCCGCCAAGCGCTACGAAGCTACCGCCAAGCAAATTCAGTCGCTAGAGTTGTCATTCAAAGCCGCTGAAGCACGCCTCAATGCAGGAGCTATCAATGCGGTTGAGTATAACATTGCTAAAAATAACCTCGACCGCTCCCGTGCCAGCCTTATTCAGGCAAAATATGAGTACATTTTCCGCACTAAGATTTTGGATTTTTACCAAAACAAGCCTCTATCGCTTGAATAAAAATAGTCTCTCCTAACCGCATCAATAGAAACTGAACTCTTTATCATCAAAACTTTATCGTAGGTCATGGCACAAAAATCTTCTTCAAAAATATGGTGGATACTCGGCGGGGTCGTAATCGCCCTCGGTGCAGGACTATTTATTGCCAAACAATCAGGCTGGATTGGCAAAGTAAAGCCCACCGAAGTAGAATTCACTAAAGTAAAACGCTCTGACATCATTGAACGCGTAAGCGCATCGGGAAAAGTACAACCCGAAGTAGAAGTAAAAATTAGCCCTGATGTGCCTGGAGAAATTATTGGATTGTACGTTGAAGAAGGAGATTCTGTCATTAAAGGACAACTATTAGCCAAAATTCGCCCTGATAACTATGAAGCACTTTTGGCCCGTTCGCAAGCCTCAGTCAACTCAAGTAAAGCTGAAGTTGAGCGTTCTAAAGCTTCATTGGCGCAATCAAATGCACAGTTGATTCGGGCTAAAACTGAATATGAGCGTAACCAAAAACTACTTGCTGACAAAGTAGTAGCTGAAGCTGATTTCCAACGTAGTGAAGCTGATTATCGTGTCGCACAACAAAACGTAGAGGCGGCCAAAGCTGCCGTCGAAGCGTCAAGATTTAACGTTCAAAGTGCAGAAGCAGCCCTCCGAGATGCTGCTGAAAACTTACGCAAAACCACTATTTATGCGCCACAAAGCGGAACAATTTCAAAGTTAAACGTTGAGTTAGGTGACCGCGTGGTGGGTACGTCGCAAATGGCAGGTACAGAAATGATGCGAATTGCCAACCTCAATAACATGGAGGTGCGAGTAGATGTCAACGAAAACGACATCGTACGTGTAACTCTTGGCGACACCGTAGAAATTGAAGTAGACTCGTATGCTGAGCGTAAATTTAAAGGTATTGTTACGGAAATTGCCAATACAGCCAACGGCGTAGGAACCACCGCTGCCGCATCAAACTCTACCGACGCAGTAACCGAGTTTGAAGTTAAAATCAAGATTCTAAACTCGTCATACCGCGATTTGATGGCTAAACGTGCCAAAAAATCGTATCCGTTTAAGCCTGGAATGACCGCTGCTGTAGAAATCATCACTGAGCGTAAAACAGGTGTTCTTTCTGTACCTATTGCGGCAGTTACTACCCGCGGCAAAGATGCCGAAGGCGAAGACAAAAAAGACGGCGAAGAAGCAACTGCTCCCACTAATGAAAACGATTCAAAAGCAAAGAAAGAAGAAAAGCTTAAAGAACTTGTATTTATCAACGACAAAGGTAAAGCCGTCATCCGTGAAGTAACGACAGGTATCAGCGACTTTGAAAACATTGAAATTGTTTCGGGACTCAAAGAAGGAGAGGAAATTATTTCAGGGCCATTTATTGAAGTTTCAAAACGTCTGAAAGCGGGCACACTTGTCACCAAAAAAGTAGAGAAGAAAAAAGACGCGAAAGACGCCAAAGCAGAATAATAAGCTACGTCTTTTTGAAAAAAACACGAAGTGGAATGCCCTTAACAGGGCATTCCACTTTTTTTATGTCTAGCATTCTCCATTGAAAACATAGAGTTTCGTAACCATTTTAACACTTTTTTAAGGAAAGTAATTAAATTTGCCTATTCTATATTTCCCCTAACCTATGCGTCTTACTGTCTGTATTTTAGTTTTTTTGGCAAGTCTGTATTCTTCTACGCTCTTAGGTCAAACTGAGTTTCGTCTTGGTATCGAAGTAAGAGACAAATACACCAAGCGTCCGCTCGTTCCGATTGTATCGGTCTTAGCCGTTAATACCGAAACGGAATTACCTGGACAAATGGTCAATGATGCCTACGTCGTAAAAGTAAATCCTGGCACTCAATACCAAGTTTTTGTTGCGTTTCAGGAATACAAAACCTACCGCCAAACTCACACGTTTGAGGCAGGTGCCAACTCCTCCAATGGCTACTTCCCGTTTGTCATTGACCTTGAACCTCTCAATCCTCCCAAAACTTTTTCTGTAGCCAACAGCACAAGTTCGGGACACACCATATTGGTGATAGATAAAGCACAACGTGCCGTCATATCTAAAGCGGTTGTTACTATCAAAGAGGAAAAAAGCGGTCAATTTATCACCGCCAACAAGAATCCTAATGTAGGAGGAAGTTGGCTCGCTGATTTAAAAGAAACCGATTTATATACACTCGAAGTAAGTGCTCCCGAGTATGAAACCTACAAAAATCCTCTCAAAATAAAATCAGGCGAAGCCACAGAGGTAGCGCTTACGCGCATTCCAAAACAAGAGCTTAAGTTTATGGCAGTAGATGCCCTGACCAACAAGCCCATTGCCGCTCAGTTTAAACTTTCGGATGAAATTAAAGAGAGTTATACGGGTACTACCACTGCCGACGGCAGCTTATTTACCCCAACGGTAATTCTTCAAAAACAACCTTACACCTTGGCAGTAACGGCCAGCGGGTATCGCCGTCATGAATCTAAACTTACCCTATCGACCGCCACTCCTGCCTCCGCCACGCCACAGGTCATCAAGCTATCGAAGGTGGATGTCATTCTAAAAATCAACATTATTGAAGAGCAATCTAGACAGCCTATTGTCGCTAATTTGCGGGTGATTGATCAAGCTGATAAAAGAATCATTCTCAACATCAAAGGAACGCCCTCTGGACAAGCCGCTACGCCCATTAGCCCTGACCACAAATACGTGATTGAAGCCGAAGCAAAAGGTTTTATGTCATACCAGCAACCACTTGATAAGGTATTGCCCATGCTCACCGAAACGAGTGAATTGACCGTAAAACTCATGAAAATCGACGATACTTACCTTAGTCTAACCGCTTCCGATGCCACTAATGGCCAGCGAATTCCAGCCCTTTTCAAAGTTACGGCTTCTATGACCGAACAAACAACGGAAGTGAGAGGAACGGCCTCTACGATTGCCAAACACAAAATTACCGAACCCGACATTTATAAAATTGAAGTAATTGCCGCAGGGTATCAATCTACCAAGCACGACCTTGACGCCGAAGAGATGAAAATAGGACAAGTATTTGCTTATGAAGCCAAGCTTACTCCCAACCCCCCCAAACCTGCCGCTACTCCGTCTCATTTGTTTGCGTTTAAGGTATCCGATGCCCAATCTCGAAAAGCTATCCCTAACTTACGTATTCGGGTAACAAATATTGCTACTCAAAAAGCAAACCCTGTCAAAGTAAAATCTACCGATGCCACAACAGAACTTCTACTAGACCAGTCGTACCTGATAGAAGCAGAAGCAAACGGCTACGAAATGTACTCTATGCGTATCGACGCAGGTGAATGGGCCAAACGTGGTGAATATCAGACTAGCATTTCATTGGTTTCGACAAAAAAAGCAGCGGCTAAAGCCAAACCTGTCGTCAATGAAAAAATCTTTGATAACATTAAGGCAGGTCAATCACTCACAATCGAAGATAATGTTTACTTTGACCAAAGTAGCTACATCCTACGCCCAGAAGCTTATGGCCAACTCAACCGTTTGGCAGCAATCATGATGCGAAGTCCTGAAATAAAAATTGAAATTGTAGGCCACACCGACAACATTGGAGATCCTCGCCTCAATCAGACGCTTTCAGAACAACGAGCCAAAGTAATTGCCAATTACCTCGTCAATCAGGGAGTAACAGAAGCGACGATTGCCCACCGCGGCGAGGGTCAAAATAAACCAATCGCCCCCAACGATTCGGAAGAAAATCGCCAGCGAAACCGCCGTGTGCAGTTTTTAATTAAATAAACATTTTTCAACTTCTATTTTACAACATATAAAGGGCAAGGCTTCCACAACAACAGGAAGTTTTGCCCTTTATATGTTTTGGGCTATGCTCAATGTACTAAAATTGGCTCAGCCCACCTTTTTTGTCGACATAGATATTATGTGTTTCGACCAATGCACACTTTTCGCTCAAAAATATTTTTTAAATTTTTCAAGTAAAACTTACACTATACTTAGTTTAAGTATAAAACGAGGGACACTCGTTTTATCTGTTACTCATTCTATCTATCTAACTTATTTCTTCCAAATGAAAAAACAGCTCTACTTAGCTGCACTACTGTGGCTTGTTGTGCTTACCACATGGGCACAAGGACGTCTAACAGGGCGGGTTACCGACGCTAACGACAGCAGCCCACTTCCAGGTGTTAGTGTTTTAATCAAAGGTACCAATGTAGGGGTAACCACCGACGGAGAAGGACGTTTCACTCTCAATGCTCCTTCAGCAGGAGCAACGCTCGTGGTTTCGTACATCGGGTACACAACCCAAGAAGTTGCGGTGGGTAACCGTACCAATGTTGATGTATCTTTGGCAGTCGACGTAAAATCTCTTTCAGAGGTGGTCGTAACAGGGTATGCATCTCAACGTAAAAAAGACATTACGGGTGCCGTGACTGTGGTAAGTGCCAAAGAACTTACCGCTACTCCTGCTGCGAGTGTGACTCAAATGCTCCAAGGACGGGCTTCGGGGGTAGTAGTCGGAAATGACAACTCTCCAGGAGGGGGTACGATGGTGCGTATTCGTGGATTTGGTTCAATCAACAACAACAGCCCACTTTACGTAATCGACGGTGTTCCTACCCAAGGTACTCTAAACCAACTTAACCCCAACGACATCGAGTCGATGCAGGTATTGAAAGATGCTTCGGCTGCTTCTATTTATGGAGCACGTGCTGCCAACGGGGTTGTGATCATCACGACCAAAAAAGGCAAAGTAGGTGAGCCAAGCATCACATTTGACTTCTACAGCGGTACGCAGCGCCCAGGTAAAATGCTTAGCTTATTGAATACTCAAGAGCTCGGCCAATACCTTTATGAATCAGAAATTGGCGCAGGCAAAAACCCTTCAGCAGCCTCACCATCGGCACAATACAAGTTTGGTCCTAATGGTGAGCAAACTATCGCTGACTATATTTATCCCAACGTTTTTGGGGCACTTCCTTCTAACTATACGTATACCAACGACATCGCTGACCCTAACTTAGGTAAAACAGCTTTTAACATTACCAAAGCCAACAAAGAAGGAACGGACTGGCAAGATGTGATTTTTGACCCAGCGCCTATTGCCAACTTCCAAGTAGGTGCAACAGGGGGTATGAAGTCGGGTAAATATGCTATCTCGGCCAACTACTTCAAACAAGACGGGATCTTGCGTTATACCAAATACGACCGATATTCGCTCCGTGCCAACACCGAATTCACTAAAGGAAAACTTACTATCGGCGAAAACTTTACGTTCTCTTACGACGAAAGACAAGGGATTACTAACAACGACGAATCAAACCCCATCATGTTTGCCATTCGTGTACACCCTATCATCCCAGTATTTGACATCACAGGTGGTCCTGCTGAATTAGGCGGAACCAACACTTCCCCTTACAACGGTTTTGCGGGAAGTAGAGGTAGTAACCTCGGGAATGCTCCTAACCCATTGGCGCGCTTATACCGTGAAAAAGACAACATCACCAAAGGTACCCACGCTTTCGGGAACGTATTTGCGGAGTTGGACATCCTTCCTGGTTTGAAAGCTCGTACTAGCCTTGGTTTGGAATACAACCAGTACAACCGTTCGGAATACTTCCACCGCGACATCGAAGCGGCGGAAGCACGTAACGCCAACAGCTTGAACGTTATCAACCAGTTTGACCGTTCGTTGACTTGGTTTAATACCTTAAATTATACCAAGACGTTGGGGCTTCATAACTTCAACGTACTTGCGGGTACTGAAGCCGTAAAAACGTACGCTTTTGGTTTCCAAGCAAGCCGTAGCGCCTTTGCCTTCGACGACTTAGATTACCGCTATCTTGATGCTGGTTCGGCCGCTGGTTTGAGCAACGCAGGATCTGGAGCTACTTTAAGTTCACTGTTCTCTTTGTTTGGAAAAGTTAACTATTCATACAAAGACTTTATTCTTGCCGACTTCACCCTCCGCCGCGATGGTTCTTCTCGATTCTCGGCTGCTAATCGCTACGCTACGTTCCCAGCCTTTTCGGTGGGTATGCGTATGACCGAGCTTGGATTTATGAAAGAAGTGAAGTTCATCAACGACTTAAAAGTGCGGGCAGGTTGGGGTAAAACAGGAAACCAGTTGATTCCTAACGTTTATAACGCCTATACCCTATATGCCGCTGATCCATCAAACAACGCTTATGACATCAACGGTACTGGAACCTCCATTGTGGGCGGATTTGACCTTGTGCAATTTGGTAATCCTCAGGGGAAATGGGAAACCAACACCTCTACCAATGTCGGTATTGACGCGGTATTGTTGAACAACAAAATGGAGTTGGTCGTGGACTGGTATAATCGTTTGACGACTAACATGCTTACTCAGATTGCCATCCCACGCACGGCTGGTTCAGGTACTATTCCTTATACAAACATCGGTTCGGTTCAAAACCGTGGCGTCGACCTCGGTATCAACTTCCGTGACAAAAAAGGCGACTTCCGTTATCAGGTAGGTGTCAACTTTGGTCACTACAAAAACGAAGTTAAGAAGTTGAACGATGACCCGAACGCTACCGTATTCGGATTTACCACCCGTCTTCCAGCGATTTCGGCAACGAAAGCAGGTTTGCCAATCGCTAGCTACTACGGTTATATCGTAGATGGTATCATTAAAGACGACGCTGAAGCTGCGGCTGCGCCTAAGTTTGGAACGTATACCAGAGCGGGGGTTTTCAAATTCCGCGACATCAACGGCGACGGAGTGATTACTGCTGCTGACCGTACCATTATGGGTAACCCACACCCTAAATTTACGTATGGTATCAACGTGAATTTGGGCTACAAAAACTGGGATTTGACGCTCTTTGGCCAAGGGGTACAAGGCAACCAAATCTTTAACTACGTTCGTTACTGGACTGACTTCAACGTATTCCAAGGAAACCGTTCGAAAGATATGTTGTATAACTCTTGGAAAAAACCAGGCGACGATGCAAAACTTCCACGTCTGAACTCGGGTGATGCTACTAGCCAACAGGTTTCTTCTTATTTCTTGGAAGATGGTTCGTATTTACGTTTGAAAAACATTCAGTTGACTTACACTCTGCCTAGTTCATTGTTGAAGAAAGTAGGTATGAGCTCCGCTCAAGTGTATCTCCAAGGTCAAAACGTACTTACTCTCACCAAATACACTGGTCTTGACCCAGATATCAACTTGAGAAGATCAGGAAACGACAACCAAGACATCCACATGGGTATCGACGAAGGAGCCTATCCAGTAGCAAAATCATACATCGTAGGTTTGCGTTTTGGTTTCTAAATTTTAGTTAACAACTAACATTCATTTCGAAGCAACAATGAAAAAAGTAATCATATTAACTCTTTTGGTCGGCTTAAGCTTCTCTTGCTCAGAAAGCTTCTTTGACCTAAAACCACAAGGGCGTGCGTCTTTAGACCAGTTGAGCACCAAAAACGGTATTAACGCTCTTTTGATTGGTGCCTACTCTCTCCTCGATGGAGTAGGTGCTGGAAATACTGGACGTCAGTCTACGATTTCTAACTACGTATTTGGCGGTATCAGCAGCGACGACGCGGTAAAAGGTACAGACGCAGGTGACCAGCCCGAACAATCGTTTATCGAACAATACAACTGGTTGTCGGACAACACTTATTTCCTAGGAAAATGGTGGCATTCGTACGATGGAGTGGCTCGTTGTAACGAAGTAATCCAAATCATCGCCAATGTAAAAGACATGACTGACGCCGAAAAAACACAGGCGATTGCAGAAGCACGTTTCTTGAGAGCTCACTACCACTTTGAGGCGAAGAAAATGTGGAATAACGTTCCGTTTATCGACGAAAAAATCTACAACCGTGATGATCCGAACTCTACTAAAATTCCTAACGACAAAGACATTTGGCCTAACATCGAAGCTGACTTTGATTTTGCCGCCAAAAACCTTCCCACAACGCAAGCCCAAAAAGGAAGAGCTACCCAGTGGGCGGCTAAGTCGTACCTAGCAAAAGCTTATATCTTCCAAAAGAAATGGGCTGCTGCAAAAACATTGTTGGAAGATGTAGTGAAAAACTCTGGTAAAACGCTTACTGCTAACTACCACGATAATTACCGTACAATCACCAACAACAACTCAGAGTCAATTTTTGAAGTACAGTTTTCTGTAAACGATGGTACAACGGGTAACAACGGTAACGCTGGTGATAACCTTAACTGGCCTTACTCAGCAACTGCCCCAGGACGTGGTTGCTGCGGGTTCTATCAGCCTTCGCATAACCTTGTCAATGCGTTCAAAACTGAAAATGGGCTACCAATGATTGGTACTGCTGCCGACGGCACACTCGATACCTACAACAAAGTTGATTTACCAAATGACCAAGGTATTACGGCAGCTACGGCATTTACGCTTGACAAATCAGTCCCTGTTGACCCACGTTTAGACTGGACAGTAGGGCGTCGTGGAGTAAACTTCCTTGACTGGGGTCCAATGCCTGGCTCTACTTGGATTCGTGACCAAGCGTATGCTGGACCTTTTACTGGTAAAAAATGGATGTATTATCTTGCCGAAGAAAATAGCACTACTCACTCTACTAGCCGCCGAAACGTAAATAACAACTACCGTCTCATCAAACTTTCGCACGTATTGTTGTGGTTGGCCGAATGTGAAGTAGAATTGGGTAACCTTGCCTCTGCCGAAGGATACGTAAACCAGATTCGCCTACGTGCCAAAACAGGTTCAGTACAAGACCCAACAGTTAACTACCAAGTAGACGCTTACCCTAAAGGCACCTTTGCAGGAAAAGGCGCTGACTTTGCTCGTAACGCGGTCCGCATGGAGCAACGACTTGAGTTTGCCATGGAAGGTCACCGTTTCTTTGATTTGGTACGCTGGGGAATTGCCGAAAAAGTATTGAACAAATATGCGGCAGAAGAAGCAGTTCCAGGAACTGAGCCATCAGGACGTAAATTTAACAAGCGTTCGTACATGGCTGGAAAAGTATTTGCTTCTAAGAACTTGTACTTCCCACTTCCTCAAGACGAAATCTTGAATAGTCAAAAAGATGGACAGCCTACGTTGAAGCAAAACCCTGGCTACTAGTCTTTACAATACTCTGTAACACTAGCCTCCCGAAAGTTTAAAGCTTTCGGGAGGTTTTTATTTTTACCCAAACAAATCACTTGACAAATAACGGTCTCCACGGTCGCACACGATGAAGACGATGACACCTTCTTCGAGTTCATTGGCTAGTTGAATAGCGGCATGGGCGGCCCCTCCACTACTCATTCCTGCAAAAACGCCTTCTATTTTTGCCAAATCGCGCGCGCGCTGCGTCGCGTCATCCTGCGACACTTCAATGACTCTGTCAACCCGCGCAGGTTCAAAAATTTTTGGCAGGTATTCTTGAGGCCATTTACGAATCCCTGGAATACTCGAGCCGTCAGTTGGCTGACAACCTACGATTTGCACATTGGGGTTTTGCTCTTTCAAGAAGCGAGACGTCCCCATAATAGTACCCGTTGTACCCATCGACGATACGAAGTGTGTTACTTTCCCTTCGGTATCTCTCCAAATCTCAGGGCCTGTGCTCCGATAGTGCGCAAGATAATTATCGGGATTGGCAAACTGATTTAACATCAAATAACCACCCTCCGCAACTTTGGCATCGGCATAATCTCTAGCCGATTCGATGGTGTCAGTCAAAATCACTTTTGCCCCAAACGCCTCCATCGTAAGCACCCGCTCACGCGTCGAATTTTTGGGCATGGTGAGCTCAATCTCAATTCCGTACAAACGCGCAATCATTGCTAGAGCAATGCCTGTGTTGCCGCTCGTTGCTTCAATCAGCTTCATCCCAGGCTTAATTTCTCCGCGCTCAACTGCTCCTTTGATCATACTATACGCCGCGCGGTCTTTGACACTTCCTCCTGGATTGTGTCCTTCAAGTTTGGCCAAAAGCGTTACTTTTGGGTTCGGATTTATCACTTTCAACTCCACTAACGGAGTATTTCCTACAAAATCTAAAAGAGTGGGCATGGTATCAATATTGATTAATGTTTTAAAACTAAGCAGAATCTGGGAGTTATCGGTTCCTTTTTCGTGGTAAAAATATAACGACCATTTTTCTCCACCGTAAAAGTAATTTATCTTTGATTTTGGTTTGGTTCAAAACCATTAGATTTCTGCCGTAAATGCCCTGAAAGATACGTACGATTATCCCGAATGTCATTATTGCCAACAACATTAGATACATTGAAAACCAACTCAAAGAACAAATAAGTAAACTTATAAGTTGATTTTATGAAAGTTGGCACTAACTTTGCGCTTCAAAAAATTGCTCATAACCTGTACAGTGTAGTATTTGAAAATGCTGACGGTCACGCTTTTGAAGAGATTTTTAACAATTGGAATGACATAGAATACCTTTTTGATTTTTTTGAAGAGCATCAAACAGACCTTCAAAGTGAGTTTTGGGTATCACTTTTTGGGGAAATTATTTCTACCGAAGAGGCTATCGAAAGAACAAGGCGGCAGACAGATGCTTTTGAAAAAAAGATAATTGACCTTGCCAACTCAACCACTGCTCCCGATGAAACCAATCTAAGCTCCCTTTTTGTACCGCTACTCAAACAAAATTCTACGCGCAAACCCCTGCTCAATAGTACCACAAAAGCCTACGGGCTTGCAAAAGCGAGTTGGCTTAGGGTCTATGCAGTGCGTATAGCCGACGTTTTCATCATAACAGGCGGAGCCATTAAACTAACGTCAACAATGGAAGAACGCCCCCATACTCAATACGAATTAGACAAATTATTGAATGTGGCAAGTATCTTAAAACGAAATCATTTTAGCGAAAATACTGATTTTGACACTGGATACATTGACATATAACTACAACCAACCCTTTTATGGCAAACCAAACCGTAACCGATATTTTGGACCAAATGGTCAGTGCAGAACCCTCGGGTTGGCTTCAAAAAGCCCAATGGCGCCAAGAAAATAAAGAGTGGCTCGACCGCTCTGCCAAAATTGCAATTAGAATATTGAGCCAATTGCGTAATAATAAAAAAACGGGCAAAACCCCCGCTAATCAAAAAGAGTTAGCCGATTTAATGGGAGCCTCGCCCCAGTACATTAATAAAATTGTAAAAGGGAACGAAAACCTCACACTCGAAACCATCACTCGCTTGGAGGCTATCTTGCAATCTCCGCTGCTTGATGATAAAAACATTGAAACAACTATTGATTTTTTGGGTAGCTCCACCGTTTCGTACGTTACCCCTACCCAAATGCCTGTACAAGGCTTTGACTTTAAAACGATGGACGTGCAGGTGCAAATACCGCCTACAAAAAGCACAACCGATACTGCCCCCTCCGACTCCAACTACGCTTATGCAATAGCTGCCTAATGGAAAATCAAGAAAAAACAGTTCGTTTTAATATCGTTCGGATTCAGACCGAACAGTTTGCCATCATTCCCGAATCTTATCAAGAGCACGCCCCGTTCGAGATAAATCACGAACTTGCATTTGGTATAGATAAAACCCATCAAATCGTTTTAGCACGTAAAACTGCGCGGTATTTACACCCTGGCCGCCCCCCCTTTATGCTCATTACGGTGGTGTGTTATTTCAGGATTGAAGACAATAGCTGGAATGACCTCAAAGTAGAAAATACCGACCAAATACAACTGCCCCGAAATTTTGCCATTCATTTGGCCATAACCACCGTGGGTACACTCAGAGGTGTATTGCACACCAAAACCGAACAAACTACTTTCAATCAACTGATTATGCCTCCAGTCAACACCCTCGACCTAGTACCTGACAACGTTACATTTCTATAAACAAGAATGAAGCAGGCTAAAAAATAAGCGAATACTACCCAATGAAATCGCTAGACAAACCAAAAAACAACACCAAAAAGAAATTACTACATGAGTGTTCTCAAAAAATTAGCTGGTGAAACCGCCCTGTACGGAGTGAGTAGTATTTTAGGCAGGGTAATTTACTGGTTTTTAGTTCCTCTTCATACCCACGTTTTTCTTCGTCCTGGCGAGCTTTCTTCCAACACCGAATTATACAGCTGGGTAGCTCTGTTCAATGTCATTTTCACGTTTGGGATGGAAACGGCTTTTTTCCGTTTTGCCAACCGCAACCCCGAACGCCGCCAAGAATATTTTAATCAAGCGCAAACCGCAATAACGGTGGTAAGCCTTGTTTTTTCGGGCTTGCTTATTGTCATGGCTCCTACGCTCAGTCGATTGCTCAATTACCCTGGAGAGTCGTCCAACATTGTCTTTCTTGCCCTCATTGTGGCCATTGATGCCATCGTGGCGATTCCCTTTGCGCGCCTTCGGTTGGAGAAAAAAGCCAAGAAGTTTGTGGCGGTCAAAATCATCAACATTGCCATCAACGTCATTCTCAACGTCTTTTTCTTGGTACTTTGTCGTGACATTTCTTTGGGTAAATACCTCACCTCATTACAACCTATTGGTGCGTACTTGTACCGCCCCGAAATCGGCCCAGGCTATATTTTCATTGCCAACCTGATTGCCAATGCCTGCTTTTTGCTTTTACTTCGCGATGCCTTTAAAAGTTTTCAATTTACGTGGAAAGGGCCTGTTTTCAGCGAAATGTGGGTGTATGCCTACCCTATTTTGATTTTGGGTTTGGCAGGGACGGTCAACCAAATGGCCGATCGCTGGTTTTTACGCCACCTGCTTCCCGAAGGTTTTTACCCCAAACTCACCTCCGAGGACGCCCTCGGCATTTACGGCAGTTGTTATAAACTATCCGTCTTTATGTCGCTCGCGATTCAATCGTTCAAGTACGCCGCCGACCCCTTCTTTTTCTCCAAAGCCGAAGACAAAAACGCTCCCGAGTTGTTGGCACTTGTCATGAAATGGTTTGTAATTGTATGCGTCGTACTTTGGGTCGGGGTTAGTTTAAACATTGATATTTTGGGCCATTATATGCTTTCCAAAGCCTACCGAGTGGGACTGCAGGTTGTTCCCATCTTATTGTTAGCCAACCTTTTCCTTGGCGTCTATTACAACTTGGCGTTTTGGTTTAAATTGACCGATAAGACCCACTTTGGCACACTTATTACGTTCATCGGCGCAGCTTTGACGGTCGGGCTAAACCTGTGGCTCATTCCCCAAATGGGCTACTTAGGCTGCGCCTACGCCTTTTTGGTATCGAGCATTGCTATGTGTGTGGTATGTTATTTGTTGGGAGAGAAATACTATTCCGTTCCCTACAATGTAGGATCGGCACTAGGATATATTTTTAGCGCAGGGCTGTTGATTTATTTTTCAACCTTTGTAAAAATCTCCAGCTTCTGGGTATCGGTTCCGTACCACTTAGCGTTATGTCTGCTGTACGGATTCGGGATTTTGCTCGTTGAGCGAGATTCGATACCTTTGAAATTCCGTCGAAAAATACCGTTTTTGAATTAATCCCTATTGTACTATGTATTTTGCTGCTTCCGCAAGAAAAATCACGAACATTCTTCTTTTTGTATTTGTTGCGAGCCTCCTTTCTTGCGATTCAGACGCGATTTTCAAAGACCATGAAGACATCGAAGACGGTATGTGGTACGTCAAAAACGAGCCTTCGTTTACCTTTGAAATCACAGATGCGTCGCAGCCGTACAACGTTTACTATTTGGTCCGAAATAGCATTGCCTACCCCTATTACAACTTATACGTAAAGCGTTTTTTGCTGAATGACAAAAATAAAGTAGTCAATGAAGCCCTCAATGAATTGATTTTGATGGACGAACGAACAGGCAAGCCCCTTGGCGATGGCTTAGGTGATTTGTTTGACCATAAAATCGTGGCACTCAAAAACTACCGCTTCCCCAAAGCAGGTAAGTACACCTTCAAAGTGCGCCAATACATGCGCCAAGACCCCCTACCTGCCATCATGAGCATGGGAGTAAGCGTGGAGTCGGCCGTGGCAAAACCATAATCGGTTAGTCATTTTTCCTCTTGATATTTTAGCTATTTTTGCGGTTTATCCTTACAAATTAATAACAAGGCATGGCCCGCACTGCAAAAAACGCTACCGAACCCGTTAAAGTTAAAGAAACTCCCCTCAACCGTCAGTACAACCAAATCAAATCAAAATACCCAGGGGCAATGTTACTCTTTAGGGTAGGTGATTTTTACGAAACTTTTGGTGAAGATGCGGTACGTGCAAGCCGCATTTTGGGAATTGTTTTGACTCGACGCAACAACGGTGGCTCCCAAGAAGAGCTGGCAGGTTTTCCCCACCACTCGTTGGACAACTACCTTCCTAAACTCGTACGGGCAGGTGAGCGGGTGGCGATTTGTGACCAACTTGAAGACCCCGCCGTGGCCAAGGGCATCGTACGCCGAGGCGTGACAGAACTGGTAACACCTGGGGTTTCGTTCAACGATAACGTACTGGACGTACGCCGAAACAACTACTTAGCCTCGGTTCACTTTGGAAAAAACAACGTTTTTGGCATTGCCTTTTTGGATGTCTCGACGGGTGAATTTTTGACGACGCAAGGCACCAAAGACTACATCGAAAAACTCCTCCAGAGTTTTGCTCCTTCGGAAGTATTGTACTGCAAAAAACACCGCCAAGAGTTTACCGAATTTTTTGGCGACAAGTTTCATACCTTTTCCTTTGAAGACTGGGCGTACACCCACGATTTTGCCTACGATTTGCTCACTAAGCACTTCAATACGGCCTCATTAAAAGGGTTCGGAGTGGAATCGTTGGCTGAAGGCATTGTAGCCTCAGGGGTAATTTTGAGGTACTTAGCTGACACTGAACATCGCGAGATTCAACACATTACTCGCCTCACTCGTCTTGACGAAGAAAAATACGTTTGGCTCGACCGCTTCACTATTCGTAACCTTGAGCTGGTCTACCCACAACAAGAAGGTGGCGTTCCTTTGATCCAAATTCTGGACCAAACCGTTACGCCTATGGGAGCGCGTTTGCTTCGCAAATGGTTGGTTTTGCCCCTAAAAGACAAAGCACCTATCGAAGAACGTCTTCAAACGGTTGAGCATTTTCTCAAACACGAAGAAATGTTGGAAACACTCACCCAACACCTCAAACAAATTGGTGATTTAGAGCGACTTATTTCTAAGGTAGCCGTTCGGCGTATCAATCCGCGCGAAATGGTACAGCTCAAAAAGTCGTTGAGTCATATTGCTCCCGTGAAGGAGTTGTTGCTAGCCGCCTGGAACACGACCGAGGCCGAAAATACCCTCTCTGCCCTAGGGCCACTTCGCAAGTACGCCGACCAGTTGAATGCTTGCGAGTTTTTACTCGAAAAAATAGAAACCGAACTCCGCGATGACCCTCCAACAGTCACCAACCAAGGAGGTATGATCAAAGCGGGTATAGATGCCGACCTCGACCATCTGCACCAGTTGGCATTTTCGGGCAAAGACTACTTGATACAAGTTCAAAATCGCGAAATTGAACGCACGGGCATTACATCTTTGAAGATTGCCTACAATAAGGTGTTTGGGTATTATTTGGAAGTCACAAACTCCCACAAAAGCCGCGTCCCGTCCGACTGGATTCGCAAGCAAACCCTCGTCAACGCCGAGCGCTACATCACGCCCGAGTTGAAAGAATACGAAGATAAAATTTTGAGCGCCGAAGAAAAACTGTTTGTCATAGAGCAGCGTATCTTCAACGATTTGGTCATGACAGCCAACGACTACGTCACGGCTGTTCAACAAAACGCACGGATTGTATCGGTGTTGGATGCGCTATCATCATTTGCGGTGATTGCGAAGAAAAACAACTACCATAAGCCCGTCATCACCGACGACAAAGCCCTCAAAATCAAGGAAGGCCGCCACCCTGTGATTGAACAACAATTGCCGTTGGGCGAAAGCTACGTACCCAATGACTTGTATCTGGACGACGCTACACAGCAAATTATCATCATCACGGGTCCTAACATGGCGGGTAAATCAGCGTTATTACGGCAGACGGCTCTCATTGTGTTGATGGCACAAATGGGCAGTTTCGTACCTGCCACCGAAGCCGAAATTGGGTTGGTAGATAAGATATTTACGCGCGTGGGCGCCTCCGATAACCTTAGCCGTGGTGAAAGTACCTTCATGGTCGAGATGACCGAAACAGCGAGTATACTCAACAACTTGAGCGAACGGAGTTTGGTACTTATGGATGAAATCGGGCGTGGCACCAGCACCTACGATGGGGTAAGTATCGCTTGGAGTATTGCCGAGTTTTTGCACAATCATCCGCGCCACCGTGCCAAAACACTTTTTGCAACTCACTACCACGAGCTCAACCAATTGGCGGAAGATTTTCCAAGGGTCAAGAATTTCAACGTGGCTGTAAAAGAGATGGGAAATAAAGTCATTTTCTTACGCAAGCTCAAAGAAGGCGGCAGCGAGCACAGTTTCGGGATTCACGTAGCTCAAATGGCAGGGATGCCCCAAGAAGTGGTACTGCGCGCCAACGATATTTTGCACAGCCTCGAAAAGAGCCATCGCAAGCAAGAAACCACCAAAGCGGTGAAAGAAATGCCAAAAGTCAATTACCAAATGACACTCTTTGAACCGCAAGACCCCAAAATAGAAGAGCTAAAATCAAAGCTAAAAACGCTCGACATCAACACCCTCTCCCCCATCGAAGCCCTCCTCAAACTCAATGAGTTGCGGCGACTGGTGGAGTAAAGAATGGGAAAAGTAGACCTGAACTAGTCAGAGCTCTTTCGGAATAAAAAAACAGCCCAGCTAAAGTAGCTGGGCTGAAAATATAGAGATTCAAAACTTCTTCGCTTTAAACATTCACCCCTACCGCAAAATTCGCAATTTGGCAAAACTCAGCAATAGTGTCTTCTCGCCTACTCCGTCGAAATGAATAATGGCTTTGCGGTCGGTGCCGTTGACGTCCATTTTCTTTACGGTTCCTTTTCCAAATTTAGGGTGCTCCACGCGGTTGCCTTCTTCCAAATTTGACGTATCACTCGGCACAAAATCAGCAGGCGAAGTCGAATTTTGAGGAACAGGCGCTGGTTTGGCTTGAGGGTTTCCTAGTGACCGTGCAGGCGTAGCCCCTTGCGGCGACGAGGACGAAGGCGGCTGAGTTTCCGAACTTGTTTTTGCCCACGCAGCAGGTTGTTTCCGAATAAAATTATTTGCTGACGGCTCTGCGTTATTACGGTAGTCGTCCATGCCCCCCGAACGGCGCCCTTTGGCCATCATCAAGTAGCGCTGGTCAACTTCAAACAAAAAGCGGCTAGGTTCGCACATGTTGAGGCGCCCCCAGTTGTAGCGACTTTCGGCGTACGAAAACGTCAGTTTGGTTTCGGCACGGGTGATAGCTACGTAAAACAACCGCCGCTCTTCTTCCAAATCTTCCCGTTTTTCGAGCATCATTTGGCTCGGAAACAGTCCTTCCTCCAGTCCTACAACATACACATTTTTAAATTCTAGCCCTTTCGCACCGTGAATCGTCATCAACGTCACGCGGTCGGTATCGCCATCGTCGTCGGTTTCGTCGGCGGTGGTCAAAAGGGATACCGTTTGCAAGAACGAACTTAACGTTTTGTCTTCGTTATCGGCATTATCCACAAACTCCTTGATGGCATTGAGCAATTCTTGCACGTTTTCGTAGCGGCTCAAGCCTTCTACGGTTTTATCTTCGTACAGCTCCCGCAAAATCCCCGACGTTTTAGCTACGTGAGAGGCTACGGTATAGGCGTCTTTGCCTTCTTCCAATAAAATCTTGAAACTCTTAATCAACGTCGCAAAGCTCTCAATGGGCAACGTAGCACGCCCCGCCACGTAGCGTGAGATATTAGAAACTACTTCCCAAATCGGCACGCGGTGTTCGGCGGCTGAGACGGAAATTTTGGCCACTGTGGTGTCGCCAATACCGCGTTTGGGAAGGTTGATGATTCGCTTAAAGGCTTCCTCGTCGTTTTGGTTCACGATAAAACGCAAGTACGCCAGCAAGTCCTTGATTTCTTTGCGTTGGTAAAACGACAATCCCCCAATGATTCGGTACTTGATATTAAGGCGGCGGAGGGCTTCTTCAAACGCCCGTGATTGGGCATTGGTACGGTACAAAATCGCAAAGTCGGTGTTGCGTAAGCCTTTGTTTACTTTCTCTTCAAAAATCGCCGTTGCAATCAGTCGTCCCTCTTCGTTGTCCGAACTAGCTTTGACAACGTCAATCAACACGCCTTCGTCGTTGGTGGTAAATACGTTCTTTTTGAACTGCGCTTTATTTCTGGCAATCACCGAGTTAGCCGCGTTCACAATCGTTTGGGTTGAACGGTAATTTTGTTCCAATTTCACCACCCGTACTTCGGGAAAATCGCGTTCAAAATTGAGAATATTCTGAATATTAGCTCCACGGAAGGCGTAGATACTTTGCGCATCGTCGCCCACCACGGCAATGTTCCGATGCACCGCCGATAACTTTTTGGTAATCAGGTACTGTGCCACGTTGGTATCCTGAAACTCATCGACCATCACGTACTGAAATTTGTGCTGGTACTTGTTCAAAACTTCAGGAAAATCGCGGAATAGCACGTTGGTATTAAACAACAAATCGTCGAAATCCATGGCATTGGCCTGAAAACAACGCGTTGCGTAGGCTTTGTACAAACGTCCGATTTCAGGGAGTTTAGCCGCTTCGTCGTCGGCTCTAAACAAAGGGTTCGCCAAATAATCGTCGGCCGAAATTAAGTTGTTTTTTGCCCCCGAAATACGGTTAAAAACGACGTTGGCCTTGTACGTTTTATCGTCAAGGTTAAGCTCTTTGACAATGCTCTTAATCAACGATTTCGAGTCGTCGGTATCATAAATGGAGAAGTCGGAAGTATAGCCCAAAAAACGCGCTTCGATGCGGAGAATTTTGGCAAATACCGCGTGAAAGGTACCCATCCAGATATTACGGGCTTCGTACCCAACCACTTTTTCGATACGCGCCCGCATTTCTCCTGCGGCTTTATTGGTAAATGTCAACGACAAAATCCGAAACGGATCCACGCCATTTTCTATCAAATGGGCAATTCTGAAGGTCAGTACTCGTGTCTTACCCGAACCCGCTCCCGCAATAATCATCAACGGCCCAGGGCCATGCGTTACGGCTTGCGCTTGGGGTTCGTTGAGGCCACTTAAATAATCAATCATCTACGTCATTTTTTAACACTACCACAAAGTTAGGGGAAAAGTTTGGGAGTCTCTTACAAATAATAACTACTATCGCCTCTGCGAGTGCTATCTCGCGAGCGTATCGCTCGTGCTGACAGGGATGTAACCTAATCATCTGGGAATATTCTTACTTTTAGCAAGAAATTGCTTCTTTTAATGCGTTTAATTTGGAGATTAGCCAGGTTGAACGCATTAAAATATAGAGTGTCTATTGATTGCTCCAGAGGAGCTACATCTTAGTAGAAAAATGAATCAAATCCCACCAAAAGCCTTATCGGGGCTGCCGACGTTCGGTGAAAGATGTCACCCTGATGGGGCTTTGGGATGGCATTTCCCCTTTTTTCCTACTAAGATTTAGCCTCGCTGAGGCTACTTTTTTAATGCGTTTAACTTGGAGATTAGCAGAGGAACAGGAAATAAACGGGACTCCTATTGGTAGTACTTATTTTTTGCTTCCGATATACATTCATTTAAGGGCTTACAAAGACGAGCAATTGCAACAAGATAGTTTCTTTAAGAATTTCACGAATAGCTATGAGTTTGACGATAAAACTACGCTTGAAAACGAGTTGTGTATTTTTTTTAAACCTGCTATGGTTGTGGCGCTTCATTAGCTATTATAACATTTTATATTTGGATGACATTCACCAAGTAAGTGTATAACAGTCTGCAGTTGTAGGAGAAGCAACTCCTAACTTAAGAAGAATTTTCGATAGCGCGAGTGTCTCACTCGTGCTAATGATTCAAAGGCTTTAAGCCTAGTTATCCAAAGAAATGGCTGGAAGCCAGAAGATAAAGGTTACGAGTGGGACACACGCCTAAAAAGTTACAAGGGAAGTTATTTCTGCTTCATAATCGTGATGGGAATTGATATTGATTGACAATCATCAAAATACATTTTGTATAACTCATAATTAATAGAAGCATTTTTGCCATCATAAGCAGAAAAAAACATTTGATTTTTATATTTTATTGAAGAATTTAACCCTGTAAAATGTTCTTTTACTAATATCGTATTTTCACTTGTACCATCAGTTTGCCATAGGCCATTGGAAGCAGAAAAGTATAAATATCCATTGAATTCAAATTGAAACTTGAAGTTATATAACTCCGAGTTTATAGTTTTGATAAGTATTGTAGTTTCGATAGTCCCTCCAGTTTTCCATAACTCTACTTTGTTTTCAGAATTAAAAACAATAAAATAAATTTGTTTATTAGATTTGAAGTATTGGTCTCCATAATACCCACCAAAAGATATATTTTTGATTTCAACAGTACCGTTTTTTGTTCCGTCTGTTCGATAAAGCACTGATGGAAATATCTCTGTAGGGTTTTTTCCATCACTAAAATAACCATTTAATAAAATATACTCATCATTCACAACAAAAGTACCTTTAAAGTTAAGTGTATCTACATTCATCGTAGCTAAATCAACAATAAGAATGGGGTAGTTATAAGATTCACTTTCAGCATACATTATTATTTTATCTTTGAATAATGCATATTTACTGCCTTTTATATTCTTTTTCTTGATTGATATATTGCTCCCATCATACTGCCAAATCGACGCAGATGTAGTGGAACTATTAAAAAAGTAAAGATACTGGTCAGTTTGAACATAGCCATTAATGCCACTCATTTCTTCATTAAAATTTAAGTCTATCATAGTATTTTCTACAGTTCCATCTGTTTTCCATACTTGTTGAATACCTTTTGAATTAACAAAAAAATAAATCCATCCTTTAAAGGCTATTGGTTTTAGAGAAGTATTAAGTACTTCAATATAAATAGTATCTGAGAATGAAAATATTTTTTGTGTTCCATCGTTTGAACCGTTACTTACTACAATTTCACGCTCAGAGAAATATACAATTTTATTTTTGAGTTTAACAGAGTAAGCAACCTGCTCTAAATATAAGCTGCTAATAGGTAAAGTACCCTCTTTCGTTCCATTTGTTTGATAGACTTGATAAAAACTAGAACCAAGCCCTAGATAAGAGCCAGCTATTTCTCGCAAAAAAACAATTTTTTCTCCTATTTGGTGAGGATGTTTGAGCTCTAAACTACCGTTGTAACGATTTACATTTGCCCACAAATAAGTTCCAGAGGATGTTCCATCTGACTTCCATAGTTCCCATCCCGTTAGTTTATCATTTCCTAAGGTAAACAAAGTATTATCTTTAGAAGCTGTGCTTGTAAACTCAAAACGTTTATTACTTATTTTTTCAACTATCGTTTCGTTTATTTTCCAAAGGCCTTCAGTAGCAGTATTTGTAATAAATAAATTTTCACCACATACTACTATCTCTTTGACAATATCGTTAAATGAATAATTAGTTTCTAATTCTTTTGTGCCTTCAATTGAGCCATCTGTTCTCAAAATGCTATTATTTCCAACAAAATAGATGTGATTTTTAAAATTCGTAAGATCCTTTATCCCCCCTTCAAACAACTTGCTATATCCCCCAAGTCCGTCAGATTTTCTTAACTCTGCTACCGTATTACCGTTGTTTCTTTGAATCCAAAAAACCTCTTCTTTATTGACAACTATCTCTATTATACTACCAAATTGATCAAGTGGGGTTGTGTAAATAGGTACAGTGCCTGCTTTTGTACCATCGCTTTTCCAAATCGAATAAGGATAAATAGGTGAAATAAAATAAAAAAACTCACTTGAAACGTTTAAATCAGAACTAAATGACGAAAATAATTCAACTGTTACCCCAGTACTATCAATAGCCCAAATACCCTTTCCTGTATCATAAGTACCATCTCCTTTGTATATTATTTTATCTTGAAAAACAGATACACTTATTCCATAATCTTGATAAGGAATAGGTAAATTACTGATTTTAGTAGCACTGTTTGGAGTTTGACCGCTTTTCCAAAGCTCATAACCATTATCTGTACTCTTGATGAAAAACAACTTCCCCTTAAAAAAAACAGGGATTAGTTGAGAGTTATTGAAGAAATTAAGCGGAAAGTTTCCGTCTCTGTCGAGTGAGGAGGTGCTAAATACTTTTATTTGGTAAGTTCCTAAATCTGTTCCATCAGTTCGCCAAATTGTAGTAGAATCAGTTTTATACTCAACTACATAAACAAATGTATCAGCAGCAACTATGTGCAATACATCATCATAAAAACCGTTAGTGACTCTTATTCCTTTGATTTTTGAAATTCGATGTGTTGTAGAGTCAGTTAGGTTTGTGCAATACAATTGACGACCTAAGTTTTCATCTTTATTCAGAGTGTTTATCGAGCCGTAAGTACCTACATATGCCGTAAAAAAAAGTTTATTCCCAACTATTGTAAGTTGTTGCGGGCGAGATTCAATATCAGGGTATTGATTCAAATCTCCTATTAATTCTATTTTTTGAGCATTTACCTCAAAAAATATAGACAGAAAAAACAAAAGTAAGGTACGCATCGGATACTAAGTAACTATTTATAAAATAATAACAAAAATTATACCAATTAATGTAGTATCAATAGAGCGTTCCATTGATAATATCGAATAATTTGCACAGTATTTTGCCCAAGCATTATTTGAGCAAGGGTATTTTCAGCGTCAGCTATCGAAAAGTAACGTTCGATAATTTCGGCATATTCGTCTAAAATATCAGTTGTAATACAAAGCTGGTATTTGCCTTGTACAAAAGCTTCCCAAACCCAATGGAAGGGCGATTTTTGAGAAATACTTGCGACTAAGACATTTGTATCCAGGACGATTCGTAGCATTTTAATGAGTTTTACGAGCGTGTCCTTTCAACATTTTCTCAAAATCTTGGCTTGTATATACCTTCTCTTCAACTGTTTTATCAAGATAATTTTGCATTTTTCGGTGATTGAATTCTATCAATAGCTGCCTTAGTTCAGCCAAATCTTTTTCGGTATATGGTTCATTCAATACCTGCAAAACCATCATTTGCGCTTGGTTCATAGGGGTTTTTAGTGTATTTTTCATTTTTAGTCTTTGAAAATATAAATAACTGATTAACAGAATAATACCTAAACACAAAAGAGACCTACACCGTTTTTTGTAAGTCACCGATAAGCCACCATCAACTAATCCGACTCCAGTTGGTTTCCTCCTTCCTAAGCGAGTCAATGTGGGAACGAATGGGCTCGTTTTTGGGGAGTATCAAGTCGGGGTCTTCTTGCAAAATCTCGTCGGCAGCTTCGCGGGCGGCTTTTAATACGGCCCCGTCTTTGGCCAAATCGGCCAACAACAAATCCATCAAGCCACTTTGCTGCGTGCCCGTAAGGTCGCCTGGGCCGCGTAATTTTAAGTCCACGTCGGCAATGTCGAAACCGTTGTTAGTAGCACAGAGCGTATCAATCCGAATGCGGGTATCTTTGCTGAGTTTCACCCCCGTCATCAAATAGCAATAACTTTGCTCGGCTCCCCGCCCCACACGCCCCCGCAACTGGTGCAACTGCGACAGGCCAAAGCGCTCGGCACTTTCGATGACCATCACCGACGCGTTCGGGACGTTTACCCCTACTTCAATCACCGTCGTAGCCACCATGATTTGCGTTTCACCTTTCACAAAGCGCTGCATTTCAAAGTCTTTTTCGTACGGAAACAGCTTGCCGTGTACCATGCTGATATGGTACTCAGGGAAAGTGCGTTGAATACTTTCGTAGCCTTCCATGAGGTTGTTGTAATCCAGCTTTTCGGATTCTTCAATCAGCGGATACACAATATACACTTGGCGGCCTTTGCGGATTTCTTCCCGCACCCGCCCAAACATCGCGAGGCGTTTTGTCTCAAAATAATGAACCGTCTCAATGGGCTTACGTCCTGCGGGTAACTCGTCGATGATACTCAAATCCAAATCTCCGTAAAGCGTCATGGCCAAGGTACGCGGAATTGGCGTGGCGGTCATAACCAAAATGTGCGGGTGAATGGTTTCGTTTTTAGCCCACATCTTGGCGCGTTGTGCTACCCCAAAACGGTGCTGTTCGTCGATGATACACAGCCCCAAGTTTTTGAACTGCACCGTGTCTTCCAACAACGCATGGGTACCAACTGCAATATGGATGCTACCATCCTGCAAGCCTGGCAACACGATTCTGCGGCCTTTTTTAGTGGTAGAACCCGTCAAAAGCGAAATGTTTATCCCCAACGCATCACAAAAAGGCTTTAAGCCACGGTAATGCTGGTCGGCCAAAATTTCGGTGGGAGCCATGAGGCAGGCTTGCGCACCGTTGTCGATGGCCATCAACATCGAAATAAACGCCACAATCGTTTTACCGCTCCCCACGTCCCCTTGCAAAAGGCGATTCATCTGCTTGCCCGACTTAAAATCGTCGTGGATTTCACGCAAAACGCGTTTTTGGGCGTTGGTTAGCCCAAAAGGCAGGTGGTGTTGATAAAAGGTTTTTAGCATATCAAGGTTGCCAAAAACCTGCCCAGGGTACTCGCGTTTTTGCAGGAGTTTGTTTTTGAGCAACCGTAATTGGTTATAAAACAACTCCTCAAACTTCAATCGGCGCAATGCCTGCGTGAGCGCGTATTGGCTATCGGGCAGATGAATCCCCCACATGGCCTCGGCTTTGGGTAAAAGTCGAAATTTTTGCACCAACTCTTGCGGCAGGGTTTCGCGAAAATGCGGTGTGGCTTGCTCTAGCAAACTCCGCATGATTTTGCTCAAAAACCGACTGTCAAGGTATTTCTTACGGAGTGTTTCCGTTAGGTTATAAACGGGCTGAAAATAGCCACCTCCTTCGTTTTCGGGGTTGATGGTTTCAAGATCGGGATGGCTAAAATTAAAGCGCTGCCCAAACCGTTGCGGTTTGCCGTACGCGATGTATTCGCCCCCCTCTTTGAGGTGCTTGAGGTGCCAGTCAATGCTTTGGAAAAAGACAAACTCCACGAGGCCCGTCCCGTCCGTAAACTCAACGGTAAGCCTTCGTTTATGGCCTTCTCCTATCACTGTCATGCTACGGATACGGCCTTTGAGCTGCGCAGCCGACATCGTATCATTCAGCTCGCTAATGCGCTGAAACGACGTTCTATCCTCGTGACGAAACGGATAATACTGAACTAAATCGCCAAACGTAAATATCTTAAGTTCTTTATTGAGCGTAGCCGCACGCGTAGGCCCGACTCCTTTCAAGAACTCAATTTTGGTATCGAAAAACTGGGTGGTGGTTCGTTGACTCATAAGTGCAAACGCACGTTTTTTTAGTAAAAATAACCTTTAAAGAGTATTTTTCCAACAATTCTTCGCTTTTGGTACTAACGTCCAAGCTCCTCCGTTTTCTATGAATCGTCGCGATGCCCTCCGCCAAACGGCGCTCCTAAGTGCCACTTATTTCACGGCTCCTTTTGACCCGTTATCCGACTCTCTTCGGCGAAGCTATCCGCTAGGTGCCTGCGATTGGTCATTGCAAAGAGCCTGTAATCCAGCCGTTTTTATGTATGCCAAAAAGATAGGACTGGACGGTGTACAACTCAGCTATAATTCTCGCTCCGACGAAAGCTACCTATTACGCCCCGAAAACCAGCAAGCCATGCTGGAAGCGGCAAAAAAATCGGGGGTAAAAATTGCTAGCTTGGCCATTGGCGAGCTCAATCGCGTTCCGCTCAAATCGGAAGCTCGCACTGTCGATTGGGTAAGTGGCAGCATCGACGCCGCTAAAGCATTAAAAGTAAAAGTGGTCTTACTAGCCTTCTTTTCGCAGGGAGATTTACGCAACGACGAAGCTGGCAAAAAAGTAGTCATTGAACGCCTCAAAAGCCTGATGCCGAAAGCCGAAAAACAGGGCATTACCCTCGCCATCGAGTCTTATTTAAGCGCCCAAGAGCACCTCGACATTATTGAAGCGGTGGGCTCGCCTAATCTCAAAGTCTATTACGACCCGCGCAACGCCGCCGACGCAGGCCATGACCCATATACTGAAATTCCTTTATTGGGTAAACGAAAACTTATCTGTGAAGTACATCTCAAAGAAAACGGCGCATTGCTCGGACAAGGTTCTATCGACTGGCCTCGCATCAGACAGCTGCTCAACGAAATTCATTTCAAAGGATGGGCGCAGCTCGAAGGAGCTATGCCGCCAGGCAAAACGTTGGATGAAGCATATCCTCAAAATGTGCAATACGCGCGAAAAATTGTGGGGTAAACGAGTTTTTTTTCGCCCTAATGAAATAGATAACAACCATTTAAAAATAGCACTATCAACCATGAATCGTCGTCAATTTATTGGAACTACGCTCGTTGGAAGTACGCTGGCTCCGTCGGCTTTCGCCACAAATGCTGCCCCCGTGGCTGCTTCGCCCAAAATCTTTGTTTTTTCTAAAATGTTCCAATGGATTGAAGACTATGACCAACTTGCCGCCACCATTGCAGGCATTGGCTTCGACGGGCTCGACCTTACCGTTCGCCCTGCGGGACACGTCTTACCCGAACGCGTAGAGGAAGATTTACCAAAGGCCGTCGCTGCGTTCAAAAAACATAAACTCGAAATTCCGATGATGGTGACCACGATTTTGGACGCCGATGCGCAGTCGGAACGGATTCTCAAAACGGCCAAGTCTCTTGGTATCAAGCACTATCGCATGGGGTGGTATCCGTACGACCTCAAAAAAGAAATCGCTCCCCAAAGCATTGCCATTGGTCAACGAATCAAAGCCGTTGCTGCCTTGAACGAGAAATACGGGATAGTGGGTCACTACCAAAACCACTCGGGCAACTATTTTGGGGCGTCGTTGTGGGATTTTTACCAGCAACTTCAAGGAATGACTTCCCAAGCTATTGGTTGTCAGTATGATATTAACCATGCCACTGCTGAGGCAGGCGGTTCGTGGGAAACGGGGCTTCACTTGATTGCGCCCCACATCAAATCACTGGCCATCAAGGATTTTTACTGGACAAAAAACAATGGCAAATGGGGCAAACTTGGCTGTCCGCTGGGCGAAGGAGTTGTCAATTGGAAACGCTATTTTGAAATTTGGAAGCAGTACAATTTCCAAGTCCCCATCACGATGCACTACGAGTACCCGCTCGGGGGAGCGGAAAATGGGGCAAAAAAACTCAGCATTCCGTCGCAAGACCTCATCACTGCGATGAAAAAAGACTTGGTATTATTTAAAGAGTGGGTCGCAAAGGTCTAACCGAAGGCTTTTTAACTTCGGTAAAGTTTTAGACCTTTGCCGAAGTTTTTGGCTTATACTATTTTCATGCACATCCTCATCGACCAACTTGGCAAACGTTTCAACCGCGAATGGATTTTTCGGAACTTTAGCCACCACCTCCAAAGCGGGAAAAGTTATACGTTTGTTGGCCCCAACGGAAGCGGAAAATCTACCCTTCTTCAAGTACTTTCAGGAGCAACTCCCTCTAGCGAAGGAAAAATTAGCTACGTTATTGACAATCAAACGACTGAAGAAGATAAGTGGTACAAGCAGTTGGTCATTGCGGCACCTTATCTCGAACTCATTGAGGAGTTTACGCTTACTGAACTCCTAAACTTTCACGCGGGTTTTAAACCTCTCAAATCGTCGATTTCTCAAGCACAAATCATCGACCAACTTGAACTAACGGCCTCTAAAGACAAAGCGATTAAGTATTTTTCGTCGGGGATGAAACAGCGCTTAAAGCTTGCCTTGGCGTTTTATTCGGATGTGCCCGTGGTTATGCTCGATGAACCTACGTCTAACCTCGATGCACGGTGGTCGGCCTGGTATTTGGATCAAGTGCAACAGCTTTCCTCCAATCAATTGGTTCTTATTTGCTCCAACGTACCTGCTGAATACGATTTTTGCGACGAAGTCATCAACGTGGCTGACTATAAGTCCTAAGTGCCCGTGGATTCTCAAATCCACGGAAGAGGTTTCTCAAAACCTCATTACAAAATCGCGACTACTTGGTTTTGAGAAACCAAGGGGGTGGTTAGGAGTAACCACCCGCACAAAAACACCCACACAAAGCGTGTCCGTGGTTTCTTCAGTGCCCGTGGATTCTCAAATCCACGAAAGAGGTTTCTCAAAACCTCGTTACAAAATCGCGCCCCCTTGGTTTTGAGAAACCAAGGGGGGTGGTTAGGAGTAACCACCCGCACAAAAACACCCACACAAAGCGTGTCCGTGGTTTCTTCAGTGCCCGTGTGCCCGTGGATTCTCAAATCCACGGAAGAGGTTTCTCAAAACCTCGTTACAAAATCGCGCCCCCTTGGTTTCTCAAAACCAAGGGGGGGGGGTTAGGAGTAACCACCCGCACAAAAACACCCACACAAAGCGTGCCCGTGGATTCTTCAGTGCCCGTGTGCCCGTGGATTCTCAAATCCACGGAAGAGGTTTCTCAAAACCTCGTAAAAGTAAAAACGTATTTCTTTTGGCTTTGGGAAGAAACATTCTTCCACTACAAGCCTATGAACCAAAAAGATAGCAAAAACGTCGCTCGTCGCGAGTTTTTGAAAGGTAGCGCAGTAGCAGCCGCCAGTTTCATGATTGTGCCACGGCACGTATTAGGCAAAGGATTTGTTGCTCCAAGTGACAAACTCAACATCGCCGCCATCGGATGCGGAGGCAAAGCCGATTACAATATTCAGCAAGCGTACAACAACGGCTCAGATAACATCGTCGCTCTGTGCGATGTCGATGACCGTCAAGCCAAAAAATACCGCGAAAAATTCCCCAACGCCCCTTATTACAAAGATTACCGCAAGATGTTGGACAAAGAAGCCAAAAACATCGACGCGGTGATTGTGACCACTCCCGACCACATGCACTACGTCATTGGTAGTGCGGCGATGCAATTGGGCAAACATATTTACCTCGAAAAACCCCTCACCCACGACATTTGGGAGGCACGAATGCTCACGCAGCTCGCCCAAGAGAAAAAACTCGTGACCCAAATGGGAAACCAAGGGAGCAGCGGCAAAGGTACTCGTCAAACCGAAGCCATTGTACAATCGGGGATGATTGGAGAGGTACATACGGTGGAAGTCTGGACTGACCGACCCGTTTGGCCACAAGGAGTAAAATCTCCCCGCGACAAAAAAGAAACCATGCCCATCCCTGCCGAAGTTGACTGGGATTTGTGGCTTGGTACTGCCCCTTACCGCGAATACCACGAAGCTTACATGCCGTTCCGTTGGCGCGGCTACTGGGATTTTGGTACGGGAGCGCTGGGTGATATGGGTTGTCACTTCATGGATGTGCCATTCCGAACCCTAAAATTGGGCTATCCGACATCGGTAGAATGCTCGGCGAGTTCGGTGTATAGTGACTTTTTCCGTGAAGCTTTTTTTGAAGATATTGGCCCCCAAGCTACTTCGGTTCACCTCAAATTTCCCCACCCAAGTTCTAAGAAATTTTCAGAACTGAGCCTTTCTTGGTACGACGGGGGTATCAAACCCAAACTCCCTGAGGGCTGCGATTACGAAAAAGTATTCGCCGACAACGACGGTGGCGTGATGTTTATCGGAACCAAAGGGGTATTGGCTTGTGAACTCTTTGGCGAAAATCCTAAATTGTTTATCAAAGGACAGCTACAAGACGTGAAGTTCCCTGCCCCTACTCGTCCCCTCGTGGAAGGTGATACCGCTGGCCACCAGCAGCAATGGGTCAAAGCGTGCAAATCAGGGTATGGTACGTACACCAGCTCGTCGTTTGCCGAAGCAGGCCCGCTCACCGAAATTGTTTTGATGGGAAATTTGGCCGTTCGTAGCTACCTCTATCGCGAAAATGGCAAGTTTACAGGTCGTAAAAAACTCCTTTGGGACGGCCAAAACATGAAAATCACCAACTTCGACCCTGCCAACGCGTTTGTTAAACGTCAGTATCGGGAAGGATGGAAATAGAGAGAGTGTCGAATGTCGAGTGCAGAATGTCAAATTGAGTGTCGAGTGCAGAATGCAGAGGGTCGAATGAAATCCACTTATTCGACCCTCTGCATTCTGCACTCGACATTCTGTCATTACCTTACATCACAGGCTTGACCCTGCGGGCGATGAAGATACTTAACGTGATAAGAATCATTGCCCCGTAGCCTACCCAATCGTAATGCAAGAGCTTTCCGTCGGGGGCTTTTTGAATGACAATGCCTGCCAGATACACCGCTGCGGCCTGCATCAGCAGCTGCAACGAAGAGTTGATGGCCATAAAGCTTCCTCGATGCTGCGGCAACACCACCGACGACGTCATCGCTTGCGTAGGAACTAAGCGCCCGTTTGAAAAAACAAAGAATATCGCGGCCGTACCCAATACAATCACGAGGCTATTGGTCCACATGTTGGTGATAAGCCACATCGGCAAGGTTGATAACAGTGCAAACACCACAAAAACGGGATATTTTCCTTTGCGGTCGGCGAGTTTTCCCACTTGGGGTGATGTAAAGAGGGTCAACGCACCGCCCACTGCGTAAATCAAGTACAGTTGGTTTTCACCAAAACCCGCATTGATGGTCAAATACGGAGAAATAAACGGAATGATGCTAAAATGCCCGAGCATAATCACGCTTGTGAGCAACAACGCCCGCAGTTGATTAGAGTCGCGTAAAATATGCGTCACCGCTTCTAGGGGATGGTGTGTAGTTTGGGCTCTCTCTTTTAAATGGCCATCCAACCGAGGTACGTACAGCCATATCAAGCCAATCACGGCTACGCCAAGTATCCCAACAAACCAGAAGGGGGCGTGCCAACTAAACTCCGTCGCCAAGTATAGTCCCAACGGAACACCTACAACCGACGCCACCGAAAAGGCCGTCATCACTACGCCCATTGCCCGCGCACGGCGTTCGTATTCAAACACATCGCCGACAATAGACATCACTTGTGCACCAAGTACGCCTCCAAAAACGCCCGCAAACGTTCGGGCAGCCATCAGTAGCCAAAAAGTGGGTGCCATCGCGCACGCCAATGTCCCGACAACAAAGCCGATATACGCCGTCAGTATGATTTGTTTACGCGGAAAACGGTCGGCAATAAATGCCACCATAAAACCCGATAGCCCCGCGCTAAAACTATACGCAGATACCAACAAGGCAAACTCTTGTGGGGAAATGGAAAAATACCGCATAAGCTGTGGGCCAAGCGGCATCATTATCATAAAGTCCATGATGTGCGTGAAATTCAAACACGCCAACACGAAAAGGAGTAATTTTTCTTTTTGAGACACTAGGCTGTTTTCTATGGTAAATATTTGTGCTTTTTACTCGGCCAATAGCTTGCTAATCAGCGCATTAAACTCTTCAATAAATTGGTCGTAGTATTTTCCTGTCCCAGGCCCTGAGAAACCCGTGTGGATTTCGCGAACGCGGCCTTTTTTATCAATAAAGATGGTCGTAGGATACCCCGCCACTTTATTGAGCGCTGGCAATGCTTGTCCCGCGTTGGCATCGTTGGTTCCTGCTAATACCAATGGATAAGGCACGCCAAAACGCTTTGCCATAAAATCTATTTTTGGCCCTGAAATCTTCATCTCGGGCGAGCGTTCAAACATCAATCCTAAGATTTCAACCCCGCGCGAGGCGTTCTTTTTGTACCAAGGTACCATAAACTTCGTTTCGTCCATGCAGTTGGGGCACCACGTTCCCGAAAGTTGCAGTACCACTACCTTACCTTTGTATTTCTCGTCTTTGAGAGAAATCTTGTTTCCTTTGGTATCTGGGAACGAAAAATCGAGGGTTTCGTAGCCAGGTTTTAGGTAGGTAAGTGCCGTTGGAGGAGGCAAAGCAGCCTTGTCGTCGCGGGTAGAAGTGAAAGGCTGATACCCTGATATACCCGACCACATTCCACCACGTATTTTACCGTTTGCCAAAATAGCCGCCCGAAACAAGAACGCGTGAGAACCATCGTAGCACGACATAAAGAGGCTATCGCCCACAATGTCGCCCGCCAAATAACGATAATCGCCCGTTGGGGTTAAAAATGTTCCTGCCAATTTACTCCCTTTTTGTTCCAAAATCCCTACCGCAAACGACGAATCTTTACGCTCTGGACGCTGGAAATAGGTCGCGTATTTGCCCACCACGTTGTGCGACGTCGCTTGTGGCTTTTTGGCAAAATGATATATTTCTCCTTTGTCCGCTTTGAAAGGCAAAACAGATACCCACTTACCATTTCTGTTTTTTTTCCAAGAACCTTTCATTTGATTACCAGACACTTTTACCACCAAATCCGAATCAAAGATGAGCATCGGAATGTGCAATGAATCCTCTTCTACGTAGGCTTCGTCCATAGCCAAGCGTTCTGCACCGTTTACGACAATCGCTTCGTAACGACCGTTGGCTTTGGGCGTAATTTCAAGGCCAAATACAACTTCGTGCTGGCCTCGTATCAATGCCGCTCGCCATGTACTTTTGGGAATCGCTGTTTGTGAAAAGGTGGAAAGGGAGATAAAAAAGGCAAAAAGGCCAAATACTGTTTTTTTCATTGTGTAGCTTGTTAATGTGGGTGTTATAGGGAGGCAACAAATTTCTACTTCAAAAAGTTGTTTCCAAGAAAAACCCTGCTTCAAAAACAATTTTTGAAGCAGGGTTTTTCTTGGCTTTCTTCTGGTTGTGAGCAACCAGAAGCACACGTGGCTGAGGTTGTGAGCAACCTCAGCCGAAAAGAGTTGTCTTAGTTCTGTTTAATCACTTTTTGTGTTTCGGTACCTTCGTTGGTTTTGATGTGCAACAAATACGTCCCCTGTGAGAATTGACTCATGTCCACCTGAGCATTATTGCTACGCGGTGTTTGATTGAGCAGGGTCATGCCGTTGGTGGTCGTCATCTGAATGTCCTCAATAATTACATTGCTAGGTACTTTTATCGTCAACAAATTCATCGTCGGGTTCGGATATGCGATTACTTGCGTTGTGGTCGTAGGCACCGACAAAATCACGGGAGCAGGATTTACGCGGAACGAAATCGTGACGTTAGGAGCGGCATAAAACGCCGAATTTCCCGTTTGGTAGGCCACAATCTGCACCGTTCCCGTTGTTCCTGTCAATGTCACCGTGTTCCCCGAAAGCTCCGCAGGCCCCGACACCAAGCTGAAACCGACGGGTAGTTGAGAGGTCGCCGTTGCGCTGATGCCAAACGGTGTATCTTTGGTCGTTCTATCAGCTACCGACGAAACGTTGATTGTCTGATTTTGTTTTTTCGGTAAAGTACGCGTTCCTACGCCGTACCATACCATCCATTTGGCATTTCTGACAAAGGAGGTAGAACTTCCTTTTGGGCTAATTTTATCGGTATTTAAGTCAATAATTCCCACATCGTCGCGCCCGCTAGTGAGGGTATTAAATATCATTTTGACGTCGGTTTTAGAATATTCAGGATACCCAATGGTATTGTTTTCGACAATGCCTGCGAGTTCGCCACGGTCAATGTTTGCGCCAATTATGTAATTACTTCCATCGGGGTCAATATAGTCAAATGCGACAATGTTTGGGCTATTTTTGGCAAAAGTCGGGTTACCGATGCTTTCTCCTTTTTCTAGGTTAGAAATAAGCTTATTGATGGTTCCTGGGCCAAAATCACTTTTGGCATTGTCCCACACTTTGATAATCCCCACATCCCAATAGCCAATTTTTCCGCTGTTTGTCCCTGCCGCGATACCCGCCGTGGCGAGCTCGTTGTAGGCATCGTAAATGATGTATTCGCCCGTGGCGTCCCATTCAAACGAATCGGCGTATTTTACTTGTGAACTTTGGACGTTTTGGGCGGAAGTGGGGTTGTAAAGCGTAAATTTCTTCCATGCTTTCTTGGTATAGCTATACACCCAAATGGATTTATCTTGATTGACGGTAATGGCGGCCAACGCTTCCCCGCTTTTAGACACAGCTACGTTCTCCCAAATGGCTTCGTTCGAAATCACGGTTTCAGTAACTGTTCCTTGTAAATTAATTGCTTTGATAAACTTATCGTTGGTGGTTACATAATAAGCAAACTTCCCGTCGTCGGTCACGCTAGGTTTGTGCTGAATATTGGCCGTAATCAAAGGCGTAAACGAAGATAAATTGACGGGAGCATTGTACAGTTTTTTATCTCCTGTGGCATACATAAGTAGGAAATCAGCCCCAGGGTTTGTTGGTAATGTCTGGGTCGTTGGGGTACTGCTACTTCCTGAATCAGTAATCCCTACGGCGTCAAACGCCGCTTTCGCCGCCGATACCTCCGCGCTCGAAGCGCCGTACAAATCGGTAGCAGCCTTGACCACCGCTAAACGTAAATCAATAAAACGAGACAAACGAGTCAGGTACAACGTGAGGGCACGGTAATACACCTGTTCAGCTTTTTCGCGAGAGGTTGCTGAAGCAAATTTGAAAAAAGCCCAGTTCGGAATGCCCGAATTGATGTGCACGCCACCGTTGTCTTCAGTGCCTGTGTAGTACTCGTTCATATTTTTAGGCTGGTAGCCGTTGTCACGCGTTCCGCCTTGGTTGGGATTTGACAAATCGCGTAAAGCTCCTGAGGTATAAACGTTTGTCCGTACTACGTCCTCCCCAATCGTCCAATTGCGGCGGTCTACCATCGTAGCAAACACATCCGCCATCGACTCATTGATCGCCCCCGACTGCGACTCGTATTCCAGATTGGCCGAGTTTTGAATCACCCCGTGCGTCATTTCGTGCGCTGCTACGTCAAGTCCGCCTGCCAGTGGCTTAAACGCTGATTTCCCGTTGCCGTAAACCATCAATTTATCGCTCCAAAAGGCATTATCCATCGCGCCTTTTTCGTCGTTCATGTTGATGATGGAAATAATGGTTCCCCCTTTTCCGTCAATCGAATTACGTTTATGAACCGTCTTAAAATACTCAAAAGCAGTAGCGGCATTGAAATGCGCCGATACGGCGGTTTTGTTATTCCAGGTATTATTAGAAGAAGTGATGTGAGCCAAATTTAGGTTTTCGTTGTCCACCGACGAATTTTGAGCATCAATTGTCAAAATTCCTCCTACGGGGCTATCGGGCAACGACGACAGCGTAGGTTTAAACATTGCTTTCCCATCGGGGCTAATTCGAGTCGCATCGAGCAAATAATAGCGATTTTGGTACAAATACGCATCAATCGAACGGCTAACGTTATTCAAATCGCTGGCAGTGGCTTTCACGGGGCCATCGAGTGAACATAGGTTATTGTATTTTTTCAATACTTCTCCCGTATGCGCGTCCACAAAACATACCCAATGTTCCAAAAAGTTGGGGTGAATCTCAATACGGTACGTCAGGTGCGTCGTTTGGTCGGTATGGTGATATACGAAAAGCTCGGTTTTAGGCTTTTCGTACTGCAACAGTTTTTTCTCCCCAAACGTCATTGTACGTACAACGGTAGTTTTGGCCAACTCCTCCATCGCCGCTTTTTCAGCTGCTTGTTGGTTTACGTTAGCGACCGTGTTGGACAAGCTAGGGGTAGGAAAAAACTTCCCGTTGAAGGTAGTCACCTCTTCGCGGTTGGTATGAAGCACCACCTCACCCCCATACACAGGTACTCCTTTATGGTACTGCTGCATCCGAATGTGGCTTTGTCCCAATTCGTCCGTGTCTATTTTTTCAAGTTCAAATTGCTGTTCGGGGTCTTCTAAGCGAAGCAACCCTTTGACCGACGCCATGTAATCAAACGCCTGTGCCTCAGCCGACGTACGTGCCCTACGGGCCGATTTTAGCATCGTTTTGGGGCGGCCTTCGATATAAATCGGCAAACCCGTTGTAGGGTCTTTCACCACTTTCATCCCCTCACGCAACGCGGTAAAGTCGTTCAATTGGTCACTGCGTCCTTCGATAACCGCTTTCTCAACAGGGTTATTATTGTTCAAATACACCGAATTGTCTACCTCCTGCGCCCCTAGCCGCCTCATTAATTCGTCGGTAGTAGTGACCGACGTACGTTGGGGTTGTTTTAAGCGCGTTTGCGCCTGAGTTGGCAGGTATATTCCTCCCACACAAACCAACACAAGTAGATATTTTTTCATGAGCTAGGGTGTTTAAATTGATTTGGACAACTGGTTGTAAAAACGTTGGACATACACCGACACTTTTTGTTTCGGTGCCCCCCACGTCACTTTGGCTTTGTACCGTTTTTTAGGATTGTTGTACTCAATGAAATAATAGATATTTCCTGGGTTATTAAACTTGTATTTATCAAGCTGAAGTTGGTCGGCCGATTGAAAAAACTGTTTCGTTTGTTTTTCAGTCAACGTTTTGTGCAATGTAAGAGAATCGGTTACGCGTTCGCGCACCCATATTTCTCCGTTTTCGTGCAGGACATAGCTGCGGGTTTTTCCCGCAAAACCGCCCCCTGACCCAAAGGTGAGTTGGCGCTTAAACAAGGTCGAAGGGCTCGGTAAACTTTGGGCTGACGCCGACAAACATAGACCAACGACGAAACAAAGGGTTGTTAGCCCCGTAGCGAAAAAACGTATCATTAGGCTGGTAGAGAAAGAATAGATCGTAACTCAAACTTACGTCATAACTTGCACAAAACCAAAAGGGAGCAATGGAATAAAACAAACTATCAGCCCTCAAAAACGGTGATTGGTAACACTTTTTCAACCATTTAGGCATAAATCACTCTGTTAAACCAATGTGATAAGGTAACTTTGTGCTTTACATCAACAGCCGTTATCTATCTATGTATTTTCAAAAATCTACATTTTTTTCTATTGCCGTTTTTCTCTCAAGTTTTATCAGTAACGCCCAAGAAAAATCAACTCCCATCGGAGGGAGTGCATATCAAGAAAAATACCAACACGTTATTCGGAAAGCCAAAGGAGAGATAAAAATCGACGGTGATCTGTCGGAACCCGCTTGGCAAGGGCTTGAAATTTCCAAAAACTTTGCGGCACATTGGCCTCAAGACAACGTCCCGATTAAACGCGACACCGAAGTTCGGATGACTTTCGATGACAAGTTTTTATACGTGGCAGCGGTATGCCGTGATACCAATACGCACGTCATTCAGACCCTGAAGCGCGACGGCGATTACTGGAGCTCGGATGCTTTCGGCATCGTTTTAGACCCCATCAATGAGCGTACTAACGGGTTCTTTTTTGGCGTAAGTGTAGCCAATGCGCAGTTTGAAGACTTGTTAGCGTTCCAAACCGAAGAAATGACGGGAAGCTGGGACAACAAATGGTATTCACAAACTAAAGTCTATCCTACCTACTGGACGGTCGAAATGGCGATTCCGTTTAAAACCCTTCGTTACGACCCTTCAAAAACCAAGTGGGGGGTCAATTTTGAGCGTAACGACCTGAAAAACAACCAATACTCAACTTGGACGTTTATTCCCGTCAACTTCAACGGTTATGATTTGGGGTACACGGCGGCATTGGTGTGGGAAACTCCCCCGCCAGCCGTCAAAGGCAACGCCTCCATCATTCCGTACATTACGGGGGGCACTTCGCACGACCACACCGCAGGTACTCCCACCAAAGGCACGTTTAACGGCGGGCTAGATGCCAAAATTTCGGTGACTCCTTCATTGAATCTTGACTTGACAGTGAACCCTGATTTTTCGCAAGTAGAAGTAGACCGCCAAGTAACAAACCTGACGCGTTTTAACATATTTTTTCCCGAACGGCGCACCTTTTTCCTCGAAAACGCCGACCTATTTGGCAATTACGGAATCCCACCTTTTCGGCCCTTTTTCTCGCGCGCCATTGGCCTCGACCGCAACGCCCAGCCGCTCCCGATTTTGGCAGGCGCTCGTTTGAGTGGCAACCTAGATAAAAACTGGCGCGTTGGCCTCATGTCGATGCAAACAGCCGCCAAAGGCGCAGACCCCTCCCAAAACTTTACGGCCTTTTCCTTTAACCGAAAAGTACTGAAACGTTCATTGGTCAAGGGCTACGTGCTCAACCGCCAAGGGTTTATGACGGAGCAAGAACGCGTACAAAATCCGATGGGTGAGTACGGTCGAAATCAAGGAGTAGAATTTAATTATTCTAACACCAAAGGAGATTGGAACGTGTGGACGGGCTATCATTGGTCGCAAAAACCAACCATCACGCAAGACAACACCGCCAAGCAATTTGGGGCGGGGTATTTTGGACGTACGGTTAGTTTTTTTGCCGATTACTTTGGCATTGGGAGCAACTATCACGCCGACATGGGCTTTATCAACCGCCTCGAAAACCCTACGTATCGCATCGACCGCTTTGGAAAAATCCAGTCAGACACGACCATTCGTTTAGGTTTTCATCAGTTGTACAGTGAAACGCAGTTCAACATACGTCCTAAAGATAGTAAAGTCAATAACCATGCGTTTGGGGCAGAAAACTTTTTGGTATGGAACCCCAACGGCACCCTCAACGAATACACCTTGGGCTTGACGTACGACGTTCAGTTTCAGAATGCGAGTTCGTTTGGCTTACGCTTCGACCACAACGACGTACGGGCTTTGTTTCCTTTTTCATTTACCGACAGTGAGTACGCACTTCCCGCCAATCGCTACGTATTCAACCAAGTAAATGCCATGTACAATTCTGATTACCGTAAAAAGTTTTACTTTACGGCGGCCCTGCGGGCGGGTGGCTTTTACAACGGCACGTTGCAACAGTACTCGTTTGAAATGACCTATCGGGCGCAGCCTTGGGGAAATTTTTCGATGAGTTTTGAGCAAAATGACATCAAGCTCCCCGAGCGCTATGGCAGTGATCGTTTGCTACTCATTAGTCCGCGCATGGAAATCAACTTCTCGACGAAGTTATTTTGGACCACTTTTTTACAGTTTAATACGCAACGCAACAATTTCAACGTCAACAGTCGTTTGCAATGGCGGTACAAACCCATGTCTGACTTTTTCTTGGTTTACACCGATAATTATTACACCGACCCATTGTTCCGAAACAAAAATCGCGCTATTGTTTTCAAGCTTAATTATTGGCTGACGCTTTGATACCCACCCTCGCCCCTGCTAACCCAAAACTGGTAACAGGGGCAAGGATTTTGTACTAGGCTGCTTGGTAAATGGTGCTGTTCAATGAACTTTCCCGTCCTTCGTATCCGTGTTGCGATGACCAAAGTTGATAATAGGCTTGTCTTTTCGCTAGTAAATCAGCGTGTACTCCTTCTTCCACTACTTTGCCAGACTCTACCACCACAATCTTATCGGCGTTCATAATGGTACTGAGGCGGTGAGCTATGATTATCACCGTTTTTTCTGCCTGACGGAGTTGCTGAATCATGGCTTGAACTGAACGCTCCGAAAGGGAATCCAAAGAAGAAGTAGCTTCATCTAAAATGAGTATTTCTGGAGTTCGGTACAAAGCCCTCGCAATCGCAAGCCGCTGTTTTTGTCCTCCCGATAAACTCGCCCCATTTTCCCCCAAATAAGTATGAAAACCATTGGGTAGCTTTTCGATAAATTCGCTAATACCCAACCAATACCCATTTCGAAGGCTACGTATTCTTGTGAATATCCATACATCTCCCGAAGGGTGCGAACTTTGATGGTAATTTTTTCCATCCTATCGCAAATAAAATAGGTAAAACTGCCTTTGCCAATGACAAAACTGGCTTTAGAAGTGATGAAATAAAAGAAGGTAATACTATTTCCGTTGAATCAGCGCCAGGAATTGCTCGCGATACATGGCACCAATCGGGATTTGAACGTCTTTTTTGTCGGTACGGATGGTAACCTCATTGCCATCTACGGCCACCACTGAGTCGTAAGAGATAATATACGATTTGTGAATCCGAATAAACGCAGGATGAGGGAGCCGTTCTTCTAATTCTTTGAAAGTAATGAGCGCCAATAAGAGTTCGTTTTTGGTACAAAAGCCCGCATAGTTGCCCATGCCTTGTATGTAATAGATGTCTTCGAGACGGAGGCGGATCAGCTTATTTTTATTCTCGCCTCTCAAAAACAAGTCGCCCGATACCTTCACGGGTGAAGGCGTGGTCTCAACGGTGGTTTCCTGCCTTATTTTTTGATAATCAAGTGCTTTCTGAACGGCATTTTCAAACCGCCCGTAGCCGAAGGGTTTCAATATATAGTCCAATACCCCCTCTTCAAAAGCACCCACGGTATATTTGTCGGAAGCGGTCGTAAAAACGATTTTCTTTTTGTCTTTGATCACTTTGGCCAACTCCACCCCCGACAACTCGTCCATCTGAATATCCAGGAAAATCAGATCGGGGTCATGGGCTTTGATATAGTTCATGCCTTTGATGGGGTCGGTGGTCGAAAACTCTAACTGCAGACCTCCGTGCTGTTGGATAAAACCTTGAAGCTTCTCTATATTGTAAGCTTCGTCGTCAATGATGATACAATTGAGCATTTTTTTGAGCGATGTGTACGAAGAATTGATAGCGAACGTATTAATTATTCCCCCATTGGGGGACAGGGGGCTTTTATTTCCAGATTTGTATAAAAATACTCGTCTTCAATACGGGCTTTGAGCATAGCTCGACCCTCGCAAAGCAAATCAAGTCTTCGTCCCAAATTTTTGACTCCAATCCCCGTAGATGGCTCGCTGATGGAGGGTTTGATTTTGTTTTTGGTCGAAAACCACAACTGCTCTTGCGTTACTTTGAGGTGCAACTGGAGCGGAGCTTGCCTGAGCGCCCCGTGTTTGAAGGCATTTTCTACTAATGTAAGGATACACAAGTGCGGGATTTTCCAGGGCTGTTCTAAGTTACCTTCTATGTCAAAATTAACCTCCACTTGGTTGTCCAACCGCTGCCGATTGAGGGCAATCAGCATTTGGGTGTACTTTATTTCTTCACTCAGGGTCACCATCGTATTTTCGTGCTCTGATACGGAGTAACGCATCAACTCCGACAACGACAAAATCCCATCGGCCAACTGCTCAGAATACTTGGAAGCTTCGGTATGAAACCGATTGAGCATGTTGTACGTAAAGTGTTCGTTGATCTGTGATTTTAAAAACGATACCTCTATCTCGTGACTGCGTTTTTCTAATTCTACCTTTTCTTTTTGCTGACGAAGAGAGTGATGGTAATACCAATATACTAAAGCGAAAGCGGTAAATTGAACTATAACAAAAAAGAAAGCCAAGAAGAAACCTATAAAACTATAATAGTAATCAGGCAATGGAACTACAAAGGATTTCAAGTGAGTTCGTAAATAATGCAAACCATAATATAGAGCATATACTATTAGTAATTTTATCAAACCAAGCCCATATTTTTTTCTTACCAACAAAGAAGGGATGACGATATACGTTAAGGCGTAGAAAAGTAGTATATTATTTAATATGTAGAATGAAGTGTCCCAAACATAAAATTCTCTGCCCGGACTTGTCATTATAGTAGTCAAAGTGCTATAAAGAATATAGAATAGCCAAGCTAAAACATGCTGAAGAATTATTTTACTTTTAAAATCTATAAACATAAAGATATGAGTTTCGTCCTTGATAAAGGCAGTTTCGTCAGCTCAACTAACCAATTTGAATAAAAATTTCGCAAAAGTTATGGCAAATAAGATAAGTTTGCGCAACAAATATAAAACAAAAAATCATGAAGGGATTATACTTTGTAATTGTTATGAATTTAATATATTATGCTTCTATATCCCAAAATAACACCAAAAAAATAAGTGGTATAGTTTTTGATTCCTTATCGAATCAACCCTTGCCATATGCTACCGTTCAACTTACGAATAAGGCCTTAAAACTCAGTACAGTTACGGATATAAATGGAAAATATATCTTTAAAAAAATCGCAAAAGGAGACTACGAAATTACGGCAAGTTACGTAGGGTATAAGAGTAAAAAAGCATTTATTACGCTTGGTGAAAGCGAAGAAACAAGTGCTCCCGCCTTCTCTCTGAGTTTAGAAAATATTAACCTCAGAGAGGTAACCATTAAAGCAATGCGCCCGTTCATTGAGCAGAGTATGGACAAAATCGTATTGAATGTAGCTGAAAGTATTATGGCTAATAGTGGCTCTACTTTGGATATTTTACGGCGTTCTCCTTCCGTACAAGTAAATGAGAACGATGGTAGCATTACCCTAAAGGGAAAAAAAGTGATGATATTCGTAGATGGAAAACTTACCCAATTGACGGCAGAAAATCTTGAAGGTTTTTTGTCTGCTATGCCCAGCAACAGTATTGACCGAATTGAACTCATCAGTAATCCAAGCGCTAAATACGAAGCCGCTGGAATGTCAATCATCAATATTCGTACGCTTAAAATGAAAAGTATGGGAACAAATGGTACTTGGGGGCTAGGGGCGAATATAGGGAAATTTCTAGGGTATAATGGCAATATTTTGTTAAATTATAGGAAAAATAAAATTACTTTTATTGGCAATTACTCTTACCAATTTATCCAGCACTATGTAAGGATTAATAGTTTTAGAACGGTAAATAATCAACTTTATTTTAAAGATTTAGAACATTACAATCGAAGCCGAAGGTTGCAATATTACAAAGCTGGTTTAGATTATGAATTCACTCCTAAAACTGCCTTAGGGATTCTCTTTCAAGGCAACGATAATGGCAGGAGCACGCTTAATACTTCCCAAACTTTAATAAAAGAAATAAGTTCTTCGATAGATTCAACTATTACTATAGACACTGATAGTAAAGCAAAGCTGAGTAATTGGAATTTGAATTTAAGTTTCAAACATCAATTTTCACAAAAGGGCAGAAGTATAAGTATAGATACTGACTATGGTCAATACAACACCAATTGGAATGATTATTTTACTCAACAATTTTTCAGAAACTCATCTACGATTGAATATAAACCTGCCAATCAAATTTGGTTCCCATGGTTTCAAAGGAATAGGATTCAATCGCTAAAATCTGATTATGTACACCCTCTTAAATCTGGCACACTTGAATCAGGGTTACAGATTCGTAATACTCAAATGAACATGAATTTTGAGTTTCAAGAGAAAATAGGTGGTCAGTGGACAAAAAATACGCAAAACAGTTTTGAATATAACTATGCAGAGAACGTACAGGCAGCTTACGTTAGTTATAGCGCAAAAAAAAATAAAGTCAATTATCAATCGGGATTGAGATATGAGCAAACTCAGATTAACATAACTAACCTTGATGCAAAGGCTAATAATTCTCAAAAATATGGCAACTTGTTCCCAAGTTTAGGGCTACAATATATTTTCGATAAAAAACGTACGATTACATTTAGTTATACTAAACGTATTACAAGACCTTCTTATGCCCAACTCAACGAACGACCAATCTATTTTAATCCCTATCGCCAAACAATTGGGAACGCTTATCTAAAACCTACGATTAATTCATCTATTGAAATAGGGCTCAACGTAAATCAAAATATTTTATTTACATTTGGATACCAAGCTAATAAAAATGACGTGACACTTGTTCCTACATTAGTAGGTTCAAGCACAAAATATAAGTATTATAATTTCAATAAATCGAAAATATTATCTTTTGACATAGTAGTAAATAAAAATATTAAATCTTGGTGGAATACAAATACAGGTTTTCAGTATTTTTATGTGTATAACAATTTTAAAAATATTCAAGAACTTAAAAATCGCGCTGGGAGTTCTTTTTATTTCAGAAGTAGCAATTATTTCAGTTTGCGTAATGGGATTAAAATAGAATTAATTGGATTTTATTATCCTCCGCAAGAAAATGGCGCTTTTAGAACTCTTGACTTAAAAAAAATAGATATAGGTGTACAAAAGCCAGTAATGCAAAAAAAAGCGGATTTAAGGTTAAGTATTACAGATGTATTTAATACACTAACAACTCGATATTTATTTTTTACAAATACGACTTCAGGAGATGAAGAAATTAAAGCTGAAAGTCGGTTTGTCAAGTTTTCATTTTTATATCGTTTTGGAAACCTAAACCTGAAATTTAAAGACAGGAAATTAGGGATTGACCGAGAAAGTAGTCGAATCGAAAAATAGTTTTTAACCCTCAAAAACAAATCGTATGGAACAACCTGTCAAAGTTTTAAAATTAACCCTTAAAAAGGATACAGTAGTGAAATTAAACATTCAGAAATCGCCAAAACGAATTCAAAGTCATACTGTCCCTGACTGCTACTTATAATTTTACCTTTCTTAAGTTCGTTGATTCCAATATCAGAAAAAGCCGTTTGTGCTTATCGCTCGCAAATAGTTTTTGTAACGTTAAGTTGGCGATGATATCATCGCCAACTTAACAGCAAGTTTGATAGTGCAATCGCCATGAAGCGCAAAAATTCACCCGCCCAAACGCCTATTTCGTCAACGATAAACACGGTTTGGTATATTTTTTTTGCAAAGAGATGGATTAGCGGTGTAGTTTGAATCAAAAAACAACGAATGGAACACACCGCTGCTATTTATCTCGACAAAATACAAGCTATTACCTCACAGGTTCAGTACGAAAACGATGGGCTGTTTGGGGGAAAGCTCGGGGTAGTCTGGCAATACTACTATCAGTGGCAAGCCACCCACGAGTACGCCCACAAAGAGGAATGCTTACGGGTACTTGGCGAGGTGTTTGACAACCTCAACAACGATACCCCTCAGCTCAGTGGCGCAGCTATGAGCGTAGGAGCCGCAGGGTTTTGCTACGTAGTTACGATGCTACATCGCCAAAAGTGGCTGGAGTTTGACCTAGACGAAACCTTGGCCGACTTAGACACCTTTGCGTATGAGTCGGCCTTAGAAATGATTACAGAGCGCAAGTTGGATTTTTGGCACGGAGCTTTTGGCATACTTTTCTATTTTTTGGAGCGGCTTTCCAAACCCCTCTTCCGTGAGCGTGCCGAAGTGTTGGTACAAAAAATTGTAGATGAAGTGCAGGGAGATGACGACGGACTTTGGTTTCCTAATATCCTCTCTCCCCAAGACGAAACAGTTATTAACCTTAGCCTATCGCATGGGCAAACGGCTTTTATGATTATTCTGATGCAAGCTGCCCAAAAGGGAGTACAGGCCGAATTGGCAAGGTCGGTGGTAAGGCGCGGAGTCAATTTTATACTCAAACACCAAACAACGGCGAATCAGGAAACCGATTTTTCGCTCTTTCCGCTCACACTCAACGCAGAGACAGAAGAAGGTAAGTTTAGCAATCGGCTGGCTTTGTGCTACGGCGACCTCAACATCCTTTTGCTGATGTATCGGGCAGCGGCGTTTTTGGAAAGCCCCGAACTGCGCCGCCGAGCCGACCTTTGTGGAGTGAGTACCCTCCGCCGCCAAACCGAAAAAGCTACCCTCGTGAGCGATTCACACCTCTGTCATGGAGCGGCAGGCGTGGCACAATTGTATCATACCTTGTACAAACTCACTGGCAACGACGGCTACTATCGAAACTACCAAACTTGGATTGATAAAACCATTGCCTTTCTCGACCACGACCTCCAACATGAGACCTTCAAAGGCCAAGAAGGCTCACTCCTTAATGGCTACGTAGGCGTACAGCTTGTCTTATTGGGGTATATCTATCACAAACGAGAGCAGTTGGATTGGGCAAAGGTGTTTTTATTAGCCCCCTAACCCTGCAAGCGTCCTGCGCCAATGGGAATTTTCTTATGACTATGCTAAAGCACTATACGTTTCACCCTACGGTCGTTGTACGTACCCCCTTTTTACCTTTTAGTCCCCAAAACCTGACGGAGGCCCACCTTCGGATGGTACTGCACGAAGATTGGTTTTTGGAGGCTATTTTTCTGGCCTCTCCTTCTCTTTACCGCACCGCTATTGCCTGGCGCGACGGGGCAACGTTGGAGAAGCGTAAAGAAGAAAAACTTTGGGCATCGCTCACCAAATACTACAGCCGTATGATGAGCCGCTGCACGCCTTTTGGGCTATTTGCCAGTTGTACGGCTTTAAAATGGGGAGAAGCCGCCCCTATTTCACTGTCTCAGCAAGATACCCAAAGGCATACCCGTCTCGACATGCACTTTTTGTGCGCTTTGGCCTTGTCATTGGCGCAAAATCCCAACATTCGTCCTTATCTTACTTATTTTCCAAACAGTAGTCTTTACTCCATAGGCAACGAACTCCGATACGTAGAATATGTCTATGTAGAAGGAAGGAGAAACCATCAAATCAGTGCGGTTGACACAACCGACTATCTACAACGTATCTTAGCAACCGTCCAAACGGGGGCTTGTTATGGTGATTTGGTTGGGGTGTTGGTCAACGATGAAATCACTACCTCCGACGCCCAACTTTTTATTGACGAACTCATCGCCGCCCAGTTGTTGGTTTCGGAATTGGAGCCAACCATCACGGGCGGGTCTTTTTTGCAGCAAATTGTACAGGTGTTGGAGAAGGTATTTGCCCAAACCCAATCCTCTGAGATAGGATTTATTATTAACCAGTTAGACCAAATTCATCAATCTCTTAACGGGTTAGATAATCAGAAAACCAACTCCATTTCTGATTATGAACAACTGATTGAACTCCTCAAAACACTCAATGTAACAATAGAAGAAAATAAACTGGTTCAAACGGATTTGTTTCGAGAACTACCAGAAGGACAACTCCCCTTGGCAAGTCAACAAGACATCCAAGCGGCTTTAGAAGTACTCAATCGCCTATCGACAAAAAGAAAAAACAGTCATTTAGACGCCTTTGCCCAGCGTTTCTTGGCTCGTTACGATACCCAAGAAGTACCGCTACTGGAAGCATTGGATACCGAGATAGGCATCGGCTACCTTGTCAATCAAGGCACGCCGCTGTTGCCTTTGGTAGAAGATATTGCCGTACCTACTCCAGAAGAAAACAAGCCGATAGAGTGGAATCCTATTCAAGAGTGGCTCTTTCGGCAACTGCAAACCGCTACGGAACAAAAAAAGTACGCTATTGACCTCCAACCTAGCGACCTAGCACAACTCCCTCCAGCCCATTGGGACGACTTACCTCCTTCATTTTCGGTGCTATTTAGGTGGGTAGAAGACGAAAATCACCAAAAACGGGTATTGATAGAAAGTGCAGGTGGTGTGAGTGCCGCTTATCTTTTGGGGCGTTTTGCACATGGAGACTCACACATAGCCAATACCGTTAATGACATTACCAAGGCCGAACAAGCCCAAAACTCCGAAGTAGTATTTGCAGAAATCATCCATTTACCCGAAAGTCGAACAGGAAATATATTGCTTCACCCTGCGTTTCGAGCGTATGAGATTCCATTTTTGGGTCAATCGTCATTGCCTTTAGAGAACCAAATTTCGGTACAAGATTTGTACGTTTCGGTACGGCAGGGAGAAATTATCTTACGTTCACAAAGGCTCAACAAAATAGTCGTACCCCGCCTTAGTAATGCGCATAATTATAGTCACAATAGCCTGCCCGTATATCAATTTTTGTGCGACTTACAGCATCAAGGCAAGCGCAGTCGTTTTGGTTTTGATTGGGGCAACTTAGCCGAAAAGTTTCTGTTTTTGCCCCGAGTTACTTACCAAAACACCCTTTTGCACCCCGCCACCTGGCAACTTCAAAAAAAGCAAATTGATGCCCTTCTAGCCGACCAACCTTTACTTGACGTTCCGCCGTTTCAAAACCGCTTGCTGACGTTGGCCGACGGCGACAATGAATTGGTTGTTGATTGGGCAAACCCGTTAAGTGTACGAGCTTTCAAAGATGCCATCAAAAACCGAACTCAACTCCAATTGAGGGAGTTTTTGTACGAACACACGCAGCCTACTTTTCGAGACCCTCTTTCCCAGAATGGGTTTGTAAATCAAGGTATTTCCCTACTGGTTCGGCAAACTTCGTCTTATGCTTCCTCTCTCTCCAAGCGTCCTACGCTTGTCCCTACACGCTGTTTTTCCATCGGTTCTGAGTGGCTTTACTTCAAATTGTACGGTGGAGTAAAAGTGGCCGATAAAATAGTAGTGGCTTTTATCAAACCACTCTGCGAAGAACTACAACGACGCCATTTGATTGATACATGGTTTTTTATTCGGTATTCCGACCCCGATCCTCATTTACGGATTCGGTTTCATCTCACAACTATGGCTCAAATTGGGGAAGTGATTCAATTATTTTATCATTGTTTACAACCTGCACTGAACGCTAAATATCTCTGGAAAATACAAGCTGATACTTACGAGCGAGAGTTGGAACGGTATGGTTTTGAGACGATTGAGCTTGCTGAGGAGCTTTTCTACCACGACAGCGAAGCTATTTTGGCTTTTCTTGACCAAACCGAAGGCGACGCACGCGAAGAAATCCGTTGGTTGTATGGGATTCGAGCCATTGATGCGCTTTTAGATTCGTTTGAGTTCGATTTTCAACGAAAGCTTGATTTATTGAGCTCATTACGCAACAGTTTTGCGCAAGAATTCAACATGGATGTAGCGCTAAAACGGCAATTAGACCAAAAATACCGCACTCATCGCGCTATGGTACAAGACATTCTGTCTGACCAGCATCCTGCCATTACTCCCTTTCTTTTTGACATTCTCTCAGTTAAATCAGCAAAAATTGCCCCTATTGCTTATAAAATCCTGTATTCATCTTCACCTTCACAAGTGAATCATTGGTTAGGCAGCTACATCCACATGTTGCTCAATCGCCTTATTCCTGCGCATCAGCGCCTACACGAGTTAGTGATATACGATTTTCTTTGTCGGCAGTATCAGTCGAGGTTGTATTTGGAGGTTGCTTTGTGATTCGGAAAGACTGACAGGCGTTAATTTAACAACTCCATTTTCCAACACATACACGCGGTCGCAATGGGTTTGAAGTACGTCTGTTCGGTGCGATACCGACAGAATTGCCATCTTAGAGCGCAACGAATCAAGCAGATTCAACACAAATCGTTCGGTAAGTTTGTCCATCGCCGAGGTAGCTTCGTCCAGAATTAGCAGTTGAGGGCGTTTATATAAAGCACGCATCAAGGCTAAGAGTTGTTTTTGTCCCCCTGATAAATTAATTCCTTCTTCTCCTATGAGCGTAGCCAAACCCTGCGGAAGACTTTCTAAAAATGGGCCAAAGCTGTATTCTGCACAAAAATCGGCCAATTTTTTCTCTGCGAAAGGTTCTCCCATGAGGATGTTATCTAGTACCGTTCCGTTGAAAAGATGGACCTCTTGTGGCACAGTAGCGAGTATTTTTCGCCAATTTTTGTGACTAACTTCCTCCCAACGCACACGTTTGTTGAGCCATACCCGACCACCTTCGGGTTGATAATACTTTTCAATAATTTGCAAAAGCGTGCTTTTTCCGCTGCCACTTTCTCCCATCAAACCCACGATTTCGCCTCGACGAATCTCCATTGTTACTTCTTTCAACAATGAGGTACGACCCGCAAATCGGTACGAAAGCTGTTGGATTTCTAAACTTTCAAAATACGATATTTCTGCTTTTTGTGCAGCTTCTAGGGCACTTTCAGGGGCTATGCTCATAAACTCAAACATACGTTCGAAGGCGATTCGAGCTTCATTGACTGGAATTGCAATCAAAGCCAAATTGGCAACGGAGGGTAAGAGCGACGAACTCAGCCCTACAATCGCCATTAGTTCGCCCGTTTTGAGGTGTCCTTGCAAAACCTGCCAACTCGTAAAAGCCAAAGTACCTATTAGTACCAACACACTTGCTGCCGATGCCCACACGTTGAGCCGAATTTGAATCTGACCCAAGCGAAATACATTTTCTTGAAATGCCCCATAAATCAATCGATTGAGGTTTCCAAAGATAGGTTGCCGTCCAAAATTTTTGATGACTCTCACGCCTTGGAGGGTAGAAATATAGTTGCTCTCGCTATGGGCATACGATGCCATTACGTTGCGTTGACCATCGGTAATGGACTGATTGAAACGATACAATAACCAAAAATAGACGGGCAACATCAGCAATACTCCCAAACCTACCTGCCAAGAATAATAAATCAAGAAAATGGACGTGATCAAGACCATTAATAAATCAATCAGGGTACTTCCAGCCAATTGACTGATAACCCGTTGAATACGCGCCGTGTCGTTGAGTCGAGCTACCAAATCCCCTATTTTTCGAGAATCAAAAAACGTCTTTGGCAAGTCCAGTAGTGTTTCATAAAACCCTCCAACCATTCGGTTGTTAAACTGCTTAGATTGCCGCATAAGAATATACGTCCGTAAAGACTCTAATCCTACTCTTACCAACAACAAAAAGGCAACCAAAGCCACTCCTCCAATTAACTTTGTAGCATTTCGTGATGGCAAAATATCGTCAATCAGTTTTTGAGAAAATACCGCCATCACCATACCTAGCAGTGCCATACCTAAGCCTAAAGCAGATGCTGTAACTAATAGCCCCCAGTCGTCTTGTAATAAATCTAACAGCCACTTTTTCTTGGCCTGTTGCTGCACTTTTACCAGTTGCAGTCGTTCGGTAGGTCGTAGGGTCAGGCATTTGCCCGATTTCCATATTTTCTTTAGTTCTTCTTCCGAATAGGTAACAATACCTTTGGCAGGGTCGGCAATAATGAAAGTTATTCCCCCATTGGGGGTTAGGGGGCTAGGGCTGCATACCACGTAATGCTGCAAATTTTCCTTCATCACTACATGTAAAATGACAGGCTGACGGTGTTCAATAAGTGCCTCAATATCGGCCTCACAACCTTCGGCTTCTAAGCCAAGTGAATTGGCTGCTTGATAAAGCCCCAAAAGGGTCGTTCCTTCTTTGGTCGTACCGCTGAGTTCGCGCAGGCGTTCGAGTGAAGCATCACTTCCATAATATCGCAGCAACATTCGCAAACACGCTACGCCGCAATCGGACGAGTCTTGCTGAAGAATAAATGATTTTTTAAGGGCTGTTTGTTGTTTATTCATGGCTTACCCATTTCTTATTTCGGAGAAACTTTTTCAAACGCACGCACTCTACAAATAAGTGAATCATTCCAAATGAATGAAATAGGAAGATGTAACAGTGAGGAAAATACCACGAGGCGCTGACACATCGGACGGTTTCCCGCGCACGTTTCCTCTAGCTTTTTCATGGTTAGCTTTTTCATACCAACTACTTGTGTTTAATGGTTTTTAGTATTTTTTCAACTTTCACAACGCCTTTAAAGCGCTCGATCAAAGCCCCTTGGGCAGAATACAGTAGAGAAGAAGGAGTAGAAACAAAACCAAAGCGTTCATGACATTCGTGGGTTTTATCTTGGACAATATGAAAATTTTTGAGTGACTCAAAACCGTAGTCTTTGCTGAATTTTTGCAGCACATCTCGCTCTTCGGTTGACACGAGCACCATTTCTATATCCGACAAGGCGGCTTTGTTTTTAACGATGTCTTTTATTTCGATGCGGCAAAACTCACAGCTCGAATCAAAATACACCAGCCAAGTTGTTTTGTCAGCTATGTCTTTTTGTGTAAAAGCACGCCCCTCCAAATCCGTAAATTGAAAAACTGGTACGTGCGTAGTGCGGTCGTTGATTTCTTTTTTGTGGGTAATTTTCTGAACTATACCATACCCTAGGTACGCACCTCCCACCGCCAAACTTATCAGTAAGGCGTATTTTAACCCAATTCGGCTCATGTTTTTATGAATAAGAAAGTGTCAAAAACATCACTACCGCTATCCAAATTGCCAGCCCAGCCCCATAACTTGCCGAAACAACACTTAAGCCACGGCCTAAACGATCAACCACCCCCTCGTGTTCATACCCGTGTTGATTTTGAAGAAGGGGTGCTATTTGATAAGCCAATATCCCCCAATAAACCACTTCAAATACGTTGAGCACCTGTAACGGATAAAGCCACCAAGCTTCTAAGGTATTAGGTTCAAACAGGCTAAGGAGCGATAAAGGGTAAAACAACTGTAAATCTTGAAATGTATAATTGGGCTGAATAAATAAAAACCAAAGAATCTTGGCAATAACTGGAATCAAAAAAATGACCTCAGCCTCAATAGCGGCAGCAAACAAGGATTTAAACCAAAAGCGATTGGTCGCCAGCCATACGCCCAAACTTAGCACCAGAGCTACCAAAGAAAACTTGATAAGATACACCAGCGGAACAAGCACATAACTGAGCCATTCCCATTTTTTCCCTTGGGCAATCATCGTTTCTATTTGCTCGTAGGTCAACTGATCAGCAAGGGTGTTGAAATAAAGAGTATCCGAAATAAGTAAGGTTTTTGTAAGCCAAACAAACAGGCTCGAAAAACTACAAAATAAAAGAAAACGAAATAGATTGTTCATGGCTGATTAGTTTTTCAGGACAAACTGACGAGTAAAGTTTTTGTCATACATTAAGACAATTCACCAAATTTACTTTTGGAGAATTATCATGACTAACTTGTAATCGTTCAGAATTAATCGAATTAGGAAAGGCCTACCAAATAAAATTTAATCATGCATTTACCCTGTTAGTTTTTTGATTTTTTATAGTTTAAAACTAAAATTGCAATGCTAGAAAAAGCCATAACTCCTTGTGAGGTTCTTTGCACTATAGTATCATTACTCCAAATGAATACAGCACCTGATGCGATACAAATAAGTGCTAAAATGATGGAAAGGAATCTTTTCATAGTTTTGAATATTTTAGCAAAGCAGCTGAGTATTTTTCAGCTACTTTGCTTTTATCAATTAAATATATCCCAAAAATCGACCAGCCCCATAAATACCACATGCTACTGTCACTCCTGCACCTACTGGACCGCCTACTGCAACTTTAAAAATTATTGCAACTGCTCCACCTAATCCTACCCCTACACAAACTCCGTCAGCTACATCTCTCCAGCCGCCTCCAGTTACATTTTCTAAATCAGTAATACTTAAAGTTTTCATTTATCAAAGGTTTTAAGGTGATTAATTTATTAATTAGAAGCGGCCATTAATGGCAATATTAAAGCACAACTTGATGCAAAAATTGCATTTGCACCAAATATCGCTGGTCCAGCCAAAAATGACGCTTCTAAAAAAAGTACAGATACACCACAGGCTACTTGATAGGCTTTTCCTATTTTCCCTCCACCTTCTAAACTTTCCATTTCCAAAACATCCAATTTTTTCATGTTTGTTAAAAATTTGATTTCATGTCCCTACTCTTTTCAGGCTTTTCGGGTTTCGCCTTTGGGAGGTTGGCCGCGCTCCCTTTGATTATCAATTGATGATACAAAGGTCATCGCTACAACCGCATTTTTCAATAACCTAGCGTTATACTTTATTCGAGTTGGTTATAATTTATAACTTCTCAGAATAAACCCACTAGGCAGCACTTGCGTGTCGTTTGGTTAGTGCTTGTAGGGCCAGCTCCTGCGCCGTACGAGAAATCAATTCAGTCATTGGTAGCTGATATACCTCTGCCAATTTCTGAATACACTCAAACGTAAAACGGGTTTTACCACTTTCTCGCTTACAGTAGGCGGCTTGGCTGATGCCTAACTGATAGGCAATTGCTTCTTGTGAATATCCGTACATCTCCCGAAGGGTGCGAACTTTTATTGTCAATTCGTCCATTGTTTCAGCGGCTTGTTAGGTTCAACAAAAATCAAAAATCGCGGGTAACTGCCCAAAAATAATACACGAAATAAGCCCCAAGCTGGGTGAACGTGGTTTTGCGTCGGATGAAACTAAAAAAGCTCCGCAAATCAGGCAAATCCCGACTTACGGAGCTTCGTATTTTTAAAAGCTTTCCTACGCCTTAGGCGTCAAAAACTTGGCTTTGACAAACTGCCATACCATTGGCAATACCGAAAGGCCAATGATACCAAATATCACTAATTCAAAGTTTTTCTTCACAATGGGCAAGTTCCCGAAAAAGAAGCCCAGCATCGTCAAAGTCGGTACCCACAAAAGCGCTCCCACAACACAGAAAAGAATGTAACGCGAGTAAGTCATGCTTCCTGCCCCTGCCACAAACGGCGCAATCGTACGAACAATCGGAATGAAACGCGCCATGATAACGGTTTTACCTCCGTGTTTTTCGTAAAACGCTTCGGTTTGTTCTAAATATTCACGTTTGAAAAACAGAATCCGTTCTCGTTTTTTGATGGTTGAGCCTAAAAATTTACCCACAAAATAATTGACGTTATCGCCCATCAGCGCCGCCACAATCAACAACGGAATCACGATCCAAGGGTTTAGCGCTCCCGTAGAAGCTGCCAATGCCCCCGTTGCAAAAAGCAACGAGTCGCCCGGAAGAAGTGGCATCACTACCAAGCCTGTTTCGGTAAATACTATCAAAAACAAAATCAAGTACGTCAACGTGCCGTATTCGGTAATAATGTCAGCAAGGTGCTTGTCGAGGTGCAGAAAAAAATCTACTACTTGTGCGAGAAATTCCATTTTTATCGTTTTTGGTTACTTTTTTTTAGGTGACCACATAGTCTACTTAGATTTATCACATAGAAAACAAAGCGATTTTCTATTTTTTCTATGTGCTTATTCTACTGTTTTCTATGTGTTTTAAAATGGTCGTCTGTTAGCTATTTCGACAATTTCCAGCGTTTGCGGGTTTTGTCATTGAGGTAATTGGCGAACGTATCCCCGCGTAGCCCCAAGCGAATGGTTTCGAGTGGAATGATTTCGTTGGGAGCAATGTTTCCAAGGTTGACATTTGCACCTATCAATTTGACAAACCACACCTGTTGGGCTTTCTGCGGTGCTTCCCAGATGATGTCTTTGTTGGGAACTTGGGTCAAAATTTCTTCTACTAACCCTTGACGAACCTCTCCGCTTGAACGGAAAAGACCTACGTTGCCCGATTCGCGTGCTTCGCCGATTACTTTCCAAGCGCCTGCTTCCAACTCTGCTTTCATGAGCTGAATCCACTTATAAGGCGGGATGATCTTCGTTTCGTCTTTAGAACCTACCTCCGACAATACCTTCACTTGTTCGGCCAGTACCCGAATGTAATCACACTTAATTTCAGCAGGCATCTCAATTGATCCATCCGATACCTCGGCGTACTCTAACTGGTATTCGTCAATGAGTCGGCGGTAATCTTCAAATTGGTTTCTTACTACAAATGCCTCAAAAAGCGTACCACCAAAATAAACAGGGATGCCTGCACTTTTATAGACTGCAATTTTATCTTTGAGATTAGGGGTAACAAAAGAAGTAGCCCATCCGAGTTTGACAATATCAATATGGGGAGCCGAAATGTCGAGCATATCTTCGACTTGACGAATGCTCAACCCTTTGTCCATGACCATTGTTAGTCCATACTGACGTGGTTTGGAAGTACGGTCGGGGACTTGCGATAGTTTGAAATTCATATCGTTTGGTTAGGTATGTCTTTGAATGTAAACCGCAAAATTAGCGATTCCAAGCACAACCTACTAAAGTGGCTAGGAAAATAACCTGACTTTTGTCAATCTTTAACAAAAAACCCGCAGAAGACTCTGCGGGTAAAAGCACGGGGTTTGGAAGTCAATATAGATCAGTACAGCGTTGGAAATTGCTGTGGATTTGCTTCGTGAAGGAGACTATACGCAGCCTCTACGATGTCTTCAACATTTGGTTTTGAATAGTAATCGCCGTCGGAACTGTAGGCAGGTCGGTGAGGTTTTGCTGACACGCATCTTGGTATCGAGTCGAGCCATTGGTAGGCATTTTGTCCATCAAGTACTTGTTGCATCATGTAAGCCGATGCCCCTCCAGGCATATCTTCGTCAGCAAAAATGATACGATTAGTCTTTTTAATTGAAGAAACAATCGAATGATGAATATCAAATGGCAGTAACGTCTGCACATCAATTACCTCCACTTCAATACCCAATTGCGACAGTTGCTCGGCGGCCTCCAGCACAATACGGCACATCGACCCGTAGGTTACAATGGTCACATCACTCCCTTCTCGTAAAATTTCTGGTTCGCCAAGCGGTACACAAAACTGCCCCAAGTTACTAGGAAGTCGTTCTTTTAAACGGTATCCGTTGAGTGGTTCTACCACCAAAGCAGGGTCATCGCCGCGTAAGAGCGTATTGTACATTCCTGCGGCTTGCGTAAGGTCTCGTGGGACGCACACATGAAGCCCCCGTAAGCTATGAATCACGGCCCCCATTGGTGAGCCCGAGTGCCAAATGCCTTCTAAACGGTGTCCACGCGTACGGATGATTACGGGTGCTTTTTGCCCCCCTTTAGTACGGTAGTGAAGCGACGCGAGGTCGTCGGTAAGGGTTGCTAATGTGTAAAAAATATAATCAAAGTACTGGATTTCGACGATGGGCTTTAGGCCACGAATCGCCAATCCAATTCCTTGCCCGATAATACTTGTTTCTCGAATCCCTGTATCGGTGATGCGTAGTTCGCCGTATTTTTCTTGGAGCCCCGCAAAACCTTGGTTAACATCCCCAATTTTTCCCACGTCTTCTCCCATGGCCACGATGCGTGGGTCTTGTTCAAACAAAGCATCAAAGTTGGCACGTACAATTTGATACCCATCCAAAATAGGAGCATCTTCATCGTATTGAGCACAAACAGGCGTTACTTTTAGGGGTGATTCGGGCGACTCGCTGTACAAATGTGAGCTAAAACGGTCGTGATTTGTTTCCACATTTTTGGCTAACCATTGTCCTAAAGCTTCGCGCGTTGGCGTTTTTTCGAAACGCATCACTCGAAGTGCTTTACGTACCGCAGCGGTATTATGGCGGTGGAGTGGTACCACTTCTCTTTTTAGCTCTTCTACCAACTTCAGCAATTCACTCGTAAACTGACTTTCGTGGGCAGCGACCTGCAACAACCCAACAACGTCCTTTTGCTCTTGGTCAATGGCTTCGCTATACGCTTTCCACGCACTATTTCGTTCTTGTCGAATGAATTTTTTGGCGTTATCGTCGATTTCTTCCAGTTCATCCGCCGACGCATACCCATTGGTCAAAATCCATTCCTTAAATTTCAAGTTACAATCACATTCATGCTCCCATTCAAGGCGTTGAGCCGATTTGTAGCGCGTATGCGAACCCGACGTCGAGTGTCCCTGCGGCTGAGTTACTTCTTGTACATGTACCAGCACAGGAACGTGGTGGGTACGACACAAATCAGCCGCTTTTTGGTAGGTTTCTATCAGCCCTACATAATCCCAAGCTTTTACCGTAAAAATCTCAATCCCGTTGGTATCTTCTCCCCTCTGTAAACCACCCAATGCTTTTGAAATGCTACCTTTGGTCGTTTGGTATTCGACGGGTACCGAAATTCCAAAACCATCGTCCCACACCGACATTAGAAGGGGAACTTGAAGTACCCCAGCAGCATTCATTGTTTCCCAAAACATCCCTTGAGACGTAGAAGCATCGCCAATGGTCGCAAACGTAATTTCATTTCCGTTGTGCGAAAAATCGGTCATGCCTCCTAAATGCTCATTGTTTCGGTACAACTTAGAAGCGTACGCTAAGCCCACTGAACGCGGAACTTGCCCTGCGGTGGGGGCTATATCATTAATATGATTGTAAGTCGTAGTTTGAGGTTTCCACAAGCCGTTTTCATCCAGATAGCGAGTAGTGTAATGGTTGTTCATCGAACGGCCTGCGGTATGAGGCTCAAATTCGACATTAGCATGTCCATACAGTTGGGCAAAAAGATGCTGCCACGTTAATCCCCCAAGGGCTGCCACGACGGTTTGGTCGCGATAGTAACCCGAACGAAAATCTCCTTTGCGGAACGCTTTGGCCATAGCGACTTGGGCCAATTCTTTCCCGTCACCAAAAATACCGAATTTCGCTCGACCTCCCATCACATCCTTCCTCCCCAACAAGCTTGCCTGGCGACTCTCACACACTAAACGATAGTCGTCCAGAATATTTTGGCGCGTTAGCGCAATAAAGTCGGTAGCGAGTTCGTTCTCTATCACGTTTCTTGATGAGTATTATTTTTGTTAAATTTCGTTGTTTTGGCAAGTAAATATACAGCAAAACAAGTGATGTTTCAAAATACAACTTTTTTGAGTTTCTTTGTTCTAAATTTTTGAACAAAAATAACGTTTGGCAAAACTTTTGCTATTACAATTTTTGTTAGACTAGCAACCAACTTTCACAAAACTTAATTTTATTCACAACATGAAAAAGGTTTTTTCACTTTTCGTAGCAATTTTGGCATTTAGCGCAGTTAGCTTCGCGCAAAAAGGAGTAATCAAATTCGCTAAGAATGAAAATGATTTCGGTAAAATCGAGCAAGGAAAGCCTGTAACCTACGTATTTGAGTTCACAAACGAAGGTACTGACCCCATCGTATTGGGTAACGTAGCTGCTTCTTGCGGATGTACTACTCCTGAGTGGACGCGCGAGCCAGTGATGCCTAAGAAAAAAGGAACTGTAAAAGCTACGTTCAACGCAGGCGTGATGGGACCTTTCAACAAGACCGTTACTGTACCAAGCAACGCTGAAAACGGAACCGTTTACTTGACACTCAAAGGAGAGGTAATTGCCAACAAAACAGCTACACCTGCTAAAAGTGGTAAATAATCACCCTTGAAAGTGTTCTTAAAACGATAAACTTTCACTCCTAAAAAGGCTTTGGCTTGGCTGCCAAAGCCTTTTTCTTTATATTTGCAATGGAACTGTGGGTAGAATAGTTGTGTGATAATGTATTGCGTACTTATTCTGCTCAATACATTTCCCTCTCTCGTTAACCCACTTTAGAATGATTAGAACCATTGCATTTCTCGCCTTAGTGGTTGTTTTTTCCTGCAACAACACGAGCGATAATCAACACCAAGCGTCCTCCCACCTTCACCACACATTAGTCGATTGTGCCTCGGACAAACCGCTTTCGCCCGAAAAACTGACCGAATTGCGCAAGCGTATCAAAGCCGATGAAAAAGCTAGGCGTTTGGACTCGCTGTTTCAGCGAAAATTCAAGCTAGAACGTTTCAATGGCAACGTGCTCATTGCTCAACAAGGAGTGGTTCTCTATCGAAATTCCAATGGCTATGCTCAAATTGAGAAAAAAGACACCCTTCGTCCTGATTCGAAATTTCAGCTTGCGTCTCTCTCAAAAACCTTTACTGCAGTGGCGATTCTCAAACTTTATGAAGCGGGTAAGCTAAGTTTAGAGGACTCCGTTAAGAAATTTATTCCGCAGTTTCCCTACTCTGGCATTCAAGTCAAAAGTTTGCTTTCGCACCGTAGCGGCCTGCCCAACTATGCCTACGTACTCACCGACAGCGTACGAAAACGAAACCCCTACCCGACCAACGACGATATTGTTCGCTGGTATTGTGCCGTAAAACCACGACCTTACAATACCCCCAATACCTACTTTAGTTATAGTAATACCAACTATGCGCTACTAGCCACTATTGTCGAAAAGGTTTCGGGAAAAACGTTCGAGACCTTTCTTCGCGACTCCATCTTTAAGCCCTTGGGCATGAAGAATACGTGGCTTGTCACGACTCAAAACGATTCGCTCAATCAATTGCGTACAGCGGGCTACCAATACAACCGCCGCTTACCCAAAGATAACTTTGACGATGTTATTGGCGACAAAGGAGTCTATTCTACCATGGATGACATTTTTCGTTGGTATGCAGGGCTAAGTGGTGGGTGTGTGTTACGCCCTGAAACATTGAAAGAAGCTTTTACTCCTCGTAGCTTTGAGAAAAGAGGCATCCGAAACTACGGTTACGGCTTTCGGATGCACGTCGACGAAGCCACTCGTCAACCCAAATATGTCTATCATACGGGCTGGTGGAAAGGCTACAATACATTAATGTGGTTTAGCCCCAAAGACAAGTTTGTCATTATTATCTTGAGCAACCGCTACAATCGAAGCATTTACCAAATCAAACCTATCTTGCAAATTTTGGAAGGCAAAGGCGAAATCGATGCTGAAATTGAAGAAGGAATGTTTTAAGTGCCAAAGCACAAGTCAATTGTTACTTTCTCAAACTTAAATAAGCGCACAAAAACTTTTACGATACGACTTAAAACGAATAGGGAGTGGTTTCAACAACCACTCCCTATTCGTTTTAAAAGTTATTCACTATTCAAACCCAATTTAATGCGACTAACGAAGGGCCATTTTAATAAGTTGTTCTACCGTTACTTGATCACCTTCGCGTTTTAGAATGGTATCGACACTCTTCTCGGCGGTAGGCTTAGGAATCCCCAGCATCACCAATGCCGCAATAGCTTCCGTGCGTACTTGGCTATTGGTAGGCATAAAAATATTTGGTTGAGGAGCTACCAAGCCTTCTTTCTTGATTTTGTCCTTTAAATCAATGATAACTCGTTGTGCTGTCTTCCCCCCAATCCCTTTAATCGTCTGAATCAGCTTCACATCTTCGTTCACAATTGCTTGCTTGATTTCGGGAGAAGAAAGCGACGAAAGCATAATCAATGCCGTAGCTGACCCTACTCCTGAAACACTTACGAGGTCGAGGAATAACGCTTTTTCGGTAGGTTCGGCAAAGCCGTACAGCGTGTGGGCGTCTTCCCTAATCTGCTGGTAGGTATAAATTTTACAGGCATCTCCTACATTGGGCAGTGCCCCGAAGGTTTGTAAAGAAACCTTTACCTCATAACCAACGCCGCCTACGTCGATGATTACGTAGGCGGGGTCTTTATGAGCAAGTTTACCGTGTAAGTAAGCTATCATGGTTTATTTTTGAGTCCAATAATCAACCACCAATACTTTGTCGAGGTAAGGTCCTAAGACTTTACCAAAAGCTTTGTGGTCGGGGTGAGGCAAATATACCGCACGGTCGGCTTCCGACGCAAACGTCAAGAAGAAGCAATGGGTAAAACCTTGGTCGTGGCCTTCTGGGCTATTGTTGGTTCCCCACTCAAACCCTTTGATTTCTTTGATTTGGGTAGGCAGTTTACGAAAAGCATCTTCCACTTTCTTTACTTGCTCGGCAGTGGTGCCGTCTTTAAATTTAAACAAAACGACGTGACGAAGTACTTTGTCGGAAGAAGATTGTGCCATAGCGCCAAAGGTAAATAGTGCCAAGAAAAGGGCTAAAAATGTTTTTTTCATGTGTAAATGTCTGTTTATGATAGTGAAGTGTCAAAACCGCTAAATCTACCCAGAGCAGTTGATACACTCGCCTGTGTTATCAAAAACACTGCGTTCAAAATCGCCAAGTTGTTCTTTTAACTCCAAAATCTCGTCTTCAATCTCACAACGGTCAAACAGCGATAATTCGCCCGAAGCAACTTGATTTTCAAGGTTTTTGAGCTTGAGTCTCATTTCTGAAACTTCCATTAGGGTTAATGTTGCCATGGTAATAGTAGGAGTATAAATGGATAATGTGGTTAAATGTCAATCCGAATAAGGCGGAAAAAGTTCGATAACTTTATTGAATTGTGGGGGTGTCATGCCACCATTCGTCGTTTTCCCAGTAATTGTCCCAGCCCAAATGGCGGTATTTTTTATTGATTTCGACGTCACGTTCACCAATAGAAAAATCGGTTAGAATATCGTTGGCAAAAATGAACAAATCTTTTGCCCACACCACGGGTTTTGTCTGATTTGTTTTATAGTTGCGCCAATTTCCGTCAAATTTAAAGCCACTTCCCTGCGCAGGTGCATTTTGGGAATAGTACCAAAGGTCAATTGTTCCATCTTTGCGTTCGTAAAAATCGAGGAACATTTGCCCAGAAAACACGCCTGAACCCTTAAATACGGCGTTTTCTTTCAGCTCAAACGTAGCTTGGGCAGAATACGACTCTTTCAAAGCAAACTCGTCGCTATCGTAAGATTCTTCTTTATGATTGGGGTCTTTGAAGGTCGCCAGTTTCTCAAACTTAAGTGTTCCTTCAAAGGGCGTAATGTTCTTTTTATAGCGGTTTTTTCCTTTTACATAATAGACCGTTGGATTCAACGAATCGCGGCGAACTTCCGAGAAATAAAACTCAATTCGGTAGTGGTCTGCCCCATAAAAACCATCAAAACGGTTGGCATATCCGCCTTCGGCATCAGTCATAAATAACAACGGCGTAACATCATGCTGTCCAAAAAAACTTGCCAATTGTTTCTCGGAAAGAGGGCCAACAATCAACGCTTTTAATGGAGCTGTGGTATCTTTCCGCAGCGAGTCCACGGCTTCTTTGTGCGTCACGAGTTTAACGGGTACGGCCGTGGGTTTTGAGTTCTCGTTGGTATTGCGAGCACATCCATACCAAGTAAGAGCAGCGAAGCCCAGAAAAAAAGCTTTGTTTAAAAAGAAGCGCATCAACGAATTTTATGGATTAGGTATGTACCAAGGTTATTATAAATCAAAACTTCTGCAATTATCAAATTGACGACCCACGATGCCCAAGTGACCGTTAAATAGGTTTCGATGGGTTTAGTACTTAAAAAATACACCATTACGTAGCTTCCCACTCTCAAACTCATCGCGGCCAGCGTCACGGCATAGCTTCGCATCATCCATTCTATGTGTCTTTGCCACTGATTTTTACGAATTTCGTACCAAGCAACGAGGGTAGTTAGCCACCATACAAGGCACTGTAACGAAAAACCTACTTTGGCAGGCAAGCCGCCATTAGCATACAAGGCCAGTACAAAACCCGAGGGAGCAGCTAAAAACAGTATCGAAAATACGTAAACTTTTCCAAGGGTTTGGTGCAAACGGCGATATTTTTTTACAAAACTTGGAATGAACTGAAACAGGCCAATTCCCATCACCCACCAGCTGCTGAGGATATGGACGTAGAACCCTACTTGAAAATCTTTTTTTGCTAAAACTCGGTCGGTTTTGGTCGTCAAGAAGTCTATTTCTGGTTCAAAACTTAGGTAGGGAATTACCTTTGTGAGCATCAGAATCGTAAATGCCGCAATGGAAAGGAAGAAAAGGGCAGGTATGACTAATTTTCTTGACACAATAAACTTATGCTAGTTTTTGTCGGCACATTTCAAAAGCTGTAAAATATTGCTCATTAGCTTTTTGTTCTTCTTCCCAGCTACTAATTTCAAACTCAATTTTTGGGAAAATTTTGGTCAAATGACTTTTACGGAGCTTCACTACCCACGAAAGATTAATTCCTAAAATCTCAATCATGTCATTGATTCGCACTTGAATAGACTCTTCTAAGCTGGTATTTGCAATAAACAAGTGCAACTGTGTATCGTATTCTAATAAAGTAAACGGGTCATAAGAAGGCAAGTCTGGTTTCAAAATATCATCAACAGGCTTGTTTCGTTTGTGTTTATCATTGATGTCTTTGTCTGCCACAAAAAAGTTATCCCAAAGCCACCCTAACGTTGCTTTTTTGAGCGGGTCAAAATGGTCTAGTGCTCCACTAAATTCTGGTTTTGCTTGCTGATACTTCCCTTCTAACCAGTTTTCTGCCCCATACATCTGTTCATCGCAAAGCAGCCTTTCGGTATAGGCACAAACACCTCGCTGACACCATAATAGGTTCATTACAACATCGTAGTAATAGACGGAATTAGAAGAGTTATAAAGGTTATGATTGGTTCCCATATCCTCTTCCCAACGCTTATACTTCGTAGAAAGGATGGCAGATTTATCAATTTTTTGCATCGTACTCCCAATCTAGCAGCTCGGCTAATTTCTCAAATTGCGCATACAATTTTTGCTTTTCTTCGGTAGAGATTTTGCCGTTTGATTTCTCTAATTTACTACGCAAACTCGCCAATTCCATTAGCTTTCGCGTACGGGCTTCGTTGCTGTCTTTATCTAAATCAAATAATCTGGTCAGAATAGAATCCCAACGAAGGTAGCGCGGGTCAATGGTATAATTATCTACGTGGTTGCCTCTCTCAGCATCATAATACAACTCACGATAGACTGTGCCATCGGGCTTAAATTTCAATTCCACAATTTCCCAAGGCTCAAAACAAGAAGCAATTAAGGGAGAATGCGTTGCGAAGAAGAATTGACAGTCAGTGGTAAGGTTAATGTAAAAATCGACAATTAAAGTTTGAATATCAGGATACAGCGAACGCTCGGGCTCATCAAACAAAATGATTTTTCCTTGAGGCTTCTGAGCGTATAAGGGAAGTGTGGTTAAAATAACTTGTTTTGTTCCTGTGCTTAACAAGTTATTAGGCACTTCTTTACCCTCAAGTGTTTCAATTTTAATTGTTTCAATATCTTCTTTCTTTTTAAAATCAAGGCTTTGGCGTACTCTTAAATTGAACTTGCACAAGATTTTATCAAGAAAATTATCAGCTAAATCTTTGAGTGGGTTAGGTATATTTTTTTGCCATTCATTAAAGTTAGCCAACTCCTCTTGAAGTCGTTCTTGGTTAGTTGTAATGAGTTCGGCAATCTCTAACTTTTTTTGAATTTCTTGCTCACGAAAAGTGACTATCTCTTTGATAATATCGTTCCAATACTCTAAGTTACGCCCCAAATCTTTGCTGCCAGCATTGGCTTCAATCATAATTGGGGGCTGATATTTCAGCTTGAGAAAATTTTCCCCTATGTAGCCATTATCATATAGCTTAGTTGAAATGCCCAGATTGGTATCTTCAAAGTCTATAAAACCTAAAGGCTTAACTACATTAAGATTATTAGTAGAGAGATATTTTATTTGTGGTTTAGTAGCCAGTTTATTGAGCAAACTCGTCTTCCCTGTCCCACTTTGGCCAATAATACAAACTTTATCCAGCGGTAACCCTGCTTTCGCATGGCCCGCTGGATAAGTTAGGTCTAATTCAAAGTCTTTGAATTGGTTAAAGTCTTTTATGGAAAGGCTTTTGACTTTCATTTTTTATAAATACTTCATATACGTAGCCAAGTCTTTGTCGCCGCGCCCTGAGAGGTTGATTACTACCGTTTCGTTGGCAGCCGCTTTTAAGTAGGGCAGTACTGCTAAAGCGTGTGAGCTTTCGAGGGCTGGGATGATGCCTTCCAATTTGGCGAGTTCCATGGCTGATACCACCGATTCGTCGTCGGTAATGGCGTAGAATTGCGCCCGCTTGCTATCGTGCAAATGCGCGTGCAATGGCCCAATGCCTGGGTAATCCAATCCCGCTGAGATAGAATGTGGCTCCACCACTTGGCCATCTTCGGTTTGCATCAAAATACTCTTGCTGCCGTGCAGTACGCCAATTTTTCCCAAAAATGTCGTCGCCGCCGACAATCCCGAATGAATTCCGTGACCGCCCGCTTCGGCTGCTACCAATTTCACAGGCGCATCGTCTAAGAAATGATAAAATGCTCCTGCGGCGTTTGAGCCTCCGCCTACGCACGCAATCACATAATCAGGGAGTTCGCTACCCGTTTTTTCTAGCAACTGTTTTTTAATTTCTTCCGAAATCACTGATTGAAAACGAGCCACCATGTCAGGGTATGGATGTGGCCCTACGACCGAACCGATGATGTAGTGCGTATCGGTAGGATTGTTAATCCAGTGGCGCATGGCTTCGTTGGTAGCGTCTTTGAGGGTTTTAGAGCCACTCGTTGCAGGGCGTACTTCGGCGCCGAGCATTTTCATCCGAGCCACGTTTGGCGCTTGGCGCTGAATGTCAATTTCTCCCATATAGACAATGCACTCCATGCCCATCAAGGCACATACCGTAGCGGTTGCCACGCCGTGTTGCCCTGCGCCCGTCTCAGCCACAATCTTTTTCTTACCCAAACGACGCGCCAACAGAATTTGCCCAATCGTATTATTTACCTTGTGCGCTCCCGTGTGACACAGGTCTTCACGTTTGAGGTAAATGGTTGTATTGTATTTTTCAGAAAGGCGCTGTGCCAAATACAGCGGAGTAGGACGCCCTACATAATCGCGGAGAAGCGCCTGAAACTCTTCTTGAAAATCGGGTTGAGCGATGATGTGGAGGTAGTTTTCACGAAGCTCTTCCACGTTAGGGTAAAGCATTTCGGGAATATATGCCCCTCCAAACTGGCCATAATAACCGCGTTCGTTGACTTGGAAGGGGGAATTTACTGACGTTATTGCCATTGTGATGTTATTAAAGTTCGATTTCTTCTTCGGCGGGTCGAACCAATTCGAAGAGTTGTCTTAGTTTTTCAATGTCTTTAAACGCAGGTTCAGTTTCAAATTTACTGTTGACATCCAATCCAAAAATTTTGATGCCCAGTTCTGCGACCTGCTCTATATTTTCTAATGATAAACCACCGCTGAGAAAGAATGGTTTATCGTTTTGATAGCGTTTTAATGTGTTCCAATCAAACGTCACTCCGTTTCCGCCTGGTTGTGAACCTTTTGCGTCAAACAAGAAATATTCGCAATGCGGGGTGTAATTATTAAGGCTATTGAAGTTAAATGCTTCGTCGATTGAAAAAGCTTTAATGATATTGACACCTCTACTTTTGAGGGTTCGGCAAGCATCGGGTGTTTCGTTTCCGTGGAGCTGTACAAATTGTAAATCGTAGCGTTTTACTTGCCTAAGGATAAAGTCAGGGTTGGCGTTGACAAAAACTCCTACCTTTTTACTGGTCTTGGGAATATTTTTGACAAATTCCTCATCGAGGCTTTCCCCTACGAAGCGAGGTGATTTGTCGTAAAAAATAAATCCGATAAAATCAGGTTTCAACTCCAGCAATTCGGCCAAATTAGCCGTGTCACGCATTCCACAAACTTTAATTTTCATCATAAGGCAAAAAGTGCACAGGCACCATTAAAAGGTTAACTATTACGTCGGCTATTAAGCAAATTGTGTTTTTGACGTAATCTCATCGACCAAACCGCGCAAGGCAGCGGCGGGGTCTTCGGTTTTCATGAACGTTTCTCCAATGAGAAAACCCTGATAACCAGCCGCTCGCAATTGCAAGATTGTATCAGCATCTTTGAGACTACTTTCGGATATTTTGACGAAATTATCGGGAATAAGTTGCGCCAATTCCAACGATGTTTCGACCGATGTAACAAATGTTTTAAGGTTGCGGTTGTTGACCCCGACCATATCCACGTGCTCGCACAAGCTTTGCTCCAATTCTTCGCGGTCGTGTACTTCCAAAAGTACTTCTAAACCAAGGTCGTGGGCTTTTTGTCCCAAGTAGCTAATTTCGTCAGGAGTCAAGCAAGCTGCAATGAGTAAAATCACATCGGCACCGATGGCTTTGGCTTCCCACAGCTGATATTCGTCAATCATAAAGTCCTTGCGAAGCATGGGCGTCGCTGGATTGGCGGCGCGTGCTTTGCCAAAATCCTCAAACGTACCACCAAAGAAATTGGTATCGGTCAATACCGATAGGCCATTCGCCCCCGCTGCAACGTATCCTTGCGTCACAATTTCGGGGAGAACGCGGTCGTTGATGATGCCTTTGGAAGGCGACTTACGCTTAAATTCGGAGATAATACCCGAAGCACCGTTGGCGGTGAGGGCGTTTTTGAGCGAGAGAGTGGGGCGACCAAAAAGTGGCGCTTGTTCAAGTTGGGCAAGACTCACCCGACTTTTGGCGTCGGCTACTTCGGTACGTTTGTGGGCTACTATTTTGTCGAGAATATTCATTAGGGTTCAAAAATTTTGGCGACCGATATTTCAAGCTCAGGTAAGATGCTCGTCGTTATCACGTCGTCTTCTGTAAAAGGCCGTAAGCCAATGTATTTTCCTTCGTCATTGAGTACATACACAAATATAGCGTTATCGTTGGGTTCTACCAACCAGTATTCTTTCACGCCATTTTCTTCATAAACTTCGTATTTATCGCGCATTTCTTTTTTGGTATTTCCTGGCGATAAAATTTCGATGATTAAATCAGGAGCACCAATACAACCACGGTCGTCGAGTTTATCAATGTCACAAATCACACAAATATCAGGTTGAACCACCGTGTAAATTTGATTATCCGAACGCTTTTTACCTTTCAACGGCGTGAGACGTACATCAAAAGGAGCTGTGTACATTTCACAACGTTTTCCATCGAGATAGTTACCGATGGGTAAAGACAATTGCCGTGAAATCTTCTGATGTCGTCGTGCTGGTGCAGGCGACATGTTAAAAATCTTTCCTTTGATGAGCTCTAAACGCTCCTCAAATACCCACGTTAAATAATCGGCGTAGGTATAGGTGCCATTAAGGTCTAATTCTTCAAATGTCATCACACTCATAAGAAATAATGCTTTTAGAGTTGATTCCTTTGGGTTAGGAGTAACCCAAAGCACGCTACTTACTCTTCAATCAACGTTTTGAACGCCTTCAATGCTCGCTTGCTTTCCAACGACTCTCGGGCCATGGCTACTGCGTCAGTGAGCGACAAAGTGGAATCAGCGGCAAAAAGCGCCAGACCTGCATTGGCCAACACGGCCTCTTTTTGAGCTGGTGTTGCCTCATCATTCAGTACATTCAGAAATATTGCTGCCGAATCTGCTAATGTTTCTCCTCCAAATAGCTCTTCTGGTTTCAGCGTCTTTAATCCTAGGTCGGCAGGCACGAGAATCTGCTCATTTTGTGCCGTAATAATCTTAAAGTCACCCGTCAATGATACTTCATCGTAGCCATCCAACGAATGAACAATCAAGTATTTCATGCCCGATTGCTGATAAAGATACGCGTAAAGACGAGCGAGTTCAAGGCTAAAAACCCCCACCATTTGTTTGGGCGTAAAACTCGGGTTAATCATCGGCCCCAACATGTTGAAAAACGTTTTTATCCCCAGCTCCTTACGAATGGGTGCGACGTTTTTCATAGCAGGGTGAAAAAGCGGGGCGTGCAAATAGCAAATACCTGCCGTCTCCATTTTTCGACGGAGATAATCAATGTCGTTGGTAAATTTAATTCCCAAATACTCCAACACCGTCGATGACCCTACTGCCGACGACACCCCGTGATTACCCTGTTTGGCCACTTTCTGCCCCGTTCCTGCTACGACAAAAGCCGAAAGCGTCGAGACATTGAACGTATCCTTTCCATCCCCCCCCGTACCACATACATCCATGGCATCAAAGTCCGAAAAGTCAACGGGCAGCAACATCTCTAGCATTGCTTTACGAAAGCCTGTTAATTCTTCTACCGTAATACCTCTAAGGGCGAAAACTGTTAAAAAACTAGCAATTTGAGATGAATTATACTCACCACGACCAATCCCCAACAGCGTTTGATAAGCCGTTTGTTCGTCCAGCGTTTGATAATTGAGTAAGTAGTTGAGGGTTGCTTTCATATCGGTTCGGTTTAGACTTGCCAAGTTTTAAAAACTTGGCAAGTCTAACACCTCGTTTACTGTTTACAAATTCTGTTTTATTTGCGCTAAAATCTCGGCCGCACCTTCGCCCAATAGTCTTTCAGCCAATTCACCGCCTATTGCTTCTGTCGCTGAAGTATCTCCCGTTACGGTATGTTTTAGCAAGGTTTGCCCGTCCAGACTTACTACTCCTCCTGTGATGCTCAAACCTTCTGCTTGGTGCGTTGCTAGTCCAAAAACAGGTACACTACAGCCGCCTTGCAAACGTCTCAAAAAGGCACGTTCGGCCAAGAGACAGGCTTCGGTAGCGGGGTGGTTGAGTAGCGCTCGTAGTTTTTCTTTTTTTTCTGGGGCAATGGTAGAGCTGCATTCGATAGCCACGCTTCCTTGCCCCACCGCAGGCGTAAATTCATCAAGTTGCAAGTGTTCACAAATCAGCGAGTCGTATTCCATACGGTGTACGCCTGCGTACGCGAGCAAGATGGCATCACACTGCCCTTCTTCCAGCTTACGAAGGCGCGTTTGGAGGTTACCCCGCATATCCACTGTTTTGATATGGGGATAAAAGTGTTTCAACATGGCCACTCGGCGCGTCGAAGAAGTCCCCACCACAAACGCCTCTCCGCTTTTCAACGACAGCGTTGTGTTATGGCTTACAAGCACGTCGTTGACGCGTTCGCGCTCAGTAAAAGCAATCAGTTCTAGGTCTTCGTCAAGTTCCGACTGCAAATCTTTGGCACTATGAACGGCAATATCAATGCGACCATCGCGAAGCTGGTCTTCAAGTTCTTGGGTAAAAACCCCTTTACTTCCAATTTTGGAGAGCGAACGGTCAAGAATTTGATCACCTTTGGTTTCGATGATGACAATCTCCGTCGAAAGCCCTCCCTGTTGGAGTAATTTTTCGACGTAATACGCTTGCCAAAGCGCCAAACGGCTTCCGCGTGTTCCGATTTTTATGTGCATGAATGAATTCCGTTCTGAGTATATTAAACTTTACTGTTTTCTCAATTTTTTACCCATAAAGTTCGCTGATTAGAAAAGCTCCGATTTTCCCTAAGGTTGAATATCTGCGTTCATCTGCGCCTTTAAATTCTGCGTCAATCAGCGGGTACACTTTTTCTATCCTAAACTCTTCTTGGCCTCTGCTTTCAGGATCTCTTTATCAATCGGCACTACCCCAACGTGTTCGCAAACGAGTCCGCCGCCTAGGTTGGAAAGTTCGGCTACAGTCGCTGGTGCAACCCCCAATGCCACCGCACAAGCTGCAATACTAATAACGGTATCTCCTGCCCCCGACACGTCCGCGATTTCGCGTTGATGCGCTGGGCTGCGGTGTTGTTTGTCCAAATAATCAATATACACTCCTCGCTCCGAGAGGGTCACAAATGTTCCTTTGGCGTTGAGTTCGTAGCGGAGTTTTTTTACGACAGCTTTCAGCTCGTCCTCATTCCGTACATCAAACTCTACCTTCAACCCTTCTTTCAGTTCCTTTAGATTCGGTTTGAACAAAGTGACGTTTTGGTAGGCCAAAAAGTTGCGTTTTTTGGGGTCAACTACCGTCGGAATCCCTAATAAGTTGGCCGCATCGGTGATTTCTTTGATGACATTGGGGCACAAAACGCCTTTATCATAGTCTTCAAAAAGAACAACGTGGCACTCAGGTAAAAGTGCTTTGGCCTTCTCAATCAGCTGTGCTTGTTCTTCCAGCGTTATTACTTTATCGGTTTCAGTATCCACTCGAACCACCTGCTGCGACCCCGCAATGATACGTTCTTTGATAGTCGTGATGCGGTCGGGGCTTTGTAAGATTCCGTCGGTGCGCAACTGACGCTTTGTCAATTCGCCCAATAAATTCTGTCCCTCCGTATCTTGCCCCACCACCGAGCAAATAATGGGTTCGGCGCCGAGCGCGTGTATATTCAAAATTACATTCCCTGCCCCTCCCAAACGGTACTCGCGGCGTTGGGCCACGACTACAGGGACGGGTGCTTCGGGCGAGATTCGGTCCACTTTCCCCCACACGTAGGCATCCAACATCACATCTCCTACAATCAGTACGCGCAGTTGGTTAAAAGAATCGAACAGTTGGTCAATAGTCATACGATTAAATAGCAAGCCAATTTTGTAGCATTTGTTTTCCGTGCTCTGTTAGCACCGACTCAGGGTGGAACTGTACTCCGCGCACGTCGTACGTATTGTGACGAAGTGCCATCACTTGGCCATTTTCGTCCACGGCTGTGATGGTCATGGTATCGGGTACGGTTTCGCCCACCACTGTCCATGAGTGATAGCGCCCTACTTGAAACGACGACGGAAGTCCTTTGAACAAAGGTTCATTGGCATCTGTTACAATGGCTTTATCACTAATGCCGTGAAGCACATCCGACATATTGTTTAGGCTTGCCCCAAATACTTCCCCAATGCCTTGATGCCCTAAGCATACACCCATGATGCTTTTTGTCGGGGCGTAAGTGCGCACTAAATCTTGCAAAATCCCTGCTTCTGACGGAATGCCAGGGCCAGGTGAAAGAAGAATTTTATCATAGTTGGCGACATCTTCCAGCGCAATTTTGTCGTTGCGGTGCACTTCTACATCGTCGTGCAACTCACGAAGGATATACACCAAGTTGTAAGTGAAAGAGTCGTAATTATCAAGAACCAAAATTTTCATAGTAATAGCTATTTGTGGCAAAAGTACCCAATTCCGTCCGTACCTCAAACCTTACGTTTAAGATAGGAGTCGTAGTCGGGTAAGATGGTTTCATATTCTTGGTACATCAACGGGGAAGTGAGAACATAATCGGCTGTGATGCGGTCGCAAGCCATGGGAATGTTCCAAAGTACCCCCAAACGTAAAAGCGCTTTGATGTCAGGATCATGCGGCTGTGCCGACATCGGATCCCAAAAAAAAATAAGTACATCAAGGCGTCCTTCGGCAATCATTGCCCCAATCTGCTGGTCGCCTCCAAGCGGCCCACTAAGCAGGCGCGTGACGTGGACATCGAGGGCATCTTCTAGCAACCGTCCCGTCGTTCCTGTTCCAAACAATTGATGACGACCCAAGGTAGCTTTATTATACACCGCCCATTCGATGAGTTCGGCTTTTTTGTTATCGTGTGCCACAAGCGCAATTCGCTTTCGGGCTGGAGTAAGGCGGGTTTGCATATGGTAGTATAAGTATTCGTTACAGAGTTTGTACATAAGAAAACAAACCAAAAAGCCGATTTGGCTGCTTTCTGTGTTTCTATGTGTTTATTCCTATGTTTTCTATTGTGTTTAAAATCAATGCGTCTTCATCTAGCATTTATTTTAAACACCCTAAAACCCAATTTTCCCTTTACGACCTTTCGTATTTTTTCCTTCAAAATAGGTTTTCAACTCTTCAAGCTCTTTCTCAAACCCTCCCGACAAAATCGGGAAACGACACCACGCCCGAGGGTCTAAGTTGTAATCGTCAAGATGGAAGCCTGGGGCGTAACGCTCTCGCTTCCATTGATTTCGGCTCCATAATTTAAAGAAACGGTCAACCGACGCGTACAACGTTTCCCTTGAATACTTTTCGGCAAAACGTACTTCCATGCTACGGAAACAATCGACAGGGGACTTCTTGTCGCGAATCGCTACTTCCTCAATGGCATCCAACACCTCGTAAGGCATCAAATCTTTTTCGTCGGTTTGCATCCGTTCTTTGGGGCGCAATTCGGCCGTAGGCTGCAAGCTGTTTACTTTTTGCAAACCTTCCACTTTAATATGGTGTCCTTTGACGTGGCATCCGATGGTTTCAAGCCACACCAGCCACTGCCGCAGCCAGTATTTGTCAATCCCCGCAATAGGGCTAATGCTCCCCGCCGTGTCACCGTCCATGGTGCAATACCCCACGGCAACTTCAGAACGGTTGGAAGTTGCTAACAACAAATGCCCGTATAAGTTAGCCAACAGCCATACGCTCGGGGCACGTACCCTCGCCTGAATGTTTTGAAGTGGAATATCGTCTTGCTCCCACGTGAGGTCGCGCCCAATTTGGTCCTCAATAAGCCCTTTATAGGTTTCTACTAGGCCATTGATATTAATGTTGTGGAAAGTCGCGCCGATTGAATGAGCTAAACTTGCCGCCGATTCATAGGTATCGGTAGAACTATTTTCTGTCCCTTGATAAATACTATGAATCAACTGTTTGGCAATACCCTCCACGGTCGTTTCTTGCTGAATTTTTTTGATATGACCCAGTTTTTGTTTGAACGCTTCGAGCCCAATGCTTTCATCGGCCAGACGAATCATCAAGCCACACAATGCCACACAGGCACAAGAATCAGCTCCGCCCGAAAGCGAAACCGTAAAACCATACGAGCGCGATTTGCGGAGGTAATCGAACAGTCCTAAACAAACTGCCCGCGCAAATTCTTCTTCTTTTAAATACCCGCCACGCTCAAAAGGCTCTAACTCGGCTACTTGGTACGCGGGTGCTACTTCGTGCCACTGGAAGGTATCAGTCACTTTCCAATTTCCGCCAGGAACAGGTGATTTTACCTGCGAATGAGAAAGTCGGGTAACATCGGTATCAATAACTGCCGAAGTAATGTAATAATCGGCATAGCCAAACCGTGGGCTAGAGGCCAACAACGTACCATCGCTGGCAATCATGGCATCACCGTCAAAAAGAAGGCGTCCCGCTTCGTTGCCAAGCAAGTTAGTGTAAACATAACTACAGGAAAACGAGCGAGAGCCGTCAATGACGAGTCGCTCACGGGTCATGAATTTCTGGAAAGCAAACGGGCTGGCACTTGGATTGAGGATAATGTCAACGCCTCGGTCAAAATGCAAACGACCTGGACGCTGAGCCACCCACGCATCTTCACAAATTTCAAACCCTACCCGAACCCCCGATAAATCAAAAATCAAATCGCCAATGGGATACGAAAAATCACCTGCTTTTACTTCGTCACGCATCCCCACGGGCCAACGATGAAACCAACGGTCTTCGTAGAAAAGTCCATAATTGGGGAGATACTGCTTGGCCGCAAATCCCAAAATTCGCTTATTGACAATCAAACAAGCCGTGTTGTATATTTTATTGTTAAAACGCAACGGAAGCCCTACCGACACCGCTATTCCTGCAGTATGAGGGACAATTTCGTGCAGGCTTTCCATCGCCTGCGACAGCGTATTGGCGCTATAAAAAGCATCATCACAACCATACCCCGTGATGCACAATTCGGGCAAACAGAGCAAACTAACTTCTTGACGACGAGCCTCTTCGATGGCATCCAAAATATACTTCCGATTCGACTCCCACGCTAATGGAGTGGTATTGATAGTGCCTGCGGCTACTTTAATGATAGGCATAGCAGAATGAATGGTTTATAAAATCCCTGCAAAGGTGCAAAGTTGTCCCTTTTTATCAGCGTCTTCACCACTAAAACTTTTAATCACTTTTTCTACGGTTAATTAAACAACCGACAGGCTCAGTGCGCGCGGGCGAGATGGGTTTCCCACTGGTAAGGGATTCCAAGGCACTTTGAAGATAAAATTCAGTGGTTTTGGGACGGTATTTTCCGAGGCCAAAAAATTGGTTATCGACTGCCCCGCGATAGACTTCTTGGCCTTGGGAGTTTAGCAATACAACTTCAGGGGTAGTGCGTGCGTCATACTGTTCAACCAGTTTATGTTTTCGGTCGATAACATAGGGCAGTCTAAACTCATATTCCTTAGCAAACGCTCTTACCTCCGACTTTTTAAGAGACTTAGTGGAAAAAACGGCTGTAAACGCAACGTTTTGGCCGTATTTATCGTACATTTCTTGTAGTCGTTTGGTCGTTTTTTGACAAATTGGGCACTCAGTATCATAAAACACCAATAAACGTCCCTGGCACTGAGCACTTATTCCCCAAAAACAAACTAGTACGATTAAACACAATTTTGACCAAACCATTTTGAAGTCGTTAATAACTATCCCAAAATTAGATGAAGTGCTTTGTAAAACATTCAGTAGGATGTTTCGTTTTTAAAAGTACAAATAATTTGGAGAACCCTATTTTCGACTAGCTTTTTTGTCTAACTTTTCGGCAGCAAGTACACGATGAGTGACAAGCCATTACCAACTTTATCAATTTTATTGATAATCAAATACTTACAAAACACGCTCTCATTAACCTAACAAAAACCGAGCACCATATTCGTCCAACAAGCCCATTTTTTATAGTTAATAACCATTTTTCACGAAACTCCTGATTTATAAAATACTTCTACATGAATCAATTGTTACGCAAGTTTTTCTTCATTTTAAGCATGACCTTTGGGCTCTTTGGAGCACTTTGGGCCCAAAATCGTACGATTACGGGTAAGGTCACTTCTGCTACTGACGGCCAGCCAATGCCTGGAGTCAATGTTACCCTTAAAGATTCTCCAACGGGAGTTTCCACAGATGGAGAAGGTAGCTACCGTATTACTGTCCCCAACGGAAAAGTAACGCTAGTTTTTTCGTTCATTGGGATGCTCAGTCAAGACGTGGTCGTCAATAACCGAACCGTCATCAACGTTGAGCTTCTTGAAAGCCCTACCCAGCTTAACGAAGTCGTAGTTACGGGTTATACCACTACCCAGCAAAAAGATGTCATCAGTGCTATGACCACGGTAAAGGGTGAGCGACTCAAAAACTTACCCGTTGCAGGTATCGACCAAGCATTGCAGGGACAAGCTGCGGGGGTACGGGTATCAGCATCGTCTGGAACTCCAGGCGGGGGGGTAAAGGTAGTTATCCGAGGCAACACGTCTATCAACGCATCTAATCGCCCATTGATGATTGTGGACGGAATTCCCGTGTATGACGGAGCGGTCTCGCAGTTTGGCTACGGAGGGCAGCAAGACAACGCCATCTCGGCCTTTAACACCAGCGATATTGAATCAATTCAAGTCCTAAAAGACGCATCAGCCAAGGCTATTTATGGTGCTCGCGGTGCCAACGGGGTAGTGTTAATCACGACCAAGCGCGGGAAAGCCAATCAAAAAACAAACATCACTTTCGACGTACAGCGCGGTGTGTCGGACGTCGTAAAACGCCTTGATTTATTGAGCTCAAGCGAAATTTTGACGCTACAGCGCGAAGCCGTAACCAATTATAACGCCAAACAGACTCGTTTTCAAGACATGGTTGACCCAGATGCGCTTGGTCTTATTCCTGGCGTTACGGATGCTGTCAATACCAATTGGGTGGATGAAGTACTACGTAAAGGCATCTATCAGCAATACCAACTGTCAACGTCGGGCGGTAATGATCGTACTCGTTTTTACATAAGTGGAAGTTATCGCGATGAAGAAGGGGTCCAACTCAACAACCGTTTTGCTCGTTATACGGGCTCATTTAACCTTGATCATAAGGCCTCTTCCAAGCTTTCTTTTGGTTTAAACCTAAGCGTTGGTAGCACTAAAAACCGACGCGTGTTTAGCGATAACGCCGTAGATGGCGTCTACGGATCAGCCCTTCGGAGTTTACCTTATTACTCTCCATTCAACGAGCAATCAAAACTGTATACCCCTAACGACCCTAACTACCAAGGCTTTCCCAATGGGAACCCTGTAGCAGAGGCGCTATTGCCTCGTCAATTGACCTATGGCATCAAATTTTTAGGGGGATTGAATGCTGAGTATGCCTTCATGCCTAACCTTCGTCTTCGCACTAAGTTTAGCATGGACTATAACGGTTCACAAGAAGACACCTACAATCCAACAGGGACGTTTTTTGGTAGCTTGCCTTCAATCGGTGCTCAAGGCTATGGAGCTTACGCAAACTCTACTTTAGGTACATTCTTGAACTCTACTATCCTTACCTATACTACGGCCATTGGGGAGGACCATCACATCAATGCATTAGTAGGTGGTGAGTTACTTCACACACAAGGGCTATCTTCGAGCGTATCGGGGCGAATTTTCCCGCGTGATGAATTTACGTACATTACTTCGGCCGGGGTTGTCGACGAAGGAAGTTCATTTTTTGCCCAAAACGGGCTAGTATCTGGGTTTAGTGAAGTCAAATACGATTACAAAGACAAATACCTGTTTAGTGTAACTGCCCGTTATGACGGATCTTCGCGTTTTGGTCAAGACCGTAAATTTGGTTTTTTTCCATCGGCTTCACTCGGTTGGCGTTTAAAGGAAGAGAACTTTCTAAAAGATGTTAATTTTGTAGAAGACCTCAAGCTTCGTGCAAGCTATGGCTACACAGGAAACGAGCGAATCGGTAACTATCAATTTTTAGGAACGTGGGGAGCCACTACTTACAATGGTTCGTCGGGGGTTGGTCCCATCAGCCTCAGCAACCCCAACCTTCAATGGGAGCGTACGCGTGAAGCCAACATCGGTTTAGATGTTGCTTTTTGGAAAGGTCGTCTCAGTTTTACCGCCGAAGTGTATGATAACCTCACGGACGCCCTTTTGTTTGCCGAGCCTCTTCCTACCACGACAGGCTTCGGTTCGCTCCAAGGTAACATTGGTAGTATCGCCAACCGTGGTTTTGAGTTCACGCTACGCTCAGTCAATTTTGACGGAGCCTTCCGTTGGACAACCGACTTAAACTTCTCTCGAAACGACAACAAAGTAGTTTCCTTAGCGTCAGACCAACCCCTTTATCGTGGATTTTCGGCCGCGGGGGTAGGAGCCACCAACGTTATCAAAGTAGGCGAACCTCTTGGAACTTTTTGGGGGCTCAAATATTTGGGCGTTGACGTAGCAACGGGGGATGCACTTTACGAAGATAAAAACGGCGATGGCCGTATCACTACCGACGATGCTCAAGTGATTGGTAATGCACAGCCTAAACTAATTGGAGGTTTGACCAACAGTTTCTCTTGGAACGGTTTCGACGTGAGCGCATTTTTGCAGTTTTCATACGGCAATAGCGTTATGAACTACGGCAACTCGTTTTTACTTAATCCTGGTACCGACCTACGAGTAAACCAAACACGCGCCGCCCTACGCCGCTGGCAAAAAGCTGGAGATATTACCGATGTACCTCGTTATGAGTACAACAATACATACAATAGCTATTCAAGCAGTCGTCTTGTAGAAGATGGATCGTATTTGCGTCTCAAAAATGTTGCGATTGGTTACACAATCCCATCAAAATGGACAAGCAAAGTAAAACTAGGTACAGTTCGATTGTATGCTACGGGCACTAACCTTTGGACCTTGACGCGTTATACAGGCGCTGACCCTGAGGTGAGTTCGCTCGACGGTTCGACTTCGGCGCAAGGCATCGATTTCTTTACGTTGCCACAGGTAAAAACGATTGTAGGAGGTATCTCTGTAAACTTCTAACGCAGACAGCAACGCTGGCCACCAGTCGTCAGCCGTAATTATTACTGACTCGTTACTTAATCTCATTAGAATTCCATGAAACGTTTCTCATACGCACTACTCATTACAGCGCTTATGTCGGCTTGTAACACGGTGATACTCGACCCACCCGCCGTGGACTTGCTTATCGACGATATCGTCTTTACTACCGCCAATGACTTGCCCTCCGTTCGAATAGGACTGTATTCGGCAGCTCGCAACATAGGCAGCCCAACCGTCCAAGCAGGCGATTTTACAGCTGACAATATTATCCACTTGGGGACTTTTACCGATTATCGCGAATTAGGAACCAAACAAATTACTCCCTCCAACGGCGTCGTAGGCGCGATGTGGAGTAGTATTTATCGGGCCGTGTACATGGCCAACTTTGTACTTGAGCGCCTTCCTAAAGTGTCGGGCATCAAAGCTGATGATGCCAAAGTGCTCACGGCCGAAGCAAAGTTCCTGCGAGGCTACGCCAACTTCATTGGCGCTTATACCTTTGGTGGCATCCCTAAAGTAAGCTCAACTATCCTTGCAACCAACCGCACAATTCCACGCGCCACCAAAGAAGAGATTTTGACGTGGGTTCTGGAAGACTATCAAGCAGCTCTCACCGACCTCCCCGACGGCGACCCACAAGACCGCAATATTTATGCAGGATATGCTACTAAAAATGCGGCAAGAGCAGCTTTAGCCCGCTATTACCTTTACCAAAAAAACTGGGCACAAGCAGAAGCTTATGCAACACTTCTGATTAATTCGGCCAACTACTCGTTGGTGTCATATAATGATGTCGTCACCAAAGATTTTATCCAAGAGTCTATTTTTGAGTTTGGTTACACCCTCAACGACTACTCAGGAGACATCAACAACTATTTCGTGGGGCGTCGTGAGGTCGTTCCTTCCAACCAAGTCGTCGTGTCTTTATTGTCAAGAGAGTCAGGCAACCGAAGCCAAACCCTAGAGTTTGATTTTGCAAAGCAAAAAGGAAACGACAACGGCTGGACGCTCCGTAAGTACGGAACCGCCGACGAAAGTAACCGAAATTTTGTCATTTTTCGACTTGGAGAAATGTACCTAATCAGAGCTGAAGCACGCGCGCAGCAAGGAAAAATCACGGGAACCACAGGAGCCATTGTGGATGTAAATAAGCTACGTACTCGAGCAGGTGATGGCTTGGCCGATAGTGCTAAACCTCCTTTGATTACATCAGCGACTCAGAATGAAATGATTAGTATCATCGAACGCGAACGTGTTTATGAACTGTCATTTGAAGGGCATCGCTGGTACGACCTTGTTCGTACAGGTCGGGCTCAAGCGGTGATGTCGGCGTTCTCCACCAACTGGAATTCAAAATATGAACTTTGGCCCATTCCACAAACCGAAATTCAACGTAACCCATCACTTGTAGGTCAACAAAACCCCGGTTATTAGGCTGTTTACCAGAGGTAAGATGAGCTCATACCTCTGAAAATCCAACTGTAAACTCCAAACCGTTAAAATTTTACATACATGAACTCGAACTACTCATTTATAAAATCAGTCTTTCTCGCTGTTCTATTGGCATCTGTAGGCCTCTGGCTTACAGGATGCGAAGAAGAACGGATTACGTATAGCGGCAGTAGCTTCGTTGTCTTCAACGATACTTCTTTAAGCTACAAAGAAAGCTATTCAAAGGCCGTCAAAATTAAGGTTCACAACGGAGGTCCCGTTTTAAACGAATCCATCAATATTAGCTACACAGTGGGCGGCACAGCCCGCGAAGGCAAAGACTACCGAATTGAAGGTACCAAAGGAACAGTTATTATTCCTGTGGGTCAAAGTTTTGGTGAAATCACCATTTATTTGCTCAATAATGCCAACAACATTCTTGAGTCAAGTACAATAGAGTTTACGTTGACAGCCGCTAAACCCGCCGATAAAGTGCAGGTAGGTTTTGGAAAAAGTGGCATGGGTAACAAAATGTTGTTTACTATTCGAGATGCTTGTTTAATGGACGGACTTTATACGGGACAGCTTCCTATTAGTGCAACCCAAGCCTACCAATTAGCTGATATTGAAATTTCAAGTACCGATTGTAAACGCTATACGATTTCAAACATCAATGTAGGTTTGGTTGGTTTCCAGCAGTTTTTCAACTGGGAAGCCCCTGTAGGTTTTCAAGCCGAAAAACCAACGCTTGATTTTATTGACAATGGCAACAACACCCTGACCATTCCCCAACAAGTCATCCCACAATTTGCAGCAGGGTATGATACCCTATCTGGAACAGGCGTTTGGAACCCTGTCAACAAGCGTATTTCATTGAATATTAAAATGAAAGTCTACAGTTATAAAACAAAAAAAGACACCAACGTCGTTGTTCCACTCAATTACGTCCCACAATAATCACCTTACCGACATGAAAAAAAGTACGCTTATCGCCTTACTAGGGGTAATCATAGGTGCACTAAGTGGGTGTACCGAGAAGCTAGACCCAAAACCTTTGACGTATTCGCAGTTACTCACTGGAACTGAAAAGAAAGCATGGGTGCTGAGTGCAGTCACTATCGTAGATGAAAAAGACCCGTACGATTTGGCAGGGAGTGACGTATTAGATGCTTGCCAGCTCGACGACCAGTTTATTTTTTATGCCAACGAAGAGAAAAAAATGGAATACTCAAACGGTGCGAGCAAATGCCGTTCGAGCGAGCCAGATATTCTAATTACAGATGTATGGCAATTGACCAGCGCTAATGCCACGCTCGAGATGGGAATTCCTCGGTTGTTTGGTGGTTTTAAACTCCCTTTCATTGTAAAAACGTTGACCGAAAATACGATGGTTCTTGAGTATTATTTTGGAGATATCGACGCTAGCTATCGTTTTAAGTTTACATCCACAGGGAAATAAGCAAGAACTCTCCCTCAATTTTGTATAATTACTATGCGCCAGTCATTCTACATTTTTGTCCTTTTTATTCTCACTTGCTTTGCAGCACAAGCACAGCGCCGTCTTGACCCATGCGCTACGATGGAAATGGATAGCCTTCGTCGCCTCCGATTTCCTGCAGAAGGCAGTCTCGACGATTTCGAGCGCGATTTGCAGCGTAAAATGGTAGAACTTAAGGCCAAAATGGCTTCAAGTCGCGGGGCAGCCGATATCATCACAATTCCTGTTGTAGTACACGTTATTCACAACGGAGAAGCTGTAGGTGTTGGACGAAACATCAGCCAAGCGCAGATACAATCTCAAATCGAAACGCTGAACGAAGACTTTCGCCGTAGACTTAACACCAACGGTTACAATACAGATTCGCGAGGTGCCGACATTGAAATCGAGTTTTGTTTAGCCCAATTTAACCCTAATGGTCAACGCATGACCGAACCAGGGATTGACCGAGTAAACGGTAATCGAACTAGCTGGGCACGTACCGATATTGAAGGCTCATTGAAACCTACTACCTCTTGGGACCCCAACAAATACTATAATATTTGGGCGTTAGATTTTGCCGCTCAGGACGACAACCTACTGGGGTATGCTCAGTTTCCTAGTAGCTCAAGCCTATCAGGAATTCCCTCTAATGGTGGCGCGGCAAGTACCGACGGCGTAGTTATCAATTATGCAAACTTCGGAAACTCGCAAAAAGGCAGTTTCCCGCTCCTAAAAGCCCCTTATAACCTCGGCCGAACCCTTACCCACGAAACGGGTCACTGGCTAGGATTGCGTCACATTTGGGGAGATGCTGCTTGTGGCGATGATTTCTGCTCTGATACCCCTACCCAAGCCTCAGAAAGCCGTGGTTGCCAAAAAGGGCGAATTAGCTGCGGAGGCGCAAATATGGTCGAAAACTACATGGATTACTCGGACGATGCCTGTTTCAATATTTTTACGAAAGACCAAAAAACACGGATGCGAACCGTCATGGAAATCAGCCCAAGGAGAGCAAGTTTATTAACGTCTAACGTTTGCGGGCAACTTATTTCGGGTAAACCTATCCCTAACTTCGTAGCAGAGAATCGCACGGTCTTGTTAGGCGGCCAAGTACGCTTCACCGACTTATCAACCAATTTCCCTACGGCATGGCAATGGGAGTTTGAAGGCGGAGACCCTGCTACTTCTACTGCTCAAAACCCGACAGTCACGTACACTACAGCGGGCAAATTTAAGGTAACATTAACCGTATCTAACTCTTCGGGTGCGTCTTCTCCGTTGGTAAAAACCCAATACATCGAAGTAGTAAACGCGGGACTTTGCGCCACAGCCACCAATTTTACAGGGACAGGCACAGTGTTACGCCAAACGAATGGAACGGGCTACATAGCGGGGCAGAATAGTCGTAAAACGCAAGCCGTAGCAGAGCTATATTCAAATCCACTTGGGTACACAAATTTACGAGGTGCCACCCTCAAATTTGGCGTAGCAAAGGCAGCCAAAAGCACCGAAACCGAAAGCGTAGTGCGCGTAAAAGTATGGAACGCGCGTGGTTTCCAAGGGGGCCCTGGATCAGAATTGACCGTCAAAGAGATACCATTGCGTAAAATCTTAGACGACGTAAAAAACAACCGAGAGACCAAAGTGGTATTTGACCAAAACATCAATCTATCAAGCCAAAATAACCTCGCCTTCTTGATTGGGGTAGAATTTGATTATGTGGCTGGTGACACGGTGGCTCTGGTAACTACCCGCGATGGTGAGGCGCTTGATGCCACTTCCTGGGAACGCAACTCAAGCGGAAACTGGGATCGCTACATCGTTCGTACTGGTTTGAACATAGCCCATGCCATAACTGCCGACGTAGGCATGAAACCTTCGGTGCAGATTCAAGCCTCTGCCCAGTTTATTAACCCAGGAGAAGCTGTTACATTGCAAGCGCGCGGGGCTGGCGTCATTAACTGGTCGCCTTCAGAAGGCCTAAGCTCTACCCTCGGCCCGCAAGTGACTGCTCGTCCTACTAGAACCTTAACCTACTTAGTAAAAGGCTCTGGTTCAGACGTTTGTCGTGACTCGGCGAGTGCGACCATTTACGTTCGCAATGTTCAAATTCTAGGCAGCGAAGTTTTGCCAGAAAAAGAATTGACCCTCAGCCCTAATCCAACCGACGGAGTGGTAGAAATAAAATTTACCAACGGATTGCGCGGAAAGGTACTGCTTCGCTTACGTAGCATCACAGGAGCGGAAGTATGGCGTGGTGAGTTTGAGAAAAACAATGACGCATTTGTTCAACCAATTAATGTTCGAACCTATCCTGCGGGAGATTACTTTATTGATTTACAAATCGGCGACTATGCAGATCGAAAACGACTGGTGAAGTATTAATTCCGTACTTTATCAGCATAACTTTTGGTTATTGCCTATTCGTTGTTTTTGGGCTTATTATTAGGAAATTAACTTTGTAAGCCCGTACTTTGTATCACCAAAAAGCGAAAAACTTTTTTAAAGGGAGTAAAATCCCTTTAAAAATTTACAAAATAAAATATAAACTCGATAGAGTATAAGTACTAAAAATATGTCAACAATCCAATTCTCACCAAACGTTAGCGAAGCGGCCCGCCGCGATATTCTCGAGTTAGAGAGCAAAATCAGCGTTTTCCGCGATGGAAACGTTCCTGAAGAGGCATTTCGTAAGTTCCGTCTTGCCAGAGGGGTATATGGTCAGCGCCAAGCGGGTGTACAAATGATTCGGATCAAACTCCCTTACGGCCGCATTACAGCCGACCAGTTGGTACGGATTGCCGATTGTTCTGACAAATATGCCACAGGCAATCTGCATGCGACTACTCGTCAAGACATTCAGCTTCACTTTGTTAAGTTGGCTGATTCACCCGCGTTGTGGGCCGACTTGGAAGATGCACAAATCACACTTCGCGAAGCCTGCGGAAATACCGTGCGTAACGTAACAGGTTCTGCGCGTGCGGGCATTGACCCACTTGAGCCTTTTGATATTACTCCAATTACCCACGGAATTTTTGAATACTTCTTGCGTAACCCTATCTGCCAAGATATGGGCCGTAAGTTTAAAATTGCGGTATCGTCTTCCGAAAAAGATTCTGCCTACGCTTTTATGCACGATGTGGGGCTTATTCCACTCGTTCGCAAAAATGAGCAGGGAGAAGATGTTCGTGGTTTCCGCGTATTGATTGGGGGAGGTTTAGGTGCCCAACCACTTTTGGCCAAACCTGCGCACGAATTCCTAGAAGAAAAATTGGTGATACCGTTCATTGAAGCTGTCATTCGTGTATTTGACCGCTACGGCGAACGTGTCCGTCGTCATAAAGCACGCATGAAGTTTTTGTTGGCCGACATTGGCTTAGAAGAGTTCTTGAATCGTGTCAACGAAGAGTGGACCTCCATCAAAAATAAAGAATACCTCCCCCAAGGTCTCGAATTTGCAAGCGCTGCTTTGTATTCATCAACACGAGAAGGCGGAGTAACGCGGGACGAGCTCATCGCAGCTTCAACCGACGCGACCTATACAAAATGGCTTCAAACCAACGTATTTGAACAAAAACAAAAAGGTTGGTATGCAGTACAACTGCGCGTTTTGTTGGGTGATATGCACTCATCAACGGCCCGTAAATTGGCTGAGATTGTTCGCCAGTACGCCGCAGACGACATTCGGGTTACGGTTAACCAAGGCTATTTACTCCGTTTTGTGAAAGCCGAAGATCTAGCGACTGTCTACGCTCAACTCAACGAACTAGGCCTCGCAGAACCAGGATTTGATACCACCGCTGACATCACCACTTGCCCAGGAACTGATACCTGTAATTTGGCCATTTCGAGCAGCTACGGCATTACCCGTGTACTCGAAACAATGATGAAAGAAGAGTTTCCTGATATTATCTATAACAATGATATTAAGATAAAAATTAGTGGTTGTATGAATGGCTGTGGCCAGCACAGTGCCGCTAATATTGGTTTCCACGGTAGTTCTATCAAAAACGGAAAACTCGTTTTACCTGCGTTGCAAGTATTGCTAGGAGGCGGCTTCAACGGGGTTGGTGAAGGTATGATTGGCGACAAAGTGGTGAAGATTCCAACCAAACGTGGCCCTGCGGCATTGCGTTTGTTGTTGCAAGACTACGAAGCCAACGCGTTTGAAGGTGAGTACTACAACGACTACTTCCTCCGCCAAGGAAACAAATATTTCTACGCGTTGTTGAAGCCATTGGCCGATTTAACAACGGCAACTGCTAACGACTACATTGACTGGGATCACGAGGAGCCGTTTCAAACCGAAGTAGGGGTAGGCGAATGTGCGAGTGTCTTGGTTGACCTCGTTGGTACGACGCTTATTGAAGCGCAAGATAAGCTCGCTTGGGCTGCCGAGACCCTCGAAAGTGGTATTTGGGCCGATGCGGTGTATCATTCTTACAACGTATTTGTAACGGGTGCCAAAGCGATGCTCGTGAGCAAAGGTGTTCCTACCAACACTCAATACGGTATCATCCGCGATTTCGATGAGCACTTTGGTGCCGAGTTTGGCCACTTGACAGAAGGCGGATTTAAAGAGTTGGTATTCAGCATCAACAAAAACGAGCCTACCGAAGCGTTTGCCAGTTCGTTTGTTTCCGCTGCCAATCAGTTTTTAGTGAAAGTAACCGAAGTTCGTCAAGCACAATTGGAAGAAGTAGAAGAGCCTGCGTTGGCACTGGTTGAATTTGGGAAAGACAGTTAATTGTTGACCCAAGAGAAAATTTTAAGGTTATGAGTCATACCAACATCAATACATCTTTATCAGGCACCACAGGGCGAGTTACCTTAGTAGGTGCTGGGCCAGGTGATCCAGATTTAATCACACTAAAAGGAATCAAAGCGCTCAAAAATGCGGACGTAGTTTTGCACGACGCCTTGGCTAGTACTGAGTTACTTGAATATTGTAAGCCCAACTGTGTGATTGTCAACGTTGGTAAACGCTTTGCGCAGCATAGCTGCAACCAAGATGTAATCAACCACCTTATTGTGGACTACGCTCAACAATACGGACACGTAGTTCGCCTTAAAGGCGGCGACCCGTTCATCTTTGGGCGCGGCCACGAAGAACTCGAATACGCCGAACGCCACGGCATCTCGGTAGAGGTGGTCCCAGGTATTTCTAGTAGTTATGCCGTACCTGCTTTGGCAGGAATACCACTTACTACGAGAGGCATGAGCGAGAGTTTTTGGGTAATCACAGGAACGACCAAAGACCATAGCTTATCTAATGATTTATCGTTGGCGGCTCGTTCGTCGGCCACGGTAGTTGTTTTGATGGGAATGCACAAGCTCCCCGAAATCGTTGAAACATTTGCCCAATTAGGCAAGATAGACTTACCCGTTGCTATCATTCAGAATGGCAGCCGCCCCGACGAAAAGATTGTCACGGGAAAGGTTGGCAACATTCTACAGTTGGCTCAAGCTGAGGGCATCGGCTCCCCTGCCATTATTGTCATCGGCAAAGTGGCACAGCTAGCCGATAAAGTAAAAGAAATATCTCAATTAGCTGATTATTAACCCACGTTACATGTACCCAAAAAGTCCCCCATCAACCATGGGGGCTTTTTTTTGGTGGAAAAAGCAACTTTACCCGCCAAAAATCAGTTGAGTTTTTGAGTACATTTCTTAATCAACCAAAAATAGTCACGTTGAAAGCTGTCTCCACCGACCCCTACGCAGCCCTGCGTTATCCAGAGTTTGTCAACCTGATAACCACAAATAGCCTCATTACGGCGGCGCTTTTGATTCAGGAAGTGGTGATTGGGTATGAACTGTACAAAATTACCCACGACCCGCTCTCATTAGGCTTCATTGGGCTAGCCGAAGCCATCCCTTATATTTCATTGGCGTTGTTTGGCGGCCACTATGCCGACCGCAAAGACAAACGCACCATCATGCAAATTAGCCAATCGGTGATTTTGGTATGTTCGTTAGCGCTTATCTCGTTAATGAACCCCGAAAACCGTAGTCATCTTTCACAAACCTCCTTATTATTGACGGTTTACGGCGTGCTTGCCGTCATTGGGTTTGCCAAAGGGTTTTATTCGCCTGCGGTTTCATCCATGAAAGCTTTCTTAACTCCTCGTGAGGTATACTCCAATGCCGCAACTTGGAGTGGTACCTTTTGGCAGGTAGGTGCTATTGCGGGCCCAGGCGTAGCAGGCTTTTTATACGCGTATTTAGGGCTCGTGAATACCTTGTGGGTAGTGGTGGGGATTTTGGTCGTGACGCAAGGAATGCTACTTCTGATTTCAAAAAAACCAATTCCTCAAACCGACGAAGAAGAAAAAGTTAGCTTGTGGCAAAGTATCAAAGAAGGAATTCAATTTGTGTATGAGCAAAAGATTCTCCTTTACTCTATTTCACTCGATTTAGCCGCCGTTTTGTTTGGAGGAGTCATTGCCATACTTCCCGTTTTTGCAGAAGATATTCTAAAAGTGGGAGCCGAAGGGCTTGGTATTTTACGAGCAGCGCCATCGGTAGGAGCTGTACTCACCATTTTTATGACTGCTTATTTTCCTCCTGCTCGGCACGCGTGGCGCAATATGCTTATCGCCGTGGCTGGATTTGGAATAGCCACGCTCATTTTTGCTGTTTCCACCCACTTCTGGCTTTCAGTGGTTATGTTATTCTTTACAGGCGCTTTTGATGCCATCAGCGTGGTTATTCGCCAAACAATTTTGCAAGTAGTTCCTCCCGACCACATGCGCGGGCGGGTTATTTCGGTCAATAGCGTTTTTGTTAGTTCTTCCAACGAAATTGGCGCTTTTGAGTCTGGCGTTCTTGCAAAAATGATGGGAACCGTTCCGTCGGTGCTTGTAGGAGGCAGCCTTACCATGGTCATTGTTATTTGGGTATGGCTCAAGTCTAAAGAGTTGTTCAGTGTAGAATTGATGTAAAACATTTTTATGAACAATAGGTTACATACCTATTGTTCAACTATCAACTACCGTGAGCGAACCTTCCTCTCCCACTTCTTCTTCTCCTTCTGGCCGCCATGGTCTGGAAAAAGAAGACTATTATACCGACGAAAACGGGTTTATTGTATTTACTGCCGCTTACCATCTTAAACGTGGTTATTGCTGCAAAAATGGCTGCCGCCATTGCCCGTATGGGTTTAAAAAACCTCAAAATTAGCCTAAGCTAGTGCTCTTCTTTCTTGGTATCGCTTTCAAAATCGTAGCGATAAATGGGCGAAATTTCAGCTCCTGGCAGTATTTCTACCGTTGGATTAATAAGCCCAGTATGCAAGTCGAACACCCAGCCGTGTAAATGAGGGTAATTGCGCTGGTGCCACGAACGTTGTACAATGGTCGTTTTGGCAAGGTTATTCACCTGCTCTATCACATTTAGTTCCACCAAGCGGTCGAAACGTTTTTGTTCTTCTGCGATTCCGTTCAACTCGGTTTCGTGCTTTTCATACACATCTTTAATATTACGCAACCATTTGTTAATCAAGCCATAATCTTTATTAGTCATCGACGCTTTGACGCCTCCGCATCCATAATGGCCAACCACCAAAATGTGTTTTACTTTGAGCACTTCTACCGCATATTGAAGCACACTCAGCATATTGATGTCGGTATGTAGTACCAAATTGGCAACGTTTCGGTGTACAAACAACTCCCCTGGAGCCGTACCCGTTACTTCATTAGCAGGTACTCGGCTGTCGGCGCACCCAATCCACAAAAACTCAGGCTTTTGATCAGCGGCTAGCTCTTCAAAATAATGTTCGTCGAGCATAAGTTTTTCGGCTGCCCAAGCCTTATTTGCCAATAAGAGTTTTTTGTAAGCTTGCATCAGATTTCTGCTTGGTTATTTTTCGACGTGTAATTCCCTTAAAATCTACCTGTATTCCTCGAAGGGGGGCATCTTTTCGAAATTCTTTGAGGGTTGTATAAATATCATGATCGATAAAATGCGCGCGCGCCCCATCAATAAACACATAATCACCCGCTTGTAGAGAAGCAAGCACCTCTTTCAAACGTGCTTTATTGAGGAAAGAAATATCTTTTCTAAACCAAATAAGCACCGTTTCTTTGTCTCGCACGACACTCATCGCCGATTGGTTGTTGGTATACATCACGTAACCAATACCCACCAGTAAGCCTAGTGCCATCCCAATCAGCAAATCCGTGAAAACAATCGCTACTACGGTGACGATAAAAGGGACAAATTGGTCTTGCCCTTCCAAATACATTTTCCGAAAGGTCTCCACTTTTGCCAATTTATATCCCACTACGATGAGCAACGCCGCTAAACTAGCCAACGGAATATGATTCAATAATTCGGGGAATAGAAGTATCGCCAGCAGCAGTAATGTTCCTTGAATAAAGGCCGATAGGCGCGTTTGTCCCCCACTATAAACATTTAGTGACGTTCTAACAACAACAATCGTCAGCGGAAGACCTCCCATTAGTCCTGACAGGATGTTGCCTATCCCTTGCGCTTTCAACTCCTGATTTGGCGACGAAATTCTCCGCTTTGCATCCAATTTATCAGCTGCTTCTAATCCAAACATCGACTCCAAACTAGCGATAATCGCGAGTGCAAAAGCGGTCAAATACACACTTGGCTTCGTAAGCGCTGTCCATGCAGGAAAATGCAATTTCGACTTCCACGTCGCGAGGTCATGAACAATAGGCATTCGTACCATGTGATCATTAGACTCCCCAAGGTAAAACTGCGGCAAAAACAGTCGAAAAATTTGGTTAATCAACACCCCTACCAACACTACCACTAGCGAAGCAGGAACCATATTGAAGAATTTGACGCCTTGATTGGCCCGTTTTTCCCACCAAAGAATTAAGACCAAACACAAAACGCTAATGATGATAGCCCCTTGATTAGGATGTAAAATGGCTTGCAAAAGCTCCGTAAAGGTATTTCGGTGGTCGTTTTGGAGAAACTCAAACTCCCCTTCATAGTCCGCATCCCAGCCGAGTGCGTGTGGAATTTGTTTTAATACAATCACAACTCCAATGGCCACCAACATACCGTTGATAACACTTGACGGCACAAAGCCACTCAAGCGCCCTGCCTTCAACCACCCAAAAAGCCACTGAATAACACCCGCAAGCACGACCGCTGCCAAAAAATGAGAATAATCTCCCAGGCCTTGAATCGCATCATACACTACTACGACAAGACCTGCTGCAGGACCGCTAATGGCTATTTCGGACCCCGAAAGTCGTGACACGGCCACTCCCCCAATCACTCCTGCGACAAGGCCCGAAAACAAAGGCGCTCCCGACGCCAAGGCAATGCCAAGACACAGAGGGAGCGCCACTAAAAAAACCGAAAAACCAGCTAAAAAATCTTTGCTTACATCTTTAGAGGTCATATATTTTTACAATTATTCACGCGTTATACTTCTGCTAACTCACGCAAGTTAGCTACCGAAAACGCAGGATTTTCTTCATCGCGAATGTACTCAACATCCTCATAAAATTCTACTTCGCCCGTTTCGACATCATACATAGCTCCTACAACTCCGATTTCCCCATTTTCTACCATTTGCTCCAAAATGAAGCTTCGTTCAATAATATTTTTCACATTACGCTTTACATTGATTTGGGCTACATTTTCAACAAACGCTTTATTTTTAGAATTACGGTCTGTTTTTGTTTCGTTTTCCTGATAAACAGCAGGCTGCAATTTCGCCAAAAGCTCCGTCAAATTACCCATTTCTACGTGATCACAAGCCCCCTTTACCGCCCCACATTTAGTATGACCAAGAACAACAACCAACTTTGACCCCGCAATCTTACAAGCGAACTCCATACTTCCTAAAATGTCGGTATTCACTACATTACCCGCAATCCGTACCGAGAAAATATCTCCCAAGCCTTGGTCAAAAATTAACTCTGCCGAAGTACGGCTATCGATACAACTTAAGACAATTGCAAAAGGCCACTGCCCTTCACGCGTTTCATTGACTTGTTCTAGCAAGTCGCGCTGTACTTTTAAGTTTTTGATAAAACGTGTATTTCCTTCTTTGAGGATATCCAGTGCTTTTCTCGGCGTTAGGTTAGCTTGTGTTTCTTTTGTGTGTGCTTTCATTTTATGTATGATTAAAACTCTTTGCTGGCGTTTAGAGGCCACTGAGAGCTGGGTTAAACATTGGATTAAATTGATGGTTATGGCTACTAATGCCCTGCAACTCCTTGAAAATCGGGAACATTTTTTAATTCAAGTTGTATACCCCGTAGCAAAGCTGTCTCTTTAAAGTTGTGGATAATCTCAAGAACATCTATGTCAATAGAACGCGACTTACTACCGTCAATAATCACATTTGAATCATTAGGTAGTTTATCAAGAGTGAGCGTAATAGCTCCTTTATTAATAAACGTTACGTCTTCGACCAGCTGAATCGTAATGGAGCGTTTCTCGGGGCTTCCCGCTTCTTTGAAATAATACGCTTGTTTGTAGTTATTGCGCAAAATAAAGAAAATCGAAATCGCCATACCAATCCCAATTCCTTTGAGTAAATCGGAGAATAAAATCGCAACTACTGTAATGACAAAGGGCAAAAATTGGCTCCAGCCCAGCTTATACATTGATTTAAACAAGGACACTTTTGCAAGTTTGTATCCTACCACCAACAATACAGCGGCTAAACATGCCAACGGAATTTTGTTTAACAACTCCGCAAACGTCACTACGCTTATCAACAAAAACACACCGTGGATAAAGGCCGAAAGTTTGGTACGCCCCCCCGCATTTACATTGGCCGAACTCCTAACAATCACCGCCGTAAGTGGCAACCCTCCCAACAAACCTGCTACCATGTTGCCTACGCCTTGTGCTATAAGCTCTCGGTTGGTTGGAGTGTTGCGTTTAAATGGATCTAACTTATCGGTTGCTTCTACGCTCAACAACGACTCCAAACTCGCAACAATACCGATTGTGATAGCCGTAATGTACACTTGAGGGTTGGAAATCGCCGAAAAGTCGGGGAAGGTAAAATGGCCGAAAAATTCTTGGATGGAGCCCGATACGGGAAGTTTAACCAAATGGTCGTTTTTCAAGGCAAGAATGGGAGAGAAAACCTCGAAGTAACTATTGATTAGTACTCCCGATACAACCGCAATCAAGGCGCCTGGCACCAACTTAAAAAAGGCGTATTTTTTGAGAAATGGTTTATCCCAAACAATCAAAATGAACAATGAAACCGCAGCAATAATCACAGCTCCTGGATGCAAATAGTTCACGGCATTGATAAGCTCAGAAAAGGTATTTTCGCCATCGACTTGAACAAATTCAAAATCACCTTCATTGTCTTTATCGTAACCAAAAGCATGAGGAATCTGTTTAAAAATCAATATTAAACCAATCGCCGCCAACATTCCTTTAATAACACTTGACGGGAAATAATGTCCAATAATTCCTGCTTTTAATGCCCCCAATGCAATCTGAATTGCCCCCGCTAAAACTACCGCCAACAAAAACGCTTCAAATGTTCCTACTTGATGAATAGAATTGAGAACAATCACCGTAAGGCCCGCCGCGGGACCACTTACACTCAGCGCCGAACTACTCACCATCGACACTACCAACCCTCCAACAATACCCGTGATGATTCCTGAAAATAGCGGAGCTCCCGACGCCAAGGCAATGCCAAGGCAAAGGGGAAGCGCTACTAAAAACACCACTAACCCAGCAGGCAAGTCATATTTTATATCTTTAAGTAAACTCTTCATTTCTTTTAACTTACAATTAATCTGATTGACCCAGTATTATGTGCGTATGTTCTTTTCACCTAGGCCTAGCCAAGGAGAAAAGCACCGTAATTCTACGAGATTAGCGTTGGCTAATCTACGCGTTAAAAGAATGAAAAAATTCGGGAGGCGGAAGACTAATAGAAGCCTCGTATTCAGAAAAATGCACTAGGTATAAGAAGTGAGCAGGGGCTTTGGCATCCTGCGTTATAACAAAGCCTAAAATGGGAGGGGCTAAAAATTCGTCATTCCATTCGGTACTTTCATTCGAAGTTTCTTTATCCGCTTCTTCGTCGCATGCTTCTGGGCAAGCGCTTTCCTCTTGTTCTTGCTGTTCTGTTGCCGCAAGTTTCTTTGAGGGATTCACCAAAGGCTTGACCACTGCCATGAAACAAATCATGACACCAAAAAAGGTCAATAAGAAAGCCTTATAGCGGTTCCAGAACATTTGATTGTTTTATTTCAAGCGAAATTTATACTATTTTAATCTTAAATAAAATAGTGCCTACCAATTACACTTTCCCCATGGGAGGCACCTTGTACTAATTTAGGAAACCTTTTGGAAGTTTCAAAAATCTTAAGTGTTTATTTGTTAGGCTCTTGCCTCCAATTACAACTACGGTTTTTGCAATTCGGTTTCTATACTTGCTTTTGCAAATTCGAGAATTTCTTCCACCGTTTTTCCTTTGGGCTCAATTGGTTCAAGAGATATCCAAGAAAGCTTTTCAAAACTACTAAGCGGAAAAATACCTTTTGGGTTCAATTTCCCCGTATTTTTTATGGCAATGGGTACCACCAATGCGCTAGGAGCTCTCTTAAGAAGAATAGCGACTCCTCCCGTCGCAAAAGGCTTTAAAGCTCCCGTACGTGAGCGCGTACCTTCGGGAAAAATCGCCGCTGAAAACTTTGTTTCTTCAATCAGCTTTGCCAGTCTCGCAATTTCCATGATGGCTTGTTTTCCGTCTTGACGGTCGATAAGCGCCGCCCCACTTTTTTGAAGGTTGTACGAAATACTGGGGATTCCTTTGGCTAGTTCTATTTTTGAAACGAAAATGGGAAAATTCTTACGCAAATACCATATCATCCCGACAATGTCAAACATGCTTTGATGATTGGCAATAAAAATCATTGGGCGGTCTGTGGGCAACGTTACTTTGGCAGTAAAACTCAACCGCGTTCCTAAAATATAGAGCCCATGCAACAAAAATCCGTTGAGCGCATGTACCGATTTCTGGTGTACGCGACGCCCGAACAAATGAAAACATACTACTTGAATACCGTGAAATATTACCAACACTAACCCGAAATACAGCAGGTAAACGCTACCCAAAACATAATCTACAATTTTTTTCATACTATGTTAACGAGAGATTTTAGAGGTCAAAATTACGCAAACATTCGCCTGTTTTAACAACCAAAGGCCAACATCTCACCAACTTTCCTAAAATTCTTGCTACCTTCGGGAAATTTTCACAGACACTTATCTCCTAATTTTTTTATTTATGGAACTTCCCGCCACTCGAATAGAGGTCATGAAGTTTATCGGTCAAAAGATTGATTCGATCTATGATGAATTTCTGAAACCTATCGAAAACTTATGGCAACCTTCTGACTTTTTACCCGACTCTACCAAAGAGAATTTCTTTGAAGAGGTAAAAATGCTTCAGGAAGCCGCCAAAGAGTTATCATACGATTATATTGCGGTGTTGGTAGGCGATACTATCACCGAAGAAGCCCTTCCTACCTACGAATCGTGGCTAATGACCGTAGAAGGAATCAACCAACAAGACCATGACCAAAGTTGGACAAAATGGGTACGCGCATGGACGGCTGAGGAAAATCGTCACGGAGATTTACTCAACAAATATTTGTATTTATCGGGACGCGTCAATATGCGTGCCATGGAGGTATCTACTCAGTACTTAATTGCAGATGGTTTTGATATTCAGACAGGTACTGACCCTTACCGCAATTTTATATATACCTCTTTCCAAGAATTAGCGACAAATATTTCGCACCGTCGTACGGCTACGTTAGCCAAGCAGTGTGGCAACGTGTTACTTTCTAAAATGTGTGGCGTTATTGCGGCCGATGAAATGCGACACGCTAAGGCCTATAAGTCGTTTATTAGTCGTATCCTTGAAGTAGACCCATCAGAAATGATGTTGGCCTTTGAAGACATGATGCGCAAGAAAATTGTGATGCCCGCCCACTTCTTACGTGAAACGGGCGTAAAACTGAGCGAAACATTCAGCCATTATTCTGACGCTGCTCAACGATTAGGCGTATATACCACTCAAGATTACATCGAAATTTTAGATTCGTTGATACTAGAGTGGAACATCGACAAAGTATCAGACTTAAATGATGCAGGGGAGCGCGCCCGCGATTATTTGATGGCGCTTCCAACTCGTCTTCGTCGCGTAGCTGAACGCACTAAAGTACCTCATTTAGAGTACAATTTCAGCTGGATTTCGGCATAAAACCTCTTCCACAAAAAATGAAAAAGGGCGGTAAAACCGCCCTTTTTCACTATAAACTATACTAACTTAACTAAACTTAATATTTGTTGAACATTAAGCCATTTCTATAAGCGTTTTCCGCAAATGCTTAGGCAAACGACGAGCTGCGAGTGGATGCTCCGACAAACTTTCGTGCATATCCAATCCTTTTAGTGACAACACTCCTCCTGCAGCCTCAAATTCTCTTCTAAAGTTATTAAGGTTGTCAGCTACTGTGTGATCGACGTAGGCGGCCTTTGAAAAATCAATAATCAAAGAGCTCCCTTGCGGTACTTTCGCTAATTGTGCTTTGAGTTTAAGGTAATTGGCAAACACAGCTGCATTTCTCACACTTAGGTGGTACACGCCCAGCTCTTGTTCTGTCAACTCAAAACGAGACTGAATAATATCTTTTATTTGTACTCCAAACGCTAACTGAATAATAAACTTGGTTAAAATACCCGCAGCAATACCAACCAATAAGTCCGTAGCGATGGTCGCAATAATTGTAATCAAGAAAATTGTTAATTGCTCTTTTCCAATGTGGTATACGTGAGCAAATTCTTTTGGAGACGCCAAACGGAAGCCTACAAAAATCAACATCGCAGCTAGTGATGCCACAGGTACCATTTTAATAACAGGTACAAGCATTACCACAAACAAGAGTAAGAAAATACCGTGGAAAAAGTTAGCCCAACGACTTTTTGCCCCGTTATTGATGTTAGCCGAGCTACGAGCTACCTCCGAAATCATTGGCAAACCGCCCAAAAGACCTGATAGAGTATTTCCGATACCTACTGCCGTAAGGTCTTTACTTAAGTCTGACTTACGTTTATCGGGGTCAATCAAATCTATGGCACGCCCTGTCAATAAAGACTCCAACGAACCAATAAGGACAAACATCAAAAGGTATTTCAAAAAGATAGGAAGCAAATCGCTATTGGTAAGCGCTGAGAAATCAGCGTTTAGGTTGATTGAAAACTCACCTGGATTCACCAATGGCTTTAGATTTTTGTAGGTTGGTTCTGTCAAGTGAAAATATTGACCCAACAACACGCCCACGATAAGTACAACCAAGGCTGGTGGCACCTTTTTAAGAGCCTTGATTTGAAGATAAGGCCATCCAAATAGAATCAACAAACTGATACCTCCAATAACGGCAATGTGGTACTCCATGTGCATTAGGCTGTGAGGCACCATTTCTAGCAATTCGAGAGGCTCTTTTCCTTTCATCTCAGCAGGGGCAATTCCTACAGCTAAGTGTAATTGCTTCGACATGATAATGATACCAATCGCCGCAAGCATACCGTGTACTGCCGAAAGTGGAAAAAAGTCGGCCAGTTTGGCTACTTTTAACAATCCAAGTACAACCTGGATTAAGCCTGCTACAACTACGACACCTAGTGCCAGTTTCCAACCTACTTCGTTATCACCTTTACCAAGCTCCTCAACTGCGCCTGCTACAATAACAATTAAACCTGCTGCTGGGCCTTTAATGGTAAGCTCTGAACCTGCAAAAAACGCGACGGCAATTCCACCGACAATGGCAGTCATTACCCCCATAATTGGTGGAAAGTTACTGGCACCTGCGATTCCCAAACACAAAGGAAGCGCAATTAAAGACACCAAGAATCCCGACAGCAAATCTTTTGCCCAATATGATTGGAGACTGTCAAAAATGCTACTTTTCGATTTCATAAAGCCTTTTTGTTAACTTGAATTATAATGATTGGAGAAATAGGCGATTAGCTCCACAAAATTCTCGTAGTAGAATTAAATGGAAGTTAACACCATATTAAAAACGGGTTAAAAAACATATTGGTACGGGCATCTTGTTAGTCGTACACTTCTGCTCTGTCAGTGTAAAATCGCCAGAGAAACTAAGTATATAGATACTTTAATTACGAGCAGGATGCCCGTACCACTATGCTATGATGAGCGATACGCGGTTTCGTGATAATTTTTGGTATGTGGACCAAGAAATACGCGTCCGTAAATACGAATGATGGCAATTCCTTCAAAAACAAACCCAACAGAGCATAAAAACGCGAGGACTATTTGGTCTTCGTGGATGTGACTAAAGACTAAATCTTCCCCAATGAAGGTAGGAGTAATCGGGAATCCCATCAGCCCCATCGCAGCCAGTAAAAATACCAACGTCAGTTTAGGATGCTCATACACATGGCCTGCAAATTGGTTCAAATCTACTTTGGGCTCTAGTAGCTTGAGTCGGCGCAGGCAGGCATATCCTACTCCACCCGCAATCACCACACCGCTGAGATAGAAAAGCACCTCTTCCAACGTAAAATGTTCATTGAACGAAATTGCAAGCGCTACCCAAAAATGATTCATGATAAGCAATAACCAGCTCATTTGAGGGCTTTTCCGCTCCGAATAAGATTTTAATACCATCAATAATCCAATCGCTGCAAACGTAATCGGCAGATAAGTATGCGTTCCTTCGGGGAGTCTATCATGGAAGTTATAAGCGACAAGTGCAAGCAAAAACGTAGGTACAAAGAGCATCAACAAGCGATTGTGCGTCAGAAAATCCAACTTACGACCTACTCGGCGAAGTGGCTTCCATACAATATGATTCATAAACGAATCGAGGTTCCACTCTTTCAGGCTCAACAAGTACACGGTGTACTCCAATTTTTTTGGAAGCGAGTCTTCGAAAGTATGCTGACGCGGAACATAATTATAAAACTGCTCGCGAATCAAATAACTTACCACTGAAGGTGATACCAATAATTGATAGGTACGTAAAAAGGCGTTCCCTGCAAAGTGAATCAGGGCAATGACTTCTAGCCCCGCCGCAATCTCTACGAAGATGAGGCCAATCTGGGCAATGGAAGCATACGCAATTTGACTTTTAACGGAGGACTGTACACGGGCAATTGGCGTAGCAACCGCACTTGTAATAATCCCCAGTAGGGCTATCATGACACGTACGGAAGTTTGCTCTTCCCAAAATGGGAACGTTCGCAACAATAAAAACGCCCCAAAGTGTACAGATAACGAGCCGTAGAAAATGGCACTTGAAGGTGTAGGTCCTTCCATCGCCCGAGGTAGCCATGATGAAAATGGCAACTGTGCCGACTTTGCCGCCGCAGCTAACAAAATCATCAACGAAATAAAAATCCCTACCCAACTATGGTTCTGCAAGTGCTCGTGTACCAGTTCATGATTGCTCAACTTATAAAACGTAATGTTTTCGTGCCACAAATGGTGGCTTGCCCACATGGCCAAAATAAGCCCTAAATCTCCGATTCGATAGACAGAGAATACCTTGATGGCATTTTTAACGGGCAAATAACGGTCTCGGTAAAACGCAATTAATAAAAAGGAAGAAATACCTAAAATTTCCCACCCTACAAATAATGTTTCGAAGTTACCCGAAAAAATCACCACGTTGTAGCCCAAATAGAAGAACAATACGGTATTGAAAAATCGTTTATAACCCGCTTCGCGGTGCAAGTATGCTCGGCTGTAAATGGTGACCAAAAATGATAAAAACGCTCCCACCAACAAGTAAACAGCCGTAATGCCATCAAAAAACAGTGCTACAAAAAACTCGTAACCCGATGACCTAAAAAGTGAGAAGTCTTTTACCTCAATCGTGGGTCTATGTTGTACTATCCAGTAGATACAAAAAGCCACGGCGGTTAATAAATGAATTCCTACAGTTAAAAATGCCGAGCGCGATATTGCGGCTTCATCTTTGCTCGGCAATAACAAACTGATAACAAATCCTAAGAAAGGAATTAATATAAAAAGGTGAATGATAGATGCCATGAAAATCAGAGGTTATTCAAACTACTTAAGAAGGTAAATAGGAAGGTTGTCTTCGTTCGCTTCCACTAGAGCAGGTACGTTTTCGACTGTCTCTACGGCGGGCTTTAGTGGTTGGTATTCCACGAACTCGCCATTTTTGAATAAATAAAACGCTTGCGTGGTAGGCTCTACTACAACTAGGTGAATCCACTGATTAATAAACCATTCGTACGTAGCTGACGACTGTTGAATGGAGTTAAGCACTACCGAAGGAAAATGCTCAACAATGACCATTAACCGTACTGGATCGTGCACTTCAATCATTTGGCTTGGCAATCCAGGCCTTAAATCACCATCAATCCCGTTGGCAACCCCAAACAACCCCATTACGTTGTGGGCTAATTTGGTTCCTGCTCCTAATTTTTGATTATCAACTCGTGAAAAATAGTACTCCAAATTAATCCCACCTGCTACAGGAGCTACCGCATTGAGAATGGTCGTCAAGTACTTGCCTTCGGGATCAACTCGGTAATCAAACGAATTCATGAATGAACGACGGTCGAGGAACAAATGCTTTGAAATGTCTCGCCGCCCAACGATACACAGGGCATTCGTAGCGTGATTAAGTTCGGGACGAGGTTCAAACAAAGAAACCGAACGGCGGCGAACACGCTCATGAACTTCATTAAGGGGTGCTTTTGAATCAATAGACTCAAATCTACGCGAGCGCTCTTTTGCATTAAAATCCAACGCTTTTACAAAATTAGCTTCATTTTGTTGGTGCAATACCAAATTAGCAGGCGTCAAAGACATAGCATCGTAGAAAGCAATCTCATCGCGAGTAGTATCGTGCAACGCTCCCACAAACTGAGTTGTTTCAGGAATATCAATTCCTCTTTCTTTTAGCACCAAACGGACCTTAGGATGATTGGCCATGTAGCTAATTACTCGCGCATTGACCGAACCTGGCCGCCCCGAGCACGCACCACAATCGTACCCCGCATAGTGCGTGTTATTAACACTCGTAGAACCATGCCCTACCGCATATACGAGGGGAGCAAAATTATCGACCAATCCGATACTACGAAGCAGATTTTCTACCCGCGTAGCCATTTCATCAATAGTAAATCCAACTTGTAAGCCATCTTCCACGTCGTTTGGATTGGTATTCTCGATGGTCAATTCCGAAAACTCGTCCATGTGCTTGAACGAGGAACTTGTTGCAGGACTTAAAGAAGGTTTGAAAATATTAAGTGCCAAACGCAATGCCGACCAAAAGCCGAGTGTCTGCGAAATAATCCACCCGCTTAATAGTGTATGTGTATGCTTCGTAAAGTGCAGGTCGCGCTCTCTTTTTTCTTTTTCGCTCGTTAGCTCTTTAATCAAATATTTCGGAGTAACTGGCGCAGGACACTGTTTTGTAATCGAGTTGGCGTGTTTTGGTTTGTAGTAAAATTCTACCCCAAAGAAACCTGGCGTACCAAAAGTTTGGCTATTAGGCTCCAATTGTTCCACATAGCGGCGCATTGAGCACTCTCGGTCGTCCATACAAAACATCGCTTGAAATGCTTTGGGAGTAGGCACTTTAGAAGATTGTGAATTTTGCTTCATCCCTGTCAGCACTTGGTCGTATAAACTCCACTCAAATGCTTCCTGCCAAATTTCAATGACTTCATGAAATTCAGTTTTAGGGACTTTTGCAAAAATCGGCGTTGGGTGGTTTTCCAAACGCGAGGCCATTGGTGCCCAGTTGCCTTGATATTTGGCATCAAGGGCATCAATTTCCAACAACAACTCAAAAATAATTAACTCCCGAAGGCTAATTTTCTTTCTATCGAGCAATAATTGAGGCTGATCTTCTAACACCGATACCATTCCAGACCATCCTTGATGGGCAAACTGCTGGTCGTAGAGGTATTGTTTATACAACGTTTCATCACCAATGAGCAAGTGTAATAAATCACTGATTTGACAATTTTCGTTGAAAAGAAGTTTTTTAGCCCTTTCTGATTTGAAAAAGCTAGCAAACGTATTGCGCTCCATTTCCCGAATTGACGACAAGAAGCCTTTATGAGCCACAGGAAAGCCCCAAATCGAAATCCCTTGATCAAGGTAGCTACAAAGCACCCGAAAAAAGAGTGGGTGTACTAATAAGTCCAAGTCAATACGGTAGAGTTTTTTCCAGTTGTCACGCAACAAACCCACTCTTCCTGAAATATCTGGATCATAGTTTCCAGTAAGTGCTCTTCGCTTCCATACCCCAACCTCCTCTTTTCCTTTGCGTTCGGCAATTACCCTTTCAAGAACCTCCTCACTAATGCGGTCTTGCATATAGCGCTGTCGATACTCATCCAAGGTAAGTGTTACTTTGTACCCAAAGATGGCCGAGGCATTTCTCAGCGCCTGAAAAAAATCCTGATGTTGAAATGCGTGGAGTGTATTGTGGTGGATAAAGTCTTTAAGCGGAGCTTGAGCTGGCAAAAAGTGTTTTAGTTCGTGGAGGACTTCGTGCTCATCGAAAAGATGATGGTGTGCTTTGGCTTTCATAGGCTACGCTGTGGTGTTAGTACAGTACAAAACTCCGCCTCTTCTATTAAAAGCGTGTTAATCACATATTAAAACGAGATTAAAAGTATGCATTGGCAGAGTTTTTGAGCCTTATTTCTTCAAACTGCAGAATAAATAAACTTACAGCCGCATTGGTTGGTGTAGCCATAGCTATGAAAATAAACCTTACCGTTTTATTTACTTTGTACTTTTAGCCTTTTGATTTCCTCTCTTTGCAATGTGATGACTTCTTCTTTGTTTGCAATAAGGGCATCTTTAGTCGCCAAAAGTTTTTCATAAAGAACCTGCACTTCTATCCCTACCTCAAAATCTATTACTATATTATCCTGATTTTGAGGAGTTTGATTATTTACTATTTTGACTACTTTACCATTGTAATTGGGAATAAGCTCTATAATCTCCACTTTGAAGATTTCCGCCAATTGTGGTAAGTACTTTGCTGGTAGACTAGTTTTGTTACTCTCCCAATTATGGTAAGTTCCTTGGGATATCCCCAATAAATCAGCGATTTCTGCTCCTGTTAGTTTGCATCTATCACGGTTTTTACGTAAAAGAGTACCAAAACTCATACAGCTTTTAGGTTTAATATTATGACTTTTAGACTCTAAATACTATGATACGTCACAATGTTCTTAGTTATTTATCTTGAAAATGAACAATAAAATATTAATAAAATTAATTAATTACTTGTTTGTTTACTTGTTTGTTTACTTGTTTGTTTACTTGTTTGTTTGTATATCAAAGGCATAAAAGCACTATTGCAATCACTAATCCCTTTGGTACAAAAACAAAATGAAAAGATTATCATTAGCCGAATTAAAGGCACAATCAGGAAATGTAGTGGAAAATTTAGAGGCGATTAAAGGTGGAAACACAGCTGGGTGTCATTGTAGTTCAGGAAGTCCTTCCTTTGACCCTATAAGTGCCGCAACGATTACAGTTGGAACAGCACTTCTTTATTACTTAGAGCTATCTTATAATAAAGTCAAAACCGAAGTAGACCTGATATATCAAATGTTTTAAGTAGCTTAAAAAATACAACTTTTACGTATTTATTTAGAATAGATAGGTTTTGATGTTAGAAATCCATCTATTCTAAAATAGTAAACTTTTATTTAAATGAGAGGCTTTATTGCATGGTTCGTATAACATAGAGATTTGACGAGGGATAGTTCTAAAGAACGAAGCTTTTTCTAATCAAAGTAGATTATTTTGGGCAATTTAGTTTCGCTTTTTGCTGTATATATTTTATAATATATTGTATTTTGCCATTATAAAGTATCCATACAACAAAGCCTAAAATGAGACAGTAAAAAAAATCACAAAAACAAAACTTTTTTTAGCAGATTGAAAAATACACTTTTTGAAATTTTACATGTTTTAAGATTTGGAAAAGCACCAATTTTAGACAATAGAAGAGGAAATTTTCTAAAACAGTTAAAACATATAATAATCTTAATGATTATTATATCGACACTAAGCCTTATAATACAATCTTATTTCTTACAATATTTTTCCTTTGAAATTCCTGCAAACAAAGTCAATCAGAAGCACGAAAACGAAGGAATATTTAAAACAATATTATTTTCATGTATACTCATTCCAATAGTAGAAGAACTTATATTTAGAAATTCTTTAAAGTACTCTACATTAAGAATAAGCATTTCATTGGCATTTATTAGTTTTTTTTTCCTTTCAAATATGACACCATTATCACAGTTTTTATTAAAAATCCATTTTACGGTAAAATTTTCAACAATATTCATGTTTTTTTTATTTTTTACAAAAAAATATTCAACAATAAACTCCGACACTTAACATATAATTTCTGGAACAACTACCCTGTATTAGTTTTTTATACTAGCTTTATTTCTTTTGGGTTTATACATATTTTGAATTTCAAAATTGAATCAAATTTATTTATTTTTACCCCTATAATTGTATTACCTCAATTAACAATAGGAATTATACTAGGTTACTCAAGGCTAAAATATGGTTTATTTTTTTCAATAATAGCTCATTCTATTTACAATTCTTTATTTACATTCATGTACATGTTAGCCAAATACAATTCTTTTAATTAAAGGCAAAAAAAATGAAATTCAATTCAATAAACATAAAATATTTACAAGTGTTTTACACTATTTATTTTATTACAATTTCGTCTCTTTCTCAGGGGCAAGAAAGTTATTACTCTAAATGTAATAACATTAAATGGACATATTATTATTTTACTTTCAATGGAAAATACAAATTTTCATCAGAGAGTTTAGTAAAAAAAATAAATCAAGAAGTAACAAATATTAAAAATAACACAAATGGGTTTCTTACGATTCGATTTCTAGTAAATTGCAAAGGAGAGAAAGGCAACTATGAAATTTTGGCAACGGATAAAAATTATCAAGAAACCAAATTTGACAAAGAAATAACCGATAAAGCCTTAAATTTTGTAAAAGGTCTCGCTATCTGGGAAAAAGGCTTTTGGAAGTATAGCTCCCAACCACAAGATTATTACGCATTTATAACTTTCAAATTTGACAATGGAAAAATCACCGAAGTTATTCCTTAGCATAATTTACTTTTTCTTTGCCATTTTTTCGGGCTGTGCCCAAGATAAACAATCGTATTTAGACAAAGCTTTTAAATACTATCCTCAAACCTCAAAAGAATTTAGAGCTTGCATAGAAGAAGGTATTAAAGTGCATCCTAATGATGCCGAATTATGGCGCGAAGTGGCCACTTCACATTTTAAGGCAGGCGAATATGCCCCTGCTATGAAATACATCAATAAAGCAGTAGAGTTAGACCCCAAAAGGTGGCTGGGCTATCGTGCTTTTATGAAGTGTATCTTTATGAAAGACTATGCCCCTGCTATTGAAGATTTTAAGCAAGCCCTTGCATTAAAGAACCAATACTATGAAATGGATCATACATATCATTTTTATATCGCTATTTCTTACTTAAAATTAAACCTACTTGACTCTGCAGACCACTACATGGCGCAATCTTTAAAACTACAAATGCCCGATGGAAAAGGTAGTGGCCATTATGTTGATTGGTTTTATTGGGGATTGATAAAATACCAAAAAAAAGACTACAAAAAAGCACTTGTATATTATGATAACTCATTGAATCAATATAGTAAGTTTCCCGATGCAATGTATTATAAAGCATTGATTTTAGGATTAAAAAAAGAAAAAAATCAAGCTAAAGAACTCTTAACAAACGCCCAAAGTGCTCTTCAAGAAGGCTACCGTCTAAATGAAGCCAACGAACCTTACGTAAACTATCCGTTCCAAATATCGGCTGCTCAAATCCAAGAAGAATTAAAGAAATTTCCATGAAAATAGCATCTTTTATCCTTGATTTTGAGTTGCTTACACAAAATCAGGCATCTCTTTCCGACACAATCCGTATGGCTCTGTATCAAGAAAATAGCGAATTGTTTGAGAAATTAAATTACGAAGATGATACTACTTTTCTAGAACCTACTTTGTTTTGTTATTTTTTGTCAGATATAAGTAAAGAAAACAAAATTCCTTTGATACAGAGTGTATTAGGATATATAGAGCAAGAAAGTTGGCCCCAAACAGTTACACTCAAAGCTGATTTATTTGGTCTTATTAATCTTCCTAATTTAGGTTATCTACGCACTAATCCGAATGAAAGCAAAACTATAGAAACGACAACAATAAAAGGCAAAATTATCGCCCATGAATTTATTCCTAATAGTCTGCTCCGATTGTGTTTACATTCTACAGATTTATTGGCTTATCAAGAAGAAATAATTTTTGACGAACCGATAGAAAAAAGCCTTGATAAAAACAAAGTAGTGTTGCATCTTGCAACAAGATTTTTTCAAACATATTTGTCCGAATTTTGGCAAATAATTAAAAAAAATATCCGTGAGTTAGTAGTCTTTAGCAGCCCAAATTATAATTCATTTGCAGGCATCATGCAACATGGAACGGCCTATTTCAATGTTGAGAATAAACGCCAAACGCTCGTATTTTTTATTGACGATATAGCCCACCAATGTGGTTATATTATTTTTAATGCGCTTACGCTACAAACTGACCACTATTTGAACGTTCCCAAAGACCACTCAATGAAAGGTTATACAGATAGACAGGGAGAAACGCGCGGAGCTTATGGTGCTTTTCATGGGTTATTTACTTACACTACTATTCTACATTCATTAGACAAATTACTTGATTTAAAAGAGGCATTTGATGAAGATGTCCGCCACGAAGCTATGGGCAGAATGGGCTTCTATTTCGACAAATTTGGCTATGATCTCCAATTTATTCGCGATGCTTCTATTTTAACTGAGGCAGGAATGAGTTATTGGGAACAATTTGCTAAAGGATTTCAATACATCGCTAAAAAATACGGAAAAAAGTTAACAACCTTAGATTATAGCAATCAGCCCTATATGTTTCAATATGATTTATTTAAAAAATTAAATCCTATTCAAAAAACGGCATTCGTATGAAGTCATATTTTTTAAATTTGGGACTTATCTTATTGGCGTTGTCATCCGCTGCCCAAACCTTATCCAATTACCAAAAAGCGTTGGAAGTTTTGGATAAATCCATTGCTGCTACGGGTAAAGATGCCCCCAATAGCATCACGCTTACGGCCAAAGGAACGATTCATAATTTAGGGCATTACGAAACCCCCGAAAAAACCCGCGACATACCCGTAGAAGAAACGTATGCGTATTTTAAAAACGAACAGGTAAATTATCTGCGAAGCACGATTCAAAACAACGGCAATAATTACATTAGGTCGGCTATTAACAAAGCTGATTCCCTTTATCAAATTGGATACTACGACCGTAGAATTGCAGCGTCTAATAATGTACAAGAATTTAGTTTTGAAACTGCCAAAGTACTACCTGTCAAACTCTTACAATTTGCTTTTCAAAACCGTCAATCACTTCGATACCTTGGCAGCAACAAAACACATGAGTGGTTATCATTCAGCTACAAGACCAACGATGCTATAACGCTTTATATTAATAAGAACACGCATCTGTTGGATAAAATAGAAAAACTAACTTATAATGACCGCTACGGCGATGCTGTTTTTGCGACTGAATACAAAAACTATGAATTGCAAAACGGCGTTCAATTTCCAAAAAATCGAGTTGATACGGAGTATGGCTTGATAGAGCGAGAATTGACGTATAGCGGCTTACGATTTGATACAAAACCTGATACTACTCATTTCAGGCTGCTTTGGTTGTCTAAAACCTTTCGAGATAAACTTTCTATTGTGATACCACAAGGAGACAATTTAGTTGTGGAGAATATCGGAGCGAATCTTGATTTGATTAAAATCGTTTCTCAAAACAACAAAGTACTGATAGCACAATTTAAAGACTATGTTGCGCTGTTTGAAAGCCCTTCGGGTTTGGGACTCAATAAGCAAATTTTAGAAGAAATTCAGAAACGATACGCCCCAAAGCCATTACGCTACGTATTTGTAACGCATCACCACCCCGACCACGCGGGTGGAATCAGGGCTTTTGCTTCGCTGCCTATTACATTGGTAACTACACTCGGCAATGAGAGTTATTTTAAGAAACTTCTTACTGCAACGCACACACTTGGCAACGTGCCTTCTAAAAAGGAAGGCTTAAAATTGAAACTGGATTTTGTGTCAACAGAAGGCCAAAAAGCCTACAAAGATGAACAAATGGAAGTGATAGCTTACGAAATTGGCAAAGCTACTACTCACTCCAATGAACATTTGGCTTATTATTTTCCTCAGCAAAAAATAATGTGGTCGGGCGATTTGCTTTTTTTTCGGGTGGATGGAAAAATTTATCCCGTAGGAAATCGTGGAAAATCAATCTATGATTTGATTCAAAATCAAAAATTGGCGGTTGACAAAATCTATACTTCGTGGCCGTTGCAAGGTCAAGCTCCGTTTGGTACAGTAGAAGAACTGAAGAAAGCAACGGAGATGAAATAGTAAACGTAGTATGGCAAAAAAATACCCCTTCTATAAACAATTAGATACTCACGACTGCGGCCCTACTTGCCTACGGATGATTAGCAAGTACCATGGTCGCTCGTTTGAGGCGGCTCACCTACGTGAAATATCCAACTTAGCTGGTGATGGTACAACTATGGGAGGATTAGCTGATGCCGCTGAAAAAATCGGATTCAGTACCTTAGCCCTCAATGTCACCTATGCCGATTTATCTTCCCAAATCCCCTTGCCGTGTATTGCGCATTGGCGACAGCGGCATTATGTAGTGGTTTATGAAGCCACACCCGAGAAAGTAGTGGTCGGAGACCCCGCCTATCAGCTTATTACTTATACTAAAGAGGATTTCCTAAAAGGCTGGATACCCAACAAGACAACAAAGGAGGTAGCAGAGGGAGTGCTGTTATTATTTGAAACTACCCCTTTGTTTTTCAGCCCCCCGCTCGAATCGTCGGGGCATCCCGAAGGAGGAGTTAAAAAACGTTCTTTTTGGGGATTCTTGAGTAAGTATTTTAGGCCTTATCGGGCTTATGGTTTCCAAGTTTTCTTAGGGCTTACAGTGGTTACAGGCTTGCAATTGATTTTCCCTTTTCTAACGCAGCAAGTGGTAGATACAGGGATTAATACCCGCAATCTTAACTTTGTGTATTTGATATTAATTGCCCAAATGGTTCTATTCATTTCACAGTCAAGTGTAAACGTGATACGAAGTTGGATTTTGATGCACGTCACGAGCCGTATCAATCTCCGTATGTTATCTGATTTTTTGATGAAACTAATGAATTTGCCCATTGCTTTTTTTGATTCCAAAAGCACAGGCGACATCATGCAACGCATTCAAGATCATAGTCGCGTGCAGGGATTTCTTTCAGCCACTACTTTAGACGTACTTTTTTCGACGGTAACCTTTCTCATTTTTGGTGGCATTTTATTCTATTTCAACGCCCAACTTTTTTGGGTTTTTCTGCTTGGGGCAAGTCTTTATGTAGCTTGGATTTTTCTGTTTCTCAAACGTAGAGCTGAAATAGATTATCGCTATTTTGACCAAGCTTCTGGTAATCAAAGCAGCACCATTCAGTTGATAAACGGAATGCAGGAAATCAAACTCAACGGCTCCGAAAAACGTCGCCGTTGGGAGTGGGAAGCGATTCAAACCCGTTTGTTTCGACTCAATATCAAGAGTCTGACCCTTTCTCAAGCCCAAAATGAAGGAGGACGTTTTATCAACGAAGTCAAGAATATGTTCATCAGTTTTATTGCAGCCAAGGCTGTTATTGATGGACAGTTGTCACTGGGAGCGATGCTGTCAGTACAGTATATTGTAGGTCAGATGAACGTCCCTCTTAATAATTTCATTGCCTTTGTGCGCAGCTACCAAGATGCAAAAATCAGTATTGAGCGGCTTTCCGAAATTCATAACAAACCCAATGAAGAAGTGCTTGGTGACCAACTTATAAATGAACTACCTTCTCAAAAAACCATTCAAGTTCAAAATCTGGATTTTCGGTACGGAAGTAGCAGTTCGGAATTGGTATTAAAAAATATCAGCCTTACCATACCCGAAGGAAAAGTTACGGCGATAGTAGGAGCGAGTGGAAGCGGCAAAACTACCTTGCTAAAACTGCTTTTAAAGTTTTATGAGCCTACCAACGGACAAATCAGTATAGGGAAAACGAATCTCAAAAATTTGAGCTATGACTTTTGGCGCAGTCGATGCGGGGTTGTGATGCAAGACGGCTATGTTTTTGCCGATTCTATTGCCCGAAATATCAGTGAATCTGACCCAAACGGTCTTGTCAATCGCTCAAAACTTCAAGAAGCAGTTGAAATAGCCAATATTGAGTCTTTTGTGGAAGAACTGCCCAATGGTTTTAATACCCGAATTGGTGCCAGCGGAATGGGAATCAGTGGCGGCCAACGGCAACGAATTTTCATTGCACGCGCTGTTTATAAAAATCCTAAATTCTTGTTTTTTGATGAAGCTACCAGCTCATTAGATGCTAATAATGAGGCTATTATTATGAAAAACTTGGAAGGTTTTTTCAAAAATAGAACAGTCGTTGTAGTAGCCCATCGATTAAGTACAGTCAAAAATGCTGACCAAATTATCGTACTGAATCAAGGCGAAATTGTAGAAAGCGGAACTCATCCAGAATTAGTATCACAACGTAGTTATTATTATTCATTGGTCAAAAATCAATTAGAATTGGGGAATTAATGGCGAAAATTGAAGAATTAGAAGTGAATAGCGAGGCTATCCGCGACTACATGGAGCAAATTCCTGCTTGGATTTTACGTTGGGGAATTACCGTCATTTTCTTTGTATTGTTGGCGCTTGGAGCAATGAGCTGGTTTGTTCATTACCCTACTATTGTTACGGCAGCATTTAGACTCACTTCTGACAATGCTCCAAAGCCTGTTGTAGTACGTGCTGAGGGTCGATTAATCAAACTATTTGTAACCGACAACCAGACGATAAAGCAAAACCACATCTTAGGTTTTATGGAGGCTACTGCGGCGCATTCAGAAGTTTTAACACTACAAAAAGATTTAAAAAATCTTCAAACGGTTATTGAAGCAGATAATTTTGAACGACTTGATAAATTCCCTGCCAATCGGTTTCAAAAACTAGGAGAGTTACAAACAACTTATCAAAGTTTCATGCAATCTTATACCCAAACGTTGGCGTTGTTTGCCAATGGATATTATCACAAACGTAAAAGTTATCTAAAGGCAGAACTTAATGATTTACAACAGAATAGTGGGCAACTTTTAGGTCAATTAGAACTTCACAAGCGAGATGCGGAATTAGCAAAGAAAGAATTTGACATGAATAAAAACCTTCATCAGCAAAAAGTAATTTCACCCTTAGAATATCAACGAGAAGAAAGTAAATTTATAAATAAGCAATTGCCCCTCAGGCAGTTAGAGATGTCTATTACCAATAATATAACCGCACAAACCCAAAAACAACGCGAGCTAACGGAACTTGATCGCCAAGCTATCGAACAAAAAGCACAATTTGCTCAATCGCTTAATACATTGAGAAATGAGATAGAAAACTGGCAAAGACGTTTTATTTTACGATCTCCTACCGATGGAAAAACAAATTTTTCCATGACCTTACAAGAAAATCAATCGCTAAGGTCAGGTACAGAAATTATGTATATAGGAGGTACTTACGGACGCTATTTTGGAGAAATAAACATACCTCAGATTAATTTTGGAAAAGTCAAGAAAGGACAACGAGTTTTAATTAAATTTCAAGGCTACCCGTTTGAAGAGTTTGGAGCAGTAGAAGGTCAAGTTGCGACTATCTCCCAAGTACCTACACCCGATAATCAGTTTTTTTTAGCGACGCTTATTCTTCCAAATGGTTTGAAAACTAGCACAAAAAAGCAACTCATTTACAAGACAGGAATGACTGCCTCAGCTGAAATTGTAACGGAAGATTTAAGACTATTTGAAAGGATATTTTATCAAGTAAAACGAATTTTAAATCAGTAATCAGGTTGAACGCATTAAAATGGCAATGTTACAATAAAATGAGTTCCAATACCTATTTGTGAACGAACCCGGATATCCCCTTTGTGTAACTTAATGATTCGTTCGGTCAATGCTAACCCAACACCATGCCCTTTGACCGATTGAGTCGCTTCAGCCCGATAAAATGGGTCAAAAATGTGGGGTAAGTCTTTATCAGCAATACCAACTCCGCGATCCACAAAAGCAATTCGAATGGCATTATCTTGAATGTATAGCGTTACATTGACCCGATGGTCATTCGAATATTTACAGCCATTTCCCATTAAATTCATAAATGCCGTTTGTAACAATGAAGCATCTCCGTCAATCTCCAACGCCTCTTCTTCTTCGGGAAACTGGTCAAATTCGATGTGCACAACATAGTCTGGAGAATGTGCTAACAATACCTCACGCGCCTGCCATAGGAGTTCATCCACCCGCACTGGTCGAACACTAAATTGAGAAGAATCATCATTTAAGCGGGCTAATTCAAGCAAACCATTGACCAAATCGCGCATTTTTTTCACCTCCTCAATCGTCTCTTTGATTGTATCTCGGTACGTTTCTGGTGTCCGTTCTTGCATCAGAGATACCCCCAACTGCCCCATCATAATGGCCAAAGGCGTTCGGAGTTCATGGGAAGCATGAGAAACAAAACTTCGCTGAGAATTAAACGCATCCTCCAAACGAGCTAAAAGTTCGTTGAAAGTACTAGCCAATTCTGCCAATTCATCTTTTTCGTTACCAATCGTCAAACGTTCATGAATATTACGCGCTGATATATTTTTTACTTGTTCAATAATCTCAGAAACAGGCCGAAGTGCATCTCCTGCAAATAACCAGCCCGAAAACAAGACCACAAATAAACTTACAGCCCAACCCATCACAAGGATATTCCTCAGGCGTTCGAGCTTACTAAACCCATACAAGTCAATGGCATAAGCAATTACAACAAGTGTTTCTTTTCGTCTATCTACGTAACGTAACCCCACGATTTCTTTCTCTCCTTGTTGCTTTCGAAACGACTTCCCCTCTCGGATACTTTGTAGTATTTCGGGGGTAGCGCTAAAGGGCTCTTTACCACTGTCGTACACTATTTTATTTTGGGGATCGTAAATAGTAACTTCCTCCTTGTACATCGCAGTAAGGTTATTACGATCAATAGCGTGTAGCAACGACTCCGTAATCCCTCCTACATCTTCTAAAAGACGTACGGTCGTGATGGCCTTTTCTTGAAGGCGTTTATTAAATTCTTGCTCTCGAAATTGGTCATATAAATAATAGACCGACAATGAGAACACAAGCATAATAGAAGCTACTAAAACGGCAAAAAGAAGAGTTAGCCGCAAACGGATGTTCATACCTCTTTGGGTTCTTTCATGATATAACCCATCCCTACCACCGTGTGAATAAGTTTTATCGGAAAATTCTTATCTACTTTTTTACGGAGGAAATTTACGTATACATCAATTGTGTTGGTTCCCGTATCAAAGTGAATATCCCATACTTTTTCGGCGATATCCACCCGTGACACTACCCGTCCGCGGTTACGCATCAAGTACTCTAATAGCCCAAACTCCTTAGCCGTTAACTCAATACGACTTCCTGCTCTCCGAGCAATGCGTTCGTTAAGATCTAATTCTAAATCCGAAACCCGCAGTACATTTTGAGTTTGACCATGCTCACTGTTACGTTTTTGCAATGCCCGAAGACGTATAATAAGCTCTTGAAACTCAAAAGGTTTCACTAAGTAATCGTCGGCCCCTGCCTCAAAACCACCCACCTTGTCTTTGAGCGTCCCAAGAGCGGTCAGCATCAAAATAGGCGTAGTCACATTCTCTCTTCGTAATAAAGACGCGAGTTCAAATCCATTCATTTTGGGTAAATTTACATCCAAAACAATCACGTCATAATGATTCGACAAGGCAAAGCTGCTTCCTACTTGTCCATCATAAGCGACTTCTACTTCCCAAGACTGTTCCTCAAGACCTTTCTTGATAAACCCTGCGAGCTTAGGCTCATCTTCAACTACTAAAACTTTCATATACAAAACGTTGCGTGGAATAACACACTTTATTTGATGCTTCAATGTTAAAGATAAGTATTTTTTTAACGAAATATCCTCTATGATTTTAACGAGTATTTAATTCTCATTCTTTTTCTGTATTTTTTCGTTAAAAAGAACCTTTTAGGCTACAAATTATCGGCTAGAAAGCACTGCTCGTCGGTAACTTCGTGTTTTTTATCTATTGTATCCAGTTGATAAAAACTTAGGCCTGTACATTTGACACTATAAGTTCAACTTTTCATACAAATAATTACAAACCTTACCTTTTTCAATGAAGCACATTTCCTATCTCTCCCGTTTATCTACTTTGGGACTGATGGTGAGTGCGATGGCCTTGTCGTCGCACGCCCAACAAGCGTCTCCGCCTGATGAAAACCGCTTTACAAAAAGCGTGCTAACCGAAAAACTTGATGAACCCATGGAGATGACTTTCTTGCCCGACAAACGTATTCTGTTTGTAGAGCGGAAAGGAAACCTAAAAGCATACGATCCAAAAACCAAAGAAGTAAGCATACTCGCTACCATTCCTGTTAATACCAAATACACCAACCGTCAGGGACAAGTTCGTGAGGCAGAAGAAGGGCTAATGGGGCTCATTGCGGATCCCAACTACGCCAAAAACAACTGGATTTATATGTACTATGCCGACCCCAACGAAAAGAAGCACGTATTGGCGCGTTGGGAACTGAAAGGCAGTGAACTCGTGGAAACTTCCAAGAAAATCGTCATTGAAGTCCCTACCCAACGCGAAGAATGTTGCCATACAGGTGGTGGAATGGTCTTTGACAAAGCTGGAAACTTGTATTTAACGACAGGGAACAACACCAGCAATAGTAACTCAGACGGTTATGCTCCAATTGATGAACGCCCTAACCAAAGTACATGGGACGACCAACGCGGAGCTGCTAACACCAACGACCTTCGTGGGAAAATTTTACGGATTAAGCCACAAGCCGATGGGAAATATACTATACCCGAAGGGAACCTGTTTCCCAAAGGTACTCCTCAGGCTCGTCCAGAAATCTACACCATGGGACACCGCAACCCTTGGCGCCCCACACTCGATAGCAAAACGGGTTACTTATATTGGGGCGAAGTAGGCCCCGATGCCTCGAAAGATTCGGAGCGCGGACCGCGTGGGTACGATGAGTTGAACCAAGCGAAAGGACCAGGCTTTTTTGGTTGGCCCTACTTCATTGGTGATAATAAAGTATATGGTGACTGGGATTTTGAGGCCAATAAGCTAAAGGCTGACTCTAAATTTGATCCTTCTAATCCCATTAATGACTCTCCCAATAACACAGGCTTACGCCAATTGCCTCCTGCGCAGAAAGCGTTTATTTGGTATCCTTATGCCAACTCTCCAGAATTCCCACTGGTTGGTAGCTCAGGTCGAAGCGCTACGGGAGGTCCCGTGTTCCGTAAAGCCGACTTCAAAAACGCCGCGCGTCCATTCCCTGATTATTACGAAGGCAAGTGGCTAGCCGTTGATTTTATGCGCGGCTGGATTATGGCTATCACGATGGATGAAAAAGGCGATTATAAGTCCATGGAACGCTTTATGCCTAGCGAAAACTACAGTAGTGCCATCGACATGGATTTCAGCCCCGACGGTGACTTGTACGTTCTAGAATACGGAAGTGCCTGGTTTAGAGGCAATGATAATGCTCGCCTAGTAAAAGTTGAATACAACGCAGGAAATCGCCCACCCGTTGTCCAAGCGTCCTCCGACCGTAAAGCAGGTTCGGTTCCTTTCAAAGTGGCTTTTTCATCCGAAGGTACCAAAGATGCCGACAATGACCCACTTAAATACGAATGGAAAATCACTTCTAAAGCAGGAGTGATCAAAACCCTCAGCGAAGCAAATCCCACTATTACTTTTGACAAACCAGGCGTTTACAAAGCAGCCTTGACCGTTACCGACGCCAAAGGAGCCAAAAATACTCGCTCTTTAGAAATCAAGGCTGGTAATGAAGCACCCGAAGTGGTGTTTGAGGTAACGAAAGGAAATAAATCGTTTTTCTTTCCTAACGAACCTATTGAGTACCAAGTAAAAGTAAACGATAAAGAAGATGGTAGCTTAGATAACGGCAAAATTGCCCCTAATCAGGTGGCTGTCAATCTCGACTACATGCCAGACACCTTCGACCCAGTAGAAATTGCGGCCAATTATCATACGACCGATGCTTCGACACGTTTTAACACGGGCTACAAACTCATTAGCGCTAGCGACTGTAAGTCGTGCCATATTATTGACAAAAAATCAGTAGGGCCAAGCTACCGCGATATTGCACAAAAATACAAGGGAGATGCGAGTGCTGTAGATAAGCTTGCTCAGAAGGTAATTGCTGGTGGAGGTGGTGTATGGGGTGACCACGCTATGAGCGCACACCCACAAATTTCGCCTAATGATGCTGCTACAATGGTAAAATACATTTTAAGTTTGGGAGAAAAACCCCTCCAAGCCCAATCGTTTTCTACGAAAGGTACCCATACAACGGCTGTCCCTGCGGGCGAAAACGGGCGTGGTAGCTACGTACTTCGGGCAGCCTATACCGACCGCGGAACGAAGTTACTTTCTCCACTCATGTCTGAACACATTGTTCACCTCCGCAACACATCGCTCGACCCTGCCAAAGCAGATAAAACCAAAGGTACCGAACTTTTAATCACGCCAAGTAAGTCGTTCAACATTGTGGGTACCGATGCCTACATTGCTTATAACCACCTTGATTTGACAGGTATCAAACAAATAGAAGTACTAGCCCAAGCAACTACTCGCGTAGGCGCGGCAGGAGGTGTAGTGGAAGTACGTCTAGGATCGCCAACGGGAAAACTCCTTGGAAAGTCGACACCTGTCGTGGTAAAAGACCCTGTAATGGGACCACCACCAGCTGCGACAACTAGCACCTCTGCTGGAGGCAACAACGCCGCAGGCGGAGGTAATGCCCAACGTCGTCAGGGAGCTGGAGGAATGGACATGGCGGCTATGATTCGCCGAGGTGCCCAACAGGCCGTTACAAAAATTGAACCAACCGAAGGCTTCCACGATGTGTATTTTGTTTTCAAAAATCCCGAAGCCTCGGCCAATCAAATCTTGATGTCAGTCATTTCGGTTCAATTCCAAAATAGCATACCTAACCAATAACTGATACACCTTGCCCGCATTGCGATTCTCACATCACCTATGAATGTTGTTTATCTGACGCCTCAGCGTTAAAACGGTACACAAAAGGGGGTTTATGGGCTTTGCCCGTAAACTTCTTTTTGACCCGTTCCAAAATACCTAAACTCAGCATTTTACGCTGGAAATTCGCTCTCAGTAACTTCTTATCCAATACCGTTTCGTACAACGACTGTAATTCGTTCATCGTAAACGTCTCCGACAATAAATTGAACCCCACCAGCTTATGGTCTAAGTTGAGTCTCAGGGTCTCTAGGGCTTTTTCTACAATTTGGTTATGGTCCAAAATGAGCGGAGGAACCTCATGGACGTCGTACCAATCACCTACGTCCGAAAATATGTCGGGGGCAGGCTTCACTTTTGAAAAATCAACCAAGGCATAGTACCCAATTGTAATAAAACGTTGGAGTAACCAATGCTCTTTTTCTAATTCAAAACCATGAGACGACATGGTCGACTTATGCACGTCCCAATTGCCTCGGTGGGGCTCACCGAAGGTATAAAACTGCTCTAGGTAAATATCCTTAACCCCCGTACGTTCCCTCAAAATACGTTTTGCCGCTTCGGCCGTACTCTCATTTTTGAACACAAACCCGCCTGGTAACGCGTGGGCTTTGGTCTTCTTGAATTCTAACAAGAGGACTTTCAGTTGCTGTTCATGAAACCCAAAAATAACACAGTCCACAGAAACACTAGGAAGGTAGTCTGGGCCTTTGTCTAAAAAATCCTTTATATCTTGACTAGGAGCCATAATTGCTAGTTTTGCACAAAAAAAAGAAAAAATTTGGAATATCGACGACAACCCAATAAGTTTGTATCATAATGATATAAACCTATCCGTAATCTTGTTTTGAAATAACGTTAGTAAAACTATTAATAACACATCATACTTAAGTCTTCCAACAAAATATTTGGTTTTTAAAGCCAAAAAAGACTACAAAAAAGGTTGTGAAAATGATTTGTGATACTAATTATGTGATAATTTACATGAATTTTCAAACGATTAAAGGTACTAATTATCAATGTGATACTTAGCCAAAATCCCTGTAAATTATCTAAAAACAAAGATTTTTTATTTTATTTGCGAGTATAAAACAAGGATTTAATTCTTTGGAGTTGGATTATCAGTATCAGTTTGTTCGTAATACCTATTAGTTGGCTGTAAGCCTCATTTTTCTCCACACTCTCGTTATCTATTTACTTTTCGCTTAGAGAAAGCTTCCTGTAGCTTTCCTCTTAGTAGCGTTTTATTCACCACACATTATTGCAAGACCATAGATTTCATTTTGTGTACAGCTAGTGTTGTACATCTTGTGATTCTTGGATAATTGCGCTCGTTATGAATTTGCACTTTTTTTATTTTTTTTATTCACTTTTTAACCTATCAGTTTTTTTCTTATGAGAACAAAGTTCTACTCACTGTTGACGTGTGTGGTTGCTTGGATGTTCCTACTTCTCCTTGCTCCCGACCCAGCACACGCCCAAGAACGCAAAGTATCGGGGAAAGTAATAGCTTCTGATGGTCCAGTACCAGGAGCTACAGTGTTGTTGAAAGGTAGTAACGTGGGTACGTCAGCAGACGCAAATGGAGCATTTACGATCAGTGTAAAGGGCGCCAACCCTGTGTTGGTGATTTCGGCCATTGGTTACAAGGCGCAAGAAGTACCTGTTGGAAATCAGAGCGTTATCAACGTAAAACTTGAAGACGAAGCAAATGCTCTTACGGAAGTCGTTGTAACGGGTTACACCATTGATAACCGCCGTGAAACAACGGGTTCGGTATCAATCGTTCGTCCGAAAGACTTGACCGTACGCCCTTCAGGTAACGTTGAACAACAACTTCAAGGACGCGTAGCTGGGGTAACTGTTGTCACCAACGGCCAGCCAGGTACTACTAGCCAAATCCGTGTTCGCGGTTTTGGTTCTTTCGGTCCTGCGGGTTCAAACGAACCTCTTTACGTGGTTGACGGTTTGCCAGTAGGTTCTACTGATTTCTTAAACCCTGATGATATCGAGACAGTTACCGTGTTGAAAGATGCCGCAGCTGCTTCTATTTACGGTGCTCGTGCTGCCAACGGGGTTGTGGTTTACACCACTAAAAAAGGAACAAAAAGTGCTAAGAAGTTGAGCATCTCTTATGATGGTATGTACGGGGTCACTAGCCCAGGTCCTGGCCAAAAAATGATGAACCCAACTGACTTTGCAAACTGGACTTGGCAGGCATACAAAAACTCGAATGTAGCTTTGAGCCACCCTCAGTTTGGAACAGGTGCTACCCCAGTACTTCCTGACTATATCAACGTAGGCGGCCGCTCGGGTGTAATCGGAACACTTGACCTTGCTGCTGAAAAAGCAAAGTACAATGTTGACCCTACTGCGGGTGCTATCTATCAAGTAGTTCGTGCCAACAAAACTGGTACCGATTGGTACAAAGCCGTTACCCGTCAAGCACCTTTACACCGTCACTCACTCGGTTTCAGTGGAGGTGGTGAAAACAGCCGTTTCTACATCGGTGTAGGTATTCAAGAACAGGCTGGTATTTTGATTGCAAACGACTTCAAGCGTTATTCTTTGCGCGCAAACAGCGAATTTAACGTGTTCAAAAACCTCCGTATCGGTCAAAACTTCCAAGCGACGTATCGTTCGGTTACTGGCTTATCTGGAGATAACGGTGGACAAGGTATCGCTGATGACGAAAACGACATCTTAGCAGCTTTCCGTATGCCTTCAATCATCCCAATCTATGATGAATTTGGTGGATATGCTGGTACTGCGGCCAAAGGATTTAACAACCCTCGTAACCCAGTTGCTGCTCGTCAAGGTTTGTTGAACAACCGTAACTTCAACGTCAACGGCATTGGTAACCTTTACGCTGAGTGGGATGTCATTCCAGGTTTGACCGTTCGCTCGTCAATCGGTGGTCAGTATAACAACAACTATAACTGGAACTATACACGTTTGCAATATGAAAACTCAGAGAACAACTCTGCGTTTGGTTACGGCGAAGCAAGTGGTTGGAACTTTGGTTGGACTTTAACCAACACGGCTACTTACAAGAAAGTAATTGAGAAGCACAACATCGAATTGTTGGCTGGTCAAGAAGCGCTTAATTTCGGCACAGGTCGTAACATAAGTGCAAGCGGTTTGAACCCATTCTCGACTGATGTTAACTTCGTAAACATGTCGACCGTAGCTGCGGCGGGGAAAGTAGTAAACTCTGGTTTGTCAAAAGGAGTTAACTTCTACTCTTTGTTTGGTCGTGTCAACTACATTTACAACGACAAATACATTGTTACTGCGGTACTTCGTCGTGACGGTTCTTCACGTTTCGGTACTAACAGCCGTTACGGGGTATTCCCAGCGTTCTCAGCTGCTTGGCGTCTTTCGTCTGAACCATTCATGAAGAGCTTGGCTTGGGTAACCGACCTTAAAATTCGCGGAGGTTACGGAACAATGGGTAACTCAAACCCTGTAGATGCCAACAACCAATACAGTTTGTTTGGTACCAACATCGGACGTTCAGGTTATGACATCAACGGTTCAAACTCTAGTACTGTAGAAGGATACTACCGTACGCGTATTGGTAACCCTGATGCAAAATGGGAAACTGCTGTTACTCAAAACATTGGTTTTGACGGTAGCTTCTTCAACGGCAAATTGGATGTTATCCTAGACGTGTGGAGAAAAGATACCAAAGACTTATTGTTGCAATTGCCAATTCCTGCCACTAACGGTTTTGATGCCGCAGCGCCTTCAGTTAACATCGGTAAAATGCGTAACCAAGGTATTGACATTGCTATCTCGACAAGAGGACGTATTGCGAAAGACCTTGGCTTTGACGTAAGCTTCACAGGAGGTGCGTTGAAAAACGAAATTACAGAAATTGCTTCTGGTCAAACGTACATTTCAACAATCAACCCTGGCTACCGTGGTTTGACACCAATTCGTAACCAATTGGGCTACTCAATTTCTTCTTTCTATGGCTACAAAGTGAAAGGCTTGTTCCAAACAGCTGAAGAAGTGAAAAATGCTCCTGCTCAAGACGGTGCTGGTGTAGGGCGTTTCCGCTACGAAGACCTTAATGGTGACGGCAAAATCACTGACGCTGACCGTACTTTCTTAGGTAGTCCAGTTCCTAAGTTCACTGCAGGTTTAGCACTTGGTTTGACTTACAAAAACTTTGACTTGACGGCTCAATTGAACGGTTTCTTTGGCAACAAAATCTTTAACGCCTCTAAGTGGTTTACAGATTTCTTCCCATCGTTCCAAGGAGCAGCTATCAGCGAGCGCGTGAAAAACTCATGGTCGCCAAGCAATACAGGAGCTACTATTCCTATCTTCGAAACGGCGTCTAACTTCAGTACAAACACCCAAGCTAACTCGTTCTACGTAGAGAAAGGTGACTATGTACGTATGCAAACGTTAGGAGTAGGTTATACAATGCCTTCTACTATTTTGAACAAATTGAAAATGAGCAAACTTCGTGTGTTTGCTTCAATGAACAATCTCTTCACAATCAGCAAGTACCAAGGTCTTGACCCAGGAGTTGGTGGTAACGTGGATACTCAATTTGGTGTTGACGTAGGTAACTACCCTGTAACACGCGGCTGGGTTATCGGCTTGAACATTGGATTCTAATTTTTCAAAACATTTAAATTAATCGAAGACAAATATGAAAAATCTTGCTTCACGAAAAATTGTCGGGGTAGTTACTGCTCTCCTCGCCATCTCTTTCGCTTGTAAAGATAGTTTTCTTGAGGTGAAGCCTACGGGCGCCATCTCAGTCGATCAGCTTTCGTCTAAGAAAGGGATCGAAGGTTCGCTTATCGCTTCTTACGCTATGCTTTCAGGGGTAGGTACTCGTATGGTACACCCTTGGAACTGGGTATGGGGATCAATCCGTGGGGGAGATGCCAACAAAGGTACTGACCCTGGTGACTTCTCAACCATTAACCCAATCCAGCGTTTTGAGTACCTTTCTTCGTTGGACGTAATTCACGATAATTACCGTGGATTGTACGAAATCATCGCTCGTGCTAACAACGTACTTCGCTTACTCAAAACTCCAGGCCCTGATGTAACAGATGCCGATAAAACACGTATCTCCGCGGAAGCTCGTTTCTTGCGCGCTCACGCTTACTTCTCGTTGAAGCGTAACTACAACAATACTCCCTACGTTGACGAATCATTGGATTACGGTGGTGGTATTGAAAAAGTGAAAAACGATCAAGAGTTGTACCCTAAAATCGAAGCAGACATGAAGTTTGCTTACGACAACCTACCTGCTACACAAGGAGCAGCGGGTCGTGCCAACAAGTGGGCGGCTGCCGCATATTTGGGTAAAATTTACCTTTATCAGAAAAAATACGCCGAAGCAAAAACCTTGTTTGATGCCGTTATTGCCAATGGAGTAACTACCAACGGTAAGAAATTTGGCTTGGTTGCAAAATTTGGTGATTTGTACAAAGCATCAAACGACAACAACGAAGAGTCGGTATTTGCGGTACAAGCAGCGGCTAACACAGGTAGCGTAAACAACGCTAACGCTGATGGCGACTTGAACTGGCCTTACAACACAGGTCCAAACGGCCCAGGTAACTGCTGTGGGTTCTTCCAGCCTAGTTTTGAATTGGTGAACTCGTTCCGTACAAACGGCACAGGCTTACCTTTGGTTGATGGTTCTTACAATACAGGTGCTAACCAAGTAAAGAGTGATATGGGTGTATTGTCAAGTGCTTCATTTACTCCTGATGCTGGTAACCTTGACCCACGCCTTGACTGGACAGTTGGTCGTCGTGGAATTCCTTTCCTCGATTGGCAAGACCACCCAGGTATGGACTGGATTCGTAACCAACCTAACGGTGGCCCTTATTCTCCTAAGAAGTATTCATACTATAAGTCAGACAAAGGGTCGTTGCAAGATAACAGCTCTTGGACTCCTGGCTACACAGCTCTTAACTACACTGTCATTCGTTTTGCCGATGTATTGTTGATGGCTGCGGAGTGTGAAGTAGAAATCGGAAGCTTGGAAAAAGCTCGTGAATACGTAAACCGTATTCGTACCCGTGCTGCTAACCCAGATGGTTTTGTTACAAAAGATGGTGCTCCTGCGGCTAAGTACGTCATCAAAACGTATGACACGGCTTGGACTGACAAAGCAGCGGCTCGCACTGCGGTTCAGTTTGAGCGCAAGCTTGAGTTGGCAATGGAAGGTCACCGTTTCTACGATCTAGTACGTTGGGGAACGGCTGAAACTGAAATCAACAACTACCTCACGTACGAAAGTGGTGCTGGTCGCTTGCCAAATACATTGGGTGGTACTAAATACCAAGCTAAAAACGCATTGTTGCCACTTCCTCAAGCTCAAATTGACTTGACAGGGGCTGACATCTTAAAGCAAAATCCTGGCTACTAGTCTCGATTATTTCTTTTCTTACAAAATCGGCAAGTCAAATGACTTGCCGATTTTGTTTAAATAGAGTAGATTGTCATCAAGTATTTAATCCAATCATTCACATGAATCTTGAGCGTATGGTTGCAGCACGTTTTACCATTATTAGTTTGTTGGGGGTTCTTTTGCTAGGGTCTTGTAAGGAAAAACCCCTTTTCTCTAAATTGGAAGTCAGTGAGACAGGCGTCGACTTCTCTAACCGCATCATTGAAAATGACACCTTAAACATCCTTGACTTCGAGTACATTTATAATGGCGGAGGTGTGGGTATTGCTGATATGAACGGCGATAGCTTACCCGATATTATTTTTTCGGGGAACCAAGCGGATAGTCGCATTTACCTCAATAAAGGCGACATGAAGTTTGAAGATATTAGTAAAAAAGCAGGACTATCAAATGTAGGACGATGGTGTTCGGGGGTAAGTCTGGTGGATATAAACGCCGATGGACGCATGGACATTTACCTTTCCGCTACAACTAAGGGAGTAGAAGCTCAACGTGCTAATTTACTTTTTGTGAATCAGGGTAATAACAGTGATGGAGTGCCTTCTTTCAAAGAAATGGCCCATGAGTATGGTATCGACGACAAAGGGCACTCTATGAATTCAGCCTTTTTTGATTATGACAACGATGGCGATTTGGATTTATACGTTCTCACCAATACCATTGAAAGTAATCCAAATCAATACCATGAAAAACGCCGTGACGGCTCCTCTCCTACGACCGACCGCCTGTACCGCTGTGATTGGAGTGACAGCCTTAATCATCCCGTCTACACCAATGTTTCCAAAGAAGCGGGCATTCAAATTGAGGGGTACGGATTGGGGATTAATATTTGTGATTTTAACCGTGATGGCTTCAAAGATATCTACATTACCAACGATTACTTAACCGACGATTTATTATACATTAATAACCAAAACGGAACTTTCACCGATAAAGCTGCGGAGTATTTTAAACATACAAGCAACTCGGCCATGGGCAACGACGTCGCCGACATCAACAACGACGGCTTAGTGGACATCGTAGCGGTTGATATGCTTCCCAAAGACAATAATCGCAAGAAACGTTTGATGGGGCCTAACAGCTACCAAACCTACCTCAACAACGATTTATTCGGCTTCACGCATCAGTACGTACGCAATACACTTCAACTCAATCTAGGCAATAAACCCAATAGCAATGACCCCGCTTTTGCCGAAATAAGTATGCTTTCCAACATGGCCGAAACCGACTGGAGCTGGACACCCATGCTCGCCGATTTTGACCACGACGGTTTCCGCGACCTCATCGTTACCAATGGTTTTCCAAGAGATGTAACCGACCGCGATTTTGCGCAATTTAGAGCTCAAAGTAGTTCGGTAGCTTCTAAAAGCTATGTTTTGGGTGAAATTCCTGTTGTAAAAATTCCTAATTACGCTTTCAAAAATAACGGAGATCTTACCTTTAAAGATGTGTCTGAATCTTGGGGACTCAATCAGGCTTCGTTTAGTAACGGCGCGGCTTATGCCGACCTCGACCGCGACGGTGACTTAGACCTTGTTAGTAATAACATCAATGACTCGGCCTTCGTATACCGAAATAATCTCGTAGAATCAAAGCCCGACAAAGCACATTACCTCAGAGTCGCCTTTAAAGGAGGCAAACATAATCCGAATGGCATAGGTGCCAAAATGACCCTTTACTACCAAAATGGTCACACGCAAATTTATGAACACTCCCCTTACCGTGGCTATTTATCGACGGTTGAGCCTGTAGCACATTTTGGTTTAGGCGAAACCCGACTGGTAGACTCGGCGGTTGTGGTTTGGCCCAACGGAAAACAACAACAATTTAAAAACCTCAAAGGGGACCAAGTGCTGGTTGTCTCAGAAAGCAACGCAACGCAAGACTACATACTTCCTATCGAAAAACCCCATTATTATTTCACTGACCTAAACGACTCGCTAAACCTCAAATGGAAGCACGAAGAGACCGAGTACATTGACTTTAACGTACAAAAACTTCTGCCTCACAAACTTTCTCAATACCCTCCTGCAGTTTCGGCGGGAGACGTGAACGGAGATGGTCTTGATGACTTTTTTGTAGGGGGCTCGCGCTTTCATCGAGGTCGCTTTTTCCTACAAAATGCGTCAGGTAGTTTTACACTTGCGGATAACTTACCCGAAAAGGAAAGACCCGAAAAAACGTCAGAAGATTTGGGTACGTTACTTTTTGATGCCGACGGCGACGGAGATAATGACTTGTATGTGGCAAGTGGTGGAAACGAACTACGCCCCGATGCCCCAGGCTACCAAGACCGCCTCTATCTCAATGACGGAAAAGGACACTTTACGTTGGCGGCAGGGGCTTTGCCAGCGATTCTGACCAGCAAATCGTGTGTGCGTGCGGCGGACTATGACCGCGACGGCGACTTAGATTTATTTGTCGCTGGGCGCGTCGAACCTGACCATTATCCTAATCCTGTTAATAGCTACATTTTAAGGAACGACAGCCCTAAACCTACCAAAGGAGCATCAGTAAAGTTTACTGATGTGACGGCTCAAACCGCCCCTGCACTCCAACGGCTTGGGCTTGCCTGCGACGCCCTCTGGACTGATGTAGACAATGATGGCTGGCTTGATTTATTTATTGCAGGCGAATGGATGCCTTTGACCTTACTCAAAAATCAAAAAGGAAAATTCGACATTTTACACACTGACCTCGATACTAAAAAAGGTTTTTGGGGTAGTTTGGTAGGGGCAGATTTCGACCACGATGGCGATACCGATTATATCGCTGGTAATTTGGGCTTAAACACCCTCAATAAGGCCTCTGATACGCACCCGTTGAGTATCTTGGCGGGAGATTTTAACCAAGATGGCAGCTACGACGCTATTCCATTTGTATATTTCGCCAATCAACAAAATCAACTCATTCGAGTGCCATTTCATGGGCGTGAAGACCTCATCAAGCAGTTTATTCAGACAAGAATGCGCTTCCAGAAATATGCTGATTTTGCCAATGCGACCTACGACAACCTCTTAACGGAGGAAGAACGTAAAAAAGCCCTGCAACTGGATATCAACTTCTGCCAATCTGTTTACCTCGAAAACACAGGCAATGGAACGTTTAAAACAAAAACGCTACCTACACTAGCTCAAATTTCACCTATCAATGGCATGATTGCGGACGACTTTGACGCCGACGGAAATTTGGATGTTTTATTGGTTGCTAATGACTTTGGAAATGAAACCAGCTCTGGGCGGTATGACGCATCCAACGGTCTCCTCCTTAAAGGAAATGGGAAAGGTGATTTTGCCCCTATCTTGCAAACCCAAACGGGCTTTTACGTTCCTGGAAATGCCAAGGGACTTGCTCAATTGACCAACAAAGCAGGCCGTCGTATCCTTATAGCGACTCAAAACCGAGGACCTTTACGGAGTTTTGGACAAAACAATGTACCTCTCCAGTGGGTAACCTTACAACCTCAAGACGCATACGCCCTCATTCGTGATAAAAAAGGCCGTACTCGTCGCCAAGAGTTGTACTATGGGGCGTCGTTTTTATCGCAATCCGCTCGTAAGTTGGCACTCACTTCCCAAGATGCCTCCGTCGAAATTGTCGATTTCCAAGGCAAGAAACGGAAAGGTCTATAAGTCTCATCAGGGCAATAAAAAAGGCTTCTCAGTGCTGAGAAGCCTTTTTTATTGCTGGTAGTTTCCGTTAGTACTTCATCGTTGTATCGGCAGGGCTATCAGCGGGGCCTTTATCTTTTTTACCAAATACCGAAACATTGACGTAGCGTTTTGGATACTGGCGGAAGTTCGTCATCAGTTTGTTGACACTGACAATCGTACGGTTGATATTATCGTACAAGGCTTGGTCTTTTAGGAGCTTTCCAGCCGTTCCTTGCCCTTGTTCAAGGGCATTGAGCGACTTCTGAAGCGTTGCTACTGCCGAATTGGCTTGGGCCAATGTTTCCCCCAAACGAAGCGCTTTCAGCGAGTCGGTTGTCGTTTTAAGATTTCCTAAAATTGGCTTAAAGCTTTTTTCGGTTTCGAGTAGCGAGGCAGACAAGGCATTAACGTTGGCCAAAGTTGCCGCAATTGCCTGACGGTTTTGAGCAATAGTTGCATTGATACCCGATGCCGTTTGGTCGGTAGTGGTCAGAAGTTTATTTAAGACATATCCTGTTTGGTCAAACTGCTTTACGATACGATTTAGGTTGATAATAAGCGAATCGGCATTTTTAACAACTGGGAGGGCTTGCTCTTGTAATAATGCTTGAATTCCTTTCTCCGAGTCAGCCAACAGCGTATCGCCTTGTTGGAGTTGTTTACCACCCGTGGCGACTTGCAGCATCAATGCACTTCCACCCAATAGCTCAGACGTCAACATCACTTTGCTTCCTTGAGTCAAAATCACATTCTTCTGTATTTCGAGCGTAACCAATACCTTGTTTCCTCGGTCTACTAGTAGCTCCGTGCTTTTTACTTGTCCTACTTGTACGCCGTTGAGTTTAATAGGGTTGGATGGCTGGAGCGATCCCACGTTGTCGTATACCACAAAGTATTTGTATTTACTTGAAAAAAAGTCTGCGCCTTTTAAAAAGTTAAATCCAAAATAGAGCATCGACAGTGCAGCTACTGCCATAAACCCTACTTTTGCTTCCTTAGAAATTTTCATGAATGTTAATCGTTGATTGTGATTATAACTACCGATCTTCTACTTCTTGCTTGTATTGCTTAAAGGCTCGGAAAATCGATTCTGCAATTTCGTCTTGCCCCTCGTCAGAATTGAGGTATTTCTCTTCTTGCGCGTGACTTAAAAAACCCGCTTCTACTAATACACTTGGCATGGCTGTTTGCCAAAGTACCATAAAACCAGCCTGTTTAACTCCACGACTGTTGCGATCGGCATATTTTTGAAACTGACGTTCAATTTTCCCCGCAAAATTCAAGCTACTTGCGATGTAAGCGTTTTGGCGGTTGGCCAACATGATGTAGGCCAAAGGAGAGTTGGGGTTAAACCCTTTGTAGCGCTCTTCGTAGTTCTGCTCCAACAAGATACTGGCATTTTCTCGTTTAGCAACATCGAGGTTTTCTTCCGATTTGTGCAACCCCATTACAAACGTTTCGGTCCCTGAAGGGCTTTTTTTGTTTTTTGGTAACGAGTTACAATGAATCGAAATAAACAAATCGGCCTTGCGACGATTAGCAATATTGGAACGCTCGTTTAATTCGACAAACTTGTCTGACCCCCGCGTCAGAATAATCTTCACTTCGGGCATAGCAAGTTTAATTTTCTGTGCTAGACGCATCGTGATATCAAGCACAACATCTTTTTCTTTCGAAATCCTCCCTCTAGTTCCTACATCTTTGCCTCCATGCCCCGCATCCAACACGATAACATCGATACTTACTTCAGTATCCGACTTGAAAGTAAAACTGCAAAGCGCAATCCAACCAAGTAGTATTCCTATTCTGAATATGTTTAACATGAGTGATTCTTTAGGTTTATGGCTTATTGTGAATAATTAGAGAGGTTATTCAACCATAAATAAACGCTCCAAAACCTTCTAAATTTTTGTCCAATTGACAAACTTAGAAGGTTTTGGAGGATTTTTTTGCAAAGAAACTCAAAAATACGGTAAATCGCACACGGAAGCGCCTATACTCCTTCCGCCACTACCTCTTTGACGGTCGGAACCATCTGCGTCAACAGGTTCTGGATACCCGCTTTGAGGGTTAAGGTAGAGGAAGGACAGCCACTGCACGAACCTTGTAAAAGTACTTTTACGGTACCTGTTTCTTCTTCAAACGAATGAAACGAAATAGCGCCTCCGTCTGACTCTACCGCTGGACGTACGTAATCGTCCAAAACAGTTTTGATTTGGCGTACCGTTGGGCTATCCGTATCCACAATCGTGGTATTACGTTCAACCGTTTTTTGCTCAAAAACAGGGTGATTTTCTTCAAAATAAATCTTCAAAAACTGCTTGGTATCCAAAATTACTGAACCCCAGTCAGTCGTGTCATCTTTGGTGAGGGTCACAAAGTTGGACGCCAAAAACACGCGCTGCACGAATGGAAATTGGAACAAATCTCCCGCCAACGGCGACGACTTTCCTTCGGCTTGGGTAGAAGCAACATCAGGGTAGTCGAACGATAAGCCTTGGGGAACAAGTTCAAAATTGAAGACAAACTTCATCGAGTTTGGATTGGGGCTTGCTTCGGTATAAATAAATACGGGTTGCATAGAAAAAGTATGACTCGTTGTTTGATTCATCAAAATAAATAGACAATCCTGAAATGATTGTTCCTATTGCAACAAAACTTTCGGCATTTTGGTTTGCTTATTCGCCGTTCGCTATTTTGTGGTCATTAGGTTTTGAGAAACCTCACTCTTCGGTTACAAGTAACCAACGGCACGAGAATGGCGAAAAATAAAGTACAATCGCCGCTTTGTATAGGGTAAACTGTTGTTGAGTTGTCATAGGAAAGAACCTCGCTACAGACTATGATTTATCTCCTCGGAACGTTTATTGCCCTCTTTCTCGCTGTCATCATTCTTACCAAAAAAGGCAGAACTACCGCCGACCTAATTTTGGGGATTTGGATGGTTGTGGTAAGTATGCACGTTTTTTCGTACTACAGCTACCTTACCCAGCTCATTTATCACTACCCCACTTTTCTTGGAATTAATTTTCCATTGCCTTTTTTACACGGGCCACTGCTTTATTTATACACCCTTGCCCTCACCCACCCCGAACAATTTCGCTCCAAAAAATGGATGCTTCACGGCCTAATCCCATTTTTCATCATTGCCCTCTATTCCCCTTTTTGGATACTTTCGGGAACGCAAAAAATTGAGATTTTCAGAAAAGAAGGCGCGGGTTATGAGTTCACACTGCTAGTGAGTAGTACGCTGCTAACCATTTCGGGGGTTTTCTATGTAGTAGCGACAAACTATCTACTACAAAAACATCGCAAACGAATTCTTAATCAATTTTCTTACCAAGAAAAAATCAACCTCAACTGGCTGCGGTTTCTTTTCTACGCCATGGGGCTGATTTGGTTTTTTATCATTTTTTTAAAAAACGACCCGCTCATTTTTTCAGCCAGTAGCATTTTTGTAGTATTCATTGGGTATTATGGCATCAAGCAGGTAGGCATTTTTACGAATACCTCTCCTACGCTCCCCAACGCTGCCCCACCATTTCAATTAGCCGCCGACGAACCCGAAGAGATAGAAGTCCATAGAAAAAAATACGCCAAATCAGGGCTTAATGAAGACCGCGCCCAAGACCTTCATCAGCGTTTGGAAGAATTGATGCACGATGAAAAACTGTTTACCGAGCCCGAACTTACCCTCACCGACTTGGCCAATCGCCTAGAGATTCACCCCAATTATTTGTCTCAAGTAATCAACGAAGTAGCGGGAGTAAATTTTTATGACTACATCAACCACCACCGAGTTGAAGAGTTTAAACGCCAAATTTTTCTCCCTCATAACCAACGATTTACTCTCCTTGCGATTGCATACGATTGCGGATTCAACTCCAAATCAGCCTTTAATCGCTACTTCAAAAAAATGACGGGATTCTCTCCTTCTGATTACGTAAAACAACATCGAGCTGTTGGTGCTAGCTTGTAAGCAAGGGCGAAAGGCATGAATGTGGCGCGGAATTTTACAGCGTCATCAAAACAACATGTCTTTATGAAAAAACTTGCTTGGAGTATCATTGTTTTATTAGCGCTACTCGTAGGGGTTATTCCACTTACGTACCTTACTGATGCCAAACAGGGCTACTTAGAAATGAAAGCCCCCGAAACCCTAAAGAATATAGTATGGCAGGTAGGGTTTGTCACTCACATTGCCGCAGGAGCTATTGCCATTGGGATTGGCTGGCTCCAATTCAGCCGTAAACTTCTCGTCCAAAAAACGCGCTGGCATCGCGCCATCGGCAAAACCTACATCGTTACGGCGCTGTTTTGCTCTGGCGCAGGTATTTTCATCGGATTTTATGCCAACGGCGGCCCCATCGCTATGGCAGGTTTTATCTGCGGAGGTTGTGTTTACTTTTACACTACCCTAAAAGGTTACCTGCTCATTCGTGAAAAAAAACTTGTGCGCCACCAAGAAATGATGACGTACAGTTATGCAGCTTGTCTAGGAGCAGTGACTTTACGCATCTACATGCCCTTATCCATACTCCTACCCTACGAATATGACCTAGTCTATAACTTCGTGGCTTGGTTGAGTTGGCTCGTCAACTTAGCGATTGCGTATGGGGTAAACAGAGCTCGTCAACGACACGGGCAATTTGCTACAACATAACCCCAAAAAAGGGACTCACCTTACAAGCAAGGGCGCTTGGCGCGGCGCAGAGGGGGATTTTTGCTGCGAAATCAAAATTTTTCGCTTATGTTTCTTTTCAACACACACCGCCTCCGCTATGCGCTCTTGCTGGCAGTAGCGCTCATTGCGACTGAGTCTGTCGCCCAATTTTCGCCTAAAACCCTTCGGGTGGCTGTCTATAACGAAGCCTTTGGCGTGCCGTGGGGGCCGATAACCAAATTACCCATTCACCCTACCGTTAGCCTCGGCACCGACTTTCGAGTACGGTCGGGCAAACACTGGCAAAAAGCTTTGGGGCTAGATCTGTATTACTATTACCAACGTTCGTTTGAGCACGCGCTTATGCTCGATGTTGCCTATCGGCTCGGGTATCGGTTCAACTTCGGATTGCAGGCCAATTTCCACACGGCTCTTGGGTACAAACACGCCATTTTAGCAGGTAAAAAGTACAGTTTAAAAGACGGAGAATACCAGCCTACTTCCCACTTTGGCAAGGCTCAAGCCAACCTAAAAGTGGGCTTAGGCTTGGAATATCCATTGTCGAAACGCTATTCCATCACCGCCGACTACAAAGCGATGGCCGTCGCTCCTTTCGGCGACCGTCTCCTTCCGTTTTCGGCAAACACATTTTTGGGCGTAGGCCTCAACATCCATCTAAAACCATAATCACCTCACAGTCCATGAAAGCTATCTCATTTCTGCTCGTTGTCACGCTACTAACGCTCGGTGCTTGCCAAAACGACATTGGCTCCGCCCAGCTAGTCCCCAACTGCTCACTCGGTAATACTACCCATCCTAGAGCTGTTAATTACCAAAAAATCATCGACAAGTTTATGGCGGCGGGCGCCGTGGGTGTGAGCGTCACGGTGCGTACGCCCGAAGGAACGTGGAGCGCCGCCGCTGGTAAAGCCGACATTCCTAACCAAATCAGCCTTACGCCCTGCCATACCCTCCGCATCGGGAGTATCTCGAAGACCTTTACGGCGGTCGCTGTCATGAAACTTCAGGAGGAAGGCAAACTCAACATCAACGATTTGGCAAGCAAGTACCTTTCCCAAGAATATACTAAAAACATCAAAAATCTTGATAAAGCAACCATTAAAAACTTGCTTCAACACACGTCTGGGATTCGCGATTATTTGGAGATTGAAGGGGTGCTTAATATCTATAACGAATCTGCCCAAAAACAGTCAGCAGCGGAGAATCTAAAAACGATTTTTGACAAGAAAGCGCTGTTTGAAGTCGGCACCAACTGGAGTTATTCCAACTCCAACTACCTGCTGTTGGCACTAATCATTGAAAATGTGACCCAAAAAAATGCCTACGATGTAGTCACTGAGAAGGTCATTAAGCCGCTTAATCTTCAAAATACGTATGCTTCGACTACCCTTCCCGCAAGTTTGTCGAGGGGCTACTACGACTCTTTTAACAACGGCATGATGCGTGACATGACCCAATTTGACACTTTTGCCGTGGGTGGACAAAGTATGCTCGACGGAGGGATGATTTCCAATTCGTACGACTTGGCCTTGTTTGTAGAAGCCCTCAAAACGGGGAAAATCCTGTCGGCCGCGTCGGTGGCGTTGATGGAGTCCAAAACCAACATTGTGATTAAAGATATTCCTGAAAACCTCTCTTACATCAAAGACTATGGATTGGGGCTTTTCTTACTTGACCTTGATGGAAAAAAAGGGATTGGCCACGGTGGAAATGTGTATTGTTTCAACGGAATCACTTATTATTTCCCCGAACAAAAAATCAGCATTGCGATCCTCCTCAACAGCTATTCTAAAAAGCTCGACGAGGCGCTCTACGACCGCGAAACGCTGAAATTGGCTTTGTAAAAATAAATAACCCCTGCGCTTTTCCACGTGTTTGGAGAAACGTAGGGGGCGTTTTTTTCTACTACTTCGACAACTCTGCCAAAAGTTGCGTAAGTTCTTTGCTTTCTACTCTAGGAGCATTCGGATACATCAACTTTCCTCGTTTATCAAAAATCATGTAACGAGGGATTGATTCTATTTTTTGTTGTTTCAAGAAGTCAGCATTTCCTGAGTTTAGTACAAGAAAACTATTAGCATAACTATTAAGCAATTCTTTTTCAGAAGCCTTTACCCAAGCTTCCATGGATTTATCAATGGATAAGTAAATAAATACAACATTTTTATCTTTTAATGACTCCCTTAGCTTTACGGAATGTGGAAAAGCAGCTCGGCAAGGACCACACCAACTTGCCCAAAAGTCAACATAAACTACTTTTCCTTTGGACTTCTTAATAATATCATCAAGTGACGTTTTTTCTTTATTGTTATCCATCAACGTAAGTGATGTAGGTACATAGCGCGTTGTGTCAAGCTCTAAAACATATTTTACTTTAAGTTTCTCAATCAGGGAAGTATTTTTTACATCTTTTTCTAATTTGTTAAAATAGTTCAAAAAGTCATTTTTTGAAAGTGACTCCGAAATTCTACCAACATTTTTTATCAACAAATAATTTTTAACTGTTTCTGTAAAATTAAATTTTGTATTTATTTCATCATAAATCACTTTATAATCTCTATTAGTTCCATCTTTCAAATCCAAATAAGGGGCTTTCTCCGCAACAAATTTATACTCTGCTGCATCAACAAAATCTTTGAAGTAAATTCCTTCATAATTTTCGAGGGTATTTTCTTGAGAATTACACCAACGATAGACTTCATCTATCGAAATTCGCTCTGTTTCAACTTCTATTAACTTTTTTAAATTGCCTATTTTATTTTCCTGAAATTTATACACATTTTCAGATATAAGACCTCGTTTACTAAGTGAATCAACAACCCTTTTGTTGATATCAAGATAGGCCATATACTTTGGATATAATTCATTTTTCATCAATAAAACCTCTTTTTTGTTTCTATTCATAATTTGCTCTCCTGTCATATTTTTTGACTGAGCAAGCGCACTTTTATCATTCAATATCTTTTTTCCATGCAAGCTAACAGCGCCAAAATACTCCCCAATTGGAGAATAATTCACAAACTCAAAGTGGCTCCTTACTATGTCATCCACTTTATAATCATTTTTAGAGCTCTTTCTGTTGAGAATAGTTACAATAGGAATATTTTTATCGTATTCAATAACAACTGAGTCTCTTTTTTGCAAAATATAATCATTATAATCAAAGTAATTAACCCAGTGACGAAGAACACAATGGTTATTTTTCATTTTCAATCGAATATCTTTATTTTTAACTTCACTTTCCACTTCAATCCATTTCATCTCATCATCGTACATAAATCGTAACAAGTACTTATTTTGAGTCCAAGCTGTTTTCGTATAGTAAAAGTAATTATCAATTTTTTGAGTATTTTTAAAGAAAACATGAATGACACCTTCAGTATCATTTGAAAATGCATTGATTTGACACAAAAATGTCATAGTTAACAAGACAGAGAGTACTGTTTTCATGATACAAATTATTTTTTAATTTTATCTAATGTTAATTTCACCTAAGCATTTTACGAAAATCATAGAAAAACCTTTCAATCAGCCGTAAATCTTCTGTTATGATTTCTCCTGTTGCGGTCATGCCATTGCGAAATGGTAGTTTTTGGTGCGTTGAAGTAACCAAACCTTCAGTAAAGCCTACTTTTATAAGATACGCCGTATCTTTAGGCATCGTGGCTATTGAAGTGATTCTGCCTCTAACTGTACCAAACTCTTGGTAAGGATAACCTGTAAGTTTAACTATAACCTCTTGGCCTTTCTTTACTTTTCCGAAGTTATACTGCCCTACATACATCTCCCCTTCATAACCACTACCACTTGGTAGCACATAAAATAGTTCTTGCCCCGATTTTACCGTTTGTCCTTCTTGTAAGGGTGCAGCGAAAGCCACTTTACCACTCGTTGGAGCCATTGTAATGTAGCGAAGCTTCCAAGCTTCAATATCACTTTTCAAAGTATTAATAGATTGCAATAAGCCATTAAGCTGCTCAGTACTCGTCTTTTCTAGCTCCAGCAGTTCTTGCTGCTTCTGGTTTTTCGACATTCCGTTGTTATTGAAAGCGGTTTGGGCTTGGTCAACTACTTGTTTTTTAGATAAATGCTGGCTCTGAGTACGTCGCAGTTCGACATCAGCAATTACTCGTTCTTCGTGCAGTTTACGATTCATTCGTAAATCATCTTCGGTAAGTTCTAAGTCTTGCCGATAATTACTAAGTTGTGTTTGAAGGTTTTCGCGCAATAGTTCAAGTTGGGCTAAATCATTTTGCAATGCGGATTTCTTTTGTTCAAAAGCCCCTCCTTTCAATAACGCCCTAGAACGGACATACGCATCTTGAAACGTTTGATACGATTTTTGAAGCTCCCCTAATTGAAAATACAGCGGTATAGACACCGCATGTAGCTGATTTACATCCGTTTGGTTAATAAGCTTTCCTACAACTGAGTCTAATCGAAAAACCTCCCCTGGATTGGCAGTGCTTTCTAAATAGGCCAGTTGCTGACCACGTTGGACTCTTTGCCCTTCTCGTACTAAAAGCTGCGTTAGAACCCCTTCTGTTTTTGCGTGGACTGATTTAGGAAAGTGGAGTGAAATGACACGCAACTGCCCTTTTACCAAGTCTGGGTATGCTACAAACCAGCCTACTGCCCCAAGTAATAGCAATACAAAGAAAAAAACAGTAATTCCCCATCGTACCAACCACACGGGAGGCGTACTCAGCAACTCGTTTACTTCTGAGCTACGAAGATTTACTTCTTTGACTGGTTCGGAATTTTCAAACGGGAAGGAAGAAAATGAGCCATTTGCTCGTCCCCCTGTGTTGAGCCTCCATTCATTGGGAGTTATCGCTTCGTCTGAATTCATTAGGTAAACGAATAATAAGTTTATACGGCCAATTCCAGCTGATTGCTAACCAGTTCATAGTACTTTCCTCGACGTTGAACCAATTCTATGTGTGTGCCTATTTCGACAATCTCCCCTTTTTCCAATACAACAATTTGAGCCGCATTCTTAACCGTGCTCAACCGATGTGCTACTACTACTACGGTTCTGTTTTGGAAAAACGACTCTAAATTTTGCATAATCGCCCGCTCATTGTTAGCATCTAACGCATTGGTTGCTTCATCAAAAAACAAATAATCGGGATTTTTGTAAACTGCTCTTGCAATGAGCAATCGTTGTTTTTGGCCTTGACTGATGCCATTACCTTCTGCCCCTATTTTGGTATTATATCCCAGTGGCAACTCTTCAATAAACGACTGAATATTAGCCACTTTTACGGCATGAAGAAGTTTCTGAATATTGGGTACTTCTTCACTCACTGCTATATTATTAGCAATTGTATCGGAGAAGATAAAACCATCTTGCAGCACCGTTCCGCACTGACTACGCCATTGACGAACCCCTCCTTCGCCCAATACTGGGCTAATTTCTCCTTTTTGGAGTGGATAAAAGCGTAGTAATAATTTTAAAAGCGTCGTTTTTCCACTTCCACTACTACCCACAATAGCCGTCACTTTTCCCTCTGGAATGTGTAAATTTATATTTTTCAACACTGGCTCATTTCCTGCCCCAGGATAGGTAAATGTAAGGTCTTTGATGACAATACTTTTTTGTGTTAACGATGCAGGAATCAGGATTCCTTTGTTAAAAATAGCAGGACTTTCGTCTTCCAATTCATGAATTTCGTTGAGCCGCTCCAAACTCATTTGGGCATCTTGCCACTGCTGCATAAATTGCACCAACTGTTCTACTGGGCTATTGAGTTGGCCAATGATATACTGCAAGGCCATCATCCCACCAAGGGTCAACTGGCCGTTTACCACCGCCATAGCCGCCAGAAAAGTAATGGTCATGTTTTTGCCTTCGTTCAAAAAAAGAGCTCCTGCCTGCTGGTACTGACCTACCGCCAACCCTTTCATACTCAATCTAAATTGACGAACTTGTAAGTTTTCCCACTCCCAACGTTTGAGGTGTTCGGCATTATTGAGTTTGATTTCTTGTACTCCAGTTATCAACTGAATCAAGCTGCTTTGGTTCTGAGACGCTAAGGCAAATCGCTTTTGGTCGAGCTGCCTTCGGTAACGAAGAAAAAGCACCACCCAAAGCGCGTATAAGATACTACCCGCCAAAAAAACGCCAAAAATTGTCAGATTGTAATAAGCCAAAACAATACTAAAAACCAGTAGATTAAACAACGAAAAAAGGGTGTGCAAGGAAGTACCCGTCAGAAACTGCTCAATCCGATGGTGATCTCCAATGCGCTGAAGAATATCGCCCGTAAGTTTAGTATCGAAGAAGGAAAGGGGAAGGTTGAGCAATTTGGTCAAAAAGTCAGATAAAATACTGAGATTGATGCGCGTGCTAATGTGTAGCAGCACCCACGAACGAATAAAATCGACGGAAACACGGCCCACAAACAACATGATTTGCGCCCCCAAAACCAGTGTAATAAAATGGAGGTTGCGCGTTTGAATGCCCACATCTACGACCGACTGCGTCAAAAAAGGGAGTACTAATTGCAACATACTGCCTACTATTAACCCCAACCCCAATTGCGCCACCAACTGTTTGTATTTCCACAAATACCCCAATAGGTATTGAAGGCCTATTGCTTTTTTAACCTCACCCCCAGCCCCTCTCCTGTTAGAGAGGGGAGTATTCATATCGTAAAACTGGGGTGTGGGCTCTAATAGTAGGGCTATGCCCACTTTTTCGTTATCTACAACCGTCGTAGCCCACTTACTTTCAAACTCTTCGTAAGTATAGGTAATCATGCCAGAGGCAGGGTCAGCGACAGCAACCTCCAGCCCTCCTCTTTCTGACGAGGAGGAAAAAAAACGCCCCCATCGGGGGGCTGGGGACTGAGGCTGTACCACCACAAAATGATTTTGCCCCCAGTGTACGATACACGGTAATGGGGCTTCTTCTAGTAGTTTTTTTAAGGTAACTTTTACGCCCAGCGTTTTGAAACCAATGCTTTCGGCGGCTTGCGCAATACCCAATAGATTAACGCCCTCTTTCCCAATCTCCGCTGCTGCTCGCAACGGTTGCACCGCGTAGCTTTGCCCATAGTACTTAGCCACCATGCGTAGGCAAGTAGGGCCGCAGTCCATGGCATCGAGTTGACGGTAGTGGGGGAATTTTTTAGGCATATAAAACAACTATTTAGCGAAGACACTTATGGTATTATTGTACCTCAAATCGCGACTCAATACCACGTATTAATTGCGTTGATGAAATACCTTGAGTATAAGGTAGGTATTTCAGAATTCCTCTTTCGATCGCAGTTTTATAATGAAAAAGCGTTTGATCATCGTTAAAATCATCTCCATGAATCACCAAATCTATTTGATGTTCATCTATCATTTCATCAGTAACCATCCCTACTCCTTCAATGACCCTCTCCACATATCTACATGCCCTTACAACCTCATACCTAGTTTGTTGGGGGATGTATGGTCTTCTTTTGTAGGATGCGACGAAGTCATCATCATGAATACCTACAATTACTTTTCCATAAGAGGCGGCTCTTTTTAATAAATTGATATGGCCTTCATGAAACAAATCGAAGGCTCCATCTACATATATAAATCCCATGGTATATAAAGAGTTTTGAGTAAAAAATGAACTTATGTTTTGCTTATCAACTAGGTGTATTTCACGAATTTACCATTTGCATCCACCTTTATACCCACTTTGAGCGGCTTGAAACTTGGACGTTCCAATCGGTGCGACCAAGGAAATACTTGTATTTCTTCTCGCCAATTTTTATAGTGCCTGTCTAAGCATAAAAGTGAGTTGTGAGGGATACCAAACTTAGCTCCTTCAAAAACCACTTCTTTTGTTGGATAATAATCAGAAATTGGATGTTGTACTTCTCCAGAAAAGTTTATCCACTTTTCGTCATCAATTGTATAAAGCCATATATCTACAAAGGGAAAAGTATGCAAATGCCCTCGTATAGGTTCCCCTTGCTTTGTCCAAAATTTAAGGTACTTTATACCCGTATTAGCATAGATAAATTCATCAAATAATAAGGAACCTTCTTGCTCTACAACTTTAAGAAAATTGGAAACATCAGCACTATAAATAGCTAAATCAGCATCGTCATCCCAAGACATTATTTCACCATGTCTGATATGCCCCAGAAGACTCCCGTAACTTAATTCTAATTTAATATTGGCTTGCAGTGAAACATTAGAAAGCGTTAACAGGATTTTTTGTACTTGGATTTTAGTGGATTCTGTCCATGAATCACAAGAATCAAGTTCTTGAATTAAACTTCTTCGATTAGCATCATAAATGTTATCTTTCACGAATCTGCGATAGCTTGACAAACATTTATTGAAAAATGTCAAAATTTCATATCTACACATTTATGTTATAAAAATTAAAAAATACATCAAAAACACCATTTATAGTACAATAAATATTGCTATTTTTGCAACCATTTAATATATGAAAATTTATTTTTTTTCAATTATATCAACAACTACTTTTCTATTTTTTTTCTTATCTTTTTCTGAATTATTATTTAAACCTTCAGAGCCCTTCCAATATATTTTTATTCTTTCGGTAGAAACCCCTTTTTGAATAAGGTATCCCCCAGTCGCACGTGCCCTGTACTCAGACAAAGTCATATTTTTATCTCTATCACCTACATTATCAGTATATCCTGTCACGTGAGCTTTGAGTTTGGAGTCTTCTATTAAGAACGTGGCAATTGAATCTAAGGTAGCTTTCACTTCCGTTTTTAAATCATAATTACTTTGATCAAAATATAATGTTCTAGTATCAAATGGTTTCTTAGCAATACCCACATTTACAGGCTTAGAAACTGCAGAAGAATTGGCATCATTGACTCGAACTTCCATAAGTGTCAATCCTGATTCAAGTACAAACTCCTGATTAAGCAACAATTCCCCTTCGTTAGAGCGTGCTTGAATTAAATGTTTACCAGGTTGCATAGGAATTAAATACAAATGCTTATTTCTTATTAAACGGCTTATAGCCAGTATGTTATTTACTTTAAATTCTACATTTTTATTCTCAGGAAATGTAAAATGCCAATGAAGCTGATTTTCTGTTGGCAGTGTCGGCGAATTTTGGGATGCCATCGGTACGGTCATTTCAAATTCAAAGTTTTCTTCGATACTTCCGATGCGCCTTATTGGCATTTTAGTAGTTCTATAACCTTCTGATTCAAACAATAAAAACTCTGCTGAGTTAGGTAATTGTATTTTAAATTTATTAATATGATCAATTACATTACTTTCTCCTAAGTTTATTTTTTTCTCACCTTCTAATGCAAAAATATGCACTTTCAAATCGAAGCCATTCGCTGGATCATAACAAAACCCAGATATTTTAACAGTGTTTTTATTTTGTATTGTCAATTGTTGATTGAGTCCGCTACTAAAAATGTACAATAATAAAGGTAGGAAATAGGTGACCATATTTTTTTTATTAATTGCTTGAAATATAATTCTTAGATAAATAAAATGCTTGGGAGTAGGGTTAGCTACTCCCAATAAGACTAACTGCAATTAGCAGGAGCAATAAAATAAGAATAATTAGTGTCAGGAGGATTAGCAGTAAAGTCTGCGATTATACCTTTTGCTTCTGTGAGAGAGTATGAAGCAGTGCCACATCCCCCACCAGGCCCGTCCTGACGCGAAGAACATATCATACAATTTCCGTTACCTCCAGCGATACGCTTCATCTCTGCTCTCGTCAGCACGGCATCCATAAAACTTGACATTGATTTTTTCATTTTTATTGGTTGTGCGGTTCGCCGCACCGTTTTGTGTTTAGAAAAATGATTTATGTTGATTCGGCCAAATCCTTAGGTTAAGGTGCCATCTGGCACTAAAATGCGGCATAGGGTTTCTACATCGCTGAGGTGATAGGTAAGCGGCATTTGTCGCCCGTTAAGATACAATGTAGGGGTTGCCTGTATCTCTGCCAACCCACACCATTGGCGGTGTAGTTGTATTTGGCGATTAGTTTCTGCATTGGAAGCATCAGCCTTTATGTCTTTACTCCACGTCTCTACATCTCTATATTTTCCTGTATACCATCGGTGCATGCCTTCCACGGCTCGTTCGTTGGGCAAGCTCATGATGGTTTGCACCAAAGGCTGCGCATTGGGAGAACCCAAGAACACAAATTGACAATTTACCACGTCGGTATTTTCAATCAATACTTCAATTTCAGGATGTAGCTTTATGCAAGGGCCACACATAGGATTGGTTACAACAGTTAGTGTATGTTCCGCCTCGGGGTTGCCCATTTTCACCACGCGCATATCTTCAAAAATAGGAGGCATTTGAGGCTGTTTGGCAAAAAGGCTCTCTACGTATTCAGGGTTAAACTTGGCCTTTTGGAGTTCCCGCTTCAACGGCCACACCTGCGCAGCATCCTGCAAAGGTTTTTTTATAAATACTAACAATACTGTAGGCAATAAAAAAGAGAAAATAAGGCAAGCTATCACCATCGACTCCATTACCAACCCCTCTCTAGAAAGGAGAGGGGCAGGGGTGAGGTAAAACTCCACCCAAATCAACACCTGCACCATGAGGCATAGCGTACACCAAGTCTTAGCCACCCGCCACTGATACCAAACCGACCAAATAGTATAAGGCAATGCCAAGCCCCCTAACCCCCAAAGGAGGAACAGATAATCAGTTCCCTCCCTACTGGGGAGGGCAAGGGTGGGGTTAAGCAAATAAATCAGTCCCCCCGCAAAATACACAAAGCCAATATCGACCCAACCCAGCCACCCCCAGAGTTTAGCAGCTTTAGAAGATAGTACGTTGTTGCAATCAGTGCGGCTATCAAACCCACAAATAGAGCGAAGCAAGGCATTATCGGCTCCCATTGTAGATAAAAGCAGCAGTACACTTACAACAACTCCTACTAACTTGGTGGCTATTAAGGCCAAATAAGGCCAATTCATTTGGGAGAAAGATGAAACATACATCGCACCAAAAAGCAACAAACAAACCAACAATCCACCCAGTACAAACGGTTTCCGCGCATTGGCCAAAAATGCTTCTTTGCGCTTTTCTGTATAGTTGGGTTCTTGAGAATTTTCGTGGGGTTCGAGTAGCAGTACTACGTGATTCCATTTGCGATAAAACTCTTCTAAAGGTTCTTTTTGCCAGCCTTTTTGGGTATCTAACCATTCAATTTCTTGGGAAGACACCTTACGGATGGGCGCAAAATACCCACCCTTGATTTCGAGATAGGCTATAGCTGGCAAGGGGATTTCTACTAATTGCTCCCGAAACACCCGCGCAGCAACAGTAGGTATGTTCCACTCACTCAGCACATCACTAAAAGCCAGCATAGACGGAAAATCGGGATGCAAATAAAGTTGCTCTTTCACCGATTTTGCGGTCACTTTTACACCCGTCGTTTCTACGATGTAAGTGAGCGCATCAATGGCATTTTTCTCGGAGGAATTTAGTTTCATAGATTTTTTATTTTTATCACCCTTCAAGGGGCTCAACTATCTTAGGGCAACACCGCTAACTGCTTATTTACTGAGAGATTTTGAATTGTTTCTTTTATTTTCTCCTCATCATATTCATCTACCATCACTTCCTTAAACTGCCTCACTTTCTCGCGGAATGTCTTTTCTTCCAGCAGCCGTTCTAATTTCTTTTTCAAATCCCCAAGTCGCTCGTGCGCAAAAGCACCGCGTAGCCCCAAACTATGATACTCTATTTTGACGGCGTTGCCGTTTTGGTCGTAATGCGGGTCGAGGGGATACGCCAACATGGGTACACCATAATAAATGGCCTCTTTGATGGAGCCAAAACCCGCATGGGTAATAAACACATCGGCTTCGGCCAATACTTTCAGCTGTGGTACTCGGCTAAAAAAGTGGGTACGCTCGGTGAGTAGCTTTCTGGCACGGAGCGTTTCTATAACGTATTTGTTAACCGAGCATATCAAATGTACGTGTGGTAATTCAGCAATCACCTCTAGCAGGTTGGTCACAAAACGTAAAAGGGTAGCATCCGCTCCTTCGTGAAAAGTACCAAAACTGCAATAAACAAGGCGATGAAACCCCTCCCCTGAGGGGTGAGGGACTCTTTTAGAACCAATTATATGCTCCCACGCTTGTTCAAATAGGGGATCCAGCTCGGTGTCTTGCCGGTGCTCGCGCATACACAGCCCCAAATAATGTTGATTGGGTTTGCGAATTTCGGGCGCAAATTCAAATTCTAATGGCGCTAACACCAATTCAGGCACGTTGGCAATCACCTGCGTCACAGTAGCGTCTTGCGCAAGGGGGGCGATTTGTGCTAAAAATTGGCGATGACGGGTTATCGCTTGACGCAACCAAGCCTGTCTGGGATTGCGTAAGAACTGAAGAAACAAATCACTTCGTTTTTTCAATTCAGATTTTAATCCCCCTTGTTGGGCGTCGGGCCGACTCGTATAGCTGCTTCCATTGGGTATTAAGTCTCCCATCGGGGGATTGAGGGGGCTTGACACTATCGGCCACTCTCCTACCCGATAAGTAGAGGGCATGGGATTAAAAAAGGCAATAGTAAATTCTGAACGGCGTGGATATAATACCCAAAAATCGGTACAAACAAATAAATCTATCAAAATAGTTGTGGGGCGGAGTTCTTCAATCAGCGCGTCCAATTCTCGCTTTCGCTCCCAATATAGCTCGTTTGTTCGGTAAGCTCTCAGAAGCCGTCGGTACGATACCTTTTCCTTTTTAGCCCCTATATAAGAGGCCTCCATGCCGTAGCCTGCACGCCAGCCCGTATTTTTCATCGCTTGGTAGCCATTCTTCGTGACCAACTCCGCCAATATATCATTTGTAACAGCGTAATGTACCTCATAGCCCTCCTCCGACAGCTTATCAGCCACGTACAGCGAAGGCAATACATGGCTTCGGATAGCGGCGGGGATAATGAGTACGCGTGGCTTCATCTGAACGTTTAAAGATTTAGGAAGCACAAATAAATATAGTATTTTCAAGATTTATTATCGGTTTTTCGATAATTTTAATCGAAAAACCGATAATTTTAGGTCATACTACCCAATTTTACCGTTCGATAAAATTTCTTGTATTTTTTGTATTCGTTTTGTATGTTTAAGCGTTTGCACATTATACCGTCCCTACTTTGATACGTTTATGAAATTTAACAACCAGCACGGGTATGCTTCCAAAGCCTATTCGTTACAAAACACCTATCTATACTTTTATGACATTAGGGACTTTTTTACGCCAATTACGCCAGGCACGCAATCTCTCTCAGCAAGAGGTAGCTATTGCCATTCCTGTTTCACAAAGTACGTACTCTGAGTGGGAAAGTGACGTTCGCATTCCAAAAACTAAACATCTTATTTTATTGTCTAAGGAGTTTAGAGTAACTCTTAAAGAGTTTACTAACTATATTTCTAAAGAAGAATTAAGCCAAGAAAGCGAAGTTCTTCAACTAAAAGCTGAAATAGTATCACTTCGTCAGCGCGAAGAGCAATACCAAGCTACCATACAAGCACTCCAAAGTAGGATTTCACCAAACCGTTCCTAAACAGTATTATAGACATTCATCGGCCACAAAAAAGGGAACCACCTTTTCGATGATTCCCTTTTTTGTGTTTTGTGAGGACAGCTACTTTTTCTCGTTGCCTCCTCCCCCGCCACCTCCTTTAGGCTGGTTGTTGTTCCCCCTGCGATGATGATGGTGATTCCCTTTATTTGATGGGTTCTGCTTGTTAGGCTTCGTCCCTTCGCTGTTGTTAGTAGTAGCGTTATTATTGGCATTATTTCCCTTCTGTGAAGGGTTTCCAGCTTGCTTGGTAGGGGCAGAAGGTGCCGACGATTTTGGCGCTGGCGCAGGCCCTTTTTGAGCAGGTGCAGCGGGTGTTGCCACCGCCGCAGGTGGAGTCACGTCTTTTGCCGCGTTGGGGTTCCCACCGCTTCCACTTTTTTTCTTCTTATTTCGGCGACTCGATCCGCTTCCACCTCCATTTTGCTGGTCGCGGTGGCTAAATTTCTTATCCATTTTCGCCAAATCGCTGTTGATTCCTGCCGCGGGCAATGCCAATACCGCTTCCTCCATATCCAACACATCCAACGACACTGGTTTTTCACCCCTTGCGTTCATTTGCAAGATTTTGGCTACTTGCTCCATCGTAATCGGATGCCAAGTGGTGCTATCGTTTTCGTAGCCAAACCACATAATTTTCTTGAAAATATCGGTCTTCTGTAAATGCGCTTTCCCTTTTTGCGTTTGAAGGGGAGCGTCCACGTGCGGAATATCCTTGAGAGCGTCGATGTACGTCTCCAACTCGTAGTTGAGGCAGCACTTCAAACGTCCACATTGGCCCGAAAGCTTCGTAGGATTGAGCGAAAGGTTTTGGTAGCGAGCGGCAGAGGTCGTAATGTTTTTGAAATCGCTTAACCAAGTAGAACAGCATAGTTCGCGGCCGCACGCACCCAAGCCGCCCAAACGCCCCGCTTCTTGGCGTAGGCTGATTTGACGCATTTCGATGCGAACTTTAAACTCACCCGCTAGAACTTTGATAAGCTCACGGAAATCGACCCGCTCATCGGCAGAATAGTAAAACGTCGCTTTGGTATTATCCGACTGAAACTCTACATCTGACAATTTCATGCTGAGTTTCAATTCTTTGACCATTTCGCGGGCACGGTACATCGTTGGCATATCACGAGCGACACTCTGCTCGTGTTTTTCCATATCACGCGGATTAGCCACGCGATAAATGCTTTTGATGTTTTCGTCGTCAGCTACTTTCTTTTTGGTCATTTGTAAGCGTACCAAGTCGCCCTGCAACGATACCGAACCAACATGATAACCCGACGCCATCTCACACACTACGTAGTCGCCCGTGAGGAATTCGAGTTGATTGATATTACGAAAATATTCTTTACGACCGCCCTTAAATTTTACTTCAACCACATCAAAGCGCTTTCCGATAGGCACATCCATATCGCTGAGCCAGTCGAAAACGTTCATTTTGTTGCAACCACCTGTGCTGCACGCGCCATTATTTTGACAACCAGCGGTTTTTCCATTGCTTCCTTTCGTTCCGCAGCCGCCCGTTGAACATGATTTACAACTCATTTTTGTTTAGTTTACAGCTCGACGTTTATACTATGCCGTTATTGCTTAGTATTCTACGACAAACTAATCCGTGTAACGAATCAAATCTAAACCAATGTCTTTGCGGTAGTATTTGCCTTCAAACTGTACCGCTGTCGCCGCCTTTTGTGACTTATTGACGGCTCCTTCGAGCGAGTTAGCCAACGCAGTCAGCGCCAGTACCCGTCCACCATTGGTTACGATTTCCCCTTTTTCGTTGGTCGTTGTTCCTGCATGAAACACCGTTATATCCTCCGTTTTTTCTAATTCAGTAATCACTTTGCCTTTTTCGTAGGCGTCTGGGTATCCCCCCGACACAATCACGGTCGTCACGGCCGTTTGTGGCGAAATAACAAAATCGCTATCTGCCAGTTTTTGGTCGGCGGCTGCCAATAGAAGCGTTACTAAATCAGACTGAATACGTGGTAATACTACCTCTGTTTCAGGGTCTCCCATCCGTGCATTGTATTCAATTACGTAAGGTTCCCCTTTGACATTCATCAATCCAATAAAAATAAATCCAACGTAAGTAATTCCTTCCGCTTGCAAACCTGCTAGCGTAGGTTTCACTATTTTTTGTTCTACTTTTCGGAGGAAGTTTTCATCGGCAAAGCTTACGGGTGACACAGCACCCATACCTCCTGTATTGGGGCCTGTATCATGTTCGCCTATTCGTTTATAATCCTTGGCTTCGGGCAGGATTTTATAATTAACTCCATCCGACAGCACAAATACCGACAGCTCAATACCTCTTAAAAACTGTTCAACGACCACTTTGTTACCCGCAGTCCCAAACTTAGCCCCCACGAGCATATCCGTCATGGCAGCTTTTGCAACCTCCAACGTTTCCGCAATAATCACCCCTTTTCCCGCCGCCAAGCCATCGGCTTTCAAAACGATTGGGAGTGAGTGGCTTGTCAAATAGGCCAACCCCTCTTCGAGCGTTTCTGACGTAAATGTCCGCGACGCTGCTGTAGGTATTCCGTATTTGGCCATGAAGTTTTTGGAAAAATCTTTACTTCCTTCCAGCTGAGCTCCCAAACGATCAGGGCCCACAATTTTGACCCTCGCCAGCTCAGGTTGAGCTTTTAAGTAATCAACTACTCCATTGACGAGTGGTTCTTCGGGGCCGACGACCACCAATTTAATTTTTAAATCGACAATAGCTTTTGCAATGCCTTCAAAGTCATTGAATCCAATCGGCAAATTAGTTGCCACTTGTGCTGTGCCTGCGTTTCCTGGCGCAACATATAATTCATCACAGTGTGGGCTTTGGGCTATTTTCCAAGCAAACGCATGTTCGCGTCCACCCGAACCCAGAATTAAAATATTCATTTTCTCAGGTTAAAAGTATATAGAGTAAAGTGCAAAAAATCTTTCAATTCTTTCGCACTCCTCCAGGAGCTTTTCAGTTAGTTAGCTACTTCCGACATAAACTTGATGCGCATTAAGCGAAGTTCGTCTTCTGTCACATCTTCTTCTGCTAATTCATCTAACGCTACTTTGATGCTATCGGTTTCCGCCGTCATGAAGTAATCGTAAATATCGTGCTGACGGTCTTTATCCATAATCTGGTTAATATAATAATCCAGATTCAATTTCGTACCTGAATAGCAAATGTGCTCTATCTCCTCAATCAACTCATCCATTGCTAATCCCTTGGCTTCAGCAATTTCATCCAAATCTACCTTGCGGTCAATTTGTTGAATAATAAAAATCTTTACTTTCGACTTATTCGCTGCCGATTTCACGACGACATCCTTCGCTGTCTCAATTTCGTTTTCTTCGACATATCTCGTAATAAGGTCAATGAACGGACGGCCGAATTTCTGTACTTTCCCCATCCCTACCCCATTGATTTGGGCCATTTCTTGGGAAGTAGTCGGATAGGTCGTCGCCATTTCTTCTAACGACGGGTCTTGAAAAATAACATACGGAGGAAGGTTTTTCTCTTTCGCTATTTTTTTACGGAGTGCTTTCAACAACCCAAGTAAGGCTTCGTCGTAGGCATTTCCACCACCCGATGGTGCTAGTTCCGTTACATCTTCGTCATCATTCGACTTTTGAGTATCATTTTCGTCGAAGGTATGATCTTTTGAAATGGTAATCGGATACGGGTCGTTGATGTAATTGATTCCTTTTTCGTTAATTTTCAAAACGCCATAATTTTCGGCATCTTTTCCTAAATAACCCAAAATCACCAACTGACGAATCATTGAGCGCCAATACTCTACGCCGTATTCTTCTCCTTCTTCCTCATCTTTAAACTTACCTACTCCGTATACTTCTAATTTGTTATGCTCATAGCTAGTTACGTACATATTGTCGGTAGCGGTAATCAAATCAGCAATGTGATCACCATCAAAACGCTGGTCGGTCAGCTGAATCGCTTTTAATACCAATACCGCTTCGTCTTGTACTTTGAATTTTTGCGTTGGCTTGATACAGTTGTCACAAAAACCGCAGTCTTTCTCCATGTATTCTCCAAAGTAGCTTAACAACTGTCGGCGGCGACAAGCTCCAAGGTTGGCATACGCTACCATTTCATTGAGTAAATGGCGGGCATTGTCACGTTCCGTTACCGATTTATCTTTGTTAAACTTCTCAAGCTTCTGAATGTCATCCAAGCTATAGAACATAACGCAGTTTCCTTCCAATCCATCACGCCCTGCACGACCAGTTTCTTGGTAATATCCTTCCAACGATTTGGGCGCGTCGTAGTGAATCACAAAACGTACGTCGGGTTTATCGATACCCATCCCGAAAGCAATAGTGGCCACAATCACATCCGCCTCTTCATTCAAAAACGCATCCTGATTGTTCATCCGCGTTTGCCCGTCCAAACCTGCATGGTAAGGAAGCGCTCGGATATCGTTCACAGTCAACAAGTTGGCTACTTCCTCTACGGTCTTACGGCTTAAGCAATAGATAATTCCTGACTTCCCTTTGTTGTTTTTGATGTACTTAATAAGTTGCTTATTGACATCCCCTAACTTTGGACGCACTTCATAGTACAAGTTTTTGCGATTAAACGACGACTTGAACAATGCCGCTTCTTCCATGCGCAAGTTTTTTACAATATCTTGCTGTACTTTGGGCGTAGCCGTTGCTGTCAACGCAATCAGCGGCAAATTAGGGTTAATGTTATCAATAATTCCTCGAATGCGTCGGTATTCTGGGCGGAAGTCATGCCCCCATTCCGAAATACAGTGCGCCTCATCAACGGCCACAAACGAAATGTTAGCCCGCTGCAAAAAGTCAAGGTTTTCTTCTTTTGTAAGCGACTCTGGCGCAATATAAAGTAATTTCAATGTGCCATCGAGTGCGTCTTTTTTTACTTTCGTGATTTCAGCCTTGTTGAGAGTAGAATTCAAAAACTGCGCATTGATGCCGAAAGCGTTCAGCTGATCTACTTGATTTTTCATCAAAGCAATCAGCGGAGAAATCACGATGGCAACGCCTTCAGTGGTAATAGCTGGCAATTGGTAACAAAGTGACTTCCCAGCCCCAGTAGGCATGATAACAAACGTGTTGTTACCGCCCATAATGCTGTGAATAATCGACTCTTGTTCGCCTCTAAACTGACTGTAACCAAAAATCTCTTTAAGTCGCTCCTTTAAGGTTTGTTGCACGTTTGTGTCTACCTGAATCATCCTCTTTCGTTGTATTTTTCGCCTTTATACCCTTGGTTAGCAGGTACTTATATAGCTTTTTTTAGTGAGTTAAATGGAAAGCAATCGGAAGTTACTGAAAATTTTGCCCATTTGGAATCAACAAAGTAGGCAAAGTCAGTATCTGAATTTGAAATTAGTAAAAATAATCAAATTTGATGCAACAAATTTTTAGGAGTAAAATCCTCACTTTTTTTTTATCTCTGTTCATCACCAAGAACAAATCAGCTCACAGTCAAGTTTTTAAACCACGAAGCAAGCTTCCAAAAAGCGTCTTTTTTACCCCAAAATTATCGTAGCAGCCACCTGATTTTACCGCATACGGTCTTGTGAACGCACCAACTTTTCGTCGCGACGGATAAAACGGTTTGCCAAAACGTTGGCCAACATGGCCGTTACAAGGGCGTAGAATCCAAATCCAAAGTTACCTGCGGCATTAGGTTCAAACAAGTCTTTGGCTTTACCAAAAATGAAATACATCAACAATCCCATGATGATTGTCATGAGGATAGAGTTTGCGGCACACAAACCCGATTGAAGCAAACGGTTTTTAAACTGTGAAACGGCAAAAATAGCCACTCCAGCTACAATACCTCCTAAAAGGGCAATGTACCAAACTGGCGTAATGAATGAACTAGTACCTTGCTCATGAATCAACCGAAGTGCCGTAAGGTGCACCGATTGGGTGCCGTCGATAGCCGTTTTATCCCAAATAGGCAAGGTCAACATTCCGACGATTCCGACGGCAACTATTGCTAAAAACAGTGTTTGAATACGTTGTAACATAATCGTATAAAAATTTGTCGTTTGACGAGCTTAAGTTAGTTACTAAACCAAGTTTTTCTCGTCTGTGGGTGTATAGAAAAATAAATTCTACCAAAAATGGACGGCAAAGGTAATCATTTGGTAATGATTTTGGAACAGTCTCCAAAGAGAATGCCCTACCTAAGGCAATTACTCGCTCTAACGCGTTGATTTGGGATAGAACCTTTATTTTTACAACTTCTTAGCTATAAAATTAACGACAATATGCTTTCAAAAACATTCGGTAGTGCGGTGTATGGCGTCAATGCCACTATGATTACCATCGAAGTAACTGTAGGTCAGGGGATGCGTTTCTTTATGGTGGGGCTCCCCGACAGTGCCGTTAAAGAAAGTGAGCAGCGTGTAGAAGCTTCTCTCAAGTACTTCGACTACCGAATGCCCCGTCAAAAAGTAGTGGTCAATCTTGCACCCGCCGACATTCGAAAAGAAGGTTCGGCTTATGATTTGCCCATTGCGCTGTGTGTATTACAAGCTTCTGACCAAATTGTAACCAAAAAAAATCTCGAAGATTATGTAATCATGGGTGAATTGTCGCTCGATGGTAAGCTACGCCCCATCAAAGGAGTACTTCCTATTGCGGTTGAAGCACGGAAGTTGGGGTACAAGGGTTTTATCTTACCTGCGGCCAATGCGCATGAAGCTGCTATTGTCAACAACATCGACATTATTCCCGTCGAAACCCTGAAAGACGCTATTGACTTTTTTGAAGAAACCAAAGAGATTCGGCCTTTGACCGTAGATACTCGCGATTTGTTTTTCAATACCTTAAACAACTATGATGCTGATTTTGAGCACGTACAAGGGCAGGAAAACATCAAACGTGCGCTTGAAATCGCGGCCTCTGGCGGGCATAATGTTATTATGATTGGCCCTCCAGGTGCTGGTAAAACAATGTTGGCCAAGCGTTTACCTTCGATTTTACCGCCATTGACCCTACATGAATCGCTCGAAACAACTAAAATACATTCCGTCGCAGGGAAACTAGGCTCCAAATCATCACTCATTGCACGGCGGCCCTTTCGAGCGCCTCACCATACCATCAGTGATGCCGCGCTGGTTGGGGGTGGGACGTTCCCGCAGCCTGGTGAAATCTCGTTGGCGCACAATGGCGTGCTGTTTTTGGACGAACTCCCCGAATTTAAACGCACTGTCCTTGAAGTGATGCGCCAGCCTCTCGAAGAGCGCCGTGTCACGATTTCTCGCACGAAATGGGCAATTGAGTTTCCTGCCAACTTTATGCTCATTGCCAGCATGAATCCTTGTCCATGTGGCTATTATAACCACCCCGAAAAAGAATGTGTTTGTCCGCCAGGCACTGTTCAGCGCTATCTGAATAAAATTAGTGGCCCGCTGCTTGACCGTATCGATTTGCACGTGGAGGTGACACCCGTATCGTTTGACCAAATTTCTTCCACCCGTAAAGCAGAAAAAAGCGAAGATATTCGCCAACGCGTGATCGCCGCCCGTGAGATTCAAACCGAACGCTTCAAAGATAAGGAAGGGATTTATTGCAATGCCATGATGCCCTCGCCAATGGTAAAAGAAGTATGCGAAATCAACTCCGCAGGGAAAGCACTCCTAAAAGCCGCTATGGAACGGATTGGACTATCAGCACGGGCATACGACCGTATTTTGAAAGTTGCCCGCACTATCGCTGATCTCGCCGCTAGTCCCGACATTAAAATCGAACACTTAGCCGAGGCTATTCAGTACCGAAGTCTGGACAGAGAAAATTGGGCAGGATAAAGGGAATCTCGAATGAGTATGGGGCGGGTTGCTTACAACCCGCTCTGGGTGTGGAGGGGTGCTCACACCCCGACTGTCGTGTCAAGGGTTGTTCACAACCCAACAGCTTACGCTTACACCACGTCTCTCAACAGTTCTTCCACTGCGCGGCGGCCTGATTCCATGGCGCCGTGTACTGTTCCGCTGTGGCCGCCGTAATGAGTGGCTTCTCCTGCAAAATAAATTTTTCGCTGAATAGGCTGCGACAACGTTTGGCGCGTGAGTAAGCCGCCGCCGTTGGGAGTTGGAAACGAATAGGCCCCTTTAATAAACGGCTCTTTTCCCCAATCCATCACTTTGGCATTGGTTAAAGCAGCCGTTGCAGTCCCTTTACCATAGATAGTATCCAACTCTTTCAACAAGTTCTGAATAACGGTAGTCGTGGATTGGCTACTTAACACTTCTGCCCGTTCTCCCGTGACAAAACCCGACAGTACAAACGATGTTGTACTGCGCCCTGCGGAACTTACCCAGTATTCGGGAACAGAGCCCGACGTGTAGATAGACCCCGTATTGGCCTCCCAAAAGCGTCGATTAAAGACTAATACTACTTTGATGCCCGCTCCCATACCGATATTACGAATAGCGGTAAGCTTTGTTTCGGGCAAAGAAGGTGAAAATTGAATATCGTTGGCTTGTAACACTGACAACGGCACCGTAACAATCACTTTATCAGCAAAACGGCGTTGCGCTTGGGCGTCTTCCAAAACGATAGGTTCATTGGTAAAGTCAATTCGCTTGATTTGCTTATTAAGCACTACTTTTGGGATAACACTTTTGCATTTCTCCTCAAGTATCGAAAGCAACGAACGATTTCCGACCGTGTAATTATCCCTCCCCGAACTCCACATTGTTTCTACCTCCGATACCCCGAGCAAACCGATTCGGTTGGCAGTAGTGCCGTATTTGTTGGCAATCAAAGCATCAGGAATATGGCGCACCCGCGACACCAGTTTTGTGCTTTCCATCAACTGAGCCAGCGTAGTTTCGCTTCCCGAATACGCCCGTGCTTGTTGAGCAAGCAACATCGCCAAACGAAAATCAAGGTCGGTGTTCCATTGAGCCTCCGTACGAAGCAACGACCCTATTTGGTAATAGTCCGTCGAAGTATCGGGCAGCAAAGACGCCCCCGACTCCTTTACCCAGTCGTACCACACCGATTTGCTACCGCGAATTTTTTCAGCGCCCAATTCAATATCAAAATCCGCCACTCCTTTCAGGGGGCGAATCCGTCCCCCGATTTGTTCGGCAGCTTCGTAGATGGTGTAATTCGCGCCCTGTTGTTCTAGCAAATAACCCGCATACAATCCCGCTGCTCCCGCTCCGATGATGGCGATTTGGCCTTCGTATTTGCGTTCAGCATACGGAGCCTTAGGTTGACAATTTTCCAAAGCTACGGCACCCGTGGCCAGCAAAGTATGTTTGATAAAATCGCGGCGTTGCATAATAACAATCAGGTAGTTTTAGAGGATTTAAACAAACTCACAATTCCGTCGTCTGTGCATTCGTCCAACAGCTGTTTATTTGTTTTTTGCAGCACAGGATGTACAAACGCAGGTGCAATCTCGGCAAGAGGAACAAGCGTAAATTTACGTTGATGCAGCCGTGGGTGAGGCACCTCCAACACTTCCGACGACATCACGCTATCGTTGTGGTATAGCATATCAATGTCAATCACTCGCGCCCCCCAGCGTAACCGCCGTTCGCGCCCGAGTTCTTTTTCGATGGCAAGAGCTTCTTTTAAAACCACGTTGGCCTCTTTATCAGTAACAATTTGAATCACCTGATTTAAGTACGCAGGCTGATCTTCGACACCCCAAGGGGCAGTTTCGTAGAGTGAAGATACTGAAATTACCGAAGCAATCCGCTCCGAAATCAACTCAATTGCCTTGGATAGTGTGGTTTCTCGGTCGCCCAAATTGGCTCCCAGCAACAAAAAAACAGGGTACTGATTCATGGCACAAAGGTAGAGAACGAACGGAAGAATAATAAACCGAACTGCTTAAAATGTCAGAATCAGCAGAAAAGTGAGGTTTTTGTCTTTATAAAAAAACGATGTCCAATTCTCTATTTAGCCTTAATCACCATGCGCCTTCGTAACACACTAGTTCTATTTTTTTGCCTCGCTTCTACGGCGACTTTTGCCCAACAAGAAATTCCGTTGTACACGGCCTCCATTCCTAACGCCAAAGAGGCCACTAACGAAGAAAAACGCACCGCGTCGCAGGTTGTTTCTAATGTTTCGGTACCAACGTTAAGCGTGTTTCTTCCCCCAAAAGACAAAGCAACGGGCACGGCAGTGGTGATTTGTCCAGGCGGAGGCTACGGAGTGTTGGTGATAAAACGCGAAGGCTACGATGTGGCCGAGGAATTTACCAAACGCGGTATTGCGGCTTTTGTCCTAAAATACCGTTTACCCAACGAACGTACCATGATTGACCCGTCCATTGGCCCCCTCCAAGACGCCCAACAGGCGATTAAAACCGTACGCGAACGGGCCGCCGAATGGAACATTAACCCACAAAAAATCGGAATCATGGGCTTTTCGGCAGGTGGGCATTTGGCCTCAACGGCAGGAACTCATTTTGAGCGCACCGTTTTACCTAATCCTCAGGGCACTAGCCTACGTCCTGATTTTTTGGTGCTGGTTTATCCCGTCATTAGTTTTGCCGATGGCGTCGGACACAAGGGTTCGGGCGTGAATCTTTTGGGCAAAAATGCCTCCGCCGAGCAGCTGACACGTTATTCCAACGACCTCCAAGTAACCCAAAATACGCCTCCAGCTTTCATCACCCACGCCAGCGACGACACGGTGGTTCCCGTCAAAAATAGCCTACTTTTTTACGAAGCCTTGCAGAAAAAGCGCATCTTGAGCGATCTCCATATTTATGCCAAAGGCGAACACGGTTACCTCAAAACACCATCGTTCGACGAGTGGTTTGGCCGCTGCTTGCACTGGCTCTCTACCTCAGGTTTTTAACCCTCTCATCGCTTATCTCTCAACTCTTTTCACTTATTTTTTCTCTCATTCCAACCTTCTGGGTTGTTCGGCTCCTCTTTGTAGTTGAACGTGCCACTCATGACTGAAAACGAACTGATTCAACGCTGCCTCCAACACGACCGCTCTGCGCAACGGCTGCTTTATGACCGCTACAAAACGGCCATGTACACCCTCGCGTATCGGATGACGGGCGACTTTGACCAAGCCAATAGTGTGTTGCAAGATACGTTTTTGGCCGTTTTTCAGAACTTGAGTCAGTACCGTAGTGAAGCGACGTTAGGAGCGTGGATAAAAGCGATTTTGGTTCGTAAAGCGCACCGAAGTTCGCAACAAACACCCGCGTATTTATTGATGGAAACGCTCCCCACCGATACATCGTCGGTCGATTGGGGAAACGATGCCATTGATGCTGCCCACCTCGAAAAAGTCATTTTGAGCCTACCCGAAGGCGCACGGGCGGTATTTGTGCTCATTGAGGTGGAAGGCTACACCCATCGAGAAGTAGCTGAGTTGTTAGGCGTTTCGGAAGGAACATCGAAGTCACAATTAAACTATGCCAAAAAGCGATTAAGAGAATTGTTGAAAAACTAGGCACTTGAACACAGCGTACTATGTCGGACCTACTCAAACATAAACTACCTACCTATACCCCGCCCGAATCGGTTTGGGAGGCGGTGGAGCAGGGCTTAAATGAGGCTCCGTTGAAAGAAGCGCTCCAGCACTTGCCCATGCACGAACCTCACCCGCAAGTGTGGTTGGAGTTGACAGAAACGTTGCCCACTGCTCGTCCGCTACGGTGGTGGCGATACGCGGCAGCCGCCACAATAACGGGCTTGCTGTGTTTTGTTGGATACGTTTTTCTGCACTCTCCATCGGAGGACGCTAAGCTTACCTATTCCCAAGAAAAAGCGTTCCCTAGCGCCCTGCTAGCTCAAAATGAGGCCATCGACCAACAATACGAGCAATTACAGGCGTTCTGCGAAACCAAAACACCCGTGTGCGAAAAACCAGAATTTAAGGACTTAAAACACCAACTCGACGAACTTACCATCGCCAGCCGACAACTCAAAGAAGCTTTGGGCAAGTACAACACGGACGCCTCGCTTTCGTCTCAACTCTCTGATATTGAACACGAACGGGCAGAGTTATTGAAAAAGTTGTCAGAACGAATTTGATAATATTACACCAAAAATAGCCATGAAGAATATTTTGCACTTTATCCACAACTTTTCCCCACCTCTCTTTATCCGTTTTAGGTTTCGGGTTTTGCCCTTTGCTCCTTGCCATTGGTCACTTTTGCGGTTTTTCAGTTTTCCATTTAACATTTTGCGGTTCACCCTTTGCCTTTTGCCTTTTTACTCCTCTGCTCAAACGTTGCAGGTGATTACCAAAACAATAGAAAAAACCTTTGAAATACCACAATACGCAAAGGTGCAGGTATGGGGAGAGCGGAGCGACGTAGAGATAATGACTTGGAATAAAAATGAGATAAAAGCGACCATCGAGCTTACCGCAAAACACCCCACCCGCAGCACCGCTGAGAAAGATTTGGAAGCCTTGCATTATACCGCCGACCGAAAAGGAAAAACGGTGAGTCTGCACAATTTTGTGGTACTGGCCAAAAACGGAAGTAAGCCCCAATCCAACCTCAAAGCACGTTTTACATTGTTTGTGCCAGCCAATTGCGCCGTAGAAATTCAAAACAGTTTTGGGAAGATTTCTATCAAAGGGCTACAAACTCAAACCATGCAGTTACAAACGGAATTTTGCACCATCGAACTCCATGATTTACGCGGGACATTGACGGCCAGAACGCAGTTTGGTGCCTTACGAACGGAGAATTTCAATGGGTTATTGAGTATTTTCTCCGAACGAACCGACCTGGTTTTGCAACAAATCAAAGGCGAATGTCGCGTACGTGCGCAACACGGGAGCCTTGATATTCAGACGGATAAAGCACAAGTAAAACTCGACGTAGAAACCAAAAACACCGAACTCCGCAACGGCACCGTTGCCAAACAATAAATCAAAGCCATGAAAAAAGCACTAACCGTCCTCTATTCGACACTCCTCTTTGTCATTCCGACCTTAGGAGGAATCTCCACCGCCTTCGCACAAGGGAGCGCTGATTCCGTCCGCATCACCCACACGCAGGAAGCAGGTACGCTGGAAAAACAGCGCTTTATCGACCGTTACGATTATGTGTTTATGACGAAGGAGCCGACGAAATGGATGCTGAAGCTGGCAGGAACTTCAAGCCAAACTCATGGGGGTTTAGTTGGAAGTTATGAATACAAACTTTCGCCTTCTATTTCTTTAGGAGCAGGGGCATATTTTCGCGCAATAGCGTCTGGCTTGGGTACTGACGCTGGCATCTTTGGCGAAGTACGTTATTATTACGATATGCGAAAACGCATAATTGAAGGTAAAAACGCTAATAATTTTACAGGTAATTACTTTGCACTGACCTACACGAAAGCTTTTTCTCAAGGAAGTACGGGGGGATTTACTGGCACGGGCTTTGGAGAATATATTCCCGTTGTTGGAATGACAAGTGCCACCGAACTTCGTTGGGGAATGCAACGTCGATTTTTTAATCATGGGTTAGTGGATTTTGGCGTTGGAGCTGGAATAAAAAACGCTAATCGAATAGGTGCTACAAACTTGGCTCAATCAGAGGTATTTATTCAAACATTTTGGAATACATCACTTGCCTTTGGTGACTTCAAATCAAAGACACTTCCTCCTCCCTGCGATGTCCTCAAATGTTATGAAACCTCCCAAAGTCTATGGAAAATAGCTTGGCCTAATTTGGCAATTGGAACACGAAACCAAACGCTCTTAACATCTTTGGCTTTTGAAAGGCAGATTGGAACTTCGCCTTTTTCTATCAATTTTCAAAACAACTTGCTTTGGCAAAGATGGACTTGGGATCGTTTCCCAATCGACTCTGCTAATGTATCAATGAAAGTAAACGATATGCGTTTTCTTTCAACTACTTACCTTCAAGCTCGATTTTATTTAAGTAAACTCAAGCGAACTCTACAGCCGAAATCGTCACTTTCAGGATTTTATGTCGGCGCATCTCTCATGCACGTATATGAAAGAATAAACTATACACATGGAAATGAAAGAGTTAAACTCACCAGATACCACGGCATAGAAGTTGGCCCCACTATTGGATTCCAAATGAAAGTTTTTAAAAACAATTACCTCGACCTTGGACTCACGGTCGGAAAAACAATTTATCGGTTTGATAAAAACAGCACTTCTGGAGGTCTTCATGGTTTTCGTCCTAGTTTTAAAATTGGTTTTACTTTTTAACCTCTTAGCGCCATGAAAAAAACACTAACTGTCCTCTATTCGACACTCTGCCTTCTGCACTCGACACTCCTCTTTGTCATTCCGACCTTAGGAGGAATCTCCTTCGCCCAAGGGAGCGCTGATTCCGTCCGCATCACCCACACGCAGGAAGCAGGTACGCTCGAAAAGCAGCGGTTTATTGACCGTTACGACTATGTGTTTATGACTAAAGAGCCTACAAAATGGATGTTGAAAGGGTACGGAAACATCAATAATTTGCTTGCTTCTAACCTCTTCCAAAAAGGATACGTGAAACAAGTGGTTGATTTTAGATTAGGCGCAGAATACAAGATAAGTCCTTCTTTTTCGATAGGCATTGACGTGACTCGTCTCCCTAGTCGCCCTTTGATGCCAATAGGGCTCATTGATTACTCTGATTTTTATTCGCTCAGTGTTGACAGGCTTTGGGGTACATCGGCCGAAGTTCGGTGGTACTACGATATGGCTTCTCGTATCAAAGAAGGCAAAAGCAGTAATAATTTTTCGGGAAATTATATCTCTTTTAACGTAGAAAAAGCATGGCAAAAAGAGCTCTTACCCTCAACTGGACTTTCTAGTTCTAGCAACAAATGGAACACTGATTATTTCAAACAACAATACCAATCTCAAATAAGTCTGAGCTATGGGATACAACGGCGCTTTTTTAGGTACGGACTCATTGACATGTCTTTGTCTTTGAACAGACGAACTGACGAACAAATCCACCGAAAATTGACCTTCTTGGACGGCGATAACTCTGTAAAACAACCCGTTGATTGGAACAACATCCAAGAAAGTATTACTTCTGGCTCTCAACACAATTGGTCTATTACCACCAACTTCAAAGTAGGGGTCGCGCTGGCTGATTTCAAAAAAACAGCAAAAATACCCGCCTGTGATGTATTTCAATGCCTTGAAAATGAAAGTAGTTTATGGAAATTTAGCTGGCCACAAATCCACCTAAGCCCATCCACGCAAATAGTTATGAGCAGCATTGGGTATGAACAAAAAATCGCCAAGTCACCATTCTCGATCAACACGTACCTGAACCTATATGCTTCCAATCGCTCCCAAGAAAATGTAGCACAGTATGACCTTGCGACAGAAACTCATTTTACAAGTAATATCCAAAGCTTGAGTTTAGCCGCGCAGTTACATATTCAACCACGATGGTACTTATTAATGAATCGTCAAATGCGTTTAGGAAAGGCTGGCAATAACTTATCGGGTCTTTATGCTGGGTTGAATAATGTTTTTTTGAGTTCATACGGATACACCAAAAACGACCGATACAAGAACTCATTCGGCAACAGTGCTTTTTTCGTAAACACGGGATTGATGCTAGGCTACCAGCGAAAATTATTTAAGAATGGCTTTGTTGATCTAAACCTTACAAAGGGACTATTGGAAAGGACTCCCTACATACTGGGACGAAACAATTTCATTTTGGATTTCAAACTCGGCTTCGCCCTCTAACCACCCCAAGCCATGAAAAAAGCACTAACTGTCCTCTATTCGACACTCTGCCTTCTGCAATCGACACTCCTCTTTGTCATTCCGACAATAGGAGGAATCTCTTCCGCATTCGCCCAAGAGAGTTCTGATTCCGTCCGTATCACCCACACGCAGGAAGCGGGTACGCTCGAAAAGCAGCGGTTTATCGACCGTTATGACTATGTGTTTATGACGAAGGAGCCGACGAAGTGGATGCTGAAAGGATATTTATCAGCCAGTCCTGTTCCTCGTTTGCAGTTACGAGGGCCAAGCAATGAAATCTCAGGGAGCTTACCTAGTTCGTTATCCTATGCTTTTGGCTATGAACATAAAATTGGCTCCTCCTTCTCCATTGATGTAGGTTTAAGCGGGGGCTACATTAATGACTTTCAATGGTCATCCCATTTTGCCAGCGCCGAAATCCGCTGGTTTTATGATATGAAAAAACGCTTACAGAAAGGTTTACAAGCCAACAATCTAACAGGTTCGTATATAGGTTTTAAATACGGACAAGCGTTTGAAATCCCTTCTATTAAGTTTGTAACCACGTTACTACAAGTACCATTTATCGGAAACCAATCCAATGAGTGGTATAAGAATTCTCAAATTTTTGTTTTAAAATTAGGTACTCAAAAAAGATTTTTCGAACGAGGGTTTGCCGACTTCTCTCTCAATATCGGGTGCACTACCTACGATTTGACCCTACCTAATCAATCCAGTATCAATATTCCCGCCCCCAAAGATGAATGGTTTCTATTCTCGGATGTAAAATTTGGTTTAGGGTTTACTTCTGCCCCAAAAACAACCGCTCTTAATGCCAGCAATTGCAACGTTTGGAAGTGCTTTAAAGAAGAAAATCAACTTTTTAAAATCAATATCGCCTCACCTTTCACCCTTACCAATCGCCAATTTAACTTCTCGCTCCCCATTTCGTATGAAAGAAAAATTGCCAAATCTGCTTGGTCAATCAATACGGAGTTAAATCTCTCTTTTTCATACTTGAGCCGAAAAGCACTCCAATCATTTGGCTCGCAATTTTTGGTAGCTGGCGGTACCTTTTTAGTACAGCCTAGGTACTATTACAATTTAAAGAAGCGAATACGTGAAGGGAAATCGGCCAATAACCTTTCGGGCAACTACTTTGCTATTATGGGCAGTCAACTGTTGTCCTTTAGCGACATGGACTATAATCCTGTTTTTCAAGTGAAACGAGAAACACATTGGAGCAACACCAGAGCGGCCTACGCGACCTGGGGAATGCAAAGAAGGATATTTGAGAAAGGCTTTTTTGATTTTCAGCTCGGATTGCTCTACAAGGAACGCTCTACAACTAAGAATCAGCCAATTTTTGAGCCTTACAGCAGTTTCAAACTCGGCTTCGCCCTCTAACCACCCCAAGCCATGAAAAAAGCACTAACCGTCCTCTATTCGACCCTCTGCCTTCTGCAATCGACACTCCTTTTTGTCATTCCGACAATAGGAGGAATCTCCACCGCATTCGCCCAAGAGAGTTCTGATTCCGTCCGCATCACGCACACGCAGGAAACAGGTACGCTGGAAAAACAGCGGTTTATTGACCGTTATGACTATGTGTTTATGACGAAGGAGCCGACGAAGTGGATGGGAAAAATATTTACAAATTTAAGTGCATTTGACGTGCCAAAATCCATTGACAAAGACTACTTTAGAAATAACACCGACTTGCGTGTAGGGGTAGAGCACAAAGTAACCCCTTCTTTTTCAATTGGTTTAGACATTGCTCGAAACAAAGCTTTGCCATTTAGAAAATCCTATTTTTATGACGAAAATCCATATCAGGCTTATATTTATTTTGCCCATAACTTACCAAAAGGGCGTTGGATTACGTCAGTTGATTTAAAGTGGTACTATGACATGGCATTGCGTATTCGACAAGGTAAGAGTGTGAATAACTTTTCTGGCAATTATTTCTCACTTAAATTTGAAAAAGCATGGAATGAAGAGAATTTTAGTACTACTTTATTTAGGTATAACGAGACAGATTATTATGCCCAATATTATTCTCATCAGGTTAGTTTATCCTACGGAATACAACGTCGTTTTTTTCAATTTGGACTTGCCGACTTTTCCATTTCTCTCAATAGAAGCACCGATCAGATTGTACACCGCAAATTAAGCTCTCTAGACAACAATGCTCCTATCAAATTTCCGATTCAGTGGAGTACTATCAAAGAAGAAATCTTCTACAAACCCGACCATAATTGGTCTATTTCCACCAATTTTAAAGTCGGCATTGCATTTGCTGACATTGTCAAAGGCGCACAAACCCCTTACTGTGAAGCATTTCAATGTTTGGTCAACGAGCAGTCTTTATGGAAATTTAGCTGGCCACAACTACGTTTAAGTCCTGTTTCTCAAACCATTAATGGGAGTATCGGGTTCGAACAAAAAATATTGCGCTCTGCTTTTTCGCTCAATACATACTGGAACTATTCACTAAACCACCTCAGGCAAGATAGTTTTTTCGAAACAACTCCTACGCTACCTTTCACTTATAGCATTGTCAACTTCATCAATCTCCAACCACGATGGTACTTTCTAATGCGTACACTCAACAAAGCAGGAAAAGTTGGGAATAATTTATCAGGCCCTTATGCTGGCTTAAACATACTCACTGCTGGAACTTATTCTAAATCCAAATCACTCCAACTCCCATTTAGATACTGCTATACGGGGATATTAGTGGGTTTTCAACAAAAAATATTCAATCGTGGATTTCTTGACATTAGCCTGTCCAAGCCTTTTCACGAATCCGCGAAAAGTCTAACAGCGTTTTATAATAAAAGACCCGTTTTTGACTTCAAACTCGGCTTCGCCCTCTAACCACCCCCAAGCCATGAAAAAAACACTAACCGTCCTCTATTCGACACTCTGCCTTCTGCAATCGACACTCCTCTTTGTCATTCCGACAGTAGGAGGAATCTCCACCGCCTTCGCACAAGAGAGCGCTGATTCCATCCGCATCACGCACACGCAGGAAACAGGTACGCTCGAAAAGCAGCGGTTTATTGACCGTTATGACTATGTATTTATGACGAAGGAGCCGACGAAATGGCTGCTGAAAGGGTATGCAGACATCATTAACTTACTTGCTTCTCACCTCTTCCAAAGAAGCTACGTAAACCATGTAGTTGACTTTAGATTAGGTGCAGAATACAAGATAAGTCCTTCCTTTTCAATAGGTGTTGACGTAACTCGCCTTGTCAATCGTCCTGTAACTCCTGACGGACTTACCGATTACTCCTACATTTATTCGTCTAACTTTAGTAGGAATTGGAGGACATCGGCAGAACTGCGGTGGTACCACGACATGGCTTCTCGCATCAAACGAGGAAAAAGCAGTAACAACTTCTTTGGAAATTATGTGTCTCTCCGCTATGAAAAACTTTGGCAAAATAATCAGTCCATTAGCAACAGTCTCTCTGGCTACGATGGAAAATGGGATACTGATTATTTCAGCAACTACTACGATTCCCAACTAAGTCTGAGTTACGGGATACAACGGCGTTTATTTAGATACGGACTCATTGACATGGCTTTGTCATTGAACCGAAGAACTGACCAACAAGTCCACCGACAACTGACCTTCTTGGACGGAGATAATTCTGTGAAACTACCCGTTGATTGGAACAATATTCGTCAAAGTATTACTTCAGAACCTCAGCACAATTGGTCTATCACCACCCATTTCAAAATAGGGGTCGCACTAGCCGATTTCAAAAAAACGGCAAAAACTCCCCATGACCTATTGCAATGCCTCGAAAACGAACGTAGTTTGTGGAAGTTTAGCTGGCCTAAAATTCATCTAAGTACCTCTACCCAACTATTTCACGGAAGCATCGGGCATGAACACAAAATCGCCCAATCGCCGCTCTCCATCAACTCGTATTTGGACTTATCGGCTTCCAATTCTTTCCAAAAAAACGTATCACTCTATAACCCTGAAACAGGGACGTCTTTCAGAGGAAATAGCCAAGGGTTAATTTTGACAGCGAAGTTGGCTATTCAACCGCGTTGGTATTTGTTTATGAATCGCCAAATGCCTTTGGGTAAATCTGGCAATAACCTGTCAGGGCTTTATGCGGGGCTGAATACCATTTTTTTCGGGTCACATAGTTCTTTAAAAACCGAGCTTTACAAAAATTCATTCACCTTTACTCCTACATTCATCAATACAGGATTATTGCTAGGCTACCAACGAAAATTATTCAAAAATGGCTTTGTTGACCTAAACCTTACAAAAGGATTATTGGACAGAAAACCCTACGTTTTGGGTATTAATAACTTCCTTCTCGACCTCAAACTCGGCTTCGCCCTCTGATTAATATTTTACTCTGTTTTACTCCTCACGGCACGGCTTTTGAAGTCGTGCTGTTTTTTTAGGTTTTTATGTACTTTTGTCAAATTATCACTCCGCCTTATCATCTGATTGACACATGGATTACATTAAAGCTTTTGCCCCTGCTACTGTTGCCAACGTAGCCTGCGGGTTTGATATTTTTGGATTTGCCCTCGACCAACCTGGCGACATCGTCGAACTTCGCAAACGCGACGAACCAGGAGTGGTTATCAAAGATATTATCGGCGACAACGGCCGCCTCCCCCGCGATCCCGAACGTAACGCCGTGACGGTGGTCATGCTCAAGTTTTTACAACACATCGGGTCTAACCAAGGTGTAGAGGTAGTTTTACACAAAAATATGCCATTGGGTAGCGGAATGGGCTCAAGTTCAGCGAGTTCAGTCGTTGGGGTATTTGCCATCAATGAACTATTAGGAAGTCCACTTTCCCGCCAAGAGTTGCTACCGTTTGCCATGGAAGGCGAGCGAATTGCCTGCGGAGCTGCCCACGCCGACAATGTGGGGCCTTCGCTGTTAGGCGGCTTTGTCGTCATCCGCAGCTATACGCCTCTCGACGTATTTAAGGTAAAAGTTCCCGATGAACTCTACTGCACGCTCGTTCACCCCGATGTGGAAGTCAACACCAAAGACGCGCGTTATATTCTCCGCAACGAGGTCTCGCTCAAAAATACCATTTCTCAAATGGGCAACGTGGCGGGTTTGATTGCAGGGCTGATGCAAGAAGACTATGAGCTGGTGAGTCGCTCTATGGTGGATGTGATTATCGAACCCGTACGCTCGATTCTCATTCCTGAATTTGACCACGTAAAACAAGCTGCGCTCGACAACGGCGCTTTGGGTTGCAGCATTTCGGGGGCGGGGCCTTCGATGTTTGCTTTGAGCCGTGGCCGCGAAACCGCCGACCGTGTCGCCAAAGCCATGAGTGAAGCGTTCGGAAGTGTCGGTATCACTACCAAAAGCTACGTTTCTCAAATCAACCAAGACGGGCCAAAGATTTTGGAAAGTGCGTAACTTTTCCAACTTCCCATTTTGGGAATTAAAGTTATTATACCTTTGTTATGAGGATATTTTCAAGGGGAACATTGCGAAGCTTTTGGGAAATGTACCCCGACGCTCGTCCTTCTTTAGAGTTTTGGTTTGAAACTATTGAAAAAATGAGTTTTGAAACTCCAAATCAAGTAATCAACCACTTTAAAGGAGCAGATACAGTTGGTAATGGCCGCATTGTTTTTAACATTGCCCGTAATAAATACCGACTGATTGCGAAGTTCGAGTATGAGAAAAAGCTGGTTTTTGTAAGGTTTATCGGGACACACAAAGAGTACGATAACATTAAAGATATTGCCCATATCTAACATTTCTAAAAATCATGGCTAAACTAGACATATCAACAATAAAAATTGAGCCCATTACAAACGAAGAACAGTTTGCCAATGCCTCGGCAATTATTGATGAATTGATTGATGCCGACCTTATCCAAGATGAAGTTGAGCGCCAAAAAGCACTAGATATTTTGGAAGCTATAACCATTCTGGCCAGTGAATACGAGAAAAAGCACTATCCTATTCCTAAGCCTGACCCCATCGAAGCCATCAAAGAGCGTATTGAACAACTTCAACTAACTCAAAAAGAAGTAGCGCCTTACTTCGGAGGAGAAAACAGGGTATCGGAAGTCCTAAACAAAAAGAGAAACCTTACCCTTAAAATGATAAAACAAATCCACAAGCACTTGGGTATTCCTGCCGAAATACTTTTGGCTTACTAATTATTCTTCCTCCTAAACATCCAAACATAAACCAATCATCAACATACATTTCTATGCGTTTTAGTAGTAAAAGCACAGCCATTTTGTTTGCCTTGGCGTCGCAATTCGCGGTAGCACAAGCCCCCAAAAAGTTACCCGAAACCCAATATCCTCGGGCGGAAGTTGAAATGCACATGCGTTTTTTAGCTTCTGACGAACTACAAGGCCGCCGCACGGGCGAACAGGGCAATTTGGTAGCATCGCGCTACATCGCCGAGCAGTTTCGCGTTTTAGGCATCAAGCCCGCACCAGGCCAAACCGATTATTTACAGTCGGTTCCTTTTGCCATTCAGAAATCAGCGAAAGAGGGCGTCCTCATTGCCAACAACGACACCTTACGGGTCAACAAAGAATTTGTGATTTTGGGAAGTGCCCCTGCTAACCTCACCGCCGACATTGTTTTTGTAGGCTATGGCCTAGCCGACGACTATAAAACCGACGTAAAAGGCAAAATTGTGGTGGCTCAGATTGGAACGCCCGACTCAAAAACGCCCCAAGAACTATTTACAGCATCCAACGAAAAACGAAAATTAGCGACGCAAAAAGGAGCTGCACTGTTGATTGAATTGTTTACGGCACAAATCCCGTGGTCGTTTGCATCTCGCTATTTTGGGGGTGAAAAAACCAGCCTTGACAATGGCTTAGGCGACGCTGTGGCGCACGTATGGGTCAATGGACAACAGAAAAAATATGCCGATTTGTTTAAAAGTGGCGCTACTCAAGCTACCTTCAAAACGACTGGACGTGAACAAACCTCCGTCAAATCGCACAATGTAGTAGGCGTAATTGAGGGTACTGACCCTGTCCTTAAAAACGAATATGTGGTCGTAACCGCGCACTTCGACCACGTCGGAATGGGCAAAAAAGGAGGGAATACTTATACCGCTGCCGATAGTATTTTCAACGGTGCGCGCGATAACGCCTTCGGAACAGTAGCTATGCTTACGGCGGCCAAAACTCTCTCGCTCAAGCCTACCAAACGTTCTATTTTATTGATTGCCTACACGGGCGAAGAAGTGGGTTTGCTGGGCAGTAAATACTACGCTGATCATCCACTTGTTCCACTCAACCAATGCGTTTTCAACCTCAACAGCGACGGTGCGGGCTACGCCGACAAAACGCTTGTATCCGTCATTGGGCTTGACCGCACCAACTGCAAAGCCGAAATCGAAGCAGGTTGCAAAGCATTTGGATTAGGTGTTTTTGGAGATCCATCGCCCGAGCAAGGGCTATTTGACCGCTCAGACAACGTTAGTTTGGCGGCTAAAGGTATTCCTGCTCCTGATTTTGCCCCTGGTTTTAAGAGCTTCGACGGCGAAATTGCCAAGTATTACCACCAAGCCGCCGACAACCCCGACTCGGTCGATTTTGATTATTTGCTCAAATTCTGTCAATCGTTTGCCTATACGGCACGTCTCATTGGCAACAAATCAGAAAAACCGTACTGGATTTCAGGCGACAAATACGAACCTGCCGCAAAAGCGTTGTATGGGAAATAAGTAGTTGTTTTTAGTAATTTTGTTAAAAACTAAAAAAACGATGGTTGAAACTAAGACCCGACAAAAAGCACATGAACTAATCGACAGTGTCGAAGATGAGGCTATTTTGGAAATTGTCGTCGCCTTACTCAAGAGGGAGCTTGAACGCGAATACACTGCCAATGATTACCGCAAATCGGCAGTTATAAACGGCAATCGAATACTCGCTAAATCACTCCGAAACTATGAAGGGTAAGGTTTCCCAATGGGAAGTTATTGAGGTTAATTTCCAAATGCCTGATGGTCGCTTTTTACCTCACCCAGCCTTAGTTGTATCCAATGAGGAGCTTTTTCAAGATGAAGAATTCTTCTACGCAGTATTAATGACAACCAAGAATTTTTTTCCAAAATATACGATTGAAATCAAGGCTGAAATGCTTACAAAGGCATCTTCTCGCCAAGGCTATTTCGCTACCCATATTGTTGGGATGTTCAACATGGATAGCGTTTTAAAGAAACAAAACACTTTTTTGAAACCCGAATATTGTGATTTTGTCAGGAGCAAAATCATACGTTCTATTTTTTAATCCCCACAATGATTCGTAAAGCCGTTATACCCGCCGCAGGTTTAGGTACTCGATTTTTACCTGCAACTAAGTCTCAACCCAAGGAAATGCTTCCTATCATCGATACCCCTACGATTCAATACGTAGTACAAGAAGCGGTGGATTCGGGAATTGAGGATATTCTTATTATTACTGGCCGTGGAAAACGCGCCATCGAAGACCATTTCGACCGTAATGTGGAATTGGAAGCAAAACTCGAAGAAAAACAAGACGAATTGCTCTGGAACGAAATGCGCCGTCTTTCGGACATGGCCAATATCCACTACGTTCGCCAACGGGAAACCAATGGGTTGGGTGATGCCATCTATTATGCCAAACAACACGTAGGAAACGAGCCTTTTGCCGTACTTCTGGGCGATACCATCATGGATTCGGTGATTCCCGTAACGCAACAACTCATCGACACTTACGAGCAATACCAAAGCACAGTGATTGCCGTCGAAACGGTTCCGCGTGAGAAAGTCAACCGTTATGGCATTGTGGGTGGAGAAGCTTTGAGCGAAACCATCATGAAACTTGATAGCCTCATCGAAAAGCCTTCGATTGAGTCTGCACCTTCTAATCTTGCGATTGCAGGTCGTTATATTCTTTCACCCGAAATTTTTACGGCGATTGAAAAAACAGAAAAAGGGAAAGGCGGAGAAATCCAGTTGACCGACTCCTTCCAACTCTTGCTACGTCGGGAAAATATCTACGCGCACCGCATCGAAGGCGAACGCCACGATATTGGCAATAAACTTGATTTCTTAAAAACCACCGTCAAATTTGCGCTCAAACGTAAGGAGTTTTCAGCTCCTTTCTTGAAGTTTTTGCGCGAAACATTGGCGGAATATGAAGGTAAATAAGGCATTTGTCAAGCCGTTGGCATCTAAAAGCATATTTAATGTACCCACAAATAGACGCTTACAGCGTGACAAAAGCCCATGCCCAACCTACTCCTTATCGACGACGAAATTAAACTCCGTGGCTTACTCAAGCGCATTTTGGAGTTGGAAGGATACCACGTAAGTGAGGCAGGTGATGCCAAATCAGCCATACAACTACTTGAAAAACAAGATATTCAAGTAGTTGTATGCGATGTTAAACTTCCTGATGCCCACGGCGTAGAGCTCACCAAACTGTTAAAAGCAGCGTTCCCACTGGTCGAGTTTATTCTTCTGACGGCTTACGGTACGATTGCTGACGGGGTACAAGCCGTCAAAAATGGAGCGTTTGACTACCTTACCAAAGGCGATGACAACGACCGTATCGTCCCCTTGGTAGCTCGGGCCGTCGAAAAAGCCGAACTTCAACAAAAAGTAAAGCGCCTTGAAGAGAAGGTACGCCAAAAAGTAGGTTTTGAACGCATTATTGGAACGTCGGCGGTACTACAACAAGCCATTTTACTCGCTCAAAAAGTAGCTCAAACCGACACAACGGTTCTACTTTTGGGAGAAACAGGAACGGGCAAAGAAGTGTTTGCCCAAGCCATTCACCACGAAAGTCCTCGACGAGACAAACCTTTTGTGGCGCTCAATTGCAGCGCATTTAGCCGCGAAATCTTAGAAAGTGAGCTTTTTGGTCACCGTGCTGGTGCCTTTACGGGTGCTTTGAAAGACAAAAAAGGACTGCTAGAAGAAGCTCACGGAGGGACGCTATTTCTGGATGAAATCGGCGAAATGAGCCTCGACTTACAAGCCAAGCTTTTACGCCTACTCGAAACGAACTCGTTTTATAAAGTGGGCGATACGAAACCCACGCACGTCAATGTACGTTTCGTGGCCGCTACCAACCGTAATTTACGCCAAGAAGCCGAGCAGCAGCATTTCCGCCTTGATTTGTACTTTCGATTATCGGTATTTGAAATTACGCTACCCGCTCTTCGTGAGCGTCCGAGCGATATTCCACTTTTGGTAGCTCATTTTGTGCAGTTGTATGCCAAAAAAATGAACCGTTCAGTTCCTTCCATTTCCTCTGAATTTCTTCAAAAACTGGCGCAACATTCGTGGAAAGGCAACATCCGTGAATTAAAAAACGTCGTTGAGCGCGCCATCATCTTATTACCTTCTCAGGCGGAGTTAACTCCACAAGAACTGCCCTACGACATACAAGGGCTCCATGAGTCGTCGGTCCTGGGCATTGTTCCCCTTGCAGAACTCGAAAAACAGCACATTCGCCGCGTTCTCCAACATACCCAACAACAAAAACCCGAAGCTGCCCGCTTGCTAGGTATCGGCCTTACCACGCTTTATCGAAAGATAGAGGAGTATAAATTGTGAAGAGGTACTATTTCTTCCAAATGCCTAATGAGCGCATTGGTATCTACAAAAACAGCATCCATAGAATTACTCTCTTCTCAATTTCTGTTGATACGTAAGCGGGTCTTGCCCCAATCTAATTTTCCAAGATACTTTTTGGCATTAAACCTCTTTTTGGTTCTCCGCTTTTGCAACTGATTTTCTATATCAGCCTTGGTAGCATTCGCCTTAATTCTTACTATCGTAATCAGCTATTTTGTACAAATATACATTTTAAATCAGGTTGAACGCATTTAAAAAAGTAGCCTCAGCGAGGCTAAATCTTAGTAGAAAAAAGGGGTAAAGGCCATCCCAAAGCCCCATCGGGGTGACATCTTTCACCGAGTGTTGGCCGCCCCGATGGGGCTTTTTTTGGGGGGGGGATTTGATTCATTTTTCTACTAACAGGTAGCTCCTCTGGAGCAATCAATAGCCACACTATATTTTAATGCGTTCAACCTGATTTTAAACTCCTCTTTCCCCTTTTTCAAAATGAAAAACGACTTTTTCATTTTGAAAAGAAAGTACTTCGATTCGTCCAGCCCCCAAAAAATCAATCTTCTCATTTCCAATTATTTAACTAATTACTCAACGCTGTGGCACAGCTTTGGCAACTATCGCTTTGTCTGTACCAGAGACAGATAATCACAAAACAGTAAACACATGTTCTCTCTACTATTCATTCTCGCATTGGCTGTCTTTGGCTACCTCGTGTACGTCCTTCTCAAGCCCGAAAAATTTTAATCTTACTCCTATGTTGTACGAAATCCTCGGTATCATCCTCATTTTTAGTTTGAGCGTCCTTTTGGCCCTTCCGTTGGGGCGCTATATCGCCAAAGTTTATCTTGGCCAACCTACGTGGCTCGATTTTTTGGCTCCTCTCGAAGACCGCATTTACAAGCTTTGTCGCATCAACCCCAAAAAAGAGATGACATGGCAAGAGCACCTCATCGCGCTACTGACCCTCAACTCCCTCTGGTTTTTCTGGATGATGTTTATTCTGATGAATCAAGGCTGGCTCCCACTTAATCCCGACGGGAACCCTTCCATGAGCCCACATTTAGCCTTTAACACTGCGATTTCGTTTTTGGTCAACTGTAATTTACAGCACTATTCAGGCGAAACAGGTGTCACTTATCTTTCGCAACTGGCAGGGTTGATGTTTATGCAATTTGTCACTGCTGGTACAGGCATGGCCGCAGGAGCGATTGTGTTTAAAGCGATGAAATCCAACACGAGCGGGTTAGGCAACTTTTACGTCTATTTCCTAAAGTCTTGCACCCGTATCTTACTCCCCTTATCGTTGGTGTCGGCGTTATTGCTTGTATTCAACGGTGTTCCTATGAACTGGGAAGGCAAAGCCTCGATTGTCACGATACAAGGCGATTCGGTACAGGTGTCGCGCGGGCCCGCTGCGGCCATGATTGCCATTAAGCAGCTGGGAACCAACGGAGGCGGCTGGTTTGGGGTAAACTCAGCGCACCCTTTAGAAAACCCCAACTACTTAACCAATGCCGTCGAAAACATTCTTATCCTACTCATTCCCATTGCATTTGTGTTTGCGTTAGGCTTCTACCTCAACCGCAAAAAATTGGCTTGGATGATTTTTGGTGTAATGACCTTTGGCTTTCTATTAATGGCGGGCGCGTCCATTTACGCCGAAATGCAAGGAAACCCTGCGCTGTCGCGGCTAGGGATTAACCAATCACTTGGAAGTATGGAAGGCAAAGAAGTTCGATTTGGAGCGGCCGCTTCGGCGTTTTGGGGAATGGCCACCACGGCTACCTCCAACGGGTCGGTCAATGCCATGCACGACAGCATGACACCCTTGTCGGGAGCGTTACAAATGCTTGATATGATGATCAATGCCCTCTACGGAGGCGTGGGAGTAGGCTTTCTCAACTTTTACATTTTCATCATCATTGCCGTTTTCATTTCTGGTTTGATGGTGGGGCGTACTCCTGAATTTTTGGGCAAAAAAATAGAAGCAAAGGAAATGAAAATAGCCACGTTGGTGGCCTTGCTCCATACGTTTTTGATTTTGGCCTTCACGGCTTTATCCAGCTTTGTTTTTGTTCAAGACCCCAACGTAGGCTGGCTCAATAACCCTACTTTTCACGGGTTTTCCGAAATGCTGTACGAATACACGTCGTCATCGGCCAACAATGGCTCAGGATTTGAAGGGCTTGCCGACAATAACCCTTTTTGGAACATCACCTGCGGCATTGTCTTACTCTTGAGTCGTTATTTACCAATTATTGGCCCAGTAGCCATTGCGGGGATTTTGGCCAACAAAAAGTACATTCCCGAGTCATCAGGAACGCTCCAAACCGACACTGCTACTTTTGGTTTTATGGTGTTGGCCGTCATTTTCATCGTGGCCGCTCTTTCGTTTTTCCCTGCCCTAGCCCTTGGGCCTTTGGCGGAATATTTCACTTTACGTTGATTTGTAACATAATGTAAGTCAATACTTTTTCCAGTGTCATTGGTTCCGAAGGTTGAACATTGACTTCAGTACCAACATGTTGGTGAAAAGGGGAGGTCGAAAGATTAGGATAATCATGGGCATTATCCCAACGTACAATTAGAGAAGTATCAGCTTCTTGCCATTGGTAGGCGTAATCGATTTTATTTTCCTCAAAAACAATAATCTCTTTAACGTGCAAGATACTCGCATCACAAAACTCAAGTTTGTACTTTAAAATATGAATACGAGGTGTTAATAGCTCTTTAATGAGAATAGACTCAGTAATGATTTCATTAAAAGCAGCTAAATCGGGAAGCGCCATCAGTCTTCTAACGTTTTCAGTTTGTTTTCAACCAATGTAATTGCTTTTAAACACGCTTTCCATTCGATTTCGTCATCTTCTTTCTCAAATAAGTCAACCTGAGTCACTGAATCAAACTTTTCTAAAAATGACGCAAAATTCATTCCGTACTTGTGTTCAAACTCCGTCACTTCACGCTGATAGATTGCCATTTCGGCGCGCAAGGCTTCTTTGGCTTTTTCCAGAGCAAATATTTCTACGGAATCATACCCCAATTCATTTACTGCGGCTACCAATGCTTCGGTCTGCTGAATAGACATGGTTTAACGATTTTTTATTCAAAATTACAAAAAATATGAAACGTTCTCAATCCGCCTCTCTCTTTCAAGGGGAACTGCTCAAAACAGCTCTAATTCAATCTTTTGTCAAACTTGACCCCCGCATTCTTTTCCGTAATCCCGTCATGTTTACGGTTGAGTTAGGTACGTTGGTTATGTTCTTCGTTTGCCTACAAATAGGGTTCGGGGGTGATACCACTCAGGGTAGTTTGGCGTATAATCTCCTTGTATTCATCGTCTTATTATCCACCTTACTTTTTGCCAATTTTGCCGAAGCCATAGCCGAAGCCCGTGGCAAAGCGCAAGCCGATAACCTCCGCAAAACCCGCGAAGAAACGCCTGCCAAAATCATCCGTGCAGTGGGAAATATGAAGGTCAACGAACTACAAATTATTCCCTCTTCACAACTCAACAAAGGTGATATTTTCATTTGTGAAGCAGGCGATACCATTCCTGCCGATGGTGAAATTATCGAGGGGCTTGCCACCATCGACGAGTCGGCCATCACGGGCGAGTCGGCTCCTGTGATTCGGGAAGCAGGCGGGGATAAATCGTCGGTTACGGGTGGGACAAAAGTTCTTTCTGACCAAATCAAGGTCAAAGTCACCACCCAACCAGGCGAAAGCTTTTTGGACAAAATGATTGCGTTGGTGGAAGGCGCTTCCCGCCAAAAAACCCCCAATGAAATTGCGCTTACCATTCTTTTGGCGGGTTTTACGCTTATCTTCGTGATTGTTTGTGTCACGCTCAAACCTTTTGCCGACTATGCCAATACACCCATTCCTATTTCGGCCTTCATTGCATTGTTTGTTTGCCTGATTCCGACCACCATCGGTGGTTTGCTCTCCGCCATTGGGATTGCAGGAATGGATCGCGCCCTTCGTGCCAATGTCATTACCAAATCAGGGAAAGCAGTAGAAACGGCTGGCGACGTGGACACGCTCTTATTGGACAAAACGGGAACCATCACCATCGGAAACCGTAGAGCTACCCACTTTTGGCCGACTGCGGGCGTTAAAGAAGAACAATTTATCACTGCCGCTCTTTACTCCTCTCAGTCCGACGATACCCCCGAAGGAAAGTCCATTGTTGAATTGGCCAGCCCGCGCGGCGTACCGTCCCTCACCCCGCGCGAGACTGGGGGGCAGTTTATCCCCTTTACGGCGGAAACGCGTTGTTCTGGTGTCAACTTACCAAACGGGCTTCGTATTCGAAAAGGAGCGCAGGATGCCATCCGTCGATTGGTCGAACAGGCTGGTAATAGTTTCCCTGAAGATACGGCAGCCAAAGTGCGTGAAATTGCCTCAAACGGAGGAACGCCGCTAGTCGTCTCTGAAAATGAGCGAGTATTGGGCGTCATTGAGCTGCAAGATGTCATCAAACCTGGCATTCAAGAGCGTTTTGAGCGGTTGCGTAAAATGGGGGTAAAAACGGTGATGGTAACGGGTGACAATCCACTTACGGCCAAATACATCGCAACCGTCGCGGGGGTGGATGATTTTATTGCCGAGGCAAAGCCCGAAGATAAGATGAACTATATTCGCGCCGAACAAGCCAATGGGAAATTGGTAGCCATGATGGGCGACGGTACCAACGATGCGCCTGCCCTCGCTCAAGCCGACGTAGGCGTAGCCATGAACAGCGGAACCCAAGCTGCCAAGGAAGCGGGAAATATGGTGGATTTGGACAATGACCCAACGAAACTTATTGAAATTGTGGAGATTGGCAAACAACTCTTGATGACGCGCGGCACGCTCACTACTTTTTCCATCGCCAACGACGTAGCCAAGTACTTTGCCATTGTTCCTGCCTTGTTTATGACGTCCATTCCTGCCTTACAATCGCTCAATATCATGCAGCTTACCAGCCCTCAGAGTGCTATTTTATCGGCCGTCATTTTCAACGCCATTATCATTCCGATGCTCATTCCTTTGGCGTTGAAGGGAGTCGCTTACAAGCCCATCGGAGCGAGTGCCTTACTCCGCCGCAACCTTCTGGTGTATGGTGTGGGCGGTCTCATCATTCCTTTTATTGGCATCAAACTCATTGATTTATTGGTGGGAAGCCTTGTTTAAACATTAATTTTTTCAAAAAATGAAAACACACTTTTTTTCTACCGTCACCATGACGCTTGCCACTTTTGTGCTTCTTGTCGTCATATACACCCTACTCGTTTGGGGAGCTGCGTTGGTAGCTCCCGCCCAAGGCCGCGGTGAAACGGTCGAATTTAACGACCGCGTGGTGGGCTTTGCCAAAGTTGGACAAAAATTCACCAACGATGCCTATTTTTGGTCGCGTCCCTCGGCGGTTGATTATAACGCAGCGGGGTCGGGCGGCTCCAACAAAGGCCCTTCCAACCCCGAATACCTTGCGCAAGTTCAGGCCCGCATTGATACCTTTTTAGTACACAACCCTTCCGTCAAGAAGGCTGACATTCCTGCCGAACTCGTTACAGCATCAGGTAGCGGACTCGACCCTCATTTGTCGCCCCAAGCAGCCTATGTTCAAGTAGCTCGTATCGCCAACCTAAGACATCTTTCTGAAAATCAACTCAAGACGCTCATCCAACAGCATACCGATGCGCCCCTCTTCGGGTTGTTTGGCCCTAAAAAAGTTAATATTTTGGCGCTCAATATCGCGTTGGACAAAATGAAGTAAATGCTTACGCATAGTTAATCGGCTCTCAGGCAATTTTCCAAAAATTAAGATGAAAACGCTTTTAATCACTTTATTCTCAGGTCTACCTTCATGCCTTCTTTTTGCCCAACAAAATGACTCTACGGCAAAAATCAGCATAAGTGGCTACCTAGAAGCCTATTACAGCTATGATTTCAATCAGCCTACTCACAATGAGCGCCCATCGTTTATCTATAGCCACAACCGTCACAATGAGTTCAACATCAATTTAGGTTTTATAAAAGCGGCCTATACGTCTCAACAATTGCGTGCAAACCTAGCACTCATGGCAGGTACGTACTCAAACGCTAACTTAGCAGCCGAACCTGCCACCTTACGCAACATCTACGAAGCCAATGTTGGAGTAAAACTTTCCAAAACCCGACAACTTTGGCTCGATGCAGGCGTATTTTCCTCGCACATTGGCTTTGAAAGTGCAGTTTCCAAAGATTGTTGGGCTTTAACCCGCAGCCTCATGGCCGACAATACGCCTTACTACGAAACCGGGGTAAAAATTGGCTATACTTCTCCCAATGAAAAATGGTACCTAGCGGGACTCGTACTCAATGGCTGGCAACAAATGCGTCGTCCCGACGGAAATACGCGGTTGGCAGTTGGCACTCAAGTGACCTATAAACCTACGTCAAAGCTAACGTTCAATTCAAGTACCTTTGTTGGTAGCCGCCCCGACGACACAAACCGAAACCGTTTCTTTCACAACTTTTACGGCATTTTTCAACTCACCAACCGCTGGGGGATGATTGCCGATGTTGATTATGGAATCGAACAACGTCAAACAGGCACATCCGTGTATGATTCTTGGGCTAGTTGGGCCGTTATACTTCGTTATCAACTCACACCGCATTTCGCGGTGGCAGGAAGAGCCGAAAAATATACGGATAAACAAGGAATCGTCATTGCCACTGCAACCCCTCACGGTTTTATTACGCAAGGCTTTTCGTGCAACCTCGATTACACCCCTTTGCCAAACGTTGTTTGGCGAATGGAAGCCCGTAAACTCAGCAGCAAAGATGCTATTTTTGAGAAGCAAGGTAGGGCTGTATCACAAACGTTTGCCCTTACCACCTCCCTAGCTATTTCATTCTAACGCTACCGCTATGCCTCAATCCCCTGCCGAACCCAACGCTGAATACTTTCTTGACCTGATTCGTAAGTCAAAACGAGGAAAATTTAAAGTCTATATTGGCATGAGTGCTGGCGTAGGAAAAACTTTCCGTATGCTGCAAGAAGCGCACACGCTTTTGAGGCACGGGGTCAATGTTAAAATCGGATTTATCGAAACGCACCGCCGCGCCGAAACCCACGCCCTGCTCGCAGGACTACCGATGGTACCCCATCGGACGGTTTTTTACCGTGGGAAAGAGTTGGAAGAGATGGATGTTCAGGCCATTCTGAACCTCCATCCTGAGGTAGTGATTGTGGACGAACTCGCGCATACCAATATCCACGGCTCCAAAAATGAGAAGCGCTGGCAAGATGTGCTTGATATTCTCGACGCGGGCATCAATGTCATTTCTGCCGTCAATATTCAGCATTTGGAAAGCCTCAACGAGGAAGTTTTTAACATTACGGGCATTGAGGTAAAAGAAACCGTTCCCGACAGCCTGCTGCAACAAGCCAACGAAGTGGTAAATATTGACCTCACCGCCGATGAACTTATCACTCGGCTCAAAGAAGGCAAAATTTACGATAAATCGAAGGTAGAGACGGCGCTTGCCAACTTCTTTCAAGCCGAAAAAATCTTGCAGTTACGCGAATTGGCCCTCAAAGAAGTAGCCTCGCAAGTGGAACGTAAAGTAGAAACGGAGATCGTTCAAAAAGTGGGGCTTCGTCCCGAACGATTTCTGGCCTGCATTAGTTCTAACCACGAAATTGCCCGCAAGATTTTACGCAAAACGGCCCGACTAGCGAGTTATTATCAAGGAAAATGGTGCGTTCTTTACGTGCAAACCGACCGAGAAGACACGGACAAAATTGGGTTGGCTGCCCAACGACATCTCATCAATAACTTTAAGTTGGCGACCGAGCTGGGCGGGGAAGTTATACGGGTTAAAAACAACGATGTTGTTCAGGGTATTTTTGAAATAGTACAAAAACAAAACAGCACAACCATTTGCATCGGTAAACCTCACGATAGCTTTTGGAAAAACATAACAGGTTCTTCTCTCTTTACTAAATTACTCCAAAAGGTATCCGACAAAGACATCGACTTAATCGTTATTAGCTAAAAGGTCAGACGGTAGTCAGACCGAAATCGTTGGTCTGACTACCGTCTGACCCTAATAAAACCCTCTCCATGAAACTCAAAGTAAAATTACGCCTCGCCCTTGGCTTTTTATTCGCCGTCATTCTTCTCCTTGGCGGATTGGGAGCTTGGTACCTGCAAAAACTGTCTCAAGAAGCTCAAGGTGTCCTGAAAGACAACTACATTTCGCTCGAATATGCCCGTACTATGCGTGGCATTATTGACGAAAACAGCTGGAAATCAGAAGACTTTAAGTTGTTTGATCAGACGCTGGCCCTCCAAGAACGTAACATTACCGAATTGGGAGAAAGAGAAAGTACCCAGCAAGTACGCAGTCATTTTAATGCGTTTCGGAAAACGGGCGACCGAAGCCGTATCGAACTGATTAATAAGCAGCTCAACACCATCGTACAGCTCAATATGCAGTCCATTTTTCGTAAAAACGAACAGGTCAAAAAAACAGCCGATGAAATCTATTCGTACCTCGTTTTCATCGCTACGTTTTGTGCTCTCGTTGCCTTTTCGTTTATTATTAACTTCCCTCGGTATATTTCCGATCCTATTCAGCAACTGACCGAAGGGTTACGCGAAATCACCCGAAAAAACTACGAGCCAAGGTTGGGCGTGGAACGCAGCGACGAACTAGGTGAAATGGCTAAAGCATTTAACCAAATGGCGCAAAAACTCGACGAATATGAGCACAGTAGTTTGGCGAGGGTATTGTTTGAAAAACGCCGTACCGAAACCATCATCAACCAAATGAATGATGCCATCATTGGGCTTGATGAACACAATCACTTGTTGTTTATCAACTCCGTCGCCGCCACCATGCTTGGGCTTGATGCCGTCCAGATTGTGGGCAGATACGCTCCCGATATTGCCCTAAAAAACGACTTGCTTCGTAGCCTCCTCAACGATGAACCGACGGCCAAGCCACTCAAAATCTTTGCCAACGAACGAGAAAGCTATTTTTCCAAAGAAACGTTTGAAGTCACCAACGACGAAAAACGTTTGGGGCAGGTCATTGTTCTCAAAAACATTACACCATTTCATGACCTCGACCAGGCCAAAACCAATTTTATTGCTACGATTTCGCACGAGCTTAAAACACCCATTTCCAGCATAAAAATGAGCTTAAAATTGCTCGAAAACGACCGAATTGGCGAACTTAACGACGAACAAAAACTGCTTGTCACTCAGATTCGGGAAGATAGCCAACGATTGCTCAAAATTACGGGGGAACTGCTCGACTTGTCGCAAGTCGAAACGGGGAACCTTCAGCTTAACTTTAGGAATGTTTCCGCGTCCGAAATCGTGACTCCCGCCGTGGAAGCCCTTCAGTTTTTTGCCACCCAAAAACAAATAGATTTTAACATTCAACTCCCCGAAAACCTTCCTGCGATTTATGCAGATTCGGATAAAACTACGTGGGTATTACTCAATTTTCTCTCAAATGCCATTCGCCATAGCCCCGAACAGGCAACTATTGAGGTAAACGTCGCCCCCGTTCCGAACGCTAATTTTCTTGAATTTTCGGTAAAGGATGACGGTAAAGGCATTGATCTTAAATACCAACAACGCGTTTTTGAACGCTACTTTCAGGTACCTACCAACGGACAAAACAAAGCAGGTACAGGACTTGGCTTGGCTATTTCAAAAGAATTTATTGAAGCACAAAAAGGTCGTATCGGGGTCGAAAGCGAAATTGGGCTAGGAAGCCGATTTTGGTTTCGGCTCCCCATTTCCTAAAATCTACTTACTGTAAAACCTTAGAGGTTTTTCAAACCCTAAGGTTTGAAAAATACGGCGGATAACCACTAAATGTACCCAAAGTACTGTAGGTACGACAAAGCCTGGCAGCCAGATGAACGTTGATTTAAAAACGCCGACGTTTGGTTGAGCAAAGTTTAATAATTGAAAGGGTACAGGTGCCGAAAGTATCGCAATGAACACAATGCACATTAACAACCCCAACGATGCAAAATTCCAGCCCAATACCACCCAACGAGCGTCGGGATAGTGTTTCATTATCCATACCATCAAAGGGGCGGAAACTCCTACCAAAATATCCCAATTTCGTCCTTCAAACGTCATCATTTGCGGGATTTGATGTTCTAGAAATAAACACCACAAGGATACTTCCACTGCCACTCTAACTGTATGGAGCCACACAAGCTGTCTCACAGGAAGTTGGTCGAGCAATAGTTGGCCACGCCGTGTCAAAAATAAAATAACAATCAACAGTATTGGAGGAACTAACACTACTAAAAAGTGGGGTGGTTGGGCATCCAACTGCTTAAAAAATGACGTTTGGGTAAGCCCCCATAAAAAACCTAACCACACCAATGACCCCATTATAAAGTACTGAATACTATTACGTAACACAGGACGAAGTAAGAACCAAAGAAAAACCGTAAAAGATAAAACGACACCCCCAAATACCAACGAAAGGCTCAAAGAAATAGGAACAGGGAGAAACTGAAGATTAGGTTGCATGAGTCAAAAATTTAGAGAGGTACTGTACCTGACCCAAAGTAAATGCAACTTTTTCCATAAGTTGGGATTTCATACCCCTTGAGAAAACGAGTGGTAGTAGTTTTGAAGATAAGTGGTCACGTGGGCAATGCGTTCTCAATCCATTTTTTAAACTCCCCACTTCGGTAACGGCTTACAATCACATCTTCTGTACTCTCTAACTGCCGTAATGCTGGTACAAGCGATACTACTAATTTGCGGTTTGTCTCTTCTCTTACAACTCTAACTGCATTGGGAGAAACCACAAATTGGCGACTAATGGAAAAAAAGGCCTTATTTATACCTAACTGTTCGGTGAGTTGTGCTAAAGAAGAGTAATCGGTCGTATGTTTGCTCCCATCTGTTTTTACCAACAAAACCATTCCACCAGAAGAGTAGAAATAGGCTATTTCTTCGGACTTCAACACCAAGTGCCCTTGCGGCACAGCTACCCGAATCAGCGATGTTGAAGATACAAACGGCTGTTTGGAGAGAGACTTCTCCTCTTTTTGCCTCGGAAATAGATTAGTCGTTTGCCAGTGAATCGTTCGAAGTAAATACAAAGCGATGTAAGCACCGTTGACAAGTACGGCAATGGTAGCACAAACAATAGCCCCAGTAAGCAACAGAGAAAAGGAAGGCCAACGCCCCACATATATCCACTGAGCCAAAGGAAAAATGAGCAAAAATGTTAGCAAGGTAGCACTTCCATTATAAGCAAATTGTCGAACAATCCGCTTTAGTGGTTGGACATAAAATGGAAGAGAATTATCCAACCACCAAAACAAGCGAAGGTTTATTTCCCAACAAGAAAACATCACCGTAGCAACCGTAAAAAAATAAGCCCACGGAAACGAATAACCCACCTGCCACGGAAAAATCTTCGTAAAAACTACATGAGAGGCTATAAATGCAGCTACAGGTATGCAAACTGCTCTTGCCATCAAATCTTGTCTCCTCGACAATACGTTTTCCTTCACCAATTAGTTATGAGAAAATGGTCGGTACTTGATGATATCATGATCTTCATAGACCAACTCCATGGTGTCACGTACGGCGTCAAGCACTTCCATTAAGTTTCTGCTATCTTTCCAAGACCATTTGTCACTTTGTTTTTTTCCTGCATTTAAACAATCCTGTACTTCTTCAATTTCATATTGATACCCCCACGTTGAGCGCTCAAACGTAAAGCGTTCAGTGGTTCCGTCCTCATACTCTACTCTAAGAGCTTTACACTCATGCCAGCGAGGCTCCAAGAATATCTTTCCTTTTTCTCCATAAATGACAGCGTCACAGGGGGTGTTGGTTTTAAAGGTACAACTCAAAAACGCAAATTGGCCATCACGATACGTGAGTGTCATTCCTGTAGTTTCGTCTACCTTGGTATCCGCAAACGTACAATGCGAAGCAATTTGATAAGGCATACCTAAAAGTAGATACGTCAAAAAGACAGGGTAAATCCCAATATCGAGCAAGGCCCCTCCCCCCAGTTCTTTGTTGTAGGCGCGTTGGGTACGGTCTTGATTAGCCCTAAACCCAAAATCAGCTCTTAGGCCCATCACTTCGCCAATAGCTCCCGACTCAATGATTTCGAGCAATTTTTGAGTAGCTGGCAAAAAGCGAGTCCACATGGCCTCCATGAAAAAAGTATCTTTTATTTCAGCCGAATCAATCATCGTATCCACCTGTAGCAAATTGATCGCCAGAGGCTTTTCACACAACACTGGGATTTCTTTACTGAGGCAAATCAAGGTGTGTTCAAGGTGCAACACATGAGGTGAGGCAATATACACAATATCAAGTTCTGGACACGACAGCATTTCCTTGTAGCTACCGTATGCATATTTTGCTCCATACTCACGCGCAAATTCTTCTGCCCGTTCTTTTTCTCGTGAAGCCACCGCAGTCAAAACACCACCTTTAACTTGCATTAAATCTTGCGCAAATTTATGGGCAATACGCCCTGGCCCTAAAATTCCCCAACGTATCATATTTCTTTAGTCTATTATTTTTGACCTTTTCGTATAGATGTACAAATAAACGATTCTTCAAATTATTAATACTATAAGTTTCAAATTTTTATATCGAAATCGTATTTTAATATCAAGAAATGAACAAAGAGCTCTAATTAGATAAAAATTATATACTTATCTCTACCGCCTTGCAAAAGGTCATTATAGGTTCTAACTTTGGTTTTTCAACTAATCCCGAACCGTCTTTATGTCAAAACCTAGAATCGGAGGTTATCGCGCGGGTAGTCCTCCTAGTAATGCTACTTATCGAAAAGTAGCCCAAAAGCCATCTCTTCCATCCAAAGTTGACCTCCGTGATTTCTTAACTTCTATCGAATACCAAGTTGGTAACAGCTGTGTCGCCAATGCGTTTGCAGGGGCCTACGAATACCTAGCCAAACGAACCCTCGGCGACTCGGCAGATGTTAGCCGTCTCTTCATTTACTACAATGCTCGGGTGATTGATGGCATGGAAAGTGAAGATGAAGGGACAACCATGGCCGCCGCCATCGAAGCCCTCAAAGAGTACGGGGCTTGCTCCGAAGACTACTGGGCCAACGACGAAGAGATGATTCTGGAAGAACCCGATGAAGACTCGTATAACCAAGCCAGCGCCTTTAAGATCGTGGAGGAAGAATACCTAGAGACAGACCTTGAGCTTTGGAAACAAACCCTCGCCCTTGGTTATCCTATCGCGTTTGCCCTCAATACTTTCGACTCATTCGATTCAGCTACCAACAACAAAGGCCGTGTCCCCATGCCACGCTCCCGTGAGGCCGAGCGCGAAACGCACGGCTGGCACGCCATGCTGTGCGTGGGTTACTCCGACCCTGACCAACGTTTTATTGTGCGCAACTCGTGGGGGGAAGAATGGGGCGATGCAGGCTACTGTTACATTCCTTACGACTATATTATTCATCAAGACTTCAACGCCCACGACTCTTGGATTATCAAGGCCGTCGAAAGCCTCGATTTTAGCGAAGATATCGCCTCCGACGATGACGATTCGTATTTTGCCACTGATGGTTTAACTTACTTAGAAGAGTTTTGGGTAGAACTAGAATCTTCCGACGACGTCGAGGAGTTTGCCAGCGCCTTAGAAGAGCTATGCTTGGAGTACGTCGAATCTGAAGAAGATTTTTACTTTGAATACGAAGAGACCGAAGAAGACGACTGCATTTACATCGAAATGTCTAGCTTCGAAATCTTGACCGAAGACTACGAATCATTCCTAGAAGCCCTCGACGAACTTTGCCTCGAATACGCCATTGATGAAAACTACAGCTACGAGGTGACAGAGTAAGGGCGTGGGGAACTTTTATCAAAAACTAAGTTTACCGCAATTTTTAAATAATTTCTTCGTTGAAAATCGCGCAAGTAGCTCAATATATGTTGATTACAATGAAGAAATTATTTCAAGCTATTCTATTTTTAGGAATGTTTCCATGTATGGGGCAGACCGATACAACCACCATTTTTTACGACAAAGGCTGGAAGAGAGTCACCTCTTTGTCAGGTGCTTCTTTTTATGGCAAAATCTACGAAAATGAAATTGGCTACTGGGTAGCTACCGACTATTTCCTGAATGGTAAGGTGCAAATGACAGGTACCTACGTCGATTCTACTTTACAAACCAAACAAGGAGCGTTTACTTGGTTTTATGAAAATGGGAGAAAAAAAACCGTAGCCCACTACTGGAACAATCACCCTATTGGGGAATATTATCATTATTACGAAAATGGCCAAATAGATACCTATCAACTGTATGACAATTTTGGTACCCTGAAAGAGAGTGCTTTTTATAAAGAAGATGGTAGCAAAAGCAGTATGGAGAGGCCTCTTTTTCAAGGTAAAGACCTTTCATTAGTGGGAGAATTTCTTTCAAACAATATCAATTATCCCAAATATGCCCGAAAAAGAAATATTCAAGGTAAGGTGATGGTTCGTTTTACAATCAATGAAGACGGGCTTATGCAAGACGTCGAAATACAAAGTTCTCCTGATCCGTCATTATCCAAAGAAGCACTGCGGGTAATCAAGCTGATGACTGACTGGACGCCCGCTAAAAGAGATGGGCAACCTGTTACGATGGCCCTCAACATCCCTGTGAATTTTATGCTTGACTAGTTTTTTTCCCTTCTCTTCTTATACGCTTTGGCAAACATAAACAGCAATACTCCAAACGCTAGAACTCCCCCAAAAGCGTATAGGAAGTTGAGCGTATCGCGTAATACAGCCAATAAAGCAATGCTTACTAAAAAGAGCGTAGGAAGTTCGTTCAACAAGCGAAACTGAAAGGAATCAAAGGGATTTTTTCCCTGCTCTAACTGCACAATGATGCGCTTGCACCACAGGTGGTATCCCGTCAACAAAATCAAAATGGCAAACTTGACGTGAAACCAACCCATTTGCCAGTAACCTGGGTTAAGGAACGTCATCGTTAAGCCGCACGTCCAAGTGAGCATCATGGCAGGATTACAAATGATTTTATAAGCCCGCCACTCCATGAGGTTAAATTGGGCTTTAAACGCTTCGCGAAGCTCTGGCGTAGGTTTTTGTTCGGCTTCTACGTGGTATACAAACATCCTTACCAAATAAAACAACCCCGCAAACCACGCAACTGCCCCCACGATGTGAAAGGCTTTAAAATAGAAAAGTGCCATTGTGTTTACCCAACGATGAGTTTTTGTCCTTTACGAACTGTATTTCCCTTCAAGCGGTTGATTTTTTTCAAACGGCTAATGTTAATGCCGTAGCGCTCAGCAATGGTTGAGAGAGTATCGCCTGGCTGAACACGATGGTATTTTATCTTAATTTTTCCTTTGGATACTGCCACCTGTTCACCACCAGAAGCACTCACTTTTTGGGTCGTTTCTTTATACAAAACCAATCGCTTACCACGCATAATAGCATTGCTACGCAAACGGTTCCAGCGTTTCAAATCGTATGACTCTACTCCATAACGACTCGCTATCTTGCCCAAGGTTTCGCCACGGCGTACGGTGTGATATACTTTACGCGTTTGCCGGGTAATAATAGTTTCGGGGTCTTCGTTTTCGTCACCCGCCGCGACCAAACCACCCACTTTTTTAATTCCCAAAGTACTATCAGACGTTTCTTCGCCGTTGGCAGCCAACATCACCCGCGACTGAAAAGGCGACTTCGTAGCAGAGTCCCATATCGCGAGTCGATTTTCTTGGAAGAAGTCGAAATTATGGCTCGGCACTTTCAGAATGTACTCTTTTGTTACTGCGGGAAGCTCGGTGTTGATAACTTGTGGATTAAGTTGATAAAACTCCTCCAACGAGATGTTACTCAACTTAGCAAACGTATGTAAATTGAAGTAGCCCGACACTTGAATTGTGTCGTACAACATCGGATAATCGGGAGTTTCTGGAAAAATACCGTGATCGGCATGGTAGTGCATCAGGTACGTCATGGCCACAAACTGAGGTACGTAATGGCGCGTTTGTTTCGGCAAAAAGTTATAAATACCCCAAAACGTACTTGAGCCTGAGCGACGCATCGCACGCTTTACATTTCCTGGGCCTACGTTGTAAGCCGCCAATGCCATTTCCCAATCGCCAAACGCACGATGCAAGCGTTTTAGGTAAATACAAGCCGCTTCGGTCGACTTAACAGGATCAAAACGTTCGTCGATGTAGTCGTTTTGTTTCATGCCGTATTCGCGTCCCGTGGCGGGCATAAACTGCCACAGCCCACCCGCGCCCGCATACGAAATGATGCGAGGATTTAGCCCAGATTCAATCAACGATAAAAACTTCAGTTCACGAGGCATACCGTGTTTTTCAAGCATCTGCTCGTACAGCGGAAAATACAGATGCATTTGCTCCAGCATTCGCTTCACAAAGCTTGGCTTGCGGTAAATAAAATACTCCACAAACTGGTGCGTTACCTTGTGGTAACGAAGTGGAATGATGTTTTCCAACTTAGCCAAACGTTCACGTAAAAGTGCTTCTGGCACGGTCGAATCGGCCATTACTTCTACCAGAATTTGTTCTTCCACTACGTTGGTGTCCTTCTCTACTTGTTGTGCACGGGCGCTCTCGCTTGCTCCAAGCCAAAACATCCCCACTACCAATCCCATGCCCACAATTCGCTTCAATTCCATCATCGTTCGGTTGTTTTCTCGTTAGGTTTTACATCGTTTTTGTTTGTTTTTCAATGGCTATTTTTCGCACGTGTTGAGTATTAAGCCAAAGTACTTTCGGTTTCTTTGGCCAAAATGTATTTCGAAAAGGCCAATAACTCCGCCTCTCCAAATGGTTTTCCTAGCATTTGAAGGCCCATTGGCAGCCCCTGTGCATCAACTCCCGTAGGAATCGAAATAGCAGGGTAACCAATTACATTGGCCTGTACCGTAAAAATATCTGCCAAGTACATTTGAAGTGGGTCTTCCGTTTTGTCCCCAATCGGGAAGGCCGTCGTGGGGGTAGTTGGCATCAATAAAAAATCGTATTTTTTAAAAAGCTCATCGGTCTGGTTCTTGACCAAACGACGTACTTTTTGGGCTTTTGTGTAATACGCATCATAATAACTGGCACTTAGCACAAACGTACCAAGCATGATGCGTTTTTTTACTTCTTTTCCGAAACCTTCACTGCGCGATTTTTTGTAAAGTTCCATCAAATCCACAGGATTGGCAGTACGGTGTCCGTATCTCACGCCATCGAAACGTGACAAATTTGAACTCGCTTCGGCCGTAGTAAGGATATAGTACGTAGGAAGAATATACGAAAGTAAGTTAAAATCAATAGGTTCGACCTCGTGGCCTTGCTCCCGTAGCCAATCGAGTTTAAGCTGCATTGCTTGGCGAATTTCAGGCTGAAGCGCCTCGCTTTCCACCCCTTCGCGTAGGTAAGCCACTTTACGTTTTTCAGACGTAGCCGAGGCGACGGCTTTGGTGTATGCGGGCACAGGCAACTGCGAAACAGTACTATCAAAATCGTCCGCACCTGCCATAATTTCTAGCAGCAGCGCCGCATCTTCTACACTCTTGGTAATGGGTCCTACGCAGTCAAACGAAGAACCGTAGGCAATAAGCCCCCAGCGCGAAACGCGCCCGTACGTTGGTTTGAGTCCTATGAGGCCACAAAAAGCGGCAGGTTGGCGTACCGAGCCTCCCGTATCTGACCCCAACGATGCTAGACACATATCGGCTTGAACCGCCACGGCCGAGCCTCCCGATGAGCCTCCTGGGACGCGCGTTGGGTCAGCGGCATTGCGCACTACCCCAAAAGCACAGCTTTCGTTGGACGATCCCATCGCAAACTCATCACAATTTTGGCGACCAATAATAATCGCGTCTTCGGCCAATACCCGCTGTACAGCGGTAGCCGTAAACTGTGACACAAACCCATCTAAAATGCCACTACCTGCTTGTAAACCATGATTTTGGTAGCAGAGAACGTCCTTGATACCAAGAACCATTCCTGCCAAACGGCCTGCGGTCCCCTCCGCAATTTTTTGGTCGATTTCCTCGGCTTTCTGTATTGCTTCTTGGTCGTATACCGCTACAAAAGCATTTAATACTGGATTTTTTTCCTCTATGTTTTTCAAATAATACGCCACTAGCTCACGGCACGATACAACACCCGAACGTAAGTCGGTTTGAATTTCACTAAGAGAGGTATAATGATAGCTCACAATCAATGGATTACAGCCAACTGAATTGGCATTAAATTAGGATTGGTACAAAATAAAAATCGGCAGTAGGCCAAAGTCTACTGCTGATTTTTGATGAAATCGTCATAAATAGCTGATTTTTGATAAAAATCAGCGGGCGTTTTTTAGCGACTTTCGTCGAGCCCTTTTTCGATGTTTTCTTTTACTTCCTTCGAAGCTTCTTTGAACTCACGAATGCCTTTTCCTAACCCTTTCATCAACTCAGGAATTTTCTTTGCCCCGAAAAGTAACAACACGATAAGGGCGATAAAGATGAGTTCCTGTCCACCCAAGCCCATGATTAAAAAAATTGAAAGCATGTTCATTTTGAAAATTCGGTTAGTGATTTTTCTAAATTGTTGCTTTTAGCCACCAATGTGTTGTCAAGCAACTGTATTCATTACAGTAATAAAACGAAATAGGACTGTTTATTTACCGTTGTTTTTCGATTTTTAACCCTATTTTAAGGAATCTTTTGGCAAAATTAACAACTATTTCGCAGATTATCAGCCAATCGTGATAGTATTTCGTTTTGATTCCCATTCACGAAAAGCGTCAAGGTCGTCGCCAATGGCATTAAACAACCATACAACCAAGGCAATGTCGTCGGTCAAACCAATGATTGGCAGTATATCAGGAATGACATCAATTGGTGATAAGAAATACAGTAACACCGCAATAATACGCGTTAACGATTTCCAAGGCACAGTTTTGTAGTCACCTTTCACATACGCCTTTAGAAGCCTTACCAACAACATAACATTCTCTCGGAGAGAATCGTAAGTAGCCCCCTTTAGGCCGCTTGTTTTGTTTAGTACTTTCCCTAGAAGATCTAAAAGACTCCCCGTATTTCGAGCATAACGCCCAGCTTTCCCTGTGGCACTTTTAAAAAAAACAGACTTCAATACCCTAACTAAGATATTGTCAGAAGTTGATGCGGACGGCATTGTTATACTGTTAAATAAAATAAGTTTGTTTACACCCACATAAACGTAAAAGTGATTAAAAAGATTTGCTTAATGGGCATCTTATTTCCACCCTTCTCGTATACAGAGTTGATTGATGTGCTCATAATGATGCTCACTATGCCATGCGTACAACGCAGCGACTTCCCGAAGTGGAAACACACGCTTCGTTTCTGGATGAAAATAAGTACGTTCCCAATCAGCCTCCGTAAGCGAATTGAGTAGCATCACCCAGCGAAGATGGACATACTTTAATAGTTGTAACGACCACTCTACGGGCGCTCCATTGCCATCGGCCAACTCGGCCCAAAGGGCTTCTTCGTAGGGTTTGATAGCAGGGTTATTTTCGGTCAAAGCCAACTTAAAGCGAATATAAGCATTCATGTGGCTATCGGCCACGTGGTGCACCGTTTGACGCACTGTCCACCCTTCAGGGCGATACAGTGTTTCTAACTGAGCTTCGTTCAGCACATTGACTACATTAAACAACTTAGATGGCAAGGCACTGATTTCCTGAATGTGCGCTTGTGTTTCTGCCGTCGAATAGTTTTTTCCCAACTCAAAGCGGCCAATGGGATATTTTAGCTTTTCCATTATCTTCCGAAATCATCTTGTACGCGTACAATATCATCTTCGTCTGAAGGTTGTTCTGGATTGGTATGCTGCCAAATTTCGGCCAATACTCCCCACTCAGTCAGTCCCACCAAACGGTGACGTTCTCCTTGTCGAAGTGTAATCAATTCGCCAGGTTGATAGGTTTTTACCTCTGTTTCTTCATCAGTATCACTCTTGACTACCCCTACAATTCCTGATACTACCCGCCAAATTTCTGCACGACGGTGGTGATATTGCCACGACAAACGTTTGTCGGGAGCAACGACCAGAATTTTAGGACTTAGTTTTTGAGTAATTTGAATACTTGACAGTTCGACCGTAGGGAAATAAGTAGCTGCAAACTGAGGCGTTTGGTCTTCATTTATCACAAAAAAACCTCCCCATGGACGGGTTTGGTCTTGTTTGATGATATCAAATCCTTGTGCTGCAAGTTGAGCAGCAACGCTCTCAAATACTTCTAATTTAGTGGGGATAGGTGCTTCCATGAAAATTTGCTTGGGTAAGTCGTAAAATTAGAAAAAATCTTGTAAAGTAATCTCCGTATTTTTGCCCGAATGTTTCTAAGTCACATGTCCTTTCAAGTTCTCAAAGTCACCCTTCTTCCTGGAAAGAAAATATATTTTGCGTCCGATTTTCATCTTGGGGCTCCTACCCATTCCGATAGCCTCATTCGCGAAAGGCGTATCATTCGATGGTTAGAAAGTATTCGCCACGATGCTCAACTTATTTGTCTAGTAGGAGATTTGTTTGACTTTTGGTATGAACATAAGCGGGTGGTACCCCGTGGTTTTGTACGTTTACTGGGAAAGCTGGGGGAGTTGACCGACGCAGGCATCGAGATTATAGCCTTTCCTGGCAACCACGACATGTGGATGACCGATTACTTTGAGCAAGAATTAGCCATTAAAACCTACCGTCGCCCCCTCGACTTACAGGTTGAAACCACCAACGCTACCTCCACCAAATTATTTCACATCGCTCACGGAGATGGCCTCGGCCCTGGAGATTATTTTTATAAATTATTGAGGATTGTCTTTGAAAGCAAACTCGCAAGCTGGGCCTTTGGTACTCTTCTTCACCCCAACCTAGCCCTGTGGCTGGGGCAGTCTTGGGCACTACACAGCTGGCGAAAGCACGAAAAAGAAGGGCAGCCGTTGTATTTGGGAGAAGAGAAAGAGTGGCTTGTACTGTACGCAAAAGAGGAAGAACACCTACAACATCACGACTTCTACATTTTTGGCCACCGACATATCAAACTCGATTTACCCATTAACACCCAAAGTCGAATCTTAATTCTAGGTGACTGGATTGTGTATAATTCGTACGCGATTTTTGATGGCCAACACCTCCAGCTCCTCGATTATCAGGAGAAATAGGTTTTCCTTTTGGGAAAAAGTCTAATTGTCTTTCTTCAAAATATCTTGACGAGAAATATTCTCACGCGGGGCTTGTTTCAAAATGTCGCGGTATTCTTTCTTTTTCAAGTCTCCATTCTTGACTGACTTAATAAAGCTTGCCCAAGCAAATGGATTCAAGAATGGTAGCGTGTTGGAGAAACTACGGTTGGCGGCATTGTCACGCCCGAAAATTTGTTGATCCATAAAACTACGATAATTGGCAGCAGCGCTCATTGGAGTAGCAGCGGCCATCTGCATCAAAAGCTCTTGACGAGTATTTCTTTCTAGGTTTTCGCGTTCGAATTCGTCAGGCAACTTCATACTCACAAACGCTTTTTTAAACTCCTCTTCGGTAGCGTACGGATATACTTTCACCTCCGCAAGCGTTTTGACGTCTTCTTTCATCAAAATAATAGCCGAATAAGATTCTTCCATGTGGCGCTTCGGAACAACATGGTATTGTTTCTGGTATCCCATATAACTGAATACCACACTATCGCCTGGGAATACTGGTAAAGCAAAGTAACCCGCCTCGTCAGCCAGCGTTCCGCGCCCCGCTCTCGGGATTAAGATGTAAGTCTTACTTAATGTTTGAGTACCTTTTGAACCCACTACACGACCCGTAAACATAATACTCTTTACTTGCCCTTGAGCGTGCCCTTCTACCGTATTCAACAAAGAAAGCAAGAAAACAACCCCAACGAGGAGGTAACTGTATGTATGTTTTTGTAGCATAATCACTAACAAGAATAAAATAGAAACAACGCACCTTAATAGGTAACGCTTTTACTATGAAAAAATTTTAACAAAAGTGACAATAAAAGGGGCTGAAAGTAGTAGCCCATCAAAACGGTCTAAAAACCCACCATGCCCAGGAATCATGCTTCCCGAATCTTTGATGGCAATACTTCTTTTAAAAAGCGATTCGACCAAATCTCCTAATGTACCTGAGACTACAATTATCGCCCCAATACAATACCATTCCCAAGCCTCATGCGAATGAAAGTAAAGTCCCAGTAGAAAAGCCACAATCGCAGCAAACAATGCTCCACCAGCCGCTCCTTCCCACGATTTTTTGGGAGAAACCCGCTCAAACAGTTTTCGTCTTCCAAAATAAGTTCCTGCAAAATAAGCGCCTACGTCGGTTGCCCACAAGAGGAATAAACATCCTAAGACAATTTCATAGTTGTAGGTCCCCCCTCGCAGCGCCAATACACTCAACAACGAGAAGGGAATAGCAACATAAATAATCCCCAGGAATGTAAAAGCAATATTCTGAAACGGTTTTAAATCTTTCTTTTTGTACAGTTTTATAAAGAAAATCATTGTCACCATTGGGCTAATCAGGAAATAATTCTGAAAATCAATGACTTCTTTTTCAATCAAAAACGTAATAACATTGATAAATACCCCACACATAGTTCCATAATAGGTCAATGGTTGATTGCCATCAAGCCCGAGCAATTTATAAAATTCGAGTTGGGTAAGGATACTTATCGAGCAAAAAAGCACTAAAAACGTCCAGTCATTGTACAAAATAGCCGACAAAATAATGGCTACTCCTACGATGGCGGCAATAATTCGTTGTTGAAGATTAGATAGGTTATTCAAAGGAGATTTCATTCTCTACGATTGTTTTGGCAATGATAGCATCTTTAAGAGGAACATACAACTCGTATTTGCCAAAATGATAACTACTATCTTGTTTATTCATAATAACAACCGAAAATGACTGTTGTTCCAAATATTCGCGAACGATTTCGGCACGGTGTTGAAAACTAGTCTCAAAGATTTTTTCCCAATTATCAAATACCATTTGAATGGATGTAAAAGAAAGGGTTTCGAACTGATTGGCTATCGGAGACGGCTCACAGTTGGGCCACTCTACGGTGAGAAATCATTTTTAAGTTTAAAAGCAAACCTGATGTCAATACTAATGACACCAATGCCCCTACCCACGATATAGAAGATTCTGGGTTTTCGACATCCATAGCGATGAGTTGGTGATTGGCCAAATACACCATCATCAACGTCGTTGCGTTGTTAACAAAATGAGCTATAATGGGTGTCCATAAATTTCGGCTCCAAGCATACATGTAGCCAAACATAGCCCCTAATAAAACCCGCGGAAAAAAACCTAAAAACTGCAAATGAGTAGCACTAAACAATACCGCTGTCAACCAAATGGAGACGTGCATATCCCCAATTTTGTGAAAAATTTTTCGTTGGATAATTCCCCTAAATAATACTTCTTCTCCAATGGCAGGCACAATCGCCATGACGGTCGTGGCTACGATGAGCTTGATGATGGACTTAAAATTAGTCAAAAACTGGGTCATTACGGCCAACTCTTGCTCTTTACGTCTCATCCAACTTTCGACTCGAAAAAGTGCCTGAGGTAAATGTAAATGGCTATTCCACTCAATAATAAGACTGTTTAAGGGCATAAACGACAACACCGCCAAGCTCGCAACCCCTAAAATAAGGAAGTAGGGAAGCGGGCGACGTACAAACTCTTCGACCCGATGCTGCTCTGACCAGCGCCAATAAATAACACTCGGAATAAGAAAAGTAAACGCGTGCGAAATAGCCTGTAATAACATTAAATACCACCAAGAATGCGGATAGGCTTCGGGGTGTTGGAGCAACTGAGCAATATCTTCGAAACTCATTCCCCCGTGCGTCATGCTCAATGCCATAATCGCCGCCATGGCAAGGAGGTTTCCTAGCGAGCTTCCAAGCAATATCAATCCAAAGAGTAACATTACATTACGCCAAGGAGGACGCTGAGGGACGCTGTGCACAATATCTGAGTGTATTTCTTTCACGTATTAAATCATAAACTTATACAAAGATAACATTAGCAAGCAAATTTTGATACTCTCACAAGTTAGAAGCCCACGTTTGTGCGACGTTCTCCGATTTCCCAAAAACAAAACGGGCCTTTGGTGATACCAAAAGCCCGTTCCAACATAAAATATATGTCTACCTACAAGGTTCTCTTTACTTCCTTCATCTCGAAGCTCTCAACGATGTCTCCTACTTGGATATCGTTAAGCCCTTTGATACTAAGACCAAATTCAAACCCTGATTTTACTTCATTTACATCATCTTTGTAACGTTTAAGCTGCGAAATTTCACCTTCGTGAACCACAATAAAGTCACGGATTACGCGAACTTTGTTATTGCGTTTGAGATGGCCATCGGTTACGTAGCAACCAGCGACCGTGCCCACTTTGCTAATCTTGAACACTTCACGGATTTCAGCGTTACCCACAATGACTTCTTCCATTGTCGGTTCCAACATACCTTGCATCGCATCTTTTACTTCGTTGATAGCGTCGTAAATAACCGAGTAGAGGCGGATTTCGATTTGTTCTTGCTCAGCAAGGCGTTTTGCGTTTGTTGATGGGCGCACTTGGAACCCGACAATAATCGCATCAGAAGCAATAGCCAAGTTTACATCTGATTCTGCAATTTGCCCAACGGCTTTGTTGATGATATTTACTTGTACTTCTTCTGTTGAAAGTTTTAGCAACGAATCTGACAAGGCTTCTACCGAACCGTCTACGTCACCTTTAATGATGATATTGAGTTCTTTAAACGTACCGATAGCCTTACGACGACCAATTTCTTCGAGTGTAATGTGCTTACGGGTACGGATGGTTTGCTCACGCATGATTTGCTCACGCTTGTTGGCAATCTCACGCGCTTCGCGTTCTGATTCCATTGCGTTGAACTTATCCCCTGCTTGAGGTGCACCATTTAAACCAAGCAACTGCACTGGCGTGGATGGCCCTGCTGTTTTCAGACGAGTTCCTGTGGCGTCAAACATCGCTTTTACACGTCCGTGGTGCGAACCTGCCAAAATAGGATCTCCTACTTTCAATGTTCCTGTTTGTACCAACACCGTAGCCAAATACCCACGGCCTTTGTCAAGAGAAGCTTCGATTACCGTTCCTGAAGCGCGGCGATCTGGGTTTGCTTTGAGTTCGAGCAAGTCAGCCTCCAACAATACTTTTTCAAGCAAGTCAGGAATACCAATCCCTGATTTTGACGAAATTTCTTGAGTTTGGTACTTACCACCCCATTCTTCAACAAGGATATTCATGTTCGCTAGGGCTTCGCGGATTTTCTCCGTATTAGCTCCTGGCTTATCAATCTTACTAAACGCAAAAACGATAGGGCTACCTGCATTTTGCGCGTGGTTAATCGCTTCGCGTGTTTGAGGCATGATGGAATCATCGGCCGCAATTACGATAATAACAACGTCGGTTACTTTAGCTCCCCGAGCACGCATGGCCGTAAAGGCTTCGTGACCAGGTGTATCGAGGAAAGTGATTCGGCGTCCACCATCAGTCTTCACGCTGTATGCTCCGATGTGCTGCGTGATACCCCCAGCTTCTCCAGCGGCTACGCGAGTACGACGAATGTAGTCAAGCAATGATGTTTTACCGTGGTCAACGTGACCCATGATAGTTACAATAGGAGCGCGCTCTACTAAATCTTCTTCTGCATCTACCTCTTCTTGTACATCTCCTTGGATTTCTTCTTCCGCGGAAATAAACGATACATCGTAACCAAATTCGTCAGCAATCAAGGTGATACTTTCAGCGTCTAAGCGTTGGTTGATCGAGACGAACATTCCCATACTCAAACATACTGAAATCACTTCTTGTACTGAAGCATCCATAAGCGAAGCAAGCTCGTTGGCTGAGATAAACTCAGTTACCTTGAGTACTTTTGCTTCTTCTTGTTCCTGCATCAAACGATCTTCTTCCGCTTCTGCACGCACTCGACGGCGCTCACGGCGTTTGTCAGCTCCAAAGTTTTTACCACGAGAGGTACCACTTAAGCGAGCATTAGTTGCCTTGATTGAGTCAGCAACCTCTTTTTCTGAGATTTCCTCTTTGCGCTCGCGGCGGTTGTTATTCCCCCCTTTTTTGTTGTTGTTGTTACTATTATTGTTGTTGTTACTGTTGTTATTATTATTGTTGTTGTTGCCCCCTCCTTGATTTGAGTGTGGCCCCTTCTTATTGTTGTTGTTATTGTTATTATTGTTACCAGCGTTATTGTTGTTACCACCTCCGCCAGTATTATTCTGTGGTTTATTGGGAGCTGCACCGTCTCTTGCAGGTCGATCTCCTTGCCTTCCACCACCTTGGTTGTTGTTGTTACCTTGGCTATTTCCTTGGTTGTTACCTTGGTTATTGCCCTGGTTATTGCCTTGGTTGTTGTTACCGCCACGGTTTGCAGGTTGGTTTTCAACCACTTTTTCACCCTTACGTACGCGCTTACGCTTACGTTTTTTGTCCTTATCCTTATCACGGTTTCCTCCACCGTCGCCCCCACGGCGTTCCGTTGGAAGCTCAATTTTCCCTAAAATGGTTAGCCCTTTTAGCGGATCAGCTTTAGCTTCGATGAGTACAGGCTCTGCTTCTACTTCAGGAGCGGGAGCAGCAGCCGGTTCTTCCTTAACAGGCTGGGGAGGTGTAACAGGTACTTGAGGCTTTTCAACTCTAGGAGCTGGCTTCTCAATTTCCTGTTTGGGTTTGGGTTGCGGTTGGCTTACTTCTACCTTCACTGGTGGCTCTTCAACTTTTGGCGGAGCAGGAACTGGCTTCACCTCTTGCACTGGTTCTACTTTTTTCTCCTCCACTTTAGGGGTTTCCACAGGTGGTTTTATAGGTTCTGGAGCAGGAGTTGGTTTTGTCTCCACTACAGGTACAGGAGCTGGTTTTTCTTCGACAACAACCACAGGTGGTTTCACAACCACTGGTTCCTCTACTTTAGGCGCTACGGGTGGTTCTGGCTTTTTCTCCTCTACTGGAGGAGCTACCACTGATTTTGGTTCTGGCTTTGCTTCTTCCACAGGCTTAGGAGCTGGCGGAGGCGCAACCGTTGTTTTAGGTGCGTCTAAATCAATTTTTCCTACTACTTTTAATCCAATCTGTGACGTCTCAGCACGAATAACCTCTGGTTCTTTAGGCGATGTAGACTCAGAAGGTAATTCATTAGTAGGTTTGTTGGTACCTGCTGCTTGTGAGGTACGGAAATACAGCACAGGGCTATCGTCTGATTTCGCTGGCGGCGTAATCGCTACGTCTTCTTTTTTGCTGGGTGTACTACTCCCCAGCAACGCCTCAGCCTTGAATTCTTTCGCCAAAAACTCAAGTTGTTCTGCGTTTAGCTTTGTATTAGGATTGTTGTCCACCTTATACCCTTTTGCAGCCAAAATACTCGCAACCGCCGCGTGATTACGGTTGAGAATTCGGGCCGCTTGGCTAAGGCGCATACTTCTTTCTTCCGACATATTGGAAATTTCGTACCGAAGTACGGGTTATTGGTTATTCGTAATTTTGGAAAAACCCTGAAAATTAGTCCAAAGATACAGATTTATTTGTCAAGTCTTATTATCTGTAGTACTAACAAAACCTAAAATCCCGTTAGTATTGGACTTTTAAAGCTTAGAAAGGTCGATTATTCAAACTCTCGTCTTAAAATTTCCAAGATTTCTTCAACAGTTTCTTCTTCTAAATCGGTACGGCGAATCAGTTCTTCTTTGCTGATACTAATTACTTGCTTCGCGGTATCCAAACCTATCTTACGGAATTCTTCGAGCATCCACTCGTCGATTTCGTCCGTAAATTCGCTCAAATCTACGTCTTCTTCATCCTCCTGCCCTTCTACATCGCGGAAGACATCGATTTCCATCCCAACTAAACGACCTGCTAATTTGATGTTTTGACCTCCCTTACCGATCGCCAACGACACTTGATCTGGTTTTAAATAAACCGATACTCGTTTGGCTTCGCGGTCGATAACCATTGATGTGATTTTTGCGGGGCTCAACGCGCGCTGAATCAACAATTCAAGGTTTTCGGTATAGTTAATAACGTCAATATTTTCGTTGTTCAATTCACGTACAATGGTATGAATACGTGAACCTTTCATACCCACGCACGCCCCTACTGGGTCGATGCGGTCATCGTACGACTCAACCGCAACTTTAGCTCTCTCGCCTGGTTCGCGCACAATCTTACGAATATGGATAAGACCATCGTAAATTTCTGGGATTTCGTTTTCAAACAAACGCTCCAAAAACACGGGCGACGTGCGCGACAACGTGATTTTTGGGGTGCCATTGTTCAATTCCACCTTGTGAATGACTGCTTTAACTGGCTCACCTTTACGGTATTTGTCTTTGAAAATTTGCTCTTGCTTTGGCAATGCGAGTTCGTTTCCTTCCGAATCCAAGCAAATAAGCTCATTCTTCAAAATTTGGTATACTTCCACGTTAAGCAAATCGCCCACCATGTCTTTATACTTATAGTAAAGAAGCTCTTTTTCCAAATCCTTGATTTTTTGAATCAACGTTTGGCGAGCAGTTTGCACCATACGGCGACCAAAGTCTTCCAATTTCACTTCTTCGGCCACTTCTTCCCCCACTTCAAAGTCGTCCTGAATTTTACGGGCTTCTGTCAAGGGGATTTTATCGGGTTCCCAGATGTCTTCCGAGTTGTCGTCCACGATTTCACGCGTACGCCACATTTCTAAGTCGCCACTGTCTGGGTTAATGATTACGTCAAAATTGGTGTCTGTTCCATATTTCTTACGAATCATCGTGCGAAACACTTCTTCCAATACTTTAATAATCGTAGGACGATCGATATTCTTGGAACGCGCAAACTCCGCAAATGATTCTATCAATACTGCACTATCCATTTTCTTTCGAAAGAGTTAGGTGGCAAGCCACAGTTTATGATTATTCGTTAGTTATTTATTCGTACTTAAAATTTAATCTGAACTTCGGCCTTGGCGATGTCACCGTAGGCAAACGTAAGTTCGGCAGGGACTTGGTCTTTCTTCTTCTTTTTCAACTCTTCTTTTACCACAAATCCTTCGTCCGATACCGCGATTAGTTCCCCTTTCTTCTCTATCCCATCTTTAAGGATAACTCGTAGGGTACGGCCAATATTTTTTTGGAATTGGCGGGGAGACGCTAAGGGATAATCAACGCCTGGGGATGATACTTCAAGCGTATAAGCATTTGGAATCAACTCCTCCGCTTCAATCATATCATCTAGTTTTCGGCTTATCTCAGCACACTCGTCGATGCTGATTCCCGCATCACTGTCCATCAATATCGTTACCTTTTGTCTTACTTTCGAAGGAGAAACTTGCACTTCGACAATAAAGTATTTGTCTTCTTCCAAAAGCGTTGACAACAAGGCGATTATTCTTTCTTTTAGGTTCATTTTTTGCCAACAAAAAAGGGGAATTCTTTCCCCTCTGTAATCAATCATCGTACAATTAGAAACAAAGGTAATTGATTTTTACTAATTTAGCAAGCGCCTTCTCCAAACTTATGCTATGCCACAGCACTTTACGATTGCCGAACATGGGTGTATCCGAAAACAAACAAACACCCTTCGCCACGAACAATCGGATAGCTTTTCGTCGGTTTTTGTTCCCAACAAGGTCTTTGAGCTTTTAAAACAGCTTTCGTTTCGCACCAACGCCGAATCCCTCTTGACGTATGGCGTGCAAAAAGGGCAAGAACTGATTCGTTTGAAAAATTACGTAGGGATATTGTCGCTGGCCGACGGAACTCAGCTGGAAATTTTACCAAAAGTTTCCAGTCAAAGCAACGTACCACAAATGCGCGAAGCTCTTCTTCGGCTATTACGCACGGTTCCCGATTTGCCTTTTCATCGGCTTACTCAGGCACAGCTTCACCAAGCGCATTTGCCACTTTGGGAGGTATTCATTTCGGCGTTTATTCAAGAACTCGAACAATTGACACGCCAAGGCATTCAGAAAGCTTACGAAACCGTAGAAGAACAAAGTCTTTTTTTAAAGGGAAAATGGCAATATCACCGTCAAAATTACGCCCATCCTGAGGTTTTTGCGATTCAGCACGACCAGTTTATAGCAGATATTATACCCAATCGACTACTAAAAACATGTGTAGAGCAATTGGTCAAACAAAGCCGTTATTTACCCAATCAAAGCAAGCTACGTAAGCTGCGATTTATTTGGGAAGAAGTACAGGTATCGACAAATTTAGCAGCTGATTTTCAGTACATTAAGCACCTTGGTCGCAGTTTTGACCGTTACATGCAAGCCTTAAAGTGGGCCAAAGTGCTCTTATCGAACCAGTCATGGAATACGCATGGTAAAGACATCAACGAATCGCTTTTGTTTCCTACGGAGCAGTTGTTTGAACAATACGTTGCCCAGGGTTTTAAGCGGCATTGCCATGAATTTGACGTAGTTTATCAAGAAACTGCCCACTATTTGCTCCAACGCCACGATGGTAAGCCCCAGTTCAAACTCCGTCCTGATTTGGTATTACGACTTAGCAACGCCCCCCTTGTCATTGATATAAAATGGAAGCGAATCGACCCCAACCTCCCTAATTATGGAATCGAACAAGCTGATTTGTATCAGTTATATGCGTATGGACAAAAATATAACGCCTCAGCCCTCTATCTGGTGTATCCCGCGCACGAAGGTTTTGCACAGCCGCTACCCGCTTTTCATTTTAGCGAGGTTCTTCATTTGACTGTTTTGCCTTTTGACATTACCCAACCACTTTCCAAAGCAATAGAAACCATTCGTGAGACGATTTCCAATAAAACAAATCCCCCGACAAGCTAGCTCGTCGGGGGATTTGAATTTTCAAATTAGCTCCTTCAAACGTTAGGCGTTCAAGGCGCGGTTGCCAGTAGCGGCCAAACACGCTTCTTTGAATGCTTCCGTGTACGTTGGGTGAGCGTGCGACATGCGGCTGATGTCTTCGGCCGAAGCGCGGTATTCCATCGCTACCACTGCCTCCGCAATCATGTCGGCGGCGCGTGGGCCAATAATATGTGCTCCCAAGATTTCGTCGGTTTCTTTGTGGGCCAATACTTTTACAGTACCGTCGATGTCCATACTCGCCCGAGCACGTCCCAAGGCTTTGAACGGAAATGAACCCGACTTGTAAGGAATTCCTTTGGCCTTCAGTTCTTCTTCGGTGCTTCCTACGCTTGCCACTTCTGGCCACGTGTAAACGACCCCTGGAATCAACGAGTAATTGATATGCGGTTTTTGGCCAACAATGGTTTCGGCGACAAATACCCCTTCCTCTTCAGCCTTATGTGCCAACATCGCCCCGCGAATCACGTCGCCGATGGCGTAGATGTTAGGAACCTTGGTTTGGAGTGTATGCTCATCAACTTCAATTTTTCCGCGATTATCAGCTACCAAACCTGCATTTTCGATGGCCAAGCCATCGGTATACGGGCGGCGTCCTACGCTCATCAAGCAATAGTCTCCCGTAAATGTCACGATTTCTCCTTTTGGATTTTCGGCCGTAACCACTACTTCGTCTCCCGTATTTTCTACTGATTTTACTTTGTGGCTAAAGTAGAAATCGGTGCCAAGTTTTTTCAAGCTTCGTTGAAGCTCTTTACCCATTGTTCCATCCATGGTTGGAATCATGGCCGAAGCGTATTCGACAAAGCTTACTTTTGCACCAATACGTGCGTAAACAGACCCTAACTCGGCCCCGATTACGCCTGCCCCAATCACGATAAGGTGTTTTGGTACCTCTTTCATTTGAAGGGCTTCGGTAGAAGTAATGATGCGTTTTTTGTCAATTGTTACCCCTGGCAACGAAGAAGGTTTAGAACCCGTAGCGATAACAATGTTTTTCGACGTTATGATTTCGATGTCACCAGAATCTTTGGTTACTTTCACGGTGTTTTTATCCACAAAAGACCCTTTTCCTTGGTATACATCTATTTTGTTTTTTTTCATCAAAAACTCAACGCCTTTGCATACTTGGCTGACAACCTCGCTTTTGCGGGCAATCATCTGTGCCAAATCGACTTGTAGGTTTTCGAGTTTGATACCGTGTTCAGCAAAGCTGTGCGCCGCATTGTGGTAATGTTCTGACGAATCAAGCAATGCTTTTGAAGGGATACAACCTACGTTGAGGCATGTTCCTCCCAGTGTTTTATATTTTTCGATGATGGCCGTTTTCAAGCCTAATTGAGCACAACGAATGGCGCAGATGTAGCCTCCTGGCCCTGAGCCGATAACGATAACGTCGTATTGCATTGGTTAGTTATAAATTTATGTGCCGAAGCACGAGTTATTAGCTATTTTTAGTCTCACTTTTGCATAACCAGAACTCTCTATAAAACAGCAAAGACGCCTTAAAAAAGCGTCTTTGCATTGGTTTCTTATACTTCCAACAACAAACGAGTTGGATCTTCAAGGATTTGCTTCACGCGCACCAAGAAGCTTACTGAGTCGCGACCGTCGATGGTTCGGTGGTCGTAGCTAAGTGCAACATACATAATAGGGCGAATCACGATTTCACCATTTACCACCATAGGGCGTTCTACGATGTTGTGCATTCCCAAAATCGCCGATTGTGGAGCGTTGATAATCGGTGTCGAAAGCATTGACCCAAAAATACCGCCATTAGTGATGGTGAATGTTCCACCTTGCATTTGGTCGATTGTCAACTTGTTATCGCGTGCCAACCCTGCCAAGCGGATGATTTCTTTCTCAATTTCGGCAAACGTCATTTTCTCAGCGTTGCGAACAACAGGTACTACTAAACCACGGTCGGTCGAAACGGCAATCGAGATATCAGAGTAATCGTTGTAAACCACTTCTTCACCATCAATGAACGAATTCACCACAGGGAATTCCTGTAAAGCAATCGCACAAGCCTTGGTAAAGAACGACATAAAGCCGAGGCCTACACCGTGCTTCTCTTTAAATTTGTCCTTGTATTTAGCACGTAAATCCATAACAGGCTTCATGTCTACCTCGTTGAAGGTCGTCAACATAGCCGTTTCATTTTTCACTGCTACCAAACGGCGTGCAATAGTCTTACGTAATGATGTCATTTTTACGCGACGCTGTCCGCGTGGCTCAGCCGCCTTCGGTGCCGCAGGAGCTGCGGGAGTCGCTTTAGGGGCAGGTGCTGGAGCTGCTGCGACTGGCGCTTGAGCTTTTTCAGCATCTTCTTTAGTGATACGACCGCCTATGCCCGAACCTTGTACGTCAGCGGCACTTACTCCTTTTTCTGAAAGGATTTTAGCGGCGGCTGGCGATGGATGCCCTGCGGCATAACCACTAGCAGATGCTGCGGCGGCTGTTGTTGCTGGGGCATCTACAGGAGTTGGAGCTGCTGTTGCTGGTTGACTAACGACCCCACCCACTTCGATACGACAAATAATCGCACCAATGGCTAGAGTAGCACCCGCCTCCGCCACAATGCGGAGTGTTCCGGCTGCTTCAGCAGGCAATTCAAACGTCGCTTTATCTGATTCGAGTTCACACAATACTTCGTCCAACTGTACTACATCACCATCCTTTTTGTTCCAGTTAGCAATCGTTACTTCCGTAACTGACTCGCCTACCGTAGGGACTTTCATTTCAACCACTTTTGCTGCAACAGGAGCCGCAGCTACCTGGGCTGCCGCCACAGGAGCAGGGGCCGCAGGAGCAGGTACGGGGGCGGGGGCAGCCGCTGATGTTTCAACAACACAAATCAAACCTCCAATAGGAAGGACATCACCTTCTTGAGCTTTGATGCGGAGCACGCCGTCGGCTTCTGATACGACTTCAAACGACGCTTTATCGGAGTCTAAGCTGCAAATTACTTCATCACGCTTGACGCTTTCCCCGTCTTTTTTCACCCAAGAACCTATGGTTACTTCGGTGATCGATTCCCCAACGGTTGGGACTTTTATTTCAATCTGTGACATTATTTCTTCTTGTTATCCTTTAATCGTTGATTTGGATTCGTTGTTATTTTCCAGCAAAAGCTTGAGCAATAAGTTCGGCTTGTTCTACTGCATGGACCTTCATGTATCCTGTGGCTGGAGAAGCACTTGCTTTACGAGCAATGACATTTCCAAGGCCGATTTCAGGGAATTCACGTAGGATGTATGACCAATAACCCATGTTTTCTGGTTCTTCTTGCACCCAAACAACTTCGGCTTTCTTGTACTGAGCCAAATGCGCTTCCACCTGTTTTTTAGGGAATGGGTGCAGCTGCTCTACTCGGATAATAGCAACATCTTTACGCTGGTCTTTTTGTTGCTTTTCGTACAACTCCCAGTAAATTTTACCCGTACACAACACCACTTTTTTCACCTTTTTAGGATCGGCGTAGGTATCGCCAATCGTCTCTTGGAAACGACTTCCTTCTAAGAAATCGCTCATTGGAGATACCGCCATCGGGCTACGCAACATCGACTTAGGTGACATCAAGATGCATGGTTTGCGGAATGGCGTTGCCAATTGGCGGCGCATCATGTGGAACAAGTTCGCAGGAGTTGTGATGTTGCACACATACATATTGTACTCAGCCGAAAGAATCAAGAAACGCTCTGGGCGAGCACTTGAGTGCTCAGGGCCTTGTCCTTCATAGCCGTGTGGCAATAACATCACCAAACCATTCATGGCGTTCCACTTAGATTCGGTCGCTGCAATAAACTGGTCAATCATGATTTGAGCACCGTTAGAGAAATCCCCAAACTGTGCTTCCCAAATCACCAATGCATGTGGGTTTGCCATGGCATACCCGTATTCGTATCCCATTACCCCATATTCTGAAAGCAATGAGTTATAGATTTCAAATTTACCTTGCCCTTCGCCAACAAATGCTAAGCTGTTGTGCGTCACGTTGGTTTCACTTTCGTGCAATACCGCATGACGGTGAGAAAACGTACCGCGCTGTATGTCTTGCCCAGTCATGCGCACGGTTCTACCTTCAGCCAAAAGAGACCCATAAGCCAACAACTCACCCGCTGACCAGTTGAAAAGTTTTTCGCCCGCAAAGATTTGCTTGCGTTCTTCCAATACCTTTTCAATTTGCTTCAACACTTTAAAGTCGGCAGGGAGGTTTGTAAGAGCATTACCAACTTTTTCAATGACTTCTTTTGAAATACCTGTTTCGGGCGATTGCTCAAAATCTTCAGGTACCGAACGGCGCAACTCTGCCCAGTCACGTTCGAGTTTCGGACGCTCGTATGGCAGTTGTTTTTGTTTTACTTTTTGTAACAAATCTTGAAGTTCACCTTCCAATTCAGCACGCATTTGGTCAGCGATTTGGGCATCTAACTCACCCCGTTCTGTCAACTCTTTCAAGTACAAATCGCGGCCATTGAGCTGCTGTGCAATTTTAGCGTACATGGTTGGTTGGGTGAAGCGCGGCTCGTCTGATTCGTTGTGGCCATATTTACGGTAACAAACCATGTCCACAAACACATCACGGTTAAACTCTTGGCGGAATTCAATTGCGATTTTCATCACAAACGCTACCGCTTCTGGGTCATTTCCATTGACGTGGAAAATCGGAGCATCCACAATCTTAGCAATATCCGAGCAGTAAATCGACGAGCGATCTTCTTCGTGATCGGTCGTAAAACCAATTTGGTTATTAATCACAAAATGCAACGTACCCCCTGTGTAATACGCAGGTAGGTTCGACATTTGCGTCACTTCATATACAATGCCTTGTCCTGCCACGGCAGCGTCACCGTGAATCAAGATTGGCAATACAGGATCGTATTTGTCTTGGCCTGGAATGTGGTTGTAGTGCTCATCAGCACGGGCACGCACGTAGCCAACCACGACAGGATTTACCGCTTCTAAGTGCGAAGGGTTAGGCATGAGCTTGAGGCTCACTCGTTTCCCTTCTGGGGTTTCGATTTGGCTTTCGTACCCCATGTGATATTTCACGTCACCGTCGCTAAACTCATCCAAGACCACGTTTTCTTCGAACTCATTGAACACTTGTTCGTAAGGTTTATGCATGATATTGGTAAGCACATTGAGGCGACCACGGTGCGCCATACCAATCACCACTTCTTCCACGCCCAATTCAGCCCCGCGGTTGATGGCCACGTCCAAGGCAGGAATTGTGGCTTCCCCTCCTTCGAGTGAGAAACGCTTTTTACCCAAAAATTTGGTATGAAGGAAGTTTTCGAACGTAACGGCATCGTTCAATTTTTCGAGAATGCGTTTTTTCTGCTCAATCGTTGGATTGAAATTAAGAAACTCATTCTCAATTTTTTTACGCAACCAGCTTTTTGCTTTGCGGTCGCGGATGTATTGGTACTCGAAACCGATTTTACCCGTATACACTTTCTGGAGAGCGGCAACGATTTCGCGGAGGCTAGCCGCACGACCAAATACCTCAATACCTGCCTCGAAAACAGTATCTAGGTCTGCTTCGGTGAGGTTAAAATCCGACAAATCAAGTTCAGGATAGCGGTTTTTACGAGGTCCGAGTGGGTTGGTTTGAGAAGCTAAATGTCCACGTTGACGGTACCCTCTAATGAGGTGCACCACCTCCATTTCTTTGCGAGTATGGCTAGCCGAGACAGGTTTTTCGGCGGTAGAGGCTCCATTTTGAGCGGGTTTTACCTCCCCATATTTGAGGGAAAATTCAAACCCTTCGAAGAAACGTTGCCAGCTTAAATCAACGGAGTCAGGTTGTTGTTGGTATTTTTGGTACAACTCTTCAATGTACGCAGCTTCTGAATTCGCTATATATGAGTATTTTTCCATTTAAAAACCACTTAGTTTCAGGGGCGCAAAGTTAGCTTTGAATTTGTAATTAATTGCAAAAATCGTATAGTTTTAGCAAAAATCTAATCTCTTTGAGGATTCGGTTGAAGGGTGAAAACAATTTCGTGAATGCCCTTTCCTACTCCCGCGATGTTGTTGGTTTGGGCATTAAAATCTTCCACTCGGCGCGAACTATACGCATATCCAATCCGAATGTTCTTCGATAAGTCGTACGCCAGCAAGAGTTGCCAGTAGGTTGTACTTCCAAATCGAACCGAAAGCCCTCCCGTAAAGCGTTCTTGTACGCTAGCAATTGCGTTTAAATCTAAGCGCATTTTTGATTTTTCGGGCTTGGTAAGAAGTAGAGATGGCTTGACAATAATTCCGTCGCTTACTTCTGATTTCATGCCTAATTGCACAAAAATAGGGCGTTGATAGTTGATTAAACCGCTTGTGCTGTTGTACCCGTACTGCTGTTTGAGGATTTCGGGCATCGACACTCCTCCAAAAAACGTTTCATCTTCGTAATAAATTCCCACACCCGCACTTGGTAGGGCTTTGTTGATGTTTCCGCCCGTATTGAGCACGTCGCGGGCAGGCAAAACGTTGATTCCGCCCAAGGCGCCAATCGACAATTTTTGGTAGTCTGAAATCTTATGAATGTAGCTTACACTCCCAAATACAGCAGTGTTTGCGGCTACGCGGTCGTTCAGTCCTTGCAGTCCAAGTCCTATTTTCCCGTTAGCGACCGTTCCGTCCATGGCAAACGATTGGGTAATGGGTAGTCCTTGCACACCTGCTACAAATTGACGCCGCAGCACGGCATTGAAATGAAATGTTTCTCGGATTCCCGTTGCAGCGGGGTTAATAGCCAGTGGGTTCACCAAATACTGCGAATACTGCACTTCGCGCTGGGCTTGGGTGTGGTGAGCGGTGAGCAGGAAGCAATTGGCAGTTAGCAATAGTAAAGAGGCCGTTTTTCGTAAATATTGTTTTTTCATCATTATACGAGTTGATTCATTCATCAACGCAAAAGAAAGCAGTAATCTTGCCAAACACAATTAAAAAAAGCAGAAGTCCTTGTGAGCTTCTGCTTAGGAGTGAATTTAAACCTATTTTTTGGGCGTACGTAGTGCTCTAAATTAATAAATAGTTTGAAGGCATTAAAATATTAGGGTCACTATTCATTGTTCCAGAGGAGCTAAATCTTAGTAGAACCACGAAGCAAATCCACCATAAAACCCCATCGGGACCAACCGATACTCGGTCGCCCTGACGGGCTTGGAGAAGGCTCTTATTTACCTTTTTCTACTAAGATTTAGCCTAGCTGAGGCTACTTTTTACTCCGTTTTACCGAACCCGAAATTCATGCGAGAAAGGTTGGCTTTCGGCGGTTAGGCCGTTGATGGTCACGTAATAGGTAGTACCTCTGGGCAATAGAAAACGCACCGTCGTCTCTCCCTCTTTTGACAACTCCGTGGTTGGCTGCCAATAAAACAACTTTCCCTCGTTGACGGAAGCCGTTGGGGCGTTGGAGTGACTGACCGCCCGCTTTGTCACGACGTTGATAGCACCATTTTTACCGCGCAACCCCAACAAAGGATTCGCGCGTTTGATGACTTCAATGCGCTCTACTTCGCTCACGGGAATAGCGCTGAGGCTCTGTAGCGTTCCGTAAGGAATGCCATCTAGTAAAAAAAGCGGTTCGTCTTCGGTGGAAGCGGTAGCGCGTAGGCTATATCCTCCGCCCCTGATTCGAACTCCCTTTCGGTTGAAGCCACCGTTGTCGGTCGTCTCAAAAATATCAATGCCTGGCACTTTGCTTTGCAAGGCCGTGACAACATTCCCCGAAATAATATCTCGCAGGTCTTTGCTCTCGACTACGTAATCTATTTTCCCCAACAAGGTCTGGGTAGCACGTTTGTTTTGCTTGACTTTCACCTTGACTTCTTCGAGGGTGATGGTGTTGGGGGCACCCGCGAGCGTTGACGTATCCGCTATAGCCATTACTGGAAGTGAAGTATCCGCACTTGTTGCTTGGGTATCTTCGATGATGGCAATGGATACGCTTCCTTTCACGGGCGTCCCATCCGTTTTTTTTACCTGAATCCTAAAAAGGATGGAATCGCCTTCAAACGAATGTTTAACCGATACCAACGGCGGTGGCGGCGTTTCCAAAGCACTTAAAATGGGCGACGGAGCCTCCTGTTTGGGTAATAACAGTTGCCAATTGGAAGTTTCGGCCAGCGGCTCAGGGTCAAAATCCAAGGGCAATAAATCGGCCATTCTTCGCTCGGCAATGTCCCCCGCCCATTCGCTACTATTCGCATCAAAAAGCAAGCCCGAGGTCGTCACTTCTGCTTTACCGCCTTTGAGACGTAGCCACGATACGGCAAAGGGCGCATCTTGGTACGTACCTATTCGCGACATTTGGTTGATGTTCAGGATTTCTATTTCATTCCGAATGTATAGTTCTCGTGAAGTCGGCAATTTTCCCATTCGTACGGCAGCAGTATCATTGAATGGAAATAACCGTTTTCCTAACTGTGGATTTAAATGCGTAAACGTTGTTTTTTCGCGGTACGTAGGACTGACTTCATACACCACAAACCCTTCTTGTTTGAGTTTGTTTTGGGACAAAGCTTTCAAGAAATGGCGCTCCGACCCCTCATAAGCCCGTTGACGATTTTCGGCGACTTTCTTTTGTTGTTTGGGGTCGCTGAGTTTCATTTCCTCAAACCGCGCCAAACCCGTAAAGCTACTGCGTATAGAGGAAATCGTTCCTCGTTGAAGTTCAAAGAAAATAGTGTATCCCAAGGCTTTGTTTTCTAGCACAATGGGCTGTTTGGCCGACGCTTTAAGCGCATCGCCGTCTTCCTCAAAATCAACTACCCAGGCGTTTGTGATTTTGGTGTGTCGCGCATTTTCACCCGTTCCGACAAACGCCTTCTCAAATTTTTTGAATTGTTTGAGCCACGTTTGGTCGCGCGTACCTTTAACGGCTACTTCGGCAATGGATTGCTGGGCGGGCACCAACGACACAGGAAGCCACAGGGAATCATGCTGGGAATACACCATTTTTTGACGAAAAGTGGTATAACCCACCAACGACACCACCACCTCAACGCTGCCCCCCTTTATGTGCTGAAAGATGTTTTTGAGGGTAAAATTTCCTAATGTATCGGTTTCGGTCGCTTTGGAGGTATTGCTCACGAACACCACCGCAAAGGGCACGGGGGCTTTTGTTTGCGCGTCTATGACCTTCCCCACGAGCGTTTGGGCCGCTGTGTCAAGAAACAAACAACACAGTACCCCGACGATTAACGTCCTTTCCCAGAATCTGTACATACGATTTAGTGATTAGCGTTGCAGCTATTCTGAGAAAGTTAGTGAATATAAAAGTAGTTAGCAACTATTTTTATTGGGTAAAACGACAAAAGCCAGAAAGGTACTATCAGACGAAGAAACTGAGGCGATAGTTCGGAGCTCGCCCGCGACTACGCTAAACTGTTCAATATGCTATTCATTTGCTCCAATGAAGGCTGAAAAATGTGACGGTTGAAAGCGAAGGGTATCAGGATATTCAGATTTACTTCCTTTACGGGTACGGATAAAAGTCATCGTAAACTCACCTTCAATATAGCCAGTTGCTTTGTCTATTTTTGTTAGCTGAATATAATTCTTTTCCGATTTAAGCACTTCATACGTATCCTTCCCTACATCGTATTCATTCGTGTAAAATCGGGCAGCGGGAATTGTATCTGGACGACAGGCAGTTATTGCTCCCAATAGTTCAAATTTTCCTAATTTGTACGGAATCGCGCCGAAAGAAAGGGTTTCAAAGTTATTTCTATCAAATCTCCCAGTGCCTTTTTCTTCGTAATAACGATAAAATGAAAGAAATAAGAAATTTTTGTAAAGCGTATCTAACCGTTCAGCCCAACAAGTGGAACAGGAGGTTTGAGTTAAAATAGGAATTCCATTGGGTAGCGTATAATTCCAAGGTTTCCCCTGCATAGTAATTTGAGCCGAATTTCGGGGTAAAGCTTTCACCTCTTCTTTATCTTTCTGGCACGCTATTAACAGGGATATACAAATCCAACTAATCAGGAAAGTAGTAGGTATTTTTAGTGTTTTCATGGTATTATTTTTCTACAATAAACTTATGGGTAGCAACAAACGTCCCATCTATTTCCATTTTGCACAAATAAGCTCCTGCCTGTTCGTTCATACATTCATAAGTTAAATAATGAACTCCAGTTGGATACCTTTTATTGCTCAATGTACTGATTATCTTACCTTGAAGATCAACCATTTCTATTTTAACTTGCCCCTCTCTTGGCACTCTGAAACTTAGTTTAAATTGATTTCTAACTGGGTTTGGAAATAGTTTTAATAACTCAAAACCTTCCGTGTTTATTTTGTTTAAGGATTCTACAGAAAATCGCTGTGGTAATATTTCATTAACTCCTATTCGGCAACCTACACATAAACTCATTAAAGTAACTGTTTTGTAGGCTACTTGTAAGTCGCTCGAATAAACTTTCAATCTTACTATTTTATAGTCATACTCTCCTAAATAAATAGAGAATGTACTCCCTGTTCCAGCCCATGAAAAATTCACTCCATCTGTGCTAACTTCCCAGTTGTATTCATAAGGAGCAAGAGCACAACTACCTGCACCCGAAAATGTGTATGTAGTATTTGCAGTCTGATAAGTAGAGTAAGGATCGTAGTTGCCTGGTGTGCCCAAACTTGCTTTCAGTAAGCCTGGACCATATTTATAATATTTTACATAGGGGAATGTCTCGACCATTCTTCTTGCATTATCATTAACGCTAGTTCCTGTTGAAAACCCATTATAACTTACATTAGGATTAGAAAAATGATTAATTATACTACCACCAACTGCTGAACTGTGAAACTCCACCGTACGGTAATAACCAGACCAAAAACTACCAAAATACCAAGCATGTGAAAAGGGATGAGTATCATCGCAAAGGCTACTTGATACAACAGAACATTGTTCATGACGCGTACTTAGTAAGTGCGATAGTAAATGAACGAAGTTATACTGTACATTCACGTAAGAAGCCATGAGTACTGCAAATGAGTTATTAATATCTTGGGTATAATCAATTGTTCTTCCTGTCCATTGCCATGAACTATGATGCCCTATTAATACGACTAAATCTGCTTTGTGGAGTTCGCGTAAATTCTCAATATCGCTATTACCCAACATGGCACCTACTTCATTTTCTATAGGTGCACTTTCAGTCCAATTTGACAAGGGAAATGGGCCTACTAATTCTGCCTGAATTTGGCCAATACCACTATTCCAACAAGCCGCATTAAATTGATTTATTCCTGTAGATGCTTCTGCCCACATGTTAGATATATAGTTTGTTGAATTTTGGGTATAAAGAACCATAACTCTTAGTTTGTCACTATCTTCACATAGTGGAAAATTAGCAACTCTTTTATTACTTTTTGGTTTCTCTTTGATAGGAGAAGGCATTGTGCCACAGGTTATTGCAGTACTGTCAGATTTTTTATCATGCCTGACTACCAAATACTTATCTTTAGAATTTTCTATTAAATTTACTTGATAAGTATAATCTTGAAAACTCATAAATATACTTTTTTGATCAGATTTAGATGTATAGATAAAATCACCACTATCTTCCATTTTCCCAAAAATAGTATATTCTTTTTCAGACATATACTCTGTCCTAATTGGCTGAACTATTACTTTTTTATCCGTAATTGGTAATGTAAATTCATATTTATTATTTTTAAACACCTTCTCAATTGAAGAAATATTAACCAACAACTTATCGTTTTTCCCAGATTTAATTTTAACCTTTTCTATTGATTGCCTTTCACTGTCTAACAAATCTTCCTCTTTTACATTACATTTAGTAAAAAGTTCAAGCTTTTCCTGTGAAAAAGTGGTTAAACAAAACGCTAAAACAAAAAATGTTGTAAGTAACAATTTCATAGTTGTAAGTATTTATGGTATCAAAAAATATTGTTCTAAGTATTATCATAAACCTTGTAGTAAGCCATTTACAGGAGCAAAATAAAATAGGGAAAACCTACTTCGCTCCAGCCTAACCATGAGGTAATTTTGGCAGCAGGGGAAGTCAGAATATGGTTACAGTCGTTTTTTTTGGTTGATATGACAAAGAGAATCGGTAAAATCGTTGGTTTTTCCGAACTGTACTGATAAGAGCAAGGCAGTCAATATCACCCCAGTGGCTTTCAAGCCCAATAATACCCCTGTAGATACATCAGGACTTTGGAACATTCCTAACGCTGTCAGCATTATAAAACCTACCAACACTAATGGCCAGCGAAGGCTTTCGAGTTGTTCTTTTTGGCGTTTTTGGGCATAATCGTTTTCACCTGAGGCTTCGTTGGGCTCGGCAATGAACACTACCCCCGACCATTTTTTGAGAAACTCTTCGCGAGGTTCAGTAAACCGTTTGCCTTTTTCGTTACGGTAGATGAAGACGTCAGCAGTAGCAGATTCTACCAGCACAAATGTGCCTCCATTGGTACGCAGGTGCGCTATGTAAGGTACCTGCAACAATGCCAATTGTTCGGCATCAATGCGCAGGGCGGCGTTTTCGATATGATAACGATCGAGGGTATCGCCCAAACTCAACAAACTGGGATAATCGGGATGCTGTTCGAGCGCAGCACGCAAGCTAGTAAGTGTAAGGTTTGAGTGTAGGTTACGTAGATACGCCCAAGCTACTCCCAAAAGGTTTTCTCGTTCGGTAAAGGAATGAAAGTTTAACGTCATCATACAACCTTTATTTGTATTCTGTTTAGGTAGCACAAACGTAACCAATCTTCCGTTAGGGTCTTATCAGGATTTTTGATACAATTATCAGAAATCCTGATAAAATAGTTCAATTACATCTTCTTATAGTTTTATTTCCATCATTTTTCAGTGACTTTTGCACCTGCTTACCGCCCTATCAATACCATTAGATAACTATTTTAGAAAAAATACTTATCTATTATTTTTTTTGCTTTATTCGCAGCTACATACAATACCCTACAAGAAAGATTAGATAAGCGCTCCCTGCTATTATGGTTGGGATTGAACCGCCGCTGCGGTGGTTGTTTATTGATTAAGACAGTCATTAATCAACATCTAATAAATCGTAGGATATGGAGAACTTGGGAGTAAAATTGCGCAAACGTAGAAATGAACTGGGAAAAACGCAGGAATGGGTAGCATTGGAATTGGAGACAAAAGCAAAAATAAAAATCAGCCAACCCACTGTCAACAATTGGGAAAACGGTAAATCCTACCCCTCTATTGAACAACTAAAAGCACTAACCAAAGTGCTCGATTTATCTATCTCTTACTTGGTGGGAGATACAGAGAAATGGCGTAAATTGGCCGAAGAATACGCGGACAAATGCAAAATGCTGGAAAATATGAATATGATATTGCTCAAAGAGAATAGTCAAAAACTCAATGAAACACCTCCATCTAAGGGTGGTTATTTACGTAGTTGATACATTTAACTAGACTACCATCATCCAACACTCCCATTAATTCTACTCTATAGGTAGCTCTAGGTTGGTGCAGCTTAATCACGCACGGTTTTTGTCCATGGTAGTCGCCGTTAGAAACCCAATTTAGGGTATTTCGTTGAGGAATAAACGTACTTGGTTTTTCAAAACCTTTAACCGAAATGGTAAAAACGGTAGGCACGGCCCCACTTTGGTTTGTAGTAATTACACTATTTTTAGTATATATGGCAACAATTCCATTGGCGCCTCTTGTTCCGTACAGGGCTCGTACCCCTTTTACTACCTCAATTCGGTCAATATTCGTAACAGAAATCGCAGAGAGATCATTTAATGACTCTATTCCAAAAGGAACTCCGTCCAGCAATATCAACGGGTCTTGTATTTTTGTATTAAAAGTTGATTTTTGGGAGCCTCGAACATCCATTACAATCCGATTATTCAATGTCATAATTTGAACCCCTGGAATTTTACCTTGCAGTGCTAAGATTGGATTTGAGACTTGGGCATTGATTATATCATCACCCATCACTACCGCGTCAGTACGGCCATATAACTTAGGCTGTTGAGACTTTTTAGCTTTAACTGCCACTTCTTTCAATTGAATCCCGTCAGTACTGATTAGGTCTTTCTCCAGCATACTTTCTACGTACTCCCGAGTCGCAGGAAAGGGAATAATAGGCAAATGGACAGTTGGTACATCCCCATTTTTCACCGCCAGTTCTATTGCTCTATTAGGCTTATCTGACAGCGATACGGTAAAAATTTCTTCGTTGTTGACGCTATCAAGTGGCATTATAAACTCACCTTTTTCATTGGTGCCAACCATATAAAACTCTCCAGACGAATTACGTAGCAGTAAATTAGCATTTTTACCTATTTTACCTTTCACATATCCCTCCAATTGTAAAGTTCTTTCCAAAGCATATTTTAGCTCCCATTTGGTATCAATTGGATAATCAGGCTTTAACTTATTCGAATAAGGTATCGGCTCAACCCACTTTACACGACTTGTATCTATCACCGATAAGGAATAGTACTTCAGGTTGGGAATATTGATTCTGAGTGTCAAAATAGACGAATCGTTACGACTTGAGGCGGATGATATAAGACTACACAATCGTATGTTTTTATGGGTTTCAATAGGTGCTTCTTGTTGGTTCAAAACATACATAGGTGTGTAAGAAATGAGTTGTTGTCCATAATTTCTCATCCAACTAGTATAAGTTCTTAAAAAATACACTCCTGCCTTTAAGGAATCACTTAAAGCAAAATCACCGCTCGAAACTCCATCATCTATTTTAAGTTTTTTTTGCCAAACTATTTTTTTTTCAGGAGAAATTAAGTCTACATTGAGTACTTTACTTAGAGAATCACGGTAGTTATAATTTGCGTAAATTAAGTAAACTTTATACCAGACACGTTCGGTTGGATAATAATACGGTTTATTGGTATGCACTACGGTACTTTCTTGTAGTTCTACCATCAAACGCCCAATAGTATCGTTTTGAGAATAAACCACTGATCTGTTGGACAGAATAAACAGTAACAAGAAAATTTTACGAAAAAGCATGGCTATCACTTTTAGTAAATGGGCAAAGAACTTGGTACTTTGCCCATTTTTCAAGTTTAATAATCATTACAGTTATGTGAAAATTCGGCCCAACAATCCATCAAGCAATACACATAAGCATCGCCCGTTTGACCCTGACACGAATCTACACAATTGAAATAATTATCAGAACAACCACCCCCACCTTTTATTTTTTTCATCTCTACTTTAGATAAAACATCCCTCTCGAAAACTGATAATACTTTTTTCATGTTTTGCTTAGATTAAATTTTGATAAAAGGAACTTTAATGGGTTTACCATAGATTTAAATGTAAACCTTGTAACAAACCTATGTATGAATTTAATATAACCTTATCAGTATTTTTGATAAAATTATATGAACTTATAACATCATTATTGGATTTCTTCAACCGCAACTTCAAAAGAACCTCTTAAAACAAAAAAGCAGAGGCTCTCTCGAACCTCTGCTTTTCTACTAACTCACCTTCAAAACATCTATTTCTATAAACTCAGGATTTTGATTTCAGTACGGCGGTTTTGTTGGTGTTCTTCTTCCGTACACCCAATACCGTCTTTGCATTTGTTGACCAATTTACTTTCACCGTATCCCGCTGCGATAATTCGCTTTGAATTAACCCCCTGTTTTACGATGTACGCTACGGCCGATTTTGCCCGCTGCGTTGAGAGCGTTTTGTTGTACTTGGCCGAGGCGCGGCTATCGGTATGCGACCCAAACTCAATTTTCATTTTAGGGTATTTTTTCATGAGTTCAACCAACTTATTAAGCTCTACCGTTGCGTCCGAACGAATATCCCATTTGTTGAGGTCATAGTAAATATTATCAATTTTGATGACGTCACCTTTTTCAAACATCGTTATGTTAGCCTCGGTCGTTTCGCCACCTTTGACTTTGCTACCCATCGTACCCAAGTTATCTTTCATGGCTTCAATCGAATAATCACAGCCCACTGGAACCTCAAATTTATAGCCTCCATTAGCATCCGTTACGGACTCTTGTACTGAGCCATCGCACTCGTTATGGAGCAATACTTTTACTCCAGGGATAGGCTTACGGTCTTTTTGAGTCGTTACCAAACCACGTATGGTAAAGGTTTTTGGAGCGGTATTTTTGGGTTTTGCTTTTTCAAGTGGAATCTCAAGTTTTACTAACTCCGAAATATCAAGGTCTTTGGTCGTAAAATTGAGGGTATTGTTCAAATAGCCATCACTCGACGCCTTGAACACAAAATCAATGTCGCTGTCCAAACACAAACGAAGGTTTCCTTCGCTATCGGTCGTCATTGTTTTGGATTCTGGCGCGCTTTCATCTTTGCTAATGACTTCCACATCTACATTGGCCAACGAGTTTTTGGTTTCGGCGTCAATTACGTTTACGATGATGTCTTGACAAGGGTCTAGCGGCCCCGAACGTTCAAAACGATACAAGTCATCATCGGCACCACCGTTGCGACGGTTGCTGCTAAAGAAACCACTTTTACGTTCGCCATCAGTAATCAGCCCAAAATCGTCTTTCGTTGAATTGATAGGCTCACCAAGGTTTTTCGGTTTTTTGGCCATTACGCCTTCGATGAGTTTGGCATAGAACAAATCCAATCCCCCTAAACCCGCATGACCATCCGACGAGAAGTATAAGTTTCCTTGTTCATCCACAAACGGAAACATCTCATTGCCTTTGGTATTGATAGCAGGGCCTAAATTGACAGGCACCGACCAATTGTTATTTTCATGCTTACTTACGTAAATATCTGTTCCACCAAAACCACCTGGCATATCAGAGATAAAATACAACAACTTATCATCTTTTGACAAGGCGGGGTGTCCTACCGAATACTCATCGCTATTGAACGGAAGTTCTTTGATTTTGCCCCAATCTTTGTCGGTCTTGTCAGCGATGTAGAGCTTCAATTTATTGACACCATCTTTACTTGTTTTATACTTTCCGTCAAGGTAGTTATTACGCGTAAAGAGCATTTTGCTGCCATCTTTAAAGAAAGCAACGGGGCCTTCGTGGTATTTCGAGTTGATGGCTTTACCCATATTCTGCGACTCAATTTTCGCATTTTGAAGCGGTTCTACCTTGCCGCCACTCGTTACCTTATAGTTGCCAGGGGTATTTGAGTCATTGGCTGTTCCTTCGGTGTACTCGTCTGAGCCCAACAAATATACACCTTTGCCTCTTGCGCCTCTACTTGCCGTTTCCGAACCACCCACTCGGCTTGTTTTAGCCGAATTTACCACCGATAAATCGGGGATTTCGAACAAATCCAAAAAGGCCGTTTGATTCCAACCGTACGTGCGTTTAATGTTTAGGCCCTCATTTCTCGACGAAACAAAGACCAACCCTTTTTTGTAATAAGTAGGGCTAAATTCTGCTCTATTGGTATTAATATTATCCAACGCCTCAATCTTGTAGCTCGCCTTATTCTTTTTAAGCTTACTTACATCTCCGTATAGCTTATTAAATTCTTTTCCACGTTGGTCTTCTTGCTGCGCTTGACTATAGCGCTCATACATTTCTTTAGCTTCATCATATTTACTATTACTAGCAAGCGCTTGCGCGTAATACAAATAACTATTGGCTTGACTTTTAGGAATACTTTTCGACTCTCCAAACAAAAGGCGGTAGACGCGTTCTGCATTTTGGGTGTCTCTAATTTGGTGGTAACAATGCCCTAACTTTACGAGTGCATTTACTTTAACGGAGTCTTTCAAGTTGTCTTTTAATGACTGCTCATATAGTTCGATTGCCTTCGTATAAGCCATCATTTCGTATTGGCGATTCGCTTGACTCAACGTCGACTGAGCCTTCACCTCAACACAAGCTAGCACTATTACCAATAGGATCGATAAGATAGACGTCTTCATAATTCCAAAATTTGGGTAAAGAAAAAGGTATATTCCCCAGTTGGCGCTGTTTGCAACACCTTTTCATGAAGAATATACCTCTAACTACGTTTAAAATAAACCCTTTAGAAATAACGTGGAGTAAGAATCTTACTCTTGCTGAATCCGAATTCGTAACGCAGCATAATTTCGTGGGTTGGGATGTTCAAAAACTTACGACTTTGATTGAGGTTGTTACGAGTCCAATCGTACGAATACCCCAAACGGAACTGATCTGAAAGCTGAAGTTCAATCATTCCTACGAGAGCATCACCTCTCAACACGCTCCCATCAGGAAGTTGTTGGATTTTACCCGCATAGGTTGAGAAACGATTGTGGCGATAAGAAGCTCCGAACGCGATACGATCGTTAAACCACAAGTTTAAGTTTCCATCCAACGATAGACCTGCTCCATTTACGTAGCGAGCCATCATCGAAGGTTTGAGTTTAACGGAGTTTTTCCCGATCACAAAACCTGCCATTGCATAGAAGTGACGGCGAACTTTCGCACGCTGGTCGTTATCATAATCATTCAGATTATTCTCAATCAAATAAGGTACTGACACCCCGAGATACGAGCGGTCGTTGCTCAAGTAGATACCTGTACCGAAGTTCGGAAGAATTTTCGAAACGTTACTTGCAAAAGCGGGGTCTGAGAGGTTATTTCCCAAATCAGCCTTTGCTAAGTCCCAACGAAAACTCATGGCACCACCCTGCAAACCTAATGCCAATGTTGAACGCTCGCCAACTTTTATCCGAAAAGCATAAGAAAGCATCGCTCCTGTCCAGTTTTCAAGACCGATTTGGTCGTTGAACAATTGCAATCCCAACCCTACTCTTTCGCGGTTTACTGGCATATCAATGCTAAAAGTAGCCGTTTGAGGTGCACCAGTCATACCTCCCCATTGGTTGCGGTACAAAGCGGTTGCACTTAAAACATCGCGACTCCCAGCATACGCGGGGTTCAAGGCCATCATGTTAAACATGTACTGCGAGAACAATTTGTCCTGCTGGGCCCAGGTTTTACTGCTGCTAATCAAAGCGATTAGCAGCAGTAAGAACGCATACTTTTGTTTGATGAGGTTGATCATCGTTATTAGCGGTTAATGGTCATAAATCGACTTGACTTCTTAATCTCGCCGCCGTTTTGGTCAGTCAGAACTACATTGTAGAAGTAAGTTCCTGCTGGCACACTCTGATTGCTTGTTCCAACACCTACGTTTGATGTACCTTCCCAATCGTTGTTGTAATCGTTGTTACGGTATACCAAATTCATCCAGCGGTTATAGATTTCTAGTACAATCTTCGTGCCAGATGGGTGACGAATGACAAATTTATCATTGATTCCGTCGCCGTTAGGTGAGAAACCTTCAGGGATAAACATGCCGCCTTCTGAAGGAATCACAATTGGAGTAAACTCAGACTCTGCAGCACCTGTTGGATCGTTGTCGTTGTTCAAATCTGGGTTCAAACCGTTGGTTGACAAGTCTGTTACCGTATTTTGACCAGCGAGGGCCGTTCCAAGAGCGCGGTTTTGGTAAGGAGTCAAACGTCCATCCGTTGTCACATTGATTGTGAAGAACAACGAGTCAGTACGTCCACCTGCTAAGCGGCTTTGCTCTGCAATCAAGAGATTAACATCGCGGTCACCGTTAAAGTCAGGGTTGATACGTAATGTACTAGAATCGTTTGCAGTTGGTGTACCAATCAATTGATAGCTTGCGCCAGTCAATGAGCTATACACTTTCGACAACGAGTCAGTAACTTGAACGTTTGTCAATGTTCCTGTTCCATAGTTTTTGAGGATAACACGGTAGGTGATGTTCAAACTTCCGTCACCTTTACGCAAGGTATCTTTGATTGACATCGCCAAACCAAGCAATCCTTTACCTGGAGTTGAGTTGAGCGATACTGGAGTCGATTCGCTGTTGTTACGTGGATCAAGGTCATTGTCAGGGTCAGCATTTGAACCCACCGTTGACGTATCCGACGTCGCTACTCCTGCTTGCGTGAAGGCCGAACCAATTGCAATGTTATTGAAAGTTGTTACCGCATCTGGATTGTACAACGAGACAATGACAGCAAGATTGATTTTACGCGACGCTCCTTTTGGCAATGAGCTCAACGAATCTACCAACATACTAGTAAGAAGCCCTTGACCTGTGTAGTTAGATTCTACTACGAATCCTTCGTCAGCAGTTACAAGTGGTTTACCAATGATAGCCGCTTTAGTTCCAAACGTAAGACCTAAGTCGTCTTTTACTTGAACTTTCTTAAGGTCACTAGTACCCAAGTTAGTTACTGTAATTGTGTAAGGAATTTTAAACGTACCATTTTCAAGCAACACTGGCGAGCCAGCCGATTTAGACAAACCAATTAGTGTACTTGGCAAATCGAAACGTACAGCGGTTGCAGTACTTGATGGAGCATCTACCACTGTTCCTCGGTTTGAAACGTCAGAGACTGGTGTTCCGCTTCCATTTCCACTTGCTACAACGTTACCAGCAAACGGACCATTGTTTCCATTCGTTTTGATATTCACAACTACTGTAATCACATCTTCTGCACCTATAGCAAGTGTACTACCTGCACCTAAGATATTTTTATCAGTTGTTCCATTGTAACCTGCGTTAGGTACCAACGTGCTTCCGCTAGCTACTGTCGGAGCACCCACTACCGTGTAAGTAGCTGGTGACGTAATCTTGCTAGTGATGCTATCCGCAATGGCTACATTCGTAAGCGGTACGTTTCCTACGTTCTTAACCGTAATCTTGTACGTTACGTCGTAGCTTTCATCGCTACCTTCACCTTTCTTCGTGATGTTATCAACAGCAAGGGCAACTCCAATAGCTGGGCTAAGTGTGCTGTCGCTTACTACGATACTTACTGAAGACTGGTTATTTGAAGCAGCTGGGTCAACTTGGTCAGCGTAAGTAATCAAGGCTTTGTTAGTGACTTGGTTACCTGCTTTAATTGCCTTCGCTACTACAGTCAACGTTGATGAATCACCTGATGCCAACGTTGCAATGCGTGTTGTAAGTGTTCCGTTTGATGCTGTCATTCCCGAAGTTGAAACTACTTCAAGTTCTGCTGGCATCACATCGCGTACATCTATATTAGTTGCTGCGTGCGGTCCACCGTTTTTCACTACAATTTTATACGTTACTTGCTCACCTAAGCTTACCACCGACTTGCTAGCTGTTTTTGCAATGCTCAAGTCTGAACGAAGTGTATCAGTAGCACAGTTGAAGATTTTCACTTCTACTGCCGCAGGTGCGCTAAAACATCCATCTTTCTTATAGTAGATGTAATACGTACCTGCTCCTACTGCTTCTGGCGTTCCTACCAAACATGTACACAATCTCTGTGCTGCCGAGCGGAATTCTGTAGTGTAGTTTGAACCACCCTCAATCGCTTTTGTCAAATCTACGGTAGTACTTGGGCAAGTATTACGCATATTTTTCACGATTGGTGTTGGCACCGACTTCACTACTACTGTAATGTAAGCTGAGTTTACTGAACAGCAGCGTTTGGCATCTACCAAAGCGTAAGAGTAAGTACCTGGCTCTGTTACATTCCACTGTCTGATACCATCAGAAGCAGGGAACAATACTTTGCCGTCTTTAAACCACTTCACTTGGTAGCCTTCTTCGCTTGCTTTCAATTTAACTGTATCACCTTGGCAGATAGTGATTGTTTGTGGCAATGTATCTGCTTTGAGCGTACCGTTTACGATGATTTGAGGTCTAAACTTGATACCTTCAAATGTCAATTTCAAATCGTCTTTACCTGCAACACACTTACCATTACCATCTGGGTCGTTGGTGGTAAGGGTGAGTATTACGTCACCCTTAATCAAGTCTTCCAACGATGGATAATATGTTGCATCAAGTGCAAGAGCGTTGCTGAAACGACCTGTACCGTTTGTTGTCCAAACTGCACTTGTCGCTACACCTCCAATCTTACCATTGAGCTTGTACTCAAGAGCTGCGCAGATTGAAGCATCCGCACCTGCATCCGCTGTAGCTGGGTTAGTTTCGCATGGCGTAGTTTCGCAAGATGAAATCTGTACGTAAATCGCTGCTGCGTCACTGTAGCAACCTGTTGTTGAGCGGAAGAATGCGTAGTAAGTACCCGCTACACCTACTGCTGATGGGTTGGTTACCAACGGCGAACTTGGTGTATTTCCTTGGTGGAATTCAAGTACTAATCCCGAACCTGCAGTGTAATTCTTAACAGCAGTCGTCAAGTCTACAGTCTTCACTGGGCAAACATTGGCGATGTTTACTACCACTGGAGTAGTTACTTTCGGAGCTACCGAAACGTTCACTGGGTTCGAAGCTACACTCTTACAAGCATTGTTATTACAGCAGTAAGCTACATAAATAGTGCTTGCCGCAGGAACAATCGTGATTGAGCTTCCAATCTGGCCGTTTGACCATTGGATATATCCAGCACACTGACTTGTCGTTGAGAGAGTCACTGACTCACCGAAGCACAAGCTAGTTTTAGATGCTGTAATTACTGGTGCTTCTGGTTTACCAACTGTGATTGTAATTGGCGTAGAAGCTGCGCTCGTACAGTTACCTACTTTGCAAGTTGCTGTGTAAGTTGTCGTCGTTTCTGGGTTCACGATAATTTCGCTACCTGAAGCACCATTTGACCACAATACTGTTCCTTCGCAACCTGAAGCTTTCAAGCTCACCGATTCACCTTTGCAAATCAATGTGTTCGATACAAGGATAGTCGGTGCGTATACTTTCGTTACTACCACTGTCACTGCATTCGAAGCATCGCTTGTGCAATCGCCTTTCTTACATACTGCTGTGTAAGTAGTTGTACCTACTGGTGTTACGGTGATGCTGCTTCCAGTCGCACCATTTGACCAGTTGATTGAACCACCTTCACAACCTGTAGCTGAAAGTGTTACCGAAGTACCTTCACAAACTACTGCTGCACTAGAAGTAATCGCTGGTGCTGTACAAGTCTTCACAGTAACCGTTACTGGAACTGAAGCTGCACTTACACATACTCCAACTTTACATACTGCTGTATAAGAAGTAGTTTCAGTTGGTGTCACCACGATACTTGCACCTGTTTGACCGTTCGACCAAGTAATTTCGCCTTCGCAACCAGTTGCAGTCAACACTGAAGTTTCACCTAGCTTGATGCTTGATGGTGTTGCTGTTAAGGTTGGCGCTGTAACTGGAATCACCTTGATTGTGTAATCAGCCGAAACTGGGCTAGTACATTCGCCTACTTTACATACTGCCGTATAAGTAGTTGTCACAGTAGGCGCTACTACAATAGCTAGACCTGTTTGGCCAGTTGACCATTGTACTGTGCCTGCGCAGTTTTTCACTTCAAGTGTCATGCTTTCACCTGGGCATACTCTATCAGTGCTACAAATTACTAGTGGTTTTTCTGGTGCAGGTACGACTGTTACTGTCGCTGTCGCTGGAGTGCTTTCACACTTACCTACTTTACACACGGCGGTGTACGTAGTTGTTGTATTCACCACTACTTCGATGCTTGAACCAGTTGCGCCTGTGTTCCAAGTGATTGTACCACCTTGGCATCCTGCTGCTGTCAACTTCACTTTTGTACCCGCACATACAGTCGATGATGGGCTTACCGTGATTGTTGGCGCGGTTGCGTTTTGACCTACTGTTACTGTCACGCTAGCTGGTGCGCTGTCGCACTTACCATTCACGCGGCAAGAAACTGTGTATGTAGTTGTCGTTGTTGGAGATACTGTAATGCTTGCGACTCCTGTTACTCCAGTGCTCCACACATACGTACCCGTACACCCTGAAGCTGTGAGTACTGAGCTTTCACCTGCGCAGATGCTTGTGTTTGAAGCAACTACTGATGGTGCAGTGCCAGCTGTTGTTACAGTAATCTTCACTTTATTCGATTTAGCACTTTCGCAAGTACCTACTTTACATATTGCTGTGTACTCAGTGGTAGAAGCTGGGCTTACTACGATAGAGCTTCCAGTCATACCGTTTGACCAAACAATGGTACCTTCGCAAGTACTATTTGTTGACAGTGTCGTGCTCTGACCTGCGCAAATCAATGTTGGTTCCGCTGCGATTGTTGGCGCAGTTGGGTTACCTACTGTGATTGTCACTGGCGATGATGGAGCGCTTACACACTTACCAATTGTACATGTTGCGGTATAAGTAGTTGTAGAAGCTGGCGTCACAACGATGCTTGCACCTGATGCGCCATTCGACCACAATACTGTACCTGTACAACCTGCTGCTGTCAAGGTTGCTCCTGAACCGTTACATACAGCAGTAGAGCTTGCTGTTACTGTTGGTGCGGATATTGGTGTTACTGTAATCACGTAGTCTTTCGAACGTGCTTTACATCCACCATTGTTGCACACTGCCCAGTAAGCAGTAGTTGTAGACGGTGTCACAACGATAGCTGTACCTGTTTCACCAGTAGACCATTCTACTGTACCTGCACAGTTTTTCACTTCAAGAGTTACACTTTCGCCTGGACATACTTTGTCTGTACTACAGATAACTTCTGGGGTTGGTCCACCTGGAATTACTGTGATTGTTACGTTTGCTTTTGGACTTTCGCACTTACCGATTTTACAAGATACCGAGTACGATGTAGTAGCACTTGGTGTCACTGAAATCTGAGCACCCGTAGCTCCTGTGCTCCAAACAAGCGTACCAGCACAGTTAGTTGCAGTCAACGTAGCTGAGCTTCCAGCACAGATAGTCGTCGAAGGACTTACTGTAATGGCTGGCGTCGTCGGTGTGTTCACATAAATCGTAATTGCATTTGATGCAACACTTTCACAACCATTCTTCTTACATGTTGCCGTGTAAGTAGTGGTTGTTGCTGGATTCACCGTGATGCTAGATCCTGTGGCACCATTTGACCAAAGAATTGTTCCACCTGCACAACCAATTGCATGGATATCTACGCTTTCTCCTGGACAGATATTCGTAGTAGCACATGCCAACACTGGTGGTTCTGGTTTCACGCAATCCACTCTAATCGTCACACTCGACGTATCATTAGACGTTTTGGTTGGATCGTTGTCTGGGCTCTTCACAATCGCAGTGTTTGTAATTGTACCTACTGCGTTGATTGTTGCACGGATTTTCAAGGTACGGTTTGCACCATTTGCCAAGTTTCCGATTGTCCAAACACCTGCTGCTGAATTGTACTCAGCCGCTGGTTCTGCGCTTACAAACGTCAATGACGCAGGTAGTACATCGCTTACGGTTACACTTGTTGCGTTTGATGGGCCATTGTTAGACGCAACTACGTTGTACGTAATTGTTTGACCAACAGTATATGGACCTGCTTCAACAACTGCTTTCGCTACTGCCAAATCTGTAACACAAGATTTGATTTCAACTTTAACTCTTCCTGCATTACTGTACGTACCGCAAGCAGCTACTTCAAATAGATAGTAGTAACCTGATGTACATACCTTGGTAGGATCAGCTACCAACGGATCTGTTGGCTTAGGACCCGTACGCCATTCTAAACGACCTCCTTCTGTACGTGGTTGTAATCCGTGCGCAGTTAAGTCTACACATAGACTTGGACATACGTTTGTCAAGTCGTCGCAAGTTGGAGTTGGCGGAATGGTACATGGCACTTTTACAGTGATGTCTTCATCATCCTCATCATCTTCTTTTGGTGTACCTGTTCCATTGCCTGGAGTTGAGTCTGGGTCAGGCTGATCAGACTTGCTTACTTGAGCAAAGTTCTTAATAGTACCTGTACCTGTAACTTTCGCAATAAACGTCAATGTTACTGTTTGACCAACTTCGATTTTTGCAATCTTACCAGTCAACACTGTACCATTTAATGTAAATGCCGCATCACCAGAAACGTACTGTAAACCAGCTTTCAACGTATCCGAAACTTCTACGTTTGTAGCTACCGACGGCCCGCTGTTTGTCACTTTAATAGTATAAGTAACGTTGTCGTTCTGATTTGGAGTTTTGTTGCTAACTGTTTTAGCTAAACTCAAATCTGCCGCACAAGGAGTAATAACTACTCTTATCTTACCTGCATTACTATATGTACCACAAGCAGCTACTTCAAATACATAGTAATCTCCCGTTTTACAAACCTTCGTTGGATCTTCAACTAATGGAGATGTTGGAGAAATACCCGTATGCCATTCTAACTTGCTGCCTGGAAGGCGAGTTCCAACGACATATTTTGTTAAATCTACGCATTGAGATGGGCAAGTATTAACCGCATCTTCACACGTTGGAGTTGGCGGGATTTGGCAAGGTGTTACGAATACTGGCTCGTCATCGTCATCGTCTTCACCGCGAGTGAAGCCGTTGCCTGGCGTCGAATCCTTATCCTTAACCGTGTTGCCATTCTTATCTTTCGCATCCTTAATCTGTGCGTAGTTCGTCAAACTTGTACCTGTGAAGTTTGCATTCACACGTACCGTGATGTCAACTGAAGCCGTTGCACCTGGCGCT